>BNJU01000093.1_pt1:0-252500 | contig 254942 bp, 247 predicted proteins | sample 8539281 | NCBI WGS metagenome assembly BNJU01 (sample SAMD00202456, study PRJDB9452) | human saliva metagenome | isolation source: human saliva | place: Japan | reverse complement strand
GTATCCATGCGCCAATACATAACGCATGGAAGGGAACCCGGTGAACTGAAACATCTAAGTAGCCGGAGGAAAAGAAAGAAAACTCGATTTTGGGAGTAGCGGCGAGCGAAACCAAAAGAGCCTAAACCGTGGTGCGTGCACCGCGGGGTTACGGACTGCGACAAGTGAGTCGATTTGTTACCAGAACAGTTTTGGAAAAGCTGGCAATAAGCGTGAGAGCCGCGTATGGGAAAGCAATAGACAGCGAGCAGGATCCAAAGTACCACGAGACACGAGAAACCTTGTGGGAAGTCGGGGGGACCACCCCCCAAGGCTAAATACTCCTTAGTGACCGATAGCGCATAGTACTGTGAAGGAAAGGTGAAAAGGACCCCGGGAGGGGAGTGAAAGAGAACCTGAAACCCTATGTTTACAAGCTGTGGAAGTGCGATACATGAACGCACAACCGCGTACTTTTTGTAGAACGGTCCGGCGAGTTACATTGACTGGCAAGGTTAAGCACTACAGGTGTGAAGCCGAAGGGAAACCAAGTCTGAATAGGGCGAGATAGTCAGTGGATGTAGACCCGAAACCGGGTGATCTATCCATGTCCAGGTTGAAGTTCGCGTAAAAGTGAATGGAGGACCGAACACACATCCGTTGAAAAGGGTGGTGATGAGGTGTGGATAGGGGAGAAATTCCAATCGAACCCGGAGATAGCTGGTTCTCCTCGAAATAGTTTTAGGACTAGCCTTGTTTTAGTTTCATGGAGGTAGAGCTCTGAATTCTTAAGGGGGCGTCAAAGCTTACTAAGAGATATCAAACTGCGAATGCCATCGAAATGATGAACAGGAGTCAGACTGCACGAGATAAGTTGGGTAGTCAAAAGGGAAAGAGCCCAGACCTACAGCTAAGGTCCCAAAGTATGTGTTCAGTGGAAAAGGATGTGAGATTTCAGAGACAACTAGGATGTTGGCTTAGAAGCAGCCACACATTCAAAGAGTGCGTAATAGCTCACTAGTCGAGAGGTCTTGCGCCGAAAATGTCCGGGGCTAAAACACAACACCGAAGCTTAGGAATGTAGCAATACATTGGTAGAGGAGCATTTTTATAGGCGTAGAAGCTGTACCGATAAGGAGCAGTGGAGTAATAAAAAGAGAGAATGCCGGAATGAGTAGCGAGATGAAGGTGAGAATCCTTCAGGCCGAATATCTAAGGTTTCCAGAGTAAAGCTGATCTGCTCTGGGTAAGTCGGGACCTAAGGCAAGGTCGAAAGACGTAGTCGATGGACAACAGGTTTAGATTCCTGTACCGCTTATTATCAGAAATGTGGGGACACAGAGACGTATCCAAACCCAGGAATGCAAAGACTGGGGCAAGCCAAGTACTGGTATGGCAGGAAAATCCGCCATGCAACAGGAATAGGTGATGCGGACCGAAATCAAGTAGGGAAGTTGGAGAAGGAGCTGTCAAGAAAAAGCCGCTATTGTGTAATAAGTGCCCGTACCGTAAACCGACACAGGTGGATGAGGAGAGAATCCTAAGGCCGGCGGGAGAAGCATTGTTAAGGAACTCGGCAAAATGACCCCGTAACTTCGGGAGAAGGGGTGCCATCCTCCGGGATGGCCACAGAAAAATAGGGCTCAAGCAACTGTTTAGCAAAAAACACAGGTCTATGCGAAACCGAAAGGTGAGGTATATGGGCTGACGCCTGCCCGGTGCTGGAAGGTTAAGAGGAGAAGTCAGGCAACGAAGCTTTGAATTGAAGCCCCAGTAAACGGCGGCCGTAACTATAACGGTCCTAAGGTAGCGAAATTCCTTGTCGGGTAAGTTCCGACCCGCACGAAAGGCGTAATGATTTGAGCACTGTCTCAACAATGCACCCGGTGAAATTGAAGTACCAGTGAAGATGCTGGTTACCTGCGCCAGGACGGAAAGACCCCTATGGAGCTTTACTCTAGTTTGATACTGGGATTCGATTATACCTGTACAGGATAGGTGGGAGGCGAAGAAGCAAGGACGCCAGTCTTTGCAGAGCCGCTGTTGGGATACCACCCTTGTATGATTGGATTTCTAACCTGCGCCCGTGATCCGGGTGGGGGACACTGTCAGATGGGGAGTTTGACTGAGGGCGGTCGCCTCCGAAAGGGTATCGGAGGCGCTCAAAGGTTCCCTCAGAATGGTCGGAAACCATTCAAAGAGTGCAAAGGCAGAAGGGAGCTTGACTGCGACACCGACGGGTGGAGCAGGTACGAAAAGTAGGACTTAGTGATCCGGTGGTATAAAGTGGGATTGCCATCGCTCAACGGATAAAAGCTACCCTGGGGATAACAGGCTTATCACTCCCAAGAGTTCACATCGACGGAGTGGTTTGGCACCTCGATGTCGGCTCATCGCATCCTGGGGCTGAAGTCGGTCCCAAGGGTTGGGCTGTTCGCCCATTAAAAGCGGTACGCGAGCTGGGTTCAGAACGTCGTGAGACAGTTCGGTCCCTATCCGGCGTGGGCGTAAGATATTTGAGAGGAGCTGTCCTTAGTACGAGAGGACCGGGATGGACTGACCGCTGGTGCACCTGTTGGGGAGCAACCCCATCGCAGGGTAGCCAAGTCGGGCCGGGATAAACGCTGAAGGCATCTAAGCGTGAAGCCCCCCCTCAAGATGAGATATCTCATACGCAAGTAGTAAGACCCCTTGAAGACGACGAGGTAGATAGGGCAGAGGTGTAAGTGTGGCAACATACTTAGCTGACTGTTACTAATCGGTCGAGGGTTTAACCAACAAGTCGGATTGGTTGGAAATGGATAGATGGTGTTTGATATGTGGTTTTGAAGGTACGATAAATATAAGGCCCCATGGTCAAGCGGTTAAGACATCGCCCTTTCACGGCGGTAACACGAGTTCAAATCTCGTTGGGGTCATTTGGTTTTTTGGGGAGCTTTAGCTCAGTTGGTTAGAGCAATCGGCTCATAACCGATCGGTCCCGGGTTCAAGTCCCTGAAGCTCCATTTTTATCATTATTCCTTGATAGCTCAGTCGGTAGAGCACGCGGCTGTTAACCGCGGTGTCGTAGGTTCGAGTCCTACTCAGGGAGCTTAGTAATTTATATTTTGGCCCGGTGGCTCAGTTGGTTAGAGCGCCGCCCTGTCACGGCGGAGGTCGTCGGTTCGAGTCCGATCCGGGTCGTTGCTATTATTTAATAGTTTATTTTATGCCGCAGTGGCGGAACTGGCAGACGCCCGGGACTTAAAATCCCGTGGGTAGAAATACCCGTACCGGTTCGATTCCGGTCTGCGGCAGCAAGAGGGAGCTTCAAAGTCTTAAGACTTTGAAGCTTTTTTTAGTGGAAGAAAGAGAGGGATCGGTAAACATGAGACGGGAAGTGAATATGGATGAAATTTCTGATGGAAAGCGATATACGGCCAATGATTTGGTTAAAGTTGGCGTAGATGGTTGTAGAGGATGTTGTGATTGCTGCAAGGGGATGGGAGACAGCATTAAATTAGATCCTATGGATGTGTGTAAATTAAGCTTTGGTTTGAATGTTTCTGTGGAAGAGTTATTTCGTACAACAATAGAGCTAAAGGTTTCAGATGGTATCGTATTGCCAAACTTAAAGATAAAATCTGAAAACGATTCCTGCTCCTATTTGGATAAAACTGGAAGATGTAGCATTCATTTCATTCGTCCGGGACTTTGTAGACTCTTTCCTCTAGGAAGAATTTATGATGGAGATCAGTTTCAATATTTTATTCAAATCCATGAATGTACAAGAGAAAAAAGAACAAAAATCAAGGTGAAAAAATGGCTTGACATCGAGAATATCAAGGAATATGAAGAGTTTATTCGCCATTGGCATCATCTATGTGAAATCACTCGAAATGTTATTGCAAAGTCAAATGATGAAGAATTTTTCTCGCAATATCAATGCAAATTTTTCTTCGAATTTTTCTTGAAGCCCTATGAAAATGTGGAACACTTCTTGTTAGAATTTATGAAACGGTACACATTATTTGTCGAAATTTGTAACTAATGCCACTTATCATATATTTATGATTGTGATATAGTATTAGTGGAAGATAAGCAATTGGAGATCTGCCCTGGCATTTTTGGGCAGGTCTTTTTTAGAATGTTGGACAAACATAGAGGAGACGCAATGACATTTAAAGATTTGAAACTAAGAGGAGAACTTCTGAGAGCAATTAAGAAAGAAGGTTACACAGAGCCGTCTCCAATTCAAGAGAAGGCGATTCCAGAAATTTTGGAAAATCGCGATTTAATTGCATGTGCACAGACAGGAACAGGAAAGACAGCGGCATTTGCTTTACCAATTTTAAATAATTTAATGATAGATAGAAAGCCAAAGACTATTCAGGCATTGGTTCTGACACCGACAAGGGAATTGGCAATCCAAATTTTCAATAATTTTAAAAATTATAGTCGATATATTCCATTGCGCACAGCCTGTATTTATGGCGGAGCAAAACAAGGACCACAAGTTGCAGCAATTGAGCGAGGTGTTGAGATTTTGGTGGCAACGCCGGGAAGATTGATGGATTTGATGAGACAGGGCATTTTTACCCTAGAGCATATCACAACATTTGTGCTCGATGAGGCAGATCAGATGCTTGATATGGGATTTATTTCTGATATTCGAAAGATAGTTTCATATATTACCAAGGAGCATCAGACAGTGATGTTTTCAGCAACTATGCCATCAAAATTGAGGAATTGGCAAGAGAGCTATTGACATCTCCAGCAACAGTAAAAGTGGCACCACAGTCAACACCAGCAGAAACTGTGGAACAAAGTATTTGTTTTACAAAAAAAGAAGATAAGAATTTAGTACTCAGTCAAATGCTCAAAGAAGAGAATGTGAAAAATGCAATTGTCTTTACGAGAACAAAGCATGGAGCTGATCGCTTGGCCAAGGATTTGGAGAAGGAAGAAATTCCAGCAGTGAGTATTCATGGGGATAAATCACAGGGGCAGAGGCAACAGGCACTTCGAAGTTTTAAATCAGGTCGTGTCAATGTGATGGTGGCAACAGATGTAGCTGCGAGAGGACTGGATATTCCTGCACTTTCTCATGTTTTTAATTATGATATTCCAGAAGAATCAGAGATTTATATTCATCGCATAGGTAGGACAGGAAGAGCTGGAGCAACAGGAGAAGCGATTAGTTTGTGTTCACCAGATGAAATTGGACGATTACTTGATATTGAAAAACTATTGAATCGAGAATTGAAGGAAATTGAGACTCAGTGGTCTGTAAAAGTTGACCGAGTGAGACCAAGAAGCGGTCGAAGAAATTATGGAAAGTACGGAAATTACGGAAAGTATCAGCGTTATCGATCTGGGGAAGTATATCGTCAGGAAGATGTGCGGCGAAGAGATAATCGCAAGTGGAATAGAAACAGTGATCATACAGAAAATCAACAGGGACAGCGATTTGAGTATGTAAGAAGAAGACGTACAGTAAAAAAGGAAGTCAAATTATAAATGATAAAAGTTCAATCATCTTATATGGATATGGAAAAAATTGCAAATAGTGGTCAGATTTTTCGGATGTATAAGATAACAGAGAAAAGATTTGAATTGATAACAGGACAGCACCTATTGGATATAGAGACATTGGGAGAGGGATGCTATGCCTTTAATTGTGACCAAATGGAATATGATCTTTTTTGGAGAGATTACTTTGATATGGATACTGATTATTCTGCATTTGCAAAAGATATTGCTGGGGATGATTACTTTCTACAGGAGGCAGAAAGATATGCTAGGGGAATTCGCATTTTGCATCAAGATCCCTTCGAAATGTTAATCACCTTTATTATTTCACAGAGAAAGAGTATCCCTGCGATTCGAACAAGTGTAGAGAAATTGTGTATGTATTTGGGAAGGGAGATTGAGAATGGCAAGTATGCCTTTCCAACTCCTGAGGCCATTGCATTTGCGGATGAAGGAAAACTCTCGAATTGCAGTTTGGGATATCGACAGGAATATATTCAAAAGACGGCACAAATGGTGGTAAATGGAGAAATCGATCTTCAATCTATTGGAGAGCTTTCAGATCGAGAATTAGTGGAAGAGTTAAAGCGATGCAGTGGAGTTGGCACAAAGGTGGCCAATTGTGTGGCACTCTTTGGATATCATAGAATTGATGCCTTTCCTGTTGATGTGTGGATACAAAAGGTGATTGACCACTATTACAATGGAAAATTTCCGATTGAGCGATATTGCGGATATGCTGGTGTTATTCAACAGTATATGTTTTATTATGGAAGAGCAGTAGAAAAAAATAAAAAAAGTTGTTGACAAAAGTTACAATACAGGTTATATTACTAGAGCAACATAAGTGTGTGTAGCTCAGCTGGATAGAGCACTTGGCTACGGACCAAGGTGTCGGGAGTTCGAATCTTCTCACGCACGCGAAGGATACCCTCAAAATCAAATGGTTTTGGGGGTATTGTTGTATATAAAAGTAGAAATAAATTTTGCATCACATGGAGGCGGCAATGGGGATAATTAGAGCAGCAAAATTAATATTTGACTATATTACGCATGATGATGCCAATCAAGTCAAAGAGGTCAATCGGGCCCTTGATTCGGTGGATCTAGATATTGCACAGGGAGATTTTGTGGCAATATTGGGACACAATGGTTCAGGAAAATCCACATTTGCTAAGCAGACAAATGGGATTTTGCTTCCGTCAGAGGGCACAGTTTTGATTTCAAATATGGACACAAGAGATGATACCCATCTTTTAGATATTCGAAAGACTGTGGGGATGGTATTCCAAAATCCAGATAATCAGATCATTGGAAATGTTGTCGAAGAGGATGTGGGTTTGGACCAGAGAACATTGGTGTGCCAACGGAGGAGATTTGGAGGCGAGTAGATGAAAGCTTAAAGGCAGTGGGAATGACGGCCTATCGATTAAAGTCACCAAATAAACTTTCTGGCGGACAAAAACAGCGAGTGGCCATTGCAGGGATTATGGCTATGAAGCCAAAGTGCATTGTGCTCGATGAGCCAACAGCAATGCTTGACCCAAATGGACGCAAGGAGGTCATTGCAACAGCGAGAGAACTCAATAAAAAAGAGGGAATAACGATTTTGCTTATTACACACTATATGGAAGAAGTTGTTGGGGCTGACCGTGTAGTCGTGATGGATGAGGGCAAGGTTGTAATGGATGGGACACCGAGAGAAATCTTTTCCCGAGTTGATGAATTGAAAAAATTACGCTTAGATGTGCCAGCCGTGACAGAGCTTGCGGATGAGTTGGGAAAGTTGGGTGTGGAGCTTCCAAGAGGAATTTTGACGACGGACGAGTTAATGGAGGCATTACTACCAATGTTGAAGGGATAAGGAGAGAATATGTCAATTCGGGCAGAGAATCTAAATTATATCTATGGGAAGGGTACAGCGTTTGAACAGTATGCACTAAAGGATATCAATTTTGAAATACAAGATGGTGAGTTTGTAGGCATTATTGGTCACACAGGCTCAGGTAAATCCACACTGATTCAGCATTTAAATGGATTGATCAAGGCGACCAGTGGCAAGATTTACTTTAATGGAGAGGACATCTACGCTCCAGGTTATGATTTAAAAAAGTTGAGACAAAAAGTGGGACTAGTATTTCAATATCCAGAGCATCAACTGTTTGAAGTCGATGTGCTCTCCGATGTTTGCTTTGGGCCAAAGAATCAGGGATTATCGGTGGATGAGGCAAAGGAGAGAGCAAAAGAAGCGTTGCACCTTGTGGGATTGGATGAAAGTTACTATGAAAAGTCTCCATTTGAACTTTCGGGAGGACAAAAGAGGAGAGTGGCCATTGCGGGCGTGTTGGCTATGAAACCTCAAGTGCTTGTTCTGGATGAGCCAACAGCAGGTCTTGATCCAAAGGGACGGGATGAGATTTTAGATCGTGTGGCGGGGCTTAGAGAGGATACCAAGATGACGGTGGTTCTTGTCTCTCATAGTATGGAGGATGTAGCCAAATATGTCTCTCGTCTGATGGTGATGAATGCTGGGCAAAAGGTTTTTGATGGCACACCAAAAGAGGTCTTTAAGCATTATAAGGAGCTTGAAAAGATTGGGCTTTCCGCACCACAGATTACCTACATTGTGCAGAGATTAAAGTCCGAAGGTGTGCCAATTGATGACGAGATTACCACGGTGCCAGAAGCGGCTCGTGCCATTGCCAATTTAATTAGACAAAGAAAGGGATAGAAATGGGAGAATTAACGCTTGGGCAGTACTATCCTGTGGATTCAGTGATTCATCGAATGGATCCAAGAACAAAGCTCTTTGGAACAATGATTTTTATTATTGCCCTCTTTTTGAGCAATTCAGTGACAGGATATGTGCTGATGACTATTTTTTTGTTGTTATGTATTAAGCTTTCCAATGTTCCAATCAAGATGATGCTCAAGGGCTTGCGGGCGATTATCTTTTTGCTTTTGATTAGTGTGAGTTTTAATTTGTTTTTGACTCCAGGAGATCCCATTTTTCATATAGGATTTCTAAAGATTACTAGGGAAGGCATAAGAATTTCTATCTTTATGGCATTGCGTCTAGTGTATTTGGTTGTTGGATCTTCCGTGATGACATTGACAACGACACCAAATGCATTGACAGATGGACTAGAAAAGAGCCTTGGATTTTTAAAGATAATAAAAATTCCAGTTCATGAGATTGCAATGATGATGAGCATTGCTCTTCGCTTTATTCCTATTCTCGTGGAAGAGACAGACAAGATCAAGAAGGCACAGATGGCCAGAGGTGCTGATTTTGAAACAGGAAATATTGTGAGAAAAGCAAAGGCGATGGTTCCACTTCTGGTGCCGCTTTTTATCTCTGCATTTCGCAGAGCAACGGATTTGGCAATGGCAATGGAAGCTAGGTGTTATCATGGCGGAGAGGGAAGAACAAAGATGAAACCACTTCGCTATACAAAGCTTGATCATATAGCGTATCTGGTGTTAATTTCTTTGTTAGTGATCAGCATTGTACTTTCGATAACAGCACCGACATTTGAGTTAGAGATTTTAACAAGAGGGATGAGATGAGAAGAATTCGATTGATTGTATCCTATGATGGAACACATTACTGTGGTTGGCAAAAACAGCCCAATGGTCTCACTATAGAGGAGGTGCTCAATAAACATTTATCAGAACTCTGTGGTCACAGCGTTGAAGTGATTGGTGCAAGTCGCACGGATTCGGGTGTACATGCCTATGGCAATGTCGCTGTATTTGACACAGATATGCGAATGGCAGCAGATAAATTTGCTTTGCGCTCAATCAGAGATTGCCGGATGATATTCGGATTCAATATTCCGATGAGGTGGGATTAAATTGGCATCCAAGAAAGCGAAATTGTGTAAAAACCTATACTTATCGAATTTTAAATCGAAAGATTGATATTCCAACAGAGAGACTCTATGCCCATTTTTGTTATTTTCGCTTAGATGTGGAGAAGATGAGAGAGGCGACGGGGTATTTTGTAGGAACTCATGATTTTGTCAGTCTTTGCTCACAAAAGACACAGGCTTCCTCGACCATTAGGACGATTTATTCCTTGGATATTTTACAAGATGAGGACATGATTATCATTGTTGTCAGAGGAGATGGATTCCTCTACAATATGATTCGTATTTTGGCAGGAACATTAATCAAAGTGGGAATGGGTGTGTATCCACCAGAACATGTTGCAGAGATTTTGGCGGGAAAGAATCGAAAATTGGCAGGGCAAACAATGCCCGCCAAGGGATTGACCCTTGTAGAAATTGAATATGAAGATGAACAATAAAAAAGGGGGTGTGAAAAAACTCAATCGAGTTTTTTCACACCCCCTTTTTGTTTCGTTATTTTATAGTGAATATTTCTAGTGAACAGGTTCGCAGGTCAATTCGATGCCAAGCTTTTTGAATACCTTTGTGTCAACAGAGGAGAGCATCACAGAGGAGTGAACCTGACAGCCACGAAGCTTCTCTAATTGATCGAGGGCAAGTTGTGCATTGGTGTCTGTGGCTGCATTGATGGACAAGGCAATGAGGACTTCATCTGTGTGAAGCCTTGGATTTTTGCTGCCAAAGTGATGTGTCTTTAATTTTTGTACAGGTTCGATGACATTTGGCTGAATGAGATGAATGGAGTCGTCAATGCCGCCGAGAGTCTTTACTGCATTTAGAAGCATTGCAGAAGCAGCACCAAGAAGAGGCGTTGTCTTTCCTGTCACGATGCGTCCATCCAAAAGTTCAATAGCTGCAGTCGGTGCACCTGTAATTTCTTCTTTTAGAAGAGCAGCAGAAACGGTTTTTCGGATGGCAGTAGTAATCTTTGCCTGCTTCATGAGAAGTTCAATTTTATAGACCTCCTCAGGCTTGCATTCTCCCTTAGCTAGGCGATTAATTGCAGAGTAGTAGCGGCGAATAATTTCTTGACAACTGGCTTCTTTACAGACCTCATCGTCACAAATACAATTTCCTGCCATATTGACACCCATATCGGTTGGGGATTTGTAAGGACATTCACCATAAATTTCTTCAAACATAGCAGCAAGGACAGGATAGATTTCAACATCTCGATTGTAGTTGACCGTAGTCTCATTGTAGGCTTCAAGATGGAATGGGTCAATCATATTGATATCGTTTAAGTCCGCAGTGGCTGCCTCGTAGGCAAGATTGACAGGATGCTTAAGTGGGAGATTCCAAATCGGGAAGGTCTCAAATTTTGCATAACCTGCCTTGACACCTCGCTTATTTTCGTGGTAAAGCTGTGAAAGGCAGGTGGCCATCTTTCCACTTCCAGGGCCAGGAGCGGTGATAATGACAAGCGGTCTTGTGGTTTCAATGTAGTCATTTTTTCCGTAGCCATCTTCGCTGACAATGAGTTTGACATTGCTTGGGTAGCCCTCGATAATGTAGTGGCGATAAACCTTGATGCCCAATTTTTCTAGTTTCTTTAAACTTATCTGCACTTCTTTGTCCACTGTACTGTGTAATGGTGACACTGCCGACATAGAGACCTTTGTCCTTGAAATTTTGGATTAGGCGCAAGACATCTGCGTCATAGGTGATGCCAAGGTCTGCACGAATTTTGTTTTTTTCAATATCGGCAGCAGAGATAACGATAACAATTTCGGCTTGGTCAGAGAGTTGCAACAGCATTCTTAACTTGGAATCGGGAGCAAATCCTGGAAGTACACGGGAGGCATGATAGTCATCAAAGAGCTTTCCACCAAATTCCAGATAGAGTTTGTCGCCAAAGTGGCTAATTCGCTCTTTGATGTGCTCTGATTGCATGGTTAAATATTTTTGATTGTCAAATCCTTGTTTCATAAACTCCTCCTCAATAATAATAACAATATGGATTAAATTTTAGCACAAGTATGTTATAATGTGTACAAGTTTTATTTTTAATTCATAAGGAGACTACAATGGAAGCAAGGAAAGATCCAAGAGCAGGCGAGTTTTATAAGCATTTTAAGGATAAATTATATCAGGTAGTAACCGTGGCTAAGCATTCGGAGACTGGTGAGAAGCTAGTCATCTATCAGGCACTCTATGGTGAGTTTGGAATTTATGCGAGACCAATAGAGATGTTTATGAGTGAAGTCGATCATGAGAAATATCCCGCTGTGACACAAAAATATCGCTTTGAACTTGTGGATATGGGCAAGGAGAGCGAGGAAGAAGTGAAGGAAAGGGATGGGGAAAAGTGGCGAGAAGACCTAAAATCTTTAAACCCGAAGTGCAGGAAGCCGTAGAAGAAGTGACAAAGGAATTGCAGGAAGGTGCAGATGAGCAGAGAAAGAAAATGGAGACAAAAAAGGCAGAAGAAAAGAATTATCTTGTAAAATTCTTGGATGCACAGTCTTTAGGTGACAAAAAGGCAATTCTTTTACACAACAAAAATAGTTTTACACAAAAGGATTTAGATTGTATTTATACGACTTTGGATATTGAAAAGATGGCAGGCAATGAACCGCAACAGGTGGCTGGTATTGTTCGCTACCTCGATATGCAAGAGCACTATGAAGGCGGAAGATTGCGCAATAAATAAAAGAGGGCAAGACATTGGCATTTGTGATTGAGGAAGAATTGAAAAAGTTACCCTCTTCGCCAGGTGTGTATATTATGCACGATGAACGGGATGAGATTATTTATGTTGGTAAGGCGATTTCTTTAAAAAATCGTGTTCGTCAATATTTTCAATCGAGCAGAGATAAGACAGAAAAGATTAAAAAAATGGTGTCAAAAATCGTTCGATTTGAATATATTGTGACCGACACAGAGCTTGAGGCATTAATTTTAGAGAATAATTTAATTAAAGAAAAATCGGCCAAAAATATAACACCTTACTAAAGGATGATAAGACCTATCCCTATATCAAGGTGACTGTCAGAGAGGATTTTCCACGAATTTTGTTGACTAGGCAATTTAAAAAAGATGGGGCAAAGTATTTTGGACCATTTTCTAGTGCTACGGCCGTAAAGGATACAATAGATCTTTTGCAGAGGGCATTTCAAATTCGGACATGTCATCGAGTTCTTCCGAGGGATATTGGCGTACAAAGACCATGTTTGAATTATCATATTCATCAATGTAAGGCACCCTGCCAGGGCTATATTGGTGCGAAACAGTATCAAGAAAATATTAGTGGGGTACTCGATTTTTTAAATGGAAATTTTGAGCCTGTCATTGAAAAATTGACAAAACAGATGATGGAGGCATCAGAATTGATGGATTACGAGGAGGCACTAAAGTATAGGGATTTGATTCAGTCTGTCCGACATGTGGCACAGCGTCAAAAAATCACCTCAGAAGGGGTAGAAGACAGGGATATTATTGCGTTGGCCAAAGACGATAGAGATGCCGTCATTCAAGTGTTTTTTGTGCGTGAGGGAAGAATGGTTGGCAGAGAGCACCACTACATTCAAGTGGCCATGGAAGAGAGTCGCTCAGAGATTTTAGAGAGCTTTATGAAGCAATTCTATGCGGGGACACCATTTATTCCTAAAGAAATCTGGGTAGAAAGTCATCTTTTGGATGCAGAATTGATTGGTGAGTGGTTGAGCGCCAAGCGAGGCAGCAAAGTTTGTCTCATCTTTCCTCAGAGGGGAGAGAAGGAAAAATTAATGGAGCTTGCCAGAAAAAATGCAGAACTTGTGCTTGCAAAGGATGCAGATAAGTTAAAGCGAGAAGAAAAAAGAAGTATAGGTGCGGTGAGGGAAATTGAAAAAATTCTTGGATTTTCTCCGATTTCTCGCATGGAGGCCTATGATATTTCAAATATCAGTGGAGTGTCTTCTGTGGGTTCCATGGTTGTCTATGAGGATGGAAAACCCAAAAAGAGCGACTATAGAAAGTTTCGGATTCAGACGGTTATTGGACCCAATGATTATGCTTCGATGGAAGAAGTGCTCACGAGACGCTTTAGGGATGCCCTCTCTTTGGACGAACATTTTGTGAAACTGCCCGACTTGATTTTAATGGATGGTGGAAAAGGACAGATCAATATTGCAAGGGGTGTGTTGAAAAAGTTAGATTTAGATATTCCTGTCTGTGGAATGGTCAAGGATGATCATCATCGAACGAGGGGACTTTATTTTAATAACATGGAATTGCCAATGGATGTACATGATGAGGCATTTCATCTCATTACAAGAATTCAGGATGAGGCACATCGCTTTGCGATTGAATACCACCGAAGTTTGCGAGGTAAGACACAAGTCAAATCAGTACTTGATGAAATTTTAGGCATTGGACCAGTCAGAAGAAAGGCCTTGATGCGATACTTTGGCGAAATCAAAAAGATTCAGGAGGCAGAAGTTGAGGAGCTTTTGAAAGTGCACGAGATGGACAAAAAAGTCGCACAGGCTGTGTATGAATTTTTCCACCCAAAGCAGTAAAATTGTGTTATGCTAGGGGGAACAAGAGAAGGGAGGAAAGGTATGGACGGAGTTACCATAACAGAATTAATTAATAATAATAAATTGACAAATTTGACACCAGGAATTGATACTGAGGTCATCTTTGTAAAGAATGCAGAAGTTAATCGTCCAGCATTACAGCTGACAGGATTTTTGCTCACTTTGACAATGAGAGGGTGCAAATTATGGGAAATGTAGAATGTGCCTATCTTGAGACACTAGAAAGGGCACAAAAGGTTGCCATCTACGATAAATTGCTCTCCTATAAACTTCCAGCCATGGTCTATGCGGCAGGAAGAAAGCCAGATGAAGATATGTTAGCTTATTGTGAGCACTATGGCGTTCCTTGTTTGACTTCAGACCGAAGCACAACAGAGATTATGGCAGAAATTATTCGCTGGCTAAAGGCTGAGCTTGCACCATGCATTAGTATCCACGGTGTTTTGGTCGATGTCTTTGGTGAGGGCGTGCTCATTATGGGCGAGAGTGGAATTGGAAAGAGTGAAGCGGCTTTGGAGTTAATTAAGAGAGGGCATCGCTTGGTTTCTGATGATGTGGTGGAGATACGAAAGATATCTGATGTAACCTTAATTGGTTCCGCACCAGATATCACCAAACATTTTATTGAGTTGCGTGGCATTGGAATTATTGATGTCAAGGCTCTCTTTGGTGTGGAGAGTGTAAAGGATACACAGCAGATTGATATGGTGATTAAGCTTGAAGACTGGAACAAGGAAGAAGCTTATGACCGCATTGGCTTAGAGGACAATTACACCGAGTTTTTAGGCAATAAGGTAGTTTGCCATGTGCTTCCAATTCGTCCAGGAAGAAATTTGGCAGTCATTTGTGAGGCAGCCTCGGTTAACCACAGACAAAAGAAGATGGGATACAATGCAGCAGAGGAACTTTATAGACGAGTGCAAGCAAATATTAATAAGGGAAAAATGTAGCGATGGATTGGAAGAATAGGTTGCAAGAAAAATTGCAAGAGATTTTGACTGAAGATGAGATTCGCATTGCAGAACCAATGTCAGCCCATACTACATTTCACATTGGAGGACCTGCTGCACTGTTTGTCGAGCCAAAGACGGAAGAAAAATAAGATTGGTGCTTGAAATCATTCAAAATGAGGGTGTAGATTACTTTGTACTTGGCAGAGGAAGCGATCTTTTGGTCAGTGACAGAGGCTATAATGGCGTGATTGTGAGCACAGCAGGTTTAGATAAAATTGCAGTGGAAGGGGAGCAAATTGTTGCAGGAGCAGGTGTTTTTTTGGCAGACTTGTCAAAGACAGCTGCAGAGGCAAAATTAATGGGACTGGAGTTTTCTTGTGGAATTCCTGGAAGTGTTGGTGGAGCTATTTTTATGAATGCAGGTGCCTATGAAAGTGAAATTTCTCATGTGCTCAGTGAGGCATTGATTTTAGAAAGTGATGGAATTATTCATTGGGTGCCGATGGAGGACCTTGACCTAGGTTATCGCCACAGCAATATTGAAGAAAAAAAGAGAACGATTTTGGCGGGAAGGTTCACACTAAAGAAGGGGAATCCAGAGGAAATTAACGCAAAGATTTTGGATCTCACAAGAAGAAGGGAGGAAAAGCAACCTCTTGAGTATCCAAGTGCAGGGTCAACATTTAAGCGACCGAAGGGATATTTTGCAGGAAAATTAATTTCGGATGCTGGGCTTTGTGGGTATCAAAGAGGAGGAGCACAAGTTTCAAAGAAACATTGTGGATTTGTCATCAATGTAGACCATGCTACAGCAGAAGATGTCTATGGACTGATTGGTGATGTGCAAAGAATTGTAAAGGAAAAATTTGGGGTGGAATTGCACCCAGAAGTTCGAATGTTGGGAGAGTTTTAAATGAAATTTGTCATCGTAACTGGAATGAGTGGGTCTGGTAAGACAGTGGCCTTAAAAGCATTAGAGGATATAGGATACGATTGCATGGATAACCTTCCGGTGGAGTTGTTGCCAAAACTTGTGGAGATAGAAAAGTCTAAGGGTGCAACAGCAATGACAGCATTTGGAATTGACATCCGAAGAAAGGAATCTTTGGAGAATATGCAAAAGATTCTAGAAGATGTCGACAATAAAAATGTAGAGTATAGCATTTTATTTTTGGATGCGGATAATGAGACACTCATTAAGCGCTACAAGGAGACAAGAAGAAGTCATCCCCTGTCAAAGGATGGAAGAATTGAAACAGGCATTGAAAAGGAGAGAAAGGCACTTGAGTTTTTGCGCAACCGGGCAGAGTACTATATAGATACCAGTCACTTTTTGACTAAGGAATTGCGAGCAGAAATTGTTTCGATTTTTGCGGACAAAAAGGTGCACAGGGATTTATTTGTCAATGTCCTATCTTTTGGCTTTGCCTATGGTATTCCAAAAGATGCAGATTTAGTTTTTGATGTGCGTTTTTTGACCAATCCATTTTATGAGGCAGACCTTCGCTTAAAATCTGGAGAAGATAAAAAGGTAAAGGAGTATATCTTTCGGGATGGTATGGCAGAAATATTTATGACGAAACTTCAGGATATGGTGGAATTTTTAATTCCGCAATATGTCAAAGAGGGAAGAAGTCAATTAGTCATTGCCATTGGCTGTACGGGCGGTCAACATCGCTCTGTGTGCATTGCCTGTGCCTTGGCAGAGCGACTAAAAAAATATTCAGGGATTTCATTAAATTTGGAACATCGAGATTGTGATCGGAATATTAAAAGGTTAAGTTAGTATGTCATATTCAACATCAGTAAAAGATGAATTGTCAAGAGTAATGCCCGATGAGTGTGAGAGCCAGATTGCAGAACTTGCAGGGATTTTGAGCTTTATTGGAAGAGTACATATTTCAGAAAATGACGAGTATATGCTCTCAATCTCTACAGAGCATGCAGGTACAGCTAGAAAGTGCTTTACTTTGCTCAAGAAAACATTTAATATAAAGACGAGTATTGCAATTAGTAAGAATTCTTTCCTACATCGCAGACATACTTATATAGTGAAACTCAAAAGCGATGAAGATACAAAGAGGGTATTAGAAAGTACAAATTGATCGACAAATATGGTCGAATTGGTGAGGATCTAACTCTTCAAAAAAATAGAGTTGTTTCTAAGGGTTGTTGCAGGAGAGCTTTCTTACGTGGTGCTTTCTTAGCGAGTGGTTCGGTTTCGGACCCAGAGAAAGCATACCACTTTGAAATCGTCTGTCCAACAAAGGGACGAGCTATGCAGATTCAGCACATCATGAAAGAGCTGAATATGGAAGCTAAGATAGTGATGAGAAAGAAGTCGTATATTGTCTATTTGAAGGAGGGTGATTTTATTGGCGATGCCCTGCGCACAATGTCAGCGGCAAATTCTTTAATGGAGTTTGAAAATGTGCGTATACTTAAGGGAATGCGAAATAAAGTTAATCGCTCCGTCAATTGTGAGACGGCTAATCTTAACAAGACGGTTAATGCTTACTTGAAACAAAAGGCGGATATTGAGCTCATTGTCAAAACAATTGGATTGGATGCATTAAAACCTAATTTGCAAGAAATGGCAAAGGTGAGATTGGAATATCCAGATGCCAATTTAATGATATTGGGCAATTACTTAAATCCGCCAGTGGGAAAGAGCGGAGTCAACCACAGGCTTCGGAAATTAGCTGAAGTGGCGGACAAGCTCCGAGAAGAAATGGATGAGGAGAAAAGGACATGATCAAGAAGACAATTACTGTGGAATTAGAAAGTGGACTGGAGGCAAGACCAATTGCGATGTTAGTGCAGCTGGCTAGCCAATTTGCAAGTAGTATTTATCTAGAAAGTGAAAATAAGAAGGTAAATGCAAAGAGCATTATGGGAATGATGACAATGGCATTAAAAAATGGCACGAAAGTGACCGTACTAGCTGATGGTGAGGATGAACGAGCGGCAGTCACAGGAATAGAGTCATATTTAACAAACCAATAGTGTAAATAGTAAAGAGTTGGTCGATATTCGATGCAGCTCTTTATTTTTACAAACGGGAAAGGAAGGAAGATGGCGTTTACACATTTACACACACATACCGAATATTCACTTCTAGATGGGTCGAGTAAGATTAAGGAACTCGTTCGTCGAGCAAAGGATCTGGGAATGGATTCGCTTGCGATTACCGATCATGGTGTGATGTATGGTGTGATTGATTTTTATCGTGCGGCAAAGGAAGTGGGAATTAAACCCATTCTTGGCTGTGAAGTCTATGTGGCACCAGGTTCTCGATTTGATAGAGAAAACAGAGAAAATAGTGGAGATCGCTACTATCATTTGATTCTTTTGGCAGAAAATAATACAGGTTATGCCAACTTGATGAAATTGTATCTAAGGGATTTGTGGAAGGTTTTTATTATAAACCACGAATAGATATTGAATTGTTGAGAGAATACCATGAAGGTATCATTGCTCTTTCGGCCTGTCTTGCGGGAGAGATACCCAAACTTTTGGCAAGAGGTCTCTATGATGAGGCAAAGAAAAAGGCATTGGAGTATCGAGATATCTTTGGAGAAGGAAACTTTTTCTTGGAATTACAAGACCATGGGATTTTTGAACAAAAGATTGTCAATCAACAGTTGGTCAGACTGAGTAAGGAGACAGGAATTGACCTTGTGGTCACCAATGATGTTCACTACATCAATAAGGAGGACTGGGAGGCACATGACATCTTGCTGTGCATACAGACAGCAAAAAAGGTGATGGATGAAGACCGTATGCGTTACAAGGAGGGAGAGTTTTATTTGCGGTCCGAGGAAGAGATGAAAGAAATCTTTCCCTATGCTCCAGAAGCAATTGAAAATACACAAAAAATTGCCGACCGCTGTAATGTAGAGATCGAATTTGGAGTGACGAAGTTGCCAGAGTATCCTGTGCCAGAAAACGAGACCGCAGTTTCCTATCTTTCAAAGCTTTGTGAAGAAGGATTAAAAAGAAGATATCACGATGCTAATGATGAAATCTGGGAGCGAATGCGGTATGAGCTTGGCATCATTGAAAAAATGGGATATGTGGATTATTTTTTGATTGTGTGGGATTATATTCACTATGCAAAATCTCATGGCATTGCAGTGGGACCAGGAAGAGGTTCGGCAGCAGGAAGCATTGTTTCTTATTGCCTTGGTATCACCGACATTGATCCACTCAAATATCAGCTTCTATTTGAGCGATTTTTAAATCCAGAGCGAGTTTCCATGCCAGATATTGATGTGGATTTTTGTTATGAGCATCGCCAGGAAGTAATTAACTATGTTGTTGAAAAATATGGAAAAGATCGTGTGTGCCAGATTGTGACTTTTGGTACCATGGCGGCCAAGGGTGTTCTTCGAGATGTCGGAAGGGCTCTTGACATTCCTTATGCAAAGTGCGACCAAATTGCAAAGTTAGTTCCAAAGGAGCTGGGGATTACGCTTGATCTTTCCTTAAAATTGAGCAAGGAATTTAGGGAAGTTTATGAGAGCGATCCAGAAATTAAAAATCTTGTGGATATGAGTAGAAAATTGGAAGGACTACCAAGACATTCCTCTATGCATGCCGCAGGTGTTGTGATTTCTAAAAAGAAGTGGATGAGTATGTTCCACTTTCTAGAGCGAGTGATGGATCGATCACCACACAATTTACGATGACTACCTTGGAAGAACTTGGCCTATTGAAGATGGACTTTTTGGGGCTTCGCACATTGACCGTTATTCAAAAATACCGTAGATCAAATTGAAAGAAATTATGACAAAAAAAGCTGGATATGTTAGCTATTGATTACAATGATAAAAAGGTCTATGATGCGATATGTACAGGAAAGACCGAGGGTGTATTTCAGATTGAGAGCAGTGGCATGCAAAGCTTTATGAAGGAGCTTCGCCCGGAGTCTTTAGAAGATGTGATTGCGGGCATTTCTTTATATCGTCCAGGTCCAATGGATTTTATTCCAAAGTATATTAAGGGAAAGGATCACCGAGGAGAAATTGTCTACGATTGTCCACAGCTTGAGAGCATTTTATCACCGACCTATGGATGCATTGTTTATCAGGAGCAGGTAATGCAGATTGTTCGAGATTTGGCAGGATATACACTGGGCAGAAGTGATATGGTTCGCCGAGCGATGAGCAAAAAGAAGGCATCGGTCATGGAAAAAGAAAGAAAAAACTTTGTCTATGGCAACAAGGAAGAGGGTGTAAAAGGATGCATTGCCAATGGAATAAAGGAAGATGTGGCCAATCGAATTTTTGATGAAATGATTGATTTTGCTAAGTATGCCTTTAATAAGTCTCATGCAGCTTGCTATGCCTATATTTCTTATCAGACGGCCTATTTAAAGTATTATTATCCAAAGGAATTTATGGCTTCTCTTTTGACATCAGTGATGGACAATACAACAAAGGTGTCCGAGTACATTTTGAGCTGTAGACAGATGGGCATTGCCATTTTGCCACCAGATATCAATGAGGGAGAGAGCAAATTTTCAGTGGCTGAGGGGGGCATTCGCTTTGGACTGTCAGCAATTAAAGGTGTGGGCATTTCGGTGTCTGATGAAATTGTACGCATAAGGAAAGAAGGGGGAAAGTTTCATTCTCTTGAGGATTTAGTGGAGAGGACAAGTAATAAAGAGGTCAATCGGCGAACACTAGAAAACTTTATTAAATCGGGTGCAGTGGATAGCTTAGAGGGAAATCGAAATCAAAAATTGCAGATTGTATCTCAAGTTCTTAATAATAAGAGCAAAAATCAAAAAAATGTGATTTCGGGACAGATGTCACTGTTTGATTTTGCCACAGAAGAAGACAAAAAAAGCTTTCAGGTTCAAATGCCTGAGGTCAAAGAATTGAGTAGGGAACAAATTTTACTCTTTGAAAAGGAGACTCTCGGTATCTATATTAGCGGTCATCCCTTGGAAGATTATGCTGATGAGATGGAAAAAAATGTGACGGCGAAAACCAGTGACTTTGCCATTGATGAGGAGAGCAATGAAGCAAAACTGGGTGATGGCCAAAAAGTGATTATTGGTGGAATGATTACATCCATGAAAAAAATGACGACAAAGAAGATGCAGATGATGGCCTTTGTCGAGTTGGAAGATATGGTAGGGAGTGTTGAAGTAATTGTATTTCCCAAAATCTATGAGCAGACTAAAAAGTACCTCAACGAGGAAGCGAGAGTATATGTTGAGGGGCGTGTACAGATCCAAGAAGATGGGGTTGGACAGCTGATTGGCGAAAAAATATTGCCATTTGATCAGACGGGCAAGGAATTGTGGCTGCAATATGCCGATAAAGAGGATTTTGCTGCCCGAGAGAAAGAGATGACGGAGATTTTACAGCAAGCTCAAAGTGGAATAGACGGAGTTTATATTTATCTCAAGAAGGAGCATGCAAAAAAATTTCTCGGAGAGAGATATTTAATTGCTCTTACAGATGGCTTAAAATCGAGGTTTGAGGAAATACTTGGTCAAGAAAATGTCAAAATAGTAACAAAACGCTTGAAAACGCTGTAAAAATGAATTAGAATGAAAAGCATATTGAGTTAGTTATCAATGAGGAGGGCTATAGATATGTCAAAGCAATTAAAACAATTGGTGTATTAACAAGTGGTGGTGACGCACCAGGAATGAATGCGGCTATTCGTGCCGTTGTCCGCACAGCAATCCATAATGGTATCACTGTAAAGGGAATTATGAGAGGTTATGCAGGTCTTTTGGAAGAAGAGATTGTAGATATGGATGGAACCAGTGTTGCAGATATTATTCATCGCGGTGGAACCATCTTATACACAGCAAGATGTAAGGAATTTGTGACTGCAGAAGGTCAGCAAAAGGGTGCTGAGATTTGTAGAAAAACATGGCATTGATGGAATTGTAGTTATTGGTGGTGATGGTTCATTCCAAGGAGCAGGAAAAACTTTCAGCACTTGGCATCAATACCATTGGACTTCCAGGCACCATTGACTTAGATATTGCCTGCACAGATTATACCATTGGTTTTGATACAGCAGTAAACACAGCTATGGAAGCTATTGATAAGGTTAGAGATACTTCGACATCTCATGAGCGATGCAGTATTATCGAGGTTATGGGAAGAAGTGCAGGATATATTGCATTGTGGTGTGGTATTGCCAATGGTGCAGAAGATATTCTTTTGCCAGAGCACTATGATGGCGATGAGCAGGCATTGATCAACCGCATTATTGAAAAACAGAAAGCGTGGAAAGAAGCATCACATCATTATCAATGCCGAGGGAATTGGACATTCAAATTCTATGGCAAAGAGAATTGAGGCAGCAACAGGAATTGAAACGAGAGCAACCATCCTTGGACATATGCAAAGAGGTGGTGCACCAACTTGCAAGGACAGAGTTTATGCTTCGATTATGGGTGCAAAGGCTGTGGAGAAGTTGATTGAAGGAAAGTCAAATCGTGTCATTGCTTATCGCCATGGCGAGTATGTAGATTATGATATTCAAGAAGCGTTGGCAATGAAGAAGGACATTTCTGAGGATCAGTACAGAATTGCCAAATTATTGGTGCGCTAAAAAAATGAGTGAAGGATTGAATAGAACAACAGAAAATGTTGTGCTATGCGGGGCAAATTCCTATGAGCAAAAGTACTACTTCAATCCGGATTTTGCTCAATTGCCAGAGTCCATTCGGAATGAGTTGCAAATGATGTGTGTGACTTTTGCCGAAGAGGCAGGTGGAATTTTCACAGTAGAATTTGATGAGAAAGGCAATATCAAATTTACCGTTCGTGTAGATGATGGCGATTATCTCTTTGATGAAATTGAGAGCGGTTTACATATCTCAAAGTTTCAAAGGGAAAAGGAGGAGCTGATGGAGCAATTAGAGCTCTACTACCGTGTTGTATTTTTGAAACAAGATATTGATGAAGTTACAGTTTAAGATTGGAGATATAAACATCGAGGGAGGCTTATGTCTTGGACCAATGGCAGGGGTGACAGACCTGCCATTTCGTCTGCTCTGTAAAGAGCAAGGATGCTCTCTTGTGTGCACAGAAATGGTCAGTGCAAAGGCCATTTCTTATAAAAATAAAAATACTTTTGGATTGATGAAGTCGGATGAGAGAGAAAATCCATTGGCCATTCAGCTCTTTGGTTCAGATCCCGAATTGATGGGAGATATTGCTCATCAAATTGAAGACGGACCGTGGGATATGATTGATGTCAACATGGGATGTCCAGTGCCCAAAATTGTCAATAATCATGAGGGATCGGCATTAATGAAGAATCCGGACTTGGTCTATCAAATATTACAAAATATGGTATCTAAGGTAAAAAAGCCAGTGACTGTCAAAATACGAAAGGGCTTTGATGAACAACATATCAATGCCGTGGAGGTGGCAAAAGCTGCTCAGGCAGCAGGAGTATCGGCCATTGCTGTGCATGGAAGAACAAGAGAGCAATATTATTCTGGCAAGGCGGATTGGAGCATTATTGCCGATGTCAAGCGGGCAGTGTCGATTCCTGTCATTGGAAATGGTGATGTGATCGATGGACCATCAGCAAAGCAACTCGTGGAAGAGACAGGTTGTGATGGGGTGATGATTGCCAGAGGTGCACAGGGAAATCCTTGGATATTTCGGGCGGTGTTACAATACTTAGAGGATGGCACAAAGATGGATCCCATTTCGCTTCCTGAGATTGCAGATATGATCTTGCGACAGACAAGAATGCAAATAGAGTACGATGGGGAGTATATGGGCATACGACAAATGAGAAAGCATATTGCGTGGTATACTCATGGGATGAAGGGATCTTCTGCATTTCGAAATCAAGTCAACCATATTGAAAGTTATGTAGAGCTTGAAAAGCTCTTAAAGCAGTTGTTTTCTTGACATTCCTATGTCCTAAAGGTATAATATTTCGATATAATTAACGCATAGTTGCGCTTATAAGGAGAAAAAAATGGCGGATAAGAAGCATATTTTGACCTATGAAGGTTTAAAGAAATATGAGGAGGAATTACAAGACCTTAAGGTAAACCAGAGAAAAGAGATTGCTGGAAAGATTAAGGAAGCAAGAGAACAGGGAGACTTGTCAGAGAATGCAGAGTATGATGCAGCAAAGGACGAGCAAAGAGATATTGAGGCAAGAATTGAGGAGCTGGAGACTCTTCTAAAGAATGCCGAAGTTGTTGTTGAAGAAGAGGTCGATTTGGATACCATTAGCATTGGTTGCAATGTCACTCTTCTTGATATGGAATATGATGACGAGATGACCTATAAGATTGTGGGCTCTACAGAGGCCAATTCTCTAGAAGGAAAAATCAGCAATGAATCTCCAGTAGGTCGGGCACTCTTAAAGAAGAGAGTGGGCGATATTGTTGAGGTAGAAACACAGGCTGGACCAATTAAGTACAAGGTATTGGACATCCACAGAGTATAGATAGAGTAAAGGAGAACAGGCGTGGCAGATACAAATCAGCAAAATGAAAAGGAAATTACCACCGAAGAGTTAAACCATATTCTTCAGGCAAGAAGAGACAAGCTTGCAGCTTTGCAGGCCGAGGGAAATGACCCTTATCAGATAACAAAGTTTGATGTGACCCATCACAGCCAAGAGATTATTGAAAATTTTGAAACATTGGAGACAAAAGAAGGTCAAGAGCCTATCCTAGTGCGCATTGCAGGACGACTGATGTCAAAGCGTGTTATGGGAAAGGCTTCTTTTTGCCATATCCAAGATAAAGAAGGAAAGATTCAATCTTATGTCGCTAGAGATGCGATTGGAACAGATGAGTATGCTGCCTTTAAGAAGTTGGATATTGGAGACATTGTTGGTGTTGAGGGATCGGTATTTAAGACAAAGACAGGAGAATGCAGTATTCATGCTGTAAAAGTTGTGCTTTTGTCAAAGAGCTTAAAGCCACTCCCAGAAAAGTTCCATGGTCTTACAGATACGGACACAAGATATCGCCAAAGATATGTCGATTTGATTATGAATCCTGAAGTAAAGGATACATTTATCAAGAGGTCAAGGATTATCTCTGAAATCAGAAATTCCTCGATGCCGAGAACTTTATGGAAGTGGAGACACCAATGTTAGTGGGCAACGCAGGTGGTGCAGCAGCTAGACCATTTAATACCCATTACAACGCCCTCGATGAGGATGTGAAGCTTCGCATTTCACTTGAGCTTTACTTAAAGAGATTAATTGTCGGTGGTCTTGAGAGAGTCTATGAGATTGGCCGTGTTTTTAGAAATGAAGGAGTGGACACAAGACACAATCCTGAGTTTACTTTAATGGAATTATATCAGGCCTATACGGATTACAATGGAATGATGGATTTGACAGAGAGAATGTTTCGTCATCTCGCACAGACGGTGTGCGGTTCAACAACCATTCCTTATGCTGAGGCAATGATCGATTTGGGAAAGCCTTTTGAACGAATCACAATGATCGATGCTGTAAAGAAGTATGCAGGCGTTGACTTTGATGCCATTGAGACCCTTGAAGAGGCAAGAGCCATTGCCAAGGAGAAAAATATTACATTTGAGGAGCGTCACCAAAAGGGAGATATCCTAAATTTATTCTTTGAAGAATTTGTTGAGGAGAAATTAATTCAGCCAACATTTGTCACAGATCATCCGGTTGAGATTTCTCCGTTGACAAAGAAAAAGCCTTCTGATCCATCAAAGGTAGAGCGATTTGAGCTCTATATCTATGGCCGTGAGATGGCCAATGCCTACTCAGAGCTCAATGATCCAATTGACCAGAGGGAGCGTTTCGCCGCACAGGAGGCAGCATTTGCAGCAGGTGATGACGAGGCCAATCACACCGACGAGGACTTCTTAAATGCCCTTGAGATTGGTATGCCACCAACAGGTGGTATTGGCTATGGTATCGACAGGCTTGTGATGCTTCTTACCAACTCACCAGCAATTCGAGATGTACTTCTCTTCCCTACAATGAAGAGTTTGTCAAAGCCAGCAGGTGAGGGAAGTGAAAAGGAAGCAGATGAGAACAAAGCAGAGGAGTCAAAGACGGGCTTCTTTACACCAAATAATCAAATTGATTTTAGTAATGTCAAGATTGAGCCACTTTTTGAAGAGAGTGTGGACTTTGAAACCTTTAGTAAGTCTGACTTTAGAGCAGTAAAGGTAAAGGATTGTGCCGCAGTGCCAAAGTCAAAGAAGCTTCTTCAATTTACTTTGGATGATGGTTCAGGCAAAGACAGGATGATTCTTTCCGGTATCCATGCATTTTATGAGCCAGAGGAATTGATTGGAAAGACCCTGATTGCCATTACCAATCTCCCACCGAGAGCAATGATGGGCATCGAGTCCTGTGGTATGCTGCTTTCTGCAGTGAGCGAGTTTAAGGAGGGAGACGGCGAGGAGCTTCACCTTCTTATGGTGGATAACCACATCCCAGCTGGGGCAAAGTTGTACTAAAATGAAATATAAAATGTCAAAAACCATGATGTAAGACCACATGACAATTTGACAACAAAATTGGGAATAATGATGAATCGTTAAAGCACTTCTTAGAGTTAATCTAGGAGGTGCTTTTTTCGTAATTGGGTAGATGTGATGTTATTATCTACAATAGATTTTCTGTATTTAATCCATAACCCCCCTTTTTCTTATATGCATAACCCCATTCGGCCATTGAGTCAAGAATAGGTTGCAGAGTAAGACCTAGTTCACTGAGACTATATTCAACTCTGGGTGGAACCTCTGGGTAAACAGTGCGAATGACGAGACCGTCATTTTCCATAGAGCGTAAACTGTCAGTAAGAACTTTCTGGCTGATTCCTTCGAGCTCTTTTTTTAACTCATTGAATCTCCATGGGTGTTGTAGTAGATTTCGGATAATGAGCAATTTCCATTTGCTGCCGATAAGAGCAACTGTGGTTGCAACTGGACATTCGGGTAGTTCTTTTTTTGTCAGCATGAGATGATCTCCTTATATCGTATTATTTTTTGAATGTTATATTTTATATTAATCTAATAGACAGAAAGAAGCAATATGTTATAAAAAATAACCAAGGTTACCTTTTTATGCCTATGTAATAAAAAAGTGCGTACTTTTTTATGCGATGAACTTCTGATATTATAATCTTGCAACAAAGATAATACACAATAAAAATTTATCAGGAGGTAACAAAATGGCATTATCAAATCTTTGCGGATGGGAAAAAAGGGAAGAAATAAAAGTCAGTGCAGCATGTGGAGTATCAGACAAGCTGGAGGAAAAACCAGCGGCATGCGGCACAGCGTGTGGAGCATCAGACAAGCCAGAGGAAACACCAGCAGCATGCGGAACAGCATGGGAGCATCAGACAAGCCGGAGGAGAAACCAACGGCATGTGGGGCATCTGATAAGTAAAATAAGTTAAGGAAGGAGTTGGATAGGATGAGTCAGTATTTTTCTTTTCAGTGGCATATTACAGATGAATGTGATCAGCGATGCAAGCATTGCTATATTTTTTCAGGAGAGGGCTGTAAGAAATTAAAGTCTATGACATGGGATCAGATGACAGAGGTAATAGCAAACTGCGAGGATTTTGGCAAAGTATATGACAGACTGCCATATTTTTATATTACTGGTGGAGATCCTATCCTTCATCCAGACTTCTGGAAATTAATGGTATTGCTGAAATCGAAAAAGATACCATTTACCTCAATGGGAAATCCATTTCATCTGAATGATGAAATTTGTAGAATGTTAAAGGCGTGTGGATGTGATAAATATCAGATGTCTTTGGATGGAATGAAAGAAACACATGACTGTTTTCGAAAGCCTGGAAGTTTTGATCTGACGATTGAGAAAATCGGATGTCTGAACCGGGCAGGGATAAAAAGTGTGATTATGAGCACAGTATCTAAAACAAATATGGATGAAATACCAGATATTATTGATGAAGTTGTAAAAGCGAAAGTAAAGGTTTTTGCATTTTCTCGTTATGTGCCTACGGGTGGCGAAGTTGACACAAGCATGACACCAGAAGAATACAGAAAACTTCTGGAAGTCTGTGATGCAAAGTATAAGGCATATGAAAAGGCAGGATGCGAGATCTATTTTAATAAAAAGGATTATTTGTGGACATTGTATGAATATGAAACAGGACAGTTTAAGTTTCCTGAGAGTACAGAAACAGGCATGATTTATGGTGGCTGTAACTGTGGAAATTGTCATATTACCATATCTTCGAATGGAGATATTATGGCATGCAGAAGGGTGACAGACAGTAAAGTGGCCAATATTTTTGAAGATCGGCTGGCAGATGTCTGGATCTGTCAGATGGAAAAATATAGAGATTACGATAAATTTGTAAAATGCAGCAAGTGTGAACTTAAGGCATGGTGCCGTGGATGTCCGGCAGTTGCCAATGGAACAAGCGGTAACTTTTATGGGGCAGATCCGCAGTGCTGGAAGACAAGAAATGAGATGACTGGGGAGGTGTTATCATGTTAATGGATATCATCAAAGAAAGACATTCCATTCGGAAATATACAGATGAGCAGATAGGACGTGATGACCTGGAAAAGATTCTGGAAGCCGGAAATTTTGCACCGAATGCCGGAGGAGGACAGAGAAGTATGATGGTTGCAATCCATAATAAGGAACTGGCAACTTATGTGGGAAAGATGAATATGGCAAGCTTTGACCGCTCGCACCTAGCAGGCAGTTTTGTCTCAAAGGAGCAGCCAAGCACAATTGATGATCCGACCATAAAAAATGGATTTTATGATGCTCCGACAGTTGTATGTGTATTCTGCCAGAATAATTTTCTTTTCAAGACAGCAGATGCTTTTTGTATGATGGAAAATATGATTTTGCAGGCAACAGAACTTGGCATTGCATCATGTATTATCTCAAGAGGTTATGAAACATTTGATTCGGAAGAAGGAAGAAGACTGATGAACGAATGGGGAGTGCCAGAAGGATACATATGCCAGGGATTTGTTATATTAGGGTATATAGATGGCGAACAGCCGAAAAGTAAACCAAGAAAACTAGGAAGAATTAAAATTGTAGAATAGGTGACAAACAGATGGATTTAGTAACATATCTGAAAAAATGAAACTGTTATGAAAACTGTCCAGTGAAAGCGGTGATCAGGAAATGAATCAGGATGACAGAAGAAAATATTTAATTAAAGGATTGTTGAAAGAGCGATCAGAGTATGAGAAGATACAAAATTCATCAGATATAGTTGAGCAGAAAATGTTACTCAGATCGCTTATGAATATAAGAATGCTGGGGAAAAAGGATCATACATTTTTGCAGATTCAGGATATGTACCTTTCAAAAAAATGAGAAGAAGGGGATTGTCACATTGACAGATATTAGGGAGGTACAACCTGATCTTTCTATCTGGAAGAGCGATATTACAAGACTTAGAGTGGGAGCAATCGTAAATGCAACCAACAGTGGTATGACAGGCTACTATCAGCCTTGCCATAATTGTATTGATAATACCTATGCAGGAATTCAGCTTCGAGACTGTTGCAATAATATGATGATAAACAGAGGCATGAAGAACCGACAAGGCAGGCAAAGATCACCCCAGCGTTTAATCTGCCCTGTGATCATGTGATTCGCACAGTTGGTCCGATTGTGCAGGGAAAGCTGACCAAGGAACATGAACAGTTACTGATATCCTGCTATGAATCATGTCTTAGGATAGCTGATGAGAATGAAGTGAAGAGTATTGCTTTTTGTTGTATTTCAACTGGCGTATTTATGTTTCCAAATAAAAGAGCTGCTGAGCTTGCAGTACAGACAGTAAAGCAATATAAAGAAAAGATAAAATCAAAGATAAAGGTGATATTTAATGCTTTTAAAGAGGAAGATGAACGATTCTACAAACAGTTACTCGGATAATATATTACAGATAAAAGAAAAAATTGGGGAAGCAGATGCTATTATAATTGGGGCAGGTGCAGGATTTCCTACAAAAATGCTTTCGTAGGAGGTGTTGATAATGGAAGCAATAAAAGATTATGTTGCCCATCTGGATAACAAAAAAAGAATTACGCTCAGAGGAGCCACTTATCAGTATTACAATGTAAAAGAATACGGAAATGGCTGTATTATTCTGGAACCTCGGGAACTGTTAGTGCCAGAGAGCATATCAACCAGCACTCTGGCAGATATGGATCGTACAGTAAGTAACTTCAAGAAAGGCGATATTTCCTCGTTTATTGACCTGTCAGATTTTTAAAAGGAATAAGATATGAATTTTAATATACGAATGGGAATTCCTGAAATGCAGGAACTTTGGCTAGATTTACAGGAGAAATATCGTTCCGGTAATATAAAAAAGAAGGAAGAACAGTTGTATAAAAAATGGGGAAAGGCTTTAAAACTGTTGTTGCCTGTTCCAGGTTATTTGAGTCTTCAAACCCATGAAATAGAGCTATTATCTAGATGTTATGGAATGAAAGTGTAGAAATCTTATCTGGAAAATAAAACCAGTGGTGCAATGAGAATGTACTGGGTTTATGGACCAGACCAGAAAGATATTACAATTATCGGACTGGAGCCACATCCAGAAGATAAGAAAAATGGCACATACGACAGGATTTCACTGTCGGATTTGTAGAATGAAACTGAATATGGAACTAAAACACGAGCAGTTAATCTATGAAAAATAGGTTAGCTGCGTTTTTCGGCTTTTTGTCAAATGTTGGAGTGGGTTGAAAATCAACTCCAACATTTGACAAAAAACCATAAATATTAATTGACAAAAAATGTACAGTAAGGTAAACTACTACTTAGTTAGTAATTACTAACTAAAAAAATTGGTGAAGTGTAATGATGGCTTTAAGATGCCATTAATAATTCATAATTAGAAATAACTGAGGGTAGAAAGAGGGAAAATTATGAATGAAAGAAAGGTATTTAAAAAATTAGATGGAAAAGATTTGATAAATATTGGGGTTTTCACTGCAATATATTTTGTTGTTATTTTTGCCGTTGCCATGCTTGGGATGATACCGATTTTTTTAGTTCTTCTTTCTGTTTTTGTACCGCTTGTCGGAGGCATTATTTTTGAATTGTTTTTAACAAAGGTAAAGAAATTTGGAATGATAACAATTATGGGATTCTTATTAGGATTAATTATGCTATTAACAGGTATGGGATACATTCCGATTATTACAGGAACACTTTTTGGCTTTTTGGCTGATATTACTTATGCAAAAGGAAGATTTGCAAGTGCTAAGTTAGCTGTTTTGGCAAATGGTTTTTTTAGCATTTGGTGTTGGGGTAACTATTATGAATTGTTTTTTCACCCGGATGCATATTGGTCAACACGTCAAGTTTATGGAGAAGGATATATTACTGCAGTACGAGCACTATTTCCTACCTACATGGCACCGGTATTAGTTGTAGTTTGTTTTGTGTGTGGTATATTTGGTGGACTTCTTGGCAGAGCAGTGCTGAAAAAACATTTTAAAAGAGCGGGGATTGCATAATGAATAGAAAATTTTTTAAGCTTGATCCCAGAACAAAACTATTTCTTATTATCATAACAGCTTTAGTTGTTTTGAGCCGATTGGGTGGAGAAGAACTATATGTCTTTCAAATAATTTTGACAGTTGTACCATATGTTTTGCTTCTGGCAGAAAAAGAATATTCATATTGTCTGAAAAGCTTAATAGGGCTGTTAATCAGTTATTGCATTTTATATATTCCTTATGTTTGGGATAACATATTGGTTGGAACATTGGCTATAGTTGTTGGTGGTATTTTTTCAAGAATGATACCTACAGTGGCAATTGGTTACTATGCAGTAAAGACGACTAAGATAAGTGAGTTTGTAGCTGGAATGGAAAAAATGCATGTTTCTGAAAAAATAATCATTCCATTGACAGTTGTTTTTAGATTTTTGCCGACGCTAAAAGAGGAATTTCAATCAATAAATGATGCAATGAGAATGCGAGGGATTTGTTTTGGAGGGGAAAAAACATCTAAAGTTTTGGAGTACAAAATGATTCCGATGCTCATTTGTTCAGTGCGAATTGGCGAGGAGCTATCAGCAGCAGCCATCACAAGAGGACTAGCTTCAGGAAACAAACGTACCAATATTTGTAAGATTGGATTTGGAATTTTAGATTATGTTTTTTTTGCCTTTTTTGCAGTGGCAGTAGTTAGATTAATTATGAGCTTAATAGGAGTATAAGGATGATTGAGATAAAAAATTGCACAGTTACTTATGCCGCTGAACCAAATCACAGGGTATTGAAAGATATTAGTTTAACTATAGAGGATGGAGAATTTGTTCTCTTAACAGGAGAATCAGGTTGTGGAAAAAAACAACGATTTTTAAGGCTTATTAATGGGCTTATTCCATATTTTTTTATGATGCCAATGTGGAGGGAGAAATTTATGTAGATGGTCTCAATGCAGAGAAATCTACGATTTACGACTTGGCCAAGACGAGTGGCACAGTTTTTCTCAAAAATCCAAGATCTCAGTTTTATACCTGCGAGGTAAAAAAAGCGAGCTTGTATTTGGATGCGAGAATGAAGGGATTCCAGAGGAGGAAATAAATAATAGACTCGATGAGACGGTTAAAAGATTTTCTATCGAAAAAAACTATTAGACAGAGGAATGTTTGAACTGTCCGGTGGAGAAAAACAGCAGGTTGCCTGTGCATCAATAGACATGGAAAAGACCAAGATAATATTGCTCGACGAGCCATCGGCGAATCTTGATTACGAAGCCGTAAAAAGACTAAAGGAATTAATTTCTATATGGAAAAGAGAAGGGAAGACGATTATTGCTTCAGAGCACAGGATAGCTTACCTTTGGGAAATGTGTGACAGAACAATTATTGTTAAAGATGGACGAATAACAAGAAATCTTGATAAAGAAGAAATGAAAAAAATCACAGAGGAAGAGGTAAGAGATTTTGGGATTCGAAGCTTTGTTGAAAAGAATCCTTTTCAGATTGATATAGATGAAACTACAGATAGTGATAATATATTAGACTTTAAAAATTATAAATTCAGATATAAAAAGGGCGACAGAATCTTTGAGGCAGACGATGTAAAAATTGCCAAAGGTGAAATTACTGCTCTGATAGGACATAACGGAGCGGGAAAGACCACTTTTTTAAATTGCTTATGTGGGATTAGAAAGTGTAGGGGCGATTTAGTAATAGATGGAAAACCTCTTGGTTGGAAGCAACGAAGAAAGAAGATGTTTATGATTATGCAAGATGTAAGTCACCAACTATTTACTGAGAGCGTATTGGATGAAGTCCTATTAGGAATGGAAGAGGAAGATAGAGATAAAGCGCTTACTATCTTGAAAAAACTAGATTTAAGCATGATGAAGGAAAGACATCCGCTAAGCCTTTCTGGAGGTCAAATGCAGCGAGTTGCTATAGCCAGTGCCATAGCTGGAGATAACGATATAATTCTTCTGGATGAACCAACAAGCGGCTTGGATTATAAGCATATGATGGATATATCAGAGATCTTAAAAGAACTTCAATCAATGGGAAAGACGATTATTGTGGCAACTCACGATGGAGAGTTTATCGAAAGTTGTTGTAGTAGAAAATTGATAATTTGAATAATGAAAAAGGGAATTCATGGATTGTAGTTGTGATTCCCTTTTATTATAAATAATAGTTAGGTAATACTAACAAAAAAGAGGCAAACATGAAGAAAAAACTTATAACTATTATGACAGTAGCATTGATGTTGATGGGATGCGGATATGTCGAAGATAAAGAAAGTTCTGTACAAGCTGGGGGAAATTCAACTGCAGATTCTATTAGAGTGGGAGTGCTTAGAACAGCGGATAGTCTGCCTATTTATGTAGGAGAAAAGACAGGTCTGTTTGAAAAGTACGGTGTAAATGTAGAACTTGTAGAATTTTCAAGTGCATCAAACCAATCAAAAGCCATTGAAGGAGGAGCTATTGATGGCATGATGACTGATATGGTAGTTCAAAATTTGCTCATAAAAGGAGGCACAGATCTTAGAGCAGTTGCGACTGCTTTAGGAGAAAATGTTGCGGAAGGAAAATTTTTGATTGTTTCAAGCCCTAATTCTGGGATTGAAAGTATAGAGGATGTAGAGGGAAAAAAGATTGGCATTTCAGAGGGGACGATGATGGAATATCTTGTTGATTCGTACTGGAGCGAATTGGGACTGGATATAAATAAAATTGAAAAAGTTAATATTCCAAGTCTTTCACTTCGTTTTGAGACATTGAATGCAGACGAAATTGATTTAGCAATACTTCCGGATCCAATGGGGGATCTGGCTATTGCAGGAGGCTGTAAAGAGATTGTTAATGATACGACTTTGAAGAATAATTATTCAGTAACAGTTATTGCATTTACGAAGAAATTTATAGATGAAAACGAATCGGTTGTAAGAAAATTCATGGAAGGATATAATGCTGCTGTAGACAGGATAAATGAGCATAATGACGAAGATTTGGAACTGATACATTATGTTGCAAATGTACCTGAGGCATTACAAGGGACATGGCAGATTCCTCATTATCCCAAAAACAGTGTTCCAACACAGGAGGAAGTTGAGAATATAACAAAATGGATGGTGGAAAAAAATCTTTTAAATAAAACTGTGGATTACGATCAAGTAGTAGATACACAATTTGGTTCAGAGGAAGGAAGAAAGTAAATGCTGAAATTACAAAACATAAGTATGAGCTATGGTAATAGCAACAGTTTTATTTTAAAAGATTTAAGTCTTGAATTTGAAGAAGGTGACTGCCTTGCTATAGTGGGCAGTTCTGGTTGCGGAAAAACTACATTGCTGAGCATTATAGCCGGAATACTGGAGCCAACAGATGGAGAAGTTATCTTTGATAATAGGAATGTAAAAGAAGTAAAGGGAGATATATCCGTAGTTTTTCAGAACTACGGATTATTTCCATGGAAAACTGTTAGAAAAAACATCATTCTCCCATTACAATTGAAACAAGCGAAAAAAGAATACTTCTTAGCGGATCAGATAATTGAAGAATTTGACCTTTTTAAGGTAAGAAATTCCTATCCCTGCCAACTGTCAGGTGGACAAAGACAAAGAGTGGCATTAGCACGGGCACTCATGTCAAAACCAAGGCTGATCTTATTAGATGAACCCTTTTCTGCCATCGATCCGATTATGAGAGAGAAACTCTATAAGAAACTCAGGAGATATTTCAAAGAAAAAGGAATGATGGTGGTGCTGGTGACTCATAGTGTCAGGGAAGCAGCATATTTCGGCGATAAAATTCTAATTCTTAATGGGGATAAAAATAATTCCTGCAAGACTCTTAGCAATAGCTTAACCGGAAAATTAGGCGTTCCGGAGGTCAAGGCTATTCAAAGTGAGATTAAAAAGGCAATAGTAGGGGGAATTTAAATGACTAAAAGAATTTTTCAATATTTGATAGCGTTCACAGCAATTCTACTTTTATGGTACTTTGCAAGTATTGTTTTTAATAAGAAATTTCTGCCATCTCCGATTTCAACTATAGAATCATTCTTTTTGCTTCTTGCAGGAGATAATCTACCAAGACATTTATGGGCGAGTTTTTACAGAATAGCATTAGGGACACTGATAGGATTGGCTGCATCAATGCCAATGGGGCTTGCTATAGGTTGCAGTAAAAAGGCGGACAATTATTTAGGAAAAGTGCTTGATATTTTATACCCGATTCCTAAAGTAGTATTTTTGCCTATTATTGTGGTTTGTTTGGGAATAGGAGATGAACCCAAGATTTTTTTAATAGCGTTGGTTCTGTTTTTTCAACTGACTTTGACAATCCGAGATGCAGTGAGACATATTCCGGGAGAGTTGATCAAATCCATGGAAGCGTTAAATCCTAAAGGGCATCAATATTTATTTCATCTTGTTATACCTGCTTGTATGCCGGAAATTTTTTCTGCACTTAGGGCAACACTTGGTATATCAACCGCACTTTTGTTTATAACTGAAAATTTTGCTTCCATAACAGGCCTTGGATATTTTATTACAAATCAATGGATGCAAGACATTTTGAAGATATGTATGCAGGAGTTTTGGCATTAGCGTTGCTGGGAGTTTTGTTATATGTGTTTATTCAGTTTGTTGAACATAGAGTGTGCAAATGGAAAGGCTTAGAAACTTTATATGAGGAAGACTAACATGGATTACGGAAGAAATTATGTACAAAACCTGCTTAATGGATTTATGGGAACGGCAGTGATATATACAGCATGTGAACTTGGGATTTTTGACTTGATCAAAGACGAGCCTAAGTCAACTGCTGAGATAGCCTATATTTTAGATGTGAAAGAAGATGAAATAAAAAGACTTATAAGACCTCTTAGGCAATATATGTTGCTGGCTGAGACGGACGGAAAAATCAGGATAGAAGAAGTGGGAAAAATACTTTCTGCAGGAGAGGATAACTCATTGAAGGAGTATGCACTTTTTTGTGGAAGAGAAAGTGTGAGGGCATGGCATCTTTTATACCCTGCGATAAAGGCAAAAACTACACCGCAAAAGTTTATCAATGAATTAGAGATATTTGATGAGATGGAGCAAGATGAAGGTCGATTTGCAACTTTCGATGGAATGATGAGCTCGGTCAGCAAAAATATTGATTTAGAATCTTTCTTTGATGAATTTCGAAGTAATACCGACTCTTTTAAAATTGTTGATGTTGGTGGCGGCACAGGGACAATAATCTGTAAATTTTTGAATCATTATAAGAATGCAAATGGAGTGATCTTAGATCTTTCTCAGGCTGAAAAAGCGGCTGTAGAAAATATAGAAAAGAATAGATTGGCTGATAGGCTCAAATTCAAAGAGGCAAGCTTTTTTGATGAATTAAATGTTAATGCAGATGTGTATGTGCTATCCCGAATTCTTCACGATTGGAAGGATGTGGAATGTCATGCGATATTGGAAAATATTGCAAAGGAGATGGATGAGGATAGCAGACTTATAGTAATAGAGGACATCATAAAGGAGCCCACAGAGCAAAATGCTCTAAAAGGATATATGTGTGATATACAAATGTGGGTATTTTGCAATGGGCGAGAACGAACTATGGAAGAATTTGAAGATATGTTCTCAAAAAGCGGACTGGTACTGGAAAGGATAAGTGAATTACCGGATGGGACTTTTGCTTTAATTGTAAAAAAAATATACGAGGAACTTATCTTTTAAGGGGGATATAACCGAATATGCTGATAAATGTAATTGATAAATATAGAGAAGCAGGAATAACTATAGAAGTAAAAGAAGGAAATCTGTTGGTAAAAGCACCAAAAAACGCTTTAACTCTTGAGCAGAAAGAATTTCTTAGAGCTAATAAAGAAGATATTATACGCGTATTAACAGAAAGAAAAACGGACAATGTGCCATTAACAGATATTCAGTCTGCATATTTTTTAGGAAGAACAGACAGTTTTTTATTTGGAGGTGTAACTTGTCAGGTATATTTTGAGTTGTTATATGATGATCTTGATGAACAAAAAGCAAATGAGGCTTTTCGTCAGGTAATAAAAAATCATGAAATGTTATGTGCCACGATTGAAAAAGATGGAACATGGCATTCAGATAATCAGGTGTGGAAGGATTATAACATACAATTTGTAGACTGCCCGAATGTTTATGATAAAGAGTCTGAAGAATTAGAATCAATTAGAGAGGGCTATGCTAATTGGAAAAGCGAAATTGGAAAATGGCCATTCTTTCATTTTGGAGTAACAAAATTTAAAGATAAATCTGTGCTCCATTTGGTTATGGATTTTATGATTGCTGACTGGAATAGTATTTGGATCATTGTTAGAGAGTTTGAACAAATTTATTTTGGAAAGATGATGGAACTTATACCAGAAGCAATTTCATTTCGTGAATATCTCAATCTGGAAAAGGAATTTCAAATGACAGTTAAGTACAAAGAAGATAGAAAATTTTGGCTTGATAAGATCGTTTACTTTCCATCCTATCCTGCTGTTCCAACTCAATTAGATAAGATTGAAAAGGGTTTTACAAGAAACATATAAACTTTCGAAAGAAAAATGGGATTATTTTGCTAGTGTAGCAAAGAAAGCTAATTGTACACCTACTGTTGCAGTATTAACAGCCTATGCTCTAACACTTGCTGAGTGGTCGAGAGAAGAGAGGTTTGGTTTAAATATTACACTCCTTAATCGAATGCCTTTGGCTGAAGGGGTTAATCAGATTGTTGGTGATTTTACATCTGTGACATTGATGGACACAAGCCTTGCATATGGTGAAAGCTTTCTTTCAAATATGAAAAAAATTCAGGTAGAAATGAACACCAATTTAGATCATTCTTCCTATTCTGGAGTTAAAGTTATGAGAGATATGACAGCAGAAAAAGGAAAAGAAGAATCAATGTTTCCATATGTATTTACAGGCTCTATAGGTCTTGTGCAGTCTGGTGAATTGGAAGCTCAAATTGGTGATTACGGAATCAGCCAGACACCGCAAGTATTTATAGATTGTCAGGCAATGGATTCGCCGAATGGGCTTGATGTAAATTTCGATATTAGGAAAGGCGTGTTTTTACTGGAAATCGAGAATGCAATTATAGACTATTTTTCAAGAATTATGGATATGCTTTCATCTGATGAATATTCATGGCAAAGAGTATGGGATGGAGCAATACCTAAGAGCCAGCAGAAAGTAAGAAAGTATGTCAACAATACTGCAAAAAACATTCCTTATATGGCACTTCACAAAAGAGTGGAGAAAAGTGCAACAGAAAATCCTGAGAATATTGCAATAATTGATTCTGAGGGAGAACTTATCTATAAGGCGTTGTGGGAAAAGGTTAAAGCTCTTGCAGGTGAATTATCAAAGCTTGGAGCACATCCTCAGGACAAAATAGGTATTCTGTTGCCGAAAGGGAGAAATCAAATAATTGCAGTACTGGCGATTCTAAGCATAAATGCTGTCTATGTGCCATTGGATGAAAAACAGCCTATAAATCGTGTAAAACTGATCATAGATAAAACCCGAATGAATTATATTGTGGGGCAAGCTCCATCGAATAACATAGATCTGGGGGTTAAGTTTATTAATTTAAACGAAGTCAATAATGCAGAAAATGTAGAAATTATTGATGCTTTAGAGAATGACTTGGCATATATCATCTTTACCTCCGGTTCAACGGGAGTTCCTAAAGGTGTAGAGATAACTCATGGTTCAGCCGATAATACGATTCAAGATGTAAACGATAGGTTAGGGATAGGCTCTTCAGATAGAGTGCTTGCAATGTCCAGATTGAACTTTGATCTTTCTGTATATGATGTGTTTGGTCTGTTATCAGTAGGTGGAGCTGTTGTATTTGTAGACAATGACAAATATCTGGATGCAAAACATTGGATTGATGTTATTGAGCACGATCAGGTAACTATATGGAACACTGTTCCAGCTTTGTTCAAAATGCTTTTGGAAGCAGCTGGACAACATAGTGTCAAAGTAGGATTAAAAAATATTTTACTCAGTGGGGATTGGATTCCGGTTAATTTTAGAGAACTCAAAGATGAATGGTGTCCTAAAGCCACTCTGTATAGCCTTGGAGGAGCCACAGAGGGATCAATCTGGTCCAATATTTATGAAGTAACTGAAGCAGACGATAGGCGCCCATCTATTCCTTATGGCAGACCATTATCAAATCAGGCATATAGGGTTGTCGACAGTAAATTGAGAGATTGCCCTGATTATGTTGTCGGCGAACTATGTATTCTTGGAAAAGGTGTTGCTAATGGATATTGTAATGAAAAAGAGCTTACTTTAGCTCAGTTCGTTACTACGGATGATGGAAGAAGAATGTATCGCACCGGAGATTTTGGGTACTATGAATCCGATGGAACACTTATTTTCTGTGGAAGACATGATTCACAGATCAAGTTTCACGGATATCGTATTGAAATAGGAGAAATAGAAAGCATATTAAATAAATACGATGGAATAAAAGAATGCAAAGTGTGTCTTAACCCTATAGATAAAAATAGTTTGGTGGGAATTATCAAGGGGGAAAAAATGTTTAATGAGCAAGATTTAAAAGATTATTTAGGAGAAAACCTTCCTGAATACATGATCCCACTTTATTTTATCAACATAGATAAGATAGGTCTGACTGCCAACGGAAAAGTAGATATGAAAAGTTTGGAGGTTTTGATCGAAAATAGCATTGTAAACAAATCTAAATCTACTTCATGTGAAGATGATGATGAAGTTACAGAGCTTATAAAAGAAATACACCTAATATTTGAGGAAAATCTTGGAGTTATGAATATATCTTATAGTGCAAATGTTTATGATTATGGTGCAGATTCATTGGTTTTATCAAGAATAGTCGGTAAGGTCAGAGATATGCTTGTGGAAAAATACAGTCATCAGTGTACAAGTCAGGATATTTCATTTGACCGTCTTTTAAGAGAAATTCTAAATAAGCCTACAACTTTGGAATTTGGTACTTTTGTTGAGAATCTTTTGGAAAAAAAGACGCAAGTTAAGGCTGTAACAGAAAAGAAAAATGAAAAGCTTGGTTTATTCACTTACAAGGGTGGAAACAAAGAAGGCGAAGTTGCTCGATTAGTATTTCATGCAGGCTTGGGAACGATGAATTGTTTTAGATTTTTGCTGCCTCATTTATTAGAGCAGAACCTTGGACCGGTATATGGAATAACCATTCAAGACATGGATAGGTATTGTAGTATTCCTGCAAATGAATTAGTAGTAAAGCTTGGTACTGAATATGCAAATACGATAGTAGAAAAAGGGATAAAAAAAGTGCAACTTATCGGCTATTGCATGGGAGGATTGATCGCCCTTGAAACTGCGAGAGAACTGCAACGGTTAGAAATTGAAGTAGAAGATTTTTTACTTGTAGACAGTGCACCTGTACCTTACGACATAGAAGAATCAATAGCACTTGAGTTAGTATTTATTACAAATTATTTCATTACTGTCGAGGATGTATATTCGGAAATCACAAATCAGGAATTGATGGAGATAATAATGCATATATTTTCAAGTTATGGAAAACGCCTTCATAAAGAAGATTTTTACGAAATAGCTGATAAAAGCAAGTATAAAAAAGCCACTGCATTCTTGAAAAAGATGGAGAGCATTCCGATAGAACAGAGATTTAAAGATTATGTTGCAACAATGGAAAGGCTTGGCAGAGGAGAAGCATCTTATGAAATGCTCCTATCAAATTATCATTTGTATATCCATAGCTTCCAGGCCTCATGTGTTGATGCCGAGCCATATTTTGGAAATATCCGATTCCTTGAAGCTACTGAGCCTTTAGATTTCATATTTACACAGACTGATGATATGAAAGCTTATTGGAATGATAGAGTTATTGGTCAAATAGATTACATTCCAATTGGTGGAAATCATGTTACCTGTGTTGAAGATGAAGAAAATGCAAAAACGGTTGCTGAGTATGCAAAGAAAGGATTGGAGAATCTGGAATGAAAATAGGCGTACTCGGTGCTGGTGGAAGAGCTGGTAAAGGTACATTGGAAGTTTTAAAAAAGAAACATTGTGACATCCTGGCAGGGTGTCGCAATGTTGAGAAAATTTCTGATGTTGCAACTATGACAGTAGATGTTAATGAGCCTGAATTGCTAAGCACTTTTATCAATAGCTGTGATCTGGTTATCAATTGCACAGGTCCGGCTCATAAGTTGGGAGATACAGTTGCTTTTTCTTGCACTAAAGCGGATAAAGGATTAATTGATGTAGCTGGCAATGATTTCATGGTTAGAGAAGTAATGGAAAATTGTGGAAATAAAGGGAGAATTTTACTTTCTGCAGGAGTTTACCCGGGATTGGTAGAATTGCTATTTAAGATGGGGACTGAAATGACCAAAGTAAAGTCTTCATGTATAGAAGAAATATTTTTTGATTATTCAAATTTGTCCGAGAATGCCCTTTTAGACATTAAAGCCAGCTTGGATGATGGTGAAGGAAAAGGTTTTTCATATTGGAAAAATGCAGCTGTATGTAGTATAGATTGCCAGGTAAAAGAAAAGATTGTCTTAAGTAATGGAAAAATAGTTTATCTACTTCCGATGTTTTATAAGGAGTATCAAGTATTATGTGAAAAAATCAAACCTCACAAGGTCTTTTTCTTCCAGGGATTTGCTGATGCAAAAGATATTGAAAAACTTATAAAACTTAAAGAAGTTTTTGAAAGAAAAGATGGCGAAAATGGATTTTTGATCTTGCTTGATTTTTTTATTCAAATGAAAATGAGTTAACCAGATTTCAAATTGAAAGCTCATATGACTCTGCTTTTTTAAGCGGTGCAGTTGCAGCGATGATTGCGATGACAGGTGGAAATGCTTTGAAAAATGGAGTCCATTATGCAGCTGAGATAGAAGATGCAACAAGCGTTATTAAAGGACTAAAGGAATTGGGCTTAATAACTATAAAAAAGTACAGGAGTAGAAACTTAAATGGGAATAAAAAGGATTAGTGAGTATATTTCAGAGGGCATAGTGGAGGATAAAAATCTTTTAGATATTTTGGATGATGCACGAGAAAAATATCCTGCACAAATTGCTTTGGTTGATACAGATAGCAGAATTACTTATGAGACACTATGGAGAAAAGCTAAGGCTGTAGCAAATGTATTTTCAATAAATGGAATAAAAAAGGGAGACCATGTAGTTAGCTGGTTTAATAACAGAATTGAATATTTTGAAAGTTTATTTGGACTTTTTATGATCGGAGCAGTTCCAATTCTTTTATTGCCGACACATAGAAAAAAGGAGTTGTTTACTATAGCAGAATTTGGTGAAGCAAAAGCAATAGTTACCTATGGAGCAGATTTGGGCTTTGATTATTTGGAAGTGGCAAAAGAATATGTAAAAGATAAAGATAACGACGTCAAGCTCTTTGCTTTCCGTCAATCAGAAGGAGTGATCTGTTTAAGTGAAGCTGAAGATGCACCGTATTTTAAGCCGACAATAATTAACGGTGAGGATACAGCACTATTTCTTCTTTCAGGAGGAACAACTTCTATACCAAAGCTTATACCAAGGACACATGCTGCCTATTACTATAACGCTAAATGTTGTGCAAATCGTTGTGATACAAACAGAACTAGCGTTTATCTTGCGGCACTTTCTGTATCCCATGATTATCCTTTATGTGCTCCAGGTGTATTTGGCACAATGTTGCATGGCGGAAAAACTGTGCTGTCTATGACAGCCAGTTTTGATGAAATAAGTGGATATATAAAGGATGAGAGGGTAACTTTTACCCAAATAGCACCGATTGTTCTTTCTATGTGGATCAACTGTATGGAGTTGGGAGAGGAGGCGGATCTTTCGAGTATGAAATATATTCAAATCGGAGCAGCAAAGCTGGAAGAAGAGTTGGCTAAAAAAGCTGAAGAGCTAATGGGCATAAAAATTATACAAGGATATGGATTAGGCGAAGGAATTACCTGTTTCACAAGCCCTGATGATGATAAGAATATAGCATGGAATACACAGGGAACACCGGTTTCTGAATATGATGAAGTCAGAATAGTAGATGAAGACGGAAATGATGTTCAGATGGGAGGTGTCGGAGAGCTTATAGAATGTGGACCATATACATTTGAAGGATACTACAATGATAAAAAGAGAAATAGTGAACTTTTTACTGAAGATGGTTATTTCAAGACTGGAGACAAGGCAATGATCACATCAGAGGGAAGAATAAAAATTTTAGGACGCATTAGGGAGCAGATTAATCGTGCGGGCGAGAATGTAATTCCTTCTGAAATAGAAGAATATCTGAAAAAATGTGAGGGTGTAGAGGACGCTGCGGTATTTGGCATGGAAGACGAATATCTAGGGGAAAGAATATGTGCGGTACTTGTATCCTCAAACCAAAAGACATTACAAGATATTTGTTTTGAGCTTTCTATACAGGGATTGGCTCCATATAAGCTCCCAGATGAGCTCCATTATGTGGAATCAATGCCTCTTATTAATGTGGGAAAGATAGACAAAAGAAAACTTAGAGAGCAGATAACAAGGTGATTTTTGTTGTAAAGAAAGGGCATAAAAATGGATTTGACAGATATTCTTGAAGAAATAGGAGTAGATTCTAATATTAGTGATGAACAAAACTTAGTTCAGCTTGGTGTTTCTTCCATTCAACTTATGAAAGTGGCAGCAATCCTTCGTAAAAACGGATGTAAAGTTACATTTGTAGACATTATAAGTCAAGCTACATATGGTGATCTGAAAAAGTTTATTGTGGCTCATCAAAGTGCAGACAATGGTGAAAAAACAATTGGTACTATTCAACACGATATGCATGAACCATTCCCTATGACTGAGGTTCAAAATGCGTATTGGATAGGTAGAATGGGTGGTCAAAGTATTGGTGGTGTAGGCTGTCACGGATATATGGAAATCGATGTGGAAAATATAGATGTTGTACGTTTAAATAAGGCTTTTTATGATCTTCAAATGCATCATCCTATGCTTAGAGTGGTTATTACATGGGATGGACAGCAATATATTAGTGATCATCCGTACAGTGATGATATTACGGTCTATGATTACCGAACCAAGGACGCTACAGAGCATTTGAAATGTATACGCAAAGAAACATCACATCGACTGCTTGATATTTATAATGGGCAAATTATAGCATTACAGCTTACACTTTTACCGGAAAATAAAGCAAGGATTCATTATGATGTGGATTTACTTATCGCAGATGTAACCAGTTTCCAGATTATACTTAGAGACCTTGTTGCCTTGTATAACGGAAGAACTCTTCCTGAAGACAGCAAGAACTTTAATTTTGCAGAGTACATTTTAAATGAGAGAGAGCTTAATAAAGAGGTCATAGAGGAGGATAAAAATATTGGGATTTCAGAATTGCTTCACTGCCTGGCAAACCTGAGTTACCTGTGAATAATACAGATATAGAAAAGCCGGTATTTGAGCGAATGGAAGCATTCCTAGAACCTGAACTCTGGGCAAAATTCAAAGAGACATGTGCCTATCATAAAATAACACCAGCAAGAGCTCTTTTAACTTTATATGCAATGGTAATTGCGAGATTTAGCATAAATTCAAAGTTTCTGATCAATCTGCCATTGTTTAATCGTGATGTCAGCACAGAAGGACTTGAGAATGCTGTAGCAGATTTTACTACACTTTTGTTGATTGTATACGACGAGAATGTCGGAGATACATTTCTTGATAAGGTGCTAAATATAGATAAAGAATTCAAAGAAAATATGAGACATATTCATTACTCTGGGGTTTCGATAGAACGAGACTATCTCAAACTTCATTCGGGAGAAGATATTGTTGCACCTATTGTTTTTTCGTGTAATTTGGGAGTTCCACTTCTCAATGAAGAGTTCTGTGAAACTTTTGGAGATATAGCATATATGATTTCTCAAACTCCGCAGGTATGGCTTGATTTTCAGCTTTTCGATATTCACGATGGATTACTTATGATATGGGATAGCATTCAGGGCATATTTGAGGAAAATGTTTTGGATGAAATGTTTGCGATGTATCAAAGGACACTTAAAAAGCTTGCTACAATGGACAGATTTTCTGCAAAAGTTGAACTTGATATAGATGAGCAAATTGCTGTAAGAAATGCATTAATACAGGAAAAAGTATTTAATAAAATTTGTATCCACGAAAGCTTTTTTGCGAAAGCCAAAGAACAGCCTGATGAAGTTGCTTTAATAGATGTTGATGAAATAGCCGTAACCTATGCGCAATTAGCGGATCTGGCATATGGCGTTAGACATGAGTTGATGAAAAAGGGGCAAAACAGGAGGAATGCATAGGAATATGTATGCCTCGTGGAAAGATGCAGATTGCATCGATAATGGGAATACTTGCAGCAGGTTGTTGTTATGTAACTATCGGCTATGGTCAACCAGCAAATCGAAGACTTTCCATAATTGAAAGAAGTGAAATTTCAAAAGTAGTTGTAAATAATGAGACAGAGGAAAGATTTAAAGGAATCTGTGCTACTGTAAATGCTGATATGGTGACAACAGATGTACCAAAGGAGCTTTCTGGAGCAAAATCGGAACAGATCGCATATATCATTTTCACTTCGGGATCATCAGGAGAACCCAAAGGGGTTATGGTACCTCATTTTTCTGCTTGGAATACTATTTCAAATATAAATGAACAATACAGGATATCTAAAAAAGATATAGCTTTGCAGGTGTCTCAGATTGATTTTGATCTTTCTGTATACGATATATTTGGTTTGCTGTCAGCAGGGGGCAAACTAGTTTTAGTGCCACAAGGTAAGGAGACAGATGGAGAAGTATTACAAAGATTAGTTACAAAATATGGTGTGACTGTTTATAATTCTGTGCCAGCACTACTGGAACTTGCAATAATTTTGGCTGAAGAAAATAAAAAGGATATGGGTAAGCTTCGTTTGGCACTTTGTAGTGGCGATTGGATACCACTTGATCTACCGAAACGCTTTTGTGATCTGACACAAGATTCGGCATTCATTTCCTTGGGTGGTGCTACGGAGGCATCTATTTGGTCAAATTATTATCAGGTTTCATTACCTTTACCAAAACACTTCAAGTCTATTCCATATGGCTATCCACTGAGGAATCAGAAATATCGTGTCATGAATGATAGACAGGAAGACTGTCCGGATTATGTGCCAGGTGAGCTATGGATTGGTGGCACCAGTGTTGCGGCAGGCTATAAAGGCAATGAAGAAGAAACAAAAAGTCATTTTGTCAAATTTGATAATGAAATCTGGTATAGAACCGGTGATTATGGAAGATTTTGGAAAGATGGTGTTATTGAATTTTTAGGCCGTAAAGATAACCAGGTTAAAATCCGAGGACACAGAATTGAGCTTGAAGAAATTGAAAAAGCTTATTTAAATAGAAGTGACATAAAACAGGCCATCGTTTTGCCAATTGGAGATACAAAAGCTGAATATCTGGTAGCCTTTCTTGTACTTGAAAAAGCGGATAATTCAAATGTAGGTATGACTCACGGAGACTGGAATTACTATATAAGCGATGTTCCGGTTAATACAGAAGACTTTGTTTTGAGTGATGACATTACAATTTATGGGATTGGTTTAGTGCTAAAAGAACTTGGTATACCTACAAAAAAAGAGGCAATCTATTCTTTAGAAGAAATGGGAAATATAGAATACGGAAAAAATATATTAACTCTTTGGTTTACCTACTTACAGGAACAAGGGTATGTTTCTTTTGACCAAGATCCTATGAAGGCAAATATTAAAAATATAAAAGCTATTGAAGTTGACTCCAATGAGATAACGAAAAGTCCTTATTATAATTTTGTTGGAAAATTTATAAAACATGGAGCAAAGTTGCTTCTCGGCAAAGAGACAGTGGCAGAAGCCTTCTTTATGGAAGATAAATTGGATTTACATAGCTTTATAATATCTCAGCCGGGAGCAAAAGAAAAATATGAATTTTTGAATTGTGTACTTAGGGAATCGTCTATGGTAAATGAGAAATCCAAGATCTTGATTTTAGCAGGTGACTATAGAGAGGAATTAGATGAGGTGATAAAGGTATGCGGCAATACCTGTGCAATTACTGTTTCAAGTTTTTCTATAGATAGCTTAGAGGAGATGAAAGCAGGTTTAGTAGAGTGTAATAATATTATCTTTAGCAGAATTAGAGAAGAAGACCTGATTTCGGGGGCTAAAAAAGAAGAATATAATCTGATAATTTCTTTGGATTTTATGCACAGATTCCATGATATTCCCAGAGTATTAAAGACATTACGGGAGATGCTTTGTTCGGAAGGTGAACTCATTTTTACAGAGTCAACAAAAAATGAATCTATAGAGCTAGTTACAACAGCATATCTTGAAGATGGATTTGGGAAATTTGAGGATAAAAGAAATGAAAGTCTGAGACCGTTATTATCAAAGGCAGAATGGATAGATTATTTGTCAATAAATGGTTTCGAATGTATAGAAGATTATAATCCGATCAAACAGTTAGATAGTCAAAGTGTTTTCTTTGCAAATAAAGGAGGTAATAAGCATGCAGACATAAAGGAGTTTGAGAATTATATCGCAGAAATGCTTCCTCAATATATGGTTCCTAAGCAGACAATTATTTTGAATGAAATTCCTTATACTGCAAATGGCAAAGTTGACCGAAGAGCACTGAAAGAGTATGTAAAACAAACAACAGTTGATGAAGTGAAAACAGTACCGATTACTAAAAGAGCTAAAGAGTTAGCAGAAATATGGGCTAGACTTTTACATATCGATGAAGTGTTTATGGAAGATGATTTTTATCTATTGGGTGGCGATTCACTTATTGCCACACGCATAAAGAGCATTTGTAATAAAGAGCTTCATATAGATGTGGCTCTTGAAGATATTTTTAAAAATTCTGTATTTGGTAAGTTTGCTGCTCTTATTGAAAATAAAAATGATAATAATTTAGTAGTGGACTATGGAGTAATTGAGCCGAATCAGGATTCAAAATATAAAGTATTCCCACTTACTGATGTGCAAAATGCATATTGGATCGGACGCACGGGCAGCTATAACTATAGTGATGTTTCCTCACACTGTTATTTTGAGATGGACGGACAAGCTATTGATATTAGAAAACTTGAAGATACTTGGAATAGGTTGATTGAAGTACATGACATGATGAGGGCTGTGATTTTGCCTGATGGAAGTGGTCAGAAAATTTTAGAAACCGTACCAAATTATAAAATAGCTTTCTATAAGGGCGAACCTGATGAGGATAAGGAATCCCATATTATAGAAATCAGAAGGGCTATGTCGGAAAAAGTTTATGATTCTTCTGTATGGCCTTTGTTTGAGATACAAGTTACTTATTATGGTGATAGAATGAGAGTTCATACAAGCTTTGACAATATAGTGTTTGATGGATTCAGTATTTTTAAACTATTTGAGCAATGGAAGGAACTTGTAGATGGCAAAACTATTGAATACTGTAAGAGTATTTCCTTCCGCGATTATGTATTGAAGGAACAGTCTTTAAAGTTTACAAAGCAATATGCCGATGATGTGAAGTATTGGGAAAAGAAAGTAGAAACTTTATTTGAAGCTCCAGCACTTCCGATAAGTAGTGGTAAAAAAGACGGAAAATCTAACTTTACCAGATTCCAAGCGATATTAGAGGAAGAACAATGGCAAGAGATAGAAGCTCTTGCTAAAAAGCTAAAATTGACAATGCCTATTTTCTTTATGGGTGCATATGCGGAAATATTGGCATGTTACAGTGCAAGCAAACAGTTTACGATAAATCTCACAAGATTCCAAAAACTTCCGTTACATCCGGAAGTGGAAAGACTTATTGGCGATTTTACAACCCTTACTTTATTGGAGGTAGATTTTACTAATACCAAGAATTTCTATGAGCGTTGTAAACGCATAGAAGAGCAACTATATAAAGATATGGAGCATAATCTTGTAAGTGGCGTTGAAGTTGAACGAATGCTGGCGAAAAAAACGGGCAAAAGTGAAGTAACTATGCCGTTTGTATTTACCAGTGGATTTGGTATTAACAAGAGAAATGCTTATTTTGGAGATATTGTGGACGGTCGCTCACAAACACCACAGGTATTTTTAGATCAACAGATCTCTATTCAAAATGGAAAACTCCATTTGTCATGGGATGTGGTGCTTTCTGTGTTCCCTGATAATTTGATAGAGGATATGTTTAATGAATATCTGAAACTTTTATCTGAAATATCGGATGAACAAATAGCAATAAAGGATTCAACAAATTTAGTGGAATCTAAAACGGTTATTAAAATAGAAGAGAGCCAAAACTGTAAAGGTACTTTTGTAAGCAGGACTATGTTAGAGGGCTGTAGAGAAAGCTGTAAAAAATATGGTGATCTGGATGCTATCATTGGAACAAAGGAGCGTTTGACATACAAAGAACTGGATAATATTTCAGATAAGTTGGCGAAGAAAATAGTGTCATGCAATGTAAAGCCTAAAAGTGGTGTTGCTATTAGCATGGAAAAGGGTGTAATGCAGGTGGTTGCAGCTTTGGCGGTGTTGAAGGCAGGGTGCTTTTATGTTCCTATTGATGTACATAATCCTCAGGGAAGAATAGAAATTATTAAGCGTCAGGCTGGTGTGGTATTTGATATTACTGAAGAGTTGGTCAGAGAAATCATATCTAATAAAGAGGACCTTAGTAGTGATGTAAGTCTTCCAGAGGTGAATTCGAAGGATGTAGCTTATATAATATTCACATCAGGGTCAACCGGTGTGCCTAAGGGTGTAGTTATAACGCATGAAGCAGTTATGAACACTATTGATGATATTAATAGTAGGTTTGATGTGACTGAAAAAGACGGAACTATTTTCTTGTCTAATCTGAACTTTGATCTTTCAGTATATGATATATTTGGAATGCTATCTGTGGGTGGACATATTATTGTACCTGATGTGGATAGAACAAAAGATCCTGATCATTGGCAGGAATTATTAAAAGAAAATGGAGTGACAGTATGGAATACAGTACCAACATTTATGCAAATGATGATCGAACAAAAAATAGATCTAGATAATTCAAGTTTGCGGTTAGTACTTCTAAGTGGGGATTGGATTCCTACAAGACTGATTTCAGAGATATATAAGCGTTTTGGAAATGATATAAAAATTATATCTTTAGGAGGAGCTACGGAAGCTTCCATTTGGTCAAATTATTTTGAGATTCCGAGGGTTATTCCAGAAGAATGGGAATCTATACCATATGGCAAGCCACTTTCTAATCAAGGCTTTATTATTTTGGATTCAGATAGAAAGCGGGTACCTGTAAATGTGCCGGGTGAACTGTATATTATAGGCAAAGGCGTGGCAGAAGGATACATCAATGATCCTGAAAAAACAAAAGCAGCATTCATAGATATTCCAAATGTCAGTGGAAAAGCATATCGTACAGGTGATTATGGGCGTTATTTGCCGGATGGGACAATAATATTCTGTGGCAGAAAAGACCATCAGATAAAAAGAGGTGGGCATAGAATAGAACTTGGTGAAATTGAAAATAAGATTTCTAATCTGGATGGAATTAAGCAAGCGGTTGTTACGTTTGAGGTAGGTAAAGACAGTTCACTTACGGCCCATTTGATTGCTGAAGATTATAAAATTCCGTATTTGAATGTATGGAAAAGAAATGTAAAGCTTCCTACAAGATTGTTAGAATATGAAAATTCCAAGGCTTTTAAGGCTTTACAAAATGAAATGGATAGTTTGATAAGAAAAGCTATAGTTTCAGACTTTATGAATTGGGGAATACTGGAGTTTCTTAATGAGCCTAAAACAGTAAGCGATATACTGAAAAAATTTGGTATAGCTGAAAAATATGATGGATATATAAAACACTTATTGGATTTTATGGTATCTTACGAAGTTCTTGATCAGAATGATAGTTCATATCGTATATGCGATGAACATAACACTATCGTAGCAATGATATTAAACCAGAAGATTTCTGCACCATTAGATGAGCTGGAAAAGAGACTTGAACAAGCAGCTGCCTATAGACTGGGACTGTTAAAGGGAACTGTTGATTCTAAAGAATTACTACTCAAACGAAGGGATGATTTTTTATACCCGGATGAACTTAGTAATTATCTGATAGAAGATAAGACTTTTAAGAACTATATTAGGCTTTTCATAGAAGAACATAAGGAAGATCTGTTAGATGGTATTGTTTATGAAATAGCTTCAAGAACCGAGAACAATACGGCAAGTTACCGTGCATGGTTAGATAAGAACCAAAGATATATTTATCTTGACGAATCGGTAGAAATGATCGCTCGCAAACGGGAGCAAATGAAAGATTTAGATACAGCAGTCTATAGAATGGATTTTGATCTACAGGAAAACAAATTGGGGGCTCATAAAGCATCCCTTATCATTGCAGAAAATACTCTTCATAGAAGCAGAGATATTAATGTTGCTTTAAATAATTTGAAAGAGTTGCTTATTCCGGGTGGTATGGTTTTGCTCTGTGAAAATACGAAAAACATTCCACTGTTGTTTGAAACTGTAGGATATTTAGAGGATGGATATGATAAATTCACTGATTTACGAAGTTCTACTAGGGAGCCTTTATTGCCAGCGGATAAATGGAAACATTTGGCAAAAAATTGCGGATTCGAGAATGTATTTATATTACTTACGCCTGAAGAGGAAAGTAATTATGGCAAGAACTTGCTTATTTTAACTGCACCAGGGAAGGTAGCTACTGTAAATGAGGTAGAAATACATTTGACACTAAAAAAGTATTTGCCGGAATATATGATTCCGAATCACTATATGCTTTATACTAAATATCCTGTTTCTCAAAATGGCAAGATTGATAGAAAAATGCTTGCAAAGATGTATGAAAAGCTATCAACAAAGATCACAGTAGAATTGCCTAAGACCGATCTGGAAAAAGAAATTGCAAAGAAATGGGAAGAATTGCTTCAAGTAGAGGGTGTGGGAAGAAATAACACTTTCTTTGAATTAGGCGGAGATTCTCTTTCTGCGATCCGTTTTATAAACAGTTTTACCAGCAGAAAGATAACACTACAAATGTTGACAGCACATCCTACGCTTTCTGATCTGGCTTATGTGCTTGAAAATGAGCAGTCTGATGAGGAGGAAACAGTGTGGGAAGAAGAGGAGATCTTTTAATTGAATAATAAAATCATTGTATGTGGTACGAGATTTGGACAGTTTTATATGGAGGCAGCTAAGGGCTACTCTTGTATTGAACTTACAGGGATAATGTCTACGGGCAGCAAACAATCTAAGGATTGTGCTGAAAAATATAATGTACCGATCTATACGGATTGCGAATTGGTTCCGGACAATGTTGATTTGGTGGCGGTAGCTATTAAAACTCAGACACAGGGAGGAAGTGGAACCATGATCGCAAAATCTTTTCTCGAAAAAGGCAAATCAGTTATTTTGGAGCAGCCCGTTTCAAAAAAGGAGATAGTTGAGTTATATCAATCAGCTGCAAAAAATAAAACAGGATTTATTGTCGGAGATCATTATACTTATCTTCCTGCTATAAAGGAATTTACAGAATATACAAGAAGCTTAATGCAGGTACAAGATCCTATTTATATCAATATTGATATGGCAACACAAGTTTCTTTTTCTTGTTGTCATGTATTAGCCTTAATATTTGAAAAGACAGTTAATGTTGAGTGTGAAGAGAAGTTTGGTGGATCAGAACCATTTAAATCTGTTCAATGTAAGATGAATGGCATACCTGTTAATATTCGTGCCCAAAACCAGATTGCTGCTGATGTCAGCGACAATTATATGCATTTGTTTTTTAGAATATCAGTAGGTTTTCCAACAGGGACTATTACTTTAGAGGATGTACATGGTCCAGTTGTTTATCAGGAAAGAATGACTATTCCCAATATTGAGTTTGTGCCATCAGGATTAAAGGAATTGACCGAAGGGCAACTATGTGAAAATCGACTTAGGATCTTATACGAAAGTGACAGAAGTAGCTATAGGGATATATTGACAAAACATTGGGTGAAAGCTATTGAAGAGGAATTGGTTGAACTCAGTGATATATCAAATAAAAAGATAAAGCAATCCGATGTGGCAAAAAAAGGAGCGGCTGTGATTGTAGGAGCCACATTGTGGAGCGATGTCATGGGGTTGTTAGGATATCCAAATATATGTGATAACCCGGCAAGAGGGTATGTTTCTTTTGCAAAAATACGACGTATCAGATATCGGAAAATGACATTAGATAAGAGGCTTTACAGTGTAACGAAGGAACATGTTGATAAATGTGTAGACCTGTTAGGATGTGCTTGTATGCTTGCTATGGTTAAGACATTTCAGGATTGTGGATTATTTTTAGATTGTGACAACAAGTATTCTTTGAAGGAGATTGTGGATGCTGTGCCTCATAAATTCAATTTGGAATATATTATCAATCGATGGATAAAAGTGCTGGTAAAAGCTAGATATATTCAAGAGGACAATGGGAAGTATAATTTGTTGACTATTCCAATGAGTACATTATGTTTGCCTGCAATATGGTCTGAAATAGAAGATTTATGGTGCGATCAGATTGGACCTGAGTCAGTATTTAACTATTTTTACTCTAATTCTCTGGTGCTTGATCAGCTTTTTAAAGGGGAAAAGACTGCTGTAGAGATGTTGTTCATGGGTGGAGAAAAAGATATAGCTGATGATCTATATCAATATACTATGATTGCGTATGCCATGAATAAATATATAGCAGACTATGCGGTAAAAGTTGCGAAATCTTCAAAACATAAGATAAGAATATTGGAAATTGGTGGTGGCACAGGGGCAACATCCAAAGTGATATGGGAAAAGATAAAGCATTCCGATTGTGAGGATAAGATAGACAACTACCACTTTACAGATATTTCGGATTATTTTATTGATTCGATAAAGAATATTGCTAAAGATTATACTTATGTGTCAACTGGTATTTTAAATGCAGAAGACATCGAGACATCTGAAATAGAAAAGGAATCTGTTGATATTATTGTCGCTGCGGGAGTGATCAATAATGTAAAGAATACATTTGAAGTAATGAAATCTCTTAGGTTAATTCTTAAGAAAAATGGACTGATACTCATGTCAGAAGCTACAGGTGAAGCTCTTCCCATGTTAATTTCTCAGGTGTTTATGATGGAAGATGCAGATGATGATAGAAGTAATATAGACTCAACTTTTTTATCGCTAGATCAATGGGAAAAATGTTTTGAGGAAACAGGATATAAAGAGGTGTGTTTATACCCCGATATGGAAAGTAATATAAACGCATTGGGACAAAAAGTTTTTGTATTAAAAAGGGAGTAAGTTAGAAATGAATATTAAATGTTTTCCTTTTAGAAATGAAGAATTTGGAAATAGAAAATACTTATTTTGTTTTCATCATGCAGGTGGAAGTGCGGCGTGCTATAGAAGTTGGATGGGGATGGTCAAAAATGTGGAGGTGATTCCGTATGAATTGCCGGGAAACGGAGCTCGTTTGGATGAAAAATTCTGTTTCCAGATAAGGAATGTAGTAAATGAAGCAACCCAAGAAATTGTGAATATAGCACATGATAAAGAAATATATTTGTTTGGTCATAGCATGGGGGCGGTAATTGCTTTTTTAGGTTGTTCTTTGTTGGAGCATAGATATGAAATATATCCAAAGCTGCTTATAGTAGCAGGACGACATGCACCGCAGGACATACTTGACGAACCTTTTAGGACTGAAATGGGCATGGAAAAGCTTGAAAAAGAGATGAGACGTTTAGGAGGAACTCCGGAAGAAGTATTTGAGTGCGATGATGTAAAAAATTTTTTTTTGACGAAAGTAATGAATGCCTATAGATTAAATGAATCTTTCAAATACGATGGTGAAAAAGTAAAGGCTCCTATTGTGGCACATTATGGAACGCTTGATACTGATGCAACAAAAGAAATGACTAAGGAATGGCAAAATGTGACAACAGGTGTCTTTTCTATGAAAGAGTTTGGAGGAGGTCATTTCTTTCCGATTGATTTGGAAGAAGAGTATTTCAAAGAGATAATAAGTTTGACCACCAATGCTTCTGAGGTTTTTGCTTATTAATAATGAGAGGGAAGGTAAAAGTATGAGAATAACACAGATAGTTTATAAGGTGGATAATCTTCAAAAGGCTGTGAACAGGGCTGAAAAAAATGGATATTTAGTTGAATATGGAAGAAAGAAAAATCCATATAATGCATTTATTTATTTTGAAGAGGGACCATTTATTGAGCTTATGGAAAGCACAGGAATGCCCATACTTGCAAAGTTTTTTTTGAAATTATTTAGAAAAAAAGAATTTGTAGACAGATTTGATAAATGGGACAAAGCACCGACAGGCCCTCTTGGAATAGGTATTCAAGTGGAGACAGAACAAATAGGTTGTATTGAAGATTATTTAAAAAAGCAAGGTATTCTTTCCAGAAAAGTGCCGATCGTGAGATATGATATTAATGGAAAAAGTAACCGATGCTATAGCCTTTTCCCGGATGAAATCAATATGCCTTTTTATGTGACTAAATATGCTAAAGAAAGAAAACATGAAAATACGAATCATCCAAACGGGGCAAAGTGTGTTACCAGGGTTGATGTATGCCTGGGGGATGATGTATTTGATATTATAGACAAGATGTTGACCAAGTTGAATTTAAAAGATGATCTGGGTGGAGAACTCATCAAAAAAGATGGGGTATTTCAACTTACAATAGAAGGTCTTGAAGCAGAAAAATATGTTTAGTTTAGTGGAAATTTTGGTTCTATAATTGGACTCTATAGTTAATGTTGGGGTGGGTTGATTTTCAACCCACTCTTTTTGAAGGCATTGTATAGTTTTTCTAACAGATCTATGGGATACTCTATATCTGTTTTGTTTAAGGATATTTTTGTATCACAAAAAACCTCGTCTCTAGTCCTTTTTAATCCATTGCCATTAAAATTCGGTTTCTAAAATATTTAAAGTTTCGTACGCCACAAGATATTCTTTTCAGCACCTTTATCTTATTATTCAATCCTTCTGTAGGGCCATTTGAAATGTGCCTGTACTTAAGAGAGTTTAAGATGTACTTGTAGTTATTTCTAAATGCGGCTATTGTTGCTTTGAACTCTTTAATTCCTGAGTTTTCTACCTCACGGAGCCATTCACTAAACAAAGTTCTTTGTTTTGAATAGCTTCCTGTATAATTCAAAGTGTAGAAAGTAAATGATTTTACAAAAATAGATACCTAAGTTAAACTGTCATTGCTGACCGGCCAGTTAGCAAATGAGCAGAATAAGGAAGGTATCTACAAATGAATTCTACACAAAATAAGAAGATTGAGCAAGTAAAAGAAACAACAATGATTGTCGGCATTGATGTTGGCAGTGAAAAGCATTATTTCAGAGCTTTTCACTGGAGAGGCATCGAACTTACCAGAAAGCCTGTAGCGTTTTCAAACTCTATGGAGGGATTCAATAGCTTTTGCAATTTGGTTGTGGAACTGATACAGAAAAATGAACTTAAAGAGGCACTGGTAGGAATAGAGCCAACCGATCACTGCTGGTTTGATCTTGGGCAGTTCATGAGCGAAAAGAACATAAAGTTTGTGATGGTAAATCCGCACCATGTGCATAAGACCAAAGAATTAGATGACAATAGTCCATCTAAAAATGACAGAAAAAATCCTCGTGTTATTGCAGGGCTTGTAAGGGATGGACGGTATTTTTATTCATATATGCTGACAGGTGTATATGCAGAACTGCGGAATGCGTCAAACTGCCGGTTTGTGCTTGTAGAAGAACAGACAAGGGCAAAGAACCGTCTACAGAAGTGGATTGCAGTGTATTTCCCGGAATATAAGGGGATTTATACGCACATAGATGCTAAGGGAGGGCTGCTGGTGTTAAAACAGGCACCAACTCCTGAGGAGATAGTAAGATTAGGAGTGGAAGGTATCATAAAGATATGGAAAGACGCTAAATTCCGAGGAAATGGGCATAAGAAGGCTATGCTGATTCTGAATGCAACCATGAAAGCATAGGATTAAAAGCAGGTCTTACAGAAGCCTGGATGGAGATACAGGATCTGATAGAGGATTATGAACTCCAGACAAAACGCCTTGAACGGGTCAATGACCTGATCAAAGAACTGTGCCAACAGGTCAGGTATGCGGATAAGCTGCTTGAAATAAAAGGCATAGGAATAACAACAGTAGCTGGTTTCATAGCAGAAGTTGGTGATATCACACGCTTTGATAGCACGAAAGAACTTCAGAAACTTGCAGGATTGGAACTAGTGGCAGATAGTTCCGGTAAGCATAACGGAAAAACAAAGATAAGCAAAAGAGGACGCAAGCGTCTCAGATATCTACTTTTTGAGGCAGCGATATCGGTGGTGGGAAAGAATGAAGAATTCAAAGAAATACACAGATATTATACCACCAGGGAAAAGAATCCATTGAAAAAGATGCAGTCGCTGATAACAGTAGCATATAAGCTGATAAGAGTATTCCATGTGATCCTTACCAAGGGAATCAGTTATGATGCATCAAAGATGTTGAAAGATATTCGGCATCCGGGAGAGCAGTTAAAGGCTGCATAACCGAGCAATAAAGAACAACCATAATGATTATAGGAAGCGTCCACCGAAAGGTGCTGTAATCGGAGTGTTTGGATCAGTGATGAAAGTACAAAAAATGAGCTGGTAGCCGGCAGGAATTTTCTCCGGAGGGCATGACCCTGATGAATAGCTAAGCTGGCACCCTGGTTATGGACAGGCAGAACGAAGGAAGTGAGGACCCACCGTAAGGAGGATAATCCCGTTGGACATGAGAGGTGAGCTGCCATATAGGGATGGGTACACATCGAGGCCATTTAGAACGAATAGTGATGATGTTTTGTTTGGTGCACCCATTATTACTATATATCTGCCCTGTATGAGGTAAAGATCACTCCATAACCTTAGTTCTATTCAATGACAGGTATCAAAAAAAGTATTGAATTTATTGAAAAAAACACTTGATTATATGGAGAGGAGTTTTTCATCAAGAATATCAACAAATAACTCTTTAATAAAATGTGCTTTTCTTAAATCTTCTGAATATTCAAGCATTCATTCAAGTGCCGCTCGGTTATCGTTCGATAGCCTTGCTTTTCTCTTCGTAATTAAGCTCTTACTTCGTTTGTAGTATTTCCTAAAAAGAAGGCAACATTCTTTTTTTGAATTCTCTTTCGTACATTTTCAAGAGCTCAATAGACTTATCTGACGAAATGATACCGATCACTAACGATCTTTGCATTATGAAAATATATCCTGGCCAAGTCGATGAAGGTTTTATTTATATCAAAAGAAAAGTATTGAACTTTCATATGTTTAGACTGATCAAGTGATTTAAAGTAGTCGACTAGGTAAGTTCCTTTTCTAGAATAGAGTACATCAAATACTCTATGTTTTACAGGGTCAACCACTATCGTTTGATGCTTTTCAGTATCTACATTACCCTTAAATTCATTCATCTATGGAAATGGCTTTTCCAAGGTTAGAAGATGAATGATTGATCGTAGAAAGCACTTGATAAACGGTATGAGATGAAACATTGGCTCTGTTTGCTATCTGTTGAATATTCAGGGTATCAAAAAATGAGCAATCTATCGGGAAGTCTGGATGTCCGATGTAGATACTTTACAATAAAGGGATAAGATTCATAAAAGTGCTTACCACAATGAGAACAATGATAACGCCTCTTTTTCAAAAATAAAAAGCATAATTTACCCTGCAAATAACATCGCATGATCATTTATAGATTTTATATTGACTTTTGCATCATCAATGCCTAAAATTTTAGCTAGGTCGTTCATATGAACACCTCCTCCAAGTATAGTTGTGATGAACTGGGGACTTGGAGGTTTTTTTATTTATAATAATAAAAAATGTTGAGATTAGCAATTGCCAACCCCAACATTAATTATAGAGCCAAATGATTATGTACAGTAAACTCTTCAAAATCAACTTTACCAAAATGGACCTCTATGAATTTAAAACTTTCACAGACATCCTGTAAAGATACTCAGATCTTTGTAAGCCAGTAAAAAGAAATGAATGCCTTAAGAAGAAAAAATAATATTAATCATTAATTCCGGAGAATTTTATGAACGAAAAACTTTACTTAATGATAAGTTTTATCACATACAAAACGAGGACCGTTCTCTTTTTCTTATTTTGCATTTTTTAAGATGCCTGCACAGAGACCATATGTGCGTAAACGCCGTCTTTTTCCATTAGTTGATTGTGATTTCCACGCTCTATAATTCTTCCGTCAGATATAACAAGTATCTGATCTGCATCCTTTATTGTCTTTAATCTATGGGCGATAACAAGAAGAGTCTTATTCTTGCACAATTCTGAAATCGCTTCTTGTATAGCACATTCATTATCTGCATCAACACTTGCTGTTGCTTCATCTAAAATAACGATTGGTGAATCCTTCAGAATACATCTGGCAATTGAAATTCTTTGCTTCTCTCCACCGGAAAGTGATGCTCCACCTTCACCGATTACAGTATCAAACCCTTCAGGAAGTGACATGATAAGGTCATAACATCTTGCCTTCTTTGCTGCCTCAATCACTTCTTCCCTTGTAGCATTCGGTCTGCCAATTGCGATATTGTTGTATATTGTATCTTGGAAAAGATAAACTCTCTGGAACACCATACTGATTTTATCCATAAGACTTCCCAATGAAACATTTTTTATATCCTTGCCATCAACCTTAATCGTTCCATCCTTGATGTCCCAAAATCTTGCAAGAAGAGATGCTATTGTAGATTTTCCACCACCTGACGGCCCTACCAGAGCAGTCATTTCACCCTTTTTCATGTCAAATGAGATATTATTCAGCACATTCTTTTCTGTATAGCCAAAGCTTACATCGCTATACTCAACAACTAAATCATTTTGTGTTTTATTTGCATTTTTAGATAATGCAATATCACCAGAATCATGAAGTTCTTCTGCTTCAAACACTTCTTCTATTCTGTCTAAAGATGCAGCTGTTACAGTAAGTCTTGTAATTTGTCCATAATAGCTTTCTATGGAAATAAAGATATCAAATAAAAACAATACCATTCCCATCATATAGTCCGGTGTCATTTCTCCATTCGCATATAATAGTCCTGCTACAGCAAGCATAAATGATGTGCCAATCCCGTAGGTAAGATATAATGCTCTCGCCCATGGTCCATAATTTTCCTCAAAGCCAATACTTTCCTTACAACTTTTATTAAACTCATTGGAAAGACTTTTGGATTTTTCCCCTAACATATTAAATGACTTGATAATGCCTATTCCTTCTGCAAAATCCAAAACCTCTTCTGTGAGCGATTCACTTCCCTCTTGCTTCGTTTTTGAATGCTCAAGCGTAGTTTTCATCATAAGATTTCCAACAATTACAAATGCGATAATGACTGCCAATGCAGCAATACCTAAGCGTATATCCATTACAAACATCATGAGTATCATCAAGCCCTGGGAAATCATAAAAGTCACGAGTTCCGATAAAACACCCATACAACACTCTTCAATAAATACCATGTCTGTGCATAAAACTGCACTTATTTTTCCAATATTTCCTTCTGTAAAGTATCCCATCGGAAGTTTTCTGAGATGATCTCCAAGTCTCATTCGCATATCAGCAAACACCTGATATCCTGTTGCTGATTGAAGAACATTCGTTATGTGCTCAAAAACAGCTTCAACTGCTATGCACAGAACAAGACCAATTCCAAGATAAAGGCATTTCTTTTCATTCATTTGCCCCTTCATAAACAGACTGATAGCAAAAAAACTTAATATCAACGGCGCCTTCATCATAATACCCTTGATGAAAGAAGTAATATACGAAGCCCTGATTCTGGAACTATATTTTCCTGTCATACAAACAATTCTATGAAGTATCTTTAGCATGCCTTTTCATCCCCCTTAATCTTCCATGTGCTTGCACTTACAGAGGCATCCCAAAATTTCTTATACTCTGGGCATTCTTCCAAAAGCTTCTCATGTTTATTGGCTGCTATACACCTACCCTCTTTTATCACACAAATTTTATCTGCATTTTTCACAGTGGAAAGTCTGTGAGCAATAACAAGCACCGTTTTATTCTTTGTGATCTCATCAATAGCTGTATTTAATTTTTCTTCATTTTCAGGATCCATAAAAGCCGTGGCCTCGTCCAAAACAATAATCGGAGCATCCTTTAAAATCGCACGGGCCAATGAAATTCTTTGGCGTTCACCTCCTGACAGTTGCTTTCCGCCATCTCCTGCCATTGTCTCTATTCCGTCTGGAAGTCTCTTAAGAAATTCATCGCACTGTGCTCTATTTGCTGCTTCCAATACCTCTTCTCTTGTGGCATCAGGCTTTCCAATAAGAATATTTTCATAAAGAGTTGTATTAAATAAAAATTGCTCCTGCGAAACATAAGAGACCTCATTATTAAGTGCTTCAAGAGACATATCTGTGATATCCTGTCCACCAATCATGATTTTTCCGTCATTCAAATCATAATAATGAACTAAAAGTTTAGCTAGTGTAGATTTTCCACTTCCTGATTCTCCAACAAGAGCAGTTGTTGTTCCCTGCTTAAATTTGAGATCTACACCATGTAGAATCTCTTTATCTCCATAACCGAATCTAACATTTTCGAACTTAACATCTCTATTCACCCCAGTAAACTTTGAAGTTCCCTCTTTAAGCGGTGGTCTGTCCATAAGATTTTCCAGCTCTGTGATTTTATAATTAAGCTGTGGAAACCTTCCTGCAAAATTCATAGCTTTCATAAAAGACGGTCCGACTGCAAAAGACATACAAAGCACTAAAATCAGTTTATCTAAAGCAAGACTTCCACTGATAACCCAAAATGCTCCTATCGGAAGAACGAAAAGTGCAAGACATGGCAAAACACTGGAATACATTGCCATCCATGGCCAACAAGCTCTGTACCATGCAAGGGTGAAATCTCTGTAGTTTTTTACTACTTCGCCAAATTTTTTATAAGAATCACCATCCTTATTGAATACCTTAACAACTTCCATTCCATTTACATATTCAATAATTGTGTTATTCATAACTGCAGCTGATTCATAGTAGGCATCCATTTTTGAGGTGCCCTGCTTCATCATCATACCCATGGCAAATATTCCTACGATGATTGGAATAAATGAAAGCAAACCTAAGCGGAAATCTACCACAAACATAAGAACGATGATCACAAACGGAATAGAAATATTTGCAATGCCTTCCGGAATCGCATGAGCAAGTAAAAGCTCGATCATATCAATATCTTCTGTAAATACCTTTTTTATACGACCTGTACCAAGGCTCTGAATGTTTCCAAGAGACTGTTTTTCAAGTTTCCCCTGTAGAGATACTCTTAAATTTTTTAGGGTATTGTATGCACTTATATGTGAAAATATCAGTCCTTTCACATAGGCAAAAGAATAAATGATCTCACATAAAAGTACCCCCAACACCCTCAACATCACATACCCCAAACTAATAGATTGCCCATTTGTCAATGGCGAAATAATCTGATACAGAAAAAAATATGGCATTGCTTTTGCCACAATACCAATACACATCATAATTACTGCTCTGATAGTGTATTTCTTGTATTCTCCCATATATGGAGCTACCTTTTTAAACATTACATTCTCCTTTCTAGTTAGCTCATGCTAACACCAATGTTTATTTTAAGCCATCTTTCGACGGCCTAAATTCTATTAATCAATTATTTCTACCGCATTTTTCCAATCCACAAATCTGCATAAAACCTTGCAATGCTCTTTGATTTCTTTCCAAGACATTTTATGAATGAAAGGCTCATAAACAGATGTCCAGAATATCGTACAGAGAACCTGCATTTCCTCATCAGTAATATCAGCTCTTGCAATATTTCTCTTTTTTGCCTCTTGGTAATATTGCTTATATGCATGAGTCATGCGAAAAGCAAAATCATGCCGAAAGTTTTCATAAATTGTTCCGGCAGATTTTTCTAAAAGTAATACAAAGTCTTCTCTAATATCCCATAGGATTTTGAACACATCTAAAATGTATTTTTCATTCATAATCCATATATTTCTTACTTCTTCATCGCTCATAGAGGAAAAATCCACATCCGTTCGTTCAGAAACAAAACTATCTAAAGTTGCTACAGCTTTTTCAACAACCGCGCCAAACAGTTCTTGCTTCCCTTTATATCTTTTATAAACAGCTCCAGTTGTTATATTTGCATTATTACATATCGTTTTCAGTTCGGCTTTTATAAATCCCTTTTCCATGAACTCTTTACGAGCACTTTCAATCAGCCTTGGATCAATGCTTGTATCCCGTATTGACATATTATTACCTCAATATATTTTTGATAAGTTAATTACCAATAATTTAATTATCAGTTATATTTATAACATTTCATAATTCAAATGTCAACAGTTTTTTTCTTTAACTTGCTGTCATCCCACTCTTTTTTTAATGTCTGTAAAAAAATAATAGTCTGATCAACACCTCGTTTTTTTAATAAATCATATTTACCACCATTTATTTCTTTAATCTCGACATTATGAGTCCTTAATTTACTTTTATATCTAAGCATACTACTTATGTTAATAGCTTCCTGTATAATTCAAAGTGTAGAAAGTAAATGATTTTACAAAAATAGATACCTAAGTTAAACTGTCATTGCTGACCGGCCAGTTAGCAAATGAGCAGAATAAGGAAGGTATCTACAAATGAATTCTACACAAAATAAGAAGATTGAGCAAGTAAAAGAAACAACAATGATTGTCGGCATTGATGTTGGCAGTGAAAAGCATTATTTCAGAGCTTTTCACTGGAGAGGCATCGAACTTACCAGAAAGCCTGTAGCGTTTTCAAACTCTATGGAGGGATTCAATAGCTTTTGCAATTTGGTTGTGGAACTGATACAGAAAAATGAACTTAAAGAGGCACTGGTAGGAATAGAGCCAACCGATCACTACTGGTTTGATCTTGGGCAGTTCATGAGCGAAAAGAACATAAAGTTTGTGATGGTAAATCCGCACCATGTGCATAAGACCAAAGAATTAGATGACAATAGTCCATCTAAAAATGACAGAAAAAATCCTCGTGTTATTGCAGGGCTTGTAAGGGATGGACGGTATTTTTATTCATATATGCCGACAGGTGTATATACAGAACTGCGGAATGCGTCAAACCGCCGGTTTTTGCTTGTAGAAGAACAGACAAGGGCGAAGAACCGTCTGCAGAAGTGGATTGCAGTGTATTTCCTGGAATATAAGGGGATTTATACACACATAGATGCCAAGGGAGGGCTGCTGGTGTTAAAACAGGCACCAACTCCTGAGGAGATAGTAAGACTAGGAGTGGATGGTATCATAAAGATATGGAAAGACGCAAACTCCGAGGAAATGGGCATAAGAAGGCTATACTGATTCTGAATGCAGCCATGAAAAGCATAGGATTAAAAGTAGGTCTTACAGAAGCCTGGATGGAGATACAGGATCTGATAGAGGATTATGAACTCCAGACAAAACGCCTTGAACGGGTCAATGACCTGATCAAAGAACTGTGCCAACAGGTCAGGTATGCGGATAAGCTGCTTGAAATAAAAGGCATAGGAATAACAACAGTAGCTGGTTTCATAGCAGAAGTTGGTGATATCACACGCTTTGATAGCACGAAAGAACTTCAGAAACTTGCAGGATTGGAACTGGTGGCAGATAGTTCCGGTAAGCACAACGGAAAAGTCTCAGATATCTACTTTTTGAGGCAGCGATATCGGTGGTGGGAAAGAATGAAGAATTCAAAGAAATCCACAGATATTATACCACCAGGGAAAAGAATCCATTGAAAAAGATGCAGTCACTGATAGCAGTAGCATGTAAGCTGATAAGAGTATTCCATGTGATCCTTACTAAGGGAATCAGTTACGATGCATCAAAGATGTTGAAAGATATTCGGCATCCGGGAGAGCAGTTAAAGGCTGTATAACCGAGCAATAAAGAACAACCATAATGATTATAGGAAGCGTCCACCGAAAGGTGCTGTAATCGGAGCGTTTGGATCAGTGATGAAAGTACAAAGAATGAGCTGGTAGCCGGCAGAAATTTTCTCCGGAGGGCATGACCCTGATGAATAGCTAAGTTGGCACCTTGGTTATGGACAGGCAGAACGAAGGAAGTGAGGATCCACCGTAAGGAGGATAATCCTGTTGGACATGAGAGGTGAGCTGCCATATAGGGATGGGTACACATCGAGGCCATTTAGAACGAATAGTGATGATGTTTTGTTTGGTGCACCCATTATTACTATATATCTGCCCTGTATGAGGTAAAGATCACTCCATAACCTTAGTTCTATTCAATAACAGGTATCAAAGTATTGAATTTATTGAAACAAACACTTGATTATATGGAGAGGAGTAAACTCATCTTGATCTCCATGAAGAATTAAAATTGAAATATCTGTGGTATTACTGCCTTCTACAGAATTATAGTCAGCCTCCTTAAAAAAATTGTTTTTTTATCATACTTCTGGTACTCATAACCATCTGCTTTGTGAATATATGTAGAAACCTCTCATATATTGAAACAGAAAAATATATCACCTCTATTTATATTATAGGAGCTATTACCAATGCAGCTTTTAATTCCATAGTCCATAGCTTTCAGATATGATAGAACTGCATAGACACCTATATATACCTAGCAATACAACACTTAAATAGTCGCCGTTTATCGTTTCTATTACTAATTTTAGGTCTATGACAAACTGAGGATACCCAAGCAGAGTTTTTCCTCCGCTTTATAATAATCTCATAAATTAAGACACTTTTTCAGACAAATTTTAATGAATCTGATATACTAAAATCAGTATGAAAGAGAGAATTCATTAGTATGTCCGGACAAAGAAGAAACCTTAGTGTCAAATTTAAATCAGACATTGTAATCAAGTTGCTTAAGGGTGAGGAAAATCTCAAGGATAAGCTTGCAGAAGAATGCAGGGAAAAAGTAGAGTATGCCAAAAAGGTTGCTTAATTAACCATGCAGGTTAATTGGATCAAAAAATCTGAAGAAATTTATGGACCTGATTACGGGAGTATGTTTAGTCCAAAACCTTTTGACGACTAAAGAAATACCTGCTTTTGTTGGAGCAAAGCTGCTTGATATTAACCGTACAAGCATCTACTATATAGGGCTCCATAAAGCACATCGTTATATGAATGAGATGGATATTTACCCAATTTATCCGAAAATGAATCTCTCAAAGCGTATGCAACAGGCTAAGGTATGCCCTTATCTTCTTCATAACGCAGTTATAGATGCTCCAAATCAAGCGTGGTCTATAGAACATTACATATATATCGATCTGACACAGCTTTCTGTATTTGACCGCTGTAATTGACTAGTACAGCCGCTACATTGTTGGTTGGGAAGTTGATGATACGCTGGATACCAGAATGGTTATCAATGTCCTAAAAAGATCATTTGCTGTAGCAAAACCACGGATTTTAAACTTGGATCAAGGTTGCCAGTTTACAAGCTAGCAGTACATTGACTTTGTAAAAGAAATGATATCCGCCAGAGCATGGGCGGAAAAAGCCGCTGGGCTGACCACATAGAGTTGTATTATAAGGTTTCAATGCAAACAGAACACATATAATCATCCTCAGTCCAGGTTTCAATAATAGAATTTAAAGGAGCCTCAAGAGTGTTTATGGAACATAGGTCTGTAATAAGGCCAGTACCAAAGCATTTTGTGTAGGCTTCTTTTTTTGTCCAGATTTCGTAGAATGCAACGGACTTTGCACTATCAGAAAAGTTATTTATGTAATTAATTTCATCTGGATGAAAAACGAGGCACATCACATCAAAAGGAGCGTCAGTGATTTTTCAATATCAACACCAATTGACTCGTCTGTTGTAACGCCAACTAAAATGGCACCCTTTGTGTGTGATAAATTGAAATCAACAGAGTTTGCCTTGGGATGACAAGAAGGATTCAAAACTGGTTTATGATTTTTAGGGTATTCAAAAGACAATTCTTTATTTTCGCATTTTAGAATTCTTGTGATGGCAAGGCGTGTAAGAATAGCTGCATAAAGAGAATTAACTTTGTCAGAATCAAACTTGTAGCGAATTATTTTTGCTATTCTTTCAGGGGATAAATATTGCAGCAAACTGTCATGCTCTTTTGACCAGATTGTAGTATTATTTTTTTATTAAGTAAAGTTTTTTTCGTTCATAAAATTCTCCAGAATTAATTATTAATGTTAATTTTTTTCTTCTTGCTGCGTTCATTTCCTTTTGTCATCTTACAAAGATTTGAGTATCTTTACAGAATGTCTGTGAAGGTTTTAAATTCCTAGGGCTCCATTTTGATATTTTGATAAAGTTGATTTTGAAGAGTTTACTGTACATAATCATTGGAGCTTGCGTTGCACTATCGGCAGACCGTAATTCTTCAAATGAGTTAAGAATATCATCGACAGGAGTGACCGCATCGCCAATTTCTACATCTTTGATATGTGTATCTCTCAGAACTCTTGTGACTTTTTACGATGCTATTTCCAAGAAAATTGTTAAAATAATTATCTAATGAGAGTATGAAATTTTTTCTGTAAATAATGATCTTCTATGAATTTACTTTGGGACTGTCATACTAAGTGATTAGTGTGTAGCCTCATTTTTATGCAAAAATTACAATCGGACTTTTGAAAGTTTGTATGAGGGTGTAAAATATAAGTATGCAACCTCATATATTATTACATAAAAATCTCCATTCCGCGGGCAAGCCGCGGCACAAATAGTAATGAAAGTGTTTTACATCTCAACTCTGTGATTTAAAATATATAACAAGAAGCTATACTACAAAGCACGGGAGGTAAAGTTGTAAAAAAACTTTCTCTGTTTTTAGACAGCATAAAAATCAGTGTAAGTTCTGTCTTTTCAAGCACAAATAAGTGGTATCATGAATCCGTACACTAAGAATTGTTAAAGCTCTTTGTTTTTATTGTGTGGCAGTTCAGTCAATGGCTTCTTATCTTTTACGAAAGGAGTTACACTATGAAAGTTACTTATCAAACCTGTTGTGGTGTCGATGTTCACAAATCTTTTCTTGTTGCCACAATCATCAAAACTACCGCTGGTATTGAACCTTCTTATCAAAAGAAGCGATTCTCTACCTTCAACAATTCTATTTTAGACTTTAAATCGTGGCTTCTTGAAAATGAATGCCATGATGTCTGTATGGAATCCACAGGTAAATACTGGGTTCCTGTCTTTAATCTTCTCGAAGATCAAATCAACGTTACCATTGCTAATCCCAAATGGGTTAAAGCTGTTAAGGGTAACAAGGACGATACAAAAGATTCTAAATGGATTGGAGACTTATTCCGACTGGGACTTGTGAAAAGCAGCTACATTCCTTGTAGGTTGATCCGTATTCTTAGAGAATACACAAGATATCGTTACAAGCTTGTTTCTTGCCGTTCAAGTGAAAAGAATAGATATCAGAATGCTCTTACTGTTTGTAATATCGCATTAGATTCTGTTGTATCCGATATCTTTGGGAAGTCATCCTCATCCATTATCGATTATCTGCTTGAACAATCAGGTACTACGATTAACCATGAAGAAATCGCTTCAAAACTTCTTAAGAGCCTCAAATCCAAAGAAGACGCTGTGATTGAATCTATCGAAGGATATCAGATGACTGATGCCCAGAAATATCGTATGCGCCTAATTCGCGCACATATGGATTATATCACAGCTGAAATCAATGATATAGATAAACAGATTGAATCTTTGATTTCTTCCGATCCTGATTATGATAAAGCTATCCGGTTACTAACTACCATTCCGGGTGTCAAACGTGATAGTGCAATTACTATCATCTCCGAAATTGGTATTGATATGTCTCAGTTTTGTAATTCTAAACGCTTATGTTGTTGGGCAGGTCTTACCCCCAGCAACAATGAATCTGCCGGTAAGAAGAAATCTGTCTGTATTACACGTGCCGGTGTCTACCTCAAACCTGCATTAGTACAGTGTGCTCATGCAGCCGTGAAATCTGACAAGTCTCCTTACTACAAAACGAAATATGAATCCCTTGTTAAACGCCGTGGCAAGAAAAGAGCTGTTATTGCCATTGCCCGTATGATTCTTATAGCCATCTACCGGATGCTGTCTACCGGAGAGGTATGGAATCCAAGCGATCTTTACAAAATCGATATGCCTGCACCTTTAGCTGAAAAACAGAAGGCTAAGGCTATCAAGCAAGCCAAAAACTTTTACAAAAGGAAGGACTGCTTCCTCCTGATGAACCTTTAGCTTCTTGATCAATCTACTAAATCTATATCCTCAAATAAGTTGCCTACTTAAGACAGCTTATTTAAGTGCGCCGGTTTACGGCTTACCTCTACTTTCTTTCACACTATTATACCTTGAATGAGGAGGGATATCAACTAAAACTTCCTTTAAACTTAGAAACAATTATTCTGGTAGATGATTCTGTGCGATTGCTGAGTCAGTTTGTGGAGGCTATGGATTTAATTGACTTATATTTTACTTATGAAAGAATAAATACAGTTTTGTCAAGAACTCTCTTGAAGAATGTATTATACTCTTATCGGAAAGAGGAAAATTCCACTATAAAAGAGTATTGAAACATTAGAAGAATATCTCTATCTCTTTGATGAGATCTTCTTTGACTTCTGGCTTGCGTTGTTTCTTCTTCGAACTAGTTTCTTTTGTCATCTTTAGTTTTCGTCCACGCCTGTCTATATACAGAGCTTTTGGACCCTCCTCATAATATATGCGTTCCCAATTCAGAACCTGAACTTCGGTGGGCATTTTAACTAGTACTGCGGTTTGATTCGCAGATAGATGTTCTCTATGCATATATTCTATTACATAAAACTTGCCAGTATATGTGCCATTGTGCAATCGTAAACCCTCAGGACCATATTTTTCATAACGGTTAACCCATCTTTCAACCTGCTTTTTCGCAGTTCCTAGGACTTTTGCACTAGCTTTGTAGTTCATGCCTTCTTCGATAACTTTTAAAACAGCTTCTAGTTTTTCTTTATACGAATATTTACCCATAAAAATCTCCATTCCGCGGGCAAGCCGCGGCACAAATAGTAATGAAAGTGTTTTACATCTCAACTCTGTGATTTAAAATATATAACAAGAAGCTATACTACAAAGCACGGGAGGTGGAGTTGTAAAAACTTTCTCTGTTTTAGACAGCATAAAAATCAGTGTAAGTTCTGTCTTTTCAAGCACAAATAAGTGGTATCATGAATCCGTACACTAAGAATTGTTGAAGCTCTTTGTTTTATTGTGTGGCAGTTCAGTCAATGGCTTCTTATCTTTTACGAAAGGAGTTACACTATGAAAGTTACTTATCAAACCTGTTGTGGTGTCGATGTTCACAAATCTTTTCTCGTTGCCACAATCATCAAAACTACCGCCGGTATTGAACCTTCTTATCAAAAGAAGCGATTCTCTACCTTCAACAATTCTATTTTAGACTTTAAATCGTGGCTTCTTGAAAATGAATGCCATGATGTCTGTATGAAATCCACAGGTAAATACTGGGTTCCTGTCTTTAATCTTCTCGAAGATCAAATCAATGTTACCATTGCTAATCCCAAATGGGTTAAAGATGTTAAGGGTAACAAGGACGATACCAAAGATTCTAAATGGATTGGAGACTTATTCCGACTGGGACTTGTGAAAAGCAGCTACATTCCTTGTAGGTTGATCCGTATTCTTAGAGAATACACAAGATATCGTTACAAGCTTGTTTCTTGCCGTTCAAGTGAAAAGAATAGATATCAGAATGCTCTTACTGTTTGTAATATCGCATTAGATTCTGTTGTATCCGATATCTTTGGGAAGTCATCCTCATCCATTATCGATTATCTGCTTGAACAATCAGGTACTACGATTAACCATGAAGAAATCGCTTCAAAAACTTCTTAAGAGCCTCAAATCCAAAGAAGACGCTGTGATTGAATCTATCGAAGGATATCAGATGACTGATGCCCAGAAATATCGTATGCGCCTAATTCGCGCATATATGGATTATATCACAGCTGAAATCAATGATATAGATAAACAGATTGAATCTTTGATTTCTTCCGATCCTGATTATGATAAAAGCTATCCGGTTGCTAACTACCATTCCGGGTGTCAAACGTGATAGTGCAATTACTATCATCTCCGAAATTGGTATTGACATGTCTCAGTTTTGTAATTCTAAACGCTTATGTTGTTGGGCAGGTCTTACCCCCGGCAACAATGAATCTGCCGGTAAGAAGAAATCTGTCTGTATTACACGTGCCGGTGTCTACTTCAAACCTGCATTAGTACAGTGTGCTCATGCAGCCGTGAAATCTGACAAGTCTCCTTACTACAAAACGAAATATGAATCCCTTGTTAAACGCCGTGGCAGGAAAAGAGCTGTTATTGCCATTGCCCGTATGATTCTTACAGCCATCTACCGGATGCTGTCTACCGGAGAGGTATGGAATCCAAGCGATCTTTACAAAATCGATATGCCTGCACCTTTAGCTGAAAAACAGAAGGCTAAGGCTATCAAGCAAGCCAAAAAACTTTTACAAAAGGAAGGACTGCTTCCTCCTGATGAACCTTTAGTTTCTTGATCAATCTACTAAATCTATATCCTCAAATAAGTTGCCTACTTAAGACAGCTTATTTAAGTGCGCCGATTTACCCCTTACCGCTACTTTCTTTCACACTACACCTCCAAAAGTTAGGTTTGTGTCTAACTTTTGGGGTGAACTTCAAAGAAGGCTACCGAAAAGTTCCGTTATGTTCCGTTATAAGCTTTACGAAAAATCACTGCAGAGATTGAGGAAATTAATGCAGAAATCGCATGGAGAGGGGTACAGATCACAACAAACCCGGAGTATGTACCGGATTATCTGAATGAAATCGTTGAGTAGCTGGTACTTTTATGGAAACTGGATACCAGTACATTTGTTTACGGAAGCGGAAAGCGAAAATCCAAAGAACAGCGTCATTATGAACACTTGACTACTTTCTGTCAGAAACTTCAAGAATACATACAAAAAATTGAAATCTGTGGACCTAACCGAAACAGTTACTCTAAAACAGATAACTCAGCTACTTTTATGTGTATCAAAACAGATTACATGGGCAATGATCAGCTTCTGCCGGCATATAATGTACAGATTGGTGTAGCAGATGAATATATTACAGTTGTTGATGTGAACCATTATCGTTCGGATATGGATTGCTTTGTTCCTTTGATGGAGCACTTCAAACAAACTTATGGATTCTATCCCAAATATCCTGTGGCAGATGCCGGATATGGCTCATACAACAATTATATTTTCTGTGAACAGAACGGAATTGAAAAGTATATGAAATTTCCAATGTTTAAAAAGGAAACTAAGGATCGGAAATATCATGAAGATCCATTTTGTGCAGTTAACTTCAGAATTGATGAGCAAGGAGTCATGAGATGTCCTAACGATAAAGTATTCCATTTTTTATACAGAAAAAATGTGAGGGGAAATCAGTACGGGCGCAAGGAAGAACTGTATGAATGCGAAGACTGTAGCGGATGTCCATATGCAAAGAAATGTAAGAAGACAGATAAGAATCGAACCGTTCGGATCAATCAGGAACTAACTTCCATGCATCAGGAAGTAATCAAAAACCTAGAAAGTATCCACGGTGCGTTATTACGAATGAACCGTTCTATACAAGCAGAAGGCACTTTCGGAATTGTGAAAAATGACCGTTGGTACAAGAGAATTGTCCGAAGAGGTATTCATTCAGTCAAACTGGAAGTTTTACTCGTGGCGATAGGCCATAATTTATATAAATATCAGAAAAAAAGATGAGAAACAGAACTACCGCATAGATTCAAAAAAAGAACTTCTATGGGGTAGGGGAAGTGTGCTTTTTTTGCATATGATTTCAGTCATTTATACACATAAGTGCAAAAAGGGAGATGCGAAAAAAACTCAATAGAGTTTTTCACACCCCTTTTTTTGTTTATTGTAAAAAAATATAGAAATAAATTATGAAAAAAATAGACAGAGTTTCTTGACAATATATATATATATATATACTATTAGTGGAAAAATTGAAAAGTCCGAAAAAAAGAGGGGAGGTATTTCTTATGAAAACTATCAAGTTAACATGGAAAACAAAGAAAGTTAAGAATAGTGCACGTGTTAATCAAATGTATTGCTTCAAGAGTTGTGGAAAGAACCAGAACTAGTATTTGTGGAGAATACAGGATAATAGCACGGCAGTATGTCGTGCTATTTGTTATTTTAGGAGGAAGTATGGAATTGATATTTGAAGAAGAAAATGTAGAGGCAGAAATTGATATTAATAAGAGATTTCAATTTCCTAAAGATATTGTAATAAGAAAAATTTGAGAATAAAAAAATCTAATTATCTATACTAAAAGGTGTTCTATGGCTTGTATTTGATGATGATGAACTAGAAATATATAAAGCTTTCGATGGAGGGTTGAGCATTCAAGAGGTTCTTAATCAGTTTGATGAGGAAAAAATAATCGGAGTACTTTCACAAATTGAGGCAAAACAATTTGAACATCCGATAGTTCGTGAGTTAAAAGAGAAGAATATATATATTTATTTAACAAATAATTGTAATGAACGTTGTAAACATTGTTATATGTATGCGGGGGACATTAAAATCGAAGAGATGCCACCAGATGTGTGGAAAAGAGTATTATTTGAATATAAAGCATGTGGAGGAGAAGGAGTAACATTCACAGGTGGTGAAGTTACAGTATATAAAGGATTTGAAACTGTGCTTAGGTATGCACATGAGCTGGGGTTGAAAGTTACGATTTTGACTAATGGTATTTTATGGGGAGAGCAGGATATTCAGAGATGTACTCATTATATTGATGAAGTTCAAATAAGTATTGATGGTTATGACAGAGAATCATATTTTAAAGTTCGACAGTTTGATGGATTTGATAGAGCAGTATCTGCTTTGATTGGATTTAGTAAAGCAGGTGTGAGAACATCTATGGCTGTTACACCTTTGTGTGATGAAATTGAGAAATTCGTTAAAAAATTTGAGCTTTTTGCTAGGAAAATGATTGAAGATTATCCAGATATATATATTCGTTTTAATTTGGAATTGTTAAACGGAAGAGATGTGCAAGGAACTCAAAACAAAAATGTAGAGTATAGAAAGAGTATTAAAGCTTTGGTAGAAAGGTTATACCCAAATTATTATCTTGAGACATTTCCATTAAATTATGAGGGGAATACTATACGAAAAAATTGCGGATTTGGTGAGATAGCAATTTCTGCTAATGGTGACATATTTTGGTGTAATCGAATTCATGAACTTTCAAGTAGCTGGAACATAAAAACTTCAAAATTTGATGAGATCATTAGAGCATCAGAGAAAATAAAAGTAGATACAGATGTGGATCATTCATCTGCTTGCAGAAACTGTGAAGTTCGATATATTTGTGGTGGCGATTGTCGAATGAATTACATTGGAATATCAAATGTAGATGAACATCATGGAATATGGGAAAATACTTGTCCTAAAGGAACAAAAGAAAATCTTTATAGAAAGATGATTTTGAGTAATGAGTATTTTTTTATGTAGATATTGATGAGAGGTAGAAAGGTGTCTGATTTAATCATTAATATTAATCTTAATGAGAGTCGAAGAAAGCAAAGATTATTGATTGAAATATATGAAGGTGAAATACCCAATCTTAAGAGCAAGAAATTTTTCAGGTCAGTTGAGAAATGTTAATCTTTCTTCGGTTTCTAGTGTAGACAATTTGAGTTTGGATGATTTAAAGGAGATTAAGGATATTTTTTTAATAGTGCATATAATATGCAGATTAGTAAATTTCAATATCTTTTTTTCTATGAATTGTTTGTCTTATTTAGAACCATTTATTGATAGAGGGTGTGTATTTTGCAAAGATGGTCGAAAAAGTCCGATGTATAGGATAGAGAGACTACTACTCAATACTCAAAACGCTCAGCTTGAGAGCATTGGTGACTTTTCTGTTTTTCAAGATGGTTCAGTATTATTTATTGATTATAATATTGAGAACAAGGAAGAGGTTAGAGATGAAATTGTTCCTCAATTTTATATTAACATTATGTCAGAGGAATATTTATCAGAGTTATTTTTTGATTATGGAAAAGATTTAGTGGGGGCTGATGATAAGGAAATATGCCTTGTTGATAAATCAGGATGTAGAGATTATAAATTTGAGAAATATATTATTTCTGAAATTAAAGAGGCTCATTGGAAAAAAATGGAAAAAAATTCTTTTTGCATATATAGGAAAAAAATATTTTTAAGGATATGCAAAAAGTTGAGTGCTATAGGGATTAGTTTATATACAAATAATAAAAAAAGAAAAATTACTGTTGCTGATTTTAGTAATATTAATGTTAGCTATGGTTTAGATTGGTTTGAGTTGAGTGGGACAGTGAAAGCTGGAGATAATGAGATTAAATTGGGGGATTTGATTGATTTTAGGAAAAAAAAAGAAAGATGGACTGAATACAATGGAGAAATTGTTTTTTTGCCATTAGCTTTGAAGAAAGTTGGAAAAGATGGTGATCGTTTACAAGTTTCAAAAGAAGATATTCTGGATGCATTTGAAACGATAGAGTCCTTAGGCAATAAACATATTATTTCTCATTTACATGATGAATTATTGAAATATCAAGATATAGAGTTACATATCTCAGATGAACTTCAGGATACTTTACGAGATTATCAAAAAATTGGTGTGAAATGGTTACTTTCGTTGCGAAAAAATGGATTTGGTGGCTGCTTGGCAGATGATATGGGCTTAGGGAAGACATTGCAGGTTATTTCCTATCTTTCAGATAAATCACAAGTAGGAACGAAAGCACTTATTGTTGTTCCTAAAACATTGATTGTGAATTGGAATCGTGAGTTTAAGAAATTTTCTCCAGAAATATCAACATATGTGTATCATGGGGCAGAGAGAACTATTGTAGATGCTTTAAAATGTAAAGCTATTATTACAACATATGGAACATTACTCAATGATATAGATAAGATCAAGGCATATAAATTTGATCACCTAATCGTAGATGAGGCTCAGAATATTAAAAATTCTAGAAGTAAGGCATATAGAGCTGTGCGATTAGTGAACGCAACAACTAGGATTATAGTGACAGGAACTCCATTAGAGAATAATGTTCAAGAGTATTGGGGACTGATGAAAATAGTTAACCCTACACACTTGTCACTTAAAACAATTATGAAGGGTCTTTCATCTGAGCAAGGTGTTGAAAAAATTAAGAGATTAACGAAACCATTTTTACTTAGACGTTTTAAAAAAGATGTACTAAAGGATCTTCCAGAAAAGGAGGAACAGATAATTTATTGTTCTTTTGATGATTCACAGAGAAAGTTATACAATAAGATGCTAGAGTCGATTAAGTATGAAATGAATCGCAAGGCTGATAGATTTGAAATGAAATTTAATTCTATTGTATTGAGTGGTCTACTGTATTTACAAGAAATATGTTGCCATCCAAGGCTTATACCGAAAGAGTATAACACTGAACGGTGTATTGAGTCCGCCAAATTGGAACAATTATTATTAATGTTAGATGAGTTATATGTGAGTGGACATAAAATTGTTATATTTAGTAGGTTTACAAGAATGCTAGGGATCATTAATAAAGAATTAAATAAAAAACATTTTAATATTTTTTATTTAGATGGGACTATGGGAAAACGCCAGCGTGTAGTTGATGAGTTTGAAGCGAGTAAGGAGGGCATTTTTCTTGTTAGTTTGAAAGCAGGTGGTGTCGGTATTAATTTGGTGTCGGCAGATACGGCTATTATTTATGATCCTTGGTGGAATCCAGCGGTGGAGAAACAAGCAGAGGATAGAATATATCGAATAGGTCAAAAGAATAAAGTAACTGTATTTAGATTAATTGTGGCTGATACAATAGAAGAAAAGGTACAGATATTACAAGAGACGAAGAAAAAGCTATTTGATGAATTGATAGAAGGACATGATATTCCAAGGAATATTACAATGGAAGACATTAGAAGCCTTCTTAAATGATTTATGGGATTAGTTAGGGAGTCATCAGTAATCTAGTTTATGGCTCCCGTTTTATTTATTACTGTATTATTGCTTTTTTGAATAAAAGTTCTTTGTCTTGAATAGCTTCCTGTATAATTCAAAGTGTAGAAAGTAAATGATTTTACAAAAATAGATACCTAAGTTAAACTGTCATTGCTGACCAGCCAGTTAGCAAATGAGCAGAATAAGGAAGGTATCTACAAATGAATTCTACACAAAATAAGAAGATTGAGCAAGCAAAAGAAACAACACTAATTGTCGGCATTGATGTTGGCAGTGAAAAGCATTATTTCAGAGCTTTTCACTGGAGAGGCATCGAACTTACCAGAAAGCCTGTAGCGTTTTCAAACTCTATGGAGGGATTCAACAGCTTTTGCAATTCGATTGTGGAACTGATGAAGAAAAATGAACTTAAAGAGGCACTGGTAGGAATAGAGCCAACCGGTCACTACTGGTTTGATCTTGGGCAGTTCATGGGCGAAAAGAACATAAAGTTTGTGATGGTAAATCCGCACCATGTGCATAAGACCAAAGAGTTAGATGACAATAGTCCATCTAAAAATGACAGAAAAGATCCTCGTGTTATTGCAGGGCTTGTAAGGGATGGATGGTATTTTTATTCATATATGCCGACAGGTGTATATGCAGAACTATGGAATGCGTCAAACCGCCAGTTTGTGCTTATAGAAGAACAGACAAGGGCGAAGAACCGTCTGCAGAAGTGGATTACAGTGTATTTCCCGGAATATAAGGGGATTTATACACACATAGATGCCAAGGGAGGGCTGCTGGTATTAAAACAGGCACCAACTCCTGAGGAGATAGTAAGATTAGGAGTGGAAGGTATCATAAAGATATGGAAAGACGCTAAATTCCGAGGAAATGGGCATAAGAAGGCTATGCTGATTCTGAATGCAACCATGAAAAGCATAGGATTAAAAGCAGGTCTTACAGAAGCCTGGATGGAGATACAGGATCTGATAGAGGATTATGAACTCCAGACAAAACGCCTTGAACGGGTCAATGACCTGATCAAAGAACTGTGCCAACAGGTCAGGCTGCTTGAAATAAAAGGCATAGGAATAACAACAGTAGCTGGTTTCATAGCAGAAGTTGGTGATATCACGCACTTTGATAGTGCTAAAGAACTTCAAAAACTTGCAGGATTGGAACTGGTGGCAGATAGTTCCGGTAAGCACAACGGAAAAACAAAGATAAGCAAAAGAGGACGCAAGCGTCTCAGATATCTACTTTTTGAGGCAGCTATATCGGTGGTGGGAAAGAATGAAGAATTCAAAGAAATCCACAGATATTATACCACCAGAGAAAAGAATCCATTGAAAAAGATGCAGTCGCTGATAGCAGTAGCATGTAAGCTGATAAGAGTATTCTATGTGATCCTTATCAAGGGAATCAGTTATGATGCATCAAAGATGTTGAAAGATATTCGGCATCCGGGCGAACAGTTAAAGGCTGCATAACCGAGCAATAAAGAGCAACCATAATGATTATAGGAAGCGTCCACCGAAAGGTGCTGTAATCGGAGTATTTGGATCAGTGATGAAAGTACAAAGAATGAGCTGGTAGCCGGCAGGAATTTTCTCCGGAGGGCATGACCCTGATGAATAGCTAAGCTGGCACCATGGTTATGGACAGGCAGAACGAAGGAAGTGAGGACCCACCGTAAGGAGGATAATCCTGTTGGACATGAGAGGTGAGCTGCCATATAGGGATGGGTACACATCGAGGTCATTTAGAACGAATAGTGATGACATTTTATTTGGTGCACCCATTATTACTATATATCTGCCCTGTATGAGGTAAAGATCACTCCATAACCTTAGTTCTATTCAATGACAGGTATCAAAAAGTATTGAATTTATTGAAAAAAACACTTGATTATATGGAGAGGAGTTTGCATCATCAATGCCTAAAATTTTAGCTAGGTCGTTCATATGAACACCTCCTCCAAGTGTAGTTGCGCTGGCTGGGGATTTGAAGTTTTTTTTATTTATAATAATAAAAAATGTTGAGATTAGCAATTGCCAACTCCAACATTAGTTATGGAGTCCATAAATTGCATAAACTGCAGGAGGCTGTGAAATAAGTCCCTAAAAGAAATAGGACCATTCATTCTGATATGTACCCAGAATCCTGGACACATATTATGAACTAAGCGGAACACATGGATGTTATCCTGTACTTTACAGGTGGCATCCATTTTGTTTTCCGTTGTATTCTTTCATTGTTGTAATAATTTATGTATTCATCTAGTGCTTTTGAGAAACTCTCAAATGATTCATATTCTTTTTCGTAGCCGTAGTACATTTCATTCTTTAGATGTCCAAAGAATGTTTCCATAATGCAATTGTCCGCCTAGACATTGATTGGATAATTCCTCTGTTTTTTAGTTCTTGACGATAGTAGTTATGTTGATATTGCCATCCTTGATCTGAATGAAATATTAATCCTGTAAGTGATTTGAACTTTTTAAACGCTGTCTCTAACATTCTCTTGATTTGATTTAGGTTTGGACTCATCGATAAATCATATGAAATAACTTCATTTGTGTACATATCAATTATCGGAGAAAGATAACACTTTCCCCATGAAAAGTTAAACTGAGATACATCAGTTGTCCACTTCTGAAGTGGTGCTGTCTCTGTAAAGTCCCTATCTATTATGTTTGGTACTACTTTGCCTACTTCGCCTATGCTGATCAAATATTTTCTTGATTTCTTCAGTGAGTTCAGCATTTCTAAAGCCTACAGTATCAACTTTACTGATTTCGTAGTAGTAAGTTGATTTAGGCATATTTAAACCTTTTAATAGGTGCTTTAATTGGTATCCTTCTTCTCTGAGTGCTTTGATGATTGCTGCTTTTTCGCCTTGAGTTGCGCAGCCCATCTTTCTTGTCTCAAGGCGATCCTTTTTTTACTACTTCAATCTCAGCTTTCATTGCCGCAATTTCTGCTCTTAGTCTGATTAACTCTTCGCGTTCTGATTCAGTTAAAGGCTTGGGCTCAATCGTTTTCTTTTTCATATCAGGGTTCTTGCTCTTGCGACCTTTCTTTTTATTTACAAGACCATTGTAACCTAATTCTTTGTATTTGCGAACCCATGTATATAGCATTCCATCGCTGATACCCGCAGAAATAGCAACTGAATTGTTGGATTGTCCTGCTAATACTTTAGCAACTAATTCATATTTCGCTTCAGGGGTCCACACTTTGTTATTACCTAAGTGCTTTAAAGCGTCTGGTCCATTTCGTAAAATGATTTGATACGAACCCAGTATCGAATCATTTTATGAAATCTTGTTATTTTTATCCCTTCTGATGTTTCAGGCCAGATTCCTTGTCGATATAGCTCGATACACTCTAACTTATACTCATGACTGTAACGCATGAAAAATACCCTCCTTACTGGGTGTCCAGTAAAGAGGGTACATATCACACACTGATTGGCCCTTGAAATTATTTCTGAATATATGGCTTTATTAACTCTTTGATTTGATCAAGTGTTTTTTTTCGTTTAGATGTTTCTGATTCTGATTTAGATGTAAACCAACTGTAAGATCAACTATTATCTTGAGCATTTCAGCATCTGAAATAGTTATATCTGCATCAGAATCATCTGAAATAGTGCTAATTAAGGACATGTTGAACAGCGTTTTATTATACACATATTCTTCAAATATACCAGAGTAGTTTGAGGTGAGAAATCTAGTTAGCGCACTAAGGCTACGAGTAGGATTTTGAAGTGGATTGGCAGACTCTAACTGAACTGTTATTTTCTCCTTTTCTATAGATAGTATCTTTAATGCCTTTTGATCTCGTGTAAAAGCAAGTCCTCTATTTATATAAGTGCAAGATTCAGAAAAAATGTCTTTGTACTTAGTGTAATCCAACGAAACGTATTTTTTTGATGGGACCAATTCCAAATTATAAATAAACATTTGAATCCTCCTTAAGAATGTTCTAAACAAAGTATAAATCAGAATATAGTAAAAAACAAGCTAATATTGTTGATAAATAAGTGAAGTGGTGTTAGTATAGTAAAAAACAAGCCAATATTAAAAAGGGGGGGTAAGTATATGACAAAGAAAGAGATTAAGGAACTAAGAGAAATGGGATATGAGACAGAAGAGGAGTTCATTGAAGAGATTCTGGGCTGTGACGAGAACTATTCTTTGGATGATTTTATGGATTCATATGATCCAGACTAAGTGACAAATGAATTAGGAAAGGAATAAGTATTATGAAAGAAAACAATTGGTATGATGATCGCACACAGCTTGAAGAAGCTATCAGATTCATTTTGGATTACAGTTGCTGTTATGGATGGAACACATTCGCAAGTAGCAAGACCCCCTTGCTGTGATTATGCTGCTGAGGATGCAAATATTCCTGAGGGCCTGAAGATAGCTATAAGGCAGTGTCTCAGAAATCTCCCCAAGGCAGATCGCCAGGAGATTAACAGACAGGTCAGTTTCCTACTCGGTGAGCGCTTCTATGTCAGGGAAGATGTGATTGTAAAAATATTCAGCCGTATCTTAAGCTACGGTAATCAGGCAGAAACCAGCAAGGATATGATTGTATTTTCGCTGCAGATGCAGATCAAGCAGCGCATGGAACTTTTAGAAAAATTAACATAATGGAGGATTTTAATATGATGAACAAGTTTATCAGCTTTAATTTCAATTCTTTTAAGCCTATAGCGAAGGTTAAGCACAGTGTAAAGATTACGGAATTCGCAGATTACGTTTTTGATAAGTATGGAGAGCCAATCTGTATTGGTATCCAGGAATTTATTACCGGAGGTGGCAAGTACCTTGATGAACTGTATGAGGCATTTGGCAAGAAATATTACGTGATTACCCCGCCTTCTTTTGATTACAGGACCCACAAGCGCAGCCTTGTAACCGTAACCCTCTTAAAGAAGAGCATAGTTGAGACATATGAGGTGATCGATATTGGCCATTGCCTTCCGAACAGAACCTCTTATCTGAGGGCATATATAGATGGAGAGCCTTGGTATATCATGAACTGCTATATGGTTCAGACAGCAAATTTTTCTGGAAAGCAGACTGGTTTATTGCCCAGCGTAAGGAACAGAAGGAGATGCTCTGGAGCGAGGTGATGGAAGAGCTTGCCAAGCAGAAGGACAGCAGAATCATTACACTGGGTGACTTTCAGGAATCATCGGATTCCAGCCATATCAAGGAATTAAAGGAACTGGGGTACAAGGAAGCTACGGCAGGACTTCCGACTGTCAGAAATGATTTCTTTGCTGAGAAGAACATTGATCATATCCTTCTCAGCGCCAGAGCATGGGACGAATTCAAACCTGCAGGATTTGCTTTGGATGGAGACCTTATTGATGAAATCTCTGATCACTGCCTGCTAGTCATTATGTCGGCATAGAAATCTCAAAGGAATAATAGAAGGATGTGCTTTCAGGATGCACCTAGCACGGGCTTCAGTCAGGTGCATTTGACGGCATTATATAAAAATTTACAGAAAGAAAAAGGGATTTTCAGACTTATGCTTAATAATAGAGTGTATGATTATGATTATTGTTGAGGTGTGTTATGGCAGTACGAATAATTTATCAAATGAAGGATATGCCCCTTCTGATGGCCTGTGATATGTACGATATCATGGTGGACTCGATTGAACCAGAATCAAGGGAAGCTTATGACAAAATGATTGCAGCTATTGATTTTAAGCCGCAGGTTTCAAAAGAAGAATGCGCATTTGAAAACTGGAAAGAAACAGTCAATGACCTTAATTTTACGGGCTCTTTTGTCGATATGTTTAAGACTTCTGAGGATGATCCGTGGCCGATTGAGACTTTGTGGGCTGCGTATTATTGCCTAAACTGTATTTTGGCTTGCTGCGATGAAAATGATGAGGCCGGAGATCTGCAAGTGTTTTTCCGAAATGGAAAAAAATTCTGGGTAAAGACTGAGGGAAGACAGAGAGTCATTTTCCTTCTTCCGGAGGACTATTAGGAGGTGCCGTAGTTGGCCAATTATGTGATAAGTGACATTCACGGACATTATGATTATTACCGGAAGATGCTGGAGAAAATCGACTTCTCAGATTCGGATATGCTTTATATCTTAGTGATGTGGTGGATAGAGGGCCGCATCCTGTTAAGATACTACAGGATCTGATGAAGAGGCCCAATGTCTGCTGTATCGCCGGCAACCATGAGGTCATGTTCTGCGAATGCATGAAGACACTTCTGCAGGAAATTACAGAGGAGAGTATTGCAGACATCGATGAAGAAGAAATAGAGAAGCTGATTAACTGGCAGCAGAACGGATCTGTAACCACGATAGATGAATTTCATAAATTATCCAGGAGTGAGCGGAATGAAATTGCTGATTTTGTTTCTGAGTTTGAGGTCTATGAAGAAGTACAAACAGCAATGGGAGAATTCCTTCTGGTCCATGCCGGCCTTGGAAATATTGAACCGGATAAAGGAATCTGGGAATATGAGCTGGATGAGCTGGTGTGGAAGAGGCCGGATTATGAGAAGAAATATTTTGAAGATAAATTTATCGTGTCAGGCCATACACCGACACTGTTTATAGAGGAGAATCCCAGAAAGGGATTTATCTATAAATCACACAACAACATTGTCGTCGATTGCGGCTGCGGTATACCTTATGGAAGGCTTGGCTGCTTGCGCCTTGATGACATGAAGGAATTTTATGTTGAGGAGGAAGAAGTTTAGTGCATTTTTATATAACAGGCGACACACATGGAGATTTCAGGAGAATCGAGCAGTTCTGCCTTGAGAATGATACAACTGTGGAAGATGTCATGATCATTCTTGGCGATGCCGGAATCAACTATCACCTCGATAGTAGGGACAATGAATTGAAGGAAGAACTGTCTCAACTGGATATCACATTATTCTGCATTCATGGCAATCATGAGGCCAGACCCTGGGAAGCAGGGGATTACGATGAAAAGGAATGGCGGCATTGTATATGTCGAAGAGCAGTATCCTAATCTTCTTTTTGCCAAAGATGGGGAAATCTATTATTTCAATGACAGGAGTATCATTGTAATTGGCGGGGCATATTCTGTAGATAAGTATTACCGTCTTAATAATGGGCTTATGTGGTTTGATACAGAACAACCGGATGAAACCATCAAGCAATATGTCGAGAAACAACTTGAAAAGGTTGATTGGAGTGTTGATATAGTTTTATCGCATACTGTTCCTATCTTAGCAGAACCAGTGTGGAATTTTATTCCGGGCTTAGACCAAACTACAGTTGATAAAAGCACAGAGAAATGGCTACAGACTATACATGATAATTTAGATCTCCGTGAGGGATGGTATGCGGGGCATTACCATTGTGAATCTGAGGAAAATGGGATTTGGATTATGTATGAGGACTTCGACGAAATCTGTTGTGAAGAATAAGGAATAAATACAAAATGAAAATGGATTAGCAGTCATCTTTTACAGATGGCTGTTTTTTTTGAATCAAAGTTTATATCTTTGCTAACCCAAGTTTACAGATACGGTAACGAAGCATCAGCCTAGATAAATTAAGATAAATACTGTCAGACAGATACAGAAAGCAGCGCTGCTTCAGTATCCACAAATCATTCGAAAGGAGTGACCACATAGAGACTGAAGTGATTTATCAAAATGGATTTCAGGAGCAGTACTTCCTGGCAGATTCGAAGGGCAAGATAGAGATTATACTTGCCAATTATATTTCTTTCCAGCATCAGCTCAGCGGAATTGAGGATGGAATCAAACTGGACATTAAGGTGGATCAGGATTTCAAGTTTCGGCAGGACAAAGGAGATCTGGGAATCAGAGTTCAGACCTCTGGTAAGTCAGATCCGACTGCAAGAGAAGCTATTAGAAATGTTGAGCTGGATCGGGTCTTTGATGAGAACGACATAGAGCGTGAATTGGAGAAGACCTGTACACCGGATCTTTTTAGGAATCAGCTGAGAATGCTCAGCTCGATGAAAGATGATTACCAGGTAATCAAGATGGTGATTGCTACGCTATCCTTTAAGGATTGTGAAACCTTGAATGCCTACTTTGATTATCAGAAGCAGCATATCAAGTTTGGAACTGTAGCAGAAGAGAAAGAAATCCTTGTTTCTTCTATCTACCAGAAGTTCTGGAGAGTAAAAAGCAAGGTTAAGAAAAACGCTATTGATAAGTTTGATCGTAAATATGGGAGGATAACAGCATGAGAGCACATAAGAGAGTTGAATTAACAAGAGAACAGGGCAAGAAGTATGTGAAGTATGACGAGGGTGCAGCCCTCTATAGTATGGGACTCAATACATTCCAGAGATTAGCAAAGGAAACCCAGGCAACTGTCAGAGTCGGAAGATCCGTTTGGGTGAATTTGGATCTCTTTGAGAAATACTTCCAAACATTTGCAGAGTTTTAATCAAAGACAACCTAAGATAACCGGAAACCCAGCATATATGCACAAAGATACAGAAAAATATTGATGATTGAGTCTAGGAGCGTATATAATATAAGAAGTGATATCTCGATTTCTTGGATTCAATCGTAATTCTAATAAGAAGGAGATGAATTCATGGCACAATCAAGGAAAGATGCACGAGGCAGAGTTCTCCGTAAAGGAGAAATTCAGCGAACATCAGATATGCGCTATGTTTATACTTACACTGATCCACTTGGAAAGCGTAAGTTCATATATGCAACAGATCTGATGACTCTCCGTGAAAAGGAGAAAGAACTGGTCCGGGATCAGTTGGACGGACTCGACCGCTACGCATCTGGTAGAGCAAGTGTCAACGATACCTTTGATCGGTACATGACAACAAAGCGGAATCTTCGAGACACAACGAAGAGCGGTTACTACTACACATATGACCATTTTGTGCGAGATACTTTTGGACAGAAGAAGCTCTTAGAAATCAAGTATTCAGATGTAATGCAGTTCTATTTATATCTGTTGAATGATAAGGGGCTGGCTCTGGCAACACTGGATTCGATTCACTGTCTTTTACATCCAACATTTCAGCTGGCAGTGAGAGACGGTATAATAAGAAAGAATCCAACCGATGGAGTAATGAAAGAACTGACCAAGAGGGCCGGACAGAATGGTTTGAAGAAAAAAAGGTTCCTGATGGTACACCTATCACCAAAGAAGAAATAGATGAATTAAAACCTATGCCGTTTATGGCAATGGTTGCCAGTGCAGGTAAGGATGACAAGAAAGATATGTATAATTATCTTGGTGGTGTGAAAAATGATAAACGTTCTAAGGAACTAGATGCTGCTTTTAAACAGGAAAAATCAAATTTTCATATTGTTATTGTTGTTGATATGTGGATTACTGGTTTTGATGTCCCGTGTCTTACATATCTATATAATGACAAGCCACTGAAAAAACATTTGCTTATTCAGACGATTAGCCGTGTAAATAGAGTTTATCCAGGAAAAAGATTCGGTATGGTTATTGACTATATAGGAATCCGTGATAATATGCGTGAAGCGATGAAGATTTATGGAGGAGATACATCTGTAGCACTTACTGAAGATGATGTGGAACAGGCTACAGAAGTATTTAGAGAAGAACTTGAAGTTTTAAAATCTATGTTTATAGGATATAATTTAAAACCATTTTTAAATCCAGACGGAGATCCTGTAGAACGTTATCGTTTGCTTTCTAAAGCTGCAGAGTATGTATTTGTTTCTACGGAGGAATTGAATTCTGAAGGTAAAAACGGAACGCAAAAGGTATCATTTAAACTTATTTTCTGAAGACTGTTAAAAGAATGCACCTTGGATATGATATTGCTCAGCCATCGGGTGAGTTATCTGATATAGAATCTGCTTTAGCACAATGCTTTATGGCAATTGCAGGTTTTGTACGCAAGATGAGTGGAACAACAGAACTTGATACTGATAGTATGAATCGTGCTGTTTCTAAGATGGTTGAAGAGGCATTGCGTTATAATCAAGTGGAGAGTGCTCTTGATGCTGGGGATGAAGAAGACATCTTTAGCCCAGAATATTTTGAAAAATTATCAGATGTGAAAATGCCTGCAACTAAGCTGGAACTACTTATGAAAATGCTTCGCAAGCAGATCAAAGAATATAGTAAAATTAATAAGGTTGCTGCAAAGACTTATCAAGAAATGCTTGAAGAAACTATTGCTACATATCATGAAAGACGAAAACATATAAGTGCTGAAGAAGCAGGAGCTACACAAGAACAGGCATCGGAAGATATCATTAAAAGTGCCACAGAACAAGCATTGAGGATACTGCGTCAAATGAATGAAAGTCGTGAAAGTTTTCGAAAAATTGGTTTAACCTTTGAAGAAAAAGCATTTTATGACATTTTAGTTTTCTTGCGTGACCAGTATAACTTTGAATATGGTGAGGACAAAGAAATTGATGGTGTAATTGTAAATGATAAATGCAAGCTTCTTGCAAAGAAAGTCAAAGAGATAATTGATACAAAATCTTCTTTTTCTGACTGGCTCAATAATCAGAATGTTCGCAATCAGCTTAAGTTGGATATTAAAATTTGTCTTGTGAAGAATGGATATCCACCGCAATATAGTCCGGAAGTGTTTACTAAGGTTATGGAGCAGGTGAAAAACTTTGAAGAAAATTCTGATATGCCTATGGATACTGTTTATAAATTTCCGCAACAGCATACTCTGTCCATGGTAGCCGAAGATATTATTCCATATGTAAGTAAATTAGAGATGTGATAAAGTGGAAATTTATTTTTTTATAAAAAGAAATAGGATAGAATGATTGATGATAACGAAGATTTAATGTTATCTGAAAATATAGTATGAAAGATGTGATGGTGTATAAAATGAATGAAAAAGTAACAGTGATTGGACCAGCTATAATAGATGTTTTGGCTGGACCGATAGATGAGGGTTTATTTAAAGTAGGAACAATGCCCATGGATAATATAAAATTATCATTTGGTGGAAACGCATATAATGAGGCTACAACTCTATTTCACTTAGGAGTCCCAGTGGATTTAATAACTAAAATTGGTAATGATGAGGCTGGGCATAGAATATTAAATAAAATGACTGAAATTGGCATTGATACAGAACATGTCATTTGCCAAGATGAATTGGCTACAAGTATTAATATTGTTTTGTTTGATGAAAATGGAGAACGCCGGTTTTTAACAAATCCTAAAGGAAGTCAACGATGCCTTTCAGAAGATGATATTGTGTGTGCGTTGGATACATGTTCTGATATTGTTTGTTTTACATGTATGTTTATTTCCCCACTTTTAGATATAGAAGCAATGACCAGATTATTTGCAAAAATAAAAGAAAAACCAGGAAGAACATTGGTTGTTGACATGACAAAGGCTAAAAATGGTGAAAAGATTGAGGATTTAAAACCGCTGTTAAAGTATGTGGATTATATTCTTCCGAATCATGAGGAGATAAAATTACTATCAAATTGTCAAACAGATAAGGCACGGGCAGAAGAATTATTGGAGGCGGGTGTCAAGTGTGTTATCATAAAAACGGGACGTAATGGATGTAACGTATATACTAAAGATAAAGAGTATCAAGTTAGCACGTTCGAAACAAAAAATGTAGTAGATACAACAGGAGCAGGAGATTGTTTTGCAGCAGGTTTTTTATATGGATTATATTATAAAAAAGACATTGAAGAATGTCTGCGAATGGCTAATGCAACCGCATCTTGTTGTGTTGAATGTGTTGGAGCGACAGAAGGAATTGTTTCAGGTGAAGAACCACTACGAAGGTATAAAATATTAAAAGAGAACTCTCGAGGAGGTACAAATGGAAACAGATAGAAAAAAAGTGTTTTTGAGTCACCATTCAAGTACAATAGAATTGGTTGAGCATTTATCCAGGTACTTAGAAAAAAATAATATTGATACATGGTATGCACCAAGAGATATTCCGGCTGGAGCTGATTGGCCTAATGAAATTGAAAATGCTATAAGCAATTGTTCGGCATTTGTTTTGCTTTTTTGTGCTATGGCTGATTCTAGCCAGCAAATTAAGCGTGAATTGGCATTAGCAGATAAATATAAACGCCCAGTGTTTTGGGTTAAAATTGAAAATGTCGAACCCAATAATCTGGGATATTTTTTAACAGCAACTCAATGGCTTGATTGGTTGGATAACCGTGACGATACTTTAGAACAACTGGTTAGAGATATTTTTTCAATACCGACAGATGGTGATGATCGTGGCGAAGTTGAATCGGTGAAGTGGAAAAATATTCAAAGAGAAAAAGCATGGACCAAGGGATTATTAGCGTTTCAGACAGACAGAGAAGCTGCGGAATGTGTTGCACGAGTTTATTTTGATATGTCACAAACACATCCGGATGCTTCAGTGATCCTTCCAACTGGTAGAAGTGCAACTATGATTTTTCGCGCAATGACTAAAATTGCTGATGAATATGATGAATGTCCTTTTGGAGAAGCTCATATTATTTCAGATACTGAAACATTTGGTGTATGGAGTGAACATGAAACCAGCAGATCCAAACATATAAAAGATATGTTGCTGACACCTTTAAAAAGGAAAAATAGGGCTCCACAGGATGATCAGGTTCATTTATTGTCTGGTGTGTATACAGATGCAGATCCTATCAGAAATGCACAAAAAGTAATTAGGTTATACCCACCTGCGGTTCATGCTGTTTCACTTTCGCCACTTGGAGAAATTCTTGCGTATGAAGTCGGAACATATAACGATATAGACGAAATTATCGACGATGCTCCACGGATTGTTGAAGTTGGTGAACACAGCAAAAATACATTGATCCGAATCAGCCTTCTAAATCTATATTAACCATTGGTTTGGGGACAGCCCTTCAGTCTGAGATATTATTAATAGTTGCTTTTGATCTTCAAAAAGCAAGTATCATAAATCGTTTGTTTAATGGACCTATAACTGCGGGGATACCGGCGACTTTGCTGAGAAATCATCCGAATGCATATGTAATCACAACAGAAAAAGTAGCTAATGAGGCAAGGGTTTTGGATTTAGCTTCGAATTTAAAAAATCCTGAGGAAGCGGCAACATGGATAATTAAGGGGTAAGCTATGAAAGTGGTAATATTAGATTTTGATGGGACAATATGTCGATTGTTTGCAAATTCTGATTTAAATGGTTTGATTTTAAAACTTCAAGATGTGATATCTAAATATGGAATTAAGACGAAAAAACTTAGTGATTGTTTTGAGGTTTTTAAAGTTATAGAAGAATGTATTAAAACGGAAGATAAAAGATCATTAGCATTGATGGAAGTTGACAAAATTATTACAGATGCAGAATGTGAGGCGGTAGAAAACGGAATTGATGTAACGGGGATAAAAAGAATTCATTTCGTATTGTGATGTGAATAACATATCGATTGGTATTGCGACAAATAATTCAAAAATTATGTATAGAAAAGTATTTAAGGTTGAAAAATATTGTAGGTACAATTCCAATTGTTGCGAGAGACGTGTGCCATTTGGATAGAATGAAGCCTTCTCCGTGGATGATGAACGAGTTAAAAAGAATTCTTGGGATTGATTCCGCTGACATGCTTTTTATTGGAGACAATCCGTCCGATTATCAGTGTGCCCGTGCTGCAGGTGTAAATTTTGTTGGTATTACGGTAACTGAAAAGAAGAGACAACGATTTCAACAAATACAGCGGAAAGTATTATTAAAAAATAGTTATGCTGAAATAATAGAATATCTTTGTGAAAGACAGGATTATGATGTTAAAGAAAACAAGACTATATAGTTAATTGATGTACAAAAATCAGAAAAATGGTATGCTATTTTGAATTGTTCGCTTTATAGCGGACCAGTAAGAGTACTTGCGCTATCCGCCCTTTAGGGCGAGCAGTAACAATAGCCCTTAGGAGGGCTAACAATAAACTATCAGTTGAACTGGTGGTTGTAACTTAGGTAGCGACTTCTATGTGGAGAAAATGTATTTTCTCCCCCTCCTATCAAGGGGATATGAAAGTCGTATAATCTTTTTTGAGGATAGAATTAATAAATCGTTTTAGACGGAGGCAATGTATTATGGGCGCTGGTAAAGGAACAATAACACGAAGAATGGACGGGGTGCTTGATGGTCTGCAAAGTGAGTTCAAGGCATTATATGATAGAGCGGATTTTGAGAGAAAGCTCTGGGCAATAAAGAAAGCCGGGATTAAGTCTGGCAGACCAAGTAAGCTGAGAGAACTTTTTGATATGTTCGATTTGTGTGGGATTGACTATGAAAGAGGAAGGGATAATGAATATTACGAAAATCTGGTAAATAGTTCTGACATACCTTCATTTGCTGAGATTGAGGATAGGATGCTGATTGCTCTATTTGAGCGGTATGACCAGTATCCGTCTCCGGAAGATTATATGAAGCGTATTGTTGACAGACTCTGCACGGCGGAAGACGGATGGGAAAACGATATTTTACGCATTAGGATTCTCAAACAGTTTATTAAATATGGGAATTACCTTGCAGATGCTGGATATAGCGGGCGAAAAACAATTACAGACTATATAAAGAACAAGACAGGTAAAAAAGCATCTGAGGAGACTGTACTGTCAGAATTAGATGATGCAGTGTTCGATGGACTTGAGACGGCAACGAAAGCGCAGAAGAAACCAGAAGGAAATTCGGTCTTTTGAAAGTGGTAGATGATCTTGCTTCGGGAAAGTTCCGAACGGAGGGGGCAACAAAGAGAAGCCTCTATCTTTTTGCAATGGTATATGGGATGACATATTATTCGGGAAAAGAGGATGGCTCTGAGATTATAGATTATAGGACGGATGTTGAGTCGAATCTATTCAGAGATTATTATGCCAATAATCTGATGAGATTTATTTCTGATGTTTACAGGGGAAGATTGTGTGAGTACGAGCTTGATCCTACAGGACAAGGCATAAACTATAAGAATTTTGCTGAGATGATTTATCTTTACTACATTTCAAAAGATTGTAGTTCACAGGATAAAATCAGATTATCTAGCGAGATGATAGAGAGAGTTAAGGTCAGTCAGTTTAAATGTGGGAAGATTGACACGGAAGCCATTGGTGGAACTGTGTTTTATAGAGACCTTTTCTGCGAAGATATTTTAAGTATGTCTGAAGCTGATTTTGAGGAGTTTATATGCAAAAACTATGACTGTGATACGTTTGCCGGAAATGTCGAAACAAAAAAAGGAATAATGGACATGAAAACTGGTGTGTTCCAAATGGAAACAGAACAGCACTCAGCTTTTGAAGAATACCAGGCCATATTAAAGGCACTGGCAAAGCAGGGAGTTTCCTTGGAAAATTGTAATTATGGACTATGGTTTACGGATGTTGCTGCGTTTAAAAAAAAGGGATATGAGAACATTTGCGACCGGCGACATGACATTGATAGAACAAAGTTTAAGGAGTTCATAGAGCTGCTTTTAGGAATAAATAACTTCATGGGGTATACAGTTGATGAGACTATCAGTACTCAAACTGAAGGGCAAGAGTGGAGTGTGCCATCAAAAATGAAAACGAAAGCCTTGCATGTAGAAAGTCCTGATGCAGTGACTAGAACATCAATGATTGTGGCTTATTACTATTACTATAATGCCGTGCATGAAAACGATGTAGGTGACAGGTGGAAAAATTTCGAGGAAGTATTTAATAATTTTAAAATGGATATAGATCCTAAACTTGCGGCAGCATATTATCAGCCGTTGAGCGGAAAAAATATCTTCGATGTATTGGTGGCATTTTCTTCATATGCGTATTTGAATGTTTGAGATGAGAATGAGGAGGATAATGATAAAGGTGATTAGGGAATTAAGCCGGATAGGGACACACCATGCTCTGGTTAATAGTGAAAATCAGGACGCGCTTTGTCATGGAACAAGTAAAGACTTATGTGTAATATCGTTAGCGGATGGGGTTTCCGCCTGTAAAGAGGCTAAAAATGGTGCTGTAATTGCGAGCAGTGCTATTACGAATTTGTTTCTGAAAAAAGGGAGGCATTTTTTTGAATTTGAGGAGAAACAAATTGCGGATTTGGTACTTTCTCATATTCTTTTTGAATTGAAAAGCCGAGCTGCGGAGGCTTCTCAACCAGTGGAAAATTTTTCGAGCACAGTCGTAAGTGTTTTGGTGGATAAAAGAAGAAATAGAATGTTGTGTTTAAATTTGGGGGATGGAATCATTTTGGCTTCTGGGAATGGCAAATGTAAGGTGATTAGTATGCCTTCAGATAGTTCATATGGTTGTTGTGTTACCACAACAAAAAAGGCAGAAAACATGGTTTCTATCAAACTATGCGATATAGGAACGATAGAGTCTGTGGTTATATGTTCCGATGGGGCATGGAGAGAAATGTTTCAAAAAAACAAGCTAAAATTAGAGGTTGCGCAAATGATCTCGGATAATGAGTATGATGCACTTGGGAATTTTCTCGTCAATCAGAATTGTTTTGATGACTATAGCTTCATCTCGTTGGATATGCGGAAGGAAGAACGGAGGAGATGTGAATGAGTATAGTAGGACGTCATAATTTGAAGAAGTCCATCATTCTTTGCGGAGAAAGCGATGGGGTTACATTTAAAAGAACTTTTCATGTTGTCAAGAAAATAAACGAAGGTGCGTCATCAATCTGCTATGAAGCATATCACGGAAATAGTGGAAGAGGGATTTTAAAGGAATTTTATCCACAGGATGCATATGGATTAGAACGAAATAGTGATGGGCAGTTAATTCATTCTCCAGAATTTATAGACGCATATGATCGTTTTGTTAAAGCTGAACGGGAGTATATTGAGCCATATAAGATGTTGCTTGATGTCAAACAGGGAGGTGCAGATCAGGATTTAGCAACTTTTATTCCGGCATTTGAAATTTATCATGGTTGCAATCCAGATGGAAAGGTAATCGGTACAACTTATGTTTGGACTCCAGAGCCGAAACTAGAGACATTTGATAGTATTTGTGAGGAGATACACAAACATCCGAGTAAAAATCCTGAACATAAGCTTGTTACTGTATTGACTGCAATTGAATCCTTGACAAAGTGTATCTGTGCTCTCCACAGTGCGGATATGATACATCGAGACATCAAGCCATCCAATTTTGGCTTTATTAGGCGTGGAGATGAAACTCTGACACAGACACTATCGATGTTTGATATCAATTCTGTGTGTTCAGTCTATGGGAAGATTGATGGCACTGTCGGAACCGAGGGGTATATGGAACCAGAGGCTGGATATGAGAAGGCAAATAATCAGACAGATATATACTCGATAGGAGCTACATTATTCAACGCTATAATCGTTTCTGATGAAGCGAAGGCAGGGAAATATCTGTTTAATAGAAAGTATTATGATAGGCTTCGCGATATGGTGAATCAGTCAAAGCTGATTCAGGCTTCTGAGGCCAATTCACATCCCAGATTGAAAAATGTCCTTATAACAATCCTGCAAAAATGTCTTTGTGAAAGGACATATCGATATGCTAATTGCGAGGAATTGTTGGAAGATCTGGAAACTGCGTTATACTATGCCCTTCCTTCGGAGTTTGCCAGAAAGAACCGTGCAGGGGAAAAGTGGGTTCTGGCAGATATGGAGAGGTCGCTTGATGCCAATGTTGAAAAGAATTCATTTCTTTCTATTCAATATCATTTGTATGAACATCCTCTCTATCAGTGCGTCCCAAAATCTGAAGATACTATTAATGTGCTTGTTATTGGCTTCGGAAATTATGGGCAGAAGTTTTTGGATGCTTGCCTCCAAAATGGGCAAATTAGGAACAAAAAATTATGTGTCACAGTGCTTTCCGACGACTTGGTTGACAAGGAAATATATTTATCTGAAAGACCCGAATTAGTCAATTTTTTTAATATTGACGGATCGATTACCGATGATAAAGATGTTTATGGCGTCATTTCATTCGAGGCAAATAGACTGGATCGGGATAATCATGCATCTATTACTGAAGTGCTCCAAAATGTTATGTGTGAGCACTATGATAGTAAGCGGCCGCACTATATTTTTATAGCACTCGGTGATGACGGTGCCAATATGGTTGCTGTAAACGCATGCAAAACCGCATCAGAGATTTTAGAGGCAGATTGTATTGTAAGCTATGTCTGTGAAAATCAGACTTCAATTGTCACAACATCTCCTCAGCTATATCCTCTCTATGTGAATACAGATATAAAAGCCTCGCCTCTATATGGAGAAATAGAGAGAATGGCTTTTAATACGCATTTGATTTGGGAAAAGAATTTGAATGTGGATTACAGGGTTGTGAGGAGGGAGTTCCGAAAGCCATATAATCATGACTCGTGTGTTTCTAGCGTCTTAGCACTCAAATATAAGCTTACAGCATGGGGATTGACTTAGATGCTTCCGGTTTTGAGGATGCGTCTCGCCAGTTCAAACAGGTAATGGCAAATAAAAATAATTGTGGTCTTAAGAATGAGCTTGTGTGGACTGAACATCGTAGATGGGTTACAGAGAAGCTTTGCTTGGGATGGAGAAGAATAGAAAAACTTGAAGAATGCGCTGGAGGAATTACAAAAAACGAGAAAGCAAAGAAACATGTATGTATAGTAAGGAGCCGTCCGAATCAAAAGCTTGCAATAGAGTTTAGGTCTAATACAAATTATGATAAATGGGACACTGCTTCCAGTAAAGATTTAGCCCAACTTGACGAGTTGGATCGCATGTCTGTGGAATTGCATCGCATGTTTGTAAAAAAAGCAAAGTTGGCTAAGAAGCAGAATTTGCTCAGTGGCAATAGTATTGTAGGCATGAGAGCATTAATTGAAGGAAACAGAAAGGCTATTGTCTCATTCCAGGAGTGGTTTACCTGTCTGAAAGATATTTGGAATGGAGACATGAGTAAAGTGCGCCTATATAAAGGCTTGAAGAATGCTTTTCTGAGTGCATCAGATAGCCTTTCAGCTGACAAGAAGAAATCCGTGCATGAGCAGGTTAAAGCATTTGAAGCTGTATTTTATCCTGTGATGGCAAGTATGGAATACCGTGATTGGAAGCAGGATGATGTGGCTTTCATTGACAACATCCCCTTCGTTCTTACGTATACAGAAAATGCATATTTGGCGATTCCTTTTGTTACAGGGGATAATTCGGATGTGTTTGAGAATGTTTCTGCTGCCACGGTGGTGAACCCCGCTAGAATTTTGTATTTATATTCTGTAGAGAAAAAGCAGGATATAAGGGATTTACAGGATACGATTCCATATGTGGCTGAATATATGAAGCGGAAGCATTTTAAGGCCGCTGTTGAGTTTGTTATCACTGTCCCTGAGTCTCTCTCAGCTGCTCTTAGTGATGGTGTAACAAAGGAACTTATGCACTTGAGCGATGGAAGGATCAGGCAGGTGAAAGTGATCGTTCTAAATGGTTTGGAGACGGTCGCACAGGCATTCGAAGTATATCTTAAATTACGGGCTTCAAATAGGCGATTTTTTGCAGTAGAAAAGAATACTACGATGCTTTCCTATTTGCTTCAAGGTGCTGGCCTATATAATTCATTTTCAAACTATGCATTTGATTCGTTGAATATGAAGTTTAACTCAATGGTTGATTGCGAGATGCTGAGTAACATAAATAAGGCACCATATATTACTGTTACTGACATGGTTGCTTTCCGGCTTTCGTCAAGTGAAAGCAGCAACCAACCGGAGTTTTTTGAAGATTACAAGGATCTTTGGAAAAAATATACCGAAAAGAGCGGGGTGTGGAAATCGCTTTGCGATCTGTTAGCTGATTATACAGGTAAGAATGATACTATTGTATCATTTAAAAAGAAAACTCCAAAAGATAAAAATCAGGATGTGGATGAGTTCTATTATGTACTTCCATTTGTTTGTAGTAGAAGCGCAGAAAAGATTATTTGTTTCCTCAAAGAACAGGGAATTGTAGAGCAGGGCAGTAGAGTGAGCGGACATACTACAGGATCTTGTAAAGTCAATATTGTAGACTGTTGCGGATACCGAGGAGTGTATGATAAGCTCTTTGCAAATGTGTATGCGCTTATGTTTTCAGATGCCATATCGCTTCATTTAAATACCAAAAGCCATGAAGTGAATGTGGTGTTTGACAATCTGGTGGTTGATAAAGCTCAGATTCCAACAAGCAGAGTTTCTGAATTCAGTGTATTGATGGAGTTTTTTAAAGGAAAGGGATATGTCATCAACCTTAAAATTACTCCGGATGGGAAGATGAGTTTCACCTATGCGACCAGACAGATTAAGGAGTTGTTGAGTACAGCCGGTAAAATGCTTGAAGTATATACATATCACAAAATCAAAGAACTTGGGAATTTTGATGATGTGGTCAGTAGCTTTGAGATTGACTGGGAAGGCACAGATGTGAAGAGCGAATTTGACTGCATCCTCACAAAGGGGTTCCGCACCCTATTTGTTGAATGCAAAGCACGATCCGACATAGAGCAGGAGTTCTACTTTAAGCTTTCTAAACTAGCAGAGCGGTTTGGAATAAATGCGACTGCTGTATTAATTGCTGATACGAAAGAGAAGAATTTTTACGATAATGCCCATGTTAACGCAATGCAACGTAGACGCGGTAGTATGATGGATGTGGTGACGATTTGGAAACCAGATGAAATCAATAATATCGGACACACATTGTTGAAGGTGATTAATGATAATTATGTGAATGAGGAGGAGTAAGTACATGTACGAGCCGAAGCCAATTGATACTAGCGAAATAGTTCTTTCGGAAGAGTTGCTAGAACTCACAGAGAAGATTGCTGAGAATGTCCATGATGTATGGGCTGTGGGAAGAATTTCTGAAGGATGGACATATGGAGATGGAAAGGACGTTGATAAAAAAACAACACCTTTACTCGTTCCATATGAAGAACTGCCTGAAAGAGAGAAAGAGTATGATCGGAATACGGCATTTGAGACTTTAAAATTAGTGGTCAGCTTGGGGTATAAAATAGAGAAGATATAAAGAAGAACCATATTTCTTAGTTAGAGCGCTTTCCAACGGGGCGTGGTTGTTGAATGTGGTTCTAAAAGAAAAACAAGCGAATATTTCAATGAAGGGATGTGAGAACAATGAATCAATATCAAGAATCGATGAGGGAGGACGTTTTCCTGTCATATTCTCATAATGATAGTGAGTTGGTGGAAAAAATTGCTGGTTCAATTCGTTCTTATGGATTTTCTTGTTGGATTGACAAAGACAAATTGCGTGCCCAAGAAAACTTTAATGCTGCGATAGACAGCGCAATAGACAAATCAATAGTCTTTATAGCTTTTCTTTCAAAGACTTATGTGAATAAACCATATTGCATTCATGAATTTGACAGGGCCATTGATAAGCAGATGAGCATTCTGGTTGTTTGCATAGATGATGTAAATGGAAACACAAACAGGCAGAATGCCTATCTGTTCTCGTTTAGTGCTGGGCATGATATTCTTGGCTTTGGTACTGGAATTAATGAAAGTGAAGGCATAGAGGTATTTGCAAAAAAAAATCATTGCAAGTGTTCCTATGGAACAGTTAAAGAGATATTCTGTCAGCGGAGAAGTAAAAGATTATCCGCCTATTAGCACACCGGATTATATTATTGCTCGTTTGCGCCTTTACCATGAACGACAATATCAGCAAAGCGGAAATTATGCTTTAAATGAAATCAGAAACGAACTATTCCCTACAATTAGAAATTCCGAGATAAACATACTATATAAAGATGACGATAAAAAAGATGTTTCGTTAGTAAAGTTTTTATCCGAATTAGATGGACAAGCAAATCATGATAAGCACATACTAATTACAGGAGAAGGAGGTATGGGAAAAACTGTTTCCTTGCTAAAAACTACTGAATACTTACTTGGGAAAAGGATAAATGCTATTTATGTTCCTCTCAGTAAAATAGATGCTGATTTAACTTTGGATCAGTATTTGGAGCGCATCGTATGCGGTGGTAATCAAAGCATGTGGGGAAATCTTAGGCAGTTGATGAGTGTTCCTTATGCTGCAGTTCCCAATATTGTCCTCTTGCTGGATGGAATTAATGAGGTTTCTTTGAGTTACATAGAAACTCTTGTTAAAAGTGATATTAAAAAGAAATATATGGATGCTTATAGTGGTGTAAAACTTGTCATGACATCGAGATGGTTTGATAATTCTATAATGCATAATCTTCAAGAAAATGTTATTCCTCTCGAGATGCAACCCCTGAACGAAGAAGCTATTAATCTGTATTTGCAGGACATGGGACTTCCGTCTGTCGTAGACAAAAAAGTTCTATCTGTCATAAGAACCCCATTGATGCTGACTCTGTTTGCAGATGTTGAAAAGCATAAAGAAAAGTATAAGAATATAGAAGGCATTGTACTTGTAGAGAACCCCAATACTGTAGGAAAGATATTGAGCAATTTTTTTCAAACTCAATTGTATCGAGCTGCGGAAGAAGAAAACTTTGACAGAGGCGAACATCTTGCACTGCTGGAGTACCTACTTCCAAAGATAGCTTTTCACATGGTGAAGAACCAAAGTTATAGTATCTCTTCAAGAGATTTGAGGAACAGCATCAATGGTATTAAGAAAGAGGAAGAACGTTTTACATGGTACATAGATGACAAGTGGGATTGGGTAATACGTGGACGAACGTCAATTCATGCCAGCGAGCTATTAGGCATTGCAACGACAGGACTACATTTTTTAATTCAAACTGACGACGGATTTGAATTTCTTCATCAGAGCTTCAGAGACTATTTTGCTGCTTACTATATTGCAAACGAACTCTGGGCATATGCGGAGGATAAAAGACGCTTCATTGAAGATGACTCAGTTCTGGGAAGTTACCTTTTCTCTGACGAGATATTGAGTTTTGTATCAGATGTGGTGCGAGAGGAGTCTGCCTGTCCTATACAATGCGACGGAAGATGGGATTTTCCTGGCAAAAAAGGTATAAAGCCATCAGAAAATAGTGTTGTTGAATCTGCTTTTTCTCTATGGCGAGATAAGGCTGGGGAATGCGCTCAAAATGCTGTTGCAAATCTTGTGAATATACTGAGAATTGGTCGTCAGAATCTTTTAGCATGGTGTGATTTTTCGCATCTTGATCTCAGAAAGTGCTGGTTGAATAAGTGCCGGTTTACGGTATGGTATGAAGACAAGTATTATGCTAGCAGCTTTGACGGAGCTTGGATAGATAGAGCAAACTTCCTAACTGACGGCCACGAAGCTCAGATTAGTGCAATTGTGTTTGACGGCCAATCGCGAGTATTTAGCGGCGATAAAGCAGGGGGAGTTAAGAGTTGCAGCATAGTAGAACAATCATGGGGTGACACTGTTCAACTGCAATCAAGTCCTGTTGTTGATCTTGCATGGGATAACAACAATGAGATATTGGCCATTATGTATGAAAATATTGTTTTCTGTTATTCTGTAAAAAAGAAAGCTGTTGTAAGTAGCTACGGCAATAGCAGCAAAAGCAAAACTTTCAGATATGTTCAATTCTCTAAAGAGCATGAGGTCAATGTTTCGTTTGACTTGGAACCATTGATTTGGTGCGATGTTTACGGACAGAAACTGCCATCAGAACTATCTTATGATGTACCGGCAAGATGTGCAAAATGGAATCCTCAAAGAAAAGAGTTTATCAGAAGCAATATGCTACAACTGCTCTCAGTAGCACGTTTTGACGATAGTACTCTTTCCTGGGAACTTCCGCCTACTTTAAAAAAGAAATTGGCTGATGATAACAAGTTCAGCAAGGAGTCTCAGGAGAAAAAGAAATCTACTCTATATCTGAGTTTAAGAGATGCCGGTGCCACTGGAAATGGAAATATATGTTGTATTCAGTATAATGGAGATGGTTCGAGAGTCTTAATAGCTATTCAAAACCTACTGGTCGAGTATGATGCAGAATCTTTTGAGGTGTTAAACAGGAAGGTCTTCTCAGACAACATCCAATGTGCATGTTATATGAGAAACGGGGTTGCTGTTGGCTCTGGTTCTAATTTGATAATACTGGATTCTGATTTTTCAGAGGAAGTAGTATTACAAGGTTCTCAAATCAAACCGATAGGCATAGTTTCTGAAGATTATGAGGGAAATGGGTATTATGTTTTTTCTTCAAATGGGGAAGTAAAAAAGCTCAATCGTGAGCTGGTTGTTCAGAACATGCGATATACAGGGGGGAAAATGGTTTTGTTTGGGTTCGTGATAGATTAACAAACCATATTCAGATGGCATTCTTGCCGTGGAAACGTTTTCCGTTTGGTTCACGGTATTCCTATGAAACAGATCGTATTGAGCCATTGGGATGGAGATATGAGTTTGTGGATTTTCCTGTGAATAATGACGATGATGAGCAACGTTTTTACAAGATGGATTCATCTTTGTTGGTGATAGAGCGATTTCCACCATATCGAAAGATTAAATACACCAATTACACTGGTATTTGGATTTTTGGGTGTTCATTTAATGATATTCATGGTAATATGGCTAATCGTAGAAACATCAGCTTTCTAATTCAGAATGGAGGTATAGTTCATGACATCAACGAGTAAAATAAGCGTTTTTTTCTATAACTTTGATGTTCAGGGAAATTGCTATGCAGACATTGTTCTTCCAATCTCCAGCAATAGGATTTCTGGATTTAAGGTTAAGCTCGGCCCCGGTGGAGGAATTATGGTGCATATGCCTTCTGGCATGGGAACCACATGGACCTTCAATGAAATTGAATGGGCCGAAGTAAGAAAACAAATAACCGAAGAATACAGGAAAGCAATCAATAATCAGCCGATATTAGTAAAGCTGCATGATTTTGATGAAAAAAATAATTGTCTGGCTGACATAACACTTCGTGATACCGGTGTTGTAATCAGTGATTTTAAGGTTGTGCTTGGACTTGGAGGCGGTATTATAGTACATATGCCGTCATGGATGCATACTCGATGGTCATATACGGAGGTTCAATGGAGTGAAGTTCGTCAGATAGTAGCACGAGAATACTTATCAGCTGTTTCTGCAAAAAAACAATCAATTAGATCTGTCATGACCTCAGATGGGACGCAAGTTTGCTGTTTTTATTCATCAGTCGTTAGAGTTGAGGCGACTGTGGAAGCTATTATTGTTTCCTCAAATGAGCAAATTCAGGGCATTCAACTTGTATATACAAAGATAAAAATGTCATACAGGTGTTCATGCCAAGAGAAATGAATTCCTACTGGAACAACACCTGCATTGAATGGGATGCATTAGTAGAGATCGTCACAAACGAATACAGGAGACAAGTGTTAGGTGAAAACTGTGAGTCCATATCTGATACAGTCACAATAGAATTTCCACATGTCCAGGAAGTAACAATTTGTATGGTTGATGTTAAACTGCCACACAAGAAAAACATAATTAAAGGATTCAGAATAAGGAAGATAAAGGGAGTGGAGAGAATTATTATTTCAACGCCCAAATGGATGGGACGCTGGAATGATAGCAGAGTAACATGGTTTGATTTGTGTGCAATAATAACGAATGAATACAATAAATATTCCATAGTAGAGAGCAAGGTCGCAGAAAAACATCAAGAAACAATTAACCACGAGGCTTTGACTCAGAATGATGCGACCGTTGATGAATGTGGCTCAGGCGTGCATTCTTCCAAACAACAACCCAAAGAAAAAAATGAGCTTGGGCGCATAAAGAATGCTGAAAAATCCGCTTTTGTTTTCTATCCGAGAACGGTGTTGAGAGCCGTTGCCTCTTCGGACAGTAATGGTTCAGAGTCAAAAAGGAAACTCTTTGATTTAGTTTCTGCGCTTAACAAATGTTCTTTAGGTGGTATAGGTCCGTTTGAAATAAATATCTTGGAATGGATCGCAAAGCTTCATTATGTTACAAGTACGATGTTGCTTGATTTGATAAAGCAGGATATGTATCGTTTGGTTGGAGAGGTGATGTTACGCAAGCGAAACTTGGTAAGATAATAAACAGGATGGCAGATTACCAACTGATAACATTAACCAGATTCGTAACAGTAAATGATGATGGGAGTTTAGAAAATAACAGTTGCTCTGTGATGAGAATAATAACACTGGGACGAAATGGGAGTATCCTTCTACATGAATTGGGCAAAAATATGACCAAGTATAATGCTTTTGATATTTTTCAGGATGGCAATACGGTTAAGCGCTTTTTAACCGCTAATCAATGGTTGGTTTACTGGTTAAAGACATATAAGGACGAAATTGGAGAAGATTATGAGACGAGTTGTGTTATCCATCTTAAAGGCATTGAGTATATAGGTGCTAGAATATACGCAACAGTAACAGTAAACGATTGCCCGGTGATTGCAGAGCCAATCAGACGTGTAGAAAAATTTGAAATTGATAGCAATAAGCAATGGCTTTGTGAGAAAATAAAAAGATTGTCCCTTTTGTTTGATAACTTGGATCAACTTTATCATGGAAAGGATGAAATTAGTTTCCCTCAAAGACCTACTATAGTTCTTGTTTGTGAAGATGATGAACATATATTCGAAGTATTGGAAACTATTAAATTAATTCTGCCAGAGATCCATGACCAAAAAATTTGGTTTTCTAGCGATCTCAGGATTTTCAATTATGATAGAAGAGGGGAGAGATTTTTACATTTCCACAATGGCGAACTCAATCTAGTTAATCTTGAGCAGGTTATAGGAATAGATAAAGAGGGTGGAGGTGATTCAGATATCTACACTAAGGAGTACAGTGGATAATATACAAGAAGCTAGGAATAAAGTAGAGGATAGAATATCAGATTTCTCTACTGCAGATGCCATAGCAGCTTTACGTGCCCAACTGACTGGTAACAACGATGCTATGGTTATGCCGATGGAACTGTATTCAGTTCATTTGAATCGGAAGTATCGGGCAATGGATTCAAGCCGGTAGATAAGGCTTGTGTTGCAGGAGAAGACATAGCTGAATGTGAAAGCATCCAAGTACCAGATGGGACACTGGCGGGTGGACACGGAATGTTGTGGTCAAACTTATGTCAAGAACACCGTGGAATAATATTTCTGATGGCAGTTCAGGGTGGTGCTAAGATTCCGGAACGGTGGCTCAACTGTTTCCGGAATAATCATGAGGATTTCACTAACCTATTTTAATATTGTTAAACTGAAAGAAAAAATCTCGGAGGTATTGCCAATAAGGGCAAACACTCCGGGATTTTTTCTCGTAAGTAGGTAATCATCCGTACCTTGATTTTTCAAAATTTAAAATGAGCCGCCCTTTTCTGGGCGGCTCAAATTTACTCTGTTGTCCGAAGTTCTGCAGGCAATTCTTTTGACCAGGGCAGTAACTGATCCAGTTTTTCTTCTTCGGGAAAAGGTCCCATCCGCCTCAGCTGATCAAGGACGTATGTAAGATACAGATATGGTTTCAATCCATTTAAAAGTGCGGTTTCTGTGATGCTGTATACGGTGGCGCTGGCATCTGCCCCACGGATGCTTTTCGAAAACAGCCAGTTCCTACGGCCTACAGCGAAGTTTAATCGCACGTTCCGCACTGTTATTGTCAATGCTCAGATGCCCATCCTCCAGATAACGGCGCAGATAGGTCTCCTGATTCAGCGCATATAAAATGGCATCACCAATAAGGGAAGACCGGTCTACCGAATCTTCCATCGAATGTAACCATTCAAAAAATGCATCCACGACAGGACGGGACTGTTTCTGGCGCTCCAGATACCGTTCTTCCGGCGTCTTATCCTGAATCAGTTCTTCTATCTTATAGAGGATTCCGATCCGGGACATCGCCTGATACGCAATGGTTTCACGCAGCTGTTCTTTGGTAAAATCTTTTTTCAGTGTCGTAAGCGCTGCGTCAAACCTCCTTCTGGCATGGGTAAAGCATCCGGATACAACAATGGAATCTTTTAAGCCGTGGTATGCCTGATATCCATCGCACGTGAGATATCCTTCGAACTGATCTCCCAGAAACTTTTTGGGATGATACCCGGCTCTGGTCCGCTCATAATCGAAGAGAACCATCTGTGGTGCCCCACTGTAGCGGTCGGTCAGATAAACCCACATCCAGTTTTGGGTAGAGCCCTGCTGTTTTGGCTCGTCAATCACCTGAACCCGTGTCTCATTGCAGTGAATGTACCGGCTTTTTAAGAATTCTTTTTTCATCCGGTCGTAGAGCAGTTTCAGATATCGATCTGCACAGCTGATGATCCAGTTCGCCATGGTTTTGGTGGAAAGCTTCAGGTTCTATCTTGCGAATTCCCGCTCCTGTCTGGCCAGCGGCATGCCATTGACATACTTTGCATTCATAATGCCTGCAACCAGGGACGGCGTTGCAATGCTTCCCTTGATCAGGGACGGAACTTTTTCCATCCGCTTCATAGCTCCGCATTCCGGGCAGCTGTATACATAGGAGATTTCTTCGACTACTTCAAAACGTGCAGGAACGAACTTTAACCGTTTTACAGTCTCCTTCGTGACGACCTTATATTTTTTATCACAGTCTGGACAATAACGTTCCTGGCCTGTAAGTTTGTACTCCATCCGCTCTGTTACTTCGAAATGTGAAAGATCTTCCTCTTTCTTTCCGGCATGCTTTTTACGCTTGTGGGAAGTGACTTCGATTTCTTTCTCCAGGGCAGATTCAACATCTGATGCAGCTTCCGCCTCATTGAACAGATTCATCTGTTCATATCCATCTGCGTATTTTTCACTGGAAGCCCCAAAACGCTGTTTCTTTGCAAGCGTCAGGCGGTCAGAAAGCATGGCATTTAAACTCAAGCTCTTTCTGCTTTTCTTCCATCAGTTTCAGTTTGGTTTCCGCTTTGCGCTGCTGTTCCTGCATGACCTGCATCAGTTCGATCAGTGCCTCGCGACTCATATTTTTTAACTGATCTTCTGTAAAAATCGGCTCCATCTGGTATTCTCCCGGCTCTTTTTTTCTATCAGAAGTATACCATACAAACCTGTTTTTTTCGAGGGAAAATGCAGCCTGCAGTTATAGGAAATCTATCGGATATCTCTGCTTTTTTCGTCCTTTTGCGAATTGACAAAACGGAAAAACACTACACGATGATTTTCGGATGTCTCTCTTCAAACGCCCCTTGGGGTGTCAGGGATAATCCGTCACACAGCCAGTGCATCTCTTTCAGGGTTACCTTTTGGAGTTCATCCGGTGTATCCGGCCATCGAAAGCAGTCTTTGTCCAGCCTTTTCATCAGAATCCAGAAGCCGGATCCGTCCCATTGTAGAATTTTGATTGAGGTCCGCCTGCGGTTGCAGAACGCAAACATGCAGCGCGAATATGGGTCGAGTTGAAATTTTAATTTGATGATCGCTGCCAGACCGTGATAACTTTTTCTGAGATCGGTTACTCCGCATGCAAGATATACCGTTGTGCTGCCTGCCAGTTCAAGCATGCTCTTTCAGGCTTCTTACCAAAACGCGGAGAAACTCCGGCGGGCAGTCCGGCATGATCTCAATCTGGATACTGTCTGTGATAAAAATACGCAAAGATGTATTTTCTGTTAATAACTCTCTTGTGGAGAGTTCCTGTTCCGTTGGCATCTTTGCAAAAACCAGTTCCGGCTGTGATTCGCTTTCGAGTGCACGTAATCTACGGTTCCAGTATGTCATGGTAGAAACCGGGATCTGATGTTCTCGGCACCACTCCTTGCAGGTCTGCCCACTGGCCTGGAACGCCTGAAGACGTTCTGTCCAAAGCACAAGTTTTTCGTCTTTTTTCATGATGATACAATCCTTTCAGGTTTGAAGAGAGTATATCAGAAAAAAATCGAAGATAACAGGTACGGATGATTACCTACTTACTTTTTCTCTATCAACCCCTCCCCCAAGAACCAATCTCATATGGTGGTATAACTATAGCATCAACAACAGCGATGTACCTTGAAAATCAAATACAAACAACAAACCTAATTAGTCTGGTTGCTGGGACTTAGAGTGTAGTAACAGTGACCTGCTGCGGCTTCATTGAATACAGTTGGGGAATGACTAACATCTCCCCCTTAAAGTCCATCGCTTCAGAACCATTATAATAGAAATAGTTAAAAGAGGAGGTAAAGAGATGATGTTTGAGAAATTCAATGCAGGATATGAAGTGATGGATGAATGCTATGGGAAGATTGTCGACCGATGCCAGAAGGGGGCGTTTCTGGAACTTGATAATGGGCAGGAGGCTTTTGCCTATAAGTTTGCCAGTTTGCTTCCTGGAACAGAGGTGCTGTGTACAGTACTTAGACAAGCCGTATAGAACAGAAAGATGCTAGTGTCGATAGACTCGGTATTAAAGCATATGCCGCTTGCTGCGGCATAGGAAGGAGGGGTGCAGGCATGGAGTCGGAGGTCAGGAGAGATTTCAAAGGAAGTCGAAAGTGGAAGGACAGCTCCTAAGCATAAATTGACACAGTAAGAAAATGCAAAGGGAGGTAGGTGTTTCGGATGCAGTCCCCCTCATCAGGGTGAGTTTTTAGGTGGTATCTTTAATATATCGCAAGTGCTATTCGATAAACAGATAATAATTATTCATAAAAAAGAAAAGGAGCAAAAATTATGAAGAAGATGAATTGTAATATCAACGGAACGGTTAACAATGCAACTATGATTTTGGGAAGCGGATTCCATGGAGAAGAGCAGAAAGAGATACTTCCAGGGGGCGGATTCCATGGAGGAGAGCAGAAGGAGACACTTCCAGGGGGCGGATTCCATGGGGGAGAGCAGAAGGAGACACTTCCAGGGGGCGGATTCCATGGAGGAGAGCAGAAGGAGACACTTCCAGGGGGCGGATTCCATGGGGGAGAGCAGAAGGAGACACTTCCAGGGGGCGGATTCCATGGAGGAGAGCAGAAGGAGACACTTCCAGGGGGCGGATTCCATGGAGGAGAGCAGAAGGAGACACTTCCAGGGGGCGGATTCCATGGAGGAGAGCAGAAGGAGACACTTCCAGGGGGCGGATTCCATGGAGGAGAGCAGAAGGAGACACTTCCAGGGGGCGGTTTTCATTAACGGGTTCTGCGTTGTAGATATTATTGAGTAGACAGGAGGTGATTGGTTTGACGGAGAATCCGATTAAAGTAATCTATGTTGTTGTAGTTCAGGGTCAGAATATGCCTAATGCTCCCCCTGACCTTCCGGTAATTCGAGGTTTTATTATAGGGCTGTAGATGAATGCTATAACAACTCAATATTTGAAACGTTGTCAGGAAAATTTTCATGGAAAGGTTTCAGGTATTGAGGTGAGAGGAGGGATGATATGGATGGGTTTATTCATGTAATAGCAATTGCATTGATCATAGGATATTCAGCCTTTGCAGTATGGTTCATATGCAAAAGACAAACTATTTGGGGAAGCATAGGATCTTCAGCTGGTTTGTTGTGTGGAGGTGTGTTTATTGTTCCGGTAGCTGAAGCCATTGCTTCATTCATTTGCTGGGGTATTGTAGTAGCTATCATATTAGCAATTGTTGGTGCAATAGCCAATTAATATGGGAGGAAAATGAGATGAGAGAATTTGCATTTGGAACAGATCAGCAGTTTGAAGAATTAGATCAGCTGTTACAGGATAATCAGTGTCATGTTTATAACAGTTGTTGCCTTCCGGAATGTTGCATTCCAAGAACTGCAAGAATTGGATTTGAGCAGAACTGTAGTGGACATTATATCCTGTATATTGATAAGGGCATTTGTGCTGAGACGGATCATTCCGATTTTAAGAATTTTATTGAGAATGGTGAAATCAGATTCATTTGTATGGATGATATGATCTGTTTCCTTCGCGGATTACAGCCCCTTTTTGAGAGTCCCTGTTCGGTGGATATAAGTACGCATCATGGTAGTGAGAGTCAGCTGAATAATGGGGCGAAGTCTTGTTTATATAAAACTGCAGAACCTGTATCTGAGGATCCTGTTTACGATCCCTCAAAAGTAAAAACACTCAAGGAGGAAGAAGAGGTTCCTAAGATGGTTTGGCCTGAGGAGATTGCGGCACCTCTCAAGCAAAAGGTGTTTGGACAGGATAATGTAATCGATGAAATCGCCAACAAGATTGTGATCAACAAAATGAGGAAGGAAAAGAAGCTTTTGGTAATGGCGCTGATCGGCCCGACAGCAACCGGTAAATCTGAAACGGCGAAATCACTGGCTGATGTTCTTAGTAATGTATATGAAACTCCGTATGGTTACATCGAGATTGCAGGAAGTGAGTTCGTAGGTGAACATACTGTTCATAGATTCTTCGGAGCGCCTCCTGGGTATGTAGGTTTTGGTAACGATACGGTTTTAGAACCTGTCAGAAAAAACAAAAAGCACGTGGTTGTAATTAACGAAATCGAGAAGGCTGACACAAAGCTGCTTACTGGATTAATGGAAGCTATTGACACCGGTTTCCTGGGAATGGCAGATAATTCAAAACCGATTGACTTGAACGAATGTATCCTGTTTTTTACCTCAAACATTCCAATTGATATGGATAGATACCAGAAGTTATCTAAGTTTGAGAAAGCAGAGATGTGTAGGGATCAATTCACAAAGCACTGTGGTAGACCGGAAATCAGCGGTAAGATTGGAAACTTTATTGTTTTCAATGCACTTTCTGACACTGCAACCATGGATATTGTAGCCAAGTTTGTAAAGGAAGAACTCAAAAACTATGAGCTTCGACTGGTGCGAATTGATGAAGGATTAATGCTTGATTTCTTAAAGCATCAGACAAAATACGGAGCAAGAGGAATACGAGATCTTGTCAGTGATGCTATTGGAGAACATCTCTTGAGAGAAAGACGACTGGAGACACTAAGAGATAAATCGGTCGCATTGAAGGGAACAATTGGTGCAATCGAGTTTGAAATCGCATAAGGAGGCATTTATGAGACGAGTAGTAAAGTTAATTGAGAATGGACTTACAAGAGTAGCCTATGGTTTAGATTCGGTAATGAGCTGCTTTAGCTGTGACTATGACGAAGATCTGATGGAGGAGGAAGAAACAATGGAGGCAATGCAGAAAAAAGGGATTCCTAATAAGACAATTAAATTCTCGACTAAAGTGCTGGATGATTTCAGAAAAAATGTAGGAAAGTACAGAGCTGAAACAGGTGGTATGCTTGCATCAAAGACGGATCCAAACTTAATTGATGAGTGTTACTTTGATGTTCACTCAAGAAATACATCAGGCACCTTTTACTATGATGTTGAGTCTATGTCTGAAGTGTTTAGGGCATGGAAGGCCAATGGATTTGTAACAAATGGTATTTACCATTCTCATCCGATTGGATGCGTTCGCCCATCCTACCATGATATTTCTACAGCGCTTCTTCACCTAAGATTCTTCGAACTGGATTACTTCTATCTTCCAATTATCCAGAATGAAAGAAGAGGATTTTATACTATGTACTTCTATGTGGTGCGTCAGGAAGATGATTGCCTGAATGTTAATTTGGAATATGTACTTAAAGCCAACGAAGACGGCTATGTATATGCTTCATTTAAAAAGTGGAGTCAGAATTATTCAATCAAACAGTTGGATGCATATCGTGATGGCATTAACCACCAGGAAGAAAGAAATGCAGAAGAGGAAGAAAAGAAGGTAGATGGCCTCAATGTTACTACCATTACAAGTCAGGAGAAGAGTGTTATGAGAAGAGCTGTAGAGAGCAATGATTACTTTACTAAGGTGCAGAGCTTATATCCGGATAATGTTCTTGATAAGGTGATCATCTGCATTGGTACTGGTGGCGCAAGAAGTGCACTTGAGAATTTTGCAAGAAGCGGCTTCAGAAATTATATTCTTATGGATGCTGATATTGTAAGCCCGTCAAATGTTGCTACACAGGGAGTCTTCATCAGTGAGATGGGTAAAAAGAAGGTTGATGTTATCCGCCAGCGTATTCTGGACATTAATCCTGATGCGAAAGTTGTATGCGTTGATCGTTTCCTTGATGACAATATGTCTGATGAAGAGTTTAAGTCCTACATGGACATGTTTCCTGGAAGAAAACCTACTGACTATCTGATCTTGGGATGTACGGATAACTTCGAAGCGCAGAAAAGAAGCTCTATCCTTGCATTAAAGTATGGTACTCCATATCTTGCAGCAATGATGTATAAAGCAGGTGCTGCTGCTGAACTCATCTTCGTGTATCCAGGAGTAACAGAGAGCTGTCCGAGATGCCTTCTTGGCAGTCGATTCGAAAAGTATGAGAATGGATTTGAAAATGATGTTGACTCATCTGCTTGTACTATTTGCAACTGAGAGAATGAATGCACTGAAAGGATATATTGCTCTCATGCTGCTGATGTATCATGAGGCACCGGGCAATGCATTCAGCGATATGCTCGACAGCGTCAAAGATCGAAACTTTGTACAGATCAGATTGAATCCTAATGTAAAGGATGTGCTGGGGATCGGTATTTTTGACAGAGTGTTTACAGGGACCGAACGATATACATTTATGGATGAAACAGTCTGGATCCCGCAGAAACCAGATCATCCATCAAACGGATATGAAACCTGTAAACTTTGTGGCGGTACAGGTCATCTGGAAGACCTTCACATGAAATGGCCGGACACAAGAAATATCAAGATGGAGGAAGTGACCGCTAATTCGGTGGCAAGCAATTATGCCGATCAGACTGCCTAAGGTATACGTAGTGGGTGGTGGAGGCCTTTAGGGGCTCTCCCCTCCAGCAAATCGTCAAAGGGGTTCAAGTATCATTGTAGATGAAATCATAATATGTTAGGAGGAACGAGATATGAAGGAATTTGTATATGGAAGTGATCATCAGTACGAATTACTGAAAGAATCCCTTGAAGATCATCTTTGCCATGTGTATTCGCGCTGTTATCTGCCAGGAGCTTGCAGCAAGAATATCGCCAGAATCGGTTTTGAAAAGGAGGAGAATACATATGCCCTCTTTATCGATAAAGGTATTTCTTGCAGCAACAATCAGGCACCGGCTCTTTTTAAAGACTGGCTTGCGATTGGAACATTAAGATTTCTGGATTTCACAGATATGAAAGAGTTTTTAAGAAGCTTGAAGTGCTTGTATTAAGGAGGTGTTATAAGTGACAGGATGGATTGTAGCAGGAGTAGTGATGGTAGTTGCTGGCATACTTATATATTGCAGTCGAACAAAGGAGCCCCCAGCAAGACCTGCCGAGACAACACAAAGAACGACGCCACAGCAGACAAGAGTGGTGCCGCTTTCTCAAAAAAATGAAACGGGTCCACTGGTCTACTATGCAAATGATAGGCATGGTGGCAAGGATAGAGAGTATCGTTTCAATTATAAAAAAGTTAATGGATCTTGGAGAGCTTATATACTTCGAATGCCTAGCCTTGGCAATCGTGATGCCAGAAGTATTCCGACACATAGACTGTGGGATGACAGTAACAATGTGTACATTTGCTGGGATAAGACGGTCAACTCGTTAAAGGACATGCAGAATATTTCCAGAGTGTGGGCGGATTGTATTCAGGAATATATAGCAACTGGTAAAAGGTTTGGACCTGAGTAATAGCAAGATGATTTGGAGGTGTCGATATGAATATGGATGAATGGATGGTTATAGTAGTTGCGATCATTGCGATTACTGCCTGTGTTAAAACCGGTATATTGATTTCACGTAATCAGAATAGTACTTCGGCACCTTCAAACTCAGGAAACCAGGCAATTACATTGGTTGGAAATTCGGCCAGATCCGCAACAGAAACAGGCCCGATGATTTATTATGCAAACGATAACCATGAGCGCAGAGATAAAGAATATCGGTTCAATTACAAGAAAGTTAATGGATCCTGGAGAGCTTATATACTTCGAATGCCTAGCCTGGGGAATCGTTCGACAGATGGGCATTCGACGCATAGACTCTGGGACGGATCCAAGCCGTATGTGTGTTGGGACAGTCCTGTTAATTCCCTGAGTGATATGCAGACCATCTCTCGTGTATGGGCAGACAACATTCAAGAGTATATCGCTACAGGTAAAAGATTTGGTTAATAAAAAGAAGTTTACAGAGTTGAGTGCTTAATAATATAGCGGGTGGGAGAGGGGCTCTCCCCCTTTCTGTCTACGGATAATCCGATGTTAAGCTTGTATATATCAAGAAGAAGAGGTATACAGCTATGAAGAATATCTGGAATGAAGCTGCAATCCGAAAGAGTTTGCAAGACTGGATGCAAAGACTGGATTAAAGGGAGCAACCCTACCAATTATATTTAATAATGCAAAATGCACATTGGGATCCTATAACCCTGCTAATGGAGGCGCATTTCGATTCTCCAGACACTATTATGATGACCCATCGTGGCCGGTAGAAGCAGCTCTTGATACCATCCGCCATGAGTATGCGCACTACATGGACCATATGGTTTATGGCAATGTGGGACATGGAGCTACTTGGAAGAAATGCTGTATAGAAGTTAGTGCTCTTCCAATACGCTGTTACAGCAGTGAGAGAGCTAAGTACTTTCAGGACAAGCACGAAGCTGAGCGAAAGGAAGTAGAGGCCCTCGATCATTATAAGACTGGCTCTTACATTATGTATCCTCGATTTGGCAGAGAAAAGATAATGGAGCTGGTTGGTGTTGATGCTAATCGTTACGCACTGGTGGATTTCAAAGACATGGAAACAAGGAAGCTTTCACTGCGGTGGGCAAAAGAGAATTGCGGGAGGTGTGCCTGATGAAAAGATGCTCTAATCCAAATTGTGACTCTGCATTTCTGTATGGAGATGACAAGACCGTATGTCCTTTTTGTCATAGCGAATTAGTATCCAATATGGAGAATGCAACAATATATTTACAGCCGGCTGATCGTATCCCTGGTTTAGAACCTGTTCGAAATCAGACGGTGCAGTTCATCCAAGAACACTTTGGCACAATGGAATGTCATGGTCGAATCGTAGAGATCGATCATCAGGAACTATTTAATTCAAAGCGTTTAAAACTGATCAATACAATTTTTAGAGGAGAACCATACCAGTTTGCGCATCAGACAATCGAGTATACGATTAGGGTAGAGAGCTTATCAGATGACTACCCTCCTGAAGTGAGAGATTTCTGCTTATATGGAAGCTATCTTGGAAGAATGCAGGTGGGTGATGAAGTACAGATCAAGGCCAAGAACTTGAAACACCGTCGAGTTGTGAAGTCTATCTACAATCGAACGACAGATACAACTGTTAAGCCTGGATTTCAGATTCCGGCCATTCTGGTACGGATCCCCATAGCTATTCTATCTATAATATCGATTGCTTTAATGTGTAGCATTGTATGGATGGTTGAAAGCGGAGCTGCAGCTATTCTATTGACAGCTGTTTTGACTGCTCTGATTCCTATCATATTAATGATATGGATATTCTGGGAAATTATTAAAGGTATATTTAGGAGGTAATCATGAATCAGTATAGAGAACAGATTTTACAGGCTCAGAGAACTGCAGCAATGGTAAACCTGCTGAAAAAGAATAATTATCTTACTGCAGTAGGCGCCAACGATGTGGTGATTGATCATGACAATATTTTTGTACCGGTAATACGCCGTTGGTATCGAGTTGAGGGATTCAGGGCTAAGGAAGATGAGCAGGCAACAAAGACAGCTGTAAGTAGAGCAGCGTCTGGCTGGCTTCGTGGTGCACATTCAAACTGTTCTGCATTTGTAATGGATCATGTCAGAGATGAAGTTAGGGTATTCTATGGCACGGGTAGTAATACAGATTTAAGATCCATCTTTCTTCTGCCGTTCCGGAGTGCGTTGTACATAATGCGACATGGGAAGGTGCCACTTATGCATATAACGGTATTCTTTCAGGAACTATTTTAGCCGACGGTTTTGCCGATACTTTCGCTAATATGAAAGGAAGAGAGTGCTACATTGCATGTGTTGTTATTCCGGTTAACGATGACGAAGTGTCGGAGAAAATCAGAGAGAACGAAGCTCTAATAGGGCGCTTAGAACAGTTTAAATCTTTTCAAAGAGTATATGGTAACGCAACAAGACGAACAGAAGAGATTCCAATTCCAGAGATTGTTCGTGCTATTTCCCTGCTAAAAGACGAAAATGTGTTCTTGAGTAATAATATTGGACGAGGGTTTGTAAGAAGCTGCGTGCGCTTTGGTGCATTTGACAAGGATACCTACTATCGCTTAGGAGCAGTGTTACGTTCCTGTATGCATTATGATTCAGAGAATCAGGAGGGGTTTGAACCTGTACGGATTCTGGATGTACATGGAACTGTTGGAGGATCCAGAGGCTGTTTGGCTATTCCGAGGGTTAATATTTTAAATCAGATATATCATGGGTATGCAGATCTGGTTTCCTGGCAGACTTTACAGAGCCTTGAAAAGTTCTGCTCTATGCCAATTAATTCTTATACTGGCTTTTATGTAAGAAACAATAATGTGACAGATAATACGCTTAGTGTATTTCCTGAAATAAGACCTATCAAAGATTCTGGTATTGCCATAGGATCTTTTATTAACTCTTCGGTGTCTGCTGTTATCCCATTATCTGCATTATACTCTCACATGCTGATTACAGGAGCGACAAGATCTGGCAAAACTACTACAGTTAAGGGGATTGTTAAAGGCCTTTATGATATGGGAATTTCAACCTTGGTGATTGAGGCAGCTAAGAAGGAGTATATTGGATTACTTTCCGAAATTCCTGAGTTAAAAGTATTAACACCGGGAAACGATGGACTTCAACTGTTTATCAATCCACTTCAAGTTGAAACAGGTACTCTTATTGAAAACCATGTGGATGCCGTTGTGAGAGCAATAACTGCTTCCACAGCTGGTGAACATCCGATTCCTGAAGCATTAGAAGGTTTGTTGAAACAGACATATGAGAAAGCTGGATGGCACTATGGAATGATGGCATATGAGGATGAGAGAAAACCATTTCCAACATTCAAAGATGCTTATAATAATATTCCAGAGTACATCAAATCACATGCTCGTTATGGGGTAGAAGTAAAGCAGAATCTTGAAGGTGCTCTGACTCTGCGAACTGAGAATATGTATACAGGAGCACTTGGTAGAAGTTTTTCTAAACCATTTGGTATTACTGCAAAAGAACTTCTCGAAACTCCAACTGTTATAGAACTCGCAGATTTCTCTGATACCGGAACAGAGTTTTTGATGAACATTCTGCTCTTTAAGCTGCATTGTTATATTTCGCGTCTCCCGGAAAGCAATACTCTTAAACGAGTTATTGTTGTCGAAGAGGCACATAATGTGTTTAGAAAAACAATTTCAGAGGATAGTAGTCGTGCAAGAAGTAATGATTACTTTGAAAAAATGTTGGCAGAAATCAGTGCATCCGGAACTGGAATGATTCTATGCGATCAAAGACCGGGTATTATGTCGGATGCTGTGATTGCAAACACCAGTGTCAAGGTGGTACATGCGCTTACTGCGGCAAAGACGGATCTGGATCTTATGGCTTCCTCTCTGGGACTTAGTAGCACACAAGCTGATCGAATCATGGAATTTGATAAGGGTATTTGTCTGATTGGTATTCGTGGAATTCCTGGTGTGCAGCATGTGAAAGTTAAGCCATTAGTCCAAGGCGGAAATACTAATCCGGCATGTCATATCTGTGCTAGCCGATTCCGTTGTAGAAAAACATCAGTATTGAAAATGATTCAGTCAATGGACGAAGGTCAAGTCCGTTACCATCTTTCTAAGATTCAGGCAAACCCATATAATACTGCGATATTATCTCATAGTATTGATTGCATGTTGCGTGACTTAAATGTTAGTGCTGCAGCTGCTACAAAATGCTGCTTGCTTGGAGTTTTGTTGCAGAAATATGGAACTGTATCATATCAAGAGTCAAGAGTTATACTGAATTCTTATAATCAGTATCTGAAAGGAGGAGTAAATAATGAGTGAGATTAGTGGTGGCGGTTCTAATGAAGGTACAAGCAGCGGAGCTGAAGTAGGTGACTCTGCAGAAGTTAGTGCCTCGGTAGAAACCGGTGGTGCAGCTGAAATGAATGGTACTAATGAAGTTAGCGCTTCGAGTGACCCTAATGGAGCTATAGAAATTGGTTTAGCCAAAGAAACCAGTGGAAGTGAGATCGCGATTAATCCTGAGCAGACATCTCATGGAATGAATCAGATACTCGAGACTCCGGCAACATTGGAACAGGCACAGATTTCAGTGGAACATTTTCATAACCAGTCAATTGCACAAATTCTGGATATGAATGGGAAATACATTAGTGAAGCAGATCGTGGAAGAATTGAGGATGGAGTTAACAGCATCAAGGCTGTTGAGCATAATCCGAATTCGGGTCATTCTGGAGCATTTCGCACACTGAATGGTAAGAGCAGTATTGAAGTTTCGGCTCTGAGTAAAGAGCAAATGGAACGGACCACGAAGCATGAGACAAATCACTTTGCCAGCAAGAACAGAGAAATTATCGTTCCAATGCCGGATAAAGGTGGCCATATGGTATACCAGACTGTCGGGATGAGACATACAAGTTGGTTCCACAATAATGCAACTGGCGAGAATTCTGGATTTGAAACTAAAGGAAGAGGACTGAACGAAGGAATGACCACAATGTATACAAATGAACAGCTTTCTGCCTTGAGTAAGGAGAAAGGAGAAGCCGCAGAACGAGAGGGCGTTTACTCTCATGCAACTGAGGTTTGCAAACAACTTCAGGAAACTATGGGAAAAGATGCTCTGGGCGATGCGTACTATGGTGGAAAAACTATGGCCTTACAGGAAAAAATGGACGCAATAGGAGGCAAAGGTACTTTTGAACAATTTCAGAGTAGTATGGATAAAACAATTTCCAAAGACTATGCGGAAAGAGTTCAGGGAATGAAAGAAGCTCAGGCAATCCTGGCAAAACTTGATGAATTAAATAACGGAGGGAATGTTGCATGATTGAATATATCTTAAATTATCTGGAATCAAAAGGACAAGTTATCGCATCAGCTGCGGAAGAGGCAGCTATTGAAACTGGTATCAGTCTTTACTTAGAAGAAAACGGAATTAATTTGGAAGAAAAACGGGAATATTTCCGTAGATATGTAGATCGACATCTAGCATTGATCGCTCCAGCCGATTTAAAAAGTTATTTTGTCGAGTATCCCACAATCAGTAAGGTGAATCAAATTGCGATAGAACAAGCTTGGGATGGAACTGTGTCTCAGGAGCGGGTGATCGAATTATATACGCTGATGGAAAAACTGAACGCTGCAGGTCTATATAACAAGTATATTCCGGCTGTAGAGGTTAAATCTATCTTAGGCAAGTACTCATGAGTGATGCTATGAGGAGGTGGTTTGTGTGTAATGGATGAAAGAATCAAATTAGAGTATCTGGATAGAATTAAAAGCACCGATCAAGCGAACAAAACACAAGCTACACACTGTATTTGAGAAACGTTTGATCGGTATATGTCAATAAACCAGCATCTTTTGGCATCACAGTTTGGGAATAAGATGGAAGCAAAACAACATGTTTCTGACTATCAGATACTCTTAGAATTAATGGAATACCTGGACAGTAAAAGAAAACGGCAATTATCTCGGTTAGTGTGTGTGAGCATAGAATATTGCCTGACGAATCGCTGCAAAATATATGATTTTGATAAGTACCTGTTAAAGGTGATCCGGCGATTTATTAACATGGAAAAAGATACGAGTGTGATGTTCTGTATGTTCTGTATGCTGGATTATTGTCACAATGATATCCAAGATACTTACTATCTTAATATCGTAAGTGCTGGGCTATCAGGTACACTGCTCGAGTATTATATAGATTTACTTGGCACAGTTACGAATCAAAACAAGGAATCTGTTCTTGATGTGATTCGTAATTTAAAGGCTGCTGGCGCACAGCGAATAGATCTAGAAGAAGCAATTAAATTTAGTATGTATATGTGAGTGATGACAGATATAGATTCTGTCAGTCAGATAAAGAAGTTTAGATTCCCCCTTCATTAGTCTAAATAGGAGTTGTTATCCTTAGATCAAGTGAAGAGGGAATTTTTCTATGAGGAGGAAATATATGCGTGTGATCAAGAAAATGGGGATTCTACTAGTGGTTTTATGGGTGTTGCTTGTGGTTGTTGGGAATAATACGGCATCTATTAGTGAAGCCATCTGGGAAATTATGAATGCATTTATGCCGGTAGTAATCGTACTCATTGGCATTGGATTGATGATACGATCAATTTTCAAGTAAAGAGGAGGTCTTGAACTATGAAGATAAAGAACAAAGCTCTGCAGAACATTAAAAAGGCCAGGGAGTAGAACGTCATAGTGTCCTTGTTAAAGGCGGTGTATGGATAAAGCCGACCATGATTTTTGAAATGAAGAAAACATATAACCGCACGAGACAGAAGCAGGAATTAAGAAAGGCGATGGAACACTATTAATGTCTGCGAACGTGGGAAAGTAATTATTGCATAGAAGGAGTGGAATCGCATGAAAGACAGAAGTACTATGGGGCCAATTGAATATGTATTTGAGAGTGTATTCTGGTGCTTAATAAGCATGACTTGGTATAAAAACATTATTTTTCGGTGTATTCCAAACGTGACATATACAGCTTCGAAACTGCTTTATGGATCCTATTATTTGCATCTATAGCAGCATGTGCAGTATGTGTTTTTAGGATAAAAAGAACTGGATGGAGTGTACTTGTATCGTTAGTGCTTCCGTATGGAATTTATACTGTTGTTACATATTGGAGAACACTTCAAAGCAGAATACTAATTGTTTTGGCAATCGCAGCAGTATTATCTATGGTTGTGGGCATTCTGGTACTGACGCGTAATGTAAGGACGAGAAAGAACTTGAAATGTATCTATGCCAAACGGTTTCGAAATTGGATTGCGGCAACCGGGAATATTTATACTGTTGCAATGATTGTAATTATGGCACAGCTCTTCTTTCAGGGGGCATTTGGCGTGACATTATTTAAGTCTGGTATTGAAGCTAAAATCGGGAATGAGAACGCGAACCAGACTATTTCGAGTAATATTGATATGGTTTTAAAGTTGCAGGATGAAGAATGGTGCTCGCTTAGTACGAACGATAAACTTGATGTATTGCAGTGTGTAGCAAACATAGAGGCACATTATCTGGGGCTTTCTAATGAGTTGAACGTGGGTGCATCTAATCTTCCGGAATATACACTTGCCTGTTACTCGGATGCTTCTCATACAATCTACATTAACCTTGAACATTTGGAAAATGATTCGGTGGAGGAAGTTCTGAACTCCTGTTGTCATGAAGCCTACCACGGTTATCAGCACAGGTTGGTTGATGCTTATAACGAATCATCGGAAGAAAATCAGAGACTACGGATATATAGGAATGTTGTTTATTATATTGAGGAATTTGGAGACTATGCAGATGGGTATGAAGATTTCTGTTCATATTACTCACAGAGATGTGAAATGGACGCAAGAGCATACGCAGAAGATGCGGTTGTCGATTACTATTCTCGAATTGATGAGTATCTGAGTAGTGAGGTAGATTAAGTCGATAACTATTAATCGTCGTTGAATTTATAGATAAATACGTCAATGAAATAACGTCGAAGAAGAGTAGATATCATTAAAACATGTTTTTAAGTTGTAATGATGTCAGTAGTGGGTTAAGAAGGAAATCGATATACATTGACATAGAGGGAAAATGCAAAGGAAGGAAAAAAATGAGAAATAATAGACATACGGAGTTTGTGAAAAGTATTCGACTGCTAGGAGGAGAAAAAATAAAGGAAAACGGAAAAGTTCAGGGAACACAAAGTGCTCAAGTAAATAAAATGACTAATCAGGAAGAGATTGACTTGCAAAAAGAATTGGAGAAACGTTTTGATGAACTTTTCAGGATAACAGAGGAGGATTAAGCTAGGCAAAGGGAGACACTAAGGTTATAATATACAGTAGAAGGAAAGTTGTTATAAGATAGTATTTTAATAGTTGAAAGTTTTATATCTGTTATGAGAATATAAGACTTAAGCAGTAGATGGATGGGGACGAAATAATGGGATATGCATTTATAAGTTATAGTACAAAAAATCAATCTGCCGCAGACGCAATGCGAGCTCTTTTTAATAAACATGAGATTGATACTTGGATGGCACCATATGATATTCCAGCAGGAAGTGAATATGCAGAAGTTTTGTATGATGCTTTAAGTAAGTGTTCTTGCTTGGTACTAATGTTAACGGATGTTTCACAAAATTCTCAATGGGTAAGAAAAGAAGTTAATATAGCAATAACTAGTGGAAAAACTATTATACCTGTGAAGCTTGAAGATATTGAATTGAATAGTATGATGAAGTTTTATCTTAATGACCAGCAAATCGTGCCGGTTCATGTTATTGATGATAATTCAGCAGAAATTCAGAGTATTTTGAAAAGTGTAATTGGTTTGATTGAAAAAAAAGAAGAAGCCTATGTTTCCCATATTAATTCTGAATCGGATATTTTAGAAATTCCGTGCGGTGAGAAAGGCGTTGACCAAAATGATGATTATAAGATTGACGCTAAGAGCAAAGAGATAAACGATGATGAGAAGATAGAGATATTTAAAGAAGTTCTAAAAAGACCTAAAGTTTTGAGTGGCATCGTACTCATTGTAGTGTTGATGATATTTGTGTTTTCTGCAGATGCGTGGCAACAATACCGCTTTGAAACGGCGAACAGGGCATATACGATGATGGAAAAACAGGAATATGCAGAAGCAGCAGAACTGATGGAACAATATCTAGATGTTTCATGGACACCGTATTGGAAAATGATGGAGTTGGTAAATGGAAAGAATAACAAGTTCTCTAAGACAGAAGCAGAAGCAGCATTGGCAAAGTGCAGGGAAATGATAACAGAGGAATAGAATACAAAACACATGAGTAAATGAAATAGTTTTGAAGAATACTATTCGGTGAAGGTATATTGTCGATAAATCAAATATTATGATGGTTAATGTAGCAATTTGCAAAAAGGAACAACAAAAGAGAGGAAATTCTTTGTATTTTTAAAAAAAGCCTAATAAAAATGTCGAAATAATAGAGGAGAAAAATAGATATGGAAGAATTGAAAAATAATTCGTGATTTGAATAAAGCGATTAAAGAGGAATATATTGTAGATAATGCTTATGAGTTTTCAATGGCATTAGTTAATGCAGGATATACAGAAATATCCGATGATATTCGAGAGAAGATTCTTTTTTTAAAACAGATTTGCAAAGAAATTAATCTGAATAATTACTGGGTAATTTCGCTTGTTACATACCATTCACTCGATGATATTAAGGCTCGCTATGGTTTCTACAAAAAATATTCAGAAAATGCAAGATGTGACATAGACAATCTTGCACTTTCTTGCGAAAAAGGGGAAGCATATGTGTCTTTGTTGGCAAGATTAGGATTAAGCAGTGAGCAAATGAACTGTATAATGAAAACAATCGTTAATCAAGGGTCAATTGTAAAATCCGAAGAGGATGCACGAAGTATTATTGATGACTTGGCACTTTTTGAGTTGCCAATTGATATTCGTAACCAGTTCATCTGCGATAATGCAGAATATTTCTTTAATGATTATTCTAGAGAAATACATCAAGTGTTTGTAGCACTTTGTCAGAAATATGGAAAAAAAGAGGGATTTGCTTATTTAAAAGAACATCCAGAATATATACGTTTTGGGGTGAAGGCAATCAAGTGAATTAATACAATAGAATTGTGGAAGTTAATAATTGGGAGATGAATGAGAGGGTAAACTGCTTCATTCATCTCTTGTAATATTATTTAACTTTAAGTTTTCAGATAGTAGTGCAGAGGTTTTGTTCGAAACAGCAAGTAGAACGGTAAAATTTTGTTGAATGACTTCCAGCGTTTTCTGCTTTTTCTGCAATTCTTGTTTTTCCCGGATAGTGGCAGCCTGTTCAAGTTCAAGGTTTTCAATCTTTTTCTGAATTTTTTCAGAGCTGGGGATTCTGGTAACACCCAGATCCTGAAGCTCTTTTTTCAATGAATCGTGGAGTTGGTATTCTGCCTGATGCCTGGTACGGTATGCTTTTGAGTTTTTAGCAGATTTACAGTCCTCAATAACTTTACGACAGAGTCGGTAAGAATCGCAGTGCTTTTGGATCAGTTTCTGCGTACCTAGTTCTGTGCTGATTTCTTCAAGCCGCTGATCTGCCGCTTTAACAGAATTTTCTACATCGGAAATATGTTGCTGGAAGTTCTCATAGTTCAGCAAATTATTTTCGGAAAGATAATTGAAGGTGCGGGCGGCTTCTTTCAGATTATTGAGCTTTGCCCATCGTTCAAATCCTTCCCGGTTGCCGGTAGTGACATACGTGGAAATATTGATATACAGTCGGGCCTCTCTGGACAGATGCTTCGGTGTTTTTGTTTTATAACGGTTTTGCTCCAGACGGGCACGGACATTTTCTTCCGTATAATAATTTCCCAGTGATTTCATATAAGTGAAATTTTTCTGTTCTGGTGCACGGAAAGAAAGATGTTTTCCCTGCCGGGTTTCATATCCTGCCAGTTGCATTTTCTGTAGAAATTCGTCATAGTTGATGGAAGACCAGATCGCTTTATCAACAGCAACACGCAGCTTGGCTTTCCAGCTGGTTCCACGATGGTATTCCATATTCTCTTTATAACTTTTTCCTTTTTCGTTGGTTGGCATACTGGTGGCAAGTCCATTTTCCTGGCAGATGCGGTTGCTAATGTGGCAGATTTTATGATAGCTGCGTTTATTGGAAACGTACTTGTGATGGTCAATGAAGCTGGTCGCATTAAAGATGATATGGTTATGAATATGATTTTTATCAACATGGGTGCTGATCACGTATTCATATTTTCCTTTTAGCACTTCATCTGCAAATTGCTGTCCCAGCCGATGAGAGGTTTCTGCATCAACTTCGCCAGGTTTGAACGACTGGATCAGATGAAATGCCAGGTTATCACCTTTATCCATTCTGTTCTTTTTTGTCTGTTCTCTCGTCATGGCAAATTCCAGATCAGCTGTTTCAGGAGAACAGCCAAAACTGGAAACCAGCAGTTTTTCATCAGTCTTGTCTGGATTCGTGATATAGTCCAGAGCTTTCTTATCTGTTACTTTAATGGGGAAGATCTTAATATATGCCATAGTTCTTTCACCATTTCTTTCAATTCTTTCATTTCTTCTGGATACAGATCTCCAGTAGTAATCACCTTCTTCGCAATCTGGTTGATATTTACGCCAATCTTGTGCATTTCCTCATACTGTTTCTTCAGCGGAGTAGTGTCTGTGTTGACGATGTAACCGTCGATTGCCATTTTCCGCAGATAAGCTCCCATGTTTTTGGTCTTTGATTCTATCATCTTCCTGCGGATAAGCTTCCGCTCTTCTTCGGTGATATAAAAATGGATTTCTTTGTTTCGCTTTCTTTCAGCCATTGTCGGGTTCTCCTTTCTGAGAGGGCAGTAGTATCGTTGCTTTCAGCGCTTTTTTCAATTTAGGGCAGGGTACCCTAAATTGGGATTTTCCGGAAGTGTATCCTCACTTCCTGTCCTTGCTGTTTTACCCCTCTATTAGATAAAGTCAGAAGAATAAGAGAAATGCAAAAGAATTTGGCAGGTAGTATGGCATACGAAAATGTGGTATGATTATGGACAGGATATCAGAAGAATCAGGAGTTGAAAAGATTGTGAAGACGAAATCTTTGAATACGTGCAGAAACAGTACGGTACAGTTCCGGAATATTTATGGAGTAAATCGCCAGACAGTGTGGTACTTCGTCATAAAAATGGAAAATGGTATGTAGTATTCATGACAGTTGAGAAATCTAAGTTGGGATTAGAGGGAAATGATCTGGTTGACATCATGGACGTAAAGTGCGATCCAAAAATGACCAGCATGATTATTCAGACTTATGGATTTTTACCAGGATACCATATGAATAAACAGCACTGGATCACGATTTTACTGGATGGTTCAGTCAGTGAAGCGAAGACATTGGACTTTTTGGACATGAGCTATGACCTGATTGACGGAGCAGACAGAAAGGAAGAAAAATGAGAACAGTGATAGTATATGCATCTGTGCATCATGGAAATACAGAAAAATTAGTAAAAAGCATAGCAGAAGAGTGCCAGGTGGAGTTGATTGATGCTGTAAAACAGCCAGATGCAGATTTGAACAGTTATGATATGATTGGATTTGCATCAGGAATTTATTTTTCAAAATTTCATCAGTCGATATTGGGATTTGCAGAGAAGAATCTACCGGACGACAAAAAGATATTTCTGATCTGTACTTATGGTGGAAGTGCGAATTACAAATCAATAGAGCAGATTTTGGACAAGAAGCATTCTACGGTAATCGGAAAATTCGGATGCAAGGGCTATGACACATTTGGTCCATTTAAACTGGTGGGTGGTATAGCAAAAGGGCATCCAGATGAAAAAGATATAAAAAATGCAGTTGAGTTTGTAAAAGGATTATAAATAGTTTAGCAAAAAAGAAAACCGGGGAACAGTCCTCGGTTTTCTGATATTTGCGGTTCAGTCTTCAATTTGAAATTTCTTCGACAGGCATTTTCAGATAATGTGCCAGCCGGATTGTAATTTCGAGAGAGGCATTTCGCTCACCACGTTCAATGCGTCCGATGGTATCACTGCAAGATCCGACAGCTTTTGCAAGATCAGCCTGAACGAGATTTCGTTCTTCCCGGATATCTTTAAGTGTGTTGTTAATTGCCATTTCATCACTTCCTTTATTATTTTCAGCAAGAACAGGATAGAAGTCTGCTGTTGATCTTTAATGAAAACCAGGGATTTCTGCCCCTTTGCATTTTCCAATCACTTTTCCAAAAATTTTAAGAGAATCAGATTCAAAAATCTGGATTGGATGATATTTTTTATTTAATGAAACCAGGTAAACACCATCCGGACCGTCATGCAGTTCTTTGATGTAGGTATTGCCATTGAGACAGAAGATACCGATTTCACCGTTGGAGATGCTGTCTTGTTTATGAACCCATGCAACATCTCCTGTATGATACATTGGTTCCATACTGTCACCGGATATGCGGATTCCAAAATCCGTCTTCTCAGGTGCAAGATGACCTACATTGTAGCTTTCTTTTACGCTGTCTTCAATATAATTTCCGGTACCGGCAGAAGCAGGTTCTACTGCGATTGGCTGATAATTCTCAAATGGAATAATCTCGGCTCTATGTGAAAGATATTTTCTGGATTCCCGCAGAAGATTGGCAAATTCAATAATCTTAGCTTTTCCGTCTTCATTCAAATTTTTCATAACATGATCAAATGGATTTTCACCTAAAAATGCTTCGTAGATGTCTTCAATATCTAATATCTGACAAACGGTCAGGATTGTGTGCAATGATGGTTCTCTTGTCTGATTCTCCCATTTGGAGACTGCTTTCGTAGTAACTTCAATTCCTTCCTGAGCAAGTAAGTCCACCAGATCTGCCTGAGAGTAGCCTTTCTTTTTTCTGTTTTCTACTAGTACTTCTCCGAAAGCACGCATATGTTCGCCTCATTTCTTTTTGATTTTTCTATATGCATTATAACCCGAATAAAATCAAAAATCAAGAAAAATCTCCATATCGGAGATAATACGACCAAGATGTCGCTTGACTATCTCCAATGCGGAGATATATACTAAGCATACAGAAATTGATAAGACAATTAACAAAACAGAGAGAAGGTGGTGGAGTTAATGGGAGACAGGACAATTCTTCACAGCGACATGAATTCATTTTATGCAAGTGTGGAAATGCTGCATCATCCGGAATTTGCCGGAATGCCCCTTGCAGTTGGCGGTGATCCGGAAGCCAGGCATGGAATTGTGCTGACAGCAAATTATATTGCAAAGCAAAAAGGTATAAAGACCGGAATGGCATTATGGCAGGCAAAACAGATTTGTCCGGAAATCATTTTTGTGCCACCATGAATGGACTTGTATTTGAGATTTTCACAGATGGCAAGAGAAATTTATTCGGAGTATACGGACAAAATCGAGCCATATGGGATTGATGAAGCCTGGCTAGATGTATCAGACAGTAGAAATCTGAAAGGAAGCGGAATAATGATTGCGAGAGAAATCAGCCATCGGATTAAATACGAACTAGGTGTAACAGTAAGTATTGGAATTTCCTGGAATAAGATTTATGCGAAACTTGGTTCAGATTACAAAAAGCCAGATGCGATTACAGAGTTTAACCGGGAAAATTATAAAAGTATGATTTGGCAGCTTCCTGCATCGGATCTACTTTATGTTGGAAGACAGACTCGGAAGAAACTTCAGAAGCTGGGGATCCGAACTATTGGAGAACTTGCAGAAAGTGATGAAACAATGCTAGAAAGCCATTTTGGAAAAATGGGAATTGTGTTATGGTCATTTGCAAATGGTTGGGACAATGATCCAGTTTGCAAAGACGGGTATGCAGCTCCGGTGAAGTCAATCGGCAATAGCACTACAACTCCAAGAGATTTGGAAGATGATCTGGATGTTTGGATTATTCAGATGGCACTAGCAGAAAGCGTTGCAGCAAGATTGAGAAAACATGGTTTTAAATGCAAAACGATAGAAATTACGGTTCGAGACAATGGCTTGTTTAGTTTTTCGAGGCAGAAACAATTACATCATCCGACAAATATAACAGATGAGATTGTGACAGCAGCATTTCAGTTGTTTAAGGATCATTATAAATGGGAGTATCCAATCAGAAGCCTTGGTATACGAGCAGTAGATCTTGTGTTGGATGATATTCCCGTGCAGTTGGAACTTTTTGGTAATCAAGAGAAACAGGAAAAATTAGAAAAGATGGATCGTACTGTAGATGAGATCAGACGACGGTTTGGTTATTTCAGTATACAGAGAGCAGTTATGTATCAGGATAAAGTCTTATCCCACTTGGACGCTGGTACACATACGGTTCATCCACACAGTTATTTTCATGGATAATGGGAGGGATAGATTTGAAACAGACATTAACCAGAAAACAGGAAGAAAGCTATCAGTGTATTTTGAATTATACAAAAGAACATGGATATCCGCCGACAGTCCGGGAATTTGGAAAACTGATCGGAGTAAGATCAACGTCATCTGCTTTTTCCAGAATCAAGCGGTTAGAGCAAACGGATATATCCGAAGGATTCCGGCATCGCCACGAGCAATTGAAATTTTATAGTGAGGTGTCGGTATGAATAAAGTATATGTAGATGTAGTGGCAGAGTTTCGGAAAGACGGAAAACTGGTTCCTATATTCTTTACCTGGGAAGATGGAAGAAAATATAACATCGACAGAATTTTGAAAATCGAGCGATGTGCCAGCAGAAAGGCAGGCGGTGTAGGAATGATGTACACCTGTATGATACAGGGGCAGGAAAGCCATTTATTTTATGAAGTGGATAAATGGTTTATGGAGAGAAAAACAGCATAAGGAGAGATAGGTATAGACGATATTATTTGGATTATTAACCGGCAGGGATAGTCACTTTCCCTTTATATTCCTGCAGGTTTTACATAAGAAGATGGATTCCGGTCAGCAAAGGCAGCTCCCACAATGCCTTTTGGATATCTGCTTCTGCAAATTGTAGTAAGTAATTGCTTCCCATCAAAATCATGGGGAAAGCGAACTGGTCTGAAAGACCGCCAGTTAGTGTGATGATGATAAGGAGATTTTGAAACTGATGACAGACAGAGATTATGCAATTAAATCAATGAAAGAGATTACCTTCCAGATGGCAAGCCATGCACAGGATTATCTGGAAGTAACGATTGAAAGACATTATACTGATATTAAAGAACTGATGACAAGCTATCAGAAATTGATTTTGGAAAATCAGATTGTGTTAGAAGAACTGGATATGGAATGCCAGGAGAAAATCAATGAAGATATGGCATATGCATTGAGTTATCTGAGCATTTATAACAATTAGCTGAATGTGCCAAAGATGCACCGGGAAATGAATAACCTGATGATCATTTATGGCTTGTCAGATATGATCTATCGTGGAATGACACTGGTGAAGTTCTATGCACCGAATGGTGTAATGCTCAGTGAGATCCTTCATTCCTGTTTTTGCAGTCATTATAATAAGACAGATGTGGAAGTACAGCAGGAATTGGGAATAGGTAGGACTTCTTTTTATAAAATGAAGAAGCAGGCACTTAGGTATTTAGGATTTTATTTTTATGAGATCGCGGTACCTCAGGCAAAGGATAAAAGATTTAAACCGTCACTGGGCGTTGAGGAAGAGTAGGTGAGTAATATGAGATACGAAGATTCGATGAAAGGTGTAGCTGCTCAGATAATCAAAGAACAGCAGAGAGCCAGTAAAATTAAAAACAATCCAGAAGAGTTCCATTGGCATGATGAATATGCAACGTTGAATTTCTTTCGGTTTATCTGCAAAAATATCGGTAACTTGGGAAATGGAGAAATTGAAAAAATGGTCACACGCTTGAAAAGCATAGATCAGAAAGCAGTGGAAAAACATGTAAATGGTGCTGTTTGGGCATTTGATTATGATAAGATGTTCTGTGTATTGATGGAAAATGAAATTTGCCGAAAGGTGTGTGAAAAGAATAAATATAATAGTTGGACGAAGCTGATTGGACAGTATTGTGTTTCAATGGCTTAAAGATAAAGAAAGTTGCTGGAGGGAAAATAATCTCCAGCAATTTTGTCTTTGATGAATAGAGGCCAATTTTTTGTTCAATTATTTTCGCTATTGCTTGATTCAGTGATTGTTTTCTTCTTTGGAGAAACCAGTTTGTGACCGGAATAAATGGACATGCCCATACAAAGCAATGAAGAATAGGCAAAGTATTTATGTGCAGTCATAGATTTTTTGATTCCAGAATAAATGCATCCCAACATACAGAAAAGTGCTCCGAGGGACCAGTATTTATGTGATTTCATGATTTGATACCTCCTTTGATTTAACTACTTCAATCATAACGCTTTTTTACGAATATGCAAAGAAAATCTTGAAATATAGTTCTATAGAATTAGAACTTGGCTTTGAGATTCTGTATATTTGAGATATCCACAAGTATACTAAATCTAGAACGATTATTCGTTCTGGAGGAGGTGTTACGATGGATTTGAAAGCAGTAGGACAGCGAATCAAATCAGCACGAGAAGCAAAAAATCTCACGCAAGAGGAACTGGCTGCATTAGTAAATTTAAGTCCGACGCATGTGAGTGTAATAGAGAGAGGCTTGAAAGTTACAAAATTGGATACCTTTGTTGCAATTGCAAATGCATTAGATGTTTCTGCAGATACTCTTTTGATTGATGTTGTGGCACATTCAGTTACAGGTGTTACCAATGAGCTGACAGAGAAAATAGAAAAACTTCCGATCAAAGAGCAGAAAAAAATTATCAAAGTAATTCATACATTATTGGAAGAATAATATGACAAACTGGGAAGAGCAAGTAGCTCTTCTTTTTTTTGACCTTTTATTCAGCTTTAAGTTGTAAAGTGTCTTTTCATGATAATAGAAATATGCTAAATTGGTTCTATAGAACAAGGTGTAATTCCACTTATATATTGGAGGAAAATGAATGAGAGAGAAAACTATTTATGAGAAGATTGCAGAAAAGTACAACACAACACCAGAAGAGGTACGCAGAGAAATGCAGATAGCCATAGATGCAGGATTTGATAATCCCGATCCGGCTGTGCAGGAAGAATGGAAGAAAATGACACTTAAGGGAGACAGACCCACACAGGAAGAAGTAATCACTTACGCAGTAAAACAATTAAAAGGAAATTAATGAAAATATGAAGAAAAAGATAATTGCAGTGATCTCAGGAGCAGTCATCTTGATAATTGCTGCAGGAAGTATTTATGGAAAACCTGAATCAAGTCATAAGGAAGGTGAACCGGATGTAGTAGGAACATTTTCCATAAATCGAGATGAAAATCAAACCCTTGCGTACAGAAAAGATGCTTATGAAAAAGAAAAAAGTCTGTCAGTAAAACGGATTGTAATAATTATTGCAATAGAGAGCTGAAAAAAGCTTATGAATGGCTAAAAGAAGTAGATAAATTTGCTTTAACAAATGCAATTTATAATATGGATAGTGCTTATCAAAAGTTTTTCAAAGAACATGCAGGTTATCCAAAGTTTAAGAGTAAGCACAGTAATTGTAAATCATATACAACCAATTTTACAAATGGGAATATAACTGTAGATTTTGATAGAGGAAGAATAAAAGCTGCCAAAAATTAAAAAAGGGTAAAAAAATAAAATTACATAGAAAAATTTTCAGGTCGGATAAAAACAGTAACTATATCTAAGGTACCAAGCGGCAAGTACTATGTGTCTGTTCTTGTAGAAACTGAACATAGTCCACTTGTAAAGATAAACGGACAAATAGGATTGGATTTAGGAATAAAAAGATTTATGTATCACATCAGATGGGAAGAAATATGAAAAATCCGAAGACAATTAAAAAAATATGAGAAAAAGCTACAAAATTACAAAGACAATTAGCAAATAAAAACAAAGGGGAGTAGGAACTATCAGAAAAAAAGGAAACAAATAGCACTATGCTATGAGAAAAATAGCTAATACAAGAAAAAGATTATCTGCATAAGATTTCAAGCGAAATTATAAACGAAAAACCAAGTGATAGTTTCGGAAAACTTACAGATAAAAAAATATGGTGAAAAAAATCATAATTTAGCGAAAACTATAAGCGATGTATCGTGGTATGAGCTGACAAGACAACTGGAATATAAGTCAAAAATGGAATGGTGGAAATTATATTAAGATAGATACATAGTGTGAAAGAAAGTAGAGGTAAGCCGTAAACCAGCGCACTTAAATAAAGCTGTCTTAAGTAGGCAACTTATTTGAGGATATAGATTTAGTAGATTGATCAAGAAGCTAAAGGTTCATCAGGAGGAAGCAGTCCTTCCTTTTGTAAAAGTTTTTTTGGCTTGCTTGATAGCCTTAGCCTTCTGTTTTTTTCAGCTAAAGGTGCAGGCATATCGATTTTGTAAAGATCGCTTGGATTCCATACCTCTCCGGTAGACAGCATCCGGTAGATGGCTATAAGAATCATACGGGCAATGGCAATAACAGCTCTTTTTCTTGCCACGGCGTTTAACAAAGGGATTCATATTTCGTTTTTGTAGTAAGGAGACTTGTCAGATTTCACGGCTGCATGAGCACACTGTACTAATGCAGGGTTTGAGGTGAGACACCGGCACGTGTAATACGGACAGATTTCTTCTTACCGGCAGATTCATTGTTGCTGGGGGTAAGACCTGCCCAACAACATAAGCGTTTAGAATTACAAAAACTGAGACATATCAATACCAATTTCGGAGATGATAGTAATTGCACTATCACGTTTGACACCCGGAATGGTAGTTAGTAACCGGATAGCTTTTATCATAATCAGGATCGGAAGAAATCAAAGATTCAATCTGTTTATCTATATCATTGATTTCAGCTGTGATATAATCCATATGTGCGCGAATTAGGCGCATACGATATTTCTGGGCATCAGTCATCTGATATCCTTCGATAGATTCAATCACAGCGTCTTCTTTGGATTTGAGGCTCTTAAGAAGTTTTGAAGCGATTTCTTCATGGTTAATCGTAGTACCTGATTGTTCAAGCAGATAATCGATAATGGATGAGGATGACTTCCCAAAAGATATCGGATACAACAGAATCTAATGCGATATTACAAACAGTAAGAGCATTCTGATATCTATTCTTTTCACTTGAACGGCAAGAAACAAGCTTGTAACGATATCTTGTGTATTCTCTAAGAATACGGATCAACCTACAAGGAATGTAGCTGCTTTTCACAAGTCCCAGTCGGAATAAGTCTCCAATCCATTTAGAATCTTTTTGTATCGTCCTTGTTACCCTTAACAGCTTTAACCCATTTGGGATTAGCAATGGTAACGTTGATTTGATCTTCGAGAAGATTAAAGACAGGAACCCAGTATTTACCTGTGGATTCCATACAGACATCATGGCATTCATTTTCAAGAAGCCACGATTTAAAGTCTAAAATAGAATTGTTGAAGGTAGAGAATCGCTTCTTTTGATAAGAAGGTTCAATACCGGCGGTAGTTTTGATGATTGTGGCAACAAGAAAAGATTTGTGAACATCGACACCACAACAGGTTTGATAAGTAACTTTCATAGTGTAACTCCTTTCGCAAAAGATAAGAAGCCATTGACTGAACTGCCACACAATAAAACAAAGAGCTTTAACAATTCTTAGTGTACGGATTCATGATACCACTTATTTGTGCTTGAAAAGACAGAACTTACACTGATTTTTATGCTGTCTAAAACAGAGAAAGTTTTTACAACTTTACCTCCCGTGCTTTGTAGTATAGCTTCTTGTTATATATTTTAAATCACAGAGTTGAGATGTAAAAACACTTTCATTACTATTTGTGCCGCGGCTTGCCCGCGGAATGGAGATTTTTATGCAAGTAGCCAGCTATGTTTTAGTTGTGGATATAAAAATACAAATGTAAAAGATCTAAAAGTAAGAGATTGGATGTGTCCTTTCTGCAATACAAAACACGATAGAGATATCAATGCGGCAAAAAATATATTGGCAGAAGGATTAAGACAAGTAGTATAAGAAAAAACAATAGGGCAGGGACTGCCCGAATTAACGCCTGTGGAGATAGTAGGTTGCGAGGTCAGCGAAGCAGGAAGCCCATAGGCTTTAGACTATGGGTAGTTCACATTAGATACATATCATCATGGCAATTTAAAAGAAGAGTTAATAGAAAAAGGGTTAGAGTATATAGATAAATATGGCATGGAGGCACTCTCTATGCGTAAACTGGCGGATTCTATAGGAGTCAGTCCTGCTGCACCATATGCACATTTCAAAAACAAGGAAGCTTTTTTATCCAAAGTACGCAACTATATAACAGAGCGATTTTATTCGTCATTGACAGAGATAACGGACAATTGTTCCAATCCTTCACGGATTCTTTTGGAATTAGGTAAAAGTTATGTACTCTTTTTTTATGAGAACCCATTGTATTACCAGCTTTTATTCTCTATCGGTGATATTGATATCGATGACTATCCGCCATTTCGCTTATTTAAAACTACAGCAGAGAAAGTGTTGAAAGGATTATTAGGTAATAAAGGTAGTAGAGCTAATGAAATGAATAATTCTATTATTCATGCAAAAGGTAATTGCTCTCTGGTCCTTGGTTCACGGTCTTTCTTCTGTAGTGACGGTTAAAGGTGTTGTAGATACAAATCATCTTGAGGATGAAGTTGAATTGATTCTTAGCTCAATCAATGTATAGGGGATAATATAGGGGATGAAAATGGTAGGAATCTATCTAAGTGGTACAGGGAAATACAAAAACATTGTGTTCAAAAATTTCTTTCTGCATTAGATTCTGATGCAAAGTGCGTTCCAATTGAAGATAAGGAATCCATAGATACAATTCGAAATAACGGTGATATTGTTCTAGCGTACCCGACACAGTTTTCTAATGTGCCATTTATGGTGAAGGATTTTGTCATTAGGAATAAAGATTTATGGGAAGGGAAAAAAGATTTTTTTAATTACCACTATGGGTGCTTTTTTTCTGGTGATGGAACAGGGTGTCTGGCGAGAGTTCTAAAAAGATATGGAGCGATAATTCTTGGAGGTATGCAGATTCGTATGCCTGATGCGGTTTGTGATAGCAAATTGCTGAAAAAGTCTTTGGAAGAGAATCGAAGAATCGTTCATGAAGCAGATGAAAAAATAGATAAAGCAACAAGTGATATCAAACGAGATGGCAAATATCCCAAGGAGGGCTTGAGTTTTTTTGCTCACATGGCAGGATTATTTGGACAGAGATTATGGTTTTATAAAAAAACGGCGGATTACAACAAGAAACTTAAGATTAGTGATTCCTGTATTGGATGTGGGTTATGTGCATCAAATTGTCCTATGGGAAATTTGAGTATACAAAATGGAAAAGCAGTCAATTTTGGCAAGTGCACCATGTGTTACAGGTGTATAAGTACTTGTCCTAAGAAGGCGATTACTCTTTTGGGAAAAGAGGTAGTCGAACAATGTAGGTATGAGAAATATATTTAGAAAGAGACTTACAGACTTACATTAGAAGAAAAGCTTGCAATGCCTTTGTGCACATTGTAAAATATAGATATCTCTATATGATGAAAAAGTATTAAAGTCAACAAAAACGCAGAATGTAGATTAAAAGATTATGGGAGGTTTTCTATGGAAATTAAGTTGGAAGATTTGGATCAGGTGAGAGAACGCACAGGAGTATCCTATGCTGAGGCAAAGATGGCATTGGAGGAGGCTGATGGAAATGTTGTGGATGCCATTGTAGCGTTAGAGGAGAAGAATGCAAAGACGACAGAAAAGAACAGCGAAGTGGCGAAGGAGATTGTTGAGAAAATAAAAAAGGCCTTCAAAGAGGGAAATGTGACCAAGATTCAAATGAAGAGGGAAGGAAAAATCATTTTGTCCATTCCAGTCAATGTCGGAATCGTTGGTGGGATTGTGGGTGCTTCATTTGCACCATGGGCAATTATTCCAGCAATGTTGGCAGCTTATGGCTTTGATTGCAAATTTTCACTTGTTCGAGACGATGGATCAGTTGAAGATATAGAGTAATTTTTACATATACCTAGTTAATTGATGATAATTAATGATAATTGATGATTTCGTTTGGTATTTACGGTTCGTTCATCGTTTGTTTTTATCGTTCGTTCATGGTCTATAGGTTGGAGGTGAGCTGTAGATGATTTTTCAAGGGGGATGCGAGATAAGATCGCAAAGTATTTGAATCCGACAAGTGATATCGAAGTTCGCATGAGGATTGATGGAAATTCAGTTTATGACTATTGTTGTTTTGGGGTAGATAAAGATGGAAAGTTATCGGATGACCGATATATGGTTTTTTATAATCAGACGGTATCTCCTCAAGGTGAGATTCGATATCAAGTGACAGGCAAGGAAGTGCGATTTCAATTAAATTTGAGTCAATTGCCTCAGACAATAGATAAGTTAGTTTTTACAGCAAGTATTGACGGAAATGGGACAATGAAGGACATTAAAGAATGTTCTTTTCAGATGAGGCAAAGCGGCCATGAGGGCATTGACCTGCAGATGTCAGGAAATGATTTTCAGTCAGAGAAAGCGATTATTGTCGTTGAAGTGTACAGAAAAGGTGAGTGGCGTATTTCGGCTGTGGCCAGTGGATTTAATGGTGGTATTTCTGCCTTGCTTGCTTTTTATGGTGGAACAGAAATGACTTCGGAACAGTCACAGCAAAGTCAACCAGTAAATCAACAGGTAAGTCAACAAGCGATTCAATCAGTCAGTCAGCAAAGTCAACAAGCGGTTGAGGAAAAATCAAAGCCACAAAAAATATCCTTGAAAAAGGGAGAAAAAGTTAGCCTTGAAAAGAATGCTGGAGTGCCGATTATCATTGAAAATGGATGGAAGGCAAAGGGAAAGGATTATGATCTAAAGGCATTGGTGCGATATCGAAATGGCAAGTTGATCTATATTGGGGCGGCCAATGCCGATGAATCGCTGCAGACACCCGATGGAGCAGTAAGGCATGGTGGGGATGTGACATGCCCTGGAAAATTGGAGCATATCGACATTACTTGGCATCCGGATATTGCATCTGTGGCGGTGAGTTCGTATTCTGCATTGGAAAATGGCACGGGTTCATTTCATCGATATGGAGTGTATGTCCGAATCAAATGGCAATCAGGTCATTGAAATACCCGCCGAGGACACAAGTGCAAACGACAGAAGTTATACGCTCTGCTTTGGAGAGATAGTGTACGGAGAGATGAGAAATACATTTGAAGTATCTGCACTGGAAATGTACAGTGCACCAAATTCTGAGAATAGAATCGGATACAGAGGGAATAAGGTTGTCATGGATATTGGACCGAGGGGGCAAACAAAATAAGAAAAAGTGAATAGGAGTGACAAGGTGAACGACGAGAAAATGCGTATGCAATATTCTTTAGGTGGTCTATTGTATTTGCCATCGGTGAATAAGAATATCATTCAAAAAATAAAAGATAGGGCATTTTCACATTTAACTTCTTTGGCTTTTTGTTTGGAAGATGCTATTCAAGATGATTTTTTGGATGAGGCTGAGAAAAACTTAGGGGATATTTTAGCTGAGTTAGTTGAATTTGAAAAGGGAGGTGACAAAGATTCACTTCCTTTGATTTTTATTAGGATAAGAAATCCAAAACATATGAAACATATTCTAAAAATTATATGCTTCATATCAAGATATTATTACGGGGTATATTTTACCAAAATTTGATTTATCCAATATGGATGAGTATCTGGCCATAACAAAGGAAATCAATGCCACCAATCCAAAGAGTGTAGTAAAAAAGATATATATTATGCCTATTCTTGAAAGTCGAATGGTGGCTGAAGTGGGAACAAGAGTCAAAGCTTTACTGAGAATAAAGGAAGCTCTAGATACCATCCAGGAATATGTGTTGAATGTGAGAGTCGGGGGAAATGATTTTTGCAATCTGTATGGATTGAGGCGTTCAGTGAATCAAAGTATCTATGACATTGGTGTGATTAGAGATATCTTTGTTGACATCATTAACATTTTTTCATCTGACTATGTTGTTTCTGCTCCTGTGTGGGAGTATTTTGGCATGGAAAGAGATGGAAAAATGGGATGTAGGGGCTAGAGAGGAACTTGTATTGGATCAACTCAATGGTTTTATTGGAAAGACAGCGATTCATCCGACGCAACTTCCTATGATTTATGAGAGTATGAAGGTAAAAAGGTCAGATTATGATGATGCGATGAAGATATTGTCGTGGGATAATCGTCGCCTTGGCGTGGAAAAGAGCGAAGATGGAAGTCGGATGAATGAAGTCAAGGTTCATGGAAAATGGGCGAAGAAGATGGTGATGCTTGGAAATATTTATGGAATCAAAGCAGAAGAAAAAAAGAAAGAGAATACACAGAGGCAGATGTGTTGCGACTTGCAAAGAGATTTCACAATACAAAAGCGATCGTATTTGCTAGTGGATCCCTTTGCAGGGAAAAAAACATTTGAGTGTTCATCCAAGCGAGGCAATAGATTTATTTCACGCACTGGGGAAAAAAAGGTGAGTCAAGTCTTTGGGGGTGTAAAAACTTGTCATTGGATTTGCAGAGACAGCCACAGCAGTCGGAATGGGTGTGGCAGAGGAAGTTGCTAAAAATTCAAGATTCTTGTGATTGTATCTATATTCATACGACAAGAGAAGAGTTATCAGAGGTTTTTGTCATGGATTGAATTTCGTGAAGAACATAGCCATGCAGTCGAGCAAAAAAAATTGGATGTGTCAAATTTGGGCAGGTGGATCAGGAAAACCGACACCATTGTCTTTGTGGATGATGAAATATCTACAGGAAAGACCATCCTTAATTTTGTTCAGTAATTAAGGATAAAGCATCCGACATTGGCGGGTAAAAATCTTGTGGCCGCTTCCATTATTCAACGCCTCTCCAAAGAAAATCAGTTCAATATGGCACAACAGAAAATAGCGTGTGTATCTGTATTGAATCTGGAATGCATGGACTATGAAAATCTTGTAAAAAAGTACAATATAGAAGAGGCGAAGGAGGCAGAAAGTTACATTGATGCAGAGGATACAAAGGATACAGGGCTTTGTTTTGAACAGTTGCAGGCAAAGAGGAAACTACTTGATCCAAGAAAGGGTGTGAGAGCCAGAGAGTATTCTCACCATTGTGTTGGTTTTGCCAGAAGCATTTTGGATGAAGTAAAATTTGACTTGGATAATCGATCGATTCTTGTGCTGGGCACAGAAGAGTGTATGTATCCTGCGATGATTTTAGGAAGAGAAATAGAAAATAGCAATCATTATTCTGGTGTGAAGGTGTTTACACATTCTACGACCAGAAGTCCTATTGGAATTGCAAAAGATCAGGAGTATCCAATTCAAAATGGATATAAGTTAAAGAGCCTTTATGACAGCAATCGCATAACTTATATTTATAATTTGAGAAAGTATGATCAGGTGATTATCGTTACTGACAGTAGAGAGATTGCAGATTCTTCGCTGGAATCGATGATTTTGGCATTAAAACTTAGTGGAAATCATCATATACTTTTGGTCAGGGGGTAGGGCATTGTTTAGTACATATAAGGATGAGGATGTTATTCTTTTGCTAAAAGATATCACAGGTCTAGTTAGACCGCAGAGTACACAGGAAAGGGAAAGAGCTATTCAAGGTGGGCGACATTATTGTGAAATGTTGCCCATTGAATATGAACCATCAAAGGACTATCAAGATACATTTGAGGATGCCTTAACTCGATATGGTCAAATTACTGCGGATGCAGTAGCTTCTGTTGCACAAAAAATATGGAAGAAGAAGGGAAAAAGAGGTCGCTGTTGTTTCGCTTGCAAGAGCAGGAACGCCAGTGGGAATTTTGATTAAACGCTATATCAAACAAAAAAATATGGTGTGGAGATTGATCATTATACTCTTTCTATCATTCGAGGAAGAGGAATTGATAAAAAAATGCCTTAAATTATATTCTTTCTAGGCATGCTAGCAAGGATATTCAATTTGTTGATGGCTGGACTGGAAAGGGAGCAATACAGAGAGATTAATTCATGCCGTGGCTGAATTTCCAGGTCTTGATTCAGGACTTGCTGTTTTGTCAGATCCTGCCAATATAGCTCAAGTATCGGGAACACAGGATGATTTTTTTTGATTGCAAGTTCGTGCCTCAATTCAACCGTCTCTGGGCTTTTGAGCCGTACTTTTTTGAGATCCGATATTATCGGACCCAATGACTATCACGGTGCTGTTTTTTATCAGGAATTGGAAGAAAGGGATGTTACTTACCACTTCATCGAGTCCATTCAAAGTCATTTTGTAATGAAAGATATTGGCGATGACAACCGAAGTCAACGAGAAGAAAAAAATGTGATCAATCCGCTCTTGAGGAAGTAAGAGAGATTGCAGAGCAATTTCAAATAAGGGATATCAATCTTATTAAGCCAAGTATTGGGGAAGCGACAAGAGTATTGCTTCGACGGCTTCCGTGGAAGATCTTAGTGCATAGCTTAGATGATGAGGAGCACCTAGGACATTTGTACCAACTAGCAAGAGAGAAGGGAGTGGAAGTGGTAGAGTATCCTTTGAAACACTACAGAGCTTGTGGACTTATTCGATCACTTGCCGATACATAGATGAAAAAAATTTTGGTAGCCTGCGACTTAGATAATACACTGATTCATTCGTACAAATATAGAAGAGAGGATGATATTTGTGTGGAGATATTTAAAGGCAGAGAGCAGGGATTTATTTGTAAGGATGCAGTAAAAAAACTGGTGCTTTTAAATGACAAGGTGGAATTTATTCCAATTACAACGAGATCCATAGAGCAATATCAAAGAATACAGTGGGAGAAGATGGTTGTGCCAGAATATGCCCTGACGACCAATGGAGCCATTCTTTTGAAAAATGGAGTAAAGGATGATGTGTGGTTACAGGAGAGCACAAGAATAGTTAGAAAGTATCAAGGCGAATTAAATAGAGTATTAGAATTTCTTGAGAAAGAAGAGGAGTATATTCGCTGCAAATTTGTCGATGGGATGTATGTTTTTTTGTATTGCAAGGATGGTGTGGATATTGTAAGGAAGGTGGAGAGGTATAGAGAGAGAGGACCATACTTCATATTGTTTCGTCGGGGAGAAAAATCTACTTTTTGCCCCCAGAGTTTAATAAAGGAGAAGCATTGTGCAGGTTGAAGGAAAGGTTTTTGCCAAACTATGTTGTTGCAGCAGGAGATAGTGAAATGGATTTGCCAATGATGGAAAATGCCGATTTTGCATTTGGAAAGAGAGAAATTCTTGGAAAAAATTTGAGAGAAAATAGAAGAATTTTTATAGATGAAAATAATTTATTGGATGAGATGTTCGATATTGTTGAGTCTATAGAGGAGGGGAGTTTAGATGAAGACGAGATTCAAAATTTCATATAATTCACCTGTAGTACTTACCTTTGTATTGCTTTGTCTACTGGTTTTACTCATGAGTATTGGAACACACAGAAGAAGTACGACCTTGTTATTTATGACCTATCATTCTTCTTTGTTTAGTCCTTTGACCTATCTTCGATTTTTTACCCATGTCCTTGGGCACAGTGGATGGGAACATCTGATTGGCAATGCGTCTTATTTATTGCTCCTTGGGCCGATGTTGGAAGAAAAGTATGGTTCAAAAACGATTGTTGAGATTATTCTTATGACGGCCCTAGTAACGGGGATTGTGAATTATATTTTTTTCCCGAGTGTTGCACTATGTGGAGCTAGTGGTGTTGTATTTTCTTTTATTCTTTTGTCTTCGTTTACAGGATTTCGGGAGGGAGAGATTCCGCTTACCTTTATTTTGGTTGCGGTGATTTATATTGGGCAGCAGATTTCAAGGAATCACGGTGAATGACAATATTTCTAATATGGCTCATATTGTTGGAGGAATTGTTGGTGCGGTTATTGGATATGCTCTCAATAAAAGACCAAGATAAGAAAAAAGGGGCTGTGAAATAAGTCCCTAAAAGAAATAGGACCATTTGTTCATGATATGTACCCAGAATCCTGGACACATGTTATGAACTAAGCGGAACACATGGATGTTATCCTGTACTTTACAGGTGGCATCCATTTTGTTTTCCGTTGTATTCTTTCATTGTTGTAATAATTTATGTATTCATCTAGTGCTTTTGAGAAACTCTCAAATATCTGAATGAAATATTAATCCTGTAAGTGATTTGAACTTTTTAAACGTCGTCTCTAACATTCTCTTGATTTGATTTAGGTTTGGACTCATCGATAAATCATATGAAATAACTTCATTTGTGTACATGTCAATTATCGGAGAAAGATAACACTTTCCCCATGAAAAGTTAAACTGAGATACATCAGTTGTCCACTTCTGAAGTGGTGCTGTCGCTGTAAAGTCCCTATCTATTATGTTTGGTGCTACTTTGCCTACTTCGCCCTTGAATGAATGATATTTCTCTTTAGGCCTTTTGCCTTGCAATCCAAGTGAATGCATGATGCGTTGTACTCTTTTGTGATTAACAATATTTCCACATCTTAAGAGTTCTCTATACACGCTTCTTACACCATATCTGCCTTTATGCTGATCAAATATTTTCTTGATTTCTTCAGTGAGTTCAGCATTTCTAAAGCCTACAGTATCAACTTTACTGATTTTGTAGTAGTAAGTTGATTTAGGCATATTTAAACCTTTTAATAGGTGCTTTAATTGGTATCCTTCTTCTCTGAGTGCTTTGATGATTGCTGCTTTTTCGCCTTGAGTTGCGCAGCCCATCTTTCTTGTCTCAAGGCGATCCTTTTTTTACTACTTCAATCTCAGCTTTCATTGCCGCAATTTCTGCTCTTAGTCTGATTAACTCTTCACGTTCTGATTCAGTTAAAGGCTTGGGCTCAATCGTTTTCTTTTTCATATCAGGGTTCTTGCTCTTGCGACCTTTCTTTTTATTCACAAGACCATTGTAACCTAATTCTTTGTATTTGCGAACCCACATATATAGCATTCCATCGCCGATACCCGCAGAAATAGCAACTGAATTGTTGGATTGTCCTGCTAATACTTTAGCAACTAATTCATATTTTGCTTCAGGGGTCCACACTTTGCTATTACCTAAGTGCTTTAAAGCATCTGGTCCATTTTGTTCTTCGATACGAACCCAGTATCGAATCATTTTACGAAATCTTGTTATTTTTATCCCTTCTGGTGTTTCAGGCCAGATTCCTTGTCGATATAGCTCGATACACTCTAACTTATACTCATGACTGTAACGCATGAAAAATACCCTCCTTACTGGGTGTCCAGTAAAGAGGGTACATATCATCATGCGAAAGGTCCTATTTTTGTGGTAAAATTAACTTGCAATGAAAAAACTTTACACAATACTTATTGTAATTCAAAACAAGGATATTTACCACTGTTTTTTTCAGATTGTTTGGATCTGCTGGATCCTGTTTTAACATTTGACAGATTGATAGGAGGAATCGATTTAAACAAGTATCTGACGGATATTCCGGAGTACACAACCGGACGACGCAGATATCATCCGGTCAACATGTTAAAAACAGTACTTTTCGGATTTATGACTAGCGGTTACTGCTCTCTGAGAAAACTGGAAGACAACTGCAAAGTTAATATCAGGTTCATGTATCTCATGGATCACCGGACTCCATCATACAGAACCTTTGGATATTTCATCAATAAAATACTTAAAGATAAGATTGAAAATATTTTTAACGATATCAATCATGCTATCTTTAACGAGGAGCATGTAGATCTGCAACATCTCTACATTGACGGCTCCAAGTTTGAAGCAAACACAAACAAGTATACCTGGGTATGGAAGAAGACTACCGAAAAGTTTCGTTACAAGCTTTACGAAAAAATCACTGCGGAGATTGAGGAAATTAATACAGAAATCGCATGGAGTGGGGTGCAGATCACAACAAACACAGAGTATGTACCGGATTATCTGAATGAAATCGTTGAGCAGCTGGTACTTTTATGGGAACTGGATACCAGTACATTTGTTTACGGAAGCGGAAAGCGAAAATCCAAAGAACAGCGTCATTATGAACACTTGACTACTTTCTGTCAGAAACTTCAAGAATACATACAAAAAATTGAAATCTGTGGTCCTGACAGAAACAGTTACTCTAAAACAGATACCTCCGCTACCTTATGCGTATCAAAACGGATTACATGGGCAATGATCAGCTTCTGCCGGCATATAATGTACAGCTTGGTGTAGCAGATGAATATATTACAGTTGTTGACGTGAACCGGTATCGTTCGGATATGGATTGCTTCGTTCCTTTGATGGAGCACTTCAAACAAACTTATGGATTCTATCCCAAATATCCTGTGGCAGATGCCGGATATGTCTCATACAACAATTATATTTTCTGTGAACAGAACGGAATTGAAAAGTATATGAAATTTCCAATGTTTAAAAAGGAAACTAAGGATCGGAAATATCATGAAGATCCATTTCATGCAGTTAATTTCAGAATTGATGAGCAAGGAGTCATGAGATGTCCTAACGATAAAGCATTCCGTTTTTTATGCAGAAAAAATGTGAGGGGAAATCAGTACGGGCTCAAGGAAGAACTGTATGAATGCGAAGACTGTAGCGGATGTCCGTATGCAAAGAAATGTAAGAAGACAGATAAGAATAGAACCGTTTGGATCAATCAGGAACTAACTTCCATGCATCAGGAAGTAATCGAAAACCTAGAAAGTATCCACGGTGCGTTATTAAGAATGAACCGTTCGATACAAGCAGAAGGCACTTTCGGAATTATGAAAAGCGACCGTTGGTACAAGAGAATTGTCCGAAGAGGTATTCATTCAGTCAAACTGGAAGTTTTACTCGTGGCGATAGGCCATAATTTATATAAATATCAGAAAAAAAAGACAAGAAACAGAACTGCCGCATAGATTAAAAAAGAATTTCTATGGGGTAGGGGAATTGCGCTTTTTTTGCATATGATTTCAGTCATTTATACACAATAATTGCAAAAAGGGAGATGTAGGATTGCAATTCGATTTGTACTTGACACAGATACAAGTACAAGTTATACTATTAAAATAAATTTAAGAAAGGGAAAGATATGGATACTAAATTTTCAATAGCATTACATATATTGGTATATATAGAGGAGACTGAAAATGTTGTTACCTCAGAGCTTTTGGCAAAGAGTGTGGGAACAAATGCCAGTCACATTAGGAAAATAATTACATTACTAAAGGATGCGAACATCATAGAGAGTCGGCAGGGAAAAAAGGGAATGAGCTTAAAAGTAAAATCGGATAAGCTTACATTAGACATAGTATATTCAGCAGTTTATCCGGAGAAAGATCTGTTGCATATTCATGATACAGCAAATAAAGAATGTCCTGTTGGAGCAAATATCAAGGAAGCTTTACTTCTAATATTTGAAGAGTCAGAGAAACAATTACTTTTAAATTTAAAGAACAAAACACTCAAGGCATTAATTGAAGATATGTATGAGAATTATAATAAGAAGAATAAGTAGAGGTGAAAAATGAGAGCGGCACAGGTAGAACAATATAATAAAAATAATATTTCAGTAAAAATGGTTAGTTTAGATATACCGATTATAGGAGAGAGAGATGTACTTGTAAGAGTATCTGCAGCAGGTGTAAATCCGCTTGATAATATGATCTCTCGTGGAGAAGTAAAAATGATAGTTCCATATAAACTACCTATAGTTGCAGGTAATGAATTTGTAGGTGTAGTTGAAAAAGTGGGAGCAAAGGTATCTAAATTCAAAGTTAATGATCGTGTTTTTGCAAGGCTGCCACTTGATAAAATTGGAGCATTTGCAGAATATGTGGCTGTAAATGAGAATGCACTTGCAAAGGTACCGGAGTATCTTTCAGATGTAGAGGCGTCGGCAGTACCATTGACAGCACTTACTATAATGCAAGCATTGGAGCTTATGAAAGCGGAAAAAGGAAAAACTATCTTTATTTCAGGAGGTACAGGAAGTGTCGGTGCAATGGCTATCCCTATTGCTAAAGCAAAGGGACTTGAGGTTATTACAAACGGAAGTGCAGAAAATAAAGACAGAGTTTTAGAACTTGGTGCAAGCAGATTTATTGATTATAAAACAGAAGATTACAGTAAGTCTTTATCAAATATTGATTATGTACTGGATACTCTTGGTGGAAATGAAACCGAGAAACAGATGCAGATTCTCAAAAAAGGAGGGAAGATGGTTTCTCTTAGAGCAATGCCAAATGGAGACTTTGCTAAGAGAATGAGATTACCGATGTGGAAGCAGATAATTCTTGGCTTTGCGGGAAGTAAGTTTGATAAATTGGCAGGAAAAATACGGGATTTCTATGACTTCATTTTTTTGTTGAATCAAACGGAAAACAGTTACAGGAAGTAGCTGACTTATTTGAAAAGTTAAAGATAAAGCCGTCTATAGATACAGTATATACTTTGGAAGAAGTGAACTCGGCATTAAATAGGGTAGCAAATGGTCGTTCCAAGGGTAAAACAGTTATTACTATGTAAGGAGATAAGATGCAATTTAAAGAAGTGGATAAATTAGATATAGATGTAAAGGAAGCTGTGAAAAAGCGTGTAAGTACAAGAAGTTTTGAAGATAAGTCATTGAGTAAAGACGACAAGAACAGACTTTTGGAGATAAATAATGGGTTAACAAATCCTTTTGATGTCAATGTCAAAGTACAGTATATCAGCAAGGATTCAGGTGCTGACGGTGTTCAGCTTGGTACTTATGGAACTATTAAAGGCGCCAAAGATTACCTTGCTATAACAGTAAAAGATGAACCATTTGCAATGGAGGTGGTAGGATATCAATTTGAAAATTTGGTACTGAATGCTACACAGATGGGACTTGGAACAGTCTGGCTTGCTGCGACTTTCAGCAGAAAGAACTTTGAAAAGGTAATGGAAATTTCTTCAGATGATCTGTTTCCATGCATCAGCCCGATAGGATATCCTTCCGAAAAGAAATCACTTGTAGAAAAACTTACAAGAGTAGGGCTTGGTTCAAAAAACAGAAAGGCTTGGGAGAAAATCTTTTTCTTAAATGATTTTGCTCATCCCTTATCAAAGGATGATGCAGGAACATATGAACAGTCACTTGAAATGCTAAGATTGGCACCAAGCTCTACAAATGCTCAACCTTGGGCTGTAGTAAAGGAAGGAAACAAATTCCACTTCTTTTGCGATTATAAGAACAATATAAATGAAGATATGAGAAAGATAAAAACATTTGGATCTTGGTATAGCTTTATCGCATTTCCATCAAACAGCTATGGCAGACGGATTAACCGGGAAATTTGAAGTAGAAGATATTAAAAATTACAACACCTGAAAAATATGCATTATGTAATATCTTATGAGTGGGAATAAAAAGCTATAATATTAAAAAAATAAAAAAATTTAAAAACGATGCAATAAAAATGAAGTCCGCGTGCATTAATATAGTGAAAAGGGTAAATAAGAGAACTTAAAAAAAGACAGTATTATCCATATAAACGTCGACGGTGGATGATAAGATTATTAAGAGCTCATTATCTTTCAATCAATAAAAACGCTTGTATTAACAGATTGGTAAAATTATTTTCATTGTACACGGAAAGGATGGAAAATATGAAAAAGTTTAATAAATTAGGTAAGAGTTTAATAGGTGCGGTTACAGTATCTTGTATGTTATTTGCAGCTGGAATGACAGGAGTTCCATATTATGGAAGCACCTTTGTTGCCAAGTCAAAAGTATCCAAATCATATAAAGCAACAAAGAAAATAACAGCTGATGAGGCTAAAAGAATTGCGCTTGCACACGCAAAATTGGCGGAAAAGGACGTGACTTTTGTTAAAGTGGAACTTGAGCTTGAGAACTATGTTATTCCTACACAGCCAAGTACAGCAGCGGCTAATACTCAAACTTCAGAGATTTCGGTAGAAAGAGCAAAGCAGATAGCACTTTCACACGCAGGAGTCGGATCGGCAAGATTTAAAAAGGCTAAACTTGATTATGAAAATGGTGTTAAAGTTTATGAGATCGAGTTCAAAGTTGGAAACTTGGAATATGAATATGATATCAATGTTTCAAACGGAGCTATAGTCTCCAGCAGTGTAGAGGTAGATGATTAATAGAGATATATACTTACAGTCAGTCCGGGGTGATTCCCCGGGCTGATTTTTTATGCATAACAGTAAGTCGGGCTAAGTTTAAATTACTTCAATGTAAATTGAAGTTTGTTTGAAGTGATATTGAAGTTGACTTTGAAGTTATAATGAAGTAACATTGAAGTAGTTCAAACAAGGAGTGTAGAATATGTTTTTGGAGGAGATAACAGGTGATATAAGGCCGGAAAGTGATAAGCTTGAGTGTAAAGCAGTTTTAAACAGAGAAGATGTCGTTGGTTGGCTTAAAAGTATTGCCGGATTTGCAAATGCATCAGGTGGAGATTTCTATATCGGAGTTGAGGATAAGACTAATAAACTGATAGGTTTTGACAGGAAAGCAGCTGATAATGAAAGAAATTATTTTAATAATCAGGTAAATGAGCATTTGACACCAAGACCACAAATGAAAATTTCGTTTTTAAGTTATGAGATGCGTGGAAATGAACGATTTATAATAAAGGTGAGTATAGAAGAATCTACTATAAAGCCCGTAATTCTAAAAATATAAAAAAATATTCCGGCTATTTTTTTATGAGGCGTGACGGATTTACAAATGGAGCAACTTATGAAGAAATCATAGATATGAGTGTAAGAAGTAAAAATACACAATATGATATCTTAATATCTGACATTAAATATAATCCTGAAAATTTTTTTCAATGCTTAGAGAGTTCTATAAGAAATATAATAATGGTAAGACTTTGAAAGATAAGGCATTACAGTCATTAGGATTTTTTTAATGAAGAAGGTTATTTGTCTAACGGTGCAGTTTTATTTCAAGATGATTATAAGGGTAACAAAACCGATGTACAGTGCTCCGTATTTTCCGGATCAAATAAGGGGAGCGACAGAGTCGTTACTATTAATCGCTTTAAAGGGAATGTAATAGCGAGTATAAGTTATATTATTGACTTTGTAAATCAAAGAATGAATCATAGTATTATAAAGCTGGATGAAGGTAGAGTAGATATTGATTCATATCCGGCAAGGGCCCTATTTGAAGGTGTAATAAATGCAATTGCTCATAGAGATTATTATCTGGACGGAACACAAATTCAAGTCGATATGTTTAAGGACAGATTGGAAATATCATCACCCGGAGGTTTTTACAGAGGTGAGAAACTTGGCAAAACATATGATTTATCTACAATTATTTCAAAGAGAAGAAATGAAATAATATCAGGAGTTTTAGTTTTATGTAATGTAATGGAGGCGGCAGGTACAGGCTTTGATAAGATAGTAGAGGAGTATAAGTCGGCGGATGAAGTACATAAGCCATATATTTATTCAAAGTCCGACCACTTTACATTGGTATTGCCGGATCTGACATATGATAGAGGTATTGAAAATAATGATGTACCAAATATTAGCTTTCAGCCTGTTCCACAAGGGACGGAGCTTGATAAAAAGGTACTGTCATTTTGTTATCATAGAGCACATAAGGTCTCTGAGATAGTGGAATACTTGGGAATCAGTGATTCAACATATTTTAGAAAGAAAGTTTTGGCTAATCTTGAAAAAAACGGGTATTTAGAAAAGAGTAAGTTATCAAGAGCGGCGTTTTATAAGACAAATCATAGCATGGTAAGTATTGAATGATGTAGTTTAATATAAGATTATTTATTGAAAGTCAGTCCGGGATAGCTACGGGCTGATTTTTTTATTCATTTTGATATATAAGCCTAGATTATTCATGGTAACTCCATGAAAGTGGCTTAAAGCCACATAATTACTATATTTTAACAAAATATTGCTTTCACCTAGTAAGTGAATAAAAAAGAGCGTCCATTTGTGGTAAAATTAAGGTGACAAAACTCAAAAAATCACACAAAGGAGCCCTTTATGAGTATTGTAAACATCTTATCACTTGAAAGCAATAGAAGAATTAAAATTAATTTCGATGGAGGCGATTTATCCTCCGATGCAGGCCTACTTCTTATAAAAGAATTCGTAAGTAAACTTAGTTATAACATATTTAATTGGTTTAGACGACCCGCATTATCTGCAAATATGAGAAAACAACGCATTGATACTGTCCGTTTAAAACTGCTTAAGATTGCTGCAAAAGTAATTCGTTCAGCAAGGTATATAACATTCAAGCTGTGTAGCAGTTGCCCATATAAGGATGAGTTTTACAATACCCTATCCAATATCAGCAAGCTATGTATACAGCTTGAATGACAACTAATAATGAACCTTGACAGCTTGATAACTACTTGTAAACTCTACACAGGGGAAGTCTGCCTATTTTTAGGTGTATTAAGTCAGTTATAGCGTCATGGGTTAAGTTTAAAGATTTATAGCACGGTACTTAATTTAATTATTGTACCGTGAATAATTCAGGCTAAAGGATAATTATACTAAAAATATTTTTTTGGAGAATATCTATGAACGGAAGAAAAGATATAGATGAAAATGTAACGATAATCCAAAAACAGAGAGCTACAAAAGATTATACATATACTTATTATCCACAGTATTACGAGATAACTCACGAGAGATTGTTGACTTATCTCTACCAATGCTGTCAGCAATATATGTAATTGTACAATTTTGTGAATGGAGAAGTAGTATCTTTTCACGCTTCTATGGTGTAATATGTTTGTAATGACTCATTGTGCTTCCTGGTATTTGGATGTTTTAGCAAACACCATTTTACCGGAAACAATGAGTCATTATTCATTTGTTACACTTAGATTGTAAATTCAATATTAAAGAGGAAGAGAAAAAAGCATTGAAAAAGGTACAGGGAAATACCAAAGTAAATATGTATTTTCAGGAAAAATCTACTGTGGTGAATGTGGAGCGACCTTCAAGAGGAGACAGCACTACAAACCAAGTGGAGATTACGTGGCTTGGTGCTGTAATGGACATATTACAGATAAAAATGCTTGTTCAATGATGTATATTCGTGATGAGGATATAAAGACTGCATTTCTTAGAATGATTCGTAAACTGCAGACTGCACATGACCAAGTTCTGAAACCTTTTGTTATGGGTCTTAAAGGAACAAACAATAAGCAAAGACTAAAACAGGTATTAACCTTGGAAGAGCAGATCGAAAAAAATGCGGAACAGGCAACAGTTCTAACAAGCCTGATGAGTTCTGGTTATATTGAGCCAGAGGTTTTTCACGCAGAAAATAATAGATTGACTTTAGAAGCAGATAGTCTGGCAAGAAATAAAGCTTATTGTAAAAAGCATTAACGGAGATTTAAGTCATTTAGATGAGGCACAGAAATTTGCAGGGTTATATAAGCTAGCCTAAGTGACGCTACGAATGATAACATTTCATACTCGCTCCGGCATCTGCTTCGCTCCGCCTAATGCGCTCGCTTAGAATTTATCATTCGTAGCTGATACCTTAAATTTATGCAAATAACAACCCGAATACCAAATTAAAGACAGCCCCCCTGCCCACATGTGGCTGATGTGTTAGCTTATCAAATTTATGATTGCAAGGGCTGCCGGTTGGAGAACGAGTATAACGAAGTTCTCTGTATGGTGAGCTGACACAAGTTACCAGTAAGTTTAATGTCTGAATCCGTTCGTTATTATTTCCTTAGCGCCATTTTGCGGTATTCAGATGGAAACAGCCCTGTATTGTTTTTAAAATTTGTCGCAAATCTTCCTGCATTAGAATATCCCACAGCCAAGGCAACCTGTTCGATTGTAAGGTCTGTAGACGTTAAGAGCATTTCCGCATGGCTCATACGTCGCTGTCTGATGTATTCAGAAATTGTGCAGCTATATATGTGCTTAAAAGAGTTCTTCAACTTTGTTGTACCCATACAGGCTATTCGTGCGAGCATATCAAGTGGAAGGTCCGAGTTGAAATGGTCATTGATATATGAGGCAACATTGTTCAATGCATCAATGTCCTGCCTAGAAATTCGTACACAAGGATCATTTTTACTTTTCTTTCCGCGTTCATAAACAAGAGAGACAGCTTCAGCGACCTTGGCCTCATAGAACAACTTGGCCGGTATGCCGTCTCCCTTATAATCCCAAACCTGACGCAAAAGATGTGACATTTCCAGGAAGTCAAGTGTCTGTCCAACGCGGATAAAAGCCTCATGCGGAGACAGGTAGTCATCGGGATAGCTTTCTTTCAGATATTTTTCATAATATGCAGGAAATACCTCTATTCCCACAGAACGAATCGGGATATTTATGCATAATGGATTTATATTCATCATGCCCTCCGTAAAAGGTTTTTACACATCCTGCGGTTAAGCGGCGGTAAGGAGTTAACTCCTCTCCGGACACAGAATCATAGTAGGTAATGCTTAGACATTCTGGAGTATTAAGAGATACAAAGCTATCTTCAAAAAAATAGAAATCATGGATTTTAATATCAAACAAATCTTTTTCTCCATAGACCCAGTAATATCCACAGGCAACTTCCTTCGGAGCGAGATACAATTTTTCCTGCAGGGCTAAAGTCAGGAGATGATTCTACTTCAACAAATCCGCTGTGGGTAAGCCATTCTTTATAAAATTCGTTTATTTCCATATAATCACATCAAAATCATACATATCGGACATTATTTCATACATATCAGGCAAATAACTCTTGGTCATATTGTATTGCTTTCCTTGTTATTCTATACTACTTACACTATTAGTTATATTTAACTGAATATTACCACAGTATCTATAAAATATCAATACACTAGCATAAAGGGGGTCATTAGTTATGACAAATGAAACAAACATCAAGAAACAGAAACTTACGATTAAGGAACTTATTACGGTAGGTATTTTTTCTGCAATTATTTTTATATGCATCTCTTTGAGCGGAGGGCCATTTGCAATGTTCCCGGCCTTAACCTTTTATTATCCGGTAGGTGGTGCTCTTCTTGCAGGACCTGTGTATCTTTTGCTGATTGCGAAAGTACCAAAACCCGGACCAATCTTTACCGCAGGACTGTTGATGGCAATATTTTGTTATGTGACCGGTATGCATATAGGCATGACTATCGGATATCTGGCCGGAAGCGTACTGGCGGAATTTGTGGCAGGGACAGGACGCTATAGGAACATAAAAATCAACATTCTTTCCTACATTGTTTTCTGCCTCGGAGGAACTGGGTCATATATTGCATATTTCATCAATCCTAAGGCTTGGGTGAGTAGGATGCTGGAGAAAGGTACACCTCATGAGTATCTGGATACAATGGCAGCTTCAGTTAACAATTTTATTTTGATAACTATGTTTGCAGGTACAGTTTTAGTGGCTCTTTTCAGTGGTTTTGTCGGAAGTAAACTATTGAAGAAACAATTTGAAAAAGCGGGAATAACTGCATGATTTTAAGAGAATACACTAGAAACAGTACCGGGATACAGTTTGACCCACGCACAAAAATCATTTTGCTGATTTTATGCGTAATTTCAGCAACAATTGCTCCGTCGCTTCTGTACGAGAGTGTGCTTGTTTTTGCAATTGTAGTATTTGGATGTGCAAGTGGGAAAGTTCTCAGGTCACTTTTATGCGCGGCATTTTATGGTGCCTTTTGCATGTTGACGCTGTTTATTATGTCACTTGAAAAAGGGGTGCTTTACACTGTGTTTACATCATGGCTAGGCTTGTTTTATGCAGTCTACCCCTGTGTTTTCTTAGCAGGCATTATTCTTTCCACAACAAAGGTGAGTGAGTTTTTAACCGCAATGAATAAGGCGCATATTCCTAATAAGGTGGTTATTCCTTTGGCGGTTATGCTTAGATATATTCCCACGGTTCGTGAAGACTGGGGTTATATCAAAGACGCCATGAGGCTTAGGGATGTAACTCCTTCAGTTCTTGGATTCCTTAAAAAACCTGCAATGACAGTTGAATGTCTGTATGTTCCATTGCTGATGACGGCTTCAAATGCAGCAGATGAATTATCTGCTGCAGCACTCACACGCGGGATAGAGAACCCAAGACCACGTACCTGCCTTCTTCGGATATACTTGCGGGGAAGGGACTGGGCAGTTATGGTTCTTGCGGTCTGCGTACTTGTTTTGGGTTTTGCTTGGGAAAGGATAGTGTAGCGTATGATTGAGTTTAAGCATGTATCTTTCTCGTATGACTTAAACATGGAGCAGGAAGATACACAGGAAATAGATAATTTGCATGACATCAATTTGACAGTAAATGATGGGGAATGCGTCCTTCTCTGTGGGAAAAGCGGATGCGGAAAATCCACGTTGACGCGCCTTGTAAATGGGCTTATCCCACATTTTTATCCCGGTAAGCTGACAGGAGAAGTTCTGCTTGACGGGAGGGACATATCGAAAATGCCAATGTATGAAACTGCGTCCCTGGTCGGCTCGGTATTTCAGAATCCAAGGACACAGTTCTTTAATGTAGACACAGACAGTGAAATTGCTTTTGGAGTGGAAAATCTAGCGTTACCAAGGGAACAGATTGAAGAAAAAGTTGAGGCTGCCACAAAGGATTTGGAGATTGAAAATCTACGGGGAAGAAATATTTTCTCTCTTTCAGGAGGAGAAAAGCAGAAGATTGCTTTTGCCTCCGTATATGCCATGAATCCTTCTGTCTATCTCTTGGATGAACCGTCATCCAATCTGGACATGGAATCAGTGGTTGCTTTAAGGGAGCATATTAAAAGGCTTAAGGCTCAGGGAAAGACGGTTTTAATTGTCGAGCATAGGCTATATTACCTGATGGGTATCGCTGACCGAGTCATAGTACTTGATGAGGGTCAGATAAAAAAGGTTTACTCTGTCAAAGAGTTCGAGGCTTTGACAGATGAAGAGCGCAGGTGTATGGGCCTTCGAACGATTGACTTACTAAGAGAGGTTCCTGAGATAATCATAGAAAAAGAACAGGAGGTAAAACTAGAGCTAGAAGATGTCTCTCTGTTCTACAGGAAAAAATCCGTGGTAGAAAATATTAGTGTAAAAATTTCAAGGGGAGAGGTAATAGCACTTATTGGGGAAAATGGCACAGGAAAAACAACATTTTCACGGTCTCTTTGCGGATTGCATAGAGAGACAAAAGGGGATTATTTCTGGGATGGCAAAGTCATATCGAAGAAAAAACGGCAGAAGATCGCCTATATGGTCATGCAAGACGTAAATTATGAGCTCTTTGCAGAGAGTGTGGAAGCAGAATGTTCCTTTGGAATAAAGAATCCGGATTTAAATGTAGTCACAGCTGTGATGGATGTGCTAGGACTGACGCATTTTGCTAGACGGCATCCCGGTACTCTTTCAGGTGGACAAAAGCAACGATTGGCTGTTGCTGTGAGTCAAGTCTGTAAAAAAGAACTAATCATCTTTGACGAACCTACAAGTGGACTTGATTATGAAAGCATGGCAAGAGTTGCTAAAATTGTGCGTAACCTCTCTGAACAGAGGAAAATTATATTTGTTGTTACACATGATTATGAATTTTTTTGCAGGACATGCAGTCGTATGCTTGTATTTTCTGATGGAAAAATAAGTAACGATTTAAAATGCCGTGCAGATAATAAGGAAGAGATTAGGCAGTTATTCTTTCGTGCTGCGGGTGAAATATTGGAGGTGATTTTTTTGAATAAGGATCAGGAAAAACCGGTGAAATTACTGCTTAAATGGGCGGGCAATGATAAATGGTATTTATTAGCCTCTGTCTTGTGTGCATTCTTAAGTGGACTGTTTGTAATCGGAGTATATATCGGCATTTATCGCCTGATGGATGCCGTCCTTCTTGGAACTCTCACACGGAAAGTATTGACAGATTGTATAGTTTTGGTAACAACCACAACAATTCTTCGCATGATACTGCTTGGCCTGTCAGGAGTACTCTCACATAAAGGGGCCTATAACACCCTGTTCAAGGTTAGATGTATGATTATAGATCACCTGGCGAAGATTCCGCTTGGATACATCAATGAGCGGAGTACAGGTGAAATCAAAACTATCTTGAATGAGAACATTGAGAAGTTAGAGTTATGTCTCGCACATAACATTCCTGAGCTTGTCAGCTATCTTACCGGTCCTGTCGTAATTTTTTTGCCTATCTTATGACGGTGAATGCAACACTGGCACTTATTTCCCTGATTCCTCTTGTTTTGGATATTCCAGTGATGATGTCAGTGTTTAAGAAAATGTCTGATATGCTGCCTGAGGCTAACGTATCGCTTGAAGGCTTCAATTCTGTCATGGTCGAATATGTCCGCGGAATGCGTCTGATTAAGGCTTACCGGATGGGCAGCAAATCATTTAAAAAATTTACAGAAGCTATTTTTTACGGTAACAGGGCGTGGAACAAGATTTCGGAAAAGACTGCTCCTTTGTATGCTGTGTTCATCCTGTTGTTGGAGTCTGGGCTTTTGTTAATTGTTCCTATTGGAGGGAGGCTTTTTCTGCGGGGATCTATCTCAGCCAGTGCATTTCTCCTGTTTGCCTATATCGGTTCATTATATTTGACAGAATTGCTTCCGCTTCAGCAACTTGCAGGAAACTTCGCGCAGGCGTTTAGCGGTATTACAAAAGTAAAAGAAATATTGGAAATTCCGATATTTGAAGGTGGAGACGTTTTTCCGGAAAAATACGATATCGAACTTAAAGATGTGCGCTTTTCCTATGATGGGAAAACAAATGTGCTTGAAAATTGCTGCCTATACATAAGGGATGGTGAAAAGGTTGCTGTTGTGGGAGCATCCGGAGCGGGTAAAAGCACTATTGCAGCACTTATTGCACGCTTCTACGACGTGGACTGCGGAGAGGTTATGATTGGAGGAAAAAATGTCAAAAACATTAGATATGAAACTCTCCTTCAGAATATATCTATTGTATTTCAGAAGACCTTTCTTACACAGGACTCAGTCTTTGATAATATCTGCATGGGAACGAATGCTTCTCTTACGCAGGTGAGGGAGGCTGCAAGCAAAGCACAGATTGATGATTTTATTATGTCACTTCCTGATGGATATGATACAAAGGTCGGAAGTTATGGATCCAGATTTTCAGGGGGAGAAAAGCAGCGGATTGCCATTGCAAGGGCAATCTTAAAAAATGCACCGATTCTTATTTTGGACGAAGCAACGAGTGCCGCTGATCCGGAAAATCAGATGGAGATTGACAAGGCAATCAAGAACCTCTGCAAAGGAAAAACCGTCATCATTATTGCACATCGCCTAAGTGTGGTCAGAATGTGCGATAGGATGTTGGTAGTAGAGAATAATACGATTACAGATATTGGAACACATGACGAATTGATTTCGCGGAATATATATTATCAAAAAAGCTGGAAAAGCTATGAATTATCAAGAAATATCACCTATGGGAAAGGAGGAAGAGGAAGATGACAGACAAAAATCTTTTCCATAAGAATTCTAGGTTTTACTGCGGTCTGATATTGACCGTTTTGGAAGGACTTCTTTCAGGAAGCAACTACATTGTCATTTACATGGTGCTTAAAATGCTGTATGAGAGAGTTACTGATATTAAGAACATCTTTAGTATATCCTGCCTCGTAGGAATAATTTTTGTGATACGTCTTGTCATTTATAGCATTGGCTATACACAGAGTCAAGTAGGAGGTGCTGAGATATCTAAAAAAATATCCGTCTGGGACTTGGAGATAAGCTAAGGAAGGTTCCATTATCCTGTTTTACCCAAAAACGAGAAGGACAATATATAAATATCATGACTGCAGATGTGAATAGTTATGAGCAGATTCTTACGCACAAGCTTGCAGCCCTTGTGAAAAACGGGGTTTTGTCCGTTATAGTGCTTGCTTTTGTCAGTGTACTATATTTCCCTGCTGCAGTCATTCTTATGATTTCACTTTTTCTACTAATACCTGAAATGTGGCTGTCGTTTCGAATTGTGAGAAAGTACGGTATGGAGAAGAATTTAGTTACAGCAAAAGCCGTAGGACAGATAGTTGAGTACATTGACGGAATTCAAACCTTCCGTTCATATGGAATGGGTGGTACTAAAAAAATAGGAATACAACAGAAACATTGCGAAAAATTCAGCACAGTCAGTTATCAATATGAGGCGCATGGCATACCTGTTAATTTTGCTTTTAATATTATAAATTGGCTCACTGTCCCACTGGCTATGTGGATTGGATACATTCCATGGCAGTCAGGCAGTATTAGTGCCATTACCTTTCTGTTTCTATGTATGCTGCCTATGGTCTTAGCAAAGCTTACTGCATCGATTTCGGTTGATATGTTCAGTTACAGAAATCTCTTGATATCAAAGGCAAATATTAAAAATGTGCTGGCAGAAAATGAAGAATCGAAAAGTACAGAGGTCTTTTCACCAAAAGAGCATGGCATATCGTTTCGCAATGTGTCGTTTTCATATGTGCAGGAGGAACCTGTTCTAAAAAATATTAGTTTTTCGATACCTGACCACGGACTAACCGCAATCGTGGGTGACTCAGGCTCGGGCAAATCAACGATTCTGAATCTAATTGCAAAGTATTATGATCCTGATAGCGGAGAAATCGGCATTGGAGGGCAATCTATCCGTAATGCTAATGCAGAAGATGTGCTTACGCTAATATCAATGGTAGACCAGGACACTTTCTTGTTTAATGATACAGTACGGGAAAACATACGCTATGCAAAACCGTCATCTACAGATGAAGAAATAGAGAATGCCTGCAAGAAGGCCAACTGTGACCAGTTTATCCACAAATTGGAAGAAGGCTATGATACATCTATAGGCGAAAATGGGAATTTGCTTTCAGGTGGTGAAAGGCAACGGCTTTCTATAGCACGTGCTATATTGAAAGACAGTCCGATACTGCTTCTTGACGAGGCGACATCTTCTTTGGACATTGAGAATGAATTCGCCGTAAAACAGGCAATTTCAAATCTTCTGCAGGAAAACAAGACTGTTGTGATGATTGCCCACACATTGTCTATTACAAAAAATGCCGATCAGATTCTCGTTGTGGCTGATGGAAAGGTAGTAGAGTCGGGTACCCATGAAAAACTTCTGGCATTAGGTGGTAAATATACTGCTATGTGGAATGCTGAGATCCATACTTTTTATTAGTTATCCTCCGGAATCTGTTATATCAGAAAAGCTTCAAACGGTTTTGACCGGAGCTGAGAACAATAGCAGAAGTAAAGATTAGTGTGAAAGAAAGTAGAGGTAAGGCGTAAATTGGTGCACTTAAATAAGCTGTCTTAAGTAGGCAACTTATTTGAGGATATAGATTTAGTAGATTGATCAAGAAGCTAAAGGTTCATCAGGAGGAAGCAGTCCTTCCTTTTGTAAAAGTTTTTTGGCTTGCTTGATAGCCTTAGCCTTCTGTTTTTCAGCTAAAGGTGCAGGCATATCGATTTTGTAAAGATCGCTTGGATTCCATACCTCTCCGGTAGACAGCATCCGGTAGATGGCTGTAAGAATCATACGGGCAATGGCAATAACAGCTCTTTTCTTGCCACGGCGTTTAACAAGGGATTCATATTTTGTTTTGTAGTAAGGAGACTTGTCAGATTTCACGGCTGCATGAGCACACTGTACTAATGCAGGTTTGAGGTAGACACCGGCACGTGTAATACGGACAGATTTCTTCTTACCGGCAGATTCATTGTTGCCGGGGGTAAGACCTGCCCAACAACATAAGCGTTTAGAATTACAAAACTGAGACATATCAATACCAATTTCGGAGATGATAGTAATTGCACTATCACGTTTGACACCCGGAATGGTAGTTAGTAACCGGATAGCTTTATCATAATCAGGATCGGAAGAAATCAAAGATTCAATCTGTTTATCTATATCATTGATTTCAGCTGTGATATAATCCATATGTGCGCGAATTAGGCGCATACGATATTTCTGGGCATCAGTCATCTGATATCCTTCGATAGATTCAATCACAGCGTCTTCTTTGGATTTGAGGCTCTTAAGAAGTTTTGAAGCGATTTCTTCATGGTTAATCGTAGTACCTGATTGTTCAAGCAGATAATCGATAATGGATGAGGATGACTTCCCAAAGATATCGGATACAACAGAATCTAATGCGATATTACAAACAGTAAGAGCATTCTGATATCTATTCTTTTCACTTGAACGGCAAGAAACAAGCTTGTAACGATATCTTGTGTATTCTCTAAGAATACGGATCAACCTACAAGGAATGTAGCTGCTTTTCACAAGTCCCAGTCGGAATAAGTCTCCAATCCATTTAGAATCTTTGGTATCGTCCTTGTTACCCTTAACAGCTTTAACCCATTTGGGATTAGCAATGGTAACGTTGATTTGATCTTCGAGAAGATTAAAGACAGGAACCCAGTATTTACCTGTGGATTCCATACAGACATCATGGCATTCATTTTCAAGAAGCCACGATTTAAAGTCTAAAATAGAATTGTTGAAGGTAGAGAATCGCTTCTTTTGATAAGAAGGTTCAATACCGGCGGTAGTTTTGATGATTGTGGCAACAAGAAAAGATTTGTGAGCATCGACACCACAACAGGTTTGATAAGTAACTTTCATAGTGTAACTCCTTTCGCAAAAGATAAGAAGCCATTGACTGAACTGCCACACAATAAAACAAAGAGCTTTAACAATTCTTAGTGTACGGATTCATGATACCACTTATTTGTGCTTGAAAAGACAGAACTTACACTGATTTTTATGCTGTCTAAAACAGAGAAAGTTTTTACAACTTTACCTCCCGTGCTTTGTAGTATAGCTTCTTGTTATATATTTTAAATCACAGAGTTGAGATGTAAAACACTTTCATTACTATTTGTGCCGTGGCTTGCCCGCGGAATGGAGATTTTTATGATATATACACAATATTAAAAACTAAAACAGATAAAATAAACCTGAATTATTCACGGTACAATAATTAAATTAAGTACCGTGCTATAAATCTTTAAACTTAACCCATGACGCTATAACTGACTTAATACACCTAAAAATGGGCAGACTTCCCCTAGATAAGGTTTACAAGTAGTTATCAAGCTGTCAAGGTTCATTATTAGTTGTTATTCAAGCTGTATACATAGCTTACTGATATTGTATAGGGTATTATAGAACTCACCCTTTATATGGGCAGCTGCTGCACAGCTTGAATGTTATATACCTTGCTGAACGAATTACTTTTGCAGTAACCTTAAGCAGTTTTAGACGGACAGTATCAATGCGTTGTTTTCTCATATTTGCAGATAATGCGGGTCGCCTAAACCAATTAAATATGTTATAACTAAGTTTACTTACGAATTCTTTTATAAGAAGTAAGCCTGCATCGGAGGATAAATCGCCTCCATCGAAATTAATTTTAATTTTTCTATTGCTTTCAAGTGATAAGGTGTTTACAATACTCATAAAGGGCTCCTTTGTGTGATTTTTTTGAGTTTTGTCACCTTAATTTTACCACAAATGGATGCTCTTTTTTATTCACTTACTAGGTGAAAGCAATATTTTGTTAAAATATAGTAATTATGTGGCTTTAATCCACTTTCATGGAGTTACCATGAATAATCTAGGTTAAATTATTATTTACAAAGTAATATGAATTTAAAAGCAAAAGGGAGATAATTTTATGGATTTAATACAGGCAATTCTTGTCGGAATTGCTATAGCAGCTATTTTTAACGGTGCAGTGGCTTCTTTGGTACTTATTAATCCAAGATTCTTTTTGGATTCTTATCCAAAGGCTATCAAGAAAACAGCTCCGAAACAAATGACAAAGCAAGAGAAAAAGATAAACATGACACTTACTATCATTATTGTGGGAGTTTGTTTTATTTATTCAACAATAAGTATTTTACATTCAGGAGTCGTTGGCTTTTGGAATATATTTTGGATGGGATACATTCAGTGGAGTATATTAAATATAGGAGATTTTTTTGTTATTGGATTGTCTCTTATTTCAAGGAAAAATATAAAGAAAAGATAGTTATTCCGGGAACAGAGGGACACAAAGATTATGAGTTTAATAATTGGATGAAACATTTGGCAATTCGAGAACATTTTTTTATTAGTTCCATTTTTTTCTTGTACCAATTATAGCTACAATTCAAGCTTTGTTTGTTGGCTTTTTAGGAAGATAAATTTAGAGTTGCATAAACAATTTAATAATTTGATAAGAGATACCATAAGAACAGTAAATCAAATCGGTTTTTATATACTTACAGTCAGTCCGGGGTGAATTCCCCGGGCTGATTTTTTATGCATAACAGTAAGTCGGGCTGAGTTTAAATTACTTCAAAGTAAATTGAAGTTTGTTTGAAGTGATATTGAAGTTGACTTTGAAGTAACTGTGAAGTAGTTCAAATAACCACTTGTTAGCAAAGCCTAACTATGGTATAATAATTTTACCGACGATAACGTCGGTAAAGAGGAGGTACTATATGGCTGCTGCGAAGAGGCTTAGTGAGGCTGAAAGAAAAAAAGAAATTATGAATTCAGCTACAAAAGTAATTGCCGCAAAGGGCTTAGGAAAGGCAACTATGGAAGATATCATCGCGGGAACAACTTTATCAAAAGGAGGAGTGTATCACTACTATGGGAACGTAACAGAAATCTTTAAAGACATTATGATAAGCGGGATTGATTACAGAAACAATATTATTAAGGAGCATTTGGTTGAATGTGAAAAGGGTGGTGAGATTAAGTTTATGGCAAAACAGTTGGTTGATAAAGTCATAGACAACAATCCTTTAACGCCTCTTTATGTTGAGTTTTTGATAGAGAAAAAAAGAAATCCCGAACTGAATAATATTATGGAAGAGCTTCAAGAACAGACAAAGGAAAGATTTAAAGAGATATGGAGTAATGACTCAGGATGGTTGTTTGATCCTCAAATTTTTCAGTTTGTTACCGATTTTATGAATGCTCTGATATTGGCTTCGGATGTACTGGATGCAAGAGAAAATTTCAAAAAGAACAGACAGCATTTGGAAGCAATATTTACTTACTTATTTGAACAAGTAAAGGAGAAAAATGGATGGGAGTTTATAAGAAATTATTCAGATATGTGCCGAATGAAAAATATATCGGATATATGACAATCATAGTATCAAGTATTTCGGCATTCCTGGTGGTTTATGGATATTATTACATGTTTTTACTTCTAAAAGAAGCGGTAGTAAAGGGAAATTATGAAAATGCAGGATATTATTCTACAAGGATAGTTATCTGTTTAACTATAAGTGCAGTAATGTATTTGGTATCCGGCATTGTTTCACATAAGCTGGCATTTAGACTTGAAACAAATCTACGAAAAAGAGGAATTGAAGGACTTACAGATGCAAGCTTTCGATTTTTTGATCTACATTCCTCAGGATATATAAGAAAAACTATAGATGACAATGCGGCAAAGACACATATGGCGGTAGCTCATATGTTGCCGGATAATTCACAGGCATTTTTGGTACCGATTTTTGCATTTATACTGGCATTTGCCATAAGTCTTAGAGTCGGAATCGTTATTATAGTTTTATCAGTTATAAGCGGACTTATATTGATGGGAATGATGGGCAATAAAGATTTTATGAAGCTTTATCAGACTTCACTTGACAAACTGAGTTCTGAAACTGTGGAGTATATCAGAGGCATACAGGTAATAAAGATATTCGGTTCAAAACTTAGATCTTTTAAGGCATTACATGATTCTATTATGGAGTATTCAAAATACGCTTATGATTATTCTCTGTCTTGTAAAACACCCTATGTCATATATCAGCTGATATTTTTAGGATTGATTGCCATTATCAGCATTCCGCTCAGCTTCTTTTTGACCGGTATAAAAGATTCTAAATTTATGGCTGTGGAGCTTATTATGATCTTTTTCTTAAGCGGCGTAATAATGGTTTCTTTTATGAAAATAATGTGGGCAAGCATGAATATCTATAATGCAAATTTTGCCATTGACAGTTTGGAAGAATTATATGAAAAGATGCAGGAGGATAAACTCACATATGGAAACAGAGATCATTTTGACAATTTCAATATTGAATTTGAAAATGTGAGCTTTTCATATGGGGATAAAAAGGTTCTGGAAAACTTATCATTTTCATTAGAAGAGAAAAAAACTTATGCCTTAGTAGGGCATTCAGGTTCAGGAAAGTCAACTATTGCAAAGCTTTTGTCAGGATTTTATAAGGTTGATAAGGGGGCAATAAAAATAGGTGGATATCCTCTTTCTGAATATACAAAGGAGGCAATCATAAGGAATATCTCGTTTGTATTCCAAGACAGCAAACTGTTTAAAAAATCTATATATGATAATGTAGCATTGGCTGATGAAAATGCAGGTAGAGATAAAGTAATGAAGGCTCTCAGTCTTGCAGGTTGTGATGAAATTATTGAAAAGTTTAAAGACAGGGAAATACAATTATAGGTTCAAAGGGAGTGTATCTTTCAGGAGGTGAAAAGCAAAGGATTGCTATTGCAAGGGCTATTTTGAAAAATTCACCTATTGTAATTATGGATGAAGCGAGTGCGGCAATTGATGCAGATAATGAATATGAATTACAAAAAGCATTTAAAAATTTAATGCAGGATAAGACTGTTATAATGATTGCCCATAGGATGACAAGTATCAGAAATGTAGATGAAATAATAGTTTTGGAAAAGGGAAATATAATAGAGCGAGGAGATAATGATTCATTGGTAAAAACCGAAGGGTTATACAGCAGACTCCTCGGTCTTTACGAAACTGCAAATGATTGGAGGGTGTCAAATGAAAAACTACTATAAGAAAAGATATGCTCTCTCAGAACAGGGTGCAAAAAATCTTACAAAAGCAACGATATATTGTTTTTTGACATATTGTATCAACCTTGGTCCGATGTTTATTTTAATGGGACTTATTAATCAGTTGGTCTTGGGAAATGTATCAAGCACCTTGCAGTATATTGTTATGGCAATACTTACTCTTGTTTTTATGTATATTTTATTATCAGAAGAATATGTAAGCCTTTATAATTCCACCTATAAAGAATCGGCAAATTTGAGAAAGGGAATAGCAGAGAATCTGGCACAGCTTCCGCTGGCTTATTTTTCAAAGCACGATCTCTCCGACCTTTCACAAACGATAATGTCTGATGTGGAAAGGGTAGAGCATTCTATGAGCCATTCTATACCAAAGGTTGTGGCTATGTGGTTATTCTTTCCTCTGATGGGACTTATTATGCTTATTGGAAACTGGAAGCTTGGACTTGCAGCAATTATTCCCACTCTTTTAAGTTTTATGATCAATCCTTTGGCAAAACAGAAGGAAGTTTCAGAGTACAGCAGGTACTTTAATGTGCTAAGAGATAATTCAGAGCTTTTTCAAGAAACAATAGAGTTACAACAGGAGATAAGCAGCTTTAATCAAGCCGACAAGGTGAAGAAAAACCTGTATAAAAAGATGGAGGAGAGCGAGAGGATTCATCTTAAAGTAGAGGTTCTTCCGATGTTGGCTGTGGGAATTTCTTCATCACTTTCATATATAAGCCTTGCAGTAGTATTGGCTGTCGGAATACAGTTACTTATTCACAATGAGATCAGCCTCTTATATCTGATAGGATACCTGATAGGAGCAATAAAGGTTAAAGAACTTTTTGATGTTTCAAGGGAAGGAATGACCGAAATGTCCTATATTGAACCTGCAATTGTAAGAATAAAGGAGATAAAAAATGCAGCGCTTCAAGAGGGTAAAGATACAGACCTTTCAAGCTACGATATAGAATTTAAAAACGTTTCATTTGCTTATAATAAAGATGCAAAGGTATTAAAAGATGTGAGTTTTACGGCAAAGCAGGGTGAGGTTACAGCTTTGGTAGGTATATCGGGTTCCGGTAAAACTTCCGTACTAAGACTTATATCAAGGCTGTATGACTATGATACCGGAAGCATCTTAATAGACGGAAAGGATATCAAAAATATATCTACAGAATCATTGTTTAAGAATGTCTCAATAGTATTTCAGGATGTGACCTTGTTTAATACAAGCATTATGGAAAATATTCGTTTGGGCAGGGAGAGTGCAACAGATGAGGAAGTAAAGGAAGCGGCAGTGCTTGCTAACTGTACGGACTTTATCGAAATTGCCGGATGGATTTAATACTCTGATTGGAGAAAACGGTGCTGAATTATCAGGTGGAGAAAGACAGAGAATTTCTATTGCAAGAGCATTTCTAAAGGATGCACCTGTTTTGATATTGGATGAGATATCGGCAAGCCTTGATGTGGACAATGAAAAGAAGATACAGGACAGTTTAAATAAGCTTATCAAGGACAAAACGGTTATTATTATCTCTCACAGATTAAAATCAATAGAAAATGTGAATAAGATTGTGGTAATAGATGAGGGAGTTGTTGAGACATCAGGAAATCATGATGAGCTTATAAAAGATTCAAAGGTATATAAAAACTTGATTGAAAAGACAAAATTAGCGGAAGCATTTAATTATTAGGGGGAAGATATGAAAGAGAAAAAGCTGAAAATAAAGGATCTGGTGACTATAGGTGTATTTGCTGTTATATATTTTGTAGTTACTTTTGCCGTTGGAATGATTGGAGTTATTCCGATTTTATTCCTGATATATCCTACAATACTGGGAATTGTTAGCGGAACTGTTGTTATGTTATTTATGGCTAAAGTACAAAAACCTTGGGCATTGTTTATTTTCGGAATGCTGTCACCTCTTATTATGCTTGTGGGAGGCCATACCTATGTAATTGTACTTCATGCATTTGCAGTAATGATTATAGCCGAGTTGATAAGAAGAATCGGTCATTATAATTCATTTAAATACAATATGCTTTCATTCGCAATATTTAATACTTGGATCTGCGGTTCACTTATGCAAATGTTATGGGCAAGGGAGAAATACATTGAGTTATCTATGATGATGGGCAAGGAGTATGTAGATATTTTGATAAAACTTATTACTTATCAGCATATGGCTTTGGTTTATCTTGGTGCTATAATCGGAGGACTTGTAGGAGCAAATATTGGAAGAATATTACTGAAAAAGCATTTTATAAAGGCAGGTATAGTTTGATGTATTACATCAATGACAAAAGACTAAATCCAAATCCTATAACCCAGTTTTTTGTTGTAGTGTTACTTGGGTTTACTGTAGTACATTCTATAAATCACTATTTGGAAATAGCTGCTGTATTGGTGATATCTATTATGTACCTTATTAATGGATTTAGAAGAGAGGCAATAAAAAATATACTGGTATTTGGTGTATTGTTCTTTGTACCGAGTTTTAGTGCTTTGGCAAAGCTTCCCATATTTATAATGATGATGCTTTCATTACCGGCTATATTTCGTATGTTCTATCTTCCTTTTGCAGCAGGTGAATTTATGATTAAGACTTCTGATGTCGGAAGTATTATCTCATCAATGGATGCTTTAAAAATACCAAAGGAAGTTTCTGTACCTATAGCCGTAATGTTCAGGTTCTTCCCTTCATTTGCCGAGGAGAAAAATAACATTATGATGGCAATGAGAATAAGGGGAATAGAAACAAAAAATCCTGTTAAATACCTTGAATATATTGCTGTACCCCTGCTTATTATTTCATCAAATATTGCAGATGATATTGCAAAGGCTGCGGAAACAAAATGCATTGCAAATCCTGTAAAGAAAACAAGGTACATAAAAGTAAAAATTCATTTGATCGATTTTATTTATGCTTTCACAATGATAATTATAGTGGTGGGAGGTCTTATATGCTTACGTTAGAGAATCTGTCACTGTTTTACGAACAGGATAAAAAAGTACTTGATGATATCAACTTAATCGTAGCGGACGGTGAATGTGTACTTCTTACCGGAGAGAGCGGAAGCGGAAAATCTTCTATTATAAATTCTATAAACGGTCTGGCTTTTGAATATGAAAATGCCAAATTTAGCGGCAACGTAAAGGTTGACAATAAAGATTTAAAGGGAATGGAGCTTTATGAAATATCCCTGATGATATCCAGCGTTTTCCAAAACCCAAAGACACATTTTTTCAATGTGGATACAACACTTGAACTGTTATTTTATCTTGAAAACATAGGTCTTGATAGAAAAGAAATGGAAAGTCGTATGGAAGATATGCTAAAGCTCTTTCCCATAAAGCACTTGCTTGGGCGTAGCATATTTGATCTTTCAGGTGGAGAAAAGCAGATACTTTGTGTGGCTGCATGCTATATTTCAGGTTGTAAGATAATAGTACTTGATGAGCCTTCCTCAAATCTGGATGATACATATATTGATATATTAAAAGAAATGTTGCATATACTAAAGAATAAGGGAATAACGCTTATCATTGCAGAGCATAGAATCTATTATTTGACGGATTTGGCAGATCGAATTATTCTTGTCAGAAAGGGAGAGTTTTTTAAGGAGCTTACAAAAGATGAACTTTTAAACTCTGAAAAGCAACTTAGACTTCGCTCTGCGATAAAAACAGTATTGAAAGCTCAAAATAAGTTGTTTGGAAATGATTTAAATGTTAAAAAACTCGAGTACAACTTTAAAGACGGTTCGGGGTTAAAGATAGATGATATTTCATTTGGTCTTGGAAATATTTACGGTATTACCGGAAAAAACGGCTGCGGTAAATCTACATTTATAAGAGTAATGACAGGCCTTGATGATAAGAGAAAGAGTGAGATAACATTTGACGGGAAAATTCTAAACAAAAAAGACAGACTGAAATTCATCATTGGTTATGCAGGATGTAAATCATCAGCTTTTCACAGATTCTGTAGAGGAAGAAATAAAACTTGGGGTTAAGGATTTGTCACAGGATAGATTAGATAAGGTTCTATTTGGTCTTGAACTTACAGAATTAAAGGACAGACATCCTATGAGCCTTTCAGGTGGACAAAAACAAAGAGTAGCCATTGCTTCAGTTCTATGTAAAAACTCAAGATTTATATTTTTTGATGAGCCCACAAGCGGTATGGATTATAAAAATATGATAAGAATTTCAAAGCTGATAAAGGAGATGAGTACTAAAGATAATATTATATTTATTGTTTCCCACGACAATGAATTTTTAAATGAAACCGCAGACAGTATACTTTGCCTTGAGGAATTTAAGATCCCGGCATCCCAAAATGAAAGTAATAGAATCATTTATTATTAAACAAAACTTTAAGAACTGTAGTTTAATATATGATATAATCAAAGAAAACATTGGAGGATACTTTATGGATCGTTTCAAGAAAGTTTACAGACAGGGAGTAATAGAAGTACTTGAAGTCTGGGTTGATACGGATACAGGTGTAAACTATTTGTTTAAGGCAAACGGATATGCAGGAGGTCTGACAGCTTTACTGGATAAAGACGGAAAGCCTGTAATCACATACAATGGTAAAGAAGAATTGTAAATAAAAACTGTAGCGGAAGGGTAGCTTCTACTACAGTTTTTATGTCTATTCCCATATTGTATGCTGTGCTCTCACACCATATTTATCAGGTTTATAAAGTGAATCGAAATTAGCTTCTATACTGTATCTTTTCCATATAACATAGTCGGAAGTCTGAATCTTAAGTGTAAATGAAATATCATTCCTTATTTCTTCATATTCAATCGGATGTAGTGAAAAAATATCAGTCAAATCTCTTTTTCTAAAGTCATCTATACTTAGCCTAGATTATTCACGACAAAGCCGTAAAAGTGGCTGAAAACCACATGATTACTATATTTTAACAAAATATTGCTTTCACTTATTAAGTGAAGAAAAAAGAGCGTCCATTTGTGGTAAAAATTAAGGTGCTAAAAACTTAACAAAAATCACACAAAGGAGCCCTTTATGAGTATTGTAAACACCTTTATCACTTGAAAGCAATAGAAAAAAATTAAAAATTAATTTCGATGGAGGCGATTTATCCTCCGATGCAGGCTTACTTCTTATAAAAGAATTCGTAAGTAAACTTGGCATGGATAAACTTTTCAGTCAATCATTTAATACCAATGATTCTGCATTATTCCGTTATCACACTGATAAAGAAAACCTTCTTCAGATGATATATATGATCATTGCAGGCTATTTTGAAGATGATTCTTCAGATGAACTTACAAATGATCCTGTGTTTAAAGCAGTGCTAAATAAAGACACTTTAGCATCACAACCGACCATTTCAAGATTTCATAATCGAATGGATGAGGATTCGCTGAATCAGTTCCTTTCAATAAATCAAATTCTTCGAAAGAAAGTTTATAGTGTTCAGATGCCTGAAGCCATCATTTTGGATTTGGACTCAACACTTCTTAATACCTATGGCAAACAGGAAGGCAGAGCATTTAACTTCCATTATCAAAGTAACGGTTACCATCCACTTGTTTGCTATGATGGCCTCACAGGAGATTTGATTAAAATTCAGCTTCGCGATGGGACTCAGTATTCAAGCACAGGAGTTGTGGACTTTCTTCAGCCTATCCTTGATGAATATCTTGAAGATTTTCCGGAAATTAAACTTCTCCTTCGTGGAGATAGTGGCTTTGCAACACCCGGTTTATATAAACAGTGTGAAGAAAACGGTACCGGCTATGTAATTCGTTTGAAAGAAAATGCTATACTTCGTGATAAAGCATCATATCTTGTAGATGAACTTGATGAAATCACAAAAAACAACAAAGTAGATTATGCTGTAGTTTATGGTGAATTCATGTATCAGGCAGGTCCTTGGCCTTATGAAAGACATGTTGTCTGTAAAGTTGCAAAACCTGAAAATCCAATGATTTACATGTATACATTCATTGTTACAAACATGGAATCATCCCCTGAATATCTTATCAAGTTCTATTGCAAAAGAGGCTTGATGGAAAACTTCATCAAGGAGAGTAAAACAGGTTTTGACTTTGCTTCTGTCAGCAGTCATACAAGAATTGTAAATGCCAACAGGCTTCAAATACATGCACTTGCTTATAACATATTTAATTGGTTTAGACGATTGACATTATCTGCAAATATGAGAAAACAACGCATTGATACTGTCCGTCTAAAACTGCTGAAGATTGCTACAAAAGTAATTCGTTCAGCAAGGTATATAACATTCAAGCTGTGTAGCAGTTGCCCATATAAGGATGAGTTCTATAATACCCTATACAATATCAGCAAGCTATGTATACAGCTTGAATAACAACTAATAATGAACCTTGACAGCTTGATAACTACTTGTAAACTCTACCTAGGGGAAGTCTGCCCATTTAGGGGTATTAAGTCAGTTGCAGCGTCATGGATTAAGTTTAAAGATTTATAGCATGGTAATTAACTTAAGTATTATACCGTGAATAATGCAGGCTTAGTTTTGACAGGTCGGTATTATTAAATTTAACTTCTGATAAAGCTTCACTGTCTGCCGGAATCCTGTAATAAGTTATTGTACAGTTTTTTAGTTTATCGCTATCTTTTAATGTAGGAGTAACACTTACAAAACCGTAGGATTTATCATTACGAAATATTTCCAAAAGTTCACCATAATAAAAGTGGTCATTACGATTGTTTACTATTTCGCTGTCTGCAGACTTTTCCGAGAAGTAAAAGCCGTCAGACAAAAGAGTGGATGCCTTTGTTTCGCCGACAATTATATTGCTTTTATCTATTTGTACTACGACCGGCTTTTCGGGAAAACCTATCATAGATACAAAGAGAGTAAGAGTAAAAAGTGAAATAAACAGTCCGGCTATAACAGCATTTGAAGCTGAGTAGAGTCGAAATATTTTATTTTTATGATTGCTTATAAGTCCTAAGATAAGCTGAAGGAGATGATAAATTATCAAGCTTATTACTGCAAGTCCAAGCTGAAATTTTAAACATCTATAAAGTGACAAGGTAAAATTATTTGTCATGTAAAACATAATGCCTATACAGGAGATATTTGCCAAGACATACACGAAGAAAAATAATAATGCAGCTTTTAGTGCAGCAGATTCGGTAATATCATCATAGTCTATATGTATTCTACCTTGAAAGCCCTGTCCGATATTGTACATCCATTTTGGAACTTCCTTTCCGGTAGTTACTGCAATTACCAGCCTTAAAAACATATAGATTGTTAATATAAAGCATAGTAAAACCAAAAGACCAAAAATTAATGCAAATATAGTAAATCCCATTTTATTCCCCCATTATTCCCAAATAGTATGCTGTGCCCTGACACCATAATGGTGTACTGAGTTGTTTTCAAAAAAATCCGCCTCAATGCTATAACTTTTCCACAGTGAGTACCCTACAGTTTGCAGTTTTAAGGTATACAAAGGACTGCGTTTATACTGATGATAATTATATGGCTTCAGTGAAAAGATATCAGCCAGATCGCTGTTTTCAAAATCCTGAATGCTCAATGATGATAGAGCTGTATTATTAAATTTTACCTGAGATAAAACTTCACTGTCACCCGGTATCTCATAATATGTTATGGTGCAATTTTCAAGTTTATCTGAATTCTTAAATGTAGGAGTAATACTCATAAATCCATAAGATTTTCCGTCACGAAGCAACTCTACAAGTTCACCATAGTGAAGTTGGCTGTTTCGTTTATTTACAATTTCACTGTCTGCATCTTTACCGTAAAAGGTAAAGTCGTCTGCTAAAAGAGAGGAGGCTTTTGTTTCGCCTATTACCACAGTGCTGTTATCTATTTGTATATCTAGAGGTCTTTCAGGAAGTCCCACCCTAAGCATCCATAGAGTATATACAAGTGCAGTAACAAATATCCCGGCCATTACAGCGTTTGTCGGTGAGTAGAGTGGCCTGTAAATTCCCAATATATGAGATACAAAAAATAAAATTAGTTTTACTATAAAGTAGAATAACATTGCTATCAAAACAACTACTGCCTGCAAGCCTACACATATATAAAATGCTTTATTGTAATTTTGTGTTTGATAATACATTACAAAAATAGAAAAAAATATTGGCTAAAAATAAAAACAAAGGATAAAAAAATTGGTATCCCACAATGCTGCAGGTTCTGTAAAATCCTCGTAATTGATATTGATTTTACTTTTAAATACCTGTCCAATCTTGTACATCCAATTTGGAACCTCAGTATAAGTACTTACAGCTATTACCAGTTTTATGTACATATAAACTGTAAACATAAGGAGTATCAATATAAGCATAGCGAGTGCTATGGAAATTATAAAAAAAGGCCATTGTAGCTCCCCTTTTCAAATTAAAAGTTGTATACTTATATTATATCATTTTGTTGTAAAATTTACGATATTTAATACTTTTATGGGGAGGAATATGGCTGTTTCATATTTTATCTATGTGACGGATAAAGAAAATACTGATTTTAATTTAGAGAAGTTTAATAATGACATTAAACAAAGATTTCCTAAAGTCGGTATTTCGGTAAAGGATGATGAGGACTGTCGGTACAATATTTGTTGGGAAGACTACGAGGATGAGTATGAGTTTGAACTTTGGATGCTTAAGGATAGAAGTGTATTCATGATAAATTATTTCAACTCAAAAAACAGGCTCTATGATTATGCAGAGTTTATAAAATGGCTCAGAAGCTACTTCCCTTATGAAAAGGAAGTTTTATTATGTGATGAGGGATATAATAAAACTATTGTATTAAGTGAGGGAGTAGAGATAGAGGATATTTTGGAGATGCCGGAGTAGGAGCATCATTGTTAAAACATACCGGATATATATCATATTACGTATAGGTTTACAGTTGAGAAATTCAGATATATAAAGTATGATAGGTATGTCAATTAATATATAAATAAGATTAAATTAATAAATTTATAATGGAGGTAATGGGAATGGAAACAGGCTCTGTAAATGATTTAAAAACTTTTGTGGAAATGAAATCTTTCGGTGATATTTTACCTAAGAACGGAACAAATATAAGAAGCCCTTATGAGCATCAAAAAAAGGCTATGGAAGCACTTGATAAGATTAATAAAGAAGACTTTTTTCGATGGAAAAAGTATATGAAAGCTATGTGGCGCGACAGATGAAAAAAATCTTCTCACCAGATGGTTGGAAGGTATCTGCTCAGGATAAGGGATATTTCTTATTCCAGGAGGGCCATGAAGAAAAGAAAAAAACATCTTCAGACTACGACCAGATATTGTCATTAGGAGAGGAGATGTAACAGTTGTATTGGATACGAAATGGAAACGCCTTATTCCTGATCGAAGTAAAAACTATGGAATAAGCTCAAGTGATATGTATCAGATGTATGCATATTCTAAAAAGTATACCGAGGGAGATATGGTGCCAGAAGTATGGGTACTATACCCTAAGACAGAAGAGATGCACGAACCACTGCACTTTGATAGTGGGGATGGTACAAAAGTATATGTTTTCTTTGTAGATATGGCCAAGAAGGATACAAATTTGAGCGAGCTGAAGGCTATGATTTAGGCTTCTATTAGAGAGATTAAGGCACCATTCAGATTTTCTATGTGTAACATCTAGCCGGGTGAAGAGATAGAGTTCTGCAATACTGCATCTGAGTTTCAGGAGAAGTATGTGTTGTTGTTGACAAGCAAGTTCAGTACGAAGGAAAGGTATGATCCCTTTCTGCATTGGCAACAAAACTCTCGAATACTAAGTGGGGAGTTGCTGGCTCACATTATTTCAAGTAAAAGGGCGAATGGCTCAATGATATTAGAGAACGCTGTGAAAAGAGATTTATGGAATAGTTATTTTTGGAGGACTTAAATTAAATGAATTATAAACACAAGGTAAGATTAACGGAGGATATAAAAGATTTTAACAAATTACTACATAAGCTTGGTAATGAAGTATTTGTAAAATATAATTTTAGTGTTAATGAAGATTTTACTGAAATGTATGTATATGTAGCTGATACATGCTATGTAATTGATAATGATATAAGTTATCAATATTTTTTTGAATTTAACTATAGAGCAACATCATAAAAAGAAAATGTGGACCTGAAGTTACTTCATATTATAATTTAAATGGATACATGGGATTTAATATAAGCGACAGTAAGGATTTTTAAACAATACAATAGAAATGATATATACACAGACTCGCATCCTCAGGGAACATACTATGTTATTAAATATGAAGTAGTATTTTCATTAGTGATGAGAAATGGAATGGAGCATTTTGGAGATAGTTTACTTAACATTTGTTTCGCTGATTCTTATGGAAGAAGGATTGAGGATGCACAGATAGGATATGGTGAAGATGATAATTGCTATAGAACACATAAATTTTATGTTAAAAAAATACAAACACTTAATGATTATGAGTTGATAATAGATTTGTATAATAAATCATTTGATCAATACAAATATGCTATTATTGATGAAGATGGTATGTATAAGCAGGCGATAGAGTATTATGAAAATAGAGGAATGTTTGAAACAGTACGCGCTTTGACGGATATTCATAATTCTGTCATTAAATAGATTTACACCCACTTTTCGACCTAACCAAGGTACACCGTTATTTTGTATTAAAATAATAGTTATATCTGAGGGTGTTGATTTACTAAAGACAAAAACAGTATTTTTGGCAAGACCTACAGTTTCATCTATTTTGATGACACAGATGGTTGGTAGAGCATTGCGAGGAACGGCAGCGGGTGGTACATCAAGTGCATATATTGTTTCATTTATAGATCATTGGAATGAGCATATTGCATGGGTAAATCCGGAAAGTTTATTTGCAGGAGATAATGAATTTCAGGATAGTGATGATTCCGAGTGCATCAAAAGAGATATTCAACTGATTGCAATCTCAAAGATTGAGGAGTTTGCAAGAATACTTGATAATTCGGTAGATACAATAGATTTGGAAAGAGTTGCTTTTGAAAAAAGAATTCCTATAGGAATGTACGCATTTAATTATCTGGAAGAAAACAGAATGGACCATTCATATCAGGTAATGGTATATGACAGCACACAGGAAGCTTATAAGAATCTTATGGAGTCACTTCCTTCATTGTTCAAGTCATTTGATGTAACAGAGGAGTATCTGACAAAAGAACAGCTTGATGAAATGGAGGAACAGTGCAGGGATTCATTCTTCTGTGGTGAAATGATTCCGCCATATGAGAGCAGAGATGTTATAAATATCATAAAATACTATGCACAATATGAGGAAGCACCAAGATTCTATACATTTGAAGAGATGGATAGAAATAAGCTGGATATATCAAAGATTGCAAGGCATATTTGGGATGAAGATATGGGGGTACGTAAAAAGGCTGAATACATTGATGAGCTATGGAATTCCGGTGACGACAATATGCTTAGCTTGTTCTTTGGCAGAAAAATATATTTTTTAAAGCAGCTTGATATTGAGTTGATGAAATTAGCAAATCCAGGTATAGATGGTTGGAAAGAAGGACCAACTATGGTTGATGGAGTCAAGAAGCTGGAAAATTTACCGCTCCATAGAATTCGTGAGATTGATCCTGATTATGAAAAATATTTAAGAGATGAAATTTTTAAAAAGTATACTGATGAAGTCGGTAATTATCGTTGTGCCTGCTGTGGATTTACAGACAGATCCAGAGTTCCTTTCCAAGTAGACCATATTATTGCTATGAATAATGGCGGTAAATCTGTTGTGGAGAATTTACAGATTCTTTGCCGCAGTTGTAATGCAAGGAAGAGTGATAAATAATGTATGGATTGTTTTATTCGGCAATCGATATTGCATTTATCTTACAGGATTTAAAACTTGGTTGTAGAGAAGAAAGTAAAATTCTTGATTCAATATGGGAAAATGAAAAGAGCTTACTTTCCAAACAGTACAGAGATAATAAGAGAAAATTTCTGCTGGATATATATTAATGGAGTCATTATATATTGGATAAGGATGCAATTGATGAAGAACTTGTTGCCATACAGAGGGATTTGAAGCATTCGGACAGAACATTGCAATTAGATCAGTTAAGCGGTTATTTTTTTCTGATTTTTGATATTTTCTTTAAAAAGTTGTCGTATAAAAAAATATTATATGGCGGAATCAAATTTGTATGCATAGGTTTTTAGAGAATTACTAAATAAATATGGATATAAGCGCAAGTCACCACTAATACTCCAGTATATAAAACATTGTTTGATATTCTATCATCTGGAAGTGACTATTTATGGAAGAGGTAGTTGCGATATAGAAATAGTAGGCATTGATGAAATGTTGATGTTTAGAGTAATAAGTTAGTGTATTTAAATAATGGGACAGTCACAAGTTTAGAATAAGCAGGTGAAAAATGATTACAGGTATCGACTACATCTTATATACAGATAAAAGCAAGGATGCTTTTATAGAAAAAATAAAAGAAAGTGTTACGTTTTGGGAAGATCCATATATTGTCATTGATAATGAAGATGAAACAACAGATATTTTTGTTTCTCGAGATGAAGAGATGTTTTGGTTGATGGACGAAAAGGGATTTTATATAGATGAACTGTCCGGATGATATGTACCCTCTTTACTGGACACCTAGTAAGGAGGGTATTTTTCATGCGTTACAGTCATGAGTATAAGTTAGAGTGTATCGAGCTATATCGACAAGGAATCTGGCCTGAAACACCAGAAGGGATAAAAATAACAAGATTTCGTAAAATGATTCGATACTGGGTTCGTATCGAAGAACAAAATGGACCAGACGCTTTAAAGCACTTAGGTAATAACAAAGTGTGGACCCCTGAAGCGAAATATGAATTAGTTGCTAAAGTATTAGCAGGACAATCCAACAATTCAGTTGCTATTTCTGCGGGTATCAGCGATGGAATGCTATATATGTGGGTTCGCAAATACAAAAAATTAGGTTACAATGGTCTTGTGAATAAAAAGAAAGGTCGCAAGAGCAAGAACCCTGATATGAAAAAGAAAACGATTGAGCCCAAGCCTTTAACTGAATCAGAACGCGAAGAGTTAATCAGACTAAGAGCAGAAATTGCGGCAATGAAAGCTGAGATTGAAGTAGTAAAAAAAGGATCGCCTTGAGACAAGAAAGATGGGCTGCGCAACTCAAGGCGAAAAAGCAGCAATCATCAAAGCACTCAGAGAAGAAGGATACCAATTAAAGCACCTATTAAAAGGTTTAAATATGCCTAAATCAACTTACTACTACGAAATCAGTAAAGTTGATACTGTAGGCTTTAGAAATGCTGAACTCACTGAAGAAATCAAGAAAATATTTGATCAGCATAAAGGCAGATATGGTGTAAGAAGAGTGTATAGAGAACTCTTAAGATGTGGAAATATTGTTAATCACAAAAGAGTACAACGCATCATACATTCACTTGGATTGCAAGGCAAAAGGCCTAAAGAGAAATATCATTCATTCAAGGGCGAAGTAGGCAAAGTAGCACCAAACATAATAGATAGGGACTTTACAGCGACAGCACCACTTCAGAAGTGGACAACTGATGTATCTCAGTTTAACTTTTCATGGGGAAAGTGTTATCTTTCTCCGATAATTGATATGTACACAAATGAAGTTATTTCATATGATTTATCGATGAGTCCAAACCTAAATCAAATCAAGAGGATGTTAGAGACGGCGTTTAAAAAGTTCAAATCACTTACAGGATTAATATTTCATTCAGATCAAGGATGGCAATATCAACATAACTATTATCGTCAAGAACTAAAAAACAGAGGAATTATCCAATCAATGTCTAGGCGTGGCAATTGCATAGACAATTGCATTATAGAAATATTCTTTGGACGTCTAAAGAATGAAATGTATTATGGCTACGAAAAAGAATATGAATCATTTGAGAGTTTCTCAAAAGCACTAGATGAATACATAAATTATTACAACAATGAAAGAATACAACGGAAAACAAAATGGATGCCACCTGTAAAGTACAGGATAACATCCATGTGTTCCGCTTAGTTCATAACATGTGTCCAGGATTCTGGGTACATATCATAATCATTAAGCCGCCTTTTTTGTTTAAAGTTTTAAATCTCCGTCCTTTACAAGTCCCGCTTTTCTTATGAACATATGGATAACAGGTGTCATTACGGCAGGTAGAATAAAGGATATCATTATAAGTCCAAACCAATCAAATGAAGTGATGGCGGATTTGGCACCGCTTGTTACATCATTCACCCAACCTGTATACACTCCGAGTTGGCCTACAAGACCGCAGGTACCCATACCGGATGATACTGCGGCACCATTCATTTGCAACTTGAATATACAGGTTGCAATAGGTCCAGTAATCATGGATGTAATACATGGAGCTATCCAAACTCTCGGATTCTTTACAATATTGCCCATCTGAAGCATGGATGTACCGATACCTTGTGAGATAAGTCCTCCCCACTTGTTTTCAGGGAATGAGATAACTGCAAAGCCTACCATCTGGGCACAGCAACCTGCCAGTGCGGCACCGCCTGCAAGTCCTGTAAGTCCGAGTGCGGCACAAATGGCAGCAGATGAAATAGGAAGTGTAAGCGCCACACCTACAAGAAGTGAGACAAGAATTCCCATAAGGAAAGGTTGGAGGCTTGTAGCCCACATGATAACAGTACCGAGCTTCATAGCAGCCTTTCCGAGAGTAGGTGCAAGCAGTGCGGATAAAAGTATTCCGACCGAGATAGTGACAAGCGGAGTGACCAGTATATCTATTTTGGTTTCTTTGACACCATCTTACCTGCTTCAGAAGCTATTATTGCTACAAAAAGTACGGCAAGCGGTCCTCCTGCACCTCCAAGTGCATTGGATGCAAAACCCACCGTAATCAGTGAAAACAGTACAAGCGGCGGAGTGGCAAGTGCATAGCCTATTGCCACAGCCATTGCAGGTCCGCTCATGGTACTTGCAAGAGAACCTACAGTATAGTCAACTCCTGCAATGGTGGCTACAGTGCTTGTAAGAAAACCGATATTAAACTGCTTTCCGACAGTATTGATAATAGTACCTATTAAAAGTGAACAAAACAGTCCCTGTGCCATAGCTCCCAAAGCGTCTATACCATATCTTTTTGCAGAAATAATGATATCCTTTCGCTTAAGAAATAACTTTAGCTTTTCCATAATGAACGCCTCCATTAAATTATGTTTACTTTCAGTACAATTCTAAAAACTTTAAAAGTAGTTTGTCAAGCCGAATTTATAGCATATTTACAAAATTGACAAGAAAAAAATAGTACTTAACGAGAGTGAGTTATTGTGCTGTCTTTTGACAGCTAAAAAGGTCTGAACTCCGTATATATCAAGGGTTTCAGACCTTTTTAATTCACAAAAAGTGTAGCTGGGACTACTTACTTTTTTTTGCTGTCTCGAAAGGCTTTCTTCATACTCAAATCGGTTAAGATTTCATAATCGGTACGAAATCCAAATGCTTCATGAAGTGCATCTGTTATAGCTGTTCTTGTGTAAGTGGGTAGATATCCTAACTTTTCTCCCGGACGATACATCATCATAGAGCGTAATACGTTAATAATCTCATCGCATGTATATTGTTCGCCAAGTTTTTTCTCAAGTATCCTAAATACTACCAATGAAGCAAAACAAGTTATGAAATGTGCCTTTATGCGATCCTCTCTTTGAAGATAAATAGGGCGTGCACTGAACTCGGTTTTCATGATTCTGAAACATTCTTCAATTTCCCATCTCTTCTTGTTTATACGAACGATTTCTTCCGCCCCGGTTGTCTCCAGATTAGTACAAACGGCGTGGATCATTTTGGTTTTTTGATTTCTTTTATATTCCCCTTTTTCAATAAGCTTATTAGCACGGTCAATCTGGCTTTGCCTGATTTTCCGGTGATATTTTTTGTACTTTAAGGAGAATGATACAATAAGATGTTGCTCTAACGCTTTATCACCTTCTTTGACCTTTTTATTGGATAAATCTTCTTTAATCCATCTTTCCTTATAAAAGACTTTATTATAGTCTGTTTGTTCATCTAGGTTATTCAGATTAAATAATCCTGTTTCACATTGTAGTGACCAGCCTTCAGGGTCTAGGGCAAACTGATATGTACCCAGAATCCTGGACACATGTTATGAACTAAGCGGAACACATGGATGTTATCCTGTACTTTAGGTGGCATCCATTTTGTTTTCCGTTGTATTCTTTCATTGTTGTAATAATTTATGTATTCATCTAGTGCTTTTGAGAAACTCTCAAATGATTCATATTCTTTTTCGTAGCCGTAGTACATTTCATTCTTTAGACGTCCAAAGAATGTTTCCATAATGCAATTGTCTATGCAATTGCCACGCCTAGACATTGATTGAATAATTCCTCTGTTTTTTAGTTCTTGACGATAGTAGTTATGTTGATATTGCCATCCTTGATCTGAATGAAATATTAATCCTGTAAGTGATTTGAACTTTTTAAACGCCGTCTCTAACATTCTCTTGATTTGATTTAGGTTTGGACTCATCGATAAATCATATGAAATAACTTCATTTGTGTACATGTCAATTATCGGAGAAAGATAACACTTTCCCCATGAAAAGTTAAATTGAGACACATCAGTTGTCCACTTCTGAAGTGGTTTTGTTGCTGTAAAGTCCCTATCTATTATGTTTGGTGCTACTTTGCCCACTTCGCCCTTGAATGAATGATATTTCTCTTTAGGCCTTTTGCCTTGCAATCCAAGTGAATGCATGATGCGTTGTACTCTTTTGTGATTAACAATATTTCCATGTCTTAAGAGTTCTCTATACACTCTTCTTACACCATATCTGCCTTTATGCTGATCAAATATTTTCTTGATTTCTTCAGTGAGTTCAGCATTTCTAAAGCCTACAGTATCAACTTTACTGATTTCGTAGTAGTAAGTTGATTTAGGCATATTTAAACCTTTTAGTAGGTGCTTTAATTGGTATCCTTCTTCTCTGAGTGCTTTGATGATTGCTGCTTTTTCGCCTTGAGTTGCGCAGCCCATCTTTCTTGTCTCAAGGCGATCCTTTTTTTACTACTTCAATCTTTTACTACTTCAATCTCAGCTTTCATTGCCGCAATTTCTGCTCTTAGTCTGATTAACTCTTCGCGTTCTGATTCAGTTAAAGGCTTGGGTTCAATCGTTTTCTTTTTCATATCAGGGTTCTTGCTCTTACGACCTTTCTTTTTATTCACAAGACCATTGTAACCTAATTCTTTGTATTTGCGAACCCACATATATAGCATTCCATCGCTGATACCCGCAGAAATAGCAACTGAATTGTTGGATTGTCCTGCTAATACTTTAGCAACTAATTCATATTTTGCTTCAGGGGTCCACACTTTGTTATTACCTAAGTGCTTTAAAGCATCTGGTCCATTTTGTTCTTCGATACGAACCCAGTATCGAATCATTTTACGAAATCTTGTTATTTTTATCCCTTCTGGTGTTTCGGGCTAGATTCCTTGTCGATATAGCTCGATACACTCTAACTTATACTCATGACTGTAACGCATGAAAAATACCCTCCTTACTGAGTGTCCAGTAAAGAGGGTACATATCATCATGCGAAAGGTCCTATTTTTGTGGTAAAATTAACTTGCAATGAAAAATTTACCTAACACTTATTGTAATTCAAAACAAGGATATTTACCACTGTTTTTTTCAGATTGTTTGGATCTGCTGGATCCTGTTTTAACATTTGACAGATTGATGGGAGGAATCGATTTAAACAAGTATCTGACGGATATTCCGGAGTACATAACCGGACGACGCAGATATAATCCGGTCAATATGTTAAAACAGTATTTTTCGGATTTATGACTAGCGGTTACTGCTCTCTGAGAGAACTGGAAGACAACTGCAAAGTTAATATCAGGTTCATGTATCTTATGGATCACCGGACTCCGTCATACAGAACCTTTGGATATTTCATCAATGAAATACTTCAAGATAAGATTGAAAACATTTTTAACGACATCAATCATACTATCTTTAATGAGGAGCATGTAGATCTTCAACATCTCTACATCGATGGCTCCAAGTTTGAAGCAAACGCAAACAAGTATACCTGGGTATGGAAGAAGGCTACCGAAAAGTTCCGTTACAAGCTTTACGAAAAAATCACTGCGGAGATTGAGGAAATTAATGTAGAAATCGCATGGAGCGGGGTGCAGATCACAACAAACCCGGAGTATGTACCAGATTATCTGAATGAAATCGTTGAGCGGCTAGTACTTTTATGGGAACTGGATACCAGTACATTTGTTTACGGAAGCGGAAAGCGAAAATCCAAAGAACAGCGTCATTATGAACACTTGACTACTTTCTGTCAGAAACTTCAAGAATACATACAAAAAATGGAAATCTGTGGTCCTGACAGAAACAGTTACTCTAAAACAGATACCTCCGCTACCTTTATGCGTATCAAAACGGATTACATGGGCAATGATCAGCTTCTGCCGGCATATAATGTACAGATTGGTGTAGCAGATGAATATATTACAGTTGTTGACGTGAACCGGTATCGTTCGGATATGGATTGCTTCGTTCCTTTGATGGAGCACTTCAAACAAACTTATGGATTCTATCCCAAATATCCTGTGGCAGATGCCGGATATGCCTCATACAACAATTATATTTTCTGTGAACAGAACGGAATTGAAAAGTATATGAAATTTCCAATGTTTAAAAAGGAAACTAAGGATCGGAAATATCATGAAGATCCATTTCATGCAGTTAATTTCAGAATTGATGAGCAAGGAGTCATGAGATGTCCTAACGATAAAGCATTCCGTTTTTTATGCAGAAAAAATGTGAGGGGAAATCAGTACGGACGCAAGGAAGAACTGTATGAATGCGAAGACTGTAGCGGATGTCCATATGCAAAGAAATGTAAGAAGACAGATAAGAATCGAACCGTTCGGATCAATCAGGAACTAACTTCCATGCATCAGGAAGTAATCGAAAACCTAGAAAGTATCCACGGTGCGCTATTACGAATGAACTGTTCGATACAAGCAGAAGGCACTTTCGGAATCATGAAAAGCGACCGTTGGTACAAGAGAATTGTCAGAAGAAGTATTCATTCAGTCAAACTGGAAGTTTTACTTGTGGTGATAGGCCATAATTTATATAAATATCAGAAAAAAAAGATGAGAAACAGAACTGCCGCATAGATTAAAAAAGAATTTCTATGGGGGTAGGGGAATTGTGCTTTTTTTGCGTATGATTTCAGTCATTTATACACCCCCTTTTTTTATAAAAAAGTTTTGTATAAAGAAAAAAAGGTTTATTACCTATTAATTGAGATGCTACAGTTAGAAAAATATAATTAAAAAAATAGAAAAAGATGCTATTTCTTTATATCTTGACACTGCTTGGATTAAGTACTACAATCTAAGCAGTATTAAGATATAAATTGAAAGGAGTTAAACTTGAAATTAGATAAATATCATCATGGCAATTTAAAAGAAGAGTTAATAGAAAAAGGGTTAGAGTATATAGATAAATATGGCATGGAGGCACTCTCTATGCGTAAATTGGCGGATTCTGTAGGAGTCAGTCCTGCTGCACCATATGCACATTTCAAAAACAAGGAAGCTTTTTTATCCGAAGTACGCAACTATATAACAGAGCGATTTTATTCGTCATTGATAGAGATAACGGACAATTGTTCCAATCCTTCACGGATTATTTTGGAATTAGGTAAAAGTTATGTACTCTTTTTTTATGAGAACCCCTTGTATTACCAGCTTTTATTTTCTATCGGTGATATTGATATCGATGACTATCCGCCATTTCGCTTATTTAGAACTACAGCGGAGAAAGTGTTGAAAGGATTATTAGGTAATAAAGGTAGTAGAGCTAATAAAATGAATAATTCTATTATTCATGCAAAGGTAATTGCTCTCTGGTCCTTGGTTCACGGTCTTTCTTCTGTAGTGACGGTTAAAGGTGTTGTAGATACAAATCATCTTGAGGATGAAGTTGAATTGATTCTTAGCTCAATCAATGTATAGGGGATAATATAGGGGATGAAAATGGTAGGAATCTATCTAAGTGGTACGGGAAATACAAAACATTGTGTTCAAAAATTTCTTTCTGCATTAGATTCTGATGCAAAGTGCGTTCCAATTGAAGATAAGGAATCCATAGATACAATTCGAAATAACGGTGATATTGTTCTAGCGTACCCGACACAGTTTTCTAATGTGCCATTTATGGTGAAGGATTTTGTCATTAGGAATAAAGATTTATGGGAAGGGAAAAAGATTTTTTTAATTACCACTATGGGTGCTTTTTCTGGTGATGGAACAGGGTGTCTGGCGAGAGTTCTAAAAAGATATGGAGCGATAATTCTTGGAGGTATGCAGATTCGTATGCCTGATGCGGTTTGTGATAGCAAATTGCTGAAAAAGTCTTTGGAAGAGAATCGAAGAATCGTTCATGAAGCAGATGAAAAAATAGATAAAGCAACAAGTGATATCAAACGAGATGGCAAATATCCCAAGGAGGGCTTGAGTTTTTTTGCTCACATGGCAGGATTATTTGGACAGAGATTATGGTTTTATAAAAAAACGGCGGATTACAACAAGAAACTTAAGATTAGTGATTCCTGTATTGGATGTGGGTTATGTGCATCAAATTGTCCTATGGGAAATTTGAGTATACAAAATGGAAAAGCAGTCAATTTTGGCAAGTGCACCATGTGTTACAGGTGTATAAGTACTTGTCCTAAGAAGGCGATTACTCTTTTGGGAAAAGAGGTAGTCGAACAATGTAGGTATGAGAAATATATTTAGAAAGAGACTTACAGACTTACATTAGAAGAAAAAGCTTTGCAATGCCTTTGTGCACATTGTAAAAATATAGATATCTCTATATGATGAAAAAAAGTATTAAAGTCAACAAAAAAACGCAGAATGTAGATTAAAAAGATTATGGGAGGTTTTCTATGGAAATTAAGTTGGAAGATTTGGATCAGGTGAGAGAACGCACAGGAGTATCCTATGCTGAGGCAAAGATGGCATTGGAGGAGGCTGATGGAAATGTTGTGGATGCCATTGTAGCGTTAGAGGAGAAGAATGCAAAGACGACAGAAAAGAACAGCGAAGTGGCGAAGGAGATTGTTGAGAAAATAAAAAAGGCCTTCAAAGAGGGAAATGTGACCAAGATTCAAATGAAGAGGGAAGGAAAAATCATTTTGTCCATTCCAGTCAATGTCGGAATCGTTGGTGGGATTGTGGGTGCTTCATTTGCACCATGGGCAATTATTCCAGCAATGTTGGCAGCTTATGGCTTTGATTGTAAATTTTCACTTGTTCGAGACGATGGATCAGTTGAAGATATAGAGTGATTTTTACATATACCTAGTTAATTGATGATAATTGATGATTTCGTTTGGTATTTACGGTTCGTTCATCGTTTGTTTTTATCGTTCGTTCATGGTCTATAGGTTGGAGGTGAGCTGTAGATGATTTTTTCAAGGGGGATGCGAGATAAGATCGCAAAGTATTTGAATCCGACAAGTGATATCGAAGTTCGCATGAGGATTGATGGAAATTCAGTTTATGACTATTGTTGTTTTGGGGTAGATAAAGATGGAAAGTTATCGGATGACCGATATATGGTTTTTTATAATCAGACGGTATCTCCTCAAGGTGAGATTCGATATCAAGTGACAGGCGAGGAAGTGCGATTTCAATTAAATTTGAGTCAATTGCCTCAGACAATAGATAAGTTAGTTTTTACAGCAAGTATTGACGGAAATGGGACAATGAAGGACATTAAAGAATGTTCTTTTCAGATGAGGCAAAGCGGCCATGAGAGCATTGACCTGCAGATGTCAGGGAATGATTTTCAGTCAGAGAAAGCGATTATTGTCGTTGAAGTGTACAGAAAAGGTGAGTGGCGTATTTCGGCTGTGGCCAGTGGATTTAATGGCGGTATTTCCGCCTTGCTTGCTTTTTATGGTGGAACAGAAATGACTTCGGAACAGTCACAGCAAAGTCAACCAGTAAATCAGCAGGTAAGTCAACAAGCGGTTGAGGAAAAATCAAAGCCACAAAAAATATCCTTGAAAAAGGGAGAAAAAGTTAGCCTTGAAAAGAATGCTGGAGTGCCGATTATCATTGAAAATGGCTGGAAGGCAAAGGGAAAGGATTATGATCTAAAGGCATTGGTGCGATATCGAAATGGCAAGTTGATCTATATTGGGGCGGCCAATGCCGATGAATCGCTGCAGACACCCGATGGAGCAGTAAGGCATGGTGGGGATGTGACATGCCCTGGAAAATTGGAGCATATCGACATTACTTGGCATCCTGATATTGCATCTGTGGCGGTGAGTTCGTATTCTGCATTGGAAAATGGCACGGGTTCATTTCATCGATATGGAGTGTATGTCCGAATTAAATGGCAATCAGGTCATTGAAATACCCGCCGAGGACACAAGTGCAAACGACAGAAGTTATACGCTCTGCTTTGGAGAGATAGTGTACGGAGAGATGAGAAATACATTTGAAGTATCTGCACTGGAAATGTACAGTGCACCAAATTCTGAGAATAGAATTGGATACAGAGGGAATAAGGTTGTCATGGATATTGGACCGAGGGGGCAAACGAAATAAGAAAAAGTGAATAGGAGTGACAAGGTGAACGACGAGAAAATGCGTATGCAATATTCTTTAGGTGGTCTATTGTATTTGCCATCGGTGAATAAGAATATCATTCAAAAAATAAAAGATAGGGCATTTTCACATTTAACTTCTTTGGCTTTTTGTTTGGAAGATGCCATTCAAGATGATTTTTTGGATGAGGCTGAGAAAAACTTAGGGGATATTTTAGCTGAGTTAGTTGAATTTGAAAAGGGAGGTGACAAAGATTCACTTCCTTTGATTTTTATTAGGATAAGAAATCCAAAACATATGAAGCATATTCTAAAATTATATGCTTCATATCAAGATATTATTACGGGGTATATTTTACCAAAATTTGATTTATCCAATATGGATGAGTATCTGGCCATAACAAAGGAAATCAATGCCACCAATCCAAAGAGTGTAGTAAAAAAGATATATATTATGCCTATTCTTGAAAGTCGAATGGTGGCTGAAGTGGGAACAAGAGTCAAAGCTTTACTGAGAATAAAGGAAGCTCTAGATACCATCCAGGAATATGTGTTAAATGTGAGAGTTGGGGGAAATGATTTTTGCAATCTGTATGGATTGAGGCGTTCAGTGAATCAAAGTATCTATGACATTGGTGTGATTAGAGATATCTTTGTTGACATCATTAACATTTTTTCATCTGACTATGTTGTTTCTGCTCCTGTGTGGGAGTATTTTGGCATGGAAAGAGATGGAAAATGGGATGTAGGGCTAGAGAGGGAACTTGTATTGGATCAACTCAATGGTTTTATTGGAAAGACAGCGATTCATCCGACGCAACTTCCTATGATTTATGAGAGTATGAAGGTAAAAAGGTCAGATTATGATGATGCGATGAAGATATTGTCGTGGGATAATCGTCGCCTTGGCGTGGAAAAGAGCGAAGATGGAAGTCGGATGAATGAAGTCAAGGTTCATGGAAAATGGGCGAAGAAGATGGTGATGCTTGGAAATATTTATGGAATCAAAGCAGAAGAAAAAGAAAGAGAATACACAGAGGCAGATGTGTTGCGACTTGCAAAGAGATTTCACAATACAAAGCGATCGTATTTGCTAGTGGATCCCTTGCAGGGAAAACATTTGAGTGTTCATCCAAGCGAGGCAATAGATTTATTTCACGCACTGGGGAAAAAGGTGAGTCAAGTCTTTGGGGGTGTAAAACTTGTCATTGGATTTGCAGAGACGGCCACAGCAGTCGGAATGGGTGTGGCAGAGGAAGTTGCTAAAATTCAAGATTCTTGTGATTGTATCTATATTCATACGACAAGAGAAGAGTTATCAGAGGTTTTGTCATGGATTGAATTTCGTGAAGAACATAGCCATGCAGTCGAGCAAAAATTGGATGTGTCAAATTTGGGCAGGTGGATCAGGAAAACCGACACCATTGTCTTTGTGGATGATGAAATATCTACAGGAAAGACCATCCTTAATTTTGTTCAGCAATTAAGGATAAAGCATCCGACATTGGCGGGTAAAAATCTTGTGGCCGCTTCCATTATTCAACGCCTCTCCAAAGAAAATCAGTTCAATATGGCACAACAGAAAATAGCGTGTGTATCTGTATTGAATCTGGAATGCATGGACTATGAAAATCTTGTAAAAAAGTACAATATAGAAGAGGCGAAGGAGGCAGAAAGTTACATTGATGCAGAGGATACAAAGGATACAGGGCTTTGTTTTGAACAGTTGCAGGCAAAGAGGAAACTACTTGATCCAAGAAAGGGTGTGAGAGCCAGAGAGTATTCTCACCATTGTGTTGGTTTTGCCAGAAGCATTTTGGATGAAGTAAATTTGACTTGGATAATCGATCGATTCTTGTGCTGGGCACAGAAGAGTGTATGTATCCTGCGATGATTTTAGGAAGAGAAATAGAAAATAGCAATCATTATTCTGGTGTGAAGGTGTTTACACATTCTACGACCAGAAGTCCTATTGGAATTGCAAAAGATCAGGAGTATCCAATTCAAAATGGATATAAGTTAAAGAGCCTTTATGACAGCAATCGCATAACTTATATTTATAATTTGAGAAAGTATGATCAGGTGATTATCGTTACTGACAGTAGAGAGATTGCAGATTCTTCGCTGGAATCGATGATTTTGGCATTAAAACTTAGTGGAAATCATCATATACTTTTGGTCAGGGGGTAGGGCATTGTTTAGTACATATAAGGATGAGGATGTTATTCTTTTGCTAAAAGATATCACAGGTCTAGTTAGACCGCAGAGTACACAGGAAAGGGAAAGAGCTATTCAAGGTGGGCGACATTATTGTGAAATGTTGCCCATTGAATATGAACCATCAAAGGACTATCAAGATACATTTGAGGATGCCTTAACTCGATATGGTCAAATTACTGCGGATGCAGTAGCTTCTGTTGCACAAAAAATATGGAAGAAGAAGGGAAAAGAGGTCGCTGTTGTTTCGCTTGCAAGAGCAGGAACGCCAGTGGGAATTTTGATTAAACGCTATATCAAACAAAAATATGGTGTGGAGATTGATCATTATACTCTTTCTATCATTCGAGGAAGAGGAATTGATAAAAATGCCTTAAATTATATTCTTTCTAGGCATGCTAGCAAGGATATTCAATTTGTTGATGGCTGGACTGGAAAGGGAGCAATACAGAGAGAATTAATTCATGCCGTGGCTGAATTTCCAGGTCTTGATTCAGGACTTGCTGTTTTGTCAGATCCTGCCAATATAGCTCAAGTATCGGGAACACAGGATGATTTTTTGATTGCAAGTTCGTGCCTCAATTCAACCGTCTCTGGGCTTTTGAGCCGTACTTTTTTGAGATCCGATATTATCGGACCCAATGACTATCACGGTGCTGTTTTTTATCAGGAATTGGAAGAAAGGGATGTTACTTACCACTTCATCGAGTCCATTCAAAGTCATTTTGTAATGAAAGATATTGGCGATGACAACCGAAGTCAACGAGAAGAAAATGTGATCAATCCGCTCTTGAGGAAGTAAGAGAGATTGCAGAGCAATTTCAAATAAGGGATATCAATCTTATTAAGCCAAGTATTGGGGAAGCGACAAGAGTATTGCTTCGACGGCTTCCGTGGAAGATCTTAGTGCATAGCTTAGATGATGAGGAGCACCTAGGACATTTGTACCAACTAGCAAGAGAGAAGGGAGTGGAAGTGGTAGAGTATCCTTTGAAACACTACAGAGCTTGTGGACTTATTCGATCACTTGCCGATACATAGATGAAAAAAATTTTGGTAGCCTGCGACTTAGATAATACACTGATTCATTCGTACAAATATAGAAGAGAGGATGATATTTGTGTGGAGATATTTAAAGGCAGAGAGCAGGGATTTATTTGTAAGGATGCAGTAAAAAAACTGGTGCTTTTTAAATGACAAGGTGGAATTTATTCCAATTACAACGAGATCCATAGAGCAATATCAAAGAATACAGTGGGAGAAGATGGTTGTGCCAGAATATGCCCTGACGACCAATGGAGCCATTCTTTTGAAAAATGGAGTAAAGGATGATGTGTGGTTACAGGAGAGCACAAGAATAGTTAGAAAGTATCAAGGCGAATTAAATAGAGTATTAGAATTTCTTGAGAAAGAAGAGGAGTATATTCGCTGCAAATTTGTCGATGGGATGTATGTTTTTTTGTATTGCAAGGATGGTGTGGATATTGCAAAGAAGGTGGAGAGGTATAGAGAGAGGACCATACTTCATGTTGTTTCGTCAGGGGAGAAAAAAATCTACTTTTTTTGCCCCCAGAGTTTAATAAAGGAGAAGCATTGTGCAGGTTGAAGGAAAGGTTTTTGCCAAACTATGTTGTTGCAGCAGGAGATAGTGAAATGGATTTGCCAATGATGGAAAATGCCGATTTTGCATTTGGAAAGAGAGAAATTCTTGGAAAAAATTTGAGAGAAAATAGAAGAATTTTTATAGATGAAAATAATTTATTGGATGAGATGTTCGATATTGTTGAGTCTATAGAGGAGGGGAGTTTAGATGAAGACGAGATTCAAAATTTCATATAATTCACCTGTAGTACTTACCTTTGTATTGCTTTGTCTACTGGTTTTACTCATGAGTATTGGAACGCACAGAAGAAGTACGACCTTGTTATTTATGACCTATCATTCTTCTTTGTTTAGTCCTTTGACCTATCTTCGATTTTTTACCCATGTCCTTGGGCACAGTGGATGGGAACATTTGATTGGCAATGCGTCTTATTTATTGCTCCTTGGGCCGATGTTGGAAGAAAAGTATGGTTCAAAAACGATTGTTGAGATTATTCTTATGACGGCCCTAGTAACGGGGATTGTGAATTATATTTTTTTCCCGAGTGTTGCACTATGTGGAGCCAGTGGTGTTGTATTTTCTTTTATTCTTTTGTCTTCGTTTACAGGATTTCGGGAGGGAGAGATTCCGCTTACCTTTATTTTGGTTGCGGTGATTTATATTGGGCAGCAGATTTTTCAAGGAATCACGGTGAATGACAATATTTCTAATATGGCTCATATTGTTGGAGGAATTGTTGGTGCGGTTATTGGATATGGTCTCAATAAAAGACCAAGATCATAAAAATATTTTTCAATATGTGACCTGACTTATAGGATTTCCGTTTTAATAAGTGAAGGCGATGGAAAATAGCCAACAAAATGTAAAAAAGGACGGGTAAATAATGATGAAGAGAAGAATAAAGGCAGTTTTGGGATTATCTATGGTATTGACATTTGGTGTTTGTGGAAATGTTATGGCAGCTCAAAAAGTGATTAAGGCTCCAGCAAAGATAAAGGTGATTGAAACTGATGTGAAGAAAGTAGATATAGGCAGCAAAAAAGTGGATGAACTTTTAGGAGGTTGGAGCCTCAATCAGGGAAGTATTTTGCCACAGGACAATCAAGATGCGATGAAAGCCTTTGAAAAGGCAACAAAAAATATGGTAGGTTATCGCTATGAGGTGCTTGGTGTTTTGGGCAAGCAGGTCGTTGCAGGAACAAATTACGCATATCTTTGTAAGGGAAGTGTGGTAATTCCAGAGGCCAAGCCAGAGTATGTTATTGTCAATGTATATGAAGATTTAGATGGACAGTCATCCATTACTGGAACAAAAGATTTAGTGAGTGTTCTATCTGCTGGACAGTTAGGTTGTGAGAAGAAGTAAGAAGAATAGAGCAAGGCAATGATTGGAAAAGGAGTACCTATGGCAGACATAGATACTCCTTTTGTGTAGAAAATGGAGAGCATAGGGGCGAATTTTATGTGTTGCATTTTTGAGGGGCTAACAGTATACCGTATGATTGGAATAAAATAAAGCAAAAAATTAGGAATCCGTCGTATTGATAAAAAGTTCAATAAAACATTGCAAAATATAAAAAAAATTGGTGATATTTTGGTAAATAATCGAATATTGACAAATTATAGTTCAAAGCGTACTGTACATATAAGGAGCAAATGGATGAATCATTTGGAAATATGGAGAGTGAGAAGGGAGTGAGAAGGAGGGGAGGATGAGACCAGAAATTATATTTATGCCTCTTGGAGGGGGGCAGAGAGTGGGAGCTAGCTGTTATTATTTAAAAATTGGCGACAGCAATATTCTTCTTGATGCAGGGATTGGAGTGGATCAGGGGATGGAATTTGAGCCGAATTTTCATTGTTTGCTTACCTCTCCATTTATGCAATCTATGGGGCAGATCAATCAGATTTTTATATCCCATGCTCATATGGATCATGTAGGGGATCTTTTGAAGGTGATGAATCAAGCAAATTATGCCAATGTATATATGACAGAAATTACAAAGACACTGACACAGTATCAGCTCTATGATCGGCTCTTTATTGGAAATAGAGAAAAAGATGAGCGTACACGTCTAGCAACAAAGGGGCTTTTGGAGAAAATTACACCTGTAAGTTTTATGAAGACTTTGGATTTTGGAAAGTATAGGGTGACTTTTTATCCAGCGGGGCATATTCCAGGGGCCATGATGGTTTTGTTTGAGGTGGGGAGAAAAAGATTCTATATACAGGAGATTATTCTATTCATCATACCGTTCTTACACAGAAATGCATTCCTCCGAAGGGAATGGATATTGACACTGTGATTTTATGTGGACTTCACGCAAAGCATCCCGATTATGTAAAAAAATCAGATCGTATGTTTCAACAAATTGGCTATGCCCTTCATGTGGTCAATGACACGGGGCAATCGGTTCTATGTAAAGTTCCACAATTGAGTAAGGGAATTGAATTTTTAAAGAAACTCAATGATTGGAATCGAACAGGAATACCGATATATATTGATGAGTCTTTAATGAATGTTGTTCATAAGATGGAACAACTTTCTGTGCCGATTTTGAATCAATATAATCGAGTGATGGATATGAACAAGGGAAGACCGAAAGAAGCTCATATCTATTTGACATCAGATAGGAATACAAGGTGGGTAGGGCCATATAAGCTATTGAATGCGAATTTTTCATTGCACGAGGACTTTTCAGAAATGAAAGAATTTTTAAAGTTACTCAATCCAAGGCAGGCAATGGTGGTTCACTGTGATAAGGAAAAATCAGTGTTTGACGAGACCATTGAGCAGGAAATGATGAGAGACGGGGAGTGCAGGACACAATTTACTTTTGCAGAGGAAAATGAGATTTATCAATTGTAAGAGGAGAAGATAGAAGAAAGGAATACAGAAGATGATCAATGTGAAGGATTCAAAAGTACAAGAGGTATTAGAAATTATTCATGAGGCTATCATTCGAAAGGAAAAGAGGGGTGGAAGGCTTAACGAGGAAATTCTTACTGAAGGAAAGATTTTTTCTGTGATTTGCAAAGATTTTGATATGGGACCAAGAAAAATTGTGGATTGTATGGAAGAGAGCTATGGATATGACATCACAGTGGATGAGGTGATCAAGCTCCTTCGTGGGGCAAAGATGGGCATTCCAGGTGAGCGAAAAGAAATCTTTAAGTGGGCTGATCGTGTAGCCACTTCCTTTTCAAAAGCAATTCTTGGCGATAAAAAAGCATTTGAAGAGTTTGACAAAATTCGCAAGGAACCGGCAGTTAATGGAGAAAAAAGGCGTGTTCAAGAACGTGTAGCGAATATCATAATTTATGAAAAGTATCCAGAGATTGATGTATTTGAAGATATGGAGCGTCTGCTGTCACTCGGAAATACGCTTGCAAGGTACTTGTTTTTTGATATTGCAGATGCTATCTGTGAGGTATATGATTTTCCACTATATAAGGATAAGGAAAAAAAGATAAGCAGGATCATCAGGGAAAAAAGAAAATAGAGAAGACAGAGAAACAGCTTTCACATGAGCAGGCTCTGAAAAAAAGTTGTTCAATTAGAAAAACACTTTGGAGAGAACGGATGCCATGCTTCAAGATTTGCAAAAGGAATTTGATGTTCAGTTGGAAGAGAGCAAATCAAAGGAATTGGCAGAATTTTTTTGCCAAGCTCAATTCAGAAAAAAATACGGTTGTATTCTCGATGAGCTTTTTAGTCGTTAATAAGGGGGTAGACAGGCTAAGAAAGAGCAATTATGAGTTGCCAATTGAAATCAATGGTCTACTCATCATGGTGAAAAAGTTGATTCAATTTGTGCGAGATAGTCATATTGAGCCAATAATGAAGGTGAATTCTGTCCGTGAAGTGGTCGCATCAGATATAGAATATTGCAATTATGATGGTTCACCATTTGAAAGCCCAGAGGAGAAAAAGAAAATCAAGGTGATTTCATCGGGATGGGTGTATAAGGACAAGGATTTACAGATTTCGAGACCAAAAGTAAAGGAGGAAAAATAATGAAAGCACAAGAGCAAGATGGCTTATGTGTGGGCATTGATCTTGGGACAACCAATTCTGTGTTGTCCATCATCAATGAAAAGCCAAATGGAGATATTATCAGTAAGGTTTTGGAGATTCCTAGAGCAACGGATATGTACAATGCAGTTTCTGCAGGACCAAAATTGACAACGAAAAAGGAGCCTACACTCCCGTCCTGTGTCTATTATCGACAGGAGAAAAATTATGAACCGCTGGTGGGTGATTTTGCCAAGATGCAATATCCATTGCGTCCGCATTTGGTTGCTAAGTCGGTGAAGAGCCAAATGGGAAAGGCCAAGGTGGAGGGTTTATCTGAAGATATTCCGGACAAAACGCCTGCAGAAATTTCGGCAAGAATATTGAAGCATTTGATCAGGGAGGCATCGAAAGTCTGTAGAAGTGAAATTAAGGATGCGGTCATCACAGTACCTGCAAATTTTGATTCCATTATGTGCAAGGCGACAAGAGATGCAGCAGAATTGGCGGGCATCAAAGTAAGGAATAATGATGGCAGTGAGAGACCAATTCTATTATCAGAGCCAAACGCCGTAATTTATGATTTAATTAACCAAATTCATAATGGGGAGATTTCTGATAGAATTTTAGATTTGAGTGAAAAGAAGAGGGTGCTTGTATTTGATCTTGGTGGTGGAACTTTGGATATTACAATGCACCAAATTCAACGCAGAGATGACAATGAAGAAGTATTAAAGGTGGATGAAATTGCCACCAACCGCTATACATTGCTTGGTGGTGATGATTTTGATGAGGAAATTGCCAAGGCGATGTATAAAAGATACTTAGCACAATATGAACGCTATCCTGACGTTGTCAAAAAACTTCGCAAGGAAGAAAATACCATTATGGCTCTTCTTCGAGTTCAGGCGGAAGGATTAAAACTTGAAGTTAATGATCGATGTGGAAATCAAGATGACTATGACTCGGGCTGGGATGATTCAGGTTGGGACGACACAGAGGAAGAGACAGGATTTTCTATTGGTGGAAATATGGGAGGAATTGGTTATTCCTATGACGACACATTTACACAGGGAGAAGTAGAAAATATTTTGTCTGTTTTTATGGCATCAGAACTAAAATATGATGATTATAAGAATCTTGAAAATATTTCCAATATAAGAAATATTATTTATCCAATACTCGATGTGTTAAAAAAGGCTTCAGATAAACTGGAAACCGAAGATGTGGTGGTGGATGCCGTCATTGTCAATGGTGGAATGTCAAAGTTTTATATGGTCACAGATCGATTGAAGGAGTTTTTTGGTTTTGATCCTATTGTAGCTTTGGATCCAGATCAGGCTGTAGCCAGGGGAGCTGCAGTGTATCATTATTATTTGCGTAAGTATGATGAAATGCAAGATGATATGCGTCTTTTAGATCAAGATGAAGATAGATCGGTGGCAAAAAACACTTCAAACAAGCGAAAAATTCCCGATATTCTCATTGATTGGTCTGGTAATATTTTAAATGATAGTTTATATCTTGGAGTCAAAAATGGGGCAACCCATGAGATTATTCCTACAGGAACAGAGCTTCCCTATACTTCACAAGTAAGGTCAGGTTTTCGGATAGAACCGGGACAGAATAAGATTGCCATCCCAATTAAGAATCGAAATTTAGATGGATCCTATCGAACGATTGCCAATGGAAATATGGTCTTTAAACAGAGATATTTTAATGGTGCCTATGTGGCCTTTATGATTCATATGAGTAAGAATAAGGTAATTACCATGAAGGCTTGGACCAGCAGGGATGTTGATGGAAATAATCAAATTGAGGCTGGCATTGCTGAAATTTCCATTGAAACCAATGAATTTTCTAAGGAAAAGAGCAGGATGATCGCTCAAAGTGGTAGTCGCTTGCAGCCAAGAGCAGAGATTAATCATCTTATACAACTTTGCCAAAATTTGGAAAAAATTCGAGGTGGTCAAGGTCAAGATAAAAATGGCATGATGAATATGCGTATCTATAATTGTATCGACAGTATCTGTAAAGCTGGAAATAAGGAGGAATTTGCTCCTGCAGTGTTAGATGCACTTGAGAACAATACTTCTGAAGTAATCAAATTGAGACTTTTTATTATTGCGAAGAAGATTGGAGATTTTTGGAGCAATGATGAGAAAAAGAGATTGGCAAGATTGTGTATGAGTCAAATTAGTGCAGATATTACAGGATTTCCTATGGAAAAGGGACCAAGAGTCAATACAAATATTGAAGCGATTTATGCAATGAGCATCTGTGCCAATGCAGAACAATTGAGCAGGTTGTCACCATTACATTCGATTGTGAAGTATCGCCAAGTCTGTCTGGATACACATGCGAAGACAAGGACAGAGATTCAGTGGTTGCAGGATGAGTTTTTTCATGATGTTAGAAAGACTTTAGAAAGAAAGGAAAGTAATATTCAATTCAGTGCCTATGCCATCGGTGCTGCATTGAAAAAGGACGGATTGAGTGAACCTATATTGCCATTTCAGAAGGAAGAAAGAATTATCCAACAGCTTTGTAAAGTTATCAGAGCAGGTGTGCTTTCAGAAAAAGCATTGATCTGTTGTGTATTGTCTCTGGGATGGATTAGTGACCAGAGAGAGAATATTTTTAAGCTTGATGAAAGAATGGAACAAGAAATATTGGATATTCTAGAAAATCTAGACTTCTTTTTATCCGACCTTTACTCATCAAGAAGAGGAAAGAAAAAGTAGCGATGAAAATGGTAAAGGGCGAACGGCTTACCAATAGTGAAGAGCAATTTTTTTGTTGAAGAAATTGGAACGATAGAGGACAGATTGCATATACACAATGGAGAGAGCATTCGGGTAAATGACCTGAGTGCTCTCTCCGTATCATCTATATCGGATTTAATTGTACGAGTTTTTTAAGTAATTTGGATCAATAATTGTATAGTTTATATATAATTATTGTGATTAGTTGCACCAATAATAGCATAATTATGATAAATTTACAAGCTTGACCGCAGTAAATTTCAATTCTATAATAAAAATTTAGAGTAAAATATTATTTTATTGTAAATTAGGACAAAAATATAGGAGGATGTCAAAAGATTTATTAGAAAGATTGGGAGGTGATTTTTGTGCAAAAAATTCGCTGTGTGGTCGAGCGAATTACTTATCAAAATCCAGAAAATGGATACTCCGTTTTGAAATGCAGAGTGAAGGATTACAGCGAATTAGTTCCTGTGATTGGAAATATGATCGATGCCAATGTAGGTTCGGTTCTTTTGTGTGATGGAGAGTGGAAGGTGGATGCAAAGTATGGTCGCCAATTTGTCACACAAAATTGGGAAGAGACACTTCCGGCCACTGTCTATGGCATGGAAAAATACTTGGGTTCTGGACTGATTAAGGGAGTGGGGCCCAAATTTGCCAAAAAGATTGTTCAAAAGTATGGGGAGAAGACATTTGATATTATTGAGACCAATGTAGAAGTTTTGGAAGAAATTGAGGGAATCGGAAAGAAGCGTGTGCAGATGATTGCTCAGTCTTGGGAAAAACAAAAAGAAGTTAAGAATATTATGCTCTTTTTGCAAGAACATCAAGTATCCACTTCTTATGCAGCTAAGATATACCACCACTATGGAAATCAAAGTATTGTTATGATGAAGAAAAATCCCTATCAATTGGCCGATGATATTTGGGGAATTGGATTTAAGACTGCAGACCAGATAGCAATGAAATTAGGCTTTGAGAAGGAATCCTATGTGCGATTGCGAAGTGGATTGATGTACACACTTTCCGATCTTTCAAATGAAGGTCATGTCTTTGCTAAAAAGGGACAACTTGTAGAACGGGCAAGTCAACTTTTAGAGGCCTCTCAAGAGACCGTGATGATGACGATGGACGATATGATTCAGAAAAAAGAACTCATTCTTGAAAAAAATTTTGAGATTCAAGATGAAGGAAAAGAAAGAAAAGAAGATGAGGAAGGAAATAGAGATCAAAAGTCGGAGGTTGCCATTTACCTTCCACCATTTTATTATGCAGAAATTGGAGTTGCAGGAAAGTTAAAGAAGCTAGCATCTTCTCCTGCAAAGGATCGACTCTATCAAGAGCTAATCAAAGAGCGAAAAAAAACAGGCAATGTCGAACTTTCGGTCGATGTCACTGCTATTGAAAGAAAGACTAAGATGAACTATGATGAGATTCAAGCTCTAGCTATTCGTCAGGCGGCTATAGCAAAGGTGATGGTATTGACAGGAGGACCAGGAACGGGAAAGACAACGACGACGCATGGCATTATTTCGATGTATCGAGCGTATGGATTAAAGATTCTTTTGGCGGCACCAACAGGGCGTGCTGCCAAGCGAATGACAGAGACTACAGGACTTGAAGCAAAGACCATACATCGACTGTTGGAATGTAAGCCCCTCGATGGCTACCAAAGAAATGAGGAACATCCGCTGGAGGGAGATGTATTGATTGTCGATGAATGTTCGATGATTGATATAATCTTGATGAATTCCTTATTAAAGGCAATTCCTGTATCAATGCGTCTGATTTTGATTGGAGATATTGACCAGTTGCCAAGTGTCGGGGCGGGAAATGTATTGCGAGACATTATTGACTCGGGGAGCTTTTTGGTTGTGCGATTGACGAGGATTTTTCGTCAGGCACAGACGAGTCGAATTATTATGAATGCACATCGCATCAATCAGGGAAGGATGCCTGATATCAGCAATGGCAATACCGATTTTTTCTTTGTGGAAAATGAAGCTATAGAAAGCTTTGTGCCACAGATTGTAAAATTAGTGAGTGAAAAATTGCCCAATTACTATCATCTTACTCCAAGACAAATTCAAGTACTCACACCTATGCAGAGGGGAGTGGTGGGAGCGACGAATTTAAATCTAGCTTTACAGGAAGCACTCAATCCGCCTGAGCAAGAAATTGTGGTCAGGGGAGAAAAACGAATGGTAACAAAGCCATGCCTACATCGAAGTGGCTATACTTTTCGCATAGATGATAAAGTGATGCAAATAAAAAATAATTATGAAAAAGAAGTTTTTAATGGGGATATTGGAACGATTGTATCGGTGAATGAAAGTGATCGGACATTGAGCGTGTGTTTTGATGGAAAAGTCGTAAGCTATGAAGTGTCTGAACTAGAGGAACTTGTTCACGCCTATGCCACAACCATTCATAAGGCTCAGGGTTCAGAGTATCCCATTGTGGTGATGCCAATGACCATGAGCCACTTTATTATGTTACAGAGAAATCTTGTTTATACGGGGATTACAAGGGCAAAGAAGATTTTGGTTATGGTCGGGACAAAAAAGGCATTGAGCTATGCAATAAAAAATGTGACCATAACAAAGAGAAATACTCTACTTAGAGAGCGATTAATCTAAGCTTTCTTTTTCTATTTTGACGAAAATATGGTATAATATAAATGAATATGATGTAGAGTTTGTGCAAGCAAAGATAAGGAGGAACAGTGATGTTTAAGTCAATACGACTCATTATGCAAGAAATGGACAAGGTGAATATGCACTATAATGTCGAGGATATGGAGGATGTCAATATTCTCAGTGCAGGCTATGGTATAGAGAATGGTCCTACGATTACAATTAAGGTATTTTCTCAAGATGATGACAATGATGTGGCTGTTCGTGTCTATGGCATTCTCCACAATGTGGCAGAAGAAAGACTTCCAAAGATTATGACAGTGATCAATCAATGCAATCAAAAGTTTCGATACTTTAAGTTTGTAATGAATGATGACAATGATGTTAGCGTTGAATATGATTTTCCTGTTGAGGCCAGTGATTATACCTTGGGACAAGAAGTTGTTGAGATTTTGATGCGGATGATGCATGTTCTTGACGAGTGTTATCCAGTGTTGATGAGAGCTATTTGGAGTTAGTGAGTTAGTGGAATTATTGAAATTAAAATGGGTTTCGACGGTTTGGGGATTTTTAGAAAGGGAAGCACACTATGGAGTTTAGAAAAGTCATAAAAAATCGCTACTCATGTAAAAAGTATAGCGATCGTCAAGTAGAAAAGGAAAAGTTAGAGGCAATTTTAAATGCAGGCCGCCTCGCACCAACAGCAAAAAATCTTCAAGAGCAACATATCTATGTCCTTCAAAGTACCAAAGCTTTGGACAAATTTGACCAAGTTTCTCCTTGTCGCTATGGTGCACCAACGGTCCTTGTTGTTGCCTTTGATAAGAACAATGTCTATCTCTATCCTGGGGAGAAGCGAGATTCTGGTGTGGAGGATGCAAGCATTGTTGCAACCCATATGATTTTGGCAGCAGCAGATGAGGGCGTGGACAGTTGTTGGATCAATCGCCTTGATCCAGATGAGTTAGCTAAGGCGTTGGAACTTCCACAGAATGAGGAAATTCTAATGGCAATGGATCTTGGCTATGCCGCAGAGGGAGCAGGTCCATTGGCCAATCACGAAAAGAGAAAAGAACTTTCAGAGACAGTGAGTTATCTATAAGATGTGGGATATCTTGAAATTGAAGAGAGTATCACTTTGAAGTGGTGCTCTTTTTTAATTACAAAACTGGAAGGAATAAATATTATATAAGAATCTTAAAAAAATCAAAAAAATATTGACTATATATATATAATAAAAAGAAGCGAATTTTGAAAAGTATAAAAATATTATATATTGGGGAGTACTTTTTAAGAAAGAGTTTGTAATATTTAGATAATTTTTGTATAGAAAATAGAAAGTGATTTTGGAGGAAGATATGGGATTACTAGAGGGTATTTTTGGATTTTTGAATGAAACGCTTAGTAATATGAAGGAAGAACAAGATAATTTTAGGGAGCTTAGCATAGAAGAGCTTTGCTATGAGGTGGAAAGAGCATCAGGAATGAAATTTGTTAATTGTGGTACAGTTTTAAGAGAGAAAGCTCGACAAATGACAGATAGAAATCTAATGAAGCTTATTGAGAAGATGGATTATCAAGGAAAAGTTAAAGCAAGTAAGCTATTGATGGATGTTTATTTAGGAAATTAGAGAGAATGCTATTTGAAAAAAGTTTTTTGAAAAGGGGAGGTTGTATATGACAAAAAGTAAGGTAAATATGTCAAGTGATTTGAAAAAAGAATGTTCCAAGGTGATTCATACTGCAGCTACAGCAGCAGCAGCGGCTGGAGCTATCCCTATTCCAATGTCAGATACAATACCAATAACACTGGCACAGATTATGATGGTTATACAATTAGGGAAAGTATTTGATGTAGAGATTTCGCAGTCTGTTGCAAAATCTATACTAGGAGTTAATTTGGCGAGAGAGACAGGGCGTAAGATTGTTACTAGTGCATTAAAAATGTTTCCCGGTGTGGGATCTGCTATTGGGGGAGCTATAAGTGCTTCAACAGCTGCTGCATTGACAGAAACTATGGGATGGATAGTTGCTGATGATTTCTTTAGAATGTCTAAAGGAGACAAACCACAAGATTTATTAAATGCTTCAAAGGAATTGAAGGCAGCTTTTGAGGAAGTTAAACAGTAGAATATCTATACTAATAGTTTTCGTTTAGATGTTTGGAGATGAGGTCTTGCAAGTGGTATAAATGAACTGCTTGTAGGACCTTGTTGTATTATTTACTTTTAAAATTCTTGTGACTTTTGAAATATTTACCCTATCTTAACCTTCTTTGTGGTATATAGTATATACACAGAGCAATAAAGTATGACAAGGATACCACAGGCGGGAATAAAGGAGGAGGTTAGGTGAAGTATTTTGAAAATCAAAGTACGAAGAAGCAGGAAAGAAAAAAGAATATTTTACAGGCAGTGAGCACATTGATAACCAATGCCAATATCAAGGGTTTTTGGACAGGAAAGATTTTTACTGGCAAGACAAAGACTGTGTGTGTTCCAGGGCTGAATTGTTATTCTTGTCCAGGAGCGATTGGATCTTGTCCCATTGGCTCGCTTCAGGCAGTGATCGGGAGTAAGAAGTTTAGTATGTCCTACTATGTATTTGGACTGATTATCTTGATCGGTGCTTTGTTTGGAAGATTGGTATGTGGATTGATGTGCCCATTTGGATTTGTTCAGGATTTATTGTATAAGATACCGACCAAAAAATTAAAGGTGCCAAGAAAGATAGATCGGGGGCTGAGATATACAAAGTATCTGATATTGTTCGTATTTGTGATCTTACTTCCCATGCTTTTGACCAATCCATTTGGTCTTGGAGCACCTTATTTTTGTAAACTTATTTGCCCATCGGGGACATTGGGGGGAGCCATCCCCTTGCTGATTAAAAATAGGGAATTGAGGAGCACAATAGGAGTATTGTTCTTTTGGAAGTTGAGTATATTGATTGTGATTGTCCTTCTTTCTATTTTTACTTATCGTCCATTTTGCAAGTATATTTGTCCGCTGGGAGCACTGTATTCTTTTTTTAATAAAATTGGATTTTATAAGATGGAATTTCACAATGAAAAATGTGTGGGATGCAAGCTCTGTGAAAGGGCTTGTAAGATGGATATTGATGTGAGAAAGACACCAAACTCGTTGGAGTGTATACGGTGTGGAGCATGTACATCGGCTTGTTCACACGAGGCATTGACCACTTCCTTTGCAGGATTTGCGGGACTTCAGAAAAAGAAAAGTGAATTAGATGGAAGAGGCGTGGAAAATGTGGAATAAATTGTCCATTCGAATCAAGATTACTTTGTTGACAGGTCTTGTGCTCTGTGGAATATCTGTGCTATCTTTTATTTTAACAATAGAAAATGCGGCCACGGTCTTTATTGTATCGGATGTCAATTTGCCAGTAGGACAAGATAGTGCCATTAAATTTGATTTTGCTCATGCACAGCAAATCTTTCAACTCAAAAGTTTTTATATTATGCTCTTTGTTTCAATGGCAGGAACTTTTTTTATGTGGTTGGTGAGTGGAAGAGTATTGAGTCCCTTGAAGAAATTGAGTAGTGCAATGAAGAATTTGGACATCCAAAAGAACGATCAAGAAATTCAATTAGTAAATACACAGGATGAGGTTGGAGATTTACAATATGCCTTTCATTCTATGCTCAAAAATATTCGAGAATCCTATGATAAGCAAAAGCGATTTTCACAAAATGCCGCACATGAATTAAAGACTCCAGTGGCAGCAATCAAAACCAACTTGGAGGTGCTCGGTCTTGAAGAAGAGCCAAATTTAGAGGACTACAAGGAATTTGTCGCCATAGTGGACAGGCAGATTGAGAGAATGAACTTGATTGTTCAGGAACTAAGATTACTAAGTAGTGGAGAAACTTTGCAATTAGATGAGTTTTTTTTCCGTACAAAGTAGTAGCAGAAATATTGAGTGAATTTGACCAGCGAATTCGAGAAAAGAAATTACAAGTTCGTATTTACTTTGAAAACCAAGATTTTTGTGTTCTTGCGGATAAGGTTTTGATGAAACAGGCAATTTCTAATGTGATTCACAATGCTTTGCGCTATTCCAATGAGGGGGAACTTGTGGAAATTGTGCTAAAGAAGGATAAATTGAGTGTAAAAAATTATGGCGTGGCCATCGCAGAGGAAGATTTGGAAAAAATTTTTGAACCATTCTATTGTGTGGATAAATCAAGATCAAAAAAGCTGGGAGGAAGTGGTCTTGGGCTTGCAATCACAAGGGAAATTATAGAAGAACATGGATTTTCAATTATTGCTCGAAGTCAAGAGAATAGGCACGAAAAAATATTTACAGAGTTTGTGATTTGCTTTGGTGGAGGCAAAGATGAGAGAGTTGATACAAAAAGTTGAAAAAAATAAATTTGTTCCCTATGTTGTTTTGGGGCTATCGGTTGTTATGATTTCCCTAGGACTTATGCGAAAGGAACATTTGGTTGTGTTAAAAAAGGCCATTAATATCTGTTTGGATGTATTGGTATAGGTTAAGAAATAATATAGTCAAATACTATATTGATAGTATTATATTGTAGAGAAAGGATGATGAATATGAAGAAGAATTTATTATTATTGGGAGTTGTGCTTACTTTAGCTGCAGGAGTGACTGCTTGTTCAGGTGAAAAAAAGACAGGGCAGGAGACAACAGCTAGTGCAGCGAGTACAAAGGCTGATCAATCAAAGGCTGATCCATCAAAGACGGATGCAGTAGATACACAGAGTGAAAGCAGTGAAAAATTTACAGAGTTTAAGGCAAAGACCGTTAGTGGAGATGAGTTAACCAATGATGTGTTTAAAAGTAGTAAGCTTACTGTTGTCAATGTCTGGGGAAGTTGGTGTGGTCCTTGTGTGGCTGAAATTCCTGAGCTGCAAAAGTTCTATGAGAGTATGAAGGATCAGGGAGTCAATGTCATTGGCGTGGCACAGGATGCAGATACTGATCTTGATGCCGTAAAGGAAGTTATTGAAAAGAACAAAGTCACCTATCCAAATTTAATTCCAGAAGGAAAATTAAAGGATTTTGTGATGACACTTCAAGCGTTTCCAACAACACTGTTAGTTGATTCGGAGGGAAATGTTGTGGCTAAGGATTTGGGCGGAAAGGATATGGCCGGCTTTACGAAAATGGTAAATGACCAGTTGACAAAAAAGCTTCGACCATAAAAAGGTGCAGTCACTGACTGCATATCTACATCGATAGAATGAATCAATCAGTGACAGAATACCCCATTCCACGATGTGTTTTGATTACATCAGAGCCCAATTTTTTCCTGATGGATGCGATATGGACTTTAATGACTTGAGAGGTATCATTGGCATTCATATCTACATTGTGCTCGAGTAATTCAGAACTTGAGACAAAGGTATTTTTGTGACAACATAGATATTCAAAGATACTATATTCTTTTGGGGTGAGAGGAATCATTTCATTTGATTTGAATACTTGTTTTTTTTGAATATAGAGGGCGATGTCAGAAGATGTTAGTCGGATGACATCGCTGTTTTGCATATAGGGGGTACGCAAAATAGCACGAATTCTTGCTTCAAGCTCTGCAAAGTGAAATGGCTTTGTGAGGTAATCGTTGGCACCTAAGTTGAGTCCTTTCACTTTATCATCGAGAGAACTCCTTGCAGATAAAATGAGGACTCGTTGATTTGGATTGTCCTCTCGAATAAATTTGAGCACTTCAAATCCGTCCAGTTTTGGCATATTTACATCGAGAACAATGAGGTCATAGGTATTCTCGTAGTATAGATGTAGGGCTTCTTCGCCATCCGTAGCAGTATCAGTGTAGTAGTTGAGTTTTTTTAATCCCTTGGCAAGTGCATAGAGAATATCTTCTTCGTCTTCACATAGCAATAATCGCATTCTTTTATATCCTCTCTATTTTGACTGTTATTATCAATTTGTGCATACTATTATAAGGCAAAACCATTAATTTGAAAAGAGAACATTGGTAAGGTATTGCTAACTATATTCATATATGTTATATTGCGATAATAAACTTAGAAAGGAGACGAGAATGGGAACAATTATACAGGGACTACTGATTCCATTTATTGGGACAACAGCAGGAGCAGCAATGGTCTTTTTGTTAAGAAATGAAATCAGTCCAAAATTACAAAAGATTTTAACAGGCTTTGCTGCCGGTGTGATGGTAGCGGCAAGCTTTTGGAGTTTACTTTCTCCTGCTTTGGAAGAGTCCAGTGCGATGGGAAAATTATCATTTATTCCAGCAAGTATTGGATTTGGTTGGCGTGGGATTGCTGTTATTGATCGATAAAATTACACCACATATGCATATGGACAAGGTAGAGGAGGGACCAAAGACAGGTTTAAAGAGAACAACGAAGTTAATTTTAGCAGTGACCATCCACAATATTCCTGAGGGAATGGCGGTTGGTGTTGTACTTGCCGGTTGGCGCTATGGAACAAGCAATATCACTGCGGCGGCGGCCATTGCCCTTGCACTTGGCATTGCCATTCAAAACTTTCCTGAGGGAGCCATTGTCTCCATGCCACTTCGTGCTGAGGGAATGAAAAAGAGTCAGACCTTTTTGGCGGGAATGTTTTCGGGAATTGTTGAGCCGATTGCAGGATTTTTCACCTTGCTTGCGGCAGGATTTGTTGTTCCGATTATGCCATATATGCTCAGCTTTGCCGCAGGTGCAATGATGTATGTCGTTGTGGAAGAATTAATTCCTGAGATGTCAGAGGGAGAGCACTCCAATAGGGGGACAGTGGCCTTTTCTATTGGATTTGTAGTGATGATGATTTTAGATGTGGCACTTGGATAAAAATTTGGCTATTTTTTTTGAATTAAGGGATTGACTTTTTTAATTCTTTTGTTAAAATAAAATACGATCCGTTAAGGATTTCCTTAGATGGTATAAATAATGAATATAGTAATATGAAAGAAGGCAATGATGTCCTACTCAGCGACGAGAGGTTACCATTATTGCCTTTTTTTTATTATAGAACTAAAATTTGAAAGAAGTTAAAGGAGAAAGTGAGAGATGGGACTTATCGAAAACGAATTTATTAAGTTTATGCAAAAATTTGATGCACATCCATTTGAAATGGTTATCAATGGCAATGTACATAAGATTGGTGAGGGAGATCCGACATTTTCGATCCTTGTGAATAAGGTACCTCCAGTCGTCGATATGCTAACGAGTACATCCATTACATTGGGTGAGGCCTATATGAATGGAGATATTCAAATTCAGGGAGATCTCTATCAGGCGCTCAATATGTTTCTTGGACAGATGGGAAAATTCTCAACAGACCAAAATAAGTTAAAGAAGTTGATCTTTACCTCGATGTCAAAGAAAAATCAGCAAAAGGAAGTATCTTCCCACTACGATATTGGAAATGATTTTTATAAATTGTGGCTTGACGAGACGATGAGCTATTCTTGTGGATATTTTGCTCATGAGACAGATACACTCTATCAGGCTCAGTGCAATAAGGTGCATCGCATCTTAGACAAGATGGACTTAAAAGAGGGCATGAGCATATTGGATATCGGCTGTGGATGGGGATTTTTGTTGATTGAGGCCGCAAAGAAGTACAAGGTTAAGGGAATGGGAATTACACTTAGCCATGAGCAAAAGGCAAAGTTTGAGGAGAGAATTAAGGCAGAGGGTCTTGAGGATTATCTTGAGGTGCAGCTTTAGATTACAGAGATTTGCCAAAGACAGGAAGGATGTTTGACCGCATTGTCAGTGTTGGAATGCTTGAGCATGTGGGAAGAGGAAACTATGGTGAGTACTTAAAGGCTGCAAAATCTGTACTTGTTCCAGGTGGTATCTTTGTATTACACTTTATTAGTTCATTGAAGGAATATCCAGGTGATGCATGGATTAAGAAGTATATCTTCCCAGGTGGTGTAGTGCCAAGTCTTCGAGAGATTATTCAAGAGGCCAGCGAGCAGAATTACTATACTTTGGATGTGGAAAGTTTACGCAGACATTACAACAAGACACTGCTTTGTTGGAATAAAAATTTCCAGGCACATAGAGATGAGGTTGTGGCAATGTTTGATGAGAAATTTGCCAGAATGTGGGAGCTTTATCTTTGCAGCTGTGCAGCAACTTTCTGGAATGGTGTTATTGATTTGCATCAGATCGTATTTACCAATGGTGTCAATAATGACTTGCCAATGACCAGATGGTACTAAAAATTAATAAATAAGAAAGAAAAAGTTATAAAAAAGTAAAAGGGTGGGGTGTGCTCCATTCTTTTACTTTTTTGCGTAAAGATGGTACAATAAGGGAAAATAGAGTGTAGAATTTGCTCTATCTTGGGGGAAGAAAGAAGGAATGAAGAGAGGAATTTTGAGAAGGCGTATTCTATGGACGCTTTTGATGATGTTGATCTATATTATGGGGAGGAATATTCCTATTCCATTTGTAGTACATGAGACCAGAGAGATGAGTATGGGATTTCGTACCTTTTTGGGTGATATCCTTGGAGGTATTCAAGCAAAGCAGACGCTCTTTACGCTCAGTATTATGCCTTGGATGACAGCTTCCATTGTGGTACAAATTTTGCAATCCGTGGCTGACCCAGAGGGAAGAAGAACATCGCAGAGAAGAACACAGTTGATGGCCGGATGGCTGTCACAGGGAATTGCACTCTTTAGTTCGATTTCTAGTATACAGAGCATGAAGTTTGAGCAAGGGGGAGAACATCTTTATCCGGTACTTGCAATACTTGCCTTGATGGCGGGCAGCAATTTTGTCATTTGGCTCTCCTATAAGAATAAGGAATATGGTGTGGGGGGAATGTCCTTTGTTGTGCTCATCAATTTGATTGATAGTTTGCGCTCGACTTATGGGCGCTTTATTCTATATTGGTGGAATGAAAGTGGGGCATTGCGTTTTGTATTGATTGTCTTTGGAGTCGCTTTGATTTGTGTGGGCATCATTCTTTGGACACTCTGTGCAGAGATGGCAGAGGTTCGCTATCCGATCAACCATGTGATGATTCACAACGAAAATGCCAGTAGAGATTATCTTGCCATTAAGTTTGAACCGGTGGGAACAATGCCATTGATGTATTGTATGTCATTTTATGTGTTGCCATTGATGATTTTACAACTGTTAAGTAAAGTTTCACCCAACAATCTGTGGATTTTGAGATTGACACAGTATTTTGATCTGGAAAAAGTGGCCGGAATTCTTTGCTTTATGTTCGTTTTATTGTTCACGAGCATAAGCCTTTCCTTTGTGATGCTGGATACGGAGAAATTGAGCAAGGGACTACAAAAATCGGGTGACTATCTGACAGGATATCGACCGGGGACAGAGACCAAGAAGGCATTAAAGACCACAGTTTTTCGGTTGAGTTTTATCAGTGGACTGATGATGGCTCTACTCAGTGGTTTGCCATTGCTTGCAAGAAATTTTATTGAAAGCTCTATGCAACTTGGCTTGCCACAGGATATCTTTCGATTGCCAATGTCATTGATGATTTTGGTTGGAGTATTTCGGCAGCTATTAGAAGAAGTAAAAATGTTAAATGTATTTGATCGATATAGAAAAGAGGACTAATGTATTATTTTGTACCTTCATATTATCAAAAGACAGGAAAATGGAGAGGAAATTCGTGGGTTTGGTATGCCAATCGAAGTATGCGAGAATTTGATGACATTGTCAGCCAAATTAAGATGTTTCGTGCTGCAGAAAAAGAGGTGACTTTGGTTGTGTCCTGCTATATTCCTGATTTGCGCTACTATCTGCATAGACAGGGACTTTCGGGAATTCGAATTTATTCTTTATTTGACCAGATACAGGGAGTATTTTCCTATGCCCCTGGACTTTTGATGTGGGAAGATTTGGATTGGCCAGAAGATATGGAATGGGTGTACACTCAATTTTTGATTATGGGTTATCAAGATGGAGTGCATATGGTCAATATTGAGTTTGGTCCAGAGTCCTATTTGCTCTGGATCGACCGCTTCGAACAAAAGGAGAAAGTTTGCAGACAGATCTATGACGACCGAGGATTTTTGTCTTCGGAGATTATCTATCGAGATGGCCGGGAAGTGGAGCAGATTTTTTACAATACTTATGGAAGAAAGACCTGCACCTATGATCTGGTTCAGGGAACAGTGCTCGTTAAAGGGCGGGATGGATTAAAAAAATATGAGAAAATGGAAGATTTAGTGAGAGAGTGCATCGAGAGATATTTTCTGGAACAAAAGAAAAAATGTGGCAGCAGTGGAGTACTTGTGCTTTCGGCGAGCACATTTCATAATCGACTATTTTTGGAAGGCTCAGGGGACATTGTGACGATACTTTCTTGTTATTCTGAGCGAAATACGGAGCAAACGGATATCTATCAAATTAAGATGGCCATTCAAGGGGAATATAAGAAGACGCCAGCCCTAGTGCTTGTGGACACAAAGGAATTAAAAGAAAAGATTGTTGAGAATGAAAGATTTATAAAAATTGAAGAAATTTCACCCTTTGATACGCGTCTAAAATTGGGAAGTAGTCAAAGAATACGCGCAAAGAAAATATTTTTGCCTATACAGGGGCTAAATAATCAGAGAGAAATTATTAAAATCATTGCGCAATATATGGAGAAAAATTTGGATGCGGAATTGGTGATTGCCTTTAGTGAACCAGGTTGGGGAAGGCAAGAAAAGATTGAGGAGGAAATAAAGAAGCTATTAGAAGAACTTGATATTACAAGTTTTTCATTGGAAACGAAAAATTCACCCATTGTAGAAAATGCACAGCAGGATGAGGAAAAAGTTGTTCCAGCTCGAGTAAAAGTTGTTCGCTATTTGACAGAACAAGATGTTATTCAACATCTAGAAGACATTCGATTGCTTGTCGATTTGCGAGATAGCCCGGAGTTGTATCTGCAGATTGCAGCAATTAGTTCAGGCATTCCGCAAGTTAATCTGAGTCAAACTCGCTATGTTCGTCACTTGAAAAATGGATTTGTTAGGCAGTATAGACGAGCTATTTGATACACTTTGCTACTATCTTGATGGTCTATCGAATTGGAATCAGGCTCTTGTGCATGCGGTGGAGGATATTCGTTTATATACTGGAGGAAGTTTAGTGAAAAAGATAGAAACGCTATTGAGGAAATAAGAGGAAATGGAAGAAGTAACAGTATTACAGGTGGGGATGAAAAATCTTTCCAAAGTTTATATTATTCCTCGAAATGTACGCTGGGTTTATATACAGAGTGGGCAGTTGACCAAAGAAAAATTGAAAAGTTTGGAAGTAAAGAAGATACAATGTACAATTGTAGATTTCATAACACCAAGGGATCTTTCACTGTTAATTGAGAAGGTAGAGGCGTGGACATTGTTTTTTACAGAAAATGTATTTCTATTGTCTGACATTCAAAAGAATGTTGCGGTGATGGACTTCTTTAAATCAAAGATGGCCTATCCGTTGCAAAACAATGAATTGCAGTCTTTTATTACTTCCATCCCAAGGCGATTCTTTGACCGAGTGGATAGCTTGCGTATTGAAACAAAGCACATTGAAGTGGCAAAGAAATATCAAAATATTGCGGTGTGGCGTGGAAACAATGCCATTGAAATTGTAGATAACTTTGGAGAAAAATACACACCAGTGATGTTTTGGCGCTTTGGTATGCCAGCACAAGAATATCGAGATCTTTCCTTTTGGGCAGAATATATAACTGAAGGATCTGTAGAGGTTAAGTTTATTTTTCGCAAATTCAGACTGGGATCCACAGATGAGGTGATGCAGACGGTTGAGGCGACCAATCCAAAGGAACCTATGTTATTTCGTGGAGATGAGAGGGGGAGGAACGGTGAATATCTCCTTACAGGCCAAGGGAAGCGGAACATTGCGTATGGGAGTTTTGCATGCGAGAACTTGTCGAAATGGATCGGGGGAATTCTTTGCAGGGGGAGTTTCAACAAAAGATGCTTTCAAGGAAGAGGTTCTTAGCTATTTTAATCCAATGGATTTAAAGCCACCGCTGAATATTTATTTTTCTGGTTATCGAATGGCTGAGGGATTTGAAGGTTATATGATGCTAAAAAATATGGGCTGTCCATTCTTATTGATTTCTGACCCAAGGCTTGAGGGAGGTGCATTTTACTTAGGCTCAAAAGAGTATGAGGAAAATGTTGAAAAAGTGATTCGAGATGCAATGGAATATCTGCATTTTGATGGCTCTCAAGTGCTGATGTCTGGGATTTCTATGGGGTCGTTTGGAGCAGTGTATTATGGGAGAAAGATTGAACCGAAGGCTATTTTTCTTGGAAAGCCTCTGCTCAATATCGGAACCATTGCGATGAATGAGCAGACAGTGCGCCCAGAAGGCTTTCCGACAAGCTTAGATTTGTTATATAAGTTGGAGGGAGAGGTATCCATATCCGCAGCAAAGCGATTGAATCAAAGGATTTGGAAAGAGTTAGATGTTGCAGATTTCTCACAAACAGAGATTGCCGCAGTCTATATGCAACAGGATGATTATGATGCAATGGCTTATCCCGATATGCTTCGCCACTGGACAGGAAAAAATTTTCGTGTCTATGGAAAGGGCATTATTGGCCGACATAATGATAATACGAACGCAGTGGTGACTTGGTTTGTTACACAATATCAGCGAATTCTCAAAGAGGAGTTTCAAAGATGGAAAGAGTAATCTATATTGTTCAATGGGATCATGTGAATAATCAAAGTCTGATGTATGGCTCAGTGGTCACACAGGATATAGATCGAAGTATTTTTTATCAAAATCAAATGCTTGCTCCAGGAAGTATTGTACATACTTGGAAAGATGCCTACAATTATCAGGCTGTGCGTCAGGAGAGGTCTCTTCCATTACTGAGTGGGGGGGAGTCGCTATAGCATTCGGATTCCAGAAAATGCTTCACTGGATGGGGTGATTTTGCGTTTTGAATTTATGGATAACTTTAAAAAGAATGTGGGGAATTTTATTTTTGGAGATAAAGAGAGCTTTGTTTGTCCAAAAGAGTATTCCAGTTACTCTGCACAGCTAGTGCGAAATGGCAATAAGGATTTATTTTTTCGTCATTTTGAAATTTTGCGTGGCTGTGAGACAACCATTTTTGAGGAGATTGCTAATCCTGTATTGGGAGAAAAGGTGCATATTTTGATTCCAGAGATTCGGCATCGAATGATTCGATTGCCAAGAAAAGAACGCTGTGAAAAGTATGCAAATCTCTTGATTGTTCCGCCAGAAGCCCTTCTATATCAAGATTTTTCGATCGAAGAGTGGACGAGGGAGAGGTTAAAAAAGCGTTATCGCAGTGAATTTTCCTTTGTGCTGTTGACAGCAGGACCAAAATCACAAAAAATTGCAGAAAGATGGATGAGTATAGACAGTGAAAAATTCAAGATATCTACGACAATTAAATAGAATATTGAACAAAGTCAATGCACTGCAGGATGTGATGAGGGAAAAGAGCGATGAAGAGCTGACACAGATGACAAGTGTATTTAAGAATATGCTGAGAAGGGGGAAATCAGAGGAGAACATTTGCCAGAGGCCTTTGCACTTGTTCGAGAGGCAGCAAAGAGAACGATAGGGCTTTTTCCCTATGATGAGCAGGTCCTTGGAGGGATTGCACTCTACAAGGGAATGTTTGCAGAGATGATGACAGGTGCAGGAAAAACATTGTGTGCCTCGATGCCACTCTATGTCCGAGCACTGAGTGGAAAGAGTGTCATTTTGGTCACACAAAATGATTACCTCGCACAAAGGGATGCCGAGCTCTTGCGTCCACTGTATGAATTTTTGGGTTTGACTGTGCGAGTGCGCAGTGCTGAGGTAGAGGGAGAACAATCTGAGGCAAAGGAAAAAAGAGAAATTTATGCAGCAGATATTGTATATACGACAAGTAGTACATTGGGCTTTGATTATCTTATGCAAAATTTATCTGTATCGGAAGAACAAAGTTTCTTAAGAGAGTTTTTTTATGTTATTATTGATGAAGTAGATGTGGTATTATTAGATGCAGCATCTATGCCATTGGTAATATCGGGTGCACCAAAAGTCCAGTCCAATCTCTACAATATGGCAGACAGATTTATCGTATGTCTTGACCCAGATATGGACTATCGCATTGAAGACCAGCAGGTTTATTTTACGGATCGAGGAATTGAAAAGGCAAGAACTTTTTTTTCTATTGACAATCTGTTTGATGAACATCATTTTGAGCTGGTCAGACATTTGCAACTCGCACTTCGTGCCCATACACTCTTTGAGCAAAATCAAGAGTATGTGGTGCAAGATGGTGCCGTTTGTCTTTTGGAGGAGAGAAGTGGGCGAGTGCTAGAGAGCACAAAGCTAAGGGCAGGACAGCACCAAGCGATTGAGGCAAAAGAAGGAGTAGAGATTACCAATGATTATCGTGCGATGGGGATTATTACCTACCAAGATTTCTATAATATGTTTCCAAAGCTTGCAGGAATGACGGGAACATGCATGGAAAATGCACAGGAATTTGCTGATGTATACAATATCAGAACAGTAAAAATTCCATCCCATTTTCCTATTTTGCGAGTGGACGAGGAAGATGTGGTATGTGTGTCCTTGCACGAGCAGATCACCATGTCGGTGCGCCGCGTAGAACAGTGTTATGAGAAACGGCAGCCTGTATTGGTGGTCACTCCTTCGATTGCCATTTCAGAACTTTATTCTCGAGTGTTACTTAGGGAGCACATTCCGCACAATGTACTCAATGCCTATAGCCTCGCTAGAGAGGCAGAGGTGATTGCTGAGGCTGGGCGAGCGGGCAGTGTGACCGTAGCGACCTCGGTTGCAGGTAGAGGGATTGATGTGCAATTAGATGCCAAGGCAAAAGAGCTTGGAGGTTTGGTTGTTTTAGGTATTGGAATTATGGAAAATATTCGCCTAGAAAGACAGGCCAGAGGGCGGTCAGGTCGCCAGGGGGATCCTGGCAGAACTTGTTTTTATGTCTGTCCAGATGACAAAGTCGTGCGAGAGTATGGAGCTACTTGGCTTGAGGAATTTCGACGAAAAGAACAACCAGCAAGTGAAAGTGTAAAAAAGAAAATGGGAAGAGCAATTCGAGATGCACAACGAATTGCTGAAGAAAAGTCAAAGACCGTGCGTATGACGACAACGGACTTTGGTCTATCCATACAGATACAGAGAAATTATATCTATAAAAAGCGAAATGAGATTATTACAAAAATGACCTACTCCCTTCGAGATTGTTTGAAAATGGAAAGCGAAATTATTGATTGTTTTTTGAGGGAACATCAACCGATGACGGAAGATGCTGTGAGTCGATTTGTGATGGAAAATATCTTGTATCGCTTTGCAGGTTTGCCCAAGGGGATAAAAGATGCGAAGCAGATAAAGTATTATCTCTTAGAATTGGCGAAATTGCAATTAAAGAGAAAGTTGCAACTATTGGGAAGTGATGATAGTGTGCGGACATTTTTTCAATATATGTCCTTGCGTGCCATTGATGATTCATGGATTGAGCAGGCAGATTACTTATCTCAGCTAAGAGATGCTCTCAGTGGTCGAAGAGTGGCACAGCACAATGCATTGAGTGACTATCATGTGGAGGCGTATCAATCCTTTTTGAAGATGAAAAAGCAAATTAAGATACGAATGATGAGGAATTTGCTTTTGGGAGAACTGGTGATAGATAAGAGTGGAAATCTTGTCTTACACTTTCCATAAAAGAGACTTGAAAGTAAGGGGACTGTTGGGATGAATACAGTGTATAATGTAAATCGAGGAATCGGTTGGGCAAGTAGTGGTGTGGAATACGCACAGGCCTATAGATCCAAGATTTTTTTCACAACTTGGTGTGCGAACAAAATTTATTTTTTTACTGATTTTTTTGAGCGAGATAATATAGAGTATATGACAAAGAATATTGGATTTGCAGATGAAGATGTCATATGGCTCTATTTGTGGTTTACTGATTTTTTTCAGTGGCAAAAACAACATTTACGCCACAGGACTTAGAAGAGAAGTTAGATGGTGAATTTGAAAAGAGCACCATCAATGATACCATTGTCTATAATGAGAAAGATAGAAAGCACTTTGTCACTGCATATTTGACAAAGGACGGAAAGGCTGTTCAGAGAGTGGAGGATGTCTTTCAGGGGTGTTTGCTCACAAGAGACTATTATTCCTATGGCAAATACTGCACAGAGTATTTTACTCCAGAAAATGGACGGGCAAAGTTAAGACTCAGGCGTTGGTTTAATACCGATGGCAGCACAGCGTATGAGGAAATCATTGATGGGGAAGATATTCTCTACAAGATGAGAGATGCTGTGCTCTATTCAAAAGAGGCTTTTGTTGGATACTTCTTTAAGAAATTGCATCTAGATAAGAGTGATATGCTCATTATTGATCGTTCGACAGATATTGCGAGGGGAGCATTGGCCAATCGGGGAAAGGCAAAGGTTTCCGTTGTTGTTCATGCCGAGCATTTTAGCGAGAACAATACGACCAGAGACAACATTCTTTGGAATAATTTTTATGAATATACATTTCGCAATGCAGATAAAATTGACTATTACATCTGTTCCACAGAGGTTCAAACAAAGCTGTTGAAAAAGCATTTTCGGAGGTACCAGAGAATGCATCCAAAAGTAGTGACGATTCCCGTGGGCAGCGTAGATACTTTGCTAAAGCCAACAAAAGAAAGAAAGAGATATTCTTTGATGACGGCTTCTCGACTTGCTCCAGAAAAACATATTGATTGGTTGGTAACTGCAGCAGTGAAGGCAAAAAAATCTGTGCCCGACTTGACATTGGATATCTATGGCAGCGGAAAAGATGCCATAGAGCTCGAAAAATTGATTGATGAGAATGGGGCAAAGGACTATATTCGTCTGATGGGCATTATGATTTGATTACCGTTTATCCAAAGTATGAAGCCTATATCACAGCATCGACAAGTGAAGGATTTGGATTGACCTTACTTGAAGCCATCAGTGCAGGTCTACCGATGATTGGCATTGATGTTCGTTATGGGAATACAACCTTTATTCACAATGAAATTAATGGATTTTTAATTCCATTGCAGGAAGATGGAAATAATGAAATGATCGATGGGTTGGCTAAGGCAATGGTTCGTCTATTTACCGAGGTAGATATCAAAACATTTTCTAGGGCATCGTATATGTTTGCTAAGCCATATATGACAGAAGAACTAGTCGATACCTGGAGAAGATTTTTGGTCGATGCTTGTGGAGAAAATGTTTTTAAGAAAGAGGCAGAACAATGATTGTTTTACTAGATAGTTATACAGTGCAAAGTCAAATGCTTCTGTATTCATTGAGAGAAGCAGGCTATGATATGCCAGCAGTGAGCATTGTGACTGACGGCTTTCACCCACAGGAGGTGACTTCTCCATTTAGTTGGTTTTGTGGGTTTGAAAATCCCAATTTGCGTGGGAGGGCAAGATTTTTTAATCGCCTAAAAGTTCCTGATTTGTGGGAGATTCAATCGACAGGCACACAGGGAGAAGTGGTGGATTATGATGAGCTTCGAGCAAGAATTTTTTATGCTGAACCAGTATATCGCCGCCTGATTCGGGCAGTGGATTGGTTGGATAGGCAGAAAAGAGTGCGCTTGACTGATCACTACAATCGCTTTGGTATGCGCTTTGCCCAGACCGTTTGGAGTTTAGACGGACGACGTCAGATAAAGACCTATTTTTCACCAAATGGTCAAGTAGTGATTACAGAGAATTATATTACAGGGAATATTTTGCTTGAGGAGGAAGGTAAAACAAGAATTTTTGCCAATCTTCCTGAATTTGTAATCTATTTTTTGCAAAAGCGAGCGTTTTCTTTGGATCGAATTTTGTATAATTCTCTTTCCTATCCATTTTTTGTTTCAAATCGCTTGGGCGATATGGGAATTGAAGGAGAAGATATCTTATTCTGGGAGGAAGAAATTGGGCAGAACATTCCAGGAAATATGCAATCTATTTTGGATCATCCAGAACGCAGAACCAAAAAGATTGCAATTCAATCCCTAGAAGCCTACAATATGCTGTTAAAGCTTGGTGTGGATTCAGACAAGATTGAAAAGCTGGGTATGATTATTACTTTTGCCAGAGAAAATCAATACCAGAAGAAGGCATTGATTTTGACCAATTCGGATGAAATCGAGAAGCTGACGATATTAGTGGAAGAACTTTCACAGGTGCAATTTACTATTGCCGCATTGACGGAAATGTCGGCAAAGTTATTAAGTATGGATAAGTATGATAATGTTTGTCTTTTGCCAGCGATTACCCCAGAGCAGGGGGTGAAATTGATGGCAGAAAATGACATTTATTTAGATATCAATTATGGAAATGAAATTTTAGATGCGTTACAAATGGCCTTTATTCATGAACAATTGATTTTTGCTTTCCAGCAAACCGCTCATAGACGCAATTTGATTTTGCCAGAAAATATTTATTCGTTAGAAAATGTTGCTGATATGATCAGAGCCATCCAAGCAGTGCTGGAAGAGAAGAAAATGATGAGATATTTTTTGGATTTACAAAAGAAACATGCAATGGTGGAGACACCAGAGTCATATCGACACTTTTTGGGTGATAGTGACGACATGGCATTAGAGTGTTAAGAAATTAGAATATTAGGGAATTAGAATGTTAGAGAGTTAAGAAGAAGTAGGTGAGTGATATTGAAAAGAGAAAAGAGAGATATAGAAGGGATTGGAGAAGATTTGCTGGGCAGGGATATAGAAAGACGCTTGGCTGATATTCAAAATCTAAGAAGGAGTCGGGAGGTATCGACAAAGGGAAGTAATCGCAGTGTCTATATTATGGCCGTTATTATTGCTATTGCATTTGTTGTTTCGGGCATATTGCGCCTCTTGATTAGTTTATAGTGGAGGAAGATAATGAGAGTACATATTACAAGTATTTACAATCAAATGGGGACACATGTGATTGCACAGCAAAATGTGATGAAGGTAGCAAGTACATTAGGTTTTGTTGAGATGCCTCTATTTTGCTATGATGTCAATGTAGACACTGATGAACAGCTTTCTGCAAGGCTTGATGGTATTGTTGCAGGATTAAAATTTGGAGATATTGTGATTATTCAGTCTCCAAGTTGGAATATTCTTCGCTATGATGAACGCATAGTACAAAGAATAAGAGCATATAAAGATGTTCAAATTATTATGTTTGTACATGATGTAATTCCATTGTTATTTCAATCTGGAGAAGAAAATTTACGAAGAACCATTGATATCTATAATATGTCCGATTTAATTATTCTTCCATCACAGACGATGTATGATGTGCTAGTTGAACATGGTTTGAAGGTTAAGAAATATTTGGTGCAAAAGATGTTTGACTATCCAGTGTCTGGAAGTTTGAATAAACCAGAATTTCAAAAGAAAATGATTTTTACAGGTGCACCAAGTCGATTTACATTCATTGATGATTGGAAATATGATACATTACTTTCTCTATACACAAGAGAGGAATTAGATGTGACGGGAAAAATATTCAGCTCAATGGTTATCAGAGTGAACTTGGGTTGTTGTCACAGATGTCACAGGGAGGATTTGGGCTTGTCTGGTCTTCTGAAAAGGCGAAGGAATATTATTACTGTGTGATGCCTTATAAGCTTGGGAATTTCTTGGCTGCAGGTATTCCGGTTATTGTGGAGCGAGGAATTGCTCCTGCCAAGGCAATTGAGAAGAATCACCTTGGTTTTGTGGTTGATTGTTTGGAGGAGGCTTCTCAACGAGTACAATCTTGTACTCCCCAGCAATATAATGAGATGGTAGAAAATATTTTTCATTTTAATTTTTTAATTAAGGATGGGTATTTTACCAAAAAGTTATTGCTTGATGCAATATTTGCACTTCGCTTTGAGGAATAGAGAATGTATAAATTTTGTAAGTGAGTGGTGGTATAGACATAGAATAGGCAGTGGGATGAGCAATGGGGACAAGAGAGGTTAGAGAATAGATGAGTGATAAGAAAAGGAAAAGGCGGAGCAAGAAAAGTCAACAAAAGGCTTTACTCAAAGGCTTTGCAGCTATTGGAACAGTGATGGGTGGAGCTGCGTTGGCACAAAATGATGTATTGGCTGCAGGTGGTACAGAGGAAGAGCGAGTGTTGACAACAGAGGAAAATATCGTCAACAGTGAATCTGTAATTATTCGATCTGTAGAGTCTGAGACAAGAAGAAATGAAGAAAGAGCAAGCGAGCGAGAAAGAGATAGTGAGCGAGCAAGCGAAAGAGCCAGTGAAAAAATTTCGGAAAAGGCCAGTGAAAGAACTTCAGAAAAAATGAGTGAGAGAAGTTCTGAACGAGCTTCTGAACGAGCCTCAGAGAGAGCTTCTGAAAGAATTTCTGAGAGAGTAATGGGTGCGACAAGTGAACGAGGATCTGAAAATGTTGCGGCACATACAAGCGAGGTGGGGACAACATCTGCAAGAGAAGAGTTGTCTGATGCTGCAAGAACGCAGACAATGGAAAGTACCATTAGTGCAGAGAGTTCAGAGAGAACGGGACATAGTGACAAAACTGACAGCGAAAGCTCTGTCAGAGGGGTTTCTATGTCAGAAAAAAATACATATGAGAGTACAAGTCAAGTAAATGAAAGTCAGGGCAGTACGACTCAGGCAAGTGCAAGTCAAACGAGTGAGTATCAAACAAGTACAAGTCAAACAAGTACAAGTCAAACAAGTGGAATTTCTCAGGAAAGTGAAAATATAAGTAGTGTGTCAGTGGCAACGGGTGGAAATGAAAATGCAAGTGATGCTACCAGTGTAAATTCCCATAGCCAGAGCAGTATGAGTCAGAGTGCCACAAGCAATAGTATGAGCCAGAGCAGTGCAAGCCAGAATATTACAAATTCAGGCAGTACTAGTCAAAGTACTTCCACTACATCTGCAATATCTTCAAATATTGGTAGTAATTTTTCTACCTCTAGTGAGAGTGCACAAGATTCCAATTCCATGGATATACAGCAGGTATTAAGGCGTGTTCGTCGATTTGTTATATCAGATGATGAGACCAATGAAGGAAATGAAGACATTGCCGATCAAAGTATATCTACATTAGCACAAGGTAGTGAAAGCACAGGCGATGAAGAAATTTATTGACACAGGTATCAAGTCAAATTTTGAATCAGGCACAGAATTCAACATCTGATCTACAGATGTCAGGAATGTCAGGAGAGGGAACCAACACAGCAAGTACATCAAGTACAGGCAGTGGGGGCACAAGTGAGAGCGAAAGCACGATGCACAGTATAAGCATGAGTGTCAGTGAACGCATTGGTTCTGAGAGTGTGACACCATCTATGCATTTACAGGTCAATAGCGAAAACACTGAGAGTCAAAGGCGAAGTGCACTAGCAGAAGCAAGTGTATCAGCAAGTCACAGCTTATCAGAGCAAGTACCGATTTCTTTAAGTAGCAGTGAGTCCGTTTCACAAGAAAATTCACAGAGTGCAAGCACAGCAGCGGTTGTTCGCTCGGAGACTATTGAGTCATTAAATGAAAATCTTTCAAGTGCCCTTGAAAATGTGGCGAGTGATTCATTAGTTGTACCCGTGTCTAATACTGGAGCAAGTTCTACATCAGAATCAGACTCTGAGGATGCACAGTCAGAGATGATTTCTGATAGTGAAAGCATCTCTGATCCAAATAGCAACAACGGTAGCAGTAGTGATAGTAATTCTGAAATGGGATCTTCATCATTGAGTGGGACAAGGTCAGAATTGAATTTGGGTTCAGAAAGCACTTCTGTTTCGGAAAGTATTTCAGGAAGCGTATCAGGAAGTCTTTCTAGTGCTGGTTCAGAGAGTGGGTCAGAAATAGCTACTGCTTCTACATCTGAATTTGACAGCGTAGTATTTTCACTTGATAATAATCTCGATAATGTAAATGCTATGTTTTTAGGGCTTGATGCACAACTAAGAGCTGTTCCAACACAAAATGGATTGCTGAATACCTTGATGCTAAGAGAGGCGAATTCTGTAGATACATCAGCAGAAGTTGTTATTTTAGTGGAAGATACTAATGAATATGGCTATTATACTGGAACGGAAAATCACAAAAAGAGATATAAGACATTTACAGATGATTATTATTTGAAGCAGATAAAAAATTATTTGAATAAAATTAATAATGACAATGTAGTCGTGTCTTTAGTTGGATATAATAAAAAAACTACGCATGCTGGAGATCAGAGTGGAACGAAGTCTTATTTTGAAAAGAAAAAGAAGGCCGATGCCATTAGAGAAATTGACCAATTATTAGCTAACCCGCATGCCTCTGGTGGAACACCTCATAATGAATTGTATGCTGGACAAGAAGTAAAAGATACAACAGGAAGAACAGCACTTCCAGATGCTTTGGCAGAAGCAAATAGGATATTGAGCAACCAGACAAATGCAGCAGCTAATAAATCAGTGCTATTGTTGACAGGTAAAGCACCATTAAAGGTGGTAGAGGTAGATCGGGGGAAGATCTATGAAAAGGCTAAACCAGAGGCACAGAAAATTTTAAATCTTGGTGCAAGAATTGATGTTGTTGTTGAGATACTCCCACAGACCAATAGATGGGGGTGGTATGAAACAGATGTCACGGCAGGAACTGTCTTTGGAAGTATTGCAGGTGATGGTTCTCTAGCCTCTCCTAGTAATATAAGGAATTATGTTCATGTTCTCGAAACAGTAGGAGCAAATTCTCCTGACTATAGTCAGGCAGTTTCGAGAGGTTTGGATTCTATTTATACAGCAACTTTAAATTCTTTAGCCCAAGTTACAGGTGGTACACCACAGGTATCTACAAGCATAAGTCAATCAACGAGCAATAGAATCAATAGTGAAAGGCAAAGCCAAAGTCAAAGTGAGTCTCAGAGGGCGAGCACATCAGAAAGTAGAAAGGCATCAGAAAGCAGAAGTCAAAGCCAAAGCCTATCACAAAGTTATCGAGATAGTTTAAGTGAAAGTGCAAGCTATAGAGAAAGTACAAGTACATCAGTATCATTGAGGGATAGTGTTAGTGCCAGAAATTCAGCTAGTATTAGTGCAAGTCAATCAGCAAGTCAATCAGTAAGTCAATCTGCATCAACAAGTACAAGTTTGAGTGCAAGGAACTCTACGTCAGCTAGTATCAGTGCAAGCAATTCGGCGAGTGTGAGTGGAAGCATTAGTACAAGTAATTCAGCGAGTGCGAGAGATAGTATTAGTGCAAGTACCTCGGCGAGCGTAAGTGACAGTATCAGTGCAAGTACCTCAGCAAGTGTTAGAGATAGTATTAGTGCAAGTAATTCAGCGAGTGTCAGTGATAGCATTAGTGCAAGTAATTCAGCGAGCGTCAGTGATAGCATTAGTGCAAGTAATTCAGCGAGCGTGAGTGATAGCATTAGTGTAAGCGAATCGGCAAGTAATTCAGCGAGTGTCAGTGATAGCATTAGTGCAAGTAATTCAGCGAGCGTAAGTGATAGTATTAGTGTGAGCGAATCGGCAAGCGAATCAGCAAGCGTAAGTGATAGTATTAGTGTAAGCGAATCGGCAAGTAATTCAGCGAGTGTCAGTGATAGCATTAGTGCAAGTAATTCAGCGAGCGTAAGTGATAGTATTAGTGTGAGCGAATCGGCAAGCGAATCAGCAAGCGTAAGTGATAGTATTAGTGTAAGCGAATCGGCAAGCGAGTCAGCAAGCGTAAGTGATAGTATTAGTGTAAGCGAATCGGCAAGCGAGTCAGCAAGCGTAAGTGATAGTATTAGTGTAAGCGAATCGGCAAGCGAGTCAGCAAGCGTAAGTGATAGCATTAGTGTAAGCGAGTCGGTGAGCGTGAGTGATAGTATCAGTGTAAGCGAATCGGCAAGCGTGAGTGATAGCATTAGTGTAAGCGAATCGGCAAGCGTAAGTGATAGTATTAGTGTAAGCGAATCGGCAAGCGTAAGTGATAGTATTAGTGTAAGCGAATCGGCAAGCGTAAGTGATAGTATTAGTGTAAGCGAATCGGCAAGCGAGTCAGCAAGCGTAAGTGATAGTATCAGTGTGAGTACCTCAGCAAGTGAGAGTGGAAGCATTAGTGCAAGCGAGTCAGCAAGCGTAAGTGATAGTATCAGTGTGAGTACCTCAGCAAGTGAGAGTGGAAGCATTAGTGCAAGCGAGTCAGCAAGCGTTAGTGATAGTATCAGTGCGAGCGAATCGGCAAGCGAGTCAGCAAGCGTAAGTGATAGTATCAGTGTAAGCGAATCGGCAAGTGAGTCAGCAAGCGTGAGTGATAGCATTAGTGTAAGCGAATCGGCAAGCGAGTCAGCAAGCGTGAGTGATAGCATTAGTGTAAGCGAATCGGCAAGCGAGTCAGCAAGCGTAAGTGATAGTATTAGTGTAAGCGAATCGGCAAGCGAGTCAGCGAGCGTCAGTGATAGTATTAGTGTGAGCGAATCGGCAAGCGAATCAGCAAGCGTAAGTGATAGTATTAGTGTAAGCGAATCGGCAAGCGAGTCAGCAAGCGTAAGTGATAGTATCAGTGTAAGCGAATCGGCAAGTGAGTCAGCAAGCGTCAGTGATAGTATCAGTGTGAGTACCTCAGCAAGCGTAAGTGATAGTATCAGCGTGAGTACCTCAGCAAGCGAGAGTGGAAGCATTAGTGCAAGCGAGTCAGCAAGCGTGAGTGATAGCATTAGTGTAAGCGAATCGGCAAGCGAGTCAGCAAGCGTAAGTGATAGTATTAGTGTAAGCGAATCGGCAAGCGAGTCAGCAAGCGTAAGTGATAGTATTAGTGTAAGCGAATCGGCAAGCGAGTCAGCAAGCGTAAGTGATAGTATTAGTGTAAGCGAATCGGCAAGCGAGTCAGCAAGCGTAAGTGATAGTATCAGTGTAAGCGAATCGGCAAGTGAGTCAGCAAGCGTAAGTGATAGTATCAGTGTAAGCGAATCGGCAAGCGAATCAGCGAGCGTCAGTGATAGTATTAGTGTGAGCACCTCAGCAAGCGTAAGCGACAGCATTAGTACAAGCGAATCGGCAAGTGTTAGTGATAGTATTAGTGCGAGCGAATCGGCCAGTGTTAGCGATAGTATTAGTGCAAGTACTTCAGCGAGTGTCAGCGATAGTATTAGTGCAAGTGATTCGGCCAGTGTCAGCGATAGTATTAGTGCAAGCGATTCTGTAAGTGTCAGTGATAGTATTAGTACAAGTACTTCCACAAGCGTGAGCGACAGTATCAGTGCAAGTACTTCAACAAGCGTTAGTGCAAGCAACTCAGCAAGCGTGAGCGATAGCATCAGCGCAAGCGATTCTGTAAGTGTGAGCGATAGCATTAGTGCAAGTACTTCTGCAAGTGTTAGTGATAGCATTAGTGCAAGCGATTCTGTAAGTGTCAGCGATAGTATTAGTACAAGTACTTCCACAAGTGTGAGCGATAGTATCAGTGCAAGCAACTCAGCAAGCGTGAGCGATAGCATCAGTGTGAGCGATAGTATTAGTGCAAGTACTTCGGCCAGTGTTAGCGACAGCATTAGTGCAAGTACTTCCGCAAGTGTTAGTGACAGCATTAGTGCGAGCGATTCTGTAAGTGTGAGCGACAGTATTAGTGCAAGTACTTCAGCGAGTGTGAGCGATAGTATTAGTGCAAGTACTTCCACCAGTGTTAGCGATAGTATTAGTGCAAGCGATTCCGTAAGTGTTAGCGATAGTATTAGTGCAAGTACTTCAGCCAGCGTTAGTGATAGTATTAGTGCGAGCAATTCAGCAAGCGTGAGCGATAGCATCAGTGCAAGTGCTTTAGCAAGCGTTAGTGATAGCATTAGTGCAAGTGATTCAGCAAGTATCAGCGATAGTATTAGTGCAAGCGATTCCGCAAGTGTCAGTGATAGTATTAGTACAAGTACTTCCACAAGCGTGAGCGACAGTATCAGTGCAAGTACTTCAACAAGCGTTAGTGCAAGCAACTCAGCAAGCGTGAGCGATAGCATCAGCGCAAGCGATTCTGTAAGTGTGAGCGATAGCATTAGTGCAAGTACTTCCACAAGCGTGAGCGATAGCATCAGTGCGAGCGATTCCGTAAGTGTGAGCGATAGTATTAGTGCAAGTACTTCCGCCAGTGTTAGCGACAGCATTAGTGCAAGTACTTCCGCCAGTGTTAGTGACAGCATTAGTGCAAGCGATTCCGCAAGTGTCAGCGACAGTATCAGTGCAAGCGATTCGGCCAGTGTCAGCGATAGTATTAGTGCAAGCGATTCTGTAAGTGTCAGCGATAGCATTAGTGCAAGTGATTCAGTAAGTGTTAGCGACAGCATTAGTGCAAGCGATTCTGTAAGTGTCAGCGATAGTATTAGTGCAAGTACTTCAGTCAGTGTCAGCGACAGTATCAGTGCAAGCGATTCGGCCAGTGTGAGCGATAGTATTAGTGCAAGTACTTCCGCCAGTGTCAGCGATAGCATTAGTGCAAGTGATTCAGTAAGTGTTAGCGACAGCATTAGTGCAAGCGATTCTGTAAGTGTGAGCGATAGTATTAGTGCAAGTACTTCCGCCAGTGTCAGCGATAGTATTAGTGTAAGTGATTCAGCCAGTGTGAGCGATAGTATTAGTGCAAGTACTTCCGCCAGCGTGAGCGATAGTATCAGTGCAAGCGATTCCGCCAGTGTGAGTGACAGCATTAGTGCAAGTGATTCAGCAAGCGTGAGTGATAGTATTAGTGCAAGTACTTCCGCGAGTGTGAGCGATAGTATTAGTGCAAGTACTTCCGCGAGTGTGAGCGATAGTATTAGTGCAAGTACTTCAGCAAGTGTTAGTGACAGCATTAGTGCGAGCAACTCAGCCAGTGTCAGCGACAGCATTAGTGCAAGTACTTCGGCAAGTGTCAGCGATAGCATCAGTGCAAGTGATTCAGCCAGCGTTAGTGACAGCATTAGTGCGAGCGATTCAGCAAGTGTCAGCGACAGTATTAGTGCAAGCGATTCGGCCAGTGTGAGCGATAGTATTAGTGCAAGTACTTCCGCCAGTGTCAGCGATAGCATTAGTGCAAGTGATTCAGTAAGTGTTAGCGACAGCATTAGTGCAAGCGATTCTGTAAGTGTGAGCGATAGTATTAGTGCAAGTACTTCCGCCAGTGTCAGCGATAGTATTAGTGTAAGTGATTCAGCCAGTGTGAGCGATAGTATTAGTGCAAGTACTTCCGCCAGCGTGAGCGATAGTATCAGTGCAAGCGATTCCGCCAGTGTGAGTGACAGCATTAGTGCAAGTGATTCAGCAAGCGTGAGTGATAGTATTAGTGCAAGTACTTCCGCGAGTGTGAGCGATAGTATTAGTGCAAGTACTTCCGCGAGTGTGAGCGATAGTATTAGTGCAAGTACTTCAGCAAGTGTTAGTGACAGCATTAGTGCGAGCAACTCAGCCAGTGTCAGCGACAGCATTAGTGCAAGTACTTCGGCAAGTGTCAGCGATAGCATCAGTGCAAGTGATTCAGCCAGCGTTAGTGACAGCATTAGTGCGAGCGATTCAGCAAGTGTCAGCGACAGTATTAGTGCAAGCGATTCGGCCAGTGTCAGCGATAGTATTAGTGCAAGCGATTCAGCAAGTGTGAGCGATAGTATTAGTGCAAGCGATTCGGCCAGTGTGAGCGATAGCATCAGTGCAAGTACTTCGGCGAGCGTTAGCGATAGTATTAGTGTAAGTACTTCCGCCAGTGTTAGCGATAGTATTAGTGCAAGTGATTCCACTAGCGTCAGTGATAGTATCAGTGCAAGCAATTCCGCCAGTGTTAGCGATAGTATTAGTACAAGTACTTCGGCGAGCGTCAGCGATAGTATCAGTGCAAGTACTTCCGCAAGCGTGAGCGATAGTATCAGTGCAAGTGATTCGGCGAGTGTGAGCGATAGTATTAGTGCAAGTGATTCGGCGAGTGTGAGCGACAGTATTAGTACAAGTACTTCCACAAGTGTGAGCGATAGCATCAGTGTAAGCAATTCGGCAAGTGTCAGCGATAGCATTAGTGCAAGTGATTCAGCAAGTGTTAGTGATAGCATTAGTGCAAGTACTTCCACGAGTGTCAGCGATAGTATTAGTACAAGTACTTCGGCGAGCGTCAGCGATAGTATCAGTGCAAGTAATTCCGCAAGCGTGAGCGATAGTATCAGTGCAAGTGATTCGGCAAGTGTGAGCGACAGCATTAGTGCAAGTACTTCAGCCAGCGTCAGCGACAGTATCAGTACAAGTGATTCAGCCAGCGTTAGTGATAGCATTAGTGCAAGTACTTCAGCGAGTGTCAGCGATAGTATTAGTGCAAGTACTTCAGTCAGTGTCAGCGACAGTATCAGTGCAAGCGATTCGGCCAGTGTTAGCGATAGTATTAGTGCAAGTACTTCAGTCAGTGTCAGCGACAGTATCAGTGCAAGCGATTCAGCGAGTGTCAGCGATAGTATTAGTGCAAGTGATTCCGCCAGTGTCAGCGATAGCATTAGTGCAAGTGATTCGGCGAGCGTGAGCGATAGCATCAGTGCAAGCGATTCCGCAAGTGTGAGTGACAGCATCAGCGCAAGCGATTCTGTAAGTGTTAGTGATAGCATTAGTGCAAGCGATAGTATTAGTACAAGTACTTCCACAAGCGTGAGCGATAGTATCAGTGCAAGTAATTCGGTAAGCGTTAGTGCAAGCAACTCAGCAAGCGTGAGCGATAGCATCAGTGTAAGCGATTCGGCCAGTGTCAGCGACAGTATTAGTGCAAGCGATTCAGCCAGTGTCAGCGACAGTATCAGTGCAAGCGATTCGGCCAGTGTGAGCGATAGTATTAGTGCAAGTGATTCGGCAAGTGTGAGCGATAGCATTAGTGCAAGCGATTCGGCGAGTGTGAGCGATAGTATTAGTGCAAGCGATTCAGCAAGCGTGAGCGATAGTATTAGTGCAAGCGATTCCGCAAGTGTGAGCGATAGTATTAGTGCAAGTACTTCCGCAAGCGTGAGCGATAGTATCAGTGCAAGTGATTCGGCAAGTGTGAGCGATAGCATCAGTGCAAGTACTTCAGCAAGCGTGAGTGATAGCATTAGTGCGAGCAACTCAGCAAGTGTGAGCGACAGCATTAGCACAAGTACTTCCGCCAGTGTCAGCGATAGCATCAGCGCAAGTACTTCCGCCAGTGTGAGCGATAGTATTAGTGCAAGCGATTCCGTAAGTGTTAGCGATAGTATTAGTGCAAGTACTTCGGCCAGCGTGAGCGATAGTATTAGTGCAAGCGATTCTGTAAGTGTGAGCGATAGTATTAGTGCAAGTACTTCGGCCAGTGTCAGCGATAGCATTAGTGCAAGTGACTCAGCAAGTGTCAGCGATAGTATTAGTACAAGTACTTCAGCCAGCATTAGTGCGAGCGATTCAGCCAGTGTGAGCGACAGCATTAGTGCAAGCGATTCAGCCAGTGTGAGCGATAGTATTAGTGCAAGTACTTCCGCCAGTGTCAGCGATAGCATTAGTGCAAGTGATTCAGCAAGTGTGAGCGATAGCATTAGTGCAAGCGATTCAGCCAGCGTTAGTGATAGCATTAGTGCAAGTACTTCAGCGAGTGTCAGCGATAGTATTAGTGCAAGTACTTCAGTCAGTGTAAGCGACAGTATTAGTGCAAGCGATTCGGCAAGTGTGAGCGATAGTATTAGTGCAAGTACTTCCGCCAGTGTCAGCGATAGCATTAGTACAAGTACTTCCACAAGTGTGAGTGACAGCATTAGTGCGAGCGATTCGGCAAGTGTTAGCGATAGCATCAGTGCAAGTGATTCAGCAAGCGTGAGCGATAGCATCAGCGCAAGTACTTCCGTAAGTGTGAGCGATAGCATCAGTGCAAGTACTTCAGCAAGCGTGAGTGATAGCATTAGTGCGAGCAACTCAGCAAGTGTGAGCGACAGCATTAGCACAAGTACTTCCGCCAGTGTCAGCGATAGCATCAGCGCAAGTACTTCCGCCAGTGTGAGCGACAGCATTAGTACAAGTGATTCGGCAAGTGTTAGTGATAGCATTAGTGCAAGTGATTCAGTAAGTGTGAGCGACAGCATTAGTGCAAGTACTTCCGCAAGTGTGAGCGATAGCATCAGTGCAAGCGATTCAGCAAGTATCAGCGATAGTATTAGTGCAAGCAATTCGGTAAGCGTTAGTGATAGTATTAGTGCAAGTACTTCGGCAAGTGTTAGTGATAGCATTAGTGCAAGCGATTCTGTAAGTGTCAGCGATAGTATTAGTACAAGTACTTCCACAAGCGTGAGCGATAGTATTAGTGCAAGCGATTCCGTAAGTGTTAGCGATAGTATTAGTGCAAGTGATTCAGCAAGCGTGAGCGATAGTATCAGTGCAAGCGATTCCGCCAGTGTGAGCGACAGCATTAGTGCAAGTACTTCAGCGAGTGTTAGCGATAGCATTAGTGCAAGCGATTCAGCAAGTGTTAGCGATAGTATTAGTGCAAGCGATTCGGCCAGTGTGAGCGACAGTATTAGTGCAAGTGATTCCGCCAGTGTTAGCGACAGCATTAGTGCAAGTACTTCCGCCAGCGTCAGCGACAGTATTAGTGCAAGTGATTCAGCCAGCGTTAGTGATAGCATTAGTGCAAGTACTTCAGCGAGTGTGAGCGATAGTATTAGTGCAAGTACTTCAGTCAGTGTCAGCGACAGTATCAGTGCAAGCGATTCCGTAAGTGTGAGCGATAGCATCAGTGCAAGTACTTCAGCAAGTGTTAGTGACAGCATTAGTGCGAGCGATTCCGCAAGTGTCAGCGACAGTATCAGTGCAAGCGATTCGGCAAGTGTTAGCGATAGCATTAGTGCGAGCGATTCCACAAGTGTCAGCGACAGTATTAGTGCAAGTGATTCGGCAAGCGTTAGTGATAGCATTAGTGCGAGCAACTCCGCCAGTGTGAGTGACAGTATTAGTGCAAGTACTTCGGCAAGTGTCAGCGACAGTATCAGTGCAAGCGATTCGGCGAGTGTTAGCGACAGCATTAGTGCAAGCGATTCGGCAAGTGTCAGCGATAGTATTAGTGCAAGTACTTCAGCCAGTGTGAGCGATAGCATTAGTGCAAGCGATTCAGCAAGCGTGAGTGATAGTATCAGTGCAAGTACTTCCACAAGTGTCAGTGATAGTATTAGTGCAAGTGATTCAGCAAGCGTTAGTGATAGCATTAGTGCAAGTACTTCAGCGAGTGTGAGCGATAGTATTAGTGCAAGTGATTCAGCAAGTGTTAGTGACAGCATTAGTGCAAGTGATTCGGCCAGCGTCAGCGATAGTATTAGTGCAAGTACTTCCACCAGTGTCAGCGATAGTATTAGTGTAAGTACTTCAGTAAGTGTTAGTGACAGCATTAGTGCAAGTGATTCGGCCAGCGTTAGTGATAGCATTAGTGCAAGTACTTCAGCGAGTGTTAGTGATAGCATTAGTACAAGCGATTCCACTAGCGTGAGTGATAGCATCAGTGCGAGCGATTCGGCAAGTGTGAGCGACAGCATCAGTGCAAGTACTTCGGCGAGCGTTAGTGATAGCATTAGTGCGAGCAACTCAGCAAGCGTGAGTGATAGCATCAGTGCAAGTACTTCAGCAAGCGTTAGTGATAGCATTAGTGCAAGCGATTCAGCAAGTATCAGCGATAGTATTAGTGCAAGCGATTCAGCAAGTGTGAGCGATAGTATTAGTACAAGTACTTCCACAAGCGTGAGCGATAGCATCAGTGCAAGCGATTCGGCCAGTGTGAGCGATAGTATTAGTGCAAGTACTTCAACGAGTGTCAGCGATAGCGTTAGTGCAAGTGCTTCAGCAAGCGTGAGCGATAGTATTAGTGCAAGCGATTCCGCCAGTGTCAGCGACAGTGTTAGTGCAAGTACTTCGGCAAGTGTCAGCGACAGTATCAGTGCAAGCGATTCCACTAGCGTCAGTGATAGTATTAGTGCAAGCGATTCAGCAAGCGTGAGTGATAGCATCAGTGCAAGTACTTCAGTGAGTGTTAGCGATAGTATCAGTGCAAGTGACTCAGCCAGTGTGAGCGATAGTATTAGTGCAAGTACTTCCGCCAGTGTCAGCGACAGTATTAGTGCAAGTGATTCGGCAAGTGTTAGTGATAGCATTAGTGCAAGTGATTCAGTAAGTGTCAGCAACAGTATCAGTGCGAGCGATTCGGCAAGTGTGAGTGACAGCATTAGTGCAAGTACTTCCACAAGCGTTAGTGATAGCATTAGTGCAAGTGATTCAGCCAGTGTGAGCGATAGTATTAGTGCAAGTACTTCAGCAAGCGTGAGCGATAGTATCAGTGCAAGCGATTCCGCCAGTGTGAGTGACAGCATTAGTGCAAGTGATTCAGCAAGCGTGAGTGATAGTATTAGTGCAAGTACTTCCGCGAGTGTTAGCGATAGTATTAGTGCAAGTACTTCCGCGAGTGTTAGCGATAGCATTAGTGCAAGCGATTCGGCGAGTGTCAGCGATAGTATTAGTACAAGTACTTCGGCGAGCATCAGCGATAGTATCAGTGCAAGCAATTCAGCCAGTGTTAGTGACAGCATTAGTGCGAGCAACTCAGCCAGTGTCAGCGATAGTATTAGTACAAGCGATTCAGTAAGTGTCAGCGACAGTATCAGTGCAAGCGATTCGGCGAGTGTCAGCGATAGTATTAGTGCAAGTACTTCAGCAAGTGTCAGCGATAGTATTAGTGCAAGTACTTCAGCGAGTGTTAGCGATAGTATTAGTGCAAGCGATTCAGCCAGTGTGAGCGATAGTATTAGTGCAAGCGATTCCGTAAGTGTGAGCGACAGTATTAGTGCAAGTACTTCCGCAAGCGTGAGCGATAGTATCAGTGCAAGTGATTCGGCAAGTGTGAGCGATAGCATCAGTGCAAGTGATTCGGCAAGTGTGAGCGATAGTATTAGTGCAAGTGATTCGGCCAGTGTGAGCGATAGTATTAGTGCAAGCGATTCCGTAAGTGTGAGCGATAGTATTAGTGCAAGTACTTCAGCAAGCGTGAGCGATAGTATCAGTGCAAGTGATTCGGCAAGTGTGAGCGATAGCATCAGTGCAAGTGCTTCCGCAAGTGTTAGTGATAGCATCAGTGCAAGCGATTCGGTCAGTGTCAGCGATAGCATCAGTACAAGCGATTCGGCCAGTGTTAGCGATAGCATCAGTGTAAGCGATTCAGCCAGTGTCAGCGATAGTATTAGTACAAGTACTTCAGCCAGCATTAGTGATAGCATTAGTGCGAGCGATTCAGCCAGTGTGAGCGACAGCATTAGTGCAAGTGATTCAGCCAGTGTGAGCGATAGTATTAGTGCAAGTACTTCCGCAAGCGTGAGCGATAGTATTAGTGCAAGCGATTCGGTAAGCGTTAGTGATAGTATTAGTGCAAGTACTTCGGCAAGTGTTAGTGATAGCATTAGTGCAAGCGATTCTGTAAGTGTCAGCGATAGTATTAGTGCAAGTACTTCCACCAGTGTCAGCGATAGTATTAGTGTAAGTACTTCAGCAAGTGTTAGTGACAGCATTAGTGCAAGTGATTCGGCCAGCGTTAGTGATAGCATTAGTGCGAGCAACTCAGCAAGCGTGAGCGACAGCATTAGTGCGAGCAACTCAGCAAGCGTGAGTGATAGCATCAGTGCGAGCAACTCAGCAAGCGTGAGTGATAGCATCAGTGCAGGTACTTCAGCAAGCGTGAGTGATAGCATTAGTGCAAGCGATTCAGCAAGTGTGAGCGATAGCATCAGTGCAAGCGATAGTATTAGTACAAGTACTTCCACAAGTGTTAGTGACAGCATTAGTGTGAGCGATTCCGTAAGTGTCAGCGACAGTATCAGTTTGAGCGATTCCGTAAGTGTCAGCGACAGTATCAGTGCAAGTACTTCGGCCAGTGTCAGCGATAGCATCAGTGCAAGTACTTCAGCCAGTGTGAGCGACAGCATTAGTGCGAGTAATTCAGCCAGTGTGAGCGACAGCATTAGTGCAAGTGATTCTATAAGTGTCAGCGATAGTATTAGTGCAAGTACTTCGGCAAGTGTCAGCGATAGTATTAGTGCAAGTGACTCGGCAAGCGTTAGTGCAAGCAACTCAGCAAGCGTGAGCGATAGCATCAGTGCAAGTGATTCAGCAAGTGTCAGCGATAGTATTAGTGCAAGCGATTCAGCAAGTATCAGCGATAGTATTAGTACAAGCGCTTCGGTAAGCGTTAGTGATAGTATTAGTGCAAGTACTTCGGCAAGTGTTAGTGATAGCATTAGTGCAAGCGATTCAGTAAGTGTGAGCGACAGCATTAGTGCAAGTGATTCTGTAAGTGTCAGCGATAGTATTAGTGCAAGTGATTCGGCAAGCGTTAGTGCAAGTACTTCAGCAAGTGTTAGTGACAGCATTAGTGCGAGCGATTCCGCAAGTGTCAGCGACAGTATCAGTGCAAGCGATTCGGCAAGTGTTAGCGATAGCATTAGTGCGAGCGATTCCACAAGTGTCAGCGACAGTATTAGTGCAAGTGATTCGGCCAGCGTTAGTGATAGCATTAGTGCGAGCAACTCAGCAAGTGTGAGTGACAGCATTAGTGCAAGTACTTCAGCAAGCGTCAGCGATAGTATTAGTGCAAGTGATTCGGCAAGCGTTAGTGATAGCATTAGTGCGAGCAACTCCGCCAGTGTGAGTGACAGTATTAGTGCAAGTACTTCGGCCAGTGTCAGCGACAGTATCAGTGCAAGCGATTCGGCGAGTGTTAGCGACAGCATTAGTGTAAGCGATTCGGCAAGTGTCAGCGATAGTATTAGTGCAAGTGATTCCGCCAGTGTGAGCGATAGCATTAGTGCAAGCGATTCAGCAAGCGTGAGTGATAGTATCAGTGCAAGTACTTCCACAAGTGTCAGTGATAGTATTAGTGCAAGTGATTCAGCAAGCGTTAGTGATAGCATTAGTGCAAGTACTTCAGCGAGTGTGAGCGATAGCATTAGTGCAAGCGATTCAGCAAGCGTGAGTGATAGTATCAGTGCAAGTACTTCCACAAGTGTCAGTGATAGTATTAGTGCAAGTGATTCAGCAAGCGTTAGTGATAGCATTAGTGCAAGTACTTCAGCGAGTGTGAGCGATAGTATTAGTGCAAGTACTTCAGCAAGTGTTAGTGACAGCATTAGTGCAAGTGATTCGGCCAGCGTCAGCGATAGTATTAGTGCAAGTACTTCCACCAGTGTCAGCGATAGTATTAGTGTAAGTACTTCAGTAAGTGTTAGTGACAGCATTAGTGCAAGTGATTCGGCCAGCGTTAGTGATAGCATTAGTGCAAGTACTTCAGCGAGTGTTAGTGATAGCATTAGTACAAGCGATTCCACTAGCGTGAGTGATAGCATCAGTGCGAGCGATTCGGCAAGTGTGAGCGACAGCATCAGTGCAAGTACTTCGGCGAGCGTTAGTGATAGCATTAGTGCGAGCAACTCAGCAAGCGTGAGTGATAGCATCAGTGCAAGTACTTCAGCAAGCGTTAGTGATAGCATTAGTGCAAGCGATTCAGCAAGTATCAGCGATAGTATTAGTGCAAGCGATTCAGCAAGTGTGAGCGATAGTATTAGTGCAAGCGATTCAGCAAGCGTGAGCGATAGCATCAGTGCAAGCGATTCGGCAAGTGTGAGCGATAGTATTAGTGCAAGTACTTCAACGAGTGTCAGCGATAGCGTTAGTGCAAGTGCTTCAGCAAGCGTGAGCGATAGTATTAGTGCAAGCGATTCCGCCAGTGTCAGCGCCAGTGTTAGTGCAAGTACTTCCACAAGTGTGAGCGACAGTATCAGTGCAAGCGATTCCACTAGCGTCAGTGATAGTATTAGTGCAAGCGATTCAGCAAGCGTGAGTGATAGCATCAGTGCAAGTACTTCAGTGAGTGTGAGCGATAGTATCAGTGCAAGTGACTCAGCCAGTGTGAGCGATAGTATTAGTGCAAGTGATTCCGCCAGTGTGAGTGACAGTATTAGTGCAAGTGATTCGGCAAGCGTTAGTGATAGCATTAGTGCAAGTGATTCAGTAAGTGTCAGCAACAGTATCAGTGCGAGCGATTCGGCAAGTGTGAGCGACAGCATCAGCGATAGTATTAGTACAAGTACTTCCGCCAGTGTGAGCGATAGTATCAGTGCAAGTGACTCAGCCAGTGTGAGCGATAGTATTAGTGCAAGTGATTCCGCCAGTGTGAGTGACAGTATTAGTGCAAGTGATTCGGCAAGCGTTAGTGATAGCATTAGTGCAAGTGATTCAGTAAGTGTCAGCAACAGTATCAGTGCGAGCGATTCGGCAAGTGTGAGCGACAGCATCAGCGATAGTATTAGTACAAGTACTTCCGCAAGTGTGAGCGATAGTATTAGTGCAAGTACTTCCACAAGTGTTAGCGATAGTATTAGTGCAAGTGATTCCGCCAGTGTCAGCGATAGCATCAGTGCAAGCGATTCGGCAAGTGTGAGCGATAGTATTAGTGCAAGTACTTCCGCAAGCGTTAGTGATAGCATTAGTGCAAGTACTTCCGCGAGTGTGAGCGATAGTATTAGTGCAAGCGATTCAGCCAGTGTGAGCGATAGTATTAGTACAAGTACTTCAGCGAGTGTGAGCGATAGTATTAGTACAAGTACTTCGGCGAGCGTCAGCGATAGTATCAGTGCAAGCAATTCCGCCAGTGTTAGCGACAGCATTAGTGCGAGCAACTCAGCCAGTGTCAGCGATAGTATTAGTACAAGCGATTCCGTAAGTGTGAGCGACAGTATTAGTGCAAGTACTTCAGCGAGTGTGAGCGATAGTATTAGTGCAAGTACTTCGGCAAGTGTGAGCGATAGTATTAGTGCAAGCGATTCTGCAAGTGTCAGCGATAGCATTAGTGCAAGTGATTCAGCAAGTGTTAGTGATAGTATTAGTGCAAGTACTTCAGCCAGTGTCAGCGATAGCATTAGTGCAAGTGATTCAGCAAGTGTTAGTGATAGCATTAGTGCAAGTACTTCCACGAGTGTCAGCGATAGTATTAGTACAAGTACTTCAGCCAGTGTGAGTGATAGCATTAGTGCAAGTACTTCAGCAAGCATCAGCGATAGTATTAGTGCAAGCGATAGTATTAGTGCAAGTACTTCAGCGAGTGTGAGCGATAGTATTAGTGCAAGTACTTCCGCCAGTGTTAGCGATAGCATTAGTGCAAGTGATTCAGCCAGTGTTAGTGATAGCATTAGTGCAAGTACTTCAGCGAGTGTCAGCGATAGTATTAGTACAAGTACTTCCGCCAGCATTAGTGATAGCATTAGTGCGAGCGATTCAGCAAGTGTGAGCGATAGCATTAGTGCAAGTACTTCCGCCAGTGTGAGCGATAGTATTAGTGCAAGTGATTCGGCAAGCGTGAGCGATAGCATCAGTGCAAGCGATTCGGCCAGTGTGAGCGATAGTATTAGTGCAAGTATTTCAACGAGTGTCAGCGATAGCGTTAGTGCAAGTGCTTCAGCAAGCGTGAGCGATAGTATTAGTGCAAGCGATTCCGCCAGTGTCAGCGACAGTGTTAGTGCAAGTACTTCCACAAGTGTCAGCGACAGTATCAGTGCAAGCGATTCGGCAAGTGTGAGCGACAGCATCAGTACAAGTACTTCGGCGAGCATCAGCGATAGTATTAGTACAAGTACTTCCGCCAGTGTGAGCGATAGTATTAGTGCAAGCGATTCCGTAAGTGTGAGCGATAGTATTAGTGCAAGTACTTCCGCAAGCGTTAGTGATAGCATTAGTGCGAGCAACTCAGCAAGCGTGAGCGATAGCATCAGTGCAAGTACTTCCGCAAGCGTTAGTGATAGCATTAGTACAAGTGATTCAGCAAGTATCAGCGATAGTATTAGTGCAAGCGATTCCGCCAGTGTGAGCGATAGTATTAGTACAAGTACTTCCGCCAGTGTGAGCGATAGTATTAGTGCAAGTACTTCCGCCAGTGTGAGCGATAGTATTAGTACAAGTACTTCCGCGAGTGTTAGCGATAGTATTAGTGCAAGCGATTCCGTAAGTGTGAGCGATAGTATTAGTGCAAGTACTTCCGCAAGCGTGAGCGATAGTATCAGTGCAAGTGATTCCGCCAGTGTGAGTGACAGCATTAGTGCAAGTACTTCCGCGAGTGTTAGCGATAGTATTAGTGCAAGTACTTCCGCCAGTGTCAGCGATAGCATTAGTGCAAGTGATTCAGCAAGTGTGAGTGATAGCATTAGTGCAAGTACTTCCGCGAGTGTTAGCAATAGTATTAGTGCAAGTACTTCAGCCAGCGTCAGCGATAGTATTAGTGCAAGTACTTCCACAAGTGTTAGCGATAGTATTAGTGCAAGTACTTCCACCGGTGTCAGCGATAGTATTAGTGCAAGTGATTCCGCCAGTGTCAGCGATAGCATCAGTGCAAGCGATTCGGCAAGTGTTAGCGACAGTATCAGTGCAAGTACTTCGACAAGCGTTAGTGCAAGCAACTCAGCAAGCGTGAGTGATAGCATTAGTGCAAGTACTTCAGCGAGTGTCAGCGACAGCATTAGTGCAAGTACTTCAGCCAGTGTCAGCGACAGTATCAGTGCAAGCGTGAGCGATAGTATCAGTGCAAGTGATTCGGACAGCGTGAGTGATAGCATTAGTGCGAGCAACTCAGCAAGCGTGAGCGACAGCATCAGTGCAAGTAATTCCGCAAGTGTGAGCGACAGCATCAGTGCAAGTACTTCCGCAAGTGTTAGCGACAGTATCAGTGCAAGCAATTCCGCAAGCGTGAGCGATAGTATCAGTGCAAGCGATTCGGTAAGTGTTAGCGACAGTATTAGTACAAGTACTTCAGCAAGTGTTAGTGCAAGTATTAGTGCAAGTACTTCAGCGAGTGTTAGCGATAGCATCAGTGCAAGTACTTCAGCAAGCGTCAGCGACAGTATTAGTGTAAGTGATTCAGCCAGCGTGAGTGATAGCATTAGTGCGAGCAACTCAGCAAGCGTGAGCGATAGCATCAGTGCAAGTACTTCAGCAAGCGTGAGCGATAGCATCAGTGCAAGTACTTCAGCAAGCGTGAGCGACAGCATCAGTGCAAGTAATTCCGCAAGCGTGAGCGATAGTATCAGTGCAAGCGATTCGGCAAGTGTTAGCGACAGTATTAGTGCAAGCGATTCGGCGAGTGTTAGCGACAGCATTAGTACAAGTACTTCAGCAAGTGTGAGTGACAGCATTAGTGCAAGTACTTCAGCGAGTGAGAGTGATAGTATTAGTGCAAGTAGTTCAGCCAGCCTCAGTGAGTCTACAAGTGTAGTTGATAGTATAAGTAGTTCTATCTCAGCAAGTGAGAGTGAATCAGCAAGTGAGGTAGCTAGCATTAGCGATAGCACCAGTGCAAGTAGTTCAGCCAGCCTCAGTGAATCTACAAGTGTAGTTGATAGTATAAGTAGTTCTATCTCAGCAAGTGAGAGTGAATCAGCAAGTGAGGTAGCTAGCATTAGCGATAGCACCAGTGCAAGTAGTTCAGCCAGCCTCAGTGAGTCTACAAGTGTAGTTGACAGCATAAGTAGTTCTATCTCAGCGAGTGAGAGTGAATCAACTAGTGCAGTAGACAGTATCAATGCAAGCCTGAGTGTAAGTGATTCCGCAAGTGTAAGTGCTTCAGCGAGTGAAAGTGAAGAAATGAGTCAACTTGATAGCATTAGTGCAAGTATCAGTGATTCAATGAGTACAAGTGATTCCTTATCAGTGAGTGAGAGCTTGAGTGTTGAAAATATTGATTGGAGACATTACAACGATCATGGAAATCATGGAGGAAGAGGCAATGGAGGTGGTGGAAGGGTTAATTCCACACATGGATCCATTGCGGATAGAAATAGTGCACAGAATTCTACATCACTTTCAATGTCTATTTCTGATTCTGTATCAGATTCACAGTTTGTCTCAACATCAGACTCTATTTTCTATTGGATCTCTAATTCGAGATCTGCTAAAATTGAAGCTTCAATATCCGAGAGTTTGAGTCAAAGAAGAAATGAATCAAATGGAGATAGTACAAAAATCAAGTAGTAGACATACAGATGAAAAATCTGAGAGGCATTAATGACAGCAAAAGAAGGAATAAAAAAATGACAGAAATCTGTATGAAGATTCCAACTGGAGAAAGAGTGCAGAGGATAAGGCTGAACATAACCAGAGAAATCGAGGTGGCCGTATACCAAAAAAACAGGTGATAATGCCAGAATGTCAACCTATTTAGGTATGACAGGTGTGAGCACGGCTGTTTGGTCAATGCTTGCAGCTAAGAGAAAAAAAGAAGAAAAAAAGCACGGCGAACAAGATAGTCAAGATCAGGGCAATAATGAGGGGCATGACAGTAATGAATAGATAATAGGTTGTGTAGATAAGATGGAGATGTAATAGATAAGTAAGAGATGAAGTAAGTAACAAAGAGTCAAGCAGATAAATAAGGTTCTATAATTAATGTTGGGATTGGCAATTGCTAATCTCAACATTTTTTTATTATTATAATAAAAAAACTCCAAGTCCCCAGTTTTTTTCACAACTACACTTGGAGGAGGTGTTCATATGAACGACCTAGCTAAAATTTTAGGCATTAATGATGCAGAAGTCAATATAAAATCTATAAATGATCATGCGATCTCATTTTATATTCAGACGGATATCAAGACTCATTCATGTCCTAATTGCAATGTATTGACTTTTAAAGTACATGACTACAGGATTCAAAAGATGAAAGATATTCCTATATTTTTTATTTTTGAAAAGTATTATTTCGTCAGACAAATATATTGAGCTCTTGAAAATGTACGAAAGAGAATTCAAAAAAAGAAAGTTGCCTTCTCTTAGGAAGTATTACAAACGAAGCAAGGGCTTAATTAAGAAGAGAAGAGAAGAGAAAAGCAAGGCTATCGAACGATAACCGAGTGGCAGTTGAATGAATGCTTGAATACTCAGAAGATTTAAGAAAAGCACATTTTATTAAAGTGTTATTTGTTGATATTTTTTTGATGAAATCTCTTATTCAAAGCAAGGGGCTTTGTTTAGTGTAGTGAATGGAATGGTTCCATGAGGTAGAAAAATGCAGGAATAACAGGATTTAGAAATAACGATAAGCATAGCTTAAACTCTGTTTCTCTTGATTAGCTTCAGTATTTTTGGCCTTGTATGTTTCCTCTTCATTTGGAAGTCTACTGAGTATGGCGTTGTAAAAAGCAAGCATTAGCATATGGTGTAGAAAAATTTAGCAAAAGAATGCCTAGAACAAGCCTTTAACTAATTCAACCGATACCAATGAACTGGATCGTATGAAAGAAAAATTGTAGACTTCGAGCAGAACTTGAAGAAGCACGAAAGGAAAAACTTGTTCCTAAAAAAACAGCGAGCATTCTTTTGCAAAAAGAAATCGATTAGAGGCTTATATCAATTCATTCTTAATGGTAGGAGAGCAATAGTGGAGATGTGGAGCATTGAGTTGATAGGGAAGTATAATTATTTGATTTTAAGTATTTTAATTGTATAAAAATTAGGTGTATAATATTCTAACTTATAATGAAAAAGGAGAAAAAGCTTATGAAAGCCAATTATGATATAGTTGTTATCGGTTTCGGTAAAGCAGGAAAGACACTTGCAGCTAAGTTTAGTAAAGCAGGAAAAAGTGTTGCCTTAGTTGAAAAAGATAAAAAAATATGTATGGAGGTACCTGCATAAATGTAGGTTGTATTCCTTCAAAGCGTCTTATAACAGATGCATCAAAAAAACTCCAAGCGGAGAGTTTGAGAAAAAAAGCACAGTACTATAAGGAGACGGTTGCTGAAAAGAAGAAACTCATAGTCGCTCTTAATAAGGCTAATTACGATAAGATAGCAGCTGCAGGTGTGGATATTATTGACGGAACGGCATCATTTAAGGATGACCACCATATTATTGTTACAACTGAAGATGGAAATGTAGAAATTGAAGCTGAGAAGTTTATTATCAATACAGGTTCAGTTACTATAATACCGAAGATTGAAGGTGCAAACAGTAAAGGTGTATATACATCAGAGTCTATGATGAATCTTGATGAATTACCAAAAGGGCTCACTATTGTAGGTGGTGGTTATATCGGACTTGAGTTTGCCTCTATGTATGCAGATTTTGGAAGTAAGGTAACTGTAGTTCAGGATGGTGATGTATTTTTACCTAGAGAAGATGAGGATATTGCAAAGGCTATCCGTGATGTATTGGAAGCAAAGAATGTAGAGATAGTTACAGGTGCAAAGGTGACTAAGGTCGATGAAGGTAAATTATATTATGAGGTTGCAGGAGAGTCAAAGACTTTGGACTCTGATGCAATTTTACTTGCTGTAGGTCGTAGACCGAATACGGATGGTCTCGGATGTGAAAATGCCAAAGTTAAGCTCACTGAGAGGGGGGCGGTTGAGACGGATGAACATTTGAAAACAAGTGCAAATAATATTTGGGCGGCAGGTGATGTCTGTGGCAAGTTTCAGTTTACATATATTTCGTTGGATGACAGCAGAATTATTTGGGATGAAGTAATGGGAGAAGATAAGAGAACTACACAAAACAGAGGAGCTTTCTCTTATTCGGTATTTATAAATCCGCCATTCTCAAGAGTTGGAATGAGTGAAAAAGAAGCAAAGGCTGCCGGAATAGAATACAAAGTTTTAAGTCTTAGTGCCAATGCGATTCCAAAGGCTAAGGTTTTAAGAAAGACAGATGGTTTATTAAAAGCTTTGGTTACAGCAGACGGCACTATCTTAGGTGCACAACTTTTCTGTGAAGAGTCTTATGAGATGATCAACTTTATAAAACTGGCAATGGACCATAACATTAAAGCAAAGGATATAGCAAACTTTATATTCACACATCCTACAATGTCAGAGAGTTTAAATGACTTGTTTGCAATGTAATATAAAGATATTTTGAAATTTGCACCGTCAAGCGTAAATGATTATGTCCTAAAATAATTATTTTATAGGGAGCTGTCGCTTCACGATTGATCAATCGTGAAGCAGCCTTTTTGCTAACCTTACACTTAGTTGCTCTAATTTGACTATGGGATATGCGGGAAAGGGATTTGCTGTCTGTGCTTCTATGTATATTGTGTTACTATAAAGGTAACGAATATTGCAATAAAATACAATAAAAAAATAATAAAAAAACATAACAAATAATGGCTAAAAAAATATTCACTAGATGTTATCTATAGATTGGAGTATATTATAGACAAGTTCAGTTGAGTGAACAAATCAAGAATAGTGAAAGATGATATCAATTTTTTTATTTATGGAGGAATTTATTATGAGAAAAGAAAGTATTTATGAAGCAATGCAGAACGACATTATGAACGCTAACATTAGTGAAAATGACAAGAACAAGATGTTAAAAAATGTTATGAGACTTAAGAATCAGAAAATGAACATTATGATTACTGGAGCTACTGGCTGTGGCAAGAGTTCTACGATCAATGCGATGTTTAATACTGAAGTAGCTAAAGTTGGTGTTGGTGTTGACCCTGAAACGATGGAAATTGGGAAGTATGAATTGGACAATCTGGTGTTGTGGGATACCCCAGGACTTGGTGATGGTAAGGAGGCTGACAATAGACACGCTAAGAATATTATTGATAAACTTTTAGAAGTAGATGAAAATGGAAATGCATTGATTGATTTGGTTTTAGTCATCCTGGATGGCGGTAGTAGAGATTTAGGAACTTCATATGAACTCATTAACAAGGTTATTATTCCAAACCTTGGCAAGGGAAAAGAAAATAGAATTTTAGTGGCTATTAACCAAGCAGACATGGCGATGAAAGGACGCAACTGGGATTATGATAAGAATGAGCCTAACCAGAAGTTGGTAGATTTTTTGGAAGAGAAGGTTCGTTCTGTTCGGGATAGAGTCTACGAGGCAACAGGTGTTACCATTGAGCCGATTTACTATAGTGCAGGGTATAGAGAAAAAGGGGGAGAAGAGAGTAGACCGTACAATTTATCAAAGCTTTTGTATTATATCGTGAAAGCCACACCTTCAGAGAAGAGAGCAATATATGTAAACAATATTAATGAGAATAGAGAAATGTGGAGGGATGATGATAAACTGCTTGATTATGGTGAGGCAACGAGAAAGAGTATCTTTGAATCTATCAGAGAAGGTGCTTCTGCAGGAGCTGATATTTGTGGAGCCATTGGCAGTATATTTGGCAGTGCGGGAGAGACTATTGGCCGTGGTTTAGGTGGAGTTGTTGGCGGATTTATTGGCGGAGCTATTGGAGCTATTGGCGGACTTTTTGGACTTTAATTTTTATTTATGGGAGGAATTTATTATGAGAAAAGAATGTATTTATGAAGCAATACTGAACGATATTATGAATGCTAGCATTAGTGAAAATTACAAGAACAAGATGTTAAAGAATGTTATGAGACTTAAGGCTCAAAAGATGAACATTATGATTACTGGAGCTACTGGCTGTGGTAAGAGTTCTACAATCAATGCAATATTTGGTACTGAAGTAGCTGAAGTTGGTTTTGGTGTTGACCCTGAAACGATGGAAATTAGGAAGTATGAATTGGACAACCTGGTGTTGTGGGATACTCCGGGACTTGGTGATGGTAAGGAGGCTGACAATAGACACACTAAGAATATTATTAAGAAACTTTCAGAAGTAGATGAAAATGGAAATGCATTGATTGATTTGGTTTTAGTCATCCTTGATGGCGGTAGCAGAGATTTAGGAACAGCATATGAACTTATTAGCAAGGTTATTATTCCAAACTTTGGCGAGGGAAAAGAAAATAGAATTTTAGTGGCTATTAATCAGGCAGATATGGCGATGAAAGGGCACAATTGGAATTATGATAGGAATAAGCCTAACTGGAAGTTGGTAAATTTTTTGGAAGAGAAGGTTTGGTCTGTTCAGGACAGAGTCTATGAGGCAACAGGTATTATCGTTGAACCAATTTACTATAGTGCGGGATATAAAGATGGATGGGGAGAACAGAGTAGACCGTACAATTTATCAAAGCTTTTGTATTATGTCGTGAAAGCTATACCTTCAGATAATATAGGCGAATGGATTGGAGGAGTTATAGGCGGAGTTATGAGGATTTTCTTTGATCAAGGAGAAACATTATGAAGAGATTTTATAGAGTTAGAGAAAATGGATAGAGTCCTTGTAGGCATTAATCAAGCGGCAGATTCTATTCGTAGTAGGTTTGTCGAGAAATCTAGTAAAATAAGTTCTGATTTATGATATAAAATGATATAATGTGATATATAATACCAATTTTTGATAATGATGATAACCATTTATTGATAATACAAAAGGAGAACGGTCGTGGCATTTTTTATATCTGCATTGGGTTTTGGTATTGCTTCACTACTATGTTTTATTTTGGCTATTTTTATATACTTTAGACTACTCATCGCTGTGTTTACTTGCACGGAAGTTCCTAACTGGATATATAGGTTAGGTCATATCCAGTTGACGAGAAGACCTAGCCACTTTGATAATATTACAGATAAGTCTGCACAAATAGAGGCCAACTGCTTTATGCTATGTATTATTTTAGCAAATATCATAGCTATAGCCATAAATTACATCAAACTTTGCGATATAGGAAAAGCCATTTTTTCTTCTTTGAAAATACAATTTGTAATCATTATAGCCGTAATTTTGCTTTGGGGTTTGATAAAATATCTTATCCATTTTTTTATACCCAAATATAATGCAAATTATATCTATTCAACTACGAATGCGATCATGGTATTGATGTTTTTTTGCTTCATTTATCTTCACTTTGTTTATATCTATAGCAGGTATTCCTGTTAAACCTATAAACATACAAATCGATGGAACGAATATAGTTATGGGTACAACAAAAGCAGTCACACTCCTAGATGATGGTTTTACATTTGGAGACAAAACTGCAAATAGTGAAATTATCAATACGCACAGTGATCATTTTTATTATGGAGAATACATAGAATTATATCGAGGTGGTAAATCTTTTGGTCATGTCTGTGTCACTCCTACATGGAAAGATTCTGATGAGCTAAAAAATTGTACGATAACTTGTTATAAAGCTACACCTGATGATACAGATTTATCTGCTGTGAAATTCAACCATGTGACTCTATCCGATCTACAGCTGAGTGACTTTGAATCAAAAGATTTGAGTGATATTTTTTTACTGCATCCAATAGATTCTGATGAGCTAAAAAATTCTCATTACTTTGTACTTACTCTACAGACTTATGACTATGTACTTTGGAAACGCTATCGCATCGAAGCAAATTTCAACTCTGATCGTAGTCTATCAAATTGTACGGTGATGGCACAACATACAATATGGGAATGAACAATGAAACGCTTAGCTGGCTTTTTGGTGTTTTGAGTAAACTATACAATGTGAAAATCAACTTAAATATTGACAGAAAAATAAAAACATTATACACTATTTGTAGTGTGAATTGCATAAATAATGGATAGTATATGGGAGGTTCATATGAGAAAGAGCGGAATATTGTTACATATTAGTAGCTTGCCTTCACCTTATGGCATTGGAAGCTTCGGAAAGGCAGCATATGATTTTGTGGACCAGCTAAAGGAAGCGGGACAGGGATATTGGCAGGTGTTACCAATGGGACCGATTGGCTTTGGCGATTCGCCGTATCAATCTTTTTCTGCGTTTGCAGGAAATCCATACTTTATTGATTTGGATACTTTGATCGATGAGGGACTATTGACCAAAAAAGAATGTGATGCTGTAGATTTTGGCAATGACCCGAAAAAAGTTGACTATGCAAAGATGTATGAGGAGAGGATTCCTCTTCTTAAAAAGGCATACAAAAGAGCCTATGTCTATAAGGATTTGGATTTCCAAGATTTTGTGGAAGACAATGCAAAGTGGTTATGGGATTATTCCATGTTTATGGCATTAAAAGATTATTTTAATGGAAGTGCATATACAGAGTGGCCAGAGGATATCCAAAAGAGATTTGCCTATTCATTGGACTATTATAGAGAGAAATTGTATTTTGAGATTGAATTCTATCAATTTTTACAATATAAGTTTTTTACACAATGGAAGAAACTCAAAGATTATGCCAATGCACAGGGAATAAAGATTATTGGGGATTTACCATTTTATGTGGCAGCAGATAGTGCAGATACTTGGTCACATCCAGAACTGTTTCAATTGGATGAGGAAGGAGTGCCGACAGCGGTAGCTGGTTGCCCACCAGATAAGGAAATGAAAGAGGGACAGATTTGGGGCAATCCACTCTATAACTGGGAGAAGCATCGCCAGAAGGGATATCGCTGGTGGACGAGACGCATGAGAGTAAGTTTTGTGTTATATGATGCAGTTCGTCTTGACCACTTTAGAGCCTTTGATGAGTACTATAGTATTCCATATATGAGTGAGAATGCAGTTAATGGGCATTGGGAAAAAGGACCAGGTATGGATTTAATAGGTCATCTTCGAGATGAATTTGGGGATAAGGAATTGATTGCCGAAAATCTTGGTATCGAAGGAGAAAGTGCAAAGGCATTGTTAAGAGAAAGTGGATGTGCAGCTACAAAGGTTTTACAGTATGCATTCCAAGATGGTGGCGAGATTTATTTGCCATATAATTATACCAAAAATAGTGTTGTCTACACAGGGACACATGATGATGAGCCTTTACATGCTTGGGCACAGGGCTTGACAAAGAAGGTGCGAGCAGAGATTTGTAAGTACTTTAATATTGATGATGTCGATGATGATAGCCTTGTCAACGCAATGATTTGTGGAGCGATGAGCAGTGTTTCCAATGTTTGCATTATTCCTGTGCAAGATTATCTCAATTATGGTGCTGGATACCGAATGAATGTGCCATCTACGGTGGGAGATAACTGGACATTTAGACTTAAGCCAGGAAAGATGACGAAAAAGATTTGGAAACAGATCGCAGAATTGACAAAAACATATGGTCGTTTTCAGTAGTATTTGATAAGAGCAGTCGGTATATAGTAAATGGGATTTACTGTATGCCGACTTTTTTGTTTAAAATTTTGAAGGGGGAAAAAATGAAATTTTTTCACTTGTCCGACTTGCATATTGGGTTAAGATTAATGAACTATGATTTAAAAAAAGATTTTGAGTATATATTTGCACAGATAATAACTTGGGCCAAAAAGGAAGAACCAGAGGTCATTGTGATTGCAGGAGATATCTATGACAAAGCAGTTCCATCGGCAGAGGCTGTAGAAATGTTTGATCGATTGATGGAGGACTTAGTTCAGGCGTTGCCAAGGGCGAACGTTTTGATTATTGCGGGGAATCACGACAGTGCAACTCGGATCAATTTATTTCGCAATGTATTGAAATCACAAAAGATTTATATGATTGGACAGCCACCAAGAACGAAGGAGGAGTACATGGAAAAGGTCACTGTACAAGATCAATATGGTGAGGTTAATTTTTATTTGCTTCCCTTTGTGCGACCTTCTGTAGTTAGAGAAATTGTGGGGATGGATCAACAGGGAAATTATCGGGGGTATGATGCCAGCTTGCGTGTGATGATTGAGCGGGAGCACATCGATACATCGAAGAGAAATGTATTGGTGAGCCATCAATTTTTTCTCCCTGTGGGAGAGAAGGCAGAAAATGTGGCAAGGGCAGAATCAGAAATTCGAATGGTTGGAAATATTGATGAGGTCTGTGCGGACATACTGGAGGTTTTTGATTATGCTGCATTGGGGCATATTCACAAGCCGATGAAGGTGGGAAGTGAAGTCTATCGCTATTGTGGAACGCCGATGCCAATGTCCATCAGTGAGGCGGGGCAACAAAAGGGAATCATTGTTGTGGAGATGGAAGAAAAGGGAGTAGTAAAAACAAGAGTTTTGCCACTAAATCCATTACATCAAGTGAGCGTAATTTCTGGAAAGTTAGAAGAAATTTTGATGAAAGAAAGCACAGATTATATGAGCATTCAATTGACCGATGAGGGAGAAATCAATGTCTTTGATATGCAGGAAAGGATTCGCAGAAAATTTCCCAATGTATTGGAAGTGCGAAGGCAAAATTTGCAAAGTGTAGATTATCAAATGCAATATGATCCAGAGGAAGACATGGATGCTTTTTCTCTTTGTAGGGCATTTTTAAAAGATGTCGATCAGGAAGAAGAAAAGCTCTTGAAGGAGGTCATTAATTTTGTTCAGGAGGTGGAAGGATGCGACCAATAACCTTGACTATGCAGGCATTTGGCTCCTATGGAGAAAAAACGGTGATTGATTTTCAAAAGGCAACGCAGAATGTATTTTTGATTACAGGAGACACAGGAGCAGGAAAAAGCACAATTTTTGATGCCATGGCCTTTGCTCTATTTGGAGAGGCTAGTTCCAGTGCAAATAAAAAAGATGGTGCAGAATTGCAGAGCCAATATACAGATGCAGACCCCTATGTGGAATTGACATTTTCTCAGATGAGAGATGGAGTAGAAAATATCTATACCATTAGAAGGTCACCGAGACATAGGATGGCGTATAAGAAAAAAGAGGGATATAAGGCAATAAAGGAAAGTGTTGAGTTGATTTTACCTGATCGGGGGCAATATAGTGAGAACAAGAAAGAAGTGGATCAAAAAATTGAAGAAATTATTGGTCTAAATAAGGGGCAATTTATGCAGGTGGCCATGATTGCTCAGGGCGAATTTATGGAGGTATTGCGAGCAAAGTCGGACGAGAAGAAGAAAATTTTTCAGGGATTATTCCATACAAAAATTTATGAAAAAATTGTAGAGGAATTGGCACAGAGAAAAAAAGAAAATGAAAGTGAGATGGAGAAGGTAAGGAATGCCTGTCAGGCAGATGTTGCCCAGATCATTTGTGATGCTAGTGAGGAAATTTATTTACTCAAAGAAGAAGTAATTGGAGAAAATCAAGTGACCGTGCCGATATTAGAAGAGCTTGTTGAGGCCCTCAAAAAGGGAAGAATACAGATAGATACTCTTTTTGAGGAGTTGCAAAGCATCAAGAGGGAAAAAGAAGAAGCATTTTTCTTGGCACAAAAGGAAGTGCTGATGGCAAGAAAGTTATTGGAAGATTTTTTGCAATGTGAACAAGAGAAAGACGAATTGGAAAAATTGTTTGGAGAGGGTGAAAAAATAAAAGAGAGGGAGAAGAGGGCGAAAAAAGTTCTTGATGCCCAGGAGTTAGTTGCTCTCTATCAAATCTGGAATAAGAAAAGAGAAGAGAAGAGCGGATGTGAACAGTTGCTCTTTGTTAAGAAAAAAGAGTTGCCTGAGTTAGAAGAAAAGTTAGAGGAGGAACGACAGAGAAAAGAAGAAACAAGAAAGCTTTTAGATGTGCAAATGCTTGCCTTTGAAAAAGTAAAAAATCAGGTAGAACAGATGTCTCCACTGTTTGAAGAGCAGAGAGAAAATGTGTTGGCTATAGCAAAGATGGAAAAAAGACAGCAGGAGATACAAAGCACTCTTTTGAAAGAAGAAAGGGAGCTGAGAAAATTAAGGGATAATCAATTGCACTGGCAAGAAAGATGGGAGGAAGTTTCGAATATTCAGGTGGAAATTGTGCGAGCACAGCAGGTTCTTCGGGAAGTCACTGAAAAGGAGGAAAGGGCACAAAGGAGGAAGGAAGAAAGAAAACGCTATGATGAGCTTTAATAAAATATGACTATTTCTTAGAAGAATATCAAAAGGAAGATAAAAAGGCAAACTCCCTCTATACGCAATTTTTGGATGAACAAGCTGGAGTGCTGGCGAAAGAAAAGTTGAGGGAGAATGAACCCTGTCCTGTCTGTGGCTCATTGCACCACCCACATCCCTATCAATTTAGAGGAAATGAAGAAATTTCTAGAGAGATTGTAGATAGACAAAGACAAATTGTTGAGAATACAAAGGAAAAATTAGAGGCCGTTTCAAGGCAGATGGGAGAAAGAAAAGTTAGTATTGATGAATTAAGTAGAGGTCTAGAGGACGAAGAGAGAATTGAGGAAGAGAAGAATCAGGCAGAGGAAATTCTTAAAAAATTAAAGGAAAAAGAAGAAATTGCTCAAGCATTAAAACATAATCTAGAACTTGCAAGACGGCGAATTCCAGAGAAAGAGCAGTTTGTGGAAGAGAAAAAGAGGGAAGCAGAAGAATGTACATATCAGCTGACGAGGTTAGGTCTTCGCAATGAGGAAATTCAGAGACAATTCGTTTTTTTCAAGTGAAGAAGAAATGAAAAAAATTTGCTAGAAAAAAAGAAAGGGCAAAAGAAGGAAAGGTTGCAACTTTTTGGAAAAAGGAGAGCGAGGAGAGCTTTTTGTCCTATGAAAAAGAAGC
>BNJU01005481.1_pt1 | contig 255272 bp, 444 predicted proteins | sample 8539281 | NCBI WGS metagenome assembly BNJU01 (sample SAMD00202456, study PRJDB9452) | human saliva metagenome | isolation source: human saliva | place: Japan | reverse complement strand
TGGATGTATTGTTGGGTCTCTCTTCGGGAGGGGGAAAAATCACCAGTACTGGTCGTCGATCGAGTGAGTGCCCGTCACGATGCGAAGTGGTGGTACTGTCACTATTATGTAACCAGCACTTTACCTCCACTCAGTGACCAGCACTGGTTCATTTTCCTCCACTGTACTGATGATTTACGCCCGAGGAGAGCCCTTCACCGCAAGGAACACTGTATAATAGGAGAGATAGCAGGAAGTAAGTCCTTCGCCCGACCCACCTCCGCTCATCAGGGTCGCTGGCAAACGACGGTATGCTGGCGCGATATTCTTATCAAGGAGGCGAAAGCACGATGATCGTCACCGCTGCGATAATGAGGAGAATCCCAGAGCCATCGTGCCCGGTGTTTCACCGAAGACCACCACCTGATGACAATAGCCGTCAGCGGCTCCATAGCCCTGAGTGACTGAGGTCAGCGTCGAGCCAATACTTGATCGCCCGGACGAGCGCAAGATTTGACACCAGCGTGGGGAGGCTGGGCCAGTAGCAGTGAGGTTGACCAGTGCCGACCTGCTTGGATGGCTTGCACCCCCGCCGTTGAAGGACGCATTGATGAGGAAGAAGCCCGCACCGATAGGAGGACGAGCGTCGCTTCCGATTGTCCATCCGCGATGCGGCGGACATATTCACCGTCACAAGATAGATCGGCAGTTGAGCCCCGAGAACATACCAGCAGATGCCCACCAGCGAAGCATTCGTCCTTCCCCACGGCCACGTGAAGCGAGAGCAGTGCCACGCCCGAGAGCGCAAGGAATAGCGATACCAGAAGGGCGAAGGACGCTGTCAAACAGCACCGCCATGATGAGCGTCACACCCACCGGATAGAGGAAGTGCAGCGTCGTGCCCATCCCGCTGACATACTCCCAGGCCTGGAAGAGCAGCAGCCGAACGCATAGCAGAAGAAGCCCAAGAGACGAGCTGACCCAGCTCGCGCACGCCTACGGAGAAGTTCACCTGACGCACCATCATTAGCACGCTTACCAGCAGCGAAGCGAAGAGCATACGATAGCAGAGGATGCCATCCGTCGTCAAGTGCCCTCGGCCATCGTCGGCAGCGTGAAGAGGGGCAGTAGCCCGAATGCAGAGATGCAGTCATCCCGTAGAGGAAGCCCTTGAACTTATCTATATACATACGTATTAGCGATGCCGCGACTGCAGTCCGCGGTTTTCTTACAAAGGTGTCACTTCCCAACGAGCAGGCGTGGCGGCAGGTCACATCGACCTGCCCCTTCTCTCCCCGCCCCACGAGGAGACATTGCTTCTCGATAAGTCCGCCTTTGTACCCGCCGAAATAATTATCTGCACCGGTTAAGCCCCCTACCCTCTTGATGGGCTTCAGGCGGGTGAAATTGACCACAGGAGAGATGGCAGAGTGGTCGATATGCGGCGGTCTCGAAAATCCGTTGTACCGCGAGGTACCGGGGTTCGAATCCCTCTCTCTCCGCAATAAAGGTGTAGATCAGCAAGTTGTGCGATTTACACCCTTTTCATACCCAGAAATACCGATAGCCTATAAGACGACAAACGAGCCTTGGAGCTTTCTGATGGAGCCCAAAGGGCTCGGCTTATTTTCCCACATTCTCCAATACATCCTCCCCTTTCCTGACTATTCAGGGCGTGCTCATTTTCGCCTATACATTTGCAGTGTCAGAGCTATTCAAGACCATGCTTGAAGACTCTCGAAGACTCATAAAGACACATTCAATTGGGATTGACACCGCAACGTATAAGCAACTATGACACTAAAACGAACTCCCTCGAGAAGCCCGTATGGCAGATGACGGGTGAAGAACTACTCTTCCTCACCCAACAGAAAGTAATGCAACCAGAGGGAGCAGAATCCGAGATGTCTTCCGCCAGAGAAGAAAGACACTTCGTTTACGGACTATCTGACTTGCCCTGACTTTTTGGGTGTAGCCTCCCACAGCCAATCGCATCAAAGCAGAGTGGAAAGATCGATCGGGCTATCACGCCGTCGGACGAAAGATCATCGTCGATGCAGACCTCGCCCTTGAGCTGGCAGCAGGACGCAAATCAGGAGGACGCAGATGAACGCTTTCACCAGTCACGCGATCCATCACCCGATCATGGAGGAGGTATGACGCTCGCTCATCCGAGTAACAGACGATTCACCCTCCCTCCCGTAGAGCTCCGTGTGGATGATGCAATCATTGGTACGCTCGGCAACTTCAGCGTCTCTACAGGAAAAAGCCAAGGCTAAGAAGACATTCAACGTCTGTGCTAGTGGCAGCAGCCCTCATCAATGGGCAGGTGCTAGAGTATCGGGCGAGCTTTCCTGAGACCAAGCGCAACATTCTCTACTTGACACCGAACAAAGCCCTATCATTGCCAGCTCGTCATGCAGCGCATCTTACACTGGCTGGACTTCCTCTTGATCGTGAGCCCGAGCATTTACACTTCAGCCACTTGAGAGCCATCGTCTGAGCCCGAGATCCGCAGGCCATCATTCGCTACGCCATCTACCACACCCTGATGTAGGCTCGTCATCATTGATGGCATCCGTGACCTCATGCATGACATCAACCGGCTCCACTGAAGCTACAAGCTCGTCGGAGACCTAATGCAATGGACAGGCGAGCAGAACATCCATATCCAGACGAGTCCTTCATCTCAACAAGGGAGACGACAATGCACGTGGGCACATTGGCACTGGAGCCAAACAACAAAGCCGAAAGCGTGCTACTTATTGCCAGAGATAATGCTGACGCTGATAGAAGCATCGTATCCCATGCGATCATTCGTTCCAAAGGCTTTTCAGCCATTCTGCCCTAGGATTATCAGAAGCGAAGCACCTGCTACCTGAAAGCTGGACAGCGATGATACCGTCCTACACCCACAAGTTGTCGCTTACCAAGAACTCACCTATGAGGAGAGCACTGTGCAAAGTCTTTACAGAGAGGTGTTCGGTCTGACACATGGAGTAGGATACGCGATCTGCGTGTCAGACTTAGTAGTGTCTACTCACTGCTGAGACTGGTCATCCATACCGCCATTGACGATGCCCAAGAAGCCTCTGCCCTTCCCTCCCTCCGCAAAGGAATGGTCTCTGCAGTCAGTAAGCGAGACACTTCTTCGCTACAACTCAGACCCGCACCACTAAGTCCTGCGACACGGTCGGACAGACATAGTACTCTGCCTGGACCACCGACCAACCATAAATAGAGAATAGTCGACTCGAAGCTTCGTGCACGTCGACCGGCCGAAAGTTAGAACTGCCAAAGAAAACAGCATGCAGTCTAGCGACCATCAAGCAAGTCTCCATCGAGACTACTTGGCACAGGCTGAAGCTTTGCAAGCCTAGAAACGCTCACATCAAGGGCGTGAACTATTGGGGCATCGCTACGCTCAGAGCTCACGCACCTAAAGTTCAATGCAGAGCTGCAACCAATGGTGCATGACTTCTCGGCACGAGCATCACAGGAGGCATCATTGACCCTACGCTTTGCAGCCCTCCAGCACTTGCTACCAGCAGCAGCCATGAGACATGTGCATACACTGAAGGGGTACGCTGGCACCGGCTTTTCTCTTTGGAGGAACAACTCCCGCAAGTCACAAGCTCCCTCACTGGAGCTCATCAGCGTGCAAAGCCAGTGAAGCATCCCAAGCTCTGCACCAGCCTCATCTCGAGCGAGGGCACGCCCTCTGATGCCTCCCCCTTCCTATCTGAGCTCTATTACAGGTCTCCGAGAAAGTGTTTCTTTGCCCTGATCTCCCAAATGACGCTGGATGGCTGGGAGCACACGTAATCCCTACTTAAGGGCTGTTTTGCACCCAAGCGCTAACGTACAATCAAAGGACGAGAATCAGCGACAGCTCTTCGAGGGCTTCATGCGGACTTTCTCTCTCGCGGAAACTCCACAGAGGTGCAAGATGACAGCATCATTCTCATACCTGCTCACCATACTTCCGAAACTCATGCCCACACTTCATCCCTACCCTATAATTGAGGAGCCTTTCTTGATACACGACAGGCAGGGATCAAGCAACGAAACAACTCTTCGACGCTGGCCCACCTGTCAAGTGATAAGGTGAGCGCTACGCTATAAAGACATCAACGAGTGTCTCATATCTAGCCGAGCAGCACGAGCTGTGATCCTCCCTCCGCGCATAGCGAGACTTCGCCGATAAAGCAATGCCTCAGCTCCGCAATTAAAAGGTCAACCTCAAGACCTCAAGATCTCGAGATTCGATTAATTAATTGACATCCGGAGCCTAAGCTTGCTCGGAGCGCCAGAGAAATAGAGTGACTTGGTAGAGGTATGATGAAGCATCCTTCTGATACTGGTAGGTGTAGTCTTTGTCCGACAAACCCGTTTTTGCCGACAAAGACTCTTGCCTCGAGAAGGGGGAGAAATACTCCAAAGTCGTGTACTTATAATAAAGGAAAGACAATGAATGACAGGATTGAACGATGGGACAGATGGACAACGTCTCCCAACCCTGGAAGACCAGCAAACGGGCGATAGATTTGTTTCCAGCGATCCGTGCGTGAAACCAAGTCGGATTTTCGTGCGCGCTCGCATCCTTGGAGAGAGTTTCGAGCGATTACGGTGGATAAATCTGCCGTGGAGATATACCGAAAAACTCTCGGAACTGACGAGCACAAATCCATAAGATCGGCGTGCTGTATAACCAAAGCTGTGCGCGCCATCAACAGCTATCACAGCGTAAAACCGCACAGATTCTGCTTGAGAAGTTGGAGAAATTGTCGGCTCAAATCATTGCCTTGCAGAACAGGCTATCAATCTAACCATTGATTATAGAAAAGAAGATGAGAATTTTGTTAGAAAACGATAGCAAAAATTTCAGCAACGGAGAACCTCGGAGGGCATTGGGCTACAACTTCAAAAAGGTGGAGAAAGGGGAAGCAAGTATTCTCCTTGCTCAGGGCTTTCGTATCAAAAACAAAGAGGAACTTATACGATGGTAGAGGTGTTTTTGCCGATATGCAAGCAGTTATTCCTGAGAAATGCCGAACAAAAAGATGGTGTTCCATTGCTCTTTCAATCCGCATCCTGACGAGAAAACTCTCCGATGAAACACTCACCAGATAGCCAAGGGAGTACGTGGAGACACTCGGTTATGGCAAGCAGCCTTATATCGTGTTCGCTATCAACGACATCGTCGTGAGCATATCACATCGTGTCGCTTCGAGGACGGAGAGGGAAAGAAAAGATTAACGACAGGTTTGAGAAACGGAGGAGCAAGCAAGAAGATTACCAATGCCTCGGGAAAAGAGTGCTTTGGTCTCATTCCAAGTTCAAAGGTTGCTGACAAAGCGGTGGAAGAAACGCCACATTGACACCACCCAGAGGAAACATTGGCGAATGCAGGCAAGGTGCCTCCTCTGCACGGTGTCTGAAGCATCATCGCTTTCCGTCTCCTGCGAGTGAATCAGCTATTCTTTCCGCATACAATCTTGTAGTGAAGAAGTGGAAGACGAGTTTCGGGAAAGAAGTATGACGGACTGGTTTATGTTCCAACTGGATGACAAGGGAGGTAAAGTGTTACACCATCCTGCTGCATCGGACACTTAATGGTGGGCTATACAGCTGCAGAACAGATGCAGAAGTCAAAACAAACTATCAAACCATTGATATCAACCGTCAGGAACAAAGTATTAGCAAACTATGGGTACCTCTCAATATTAGAGAAGAACTACAAAGATTGAGAACAAGGCTTACGTGTAAAACCGAAAGAATGATAATGGAAGAATTACGAATTGTCTATTGACAGATAAAGGCATTGCGCTCAATGGCTCCTGATTAGCAAGATATGCTGCCAATGTATTAAACCCATATCTCCAATCCCACACAACCCATCTTGATGAAATCCACAACCGCTCCATATGGAAAAAATCGACAACCTTCAACTCGCAGCAAAATAAGCAGGAAAGCGACAACCTTGTCACGAACTTATCGAAAGTATGGCAGATGCATCCCATCTACGGGCAACAATGATTAAGAAGGAAACTGCATAGCACCCTGGACAAAATAAGGTAATATTAAACTAAGAAGCGTTACATCAGTTCATACAATATTCAGATACTTTTCAAATAGCATTCCAAACGATATTCGTAAATAAAACAGCGTTATACAATATTTCAAGGGCATTAGGTAAAGTTATGGATCTTTATGTTGAGGTAATATCAGAATATTCCTCTCATTAACCACCATTAGTTCTGCGACGAAGTTCCATACATGGGCTTCTACTCGGCATTGTGATAAGATACGAATTTAAACACCACAGATTGCTTTCATCCATCCTGGTCAAAACTCTTGTGTGTGGTTTTCCTTGTTTGTCCCGCCTTTGTATGCGACAGTAGAAGAGGAGAAAATCACTTCAGCCAAAGACAATTTTGCAGCTGCTGGCTTTGTCACGGTTTTCTTTCTCAACTCCGTGGCTGCCGGCATTGCCCATCGGTAAAGGTCGGTGCAGCTACGCTCTATATCTTCACGCTGTCCGTTGGTTATATCTGCTGCTGATGGGTGGCGATGGACGAGCCGGACTGCTCAAAAACAACCTTATGGACGACAAGCCAACTACGGAGAACGAAAGCCTCATGCAGGAAACATGATTGACGGAGAATGAATACTCGGTAAACCTTCCTGCTACCGCTTCTACGGCGCAGAAGAAGTGGACAATGGCTGATTAAGCGACTGATCCCTTCCGCGCTTCTTTGATGGTACTCGCTGGCACACCGTCGGGTAAGTCTTACGCTATCGTGAACACACACATCACAGCAGTGACAGAGTAAAGGCTGGCCAGGTACATCTCACGACTATAAGTTTCAGATCTTTCCGAGATTAAGCTTACACTTTAAAGTTAGCGCAGCCATCTTTTCACCCTTTTCACCTTTCCTCCCTCCACCTTCCACCCCTCTACAAACACTTTCCGGCTTGCGCCCGAAGGCGTGAACTGGCGGAGTTGAGGCCTCGCAGTGCCCGACCTTTTCTTTATTTTTCCAGTTACATCGCGCTCAGCGCTTACGGAGCTTAAGCTGCTGTAGCTTTGCCGCGTTTCATTGCTGTTTGGCGGTTTTTGAGAAAAGAGCCACTCGAAAGGGCAGCCTGAGGTTGTAGTGCGTATTTTCACGTAGACATGTGGTTGCCACGCGTAAATGCCGCTCCACACCATGCCACAGCCAGGCCAAGCAGCGAGCAACCAGCGACTTTGTCGTTGGCGTCTTGTTCGGCTTTTGGGCAACATGCAGTCTCCACGCTGCGAGCAAAGCTCCACACCTGCCGCCTGGTAGTAGTCTTTCAGATCCGTCCACAACCCTGGGCCAGCGCGTCATCGGCGCGTGTGGATGATGAATGTTGTCGTCAGACACTACAATACCACCTACCAAAGTCTTTGCTGGTTGTTTGGTCAGCCCGCCAAACGTATAAGCGTCGTTTTGTGGCGTCACAAGAAGCATGTAATTGCAGTTGGTAAGGCTTGTTGTAGAAGTTGTTTCCCCATTGTGCGCCCACCAATGCCAGTGCAGCAAAGAAGTTGTCGGCGCTGTGCGGCCATGTTTAGCCAGTAGCATTCCGCCCATTGACTGCCCTGCAGCCATACATGCGATTCTCGTCGATGTAGCCCTTTTATAGCGCAGTGCAACAATGAGTCGATGAGTTGCCGTCACGGCCGCAAGTCTCACTTGCCAGAAGCCACCATGTCGTCGGCGGAGCGTCGGCTTTTCTTCCACGTGCGCAACGATGATAGAGGGTTTGCGATGATGCAAAACCTCTTGCCCGCCAGCTTTACGACAGCATCGCGATGAGGTTACGCCCGACATGGGGTCGGCGTTCAGTCCAGACTCGCATGTCTCGCATGAACAGTCAGTGCGATGCGTCCTTGTTGCTTTCCATCACTTCCTTCGATGGCAGATAGATGGCGAAAGGGCAATCGAAGTCGTACATATTTGGCCTGCATATTCGCTGTAACAGTGGGCTGCACGGAAGCGTTTTGCCAATTTCGTGGACATACCCAGCCCTGTCGCTTGCACCGTGGCGGCATCAATCTTTGCCTTTCTCGGTGTTATGACCGTGTGCGACAGTCCTTCGGTCTGTCAGAAGTGGAGTAGTTAACGTGCATCTTTCTGCCCGCCTTTGTCGTTCCCACGTACGCCTCATCTGCTTAACGCCAGCCATCATCGAGGTGGTATAGGGAAGGTTCGCGCCTTTCAACATGTAGGCCGTAAGCACCCTCGATAACCACAACGCTCCTTTGCGCGTTCCGCCAGAGAACGAGGCGCGGGGCTTGTTGTTTACATATACCCTTACGATATGCCCTCGTTGCCTTTCACCGCATCTTTGTCTCATCCCGCATGCATGTTATCGAACCCGTACTGTCTTGTTCGATAACATAGTTTGTTAGCATCGTAAGTGGCTACCAGCTCCATCTTCTGTGGACAACCCGATTGTGGCCTTCCTGACGATGGGCCGAGAGCTTAGGCACCTCCAAGTCGGTTTCGAAACCACATCCAAGATTTCACGCTCTGATGGCGTTGTCGGCTCAGTGAGTCGGGCAAGGCAAATGCCTGCCACAAAGAGAAATGCTAATGTGAAGATAAATTTGTTCATGTCGCAGTGAATTAAGCCTTTAAATCCGCAACACTATTATAAATTAAACTTTTAGTCCCTAAGCAACAAAAGTTGCTCAGGATTTTGCCAGCGTCAGAATCACTATCTTAATGTTGCAAAACACAGAGAATCCGACGATAGACATAGCTGAAGATACAATTAAATCTTGAGGTGACCTCACCTCTTTTTGATTATTTTCAATCATGGCGCAATAACGGACTCCACATTATCTATTCTGTAATCGACCTCAACCCCTCGCCGGTCTAAAGGTGTAGATCGTCTCGGTTATCAGTACAGCGAAATCATCCGTTCTCTCATGACTATGCAAAGCCTCGCTGGCGGTAACTCATGTATTGAGGATGGCTACTCACTATTTGATGAACCACCTCTGCACTCTCATCCGGGACGCTTTCAGCACTTGTAACTCTTGATACTATCCTCAGAGCGACAAAGGAGTTGACACAAGAAAACATTTACACACACACATCAGATATGGGCAAGACCTACGATTTCAATACGGCTGACACTCCTAATACTTTATTGCTCAATTGTATATTTGCATCTGGCCAACTGAAAGAGGGTGAGATGTGTATGATGCTGATTTCTGGACCACCTGGTTCACACATTACTTATGCGGAGAGGCAAAGTAGGAGAAAATCCCTTGCAGTCCATAGCTTAATTCCTTTCTCTTGCTCTCATAGGTTAGCTCGTTAAACTTACTCAGCAGCAGATCGCCCTTGATGTCGTCCAACATCGATGTAGGGCTCATCGCCTTGTAGTCGCCGTGCCCCGTCCATTTCACATCACAACTTGAGGAGAGGAAATGCCATGCGCATAGCGCATGCAGATAAAGGCATGACGACCATGCGTGCACCGATGCAGTAGCATACTTTGGGAGTCACTTCATCGATACGCTCATACTTGCAGGTAGGTCTGGCGAATAGGTTCATTGGATGCCTGCAGCAAGTTCGGCAAGCTCCTCGAGGTACTCATTCATCTTCTGGTTGGTGATCACGGCAGTGCCCCTGTCGTGCTCAAATACCACATCCTGACACTTCTCCAAGATAGCCTTAACAGCTTGTGGCCATGAGCCTCGACGACCAGGCTGTCAGAAGTCTTTGATCGTAGTGACTTCTGATATGATCTTCCTTGATGTCGCTTTCTCGCAGGTTGTAGACATCTCAGTATCGCAGTCCCGGTGAAGCACTCACAGAAGACATCCGCGCACGGTCAAGTGACTGCGTTAGTGTCGGAGGGATCTCGAACCTCGAAGCTTCGCTCAGCTCCTCCCCAAGTCGACAGCATGACTTCTTCTGCGTATCCTTGAGCGTAGGGTCTGCGCCAGTCGTAAGCATTGTTACTATGTAGCCCTGACCAGCTCCAACGCAGAAACCACTTCAAGAAGCTGAGTTGCTTCCTCAATCGTGCTATTGCGCATCTCACGTACTCCTCCCGCAGCGCACGGACATACTCCGTCAGACCAGCCTCGTTGAAGAAGGTGAGAAGCTGAGCTCGGCTCGAAGGCTCTAAGGCGATTCTCTGATCGCAGCGAACTTCTCTATAGGTGGCGTGCGTCCAGTCATTCTTGTCGACCACAGCCACGTACGAACTCATCAAAGGCCTATAGAAGTCGGTTGGAAGGATCAGGCTTACCGGAGGTCGGTTCCGCTTTTCGTACATTCTCCGCCAGACCTATGGAGGGCATTGAAAGGTTCTTAACATCAGCAGGGCTTGGCACGACCTCTGGCCACTTCAAAGCGCTGACACCCTCCTGAAGCTCGGGTGTAGTAGCCCAAGAGTGCAGCGCGCGATCTCTGAGGCTGGATTGCTTGTTTGCATGCATCCGTCCTTTACTACGCTGCTTTCTGTCTGCATCCCATTTGGCGGCATTGACACGATAGCCCGTAGTGAACTCTCTATCTGCCGAGCCAAAATTCACTCGCATACGGATAGACGATCACCGTTACGATCAGGACACCGTCCTTCTCTTACGGCTCTCCAGAGCAAAGATGATATTGCAGCTTTGATATTCATAACCTCAGTGTATAGTTTACACACCCAAAGATACACCCAAATATGGATATGCAAGTGAGACTATGATATCCCACCTTTTAAGGAACACCCCACATATACACTGGATAAACAGAACTTTCTTGACATCAAACAAGCATCTATGATAAGTCCAAGAGAGAAAGAGCCTCTCCTCTCGGCAAAGAGGCTTCAAAGTGACCGCAACGGTCGTCATAGAAGCCTTCAAAACAAGAGGATCGTTGTAGGACATGGTCTTGCCAACGATTTTCTCTTTGTACGCAGTCCATAGACCTGACGGCTACACCCTAGGGTCTAATCAGTCATCAATCGGTCACCCTCAGCCACAGAAACTGCTACACAAATCGACGCAGCAATGAGTGTAAGCAGTGACGGCCAAATGAAGGACTATTTGAAGGCAGCAACATACCTCTATCCATCGCGTAAGCAGGCAACCCTGTAGCACCTGTTACATCAATAAAGAATGATGCATTATGAGACAATCGTTCACAGGTGTCCTTTCTCACCCACGGCTCCAACCACGAGAACAAAGAAGGCAAGTCGCCCACCGCTACGTATCTTCCTCGCAGGAGCAATGAGCAACCTACACGGCGTTAGAGCACTGGTCACCCTGGATGGGAAGGCATGGATCATGACCGACGTAAGAAGACAAGCGTCGGAGAGTAACATCCTCCTCCTAGACATCCCCAAGGCCATCATCGAGAAGTAGCAGCCTCGAGTACTCACCTCCCCAGGACGGAAGCTCTTCCATCCTCTCAACCAGAAGATGAATGCCTACCTCAAGGAGATTGCAGACGTGTGTGGCGCACAGAAGCGACTCCACCTTCCATCTGTACCGACACCTGCACGCGACGATGTCGCCCAGCAAAGGCGTACACCAATGGAGAGCGTCTCAAGATGCTGCACACTCAACATCACACCGCTAGACAGATCTATGCCCGCATCTCATCAGCAAGAAGATCGAGCAGTGATATGGAGCAGCTAGCGGGCAAGCCTCGATAAGTTCAACGAAGCTACGGGTCTCCAAGCCTATGCCTCTCGACAATAAGCCCTATTATGAACTTCCCAGACCAAGAAAGAGCTTTTCCTACTTCCGCCCTCAAGCTGGAAGGCTGCCACCAGAGACCATCATCCTCGAGTTAATGACCGACAGCACTACTCGCTCGTGCATCTAGCCCTGCTCAATTTGACCCACGATGACAGTGGCTCAGGGCTGCTCGCACCTCGGAAGCGGGAGGCTATGGCGAGCGAAGTTCTCTACCAGAAACCTCCACCTCCAGCATGACACCGTCTCCATCCTGTAATGGAGGAGCCTCCGGCAGCTTTCCCTCGAGCCCTTCCCATAGGCTCAGCCCCCATCCCTCCTGGGGCAACAAGTCCATCCAAGTGGTCTTCTCCAACACGAGAGCTCCATGACGAGACTTCGGACGGCAGTCCTGAGTACGAGCTACTCTTCATACCTAGAAACTCATCGTGCACCCATCGTCCTGCTCTACCTGAGAGAATCACTCCCACTCTCGACAAGGCTGCTGGAAGCGTAAGCTCAAGGATTGAGAGGTCATCCAGGGGACAAAGCGAGCATCACAGTGAGCCAAGATATACGCCCTGCGCCATCGCAGTGGGCAAGAGCCTGTCCTCATGTCCAGTCTCGAGCCATCTTTGTCCCTACTCTTTGGAAATTCTAGCATGTCCCCAGATATGAATACTGCCAAGTAACGAACGCACGATCCGGCACAGCCCCGTTCCTCATCAAGGGCAAGGCCACTCGACAGCAGGTGAAGGAGCAAGCCCTCCTCTCGCTCCATCGATCTGGCGACGCCTCATCGAGCTGGCACTTCTCCTGGCACCAGTGGTAGCTGCCCTCACCCTCGCCCCAGAGCGTTACAACCACAAGTCGCACAGACCGCGAGCGTCATCGTGGGCTGGGCTTCCTCCTGCCACGCTTCAGTAGCACGAACAGTCCTACAGGTCACCTTCACCATCCTCGGCTTTCTCTTCTGGCTAGCCATCTTCGTGGCGATCCTAATCTGCATCCTTTAGCAAGGATACCCTGCATACCAGATGGGTGGCTGGCGTGAGCCAGCCACCTTTTATTTTCCGACCCAGAGCCTTGCACTTCCGTTTCCTTCATCCAGACGCTGACCCGTCTTCGTCCGGCTTCGGCATAGCTCGAACGAGTTCGCTCTGCTCAGCTAGCCAAACACGCTCCACTTGATGCGTAAGCGACGGATGCTGCCTTTCCCTCGCAAAGGTAGGACGGGCTTGGGCACACCCAAGTTGTCGGTGCCTCAGGTGGCTGGCAGGAAAATTCCACACTTCCGGCCCTGGAGGGCCTGCAGGTAGTATTTTCCCTACCAAACCTGTGTCCGCCATCTGCCCTGCCACCTCTGCCTTGCTCGAAAAAGGAATCAGCATACTCCGATCAAGTTGGACGCATATGTCACTATGGACAAGTAGAACGTAAATACCACACCTTCGATGAAAAGAAAGCAGGAGATAGCCCTCCTCCCATTACCGCATAAGTTCGGGGGCTTGCGAGGCGTGCCGTGGCGATCACTGTTCGTGCAGTGGGAGGTGCAACCCTTGGAAACTGTGCCTGTGAGAGCCTCACCTCCCGCGTGTGAAGCCCAATCGTGGCGAAGCGATGAGCTCAACCTCTCGTTGCCTCGATGAGTCGCTGCGCAGTCTGCCGAGATGAATCCACAGACGGCACAAGTGAGGGAGCAAACAGAGCTTCTTCACAGGGCTTACCACTTTGAGCTCAGCTTTTATCACCACCTTTCCTGGCAAGAAGAAGCAGCTTCCTCATCGAGGCAGAAAGCAAGTTGCGTCCGACTGTTCGTAAAGTGCTTCACTCAAGCTGCTTTGTCCTCCGGAGAGGGTCAACCGCCGCTCGAGCACGAATAGCAGGCAGCGGGCTTCCTCACTTCTCAGCCCAAAGTTGATGAATTTCCAGGAGATCATCTCGTAGGACTGATGCACTGAGCTCAGCCCAGCAAGAGAGCTGCCCACGCTACCCGAGCCACGGACCCGGCGCAGCGTGGGCGCGCATTATTACTTTGGCTCGCCTCGCGGAGGTTGGAGATTAGATGTTTCTCCTGTTCTTGCCACCAAGCACTCACCCCAGTGCTGATCCTTCATATCCCCCAGTCGTCAAGATAGGTAGTGATCTTGGGCCAGGAGAAGTCTCGATAGAGAGGTTTATGGCGAGCATGCTCTAGCTTGTACTTGAGCCTTCAGCGTACCATCTTGAGCTTGCAGGCTCAAGCTTATATTCTCTCTTTTCATCTTCTTATTTATGTTTCTGATCATGGTTATAACCTGAAGTCTACTTCCAGAGAGCCGCCTTGCAGGTTTTAAAACTCTTCGCAGATCAGTGCTGATCGTGAGCCAGGAACCATCGGACGTGCAGCTCGCAGCCGTAATGTTGAAGATCACGAAGTGGAACTTATTCTCAGGTCTCAGACCAGTGACGCTCCTGTAGGAATTCTTCGACTGGAAAGGCGATGAAAACGGCCTGACCTTCCCAGGTCTGGGAGAAGCGGCGAGTCATCACAGAAGAGCTTTCTGGGAGACTTGAAGTCGATGCTACCCACGTCACCAGGATTGCACAGACGACTACGAACCGCTCACCTTCGACGAAATTTTGGGATCAAGGCCGTTGCAGCACGATGAGAGAACCTCCGATACTCGTGGCATCCAGGAAGTGCTCACGCTCACGGAACCCATACCGATATCACTACCCGTGTTTCCGTGTACCCCTCCCAGTGCCTGCGCAGCTAGGATGGGTGCAAGGTTGCGGAACCAGCCGACGCTTATTCGGCGATATTGGCGGTCTGTATAGCCCGCACTCAGCAGGTCTTTCACCGATATTGAACTGGCTGGTAGAGCCCTGAATGCGATCTTTAGCCTTTGTAGGTCGCCGAGAGATTCTCGATACGGAAAGACGATGTTGATAGAGGACGCTTTAACCTGCTCGGCATATCGAGGCGACGCGCAACCACCCTTCCCATTAGCACTCAAAGAGAATCTCAGGTTTAGGAGCAGGCTTCCTTGCGCTCTATGTCGGCAACATCGTAAGCGGGGGTAGGCGCGAAGCGCGCACCGATGAGATAGCCCTGCATCGTAGAGACTCTATCGGAAGTCCCTTCAGGACACTGAGCTCCTTAGAGCTAGCATCGTACCTGAGGGGACACCTGCCTCTCACCAGGATAAAAGTTATCGTGAGCGTTCGTCTTACCAGCCTCGTAGGTACGAGCTGACAGTACTCATATTCGTGAAGTTCTGGTTGTCATCATCCTGACCGACGAGGATAGACAGTCTGGGATTCTGGAGCCTACCACCAACGATACGCTTGGAGCACGCTATTGCTTGGATGCATTCTTAGATCCAGCAGAGAGCGCCCAGCTTGGACACGAAGCCCTCACCATCCTTGGTCACCAGAAATCTTCTTTAGCAGCACTGCTGACCTGACAGAGCCAGCATTGTCATGCAAGACATCCAGGACAGGCACCATACCATCCGGCAGGAGTAATACGCCGATAGGTGATCGTTGAAATTAACGTTGGGGATCTCCGGACGTCGATCCGGGTACCACGCGCAGCCTCGACCCTCTTGCTCCGGCGCGCTCTCCCTGAGCGGACCTCGGAAGGGAGCGACCTCGGCATCGAGGAACAGGCGGATAGCGCCAGGCGTGGCTGGGGATCGATGGGCAGCGACGCCAGCGGCATCTGAGTCGATGGCTGGAGCTGAGGGCTCAGCGTTCTCCTTAGAGCAGGAGAAGAGCAGACCGACAGCCGCGAGCGTCATTAAAATCTTTTCATTCTTTCTTAATTATAATGTTAGTACATAGCGCCAAGGCAGTTGTCAGCTCCCATCAAGGGCGGTAGCGACCAGCTTACCTATTATGTGCAACCAGGAGGAGGTGTGGCTGGGGCCAAACCCATAGTTCAGTATAAGGATGCCTCTTCGCCATATGCCAGACTCTACCATCCACTCGACACTACTCGTATAACCTCAGGCGCTCTTCAGAGTCAAGCTTGCAAAGATATATATGTAAAACAACCATACACATCTCGACTATTGCATCGCACATTCCATCCGCAAGTGCAACAACAGTCGGCACAAAGAAAGCCCCGCTCTTCTTAGGGCAGGGTTAGCGTGGTCTCCGAACTGATCTCCGGTCGCTTTCTTACATCTCGAAGGGATAGCGATGGTGGAAAGACCACGATCTCACATTTGGCACACTGCCGACAAGCGTGCAGGATAGACTGGGCAGGTCTCTTTCACTTCATAAGTGCACGTTTTCCCTAGCTACCCAGAAGACACTCGCGCACACCGAGCCAAGCCATGCCTGCTCTGGATTAGCATATACCTTGATCTCCCCACCCTATCTTTGCACCGCAAGATCAATATCCCAAGCGCAAATACAATGACGATTACAGAAGTGAGATGCTGCTCCAGAAAGAAGATCCCAGTGAGCTAGTTAAGCCACACCATGCTTGGGTAAGCTACCCCATCCTTGTTTTTGGAGGCAGGCGGTCATACGAATCGCAGAGCGGACCGGCACAATCGGACAGACCGCAGTACAAACACTTGAGAGCTATAGAGCAATCCATGACCCTACTACCCGGCTGGCGATCGAAGCAGATAGCCTACATAAAGCCGCCAGACACAGAGATCGACAGCGCCACTCAGCTCTCATCTTTTAATGCAGCCTCAACGAATAGTCTCAAAGTACGCCTGCAACCAGTCTCGCAGAAACCCAGCAGGCATCTTACGTGGAGCCTTATATATATCCACTGCTACACAGCGACGAACAGCTACCAGACGTATTGGCTCACTTGACGTTTACGATCTAGCCACCCTGCCATACGCTATTCCCCTTGACACCAGTGACTTGCATGCTTCCTCTCTGGCAAGGACTCTACCCAGACTAACGAATCCACCGGAGTGAACTGCATCTCATGATGGATCGTGCTAGCGAAGCACCCGGTATTCGCCCTCATTAAGGCTGCTGTAGACTCAGCAAGCAAAGACCTCATATGGGAGAGCTACAGCGCACCGTCGCGTGGGTGTATGATGAAGCCGTTTTGGACTCGAGAGAGCAACCTCTTCAAGCGAGCTACACCACTATCGCTCCAAAGCGCCCCTTTTCACCAACGAGATAAGCCTCCAAGGTCTCAGATCACCGCTGATCGGCATGCCTTCATAAGAGAGTATCTCGAGAGCCGAAAAGCCCTTCGCACTTCTCTTTTCACGACCTTTGCAGAGTCGCCGATGAGCCGCGACGGGACTGGCTGAGGCGATAAAGCTACAGGGAGCGATGAGCATCAACTATCAGAATTAGTTCCGAGAAGGCATTGGGCAAGGAGATCAGCCGACACATATCTTCCAGAGCTATCGAGCGAAGACCGGCTACCTCACGAGATCGGCCTGCGCTACTTCACTCTGGTACGGCGAGCGTCCCTAGCGACAGAGATCACCGCCCGCCTCAAGTAGCCAACGATGCCCACCTTCAAAGACTCTCACGATCTCTCCGCCGAGGGTATAGCGCGGTGCAAATCACCAGTAATTTGCACCCTTTGCTATATCTGCGGAAAATACTTCATTCCTAAATCCAACCTTACTACCCAAAGAAGCTTCTCTATCATTCATCATCATTCCCCTCAAGCTTCATAAGAGCCTTACGACAACCACATCCTGATAGCCTTCCTCATAGCTCTCTAAATCTGAGCACGCTCTTCCCTGCAGCTCTAGTGTGTTGAGCTGTAGTGGGCAAGCATACGCCAGAGCTAACGATCAGTCCGAGCGTCGAGGATGAGCCCGCTGTAGTAGTCGAGCTGGCGTAGCTAAGCCGACGCCAGATCGGCAGCGTGATGATCCATGATCTCGCCCCGAGGCATCTCGGTTCGTGTAGATCGCTGCCACAGAGCTACCTCAGATAGGCATTCTGTACGTCTGGCAGAGGTTCAGCATCCAGCGCTTGAAGCAGAACCCTTGTTCAGGCGCAGATCCAGCTGGTGCTTGGCGGAAGTCTCAGTGTATTGAAGCATGTGCGAAGTCGGGGTAGGCTCGGATTAGGTGACCACCCAAGCGCTAAGCCTTATTCGTAGAGAGCCCATATCTATCGGAGTGTAGGGTGCCCGCCGATATAGCGCCAAGAGGCTGAGAGATACCAGCTCTCTGCCTAGGGCGATAGCCGGCGAGCAGATGACGTCCATCTGGACCCGTATTCCAAGAGGAAGGGCGGTAGCACCGACTTATCGTGGGTGAACCTTTCGCTCCCCACAGCGTGTGGTAGCTCGTCGCAGAGAACCTATTCCACGGCAAGAGACGAGCAACTACTGCGACCCCATAGGCACGACCCAGACCAGCAGATAGCACCGCCTCGGCACCCACCTCGCCCACACTCAGTCCCCCTCTACTCGCAAGGCTTACACCTCGGCCCCAGAGACAGGATAGGCGCTGGAGGACTGTAGAAGCCTTTCGCCGAGAAGCGCAGATACCCGCCTGCGGTACCCGCCCGAGCACAGCTCTTGGTTCGACATGATGCTAGCGTGGCGCCTCCTTATTAGCATAGCTCCCATCTGAGCTGCCCAGCCCATGCTCGTGTAGGAGGGCCAGCATAGCATAGCGCCCGACGTTGGCGTTCAGACTCGACGTCGTCCGGAGAGCAAAACGAAGCCGAAAGTCTCGGGAGAGAAGCTGGGGGAAGGGATTGCTCATGGTCGTGAGTTGAGCGTACTGCCCACGAGATTGAGTCCGAGGAGAGAGCTGACTCTCTTTGTCGAGGTATTCGTCTGAAGCAAGCCTGAGCGAAGACCGAGTGAGCCAATAGTCGATCTGGTGTGCATCGTAGGAGAGTGAGACCACGGCCCCGACCGATAGGCGAGCTCGTCTCGCCACGATTAGTATAGCTCGCATAGCGTAGACCCTGCACCGAAGCTGAGCTTGACGGGAAGCGTCGTATACACACGCTCATAAGCGCAGCTTGCTCTCCGTCTCATCGGACCTCACACTCGAGAGCTGGGGAGTGGGCGGTATCACAGTTGTTTGATGCTTGACGCCGCGTAAGCATATTGCGCAGCCATGACCAGGGATCCGCTGCTGTCTATGTGCTCTCCGTAGTGCTGTAGACGGCACCTACTGTGCAGTTCCACTCTGCTTGTACTCGGGGAGATAGCCCACGATGGCGCTGCGTCTCCGTGCTCATAGTGGTCTGTAGCTGAGTATTCAGTACGCAGAGTTGTTCATCGCATTCAATGCCTCACGACGGAGAGCCTCGACGTGCACATTGAAGCGATACTTATACTTCACTCTGGAAGTCATTGTAGGTGCGAAGGGGAGCTTGATCGCCTCGATGAGCCACCGCAGATACGACTGGCGCTGAGGCGATGAACGGGACTCTATCCCCCAGGGAGCGCCTTTCTATGGTAAGCGCGGCATCCGGAAGCTCCCAGCGGAAGCCTGACGTGCATACGATCGCTATCGCCGTCACGCTGCTTGATCTCCACGACGGAGCTGAGGGCATTGCTTCGGCTTGCGAAAGCACCCTGTGTAGAAAATCTATCTCCTCGGACAGTCGGGGTTGATCGATCCCCATCGCGAAGCACCTTGGCCGCGAAGCAGATTGATCGACCGCGACTCTCAGCGCCAGGTCGGAGATAGAAGACATCTCTGAGGCCTCCACCACGCACGATGAGGTCATTGCGATTGGGTCTGCTCGCTTACACCTGGCAGCCGCTGTACCAGCTTCGAGATATTCCCTATTCGCTCCGGCACTCTTTCTCGATCTGCTTGATACCTAGCGCTCGTATGGAGAGCGGGCCTCGGCCCGCTGGTAATCGAACTCTGGGGCAGACAACGACCTCCAAGCCACCTGTGGATGCTTCATCGAGAGCGAGATACTCACGAAGCTCGTCTGTCACCTACCACACTTGCACTTCAGCAGAGGTAGTCATCTCATAGCCGAGCATCGTGACGATGAGAGGCGAATGAAGCCAGGATTCACGCCCGAGATGACAGCGTCCCACGCTACTTTCATTCCGTGCGGATATACGTTGCTCCCCTGCACCTGCGCACGGTAGCGAGCCCCCATGGGTCATTGCTCTTCACATTTCATAGACCTCTCCCTCGACCGTCCCTGCTGTGCAGAGGAGTGATGCGGTCACAGAGAGTGAGGAGTACCAGGCAGGATATAATAAAGCTATCATTGGTCGAGCCGAATTTCAGATGTGGAAACCTTTAGTATCGATGCGAGATGCAAAACGTCACCGTCTCCAGCGAAGTCGCTCCTCCGAAGCTCAACGGAGCTCTCCCTCACAAGATCAATGGAGCAGGACTGGCCTGGCACATCGGAGGTAGCAGGGATTACTCAGCTCATCTGTGCAGGATGCTTCTGTCATCAATGTCATCATACAGGCAGAGCCCACTCTGGGAGCGTGACACCCTCCTGAGACTTTCCCCGCACTCCCTCCCTTTTCACTACCTTTGTGCAGAGGCGCCGATGAGCTGCGATTTGGCTGGCGGCGATAAAGTTAAACAGGAGCGATGAGCATCAATTATCAGGAATTAGTGCCGGAGAAGGTATTGGCAGGAGATCAGCCGACACATCTTCCAGACCCTATCGAGCGAAGCATCGTGCCTCACGAGATCGAGCAGAACATCGAGCACATCAAGCGCTTGAACCCCGAATACGAATATCACCTCTTCGACGACGAAGACATCAAGGCCTTCATCCTCGAGCATTACGGCGAAGTCATCTGGGGCTATTACAGCGCATCGCACCCATCTGCGGCGCCGCCCGTGCCGACTCTCTTCCGCTACCCTCGTTCACCAGCTGGGGGCGTACCTTGACATCAAGTCCTCCTGACAAGCCCCTCAAGGACGTCCGTCGCACCCGAAGACCAATCTCATCCTGACGCACTGGGACAACCGCCCCGGGATGAGCAGTATGAAGGCATCGGCATCTGACCCCCGAGCTGGGCACCTTCCTCGTGGCGAATACATCCAGTGGTGCATTGCTCCGCAGCGGGTCACATCCTGCGTGCCGTCATCCTGCAGATGCTTCGCAACATCGACGAATACACGCCCTTCCGCCACGGAGCGGGTCTGTGTCCTGCACGACCTACCTGTCAGGTACACCAAGGTCAGTCGAAGCCATGCGCCCCACGCTCGTCGAGGGGAAAGACTACCGCATGCTCGACAAGCCCCAGAGATCGGCCCATGCCACTCCATCTTTTGATACGGACAGGTGGGGTTCACGGCCATAAGAAGGCGCTCAAGGCCAACTACAACAAGGCCTACACCCTCGATCATCGTGACGCCCGACCGCCCACTCTACGCCAAGTGCGCCATGGCACTATCTCTTTCGCACGCTTTAAATATACGCGTCCTCGGCGACAAGATCGCCGCCCGCCTCGCAGCCACGACGCCCACACTAAAAAGCGAATCGCTATGGATACGCGCCTGCCAGCGATTCGTGCTTTTTATTAGGTTACCCTATTGTGAGTGGGCTATTTGAATAGCGCGTCCAAAGCCCTCGTGATAGCCTGCTTAATATCGATCAGCGCCTGTACCAGCCACATCCCTCTGCGGTCGTAGTAGCCACTAACTCTCCTGTCTCTGCCGAGACCAACTGGATAGTTATCTCTATCGCATAGCCTAAGCCCAATCGACATTGCGTCGTCCGCTCGCCATAGTCTCACCATGAGGGTCTTGGAGTTCTAAAGCGCTCATCTAAGCTGCGGGTAGGACGACGAAGCCCTCTTAGCAAAAGCACCAGCTATCACATCGCGGGATTGACTGACTGAGAATAGGGGATGACAACTCCCTGCTACAGTATTCCTGAGTGACTATCCATACTCTGAGTTGCAGGGACATAGACACGACTATATGCCCGAAGTATCCTTAGTTGGACACGCATGGTTGAGTGGCGAAGCGTCGACATCCCGTGAGGAGGCACATGACAACACAAGCTATTATACCAAAGAGAAAGAGTGTATTCTGTGCTTCATAAACGATAAAGTGTTTGTCACCCCTATAAAGTACGATAATATATGTAGTATACCGAGGGGTACAGTCCTTCCGCTGAGGGGAGAGGTATGAACCCATATTGAGACTGTTACCGGGAGTCCCGTCTCATTTCGAGTGCTAAGGCATCGCACGCCCAGCGCCCTGATATGCTCTCCGAAGTGATACATACGCCCTTTCGCTTCTCGTGCGTACTCTCTTATCCAGCGGAGAAAAGTGTATCGCCTCATGAAGGAAAAAGCACCCTTCACGTAGTGGAATTCTTCTATCTACGTACGTAGTCTTAAAGACCAGGGCACGTAAATCCAAATATCAACGCACGTAGATAGAGCCACGCATGTGTCCAAACTTTTCGCCACTCGTCCACAACTTTTATCCCTACGCGAGCAACAAAACCAATATAGGTCACTCTCGCACAAAGCCATATAGTTTTCTGCGCCATCCCATACAGCTCTAACCACATACCACATAGGGCTCCACCGACCAACAGGTACTGGCCACCACCTCCCTGTAGAGACAGGGAAACCCTGTATTGGGGAGGCGTGCTACCTCACACTTCCTCACCCATTTATCACCAATAAAAAGAGCATGCCTTTCAAACACCTTAACGCCGCAGAATACCAGCAGAAGCCTTTAAAAAGCTAAAGAAATTGGCTGTAGGAGCAAAGAAAAGTTGATTATATGTGACGTGTCTCATCACTTAGACCTCATGATAATGAACCGATTCCTCCAACGACTACTCGCGCTTGAGCTACCGCGCCAAGGTGGCCATGCTGCTCGTGTGTGGCGTTGTGGTGGGTTTAGGTGGGCTTCTCTCATCTGCTTAGGTTCCACACCTACTTAGGAGATGACCCTCGGCCTGTGTCAACCGCCACATCATGACTCTTACTACGCCACGTGGATGCACGGCGCCCACGCCCGCAACACCACTGCAACGACTGCCACGTACCGCACGACAACGTCTTCCGCAAATACTTCAAGGGGCAAGGACGGTATGAACCACGTCTGCTAAGTTCGTCACGCGCCAAGAGCGTCAGGCCATCCAAGCCATCGACGAGAGCGCTGAGGTAATCATGGAAAACTGCGTGCGCTGCCACGCCACCCTCATACCGAGCTTGTCAACACGGGGCGCATCACTCACATGGACGCCAGCGCGACGAAGGGAAAGCCTGCTGGGATTGCCACCGGACGTAGCCCACGGCAGGATGAACTCCCTCTCTCGACCCCAGCAGCCGAAGTACCCTGCCCGACTCGCCAGTGCCCGACTCGGCTGCAGAAGATGGTCGAATCTCATCATTCCCACCACGCAAGAATGACATATCAGAATAACAACATAAAAAGAGACTCAAAGAAATCATGGCACAACAATTGAAAACGTTGGCAGGATGGGCTCCTATTCGGAGGCTCTATGGTCGTAGTCTTCGTCCTGGACTCATCGTCTCCTCACTCCTGAGCGCCGCGCCGAGGTGGTGAGCATCTACAACAACCGCAAGCACATCTTCTCGGACTCGATCGTGGCACAGAACGAGCTGTTCGCCGAAGACTTTCCCCGTGAATATCAGACGTGGGCTCAAGACCGCCGACACCACCTACCAAGGTGAGTTCAATAGCCTGCAGCGTGTCGATGTGCTCGCTGCCCGCCCCGAGATGGTCGTAGCTATGGGCTGGCTACCCTTCGCTATGGAGTACAACACCCTCGTGGACACAAGCACGCCATCGAAGATATGAACGAGATCCTTCGTACCGGTCCCCTGGCGTGAACGGCAACAAGGATATCCAGCCCGTACCTGCTGGACGTGTAAGGCCCCCTGACGTCCCCCGCATCATGAAGGAGAAGGTATCGCTGAGTTCTACAAGGCCCCTGGAGCCAGTGGGGATTCGAGATCGTGAACACCATCGGCTGCTCCGACTGTCACGATGCCCGCACCATGAAGCTTCAAGCCCGCACGCCCCTGCCCTCTACGAAGCCTTTGAGCGTCGTGGCGAAGATGTCTCCAAGCAGTCCCACCAGCATATGCGCTCGCTCGTCTGTGCTCAGTGCCACACTGAGTACTACTTCAGGGGCGATGGCAGTACCCTCACCTTCCCCCACGACAAGGGCTTCACGGTCGAGGACATCGAGGCTTACTACGACGAGATGAACTACTCCGACTATACGCACAAGATCTCTCGCGCTCCTATCCTCAAGGCTCAGCACCCCGACTACGAGCTGTGGCGTATGGGTATCCACGGCCAGCGCGGCGTATCGTGCGCAGACTGCCACATGCCCTACGTGAGCGAAGGTGGAGTGAAGTACTCGATCACCAGATCACCAGCCCTCTGGCGAAGATCGATAAGACCTGTCAGACCTGCCACCGTGAGGATGCCGAGACGCTCCGTCAGAACGTCTACGAACGTCAGCGCATGGCCAACGACGTGCGCAACCGCGTAGAGAAGGAGCTTGCTAAGGCCCACATCGAAGCTAAGTACGCTTGGGATAGCGGTGCTACCGAAGCCGAGATGAAGACGCCTGCAGTCCATCCGCAAGAGCCAGTGGCGCTGGGACTTCGCTGTCGCCAGCCACGGTAGCTTCCTTCCACGCTCCACAGGAAGTGACGCGCATCCTCGGTCAGAGCCTCGGCTATGCTCAGGAAGCTCGCCTCACCATCGCTAAGGTGCTGGCACGCCACGGCTTCACTGGTGACGTCCCATGCCTGATATCTCCACGAAGGAAAAAGGCTTGGGCTTACTATCGGCCTCGACGGCAAGAAGCTCCAGGCCGATAAGGCAGAGTTCATGAAGACCGTCGTACCTAAGTGGGTACAGTCTGCTAGCTACAAGGCAAGCTCATCGAGCTCTAAGCTGAGTTTCCCCGTTGCCCTCTGACACATCTCAGAATATCCTCTGATTTCAGCGCGGCGACAGACCCTATCGTCTGCCGCCGCGCTTTCGATATCAACCCCAACCGCTTCCCCGTCTATGTTTCAACGCACTCTGGAAAATGAAAGAAGGCTTTCGTCACTGGTGCAGGCCTGATCCTCGTTGGGGCTACTGCTGCAGTGCACGGCGTAGGCCGATCGACTGGTCAGCCTTCGCCTTCCCGCTGAATGCCATCGTCCTCGCTCTCTACCTACCTCCTGCTCGATCATCTACGCGCTACGTCATCGAGTCCGCCTCTTCTCCTTCCTCTTCACTGCTCGAGGCGGCTGTCCCCACACTCATCTACGCAGCTATACTCACCGTAGCCATGGGGCTCACCCGTCAGGCAGCCCTCACGAGCGTGCTCATCGACCCCATCTGGGCTCACTACTGAATGCTGTCCTTCTGGCCCTTCGTGCTTATCTATGCCCGCCTTGCGGCATCGTGGGGCTCATCGCGATACGAGCAGATCTTACACTTCCGCCTGAGAGAGTGCCTCGCTGCTCTCCCACATCGGGCTCTTCATCGCCATCGTCTCTGCGACGCTCGGCAGTGCCGATATGGAGCGTGTGAAGCTCACGGCCACCACCGACATGCCCGAGTGGCGCGCCACCCACGATCAGGGGCTTCATGGAGCTGCCTCTGGCCATCCAGCTGGAGAAGTTCACCATCGACGAATATCCCCCCAAGCTCCTCCTCATCAATAGTAAGACAGGGAAGTCCATACCAGAGAAGAACCCTACAGATCGTCCTTATCGATAAGCACTTCCAGGAAGGCATGCTTCAGCAGTGGCGCATCCGTATCACAAGAACTATCCCCTAGCTGCTCCCGTCATCACGGCCGACACGACGAAGTACGTGGAGTGGGGCTCATCGGGCGCTGTGACGGCACTCCTCGTCGAAGCCCAACCGATGAAGAATGGCAAGGAAGTGGGCAAGCCCATCATCGGATGGGTCACCTGCGGTAGCTACCTCTTCCCTTCCAAGAGCTCAAGCTCACGAACGACCTGAGCCTCGTGATGGCACGCCGCGAACCCGAGCGCTACGCCTCACGCATCCATATCTATACGCAGACGCAGAAGAACATCGTCGCCACCGTCGAGGTCAACAAGCCCGTGACGGTCGACGGATGGAAGATCTACCAGCTCAGCTATGATGAAGCGATGGGTCGCTGGAGCGAGACCAGCACCTTCGAGCCTCGTCACGGGATCCCTTGGCTCCCCTGCCGTCTATGTGGGCATCTACTACTCTGGCTGGCGCTATCCTCACCTTCATCACAGCATAGAAGTCGCTACGCCGCTACAAGGCTATCTGAGTGTAGGGAAAGTCCTCACCCCTGAGCGCGCACCGCTCCAACGGCTCACGGACAAGTTTCACCCCTACCCCTTCTGCTTCCTCACCCCAACCCTATCAACTCTATCCTCATGACTTGGGATTCCTTCATATTCTTCGCTATCCCTGCCCTCCTGCTATGGGCGGGTGGTGCTGGACGGCTTTGGAAAAGCGTCCGCTTCCTACCCTATCTCCTCACCGCTGCAGGACTTATCGTCTACTTCGCCTTCATCCTCGGGACTGTGGATGTCGCTGGAGCGTCCCGCCCTTCGCACGATGGGTGAGACCCGCCTGTGGTACGCCTTCTTCCTCCCCACGGCAGGGGCTGATCGTTCATTCGCGCTGGCGCTATCCCCTTGGATCCTTGCCTTCAGCACCGTCCTGGCAGGCGTCTTCACCACGATCAATATCGTCAACCCCGACATCCACAACAAGACGCTCATGCCAGCGCTGCAGAGCCCATGGTTCGCTCCGCACGTCATCGTCTATATGTTCGCCTACGCTGTGCTCGGTGCCGCCGCACTGATGTCGGCCTACCTGCTGTGGTTCGAGAGTCACCCATCAACGATCACGAGATGGATATCTGCGACAACCTCGTGCAGAGTCGGCTGGGCGTTCATGACTGTCGGTATTCTCTTCGGGAGCGCTCTGGGCGAAAGGAAGCCTGGGGGCCACTACTGGGCGTGGGACCCTCAAGGAGACTTGGGCTGCTGCCACGTGGTTTCGCCTATCTGGCTTATATCCACGTGCGCATCCGTTCGGACCGCTACCGCCGTGCAGCGCTCTGGGGGCTCTTCATCTCCTTCATCCTCCCGCAGATGTGCTGGTGAGGCATCAACTACTCACCCTCTGCCCAAGGCGCCAGCGTCCACACCTCCACAGCCTGCTAAGGCTCTCCGCCCCTAAGCCGCTATAGAGAACATCGTCTCACCCGCAGCCTCGGCTGCGGGTGGGGACGATACTAGAGCTTTCAGGGCTTACTCGTGCTCCAGGCGCCCTGCCCAGGTCGATCCGTTTGAATAAAAGCGATTCACGATATCCCTCATTGATATTCGCATCGTCCTTATTCAGGTGATAGAGTGACAGGCGCTGCTGATCCAAGATATTCGAATAAAAGCTCACTCGACGCGTCATAGAGCGGGGTCTGCCCTCCTCCTCCAGCCGCGTCATCCAGTGGGAGACCATCGACGTGCAAGTGCTGGCTATCGCTGATGAGCTCACACATCTCGTTCTCTCGGGAGGTAGCGCAAGCTGACATCGGCAGGCCTTTGCGTATGATTGACCTCGGTCTCTTGCTCGGGGAGGTAATCATTGGCGCAGGAGCTTCATCCGCTCGATCAAGATAGGCAGGGTGAGCCCTCGTGAAGCAGGGGTCACCAGGATCACCACGAAGGTGATATAGATGATCATCGAGCGCCTCTGGGAAAGGCACCCCCGCCTCAGTCATCATCGGGATGGAGAGAGGCGGCTAGGACACTGACACCGCGCATGCCCGATCAGCCCAAGACGAAGGGAACGTGCAGGCCTAAGGTAGTTCGGGTCAGCCACCTTGATGAATCTCCGCATAAAGAGCGTGGTCATGACTCGCCCCATAGCTGCACGCCAGACGAACTGAAGATCAGCACCGCCGAGATCAAGAGACCATACCACGTCGCCGTGGACAAGCTCATCCCCCTTCACGCATACCAGCGACCACCTCGGGTATGGGCCCAGGCCGATAAGTAGGAAGACAAGACCATTTCAGCAGGAAGACAAAGTTATGCCAGAAGTTCCATCCACTCAAGCGAGAACTACTATCCATGAAGAGGATATTCCGGCTGCTCAAGTACAAGCTTCCAGATACAACGGCTATTACTCCTGATGCCCCGACCTCTTCGGCAGCGAGATACATGATATAGGGAGATATCAGAGTGAAGACCACATCGATCTTCTCATCGGTAGGCAGGTGATGTAGCTTGATCATCACCCGCTCACCGCCAGTCCAACCAATAATCCGCCCACGATCATCCACATCAAAGCTACCAGCTGCTTGATACCAGACAAACTGCCCCGTACAACGGCAACGAGGCCACGCGCATGATGATCAAGGAGCTGGCATCATTGAAGAGGCTCTCCTCCAATATGGAGGAAAACACGCTCGGCACCTTCACAAAGCGCATGATCGCCTGAGCGCTTACAGCATCAGGAGGCGAGACGATCCCCCTGAGCAAGAAGCCTAAAAGCAAGTCAGAAAAGCCGGGCAAGATAGCGTTCGCCAAACGCCACCACACAAGCCGTGATGAAGACGACAAGGAATGCAAAGCTCAAGATAATGCGTCACCACTTCCATAGTTTCCTTCCACGAAGCGCCATAGGCCGCTTCTCGAAGAGTAAGGTGGAGGAAGATAATAAAGATCCATTCGGCTCCACCTTGATCTGTGGCATCCCTGGGAGCAAGCTCCAGTGCCAAAGTCTGCCAAGACGAGCAAGATAGGTAAGCGATCTTGATCTTTGTCATTCGCCAGCATGGTCAGCAGGCAGATGATGACCACCAGCGATGATGATAGCAGTTTCAGATCATCATCTGTTCGAATTTCTTTGCGAGAGTTAATCGGTCGCGTGCATATACCACCACCATCAGCGAAACAAACTCTATGGAAGTCCTATGAGCACGTCATTCGCGTGCCCTTCAGGGCGTACAAAGATACGAAGAATAGGTCACTCCGATAGAACGATACGTCACCCACCGCAGCCTCAGGCTGCGGGTGGGGACGTGTATTTATCGTCTCTCGACTTTCTCTCACAGGCGATCGGTAATATTTGGGAGAGCGAGTCACCCAGCTGGTAATACGCCGATCGTCACATGAGATTTCAGTGATTGCAGGCTGTCGCAAAGATGACGATGCTGGAGTACGCACACCAGGCATCGTCTCCTCCGATCAGCATACCATCCATCATAGAAGAACACTCTATCCAGATAGACGGCATCTGCTCGGCCATCGAAGCGAAATCCGCTTTTCGCTTCCCCCTCCCTCTCGACCTATCGAAAGGAGTACCAGTCGCCACAGAAACCATACCATGCAGGGTCATGGCTGAGATAAGCACGCTGCTCTGCCTGTAGCCTCTTCACCAGCCGACGATTGCCCTTAGCTTTCGCAGCCTTCAGATCCTTCTCTCGCTGGAGTGCCGTCACAAAGAGGTCAGCCCGCACCCCACCAGAGAAGCTAGCCTCGCCCCCCGAAGCATAACCGCCCCAAAGCCATGGGCAGCGATGGGGTCATCGGGTGCGATCTTGTAAGTCTGCCACTGCTTCGTCTGAGGTGTATAAGTCATATAGGTGACATCGGCCTGGACTCGCTGATCGGGCTCATCTACACCTGTGAATGATCCCATAACATCTAAGTACGGGACGCCGGAAGAAGTGTCGCTTTTCATCCTGATTCGTCATAGCTACGAGCTTGAGGAAAGGGCTATGCGGATAAGGCGTCTCCTCACGCCACTCCTTTTGCGGACGGCTGAGGTCGAGAGACAGGACGGTATTGGAGAGCTTCCCTATCACTACGACCCCCTGATGAGGTAGAGCACATCTCTATGAGAGCTCAGCCATCCCACTACGAGGCTCTGGCAAGCTGGGTAGCGGAGTGATCTCCACGCCAGGCTGATCGCTCAGCTGAATCGATATAGGCATCACGTAGGTCTCCGCAGCAGACTGCCCACCTGCGACGATGAGCTTATCATCATACTGCTGAAAGGCCGCATAGGCTGTCTGGTGGGCAATGCCCTACGAGCTTCCATCCCATATCCAGCTCCGAAGCCTTTGTCTCACAAGCAAGATTACTGCGCCAAGATAGTCGGCAATATAGATCTCTGAATAGTAGCGTTGCTCCACCCTCTCGTGCTGGGCGGTCGGGGAAGTTACACCCACCAGCCATCACAAGTTGTCCCCAGACGTGGCTCTCGCTATATGTCCCCGACACGCCCTTGGCATAGGCGAGAATCCAACTGAGGCGTCTTAGCCTCGAACATGCGATAATCCTCTTGCGCCTGCGACGTGCCGTAGCTCCCACCCACCGCAAGCAGGAAGAGAGCCATCAGTCGCACTCTATATAGTATGCTATTCATCATTGTCTATTCACCATTTAGTTTACAGGGACGGAAGTCCTCACCGTGATTTGAGTAGCGTAAAGATGAGAATAATCGGCAGCATGACCATAGGCTCCTCAACGCCCCTTCTCGAGAGGGGTGCTACCGACCCATATAGGTCAGCGGGTGAACATATAGGTCACGACGCGGAGCTATACTGGTCGTCACTGCTCGACCCATATTGGTCGAGCAGCGACCCATATAGGTTCGCACACCCCACTCCAGGTCATGCCCCCTCCGAAAGTGATACGCTTTTTCCTTCACGCTTATCGCGACGTATTCTCTGATCCAGCGGGGAAAGCATCGTTCTCGTGAAGAAAAAGCGCCATCACGTAGTAGTTTTTCCGCTGTCTATGTACGTAGTCTTAAAGACCAGGTACGTAAACCCAACATCCACGTACGTAGATAGTAGATCCAGCACGTAGCTCCAAACTTATCTACCACTCGTCCATAACTTTTATCCCTTACGCAGAGCAACAACCTCATATATAATGTGTAGCTCGAGGGAGGCTGAAAGGTGCATGTGCAGGTGAGGTGATCTGGGGAAGGAAAGGGCAATTCCATCCTCCTCGGGGGTGCCTGAGGAGAAAAGAGGGGCAAAGGGCATGTATCTCGCTGAGGATAAAGGAAAGAGGATTTTGGGCTGAACCTTTTAGGGAAAGTGCGGTTTGTTTCTCGTAGCTTTGCACAAAATTTGATTGGATTGCTTTCGGAGTCCATCAAATATCACATTTTCTCAACAACCATCATGACAGAGAGCAAACGCGCTTTATCTGAATACGTTTACTACCAAAAGCGGCATTCCTTGTTCCGCGAAGACTTGTCGGAAGAGACCTGGGACGAGCGTCGAACGTATCCCGCCAGATGTACCTGACGCACCTGGAGCGCTTCGCCCCAGGCGCTGCAAGACGAGTGGTTCATGACCCAGTTCAATGAGGCCATCGACTCACTGCCAGGCTGAAGAAGTCGTTGGTCCCAGCGCAACCTCCAGTTCGGCGGGTGAGTCCCGTCCCGAAGTCCTCAGCGAAATCCTATAACTGTAGCTACTCGCACTGTGACCGCCTTGAGGTCTTCCCAGAGACTGAGTGGCTCCTGCTCAGTGGCTGCGGCTGCGGTCTCTCCGTAGAGCAGGCTCACGCAGACAAGCTCCCTCCCTTCTCCCTCGCCAGCGAGCTATCTCAGGAAAGCGAAGCTTCATGTCATCGGCAGACAGCATCGAAGGCTGGGCAGACCCATCCACCGCCTTCTCGAATACTACTTCATCCCTGGCGTCAAGAAGCCCGTCTTCGACTACTCTGAGATCCGCCCCAAGGGTGCTAAGATCGCTAAGCGCTTCATCGCTCCTGGACCTGACGGTCTGCGTATGGCACTCGATAAGATCCGGCGCCCTGATGAATGCGCTGCCGTCGCAGCCGGTCAGAAGCGCCTCTGCCCCGCAGTGCACCGACATTATCGCTCACCCGGCAGACCCGTCCTCTCGGTGGTGTCCGTCGCTCGGCGCTGATGATCCTTTCTCTCCCGAAGACACGGAGATGGTGAATCGTGTTAGCACGGCGACTGGTTCACGACTCAATCCCCAGCGTGCTCGCTTTCAACATGCCTCAGCTGCTCTCAACCGTGACGAAGTCGATCGCTCACTCTATGAGTCGCTCTTCCAGGCGATGCGCACGAGCGTAGACCCCGGTCTTCACTGGAGAGATAAGTTCGCATCGGCTGTAACCCCTGCTGCGAAATCGGCTTCTTCCCCTACGGACAAGAATGGCGATACGGGCTGGGCAGGCATGTAACCTCGCCTCCATCAACGGTATGGAATGTACGAGCGAAGAGGAGTTCTACAAGATCTGCCGCTGCGCGTCTACGCTCGCTACCGTGCAGGCTACCTACATGGACTTCCCCTACCGGACAGGCTACGACGAACATCATCCAGTCCGATCCCTCATCGGTGTATCCATCGGCGGGACTCATGAACAACCCTCAGATCCTCACGAAACAAGCGATATCCTCGCCGTCGGGGCTATGCAGGTGCGCCAGCAGAACTCCCCAGTGCGCTCGCATCCTTGGCATCAACCCCGCCAGCCGCACTACCTGCGTCAAGCCTGATGGTACGGTGAGCCTCCCGCTCGGTATCGACCTCGGGTATCCACGGCTGCTTACGCTAAGCGCTACCTGCGTAGCGTCGAGGCCAACATCGAAGAGCCCAACCTCAAGCGCTTACGAGAGAGGTTAACCCCAAGGCTGTACAGCCCAATATCTTCAAGCCCGCTACGGACAAGAAGATCTTCTTCCCCATCGAAGAAAGCGAAGACACTCTTCTGCGCAGCGAACCCAGTGGCATCAAGCTCCCTCGAGTACGTCGTTTCCGTCCAGCAGAGCGGTCATCCTCGGCATGAGCGACATGGAGTCTCCCATCAAGAATAATGTATCGAACACCGTCGACGCCCAACGACCAGTGGGATGCTGTCTGCGACTGGGTCTGGGAGAACCAAGACACATCGCTGGCGTGACCTTCCTCTCGACCTACGGCGATATGGGCACCCGCCTCAGGCCCCGCGTGCAAGGTCTCGACGTGCTGAGGAGATCCTCCGCGAATACGGCGTCGGTAGTATGTTCGCTTCGGGTCCGTCGTCGGACACGATCGAGGTCTCGGCGACCCGTGGAAGGCTCAGTGAATCGGCTCAGGCCGTGGCGAGCAGCTCGTCTCGGACTACGCTATCGATGACTACATCCAGCGTCACAGCGTCGAGGGCGAAGCCCCTGCCTGGACCGCGAGGCACGTGCGTGGCATCCTCGCAGCACGCCTGCAGGACAAGGTCGAGAACCTCGCTGCTAAGCGCGATATCGTCCGCCGTATCGAGAAGTTCGCTACAACTACCGTATGCGACATCACAAGGCGGTAGAACGTGCTGAAGAGCGTCAATAACCTCCACCTCTTCGAGGTCCTGAAGAAGACGGCAAGCCTGTAGACTGGAAGAGCGTCGACTCTCTGGCAAGCAGTTCACCAATGCCGATGAGCTTGGTGCAGCCTCCCGCGCTGGTGGTGCCTGCGAGATCAAGTAACGACTCCCCTGCCTCCCTGTGAGGGCGCAGATAGTAGGTCCCCGAGTAAGCGATAGCTTACTCAGCTGCCTACTATGTGAAAGCTCGTGGTGGGTGTTCTAAAAGAGCTGGACAGCAGGTGGAAGCATGCTCCCAGTGCCCTCACTGTCATGCAGATTCTTGATGTCATACGGCTTCCTCTATTTCTTCCGCTTGACTACCAGATTCATTACGAATAGGATGACGATAGCGCCGATGGCTCCCGTCAGGATAGAGCCGATCCAGCCTTCGCTCCAGGAGAGTGTTGAAGACCTCTCCAAAAGCCAAGAGCCCACGCCACTTCCCCCAGAATACCGACGACGATATTCCCGGAGAAGACCAAGGCCACTACCTCGATAGATAATCCCGCCCAGCCATCCGGCCAGGGCTCCTGTAATCAGTGTTGCGATCATACTCATAAGCTTTGCTATTAAACTCAGCTACGAAGGTAAGGTTTATTGCTGAAAGGCAAGACATCAAGGCTCGGGCGCCTTCGCCCTCACGCTCAGGCCTCCTCGGGCTGCCCATAGAAGATTCTCCCACCGTCAGCACGGAGCTAACGGTGGGAGGCTTTGTATTGACTTCGCCAGCCAATTCGAAGGAGGCAAGGCGAGCGGTGTACTATCCGCCGAAGTCGTCGAAGAAGAGCTGGCTACGCTCTACGCCGAGATCCTCGAGCATCTTCTTCACGGCGTTGGCCATAGGACCAGGGCCGCACATGTAGTACTCGATATCTTCGGGCGCATCGTGATCCTTCAGATAGTTGTCGTAGATGACCTGATGGATGAAGCCGACGTAGCCGGTCCAGTTGTCTTCGGGCTGGGGATCAGAGAGCGCGATGTGGAAGCTGAAGTTGGGGAACTGCTTCTCGATCTCGCGGAAGTCCTCTTCGTAGAAGATCTCCTTCTTGCTTCGTGCACCGTACCAGTAAGAGACCTTACGGCCCGTGTGGAGCGTGCGGAAGAGATGGAGGATCTGAGCACGCAGAGGAGCCATACCAGCACCACCACCGATGTAGAGCATCTCAGCATCCGTGTCCTGGATGTGGAAGTCCCCGTAAGGACCGCTCATGCGGACCTTGTCCCCAGGCTTCAGCGAGAAGATGTAGGACGAGGAGATACCAGGAGAGACGGGGAGCCACTTGTGCGTAGCGCGGTCCATAGGAGGCGTAGCGATACGGACGTTGAGCGTGATGATGTTCCCTTCGGCAGGGTAGTTAGCCATCGAGTAAGCACGGATCGTCTCCGTATCATTCTTACAGGTCAGGCTCCACATATCGAAGTGATCCCAGTCGCCACGGAACTTCTCATCGATGTCGTAGTCGGCATACTTGATGTCGTAGGGAGGGATGGTGATCTGCGCGTAGCTACCGCTCTGGAAGTTCATCACTTCACCCTCGGGGAGCTTCACGACGAATTCCTTGATGAAGGTCGAGACGTTGCGGTTCGAGACGACTTCGCACTCCCATTCCCTTGACGCCGAAGACGGACTCAGGTACGATGACCTGCATGTCTTCCTTGACCTTGGTCTGGCAAGTCAGACGCCAGTGTTCCTTCTGCTCCTTTGAGAGAAGAAGCCCGTCTCAGTAGGCAGGATTTCTCCACCACCTTCGACGACACGGCAGCGACACTGACCGCACGAACTGCCACCACCGCAAGCGGAGGAGAGGTAGATATTCTCACCCTGCAGAGTGCTCAGCAGCGTACCGCCGATGGGTACTTCAGCCTCCTTCTCCCCATTGATGGTGAGCTTGACGTTGCCTGATGGGACGAGCTTGCTCTTAGCGACAAGCAGGACGATCACCAGGAGCAGTGACCACGAGGAAGATGCCAACACTGACGAGTATAGGTCGTTGTATTCATTTCGTTGAGTCTTCGCTTTCGTTACATCTTGACACCAGAGAAGCTGAGGAAGGCAATCCCCATGAGCGCCGTGACGATGAAGGTGATCCCGAGGCCACGCAGGGGCTTGGGCACATCAGAGTACTGGAGCTTCTCACGGATAGCAGCCATCCCGACGATAGCGAGCATCCAGCCGATACCGGAGCCGAAGCCATAGATGGTAGCTTCCACCGATGGTGGGGAATTCACGCTGCTGCATGAAGAGGATCCACCGAGGATAGCACAGTTCACAGCGATCAGCGGGAGGAAGATCCCGAGCGAAGCGTAGAGCGAGGGGCTGGAAGCGCTCACGAGCATCTCCACAAGCTGCGTGAAAGCGGCGATGACGGCGATGAAGATGATGAAGGAGAGGAAGGAGAGGTCTACACCAGCGGCATCAGCACCGATGAGCCAGTCAAGCGCCCCCTGCTTGAAGACCTTCGTCTCGAGGAGGTAGTTGATAGGCAGCGTGCAGGTCAGGATAAACGTGACAGCGATACCCAGGCCAAAGGAGGTCTTATACGTTCTTCGATACCGCCAGGAAGCGAGCACATCCCCAGGTAGTAGGCGAAGATCATGTTATCGATGAAGATCGACCTAAAGAATAAGGCTAATGAACCATTCTTTTGTTAGTTCTTATTTGCTGGGTGATGTTAGTTTTCCTGAAGCTCCTTGTTGTACGAGCGGTGGATCCAGATGAGCACAGCCACGGAGATAAGTGCCATAGGAGGCAGGATCATCAGACCGTTGTTGACATAGCCGTGGATACCATCGGTAGCGTAGAAGCTCTGAGGGATGATCTGAAGCCGAGGAGTGTACCAGAGCCGAGGAGCTCACGGAAGAAGCCCTACAGCGACGAGGACAGCACTCGTAGCCAAGGCCATTCCCGACACCATCGAGGAAGGATTCCCAGGGACCGTTACCCAGAGCGAAGGCTTTGAGGCGACCCATGAGGATACAGTTCGTGATGATCAGCCCGACGAAGACGGAGAGCTGCTACTGACGTCGTAAGCATACGCCTTGAGGACTCCGCTGACGATGGTCACCAGGGTAGCGCTACTGACGAGCTGCACGATGATGCGGATACGGTTAGGATCGTCTTACGCAGGAGCGAGATGACGACGTTGGAGAAGGCGACGACGACCGTCACAGAGAGTGCCATGACGATAGCGGGCCTCGAGCTAGAGGTTACAGCTAGCGCCGAGCAGATATCAGACATCTGCACCATGATGGGGTTGTTCTGGCTGGAGTGCCTGAGGAGCGTTTCTTTTTATTCTTTTTATTCCCGAGAGACATGGCTACTGAGCGTTATAGGTTTCAAGAAATTTTTGGAAGGGCTTGAGCGAGGCAGCGAGCATATCGTTCACACCATTGCTGGTGAGCGTACCGCCCGAGATACCATCGACGTAGTCCTTATCCTCGACCTTCTGGCCATTCTTGACGACAGCGATACCGGTGAAGGCGCCTTCGCGGAAGATGTGCTTACCCTTGAACTGGGCAGAGAAGTGTGGCGTGGAGATTTCAGCACCGAGACCTGGGGTTTCCCCAGCGTTGCCGAAGTCAGCCCCGTCGACCGTAGAGTGGTCAGCGGCATCGATAGCGATGTAGCCCCAGATCTTGTTCCACAGACCTGCACCATTGAGGGGGAGGACGTAGAGGGTCTTCCCGTTGACCTCAGCGACGTAGACGGGGAGGTCTTGCTTCTCACCCTTAGCGATGAGCTTATAGGAGAGCTCGGTGTTGGCATTGAAAGCGTCGCTCTTACCGACTTCTTCCCCTTCGAAGGTCTTGACGACCTGGCCCTCTTCGTTGACGAGGAGTTCCTTGATGAGGTTCTTGTAGGTGGAGATGACGGCGGACTGTATCAGGCTCTGACCGAGTGCGCGGAGGATCTGCTGCATCTTGTCGATGTTAGCGTTCTCCTGCTGTGCGGGACGCAGGACGATCGCTGCACCTGCCAGGAGGACTGCAGCGAGGATGACCATCACCGCAGCATGATCAGTACATAAGAATTCTTATCTTCATTCATCGTTGTAGCGGTGTTGATTAGTTCTGAGCCTGAGCGAGAGACGCTTGAGACGCTTCTGCGTATTGCGCTCACCACGATGTAGTCGATGAGGGTGCGAAGGTGTTCATCAGGAGGATAGCGAGCATCATACCTTCAGCGTACCCAGCATTGAGCACACGGATGAAGACGACCATTACCCCGATGAGGAAACCATAGACCCACTTCCCAGCTTCTGTGCGTGCAGCGGTCACTGGGGGTCTGTAGCCATGAAGACGATACCGAAGGCGAAGCCACCATAGATGAGGTGGTGGAGTGCAGATACCTGCATAGCGGGCGTAGCACCGATGGCGTTGAAGACGGCAGCCATGACGAAGACACCGACGACACCAGATACCATGATCTTGTAGCTGGCGATACCCGTATAGATGAGGATGCAAGCCCCGATGAGGATAGCGAGCGTGACGACTTCACCTACCGAGCCTGGGAGGAAGCCGAGGAAGGCATCCCAGTCGGTGAGAGGACCACCGAGCGTATTGTGGATGTCGGGGAGCATACCCTTAGCTGCAGCGATCTGCCCGAGGGGCGTAGCACCAGAGAAGCCGTCGATAGCCTTCTCAGCACCACCGAGCCCGAAGGTCGAGCCGAGGCGTACCCATACGCTGTCACCAGACATAGCGGCGGGGTAAGAGAAGAAGAGGAAGGCACGCGTGATCAGCGCTACGTTGAAGACGTTGTAGCCCGTACCACCCGAAGACTTCCTTAGCGAAGACCACAGCGAAGGCAGTAGCTACAGCGATCATCCACAGGGGGTCTCCACAGGGATAATCATCGGGATGAGAATCCCCGTGACGAGGAACCCTTCCTGGATCTCTCCTGCTTCATCTGGGCGATGATGAATTCAATACCCAGACCTGGCAGCGTAGGAGACGATGATCTGAGGCAGCACGGAGAGGAAGCCATAGAAGAAGGTGCTCCAGAAGGAAGCCTCTACACCCACAGCGATATTGTGCTGCAGCCCGACGTTGTACATCCCGAAGAGCAGCGCAGGCAGGAGAGCGAAGATGACTACGCTCATCGTGCGCTTGCTATCGATGGCATCGTGGACGTGAGCGCCACGACGCTTCGAGGTCGTATTGGGGACGAAGAGGAACGTCTCAAAGCCGTCGAAGACTGACTCCAAGTCGAGAAGCGCCCCCTTCGTGAAGGCGGGCTTAATCTTATCTGATTTGTTTTTCTATAATGCGTTCAAGGTCGTTGTCCTTTTAATGAGTGAAACCTTCTATTAGTTCATTTCCTTGTACAGCTCATCCAGACCCTGACGTACGATCTGCTGGAGAGGTATCTTGGACGTGTCGACGAATTCGCAGACAGAGAAGTCTTCGGGAGCTACCTCACAGATACCACGAGCCTCCATATCGTTGATGTTGAAGGCAATGATGCTCTTCAGGAGGAACTCAGGATAGATATCCATAGGGAAGACACGGTCGTACTCGCCACTCATGATCATAGCGCGGCGACCACCCTTGACACGGGCATCGAGCACATACTCCTTCTTAGGCATGAGCCAAGAGAAGTAAGAGCGGCTGTGGCTGTACTGGTTGAGACGAGGCATAGCCCAGCCAAAGACCTCGTGCACGTCGTCCCCTCGGGGATGATCGTGATCTGGTCAATAGAGTAGCTCATGCGGTCGTGCTCTTCATCGACCTTGACACCAGAGAAGACATCCCCCTCGATGATGCGCTCATGCTCACCCTTCTTACCGAGACGACCTGCGAGGGCTTCGGTGAAGCGGGCACCAGGCAGGACGGTCAGATAGCCGTCTCCTTGGCTTCGGAGCCCGTGAGAGCGATGGTGCGGGGAGAAGTCGACCTTACCGGTCTTGAGGAAGCGGCCGATCACAAGAAGGTCGCTGGCCTTGAGCGTCCAGACGGTCTCTTCCTTGTTGATAGGCGCCGTGTGCTGATCAGCGTACCGACCAGACCTGCGGGGTGTGGCCCGCGGACTTCGACGCGCTCGACACCCGTCACACCCGTCAGTTCGCCAGGAGCGACACCGAGGTAGACCTTACCTGTGGTAAGCTTGGTGAGAGCGGTGAGAGCCAGCTGCAGCTCGTCCGCGCGACCTGGAGCCAGATGTAGCTCGAGCGGGGGAGCAAGGGGGCGGTGAGTTCGCCGTGACGAAGATGTCACGGGGCTCAGTCAGAGGATTAGCTGACGGTCGTAGGGACGCTCGCTTGAAGAAGCTGAACATACCACTCTCCAGGAGGAGAGCAGCACCTCAGAGCGCTGCATCTTTTCGACCCCAGCCGTGGCAGGACTCTGTACTCCGTCGTCGCATCGGGAGCGTACTTCGACGCTCAGGACCTTGCGCTTGGCACCGCGATTGACAGCGATGACTCGCCACTGACAGGGCGAGGTCAGCACAGCTCAGGCGCACCCTTATGGCACAGCAGAGCATCGCCTGCCGCACCTGTCGCCTGGGTGAACGATCACTTTAGGGACGAAGCCGATGTAATCATCGGGGACGACGGCATAGCTCTCCGTGCGTGGCTGCTGCGAGTTGCGTCTCAGCGGCCTTTCCCTTCAGATTCAGCGTGAGGCCCTTCTTTATCGTGATAATGTTCGGCATAACACGTGATTTGATGATTGTTTAGTTAAATTATTTTGTACAAAAGTACACATCTTCGCCATACCTACCTATAATAAGGAGGCAGTGCCCTACCACATCCCACAACAAGCGAAGAGGATGCTATAACTCTCCTCTTCACGGCATCCTCCCAACGCAAGCGTACATATATTATATGTGATACGATCGTCCACCGACCCCCTCTCAAGAAGCTCCCTCCGAGCGACAGGATACCCCATCCCAGCACGCTACACGCCTCCCACTCCACCGAAGGGGACAGTACAGCACAAGCCCTCACCCTGAGGTGAGGTAAAGAACCCATATTGGTCGGCGGGCTGACCTATATGCGTGCGTGGGTAGAGCTATAGGATGGGCGAAGAAAGCCATATAGCTTTTGGACTGATTCCGTGTCAGCTTTGTGAGGGCGACCTATATTAGTTGTTGCTCCGCAGTAGGGATAAAAGTTTGTGGACGAGTGGCAGATAAGTTTGGACTACGTACGTGGCTCCAAATATCTACGTACTGGATATTTTTGACTTACGTGCTCTGGTCTTTAAGACTACGTGCATAGATAGAAGAATACCACTACGGGAAGGCCTTTTTTCTTCACGAGAACGATGCTTTTCCTCCGCTGGATAAGAGGAATACGCGCGATAAGGCGAAGGGCTTGTATCGACGTCGGAGAGGCACATCGGGGAGCTGGGCGTGCGATGCCTTGAGCTCATAAATAGAGAACAGGACTCTGCCACAACAGTCTCCTATAGGTCGCGCAGTGAGCGATATAGGTCAGCCGCCGACCAATATCGGGTTCTCATCACTCCCTCCACGAGTCCGAAGCACACCTCTACTCAAAAGCACGTCCCAGCACCATGAGCGGGCGATAAAGTCGGTATTTTTGCACTGCAAACCTACCTACAATTATGTATTTTTCTCCGTGATTTCAGCCTCTCTGCGCAGTAGAGCTCAGCGCAGAGTCTCACACAACACACTATAATACAGATGATTTCCAGCTCACACCGACAATATATGAGGCTACCTACCGCCCAGAATTTCAATCCCATGAAAGGGCATATATTTGCGGCGTTTTTCAGGGCAAAAGCCCCTGTCAACCTCAATCATAATTCACCCATCCTAACCACTGACGTGATGAAATTTCAGAGATTAGCAGCCCTCACCTGCTTCGCTAGCAGCAGGGATATTGATTAGCTCCTGCGACAAGGAGACCCCACGACAAGAGCAGAAGCCTGCTCAGCCCACGACACCCGTAGTACAACCCGAAGAGCCAGCAGCCCCAGGAGAGGCCCTCGTAGCTGTCGCTCAGCCAGGGGGCCTGGAGGCAGCTCTGAAGGGTCAAGATCTGGAGCAGCTCACTAAGCTCACCGTCCGCTCTGGCGTCCTGAACCAAGCCGACTTAGACTACGTGACCAAGAGCCTCAAGATCGAAGCGATCGACCTGAGCGCTGCCACCTCCGTCTCGGAGACGAGGATAAGGGCTTCTACGGCAATAGCACACTCAAGAAAATCACCGCCCTGCAGATATCGAGAAGACGCAGAAGGACTGGTTCTCCAATACCTTAGCCACAGAGATCATCTTCCCAGGCAATAAGCTCAAGAGCTTCGGTGGTGCCGTGTACAACGAGAAGCTCAAGAGCATCACCCTGCCCAACTCCGTAGAGGAGATCGGTGCAGCAGCCTTCGCCAATAGCAACTTCGAGAGCATCACACTCTCCACCAGCCTCAAGAGCATCCCCACCGAAGCCTTCAAGGGCTGCCGTCGTCTGACGAAGCTCACCATCCCCACGAGCGTGACGGAGATCAAGGACAACGTCTTCACGGGCTGCGCACAGCTCAAGGAGATCACCTTCCTCTGCCCCGCTCCCACCTTTCACCACCAACGACCTTGACGAGAACGCCTTTTTGAGGGCTTTGACTACTCGATCGAGCCCACGTTCACCGTACCTAAGGGTACGAAGGACGCCTACCTCAAGGCACTCAACTGGTCGCCCAAAAGCCGCGTAGCTAAGTACTTCGTCGAGGCTAGAATAAGCAGCATCCTCTATCAGCAGCGCCCTTCTCACAGCCTAGCATCCACACCCCCAAAGCTAAGCGAGGGGATGAGGGAAGCACTGTGAGAAGGGCGTACCTACCACCATACAACGACTCAGATATGAACTACAAGACTCCTTCCCCTCTTCGCAATAGCCCTCCTCACCCATGCGGCATTCACGGCCTGCAGCACCGACACCCCCAAGACGGAGAAGACGGACGGGAAGAAAGACCCACATACCGACGGCTCTACGGGAGCCACCGAAAGCCAGGCACGCCCGTGACACCCTACGCCTGCCGACCCCAAAGAGAATCTCCTGCTCTACGCGAGGGCGAGATCCGCATCGCCGTGCCACAGGCTGGCGGTCTGGAGCAGCTCTCAAGGAAAAGACCTCTCGAAGGTGCGATCCTACTCCTCACCTCGGGCGCTATCAACCAAGCCGACTGCGACTTCATCCGCTACCAGATGAAGGCCTCGAGGAGCTGGACATCACGTGTAGCCTCGCGTCAGTGATGATGAGTACGGGCTCAAGGACAACAAGAGCCTGAAGAAAATCATCGCTCCCGCGACGCTACGCCGCACAGCCGATGGATGGTTCAGCTACACCCGTGCCGAGGAGATCATCTTCCCTGGGGACAAGCTACGCATCTTCGGTGGCGCTCTCTTCAACGAGCGAGCCAAGAAAGATCACGCTCCCCGAGTCGGTAGAGGTCATCCTCGCCAATGCCTTCTGGAACAACAACAAGATGGAGTCCATCACGCTACCCAGCAAGATCAAGGTCATCCCCGCGCGCTGCTTCTACTTCTGCAAGAGCCTCAAGAGCATCGACATCCCCGCAGCTGTGACCGAGATCCAGGAAGATGCCTTCGCCGAATGTATACAGCTCGAGCGCATTACCTTCCTCGGTGAAGCTCCCGCACTACCGAAGGGTAAGAACGGCCAGACGCTGAGTCCCTTCGCCTCCGTCGTGTGGGAAGCGAGCGGACAGCGTAAGTGCGTCATCCGCGTCCCCAAGGGGAAGACTGAGAGCTTCCTCGAAGTGGCAGTGGTCCGCCGACAAGGCCAGCCGCTTCGAGGAATACTAAGCGACCACCCCGCCCATGCGCACAGCACACCTCACCCTCCGCCCCAAAGCTCTCACCCTTCCTACTCCCCATCGTAGCCCTCGGACTCACTATGGGGTGTAGGGGAGAAGTCGAAGAGTGAGCCGAATGATGGCACCCAGCGCGGGACGACCACCACGACGAGTGACGCAGCTATCGTAGACTACCTGCGCCAGCAGATCGATATCGCCACCCCCACAAGAAGCCCCCGAGGCCTGCTAAGGAGTGACAGCACAGCCGAGGGCTACGGAGCGATGCAGGAGCAGCTGTGGGAGCTCTGGCGAAAGGCCAATGCCGACCGCCTCGCCACACAGCCGTGGTCACTGAACTCCCCAACGCTCTCGTCTGGAAGATCCCCCACAGGTGAAGAGATGCAGCTCCGCCTCTTCGCTAAGGGTGCTAAGCCGCCAGTGGCTATCCGCTCTTCATCAACCTCCATGGTGGCGGGCGCTACCCGCGGAGCCTGGGCCTTGGACTCCCGGAGATCAACGAGCAGGAGTGGTACACCCTCATGTCCTTCACTGACCGCTATGCCAATAGCCCCGCCCTCTACTTCGTCCCCCGCATGGCGGACGACCGCAAGGGCAGATGGCACTACGCTCCGCAGCGCACCGCCTTCCGCCGTGCCTACCAGCTCGCCGTACTCCGAGGCGATGCAGACCCCGACCGAGTCTACCTCACGGGCATATCGGAGGGGGCTACGGCTCCTTCCGCCTCGGACTCTTCATGCCCGACTACTTCGCAGCTGTCGGCCCTCTGGCTGCCGCTATCGAGAGTCTCGAGCTCGCAGAGAACCTGCGCAACGTAGCCTTCCGCTTCGACGTCAGGGGAGCGCGACTATGAGTACGACCGCATCCTCAACGCGATGGACTGGCGCGATAAGCTCAGCGAGCTCGCCAAGGCCAATCACAGAAGACTTCGTCCACGAGGCGAATATCATCGCTGGTCACGGGCTACCATCCCCTCATCTGACGATGCCTCCATGGCTCTCAGAGCACAAAGCGACGCTGTACCCCAAGCACCTAAGCTACACCTACTACAATATCGATGACGGATTCTCCGACGGGTCTATTACCTCGGCTTCGGCGGGATCAAGCACAGCAGCGATGCTCGTCTGCACCTCGATGTACGGCATGAGGGTAATAGCTTCGACGTGCAGACTAAGCTCCTGCGTGGTACGGCCCAAGGCACGCTGACCCTCTATGTCGATAGCGTGGACTTCACCAACCCATCGTCGTCGCTACAATGGGCAGGTCATCTTCTCGGAGGTGCTACGCCCCAACAAGGGGTGATGGCCGAGGCTATCGCACGCTTCGGTGATCCCAAGCGCATCTTCCCCGCCAAGGTCAGTGATACCGCTCTAGGGCCGCTCAACCGAGCAGCCCACGGAGCAAGCTACCGACGAAGAGCCCCGACAGCGTCCTACGGATGCCGTCGGGGGCTCTGCTGCTCATGCGCGATGAGGACGGCGGTAGAGGAGCGGAGATCGGGGCTTTTCTCAGCTAAGAAGGCTCGGGCGAGGGCTGATGTACAGCGACTTCTATGCGGGTCGAGCGACCGAAGACTGCCGAGATTTCTGTATCTTTGTTTAGGCCGATGGCCCACAGCTCTACTCACTCCCGTCCTCTCACAACTATATATGCCTATGGATCATGCTCCAGTAGCCTTCGAACCCTATATCCTCGTAGGATCTTTCCTGATGCTCGCCGGTATCATCGCCGGTAAGGTGGGCACGCTTTGGGGTGCCTGCCCTGCTCTCTTCCTCATCACAGGGATGCTCTTCGGCAGTGCGGGGCCTCGGGATCCAATACAACGACACGAACAAGACGCAGTTCGTCGGGATGATCGCCCTGACGGTCATCCTCTTCTTCGGGGGCTTCGAGACGAAGCTCAAGGAGATGCGCACCGTCCTCGGCCCGGGGATCATGTTCTCTACGGTAGGCGTCATCTTGACGACGCTCTGTCTCGGGGGCTTCTTCTACGGCATGGACCTCATGGGCTGGGCGCCCGTACACTTCACCTTCCCCATCGCCCTTCTGCTGGCAGCGACGATGTCGAGTACCGACTCCGCCTCGGTCTTCGCCCTCCTGCGCTCGAAGAATATGCACCTCAAGGAAGGCCTGCGCCCCATCCTCGAGCTCGAGAGTGGTAGTAATGACCCGATGGCCTACATGCTCACCATCGCCCTCATCCAGTACATCACGGGGGCACGGACGGCTCGTGGGGAGCATCCTCGTGACCTTCCTCCTGCAGTTCTCCGTCGGTGGACTCATGGGCTGTATCTTCGGGCGTATCACTCCCGCTATCCTCAACAAGGCAGACATCGGCAACGGAGCGCTCTACCCCATCCTCCTCCTGTGCTTCGTCTTCCTCACCTTCTCCGCCACCTCGCTCCTGCATGGCAATGGCTACCTCGCCGTCTCATATCATGGGCGTACTCGTGGGAACAAGAAGCTCGTCCATAAGAAGAGTATCGAGACCTTCTTCGACGGGCTGACGTGGCTCCTGCAGATCTCGCTCTTCATCATCCTCGGGCTCTTCGTCGATGCGCATAGCCTGCTGCCCATCACGGGCTTTGCGGTGCTGGCGGGTCTCTTTCATGATCTTCGTAGCACGACCACTGGCGGTACAGCTCAGCCTCATCTTCTTCCCCGAGCATCAGCATGCGCGGGCGTTCCTTCCTCTCGTGGGTGGGTCTGCGTGGCGCCGTGCCGATCATCTTCGCCACCTACCCGATGATGAGTCAGGTCGAGGGCGCTGAGACGCTCTTCAACATCGTCTACGTCATCACTCTCCTCTCGCTACTCATCCAAGGGAGCACCCTACCCGCCGTGGCGCGCTTCCTCGGTCTCGACGAAGAGGTCAAGGTCAAGGTCAGCCACTTCGGCGTCGAGATCCCCCAATACACGGGGCAAAGATGGTCGAGCGTACCGTCACGAGCAAGATGCTCCGTGAGGGCAATAAGCTCATGGAGCTGGACCTCAGGAAGAAGAGCTCGTGATCCTCGTGCGCCGTGGTGAGAACTATATGGTCCCCGAAGGGACAAGCTCGAGCTCGAAGTCGGTGACATCCTTCTGATTGTCTTCGAGCAAAAATACCGAACAGAGCGCCTAACGTGAAGCTCCTCCGACATCCTGCGCCGTATCTGGGGCCTCGCGCTGCCCAACATCCTCTCCAACATCACCGTACCGCTCCTCATGCTCGCCGACACGGCGATGGCGGGGCGTATGGCCACAGCCGACAGCATCGCAGCAGTAGCCATCGGTGCTGCTATCACCCAGTTCGTCATCGGTATCTGGAGCCTGCTGCGTATGGGTACGACGGGCTTTTACAGCGCAGGCGTGGGGCGCCTGTGACGTGCGCGCCCTGCTGCGTCAGCTCACCTCAGGCTCGATCATCGCGCTCGTCGTTGGCCTGCTCCTCATCCTCCTGCGCCCGCTCTATGTCGCTCCCTGCAGCCGAACTCCTGCAGGCAGGCGCCGACATGCACCTCCCCGAGGCGCAGACCTACCTCCATTACTCCTTCCTCGGCGCACCTGCCGCCCTCCTCCTCTACGTGTATAATGGCTGGCTCATCGGCGTACAGCGGATGAAGCTCGTCATGAGCGTGAGCATCGCCTGCAACCTGCTGAACATCCTCTTCAGCTACCTCCTCGCCTTCCCCGCAGGGATGGGCGTCGGGGGCTTGGCACTGGGCACCGTACTCGCGCAGTACACGGCCGTCCTACTCCTCGCGCTCGGCGCGCTGCGCTACGAAGGGCGTATCCTTCGCCACCTCTCCAGGAGTACCTCTGGCACCCCGAGACGCTCGTTCGCTACTTCCATGTCGGGAAGTACCTCCTCATCCGCACGCTCCTCTTGCAGGCGGTGATGCTCTCCTTCATCCGCTATGGGGGAGCTATCGGCGTCACGACGCTCGCGGCCAATAGCCTGCTGATGCAGCTCTTCACCCTCTTCTCCCTTCTATGGACGGGCTGGCCTATGCCGCCGAAAGCCCTCGTAGGCGAAGCTATTGGCGGGCGTAGTTCGGACACCTACGACTGATCATCCGCATCACACTGCAGGTAGGCTTCGTCGTCGCCCTCATCACGAGTATCCTCATGCCCTCTTCCCCGGCCCCCTCCTCGAGCTCCTCACCGACAAGCAAGAGGTGCTTAAAGCTCGCTCTCAGCGATAGCTTCCTGATGGCAGCCGTACCGATATTCTCCTACCTGGCCTTCCTCTGGGACGGGATCTTAGTCGGTGCGACGGACAGCAAGAGTATGAGCATCGGGGTAGCTGGTGGCGCGATGTCGTACTTCATCGTTGCGGAGAGCATCGCCACCATAGGTAGTGGCACCATGCTCTGGTTCGCCTTCCTCAACTACCTCCTCGTCCGCAGCTTCATCGAGTACTACCTCGGCATGCGTCGCATCCGAGCGCTCAGCCAAGAAGTGCATGATACTCGCCATTCCCCCTATACTTATAGGCTGAAATAGACTATCTTTGTGATAGAAATCCAAAACTATTCAACTGCAGGTATCTTACCTCTCCACTATTCAAGTACCCCTATTTTAGATGAAAAAGAATAAGATCATCGTCGCTGGCATCGGTCCTGGTAGCCCCGAGGATATCACCCCCGCCGTACTCCAAGCCGTGCAGGCCTCTGATGTGATCGTCGGATACAAGTATTACTCCGCTTTATCAAGGACTATGTCCGCCCCGATGCCCTGTGTATCGACAGCGGGATGAAGGCTGAGCGTCAGCGCGCCGAAGAGGCCTTCCGCTACGCCCTCGAGGGCAAGACCGTCTGCGTCATCTCCTCGGGCGATGCAGGCATCTACGGCATGTCGCCCTCTGATCTATGAGATGATGCGCGAGAAGGGCATCACGGATCAAGTCGAGGTAGAGGTACTCCCTGGCATCAGCGCCTTCCAGAAGGCCGCCGCTCTGCTCGGCTGCCCCATCGGCCATGACCTGTGTATCATCTCGCTCTCCGACCTGATGACGCCTTGGCTTCGTATCGAGAAGCGCATCGAGGCTGCCGCAGCGGGCGACTTCATCACCGCCATCTACAACCCCAAGCCAGGGGCGCTACTGGCAGATCTACCGCCTGCTGGAGATCTTCGCCCAGCACCGCAGCCCCGACACGCCCATCGGCTACGTCCGTCAGGCGGGCCGTGAGAGCAGGTCGTCAAGCTCACCACGCTCGCAGAGTTCGATCCCGAGGAGCTCGACATGTTCACCGTCGTGATCATCGGCAATACGCAGAGCTACAACTTCGACGGGCACTTCATCACCCCTCGTGGCTACTATGACGAAGGTACACTCGACAAGGATGCGAAGATCGGTCAGGCGATCATGATCGAGAGCTTCCGCACGATCAATAGCGAGCTGGCGAACCCCAACATCCCCCTCGACCACAAGTGGGCGCTCATCCACTCGATCCACACCACGGCGGACTTCGACATGGAGAAGATCCTCTACTCCGATCCCGGTGCGGTATCCAGCATCTATCAGGCGATGCTCGACGGGAAGTTCGACACCATCATCACCGACGTCACCATGGTGGCTTCGGGCATCCGCAAGGGTATGCTGGAGCGTCTTGGCCTGCAGGTCAAGTGCTACCTCAACGATCCTCGCACGAAGGAGCTTGCCGACCTGAAGGGTATCACCGCTCTCAGGCAGGGATCCGTCTCGCCGTCGAGGAGCATCCCAATGCGCTCTTCGCCGTGGGTAATGCCCCCACCGCCATCATCGAGCTCTGCGACCTCATCCGTCGTGGCAAGGCCCAGCCTACGGGTATGGTCGTTGCACCCGTCGGCTTCGTGCAGGTACGCGAGTCGAAGTATATGGCGAAGGTCTTCAAGGACATCCCCAAGATCATCGTCGAAGGCCGCAAGGGCGGTAGCAACCTCGCTGCCACGCTGGTCAACTCCATCCTCACGCTGGACGATGCCGAGGCCCTGCGCCCTGGCCGTGACGTCTAAGTCGTCCCGCACACCCCATACACGTATGCGGCTGTACCGAGCACTCGGTGCAGCCGCATTCTTTGTATCTATACTACTTTGCCTCCCATCCAATACGAAGACAAGCGCTCCCCTTCACGGGAAATAGTTTGCACCTCGTAGTGCTTTTTCTCCTCCGTCCACGTACGTAGATTTATCATCCATCACGTCACTCCTAATATCTATGCACGTAGATTTTATGACCACGCACCCTGGCCGAAGGTTTCCCATACTCCTCCGCGCCTTTCCCTGTACAGCCTCACACCTTTTCCCACGCCTGCCTCATAGCTCTCCTCTATCGATGTGTAGCACGCACGACTACCTCACGTACTTGCACTTATGCTTTGGGAGCACTTCCTCCCAGCGATCCGATCCAGAGGAAGACCACAGCAAACAGCCTCAAGACATACTAATGTATGGCTATTAACCCGCAAAGTTTCATTTTAACAAATCACCTGACAAAGCCCACCAACTCTCAGGAAACACAGCTTTATACTTTTTAAAATTATTTTAGTTACATTTGCAGTATCACAAGTTCAAACTACTGCTTTTTATTTGCGTGACTTGACACCAAGTAAAACCCAAAATATCCCCTCTTATGAAAGAAAATAAGTTCATCGTACCGATGGTATTTCTTGCCTTCATGTTCTTTACATGTGGGTTTGCCTTAGGGATCAACTCCCTACTCGTACCCTGTATTGAAGGTATCGCTAAGCGTCTCGTCAATGGAAGCCTATATGCTCATCAGGGCGACGTTCTTACCCTTCCTGATCTTTGGTTATCCAGCAGGGACTGCTGATCAGTAAGATCGAGCTATAAGCGCACGATGGCATCAGCTTTCGCTATGTTTGCGATAGCCTTCGGCGTATTCATCTTGTCGGCAGAAGCCAAGAGCTTCGTAATATTCCTATTAGCCTCCTTTATTTGCGGGATGGCTAACACGTTCTTGCAAGCTGCGATAAATCCGTATGTCACCATCCTGGGGCTACAGAGAGTGCGGCAAAGCGAATCTCAATCATGGGGATGATCAACAAGCTAGCTTGGCCTGTCTCACCATTATTTATCGCTCTCTTTGCCAGTAGTGGTGGCAGTGTCGGTCTGGAAGACCTCAGCAAACCCTTCCTTGTGATCATCGGACTCTTCGTGATCTTAGGTATCGTCGCACTCATATCGCCACTACCCGAAGTGAAGGCTGCTGGAGAAGACAATGATGCTGCTGACTCAGAAGTATCGAGCTATGCCAATAGTAAGAGCTCAGTCTTCCAGTTTCCCCTCATCTTGTACTCGGAGCGATCGCCATATTCTTCTACGTGGGTTCGGAGACCATCGTCTTAGGGACACTTATAGACTATGCACAGGAATTAAGTCTTCCTCATCCAGAGACTTATTCATGGATTACTCCTATTAGCATCAGCATCAGGGTATATACTGGGTATTATCCTGATCCCGAAGTACCTCTCGCAAACCAAAAGCCCTGCAGATATGCTCTTTCGTGGCACTGCTTGGGACTGCTCTCGTAGTCGTACTGCCCGGGATTTATAGCATCTACTCTGTGGGCATCATGGCATTAGGCTGCTCACTGATGTGGCCTGCGTTTTGGCCTTGGCACTTATGGATCTGGGCATACCAAGCAGGGCTCATCACTATTGACGATGGGGCTTATCGGGGTGCTGTCATCACCGTCCTATTTCGGCCTTATCAAAGACATCTCAGATATCCGATATGCGTATAGCATCTGCCCTCATTAGCTTCGTCTATATCCTCTTCTACGCCTTTTAGGGGCATAAGCTGAGATAGGCTTGCCTTCCCCAGTCGTGGAGAGCTCTATACCCCACCTCTACTAGCTGACTAGCGGCTGCACCGAGCACCTGTGCAGCCGCCTACTATATCAGTATAGCTATGCCTTCCACTCCCCTCGAAGCGGATACAATAGTCCCTCGCTTGCCACCCTTGCTTTTTGTATCTTTGTCGAAAAGCAAACCAATACATACGAGTTATGCGGACACCACTATCACTCACACTGCTGCTCTTGGCTTAGGTGCAAGCACCGAGGCCCTGGCACAGCACCCCACCAGGACCTCCAAGTCGAGGACGTCACCCTCAGGTAAGTTCTACGCCCTACACCGCAGGGCGCGTATGCGCTCCACCAGCGACAGGAAAGTACTACACGATGATGGACGACGGACACACCGCCATCCTGCGCTATAGCTTCCAGACGGGCGAACTCGTCGACACACTCTTCAGCGTCAACAAGGCACGCGAATGCGAATTCAAGAATTTCGACGACTACATCCTTGAGCCCAAGGGCATCACATCCTCCTCATCACCGACCAAGAGGCCATCTACCGCCGCTCGAGCAAGGGTAATGTCTTCCACTACGACGTGCGTCGCAACCGCGTCGAGCCCCTGAGCACGACCGCTGGCAAGGTCATGATCCCCACCTTCAGCCCCGACGGCCGTATGGTAGCCTTCGTGCGTGAGGGGAATATCTTCATCAAGAAGTTTGAGTTCGACACCGAGGTCCAGGTGACGAGCGATGCCGTGCACAACAAGGTCATGAACGGTATCACCGACTGGGTCTACGAAGAAGAGCTGGAGACCACGCAGCTGATGACCTGGAGCGAAGACAACAACTACCTGGCCTTCGTCCGCACCGATGAGAGTGAGGTCGACGAGTACAGCATGCCTCATCTACGGCACGGGGCAGTACCCTGGCGCCTATACCTATAAGTACCCTAAGGCCGGTACGCCTAACTCGAAGGTCTCCGTACACATCTACAATGTCACAGACCGCGCGAAGAAGCCCATTGACTTCAAGAGCGCACCCTACTACATCCCCCGCATCGAGTTCATCGGCCGTGATGGCAACCTCGCCGTCTTCTCGCTGAACCGCCAGCAGAACCACCTCACGCTCTACTACGTCAACGACAAGACGCTCCTACCGAAGGTCATCTTCGAGGAGCGCAACAAGGCCTATGTAGATAGCCGCAACCTCCCGAAGTGTAAGTTCGTCCCCTCAGGCTTCGCCTACCTCGGCGAGCAGGACGGCTACCGCCATATCTACCTCTACTCCGACAAGGGGCTTTGATCCGCAAGATCACCACGGGCAGCTATGACGACACCGACTTCTACGGCATGGACGCTCAGGGCAATGCCTACTATCAGGCTGCCGATGAGTCGCCCCTGCGCCGCTCGATCTACAAGGTAGATCCCAAGGGTCGCAAGACCGCTCTTCACCCTGGAGCAGGTGCCAATAGCGCTATCTTCAGCGATGACTTCTCCCACTACATCAGCATCTTCAGCAACTCTACCACGCCGACGACTACAGCCGTCTATGCCACGGGGAGCCTGCGTCCCCTACGCGTGCTGAAGGACAACAAGGAGATCACTAGAGCGCCTCAGGACTCACCGCCTGCGCCGTGAGGAATTCATCAAGATCCCCAACGGCCGTGGTCAAGAGCTGAACGCTTGGATCCTCAAGCCCTACGACTTCGACCCCAACAAGAAGTACCCCGTGCTGATGACTCAGTACAGCGGCCCCGACTCCCAGCAGGGTACTCGACGCCTTCGGTCTCGGCTGGGGAGCAGATACTCCCCGGTAAGGGCTACATCGTTGTCTGCGTCGACCCACGCGGTACGGGCGCTCGCGGTGAGGAGTGGCGTAGTGCACCTACCTCAACCTCGGCGTGAAGGAGATCGAAGACCAGATCGCTGCAGCGAAGTGGCTCGGCAAGCAGTCCCTACATCGACGCCGACCGCATCGGCCTCTACGGCTGGAGCTTCGGTGGCTACATGACGCTGATGGGTCTGTGCCACGGCGAGGGCGTCTTCAAGACTGGTGTCGCCGTCGCCCCCGTCGCTGACTGGAGCTACTATGACACGATCTACACGGAGCGCTTCATGCGCACCCCACAGGAGAACCCCACGGGCTACAAGTCTTCCTCAGCCCTCGAGGTAGCGAAGAAGCTCAAGGGTAAGCTCCTCCTCATCCATGGTAGCGCCGATGACAACGTGCATGTGCAGAACGCCATGAACTTCACCGACCTCTTGGTCGCCGAAGGCATCCCCTTCGACATGGCGATCTACAAGGACCGCAACCACGGCATCTACGGAGGTAATGCCCGCAACCACCTCTACAAGCGTATCATTGCCTTCCTCGAGCAGAACCTTTAGCCTCGGCTATTTTATTTCCCACCACCCCTAGGCTGAAGGCACCGCCCCTCAGCCTAAGGGGCTATCACTTATACGATGCAAGAAGAACCTATCACCCAGAAGAAGGCCGGCAACGTCGTACGCGTCCGCAAGCCCGAGTGGCTGAAGATCCGCCTCGGCGACAACTCGACCTTCACCGATACGAAGCATACGATCGAGCACCACGGGCTCAATACCATCTGCCATAGCGGCCGATGCCCCAACCAAGGGGAGTGCTGGAGCGCTGGCACAGCGACCTTCATGATCGGAGGCGCTGTCTGTACGCGCGCCTGCCGCTTCTGTAACACCCTCTCGGGGAAAGCCCCCGCACCACTCGACCCCCTCGAGCCGATGAAGGTGGCACAGAGCATCAAGAAGATGGGCCTGAAGCACGCCGTCATCACCAGCGTCGACCGCGACGACCTCGAGGACTACGGCGCAGGGCACTGGGTACGTACCATCGAAGCCATCCGCCGCACGACACCTGAGGTCACTATCGAGGTCCTCATCCCCGACTTCAACGGCCGTCTGGACTACGTCGACCAGATCATCGCTTGTCAGCCCAAGATCATCTCGCACAACCTCGAGACCGTCCGCCGTCTCACCCCACGGTGCGCCACATAGCGACCTACGACCAGAGCCTCTCGGTGCTGGAGCGTATCGCCCAGAGCGGCATCCCGCTAAGACCGGGTATCATGCTCGGCCTCGGCGAGACGGAGAAGAAGTCCTCGAGCTCATCGACGATGCCCACGCTGTCGGCGTGTCCATCATGACCATCGGGCGGTACCTGCAGCTACGCGCCGCCACCTGCCCGTCGTGGAGTACATCCACCCGAAGCAGTTCGCTCGTCTGCGTACCCTCGGGCTGGAGAAGGGCCTGCGCCACATCGAGAGCGGGCCCCTCGTGCGCTCCTCCTACCACGCCGAGCGCCACGTCCTCGACTAAGACTCCCTACTTATAAAATCACTTCGCCCCCACAGCTCGATGGAGCTGTGGGGGCGAAGTGATTTAAGCCCACGAGGAAGGAGGAGAGGCAGCTTAGATATTCTCCGTCTTGACGACGAGGAAGCGCTTGTAGAGCTTCTTGACCTGTGGCGCGAGGATGACGATGGCGATGACGTTCGGGATGACCATCAGCCCATTGAAGGTATCAGCCAGCTCCCAGATGAGGTCCGCATGGAAGATCGTCGCCGAGAAGACGCAGGCGATGACGATCGCGCGGAAGACGTAGACCGCCTTGGACTTGAAGAGGTAGCGTATATTCATCTCCCCGAAGACGTACCAGCCGATGATGGTGGTGAAGGCAAAGACGAGGAGGCTGATCGCAAGGAAGATGACACCGGCCTGACCGAAGGTCTCCTCGAAGGCACGCTGTGTGATCTGCACTGAGATCAGTCCAGGCTCAGCATAAGCCCCCGTCAAGAGGATGATGAGTGCCGTAGCGGTGCAGATGAGGAGGTCAACGAAGACACCCGACATCGCCACGAAGCCCTGAATGGATGGATCCTTGACATGAGCCAGTGCATGGGCGTGTGGGGTCGAGCCCATACCTGCTTCGTTGGAGAAGAGCCCGCGGGAGACCCCATAGCGGATGGCGTACTTCATCACGCTACCCGCAGCACCACCAGCGGCCGCCTTCGTGGAGAAGGCATCACCAAAGATGGACTCTGAAGACGGGGAGGATCTGCTCGGAGTACATGAAGAGGATGATGATCGCCCCGACGATATAGGCCAGTGCCATGAAGGGCACCACCAGCTCGGCGATGGTCGTGACGCGCTTCTGCCCGCCGACGATGACGACAGCGACAAGCACCGCGATGAGGATACCGCTGACCCAGCCCTTCATACCGAAGCGCTAGCCAGGCCGATGGAGATGGAGTTCGCCTGGACCATACAGCCGATGAAGCCGAGGGCGACGATGACCATGACGGAGAAGATGATGGCGAGCACTCGGCTCTTCAGACCGCGACTGATGTAGTAGGCAGGCCCCTCGACGACTTGGCCGTCGCGTATCTCGCGATACTTCTGGGAGAGGACGGCTTGAGAAGATCAGTGCTCATCCCGAGCACTGCGGAGATCCACATCCGAAGACGGCACCCGTACCTCCCATGGCGATGGCGGTGGCTACGCCTGCGATATTACCCGTACCGACCTGGGCGGCGACGGCGGTGGCGAGCGCTTGGAAGGAGTTCGTCTGGTCACAGGCATCTTCCGTCTTCTCTTTCTTCTTGAAGATCGAGCCGAAGCTGTACTTCATCGCCAGGCCGAAGTGCCGTATCTGAGGCACGCCGAGGTAGATGGTGTAGAAGATGCCGACGCCGAGGAGGACGTACATGAGGAGTTGTTCCATAGGGATTTCATTGAATCCTTTACGATCTGAAGTAGGTCCATCGTAATAGTTCGTTTAGTGTGAGTGTAGTAGTAGGGGACACCGCTCATCAGGCGGCAGACAGACCATCAGAAGCACATAGGAGGGTGGAACCCGCTGGGCAGTGTCCTGTAGAGCGTGAGGGGAAGGGTGGGCGGAGAAGAGGAGCTTTTAGTCCATCCTATGCGTCTGAATGGGTGTGGTGCTCCTCGCTAAAGAGCCCCTCGAGAGGGCTACTTGCGGAGAGCATATCTTGTTGTCTCTGTGACAAAAATAGTCGAGACTTCCTTAAAACACCAAGCAGACGATTTAATAATTTTATTAAAGAAATACCATTACTCACCACATCTCCTAAGAATAGACACAAAAGCGAGCAGGGCGAGGGACGTACTCGCCCTGCTCGCTCTCCTAAAGTGCGGTCACTAAGCTCGGCAGACAGCGCTCACCAAGCTGCCCGACACCGCTCTTTTAGAGATCTAAGATCGATCTTTCGATGAGCACATATTCGCCGGCATCACGCAGCCTCGCCTCACCGCGGATCATCTGACGAGCGAGCGTCTCGACGGCTATCGGCGCCTGACGCTTCGAAGAGGCCGATGCGATTCAGCGCGCGAAGGATAGCCATACTGATACGCTCATTGCCTCGCACCTTGTCCCCGCGATCGATCATCCCAGGGCGGAAGAAGAGCGTCCGCTCAAAGCCAAGAGCACGCACGCCCTCCTCAGCTTCGCCCTTGAGACGCATGTAGAAGAGGCTGGACTTAGCATTTGCCCCAGCTGCCGACAGCAGGACGAAGGTCCCCACCCCACTACGGCGAGCCATCTCGGCGAACTGCAGTTGGTAGTCCACGTCCACACGATGCTGAGCCGCTTTGCTGCCAGCCGCCCGCAGCGTCGTACCCAGACAAGAGAAGGCGACATCTGCTGTGGGGCCCGTCTGCCAGTCCTCGGCGCGCTCCATATCCACCACATGGACGTGGAGCTTCGCGTGCTGAAGCTGGAGCGACCGACGCACGAAGACATGCACCTCGCTGTATTCGTCACTCCCCAGGAGCTGCTCCACCAGAGCCGCCCCCGTAGCGCCTGTAGCGCCTAATACCCATGCTCTCTTCATCGGTCTACCTATATATAAAGGATGATGCTGTACTCTACTAAGCCCTCCGCTCCCTGCCAAGGAGCGAAGATACCTCGCAGAGTACTACAACGTTATAAGTACAGAAGGGCTGCTGTTTACCCAGGCGCGCTCTAAATCACTCTTTAATACTACAGTAGATATGAAGCTAAAGCAAATCTTGCACTCCTCGGAGTCGCACTTCTTGGGCTCAGTGCTTGCTCCAAGGACACCCCCAAGACCAACCCCGCTTCAAGCAGCTCCTTAGCTGGCTCTCAGTGGGAGTACATCGAGCAGGAGCTGGAGGATGATGGCAAGACAGAGACCACCACGACAGTCCTTCGCTTTATTGACGGCACGAAGTTCGTCACGGAGTCCACCTCGGTAACCACACAGGGAGGCACCATCCTCAAGAGCGAGACAGACACTCCTAAGCAGGGCACCTACACCTACCAAGGCAAGGAGGTCACGCTCACCACAACACGCCAGGACGATGGCAAGATCCGCACGAGCATCGTCCGCCTCGTCATGGACGACACCAATCAGACGCTCGCCGGCACGGTGACGGAGGACGGCGTACGCAAGGCATCATCTACACCCGCAAGAAGTAAGGTCGCACCTGCACATACTCATAGATCTCGCCCTGCCTCTTCTCCATAGAAGAGCGGGGCGAGTCTATTTATAGCCCTCCACGCGAAGAGGAAAAGGGAGGTTTGCAATTCTGTATAAATCTCCTATCTTTGCAAAGATTCAATAAATCACTAACCCCATAACAAAAGAACGTATGAAGCTAAAGTACATCTTCATGTTCCTCGGAGTTATGCTCCTGGACTCACCGCTTGTGGCAAGAAGGATACCTCCCTGAGCTCCAGCAACAAGAACCCATCTGCAGGCACGAAGTGGGGAACGCGTCCTCAAGGCTACAGGTGAGGACGGCAGTAGTGAAATCATCTCGACCGAACTCCAGTTCATAGACGACAGCCGCCTCGTAATTCTTTCAGACTACAAGGACATAGCGAAAGATGGTAGTATCATAAAGCAAAATCCTACGGTTAAGGAAGAAACGACTTACACGTACGAAGGTCTTGTAGCTACGGTGATTATCCATAAAATAGAAAATGACAAGCAGGTCACGCGCAAAGGCATCCTCACAATGGATGCTGCGAAGCAAAAGATCACAGTGACGGCAGCAAAGATGGAAGAGGGCGAAGAGCCTGAAATCTACACCCGCAAGAAGTAAGGCACTCGCCTACCTGACACTCCCTACAGTCCGCTCAGCCCATCCCGAGAGATGAGGCTGGGCGGACTGCTTTTAGGAGAGGAGCAGGAGTAGGCACACACGACTAAGCTTAGGCATTATAGCCAAGTGACTTACTCACGACACGACACGCTTATAGTGCAAGAGTGCGGGGACACCTCCCGCAGGGGAGTGATGCGAACCTATATAGGGTCCGTGGGCTGACCTATATTGGTCGCGATGTCGACCTATATTGGTCCGTGACGCGACCTATATAGGTTCACCCAGCGACCAATATAGGTCGAAGTAGCGAGCACTAAAGCTTCATACCCTCCTCCTATGGAGAGCACCTTCACCAGCTGCAGGTAGAGGCCTATCCCTCAAGCCTATGACTCGCGCGATGAGATACAGCACAGAGAAACATTCCGCCCGTGGAAATGGAGGAAGCCACGAAGGCAAGGAGAGCACTATAGTCCTTTTGACCGATAAACCAATAGTCGTTTGTATCCAAACCAATAGTCATCCATGGCCAAACCAATAGTGGTTTCGTGTAGCAACCTATAGTGGTTTGACCCCCAAACCAATAGTGATCCGTACCGAGACCAACAGTCGTTTGCGAATCGACTTCTACGGAGCACTATAAATAAGTGTAGCGACAAGGGAGGAGATACGACCTCCATACATACCTCGACTTGGATGCTGAGAGATGAGGTACTAGGGCGAACGGCTTTCTCGAGACGATAGGCTTAGCATGCAGCATTTACCTACCTTTGCAGAGTAGTATTCTATTCCCTCTTTAATCCCATAGAAATGATGAAGCTAAAGCAAATCTTTATGCTCCTCGGAGCAGTCCTCCTGAGCTCACCGCCTGCTCCAAGGACACGCCCTAACACCCCGACCTCAGTAAAACCCTCGCTGGCACTGAGTGGGAGGCCACCGTTCAGGGAGTCCGATGCAGGTAACAAAAACGGTAGTCACATGATAGTCCTCAAGTTCGTCGACGGCACCAAGTTCACGTCTCAATCCACCCAACAGACGATAAAGAATGGTGCGGTAGTCGACACTGAGGTAGACGATCCTGAGCAGGGCACTTACACCTATCAAGGTGGCGTCGCTACACTCCTCTTCAACACCGAGATGATGAAGATAATGCTATCAAACTGGCACTTCCTCTGACAATGGACTCCTCCAAGCAGCAGCTCACAGGTAAAGCCCCAGAGTCAGGTACGATATTGACCTTCGTCCGCAAGAAGTAAGGTCGCACCCGCACATATCCCTCATAGACTCGCCCTGCTCTTCTCTCCATAGAAAGAGCAGGGGCGAGTTTATTATCAGTCCTCCACGCGAAGAGGAGAAGGGAGGGCTTGCAACTCTGTATAAATCTCCTACCTTTGCAAAAGATTCAACAATCACTAACCCCATAACAAAAAGATCGTATGAAGCTAAAGTGCATCTTTATGCTCCTCGGAGCAGTCCTCCTGACTCACCGCCTGCTCCAAGGACACGCCTAACACCTGACCTGAGTAAAACCCTCACTGGCACTGAGTGGGGAGGCATTATCCAAGGACCGAGCAGGAGAATGGTGAAAAGGATGTACGCTACTCCTCCACTTTTATTGATGACATCAAGTTTACTGTCCTGGGAACTACAAGACCCTCAAGAATGGTATTGTAGTCACATACAGAAGAACCAAGTACATCCGAGGGCACCTACACCTATATCAATAAGGTGGCTACACTTACTACACCAAACCATACGTAATGGCAAGACCGAAACAGAGGTATCTTTGACCCTAACAATGGATGCATCCAACATGAAATTCACTGGAACAGTGACTGATGAGGATGGATCCCAGACATTGATCTTCGTCCGCAAGAAGAAGGCACTGGCTCACCTGACTCCATGAGTCCGCCCAGCCCCATCCTGAGAGATGAGGCTGGGCGGGACTGCTTTTAGAGAGCGTGAGAGGTCGCACAGCAGCCCTTTCCGACTATGCACTATTTCCCCTACCTTTGCGACAATTCAATTATCAATACCATCATAGATATGAAGTTCAACATACCTGATACTCCTCGGAGCTGTTCTCTTACCCTCACCGCCTGCTCTTCGTCCAAGGAAGATGCCCTCATGAGGATCCATTCGTTAAAACCATGCGGGAGTCCTCCAGCTATATTGGGAAATATCCAAATGGCGAACAATACCACTTCCAGACCTGATATACTTCGAAGAGGATAGCATATCGCATTCAGGATAGAGGAGGAATTAATACGGGAAGAGGGTGAGGTAAAAGACACGACTAAGGTCCTTCTCTTCCCTACACCCGTAAGGGGATGGTGGCGACAGTTCACGTGGCACGTGAGATAGCCCCGGGAGGAATAGGGCCCGAGCGCGAGCCATTTAAGCCTGACACATTCACCTATACCCTGGATGCATCCAAGCAGAGACTCACCTGCAAAAAGCACTCAACCGGAGAAATCATCATCTTCACCCCCGAAGAAGTAAGGCACTCGCCTACCTGACACTCGCATAGTCCGCCCAGCCCATCCCGAGAGATGAGGCTGGGCGGACTGCTTTTCGATGAGTTCGAAGCAAGCAGAGTGGAGAGAAGCAAGCAGCACATAGAGAGCTGACTTACAGGAGTTAATGGAGCATCCCGCAGTCATAGGAGGCAAGTAGCAGCGTCGCACGTAAAACGAACCAGTACTGGTCACGAAGCGAAGCAGTACTGGTCAGCTATAGTTACCACTACTGGTCGAGGTGAACCACCACTGGTCAACCCATCGACCAGTAGCTGCTTCCCCTCTCCTCATGGCGATCTCATCGCTCTTCCTGGGATCTCCCTTTATCCTCGACGAGATAGCCCCCAGAGGCAACACGCATACAAAATGCAAGTATCTGATTATCAATATTCATTTTCTTGTGAAAATCAAGGCATCTAATGGTTTAGCAATAAAATGCAACAATCTAATAACCAGAAATGTTGTAGTTTTCCTCAATTTTGATCACGGGTTCATCTGAGAGCCCTAGAGAAGATATCTATAATTCAGAAGAAAATTCCTACATTTGCAAATATTCCATAATACATTAACAGAATAATAACAACAAGCAGTATGACTAAAGTACATCTTCACGATCCTCGAGTTATGCTCACTGGTCTCTGCAGCATGCGGAAGAAGAGACACCCCAAGACAACTTCAAACAATCCTTTCGCAGGAACTCAATGGGAATACATTCAATCCTCAGCTGAGGAGCAAGGTGAACGGAAGTAACTCACAGATGAAGATTCACTGCCTGATGAGACCCACTTGGTATAGCCAGCACAGCTACAAAGTCGTGAGATGGCTCCATCAGGAGAGTAGCAAGAACAGACAAGAGAGAAGCCACCTATACCTACAATGGTTTTAGTCGCCACATGCGACCTTCACAGTCCTGGACAAAGAAAGCGAGGAAGCAGAAAGAAAGCTCATCCTCACTATGGATGAAGCGAAGCAAGCTTACAGGTGTAGCATCCAGCTGAAGGTGAAGAGGATCAGACTATAACCTTCACTCGCAAAGTAGAAACTATCTCCATCAACTAAAGCTCGCCCCGCTCTCTATGTAAGAACGTGCGGCGAACTCACTAAAGATGAATACAAGAAGAGGACTAATAGATAGTCGGTTCTTTACGGTAAAGCTTACTTCCTCCCAGCAGACAAAGCCTTGAAAAGCATCCACTATTCGGGCGCAAAGCCTTATCTTTGTATATCTATATCCTCGTGTCAAGACAATCAGAAGAGTTATGATGGATGACAAGCAACTCGCCCTCGACATGCGCTACCTCCGTATGGCGCGCATCTGGGCTGAGAACTCCTACGCGAGCGCCGTAAGGTAGGCGCCCTCATCGTCAGGACAAGCGTATCATCGCCGATGGCTACAACGGCACCCCCGTGGGCTTTGAGAACATCTGCGAAGACGAGAGCGGTCAGACGAAGCAGTATGTGCCCATGCCGAGGCCAATGCGATCACGAAGCTCGCCAGCAGCACCAACGACAGCTCTGGCGCGACGGTCTACGTCACTGATGCCCCCTGCATCGAGTGCGCCAAGCTCATCATCCAGAGCCACATGCGCCGCGTCGTCTACAGCACCGAGTACCGTCTACGTGACGGCATCGAGCTCCTCCAGCGCGCTGGCATCCAGGTAGATTACCTTCCCCTCGAGGACTAACTGACTCTTTCTCCCGCCCCATCATCATCCTCTATAGCAGACAGCATGCAATCAGCACCCAACGAGCAGCCCGGCTCACCGCGCCCCGAGCGTAAGGCCCACCTCCTGAGTGGAATCACTACGGGCTTGTCACCGTCTTGGTCTTCCTCTTGGGCATATTCACCTCCAGCTACTTCGGCATCGGAGGCCGATCGCGGAGTGGCTGGGCAAGCTCGGCGAAATCTATTCGCTCATCCAGCAGTACTACGTCGACTCGACGGATATGGACAGCCTCACCGAGCAGTCCCTCCCGCTGATCCTCTCACAGCTCGACCCCCACTCCGTCTACCTCAGTGTAGAGGAGAACAAGGAGTCGACCGAGAGCCTCGAGGGCTCGTTCGCGGGTATCGGCGTGCAGTTCAATACCCTCCTCGACACCGTCGTCGTCGTGCGTGTCATCGAGGGTGGCCCTAGCGAGCGCGCAGGCCTGCAGCCTGGCGACCGCATCCTACGTGCTGACACGACGAATCTCGTCCGTGACTCCATCACCTCTGAGCAGATCATGAAGGCGCTGAAGGGTCCCGAGGACACCGTCGTCAAGCTCACCGTCCGCCGTGGTGGGAAGACCTTCACGACCTCAGTCGTCCGTGGCGCCGTCCCCGTGCCTACCATCGACGCCAGCTACATGATCCGCCCGCACGTACTGTATGTACGCCTCAATAAGTGGGGCACGCAGACGCCCCTAGAGTTCCAGCAGGCCTATGCGGAGCATGCCTCCGAAGGCGTCGAGCGCATCCTCATCGACCTCCGTGACAATGGCGGGGGCTATCTGCAGGCCGCGACGGCACTCGCCACGGAGTTCCTCTCCAAGGGCGACCTCCTCGTCTACAACAAGGGCGCACACTATCCCCGTGAGGACTTCAAGAGCCCTCGTGACGGACGTCTGCGCCAGCTCCCCCTCATCGTGCTGGTGAACGAGAGCAGTGCCAGCGCCAGCGAGATCTTCGCCGGTGCTATGCAGGACCTCGACCGCGCGCTCATCGTCGGCCGTCGCACCTTCGGTAAGGGCCTCGTGCAGCTCCCCTTCGAGCTGAAGGACCACTCCGTCGTCCGCCTCACCGTAGCTCACTACACCCCCTCGGGTCGTAGCATCCAGAAGAGCTATGCCAAGGGCTACGAAGCCTACGCTGAGGACATTGAGGAGCGCTACCTCCATGGCGAGTTCTACTCAGCCGATAGCATCAGTCGCCCCGACACCACACGCTACTACACGCTCTGGGCCGTGTCGTCTACGGCGGTGGCGGTATCACCCCGACATCTTCACCCCGCGCGACAGCGCAGGGATCAACCCTACTACATCCGTCTCCTGCGCTCAGGGACCTTCCAGCGCTTCGCCTTCAACTACGCGGACCAGCACCGTGCAGTTCCAGTCCTTCGGCTCAGAGAAGGCTATCCAGGACTACCTGCATTCGCAGGGTGAGGAGATCGTCTATGCCTATGCACGCTATGCCCAGCAGAAGGGCGTACCCCAGCGCCCTGGCTACCTGCAGGAGTCGATGCCCATCCCACGCCGTGACCTCATCGCCTTGATCTCTGACCTATTGGGTGGGGACAAGAATGCCTTCTACCGTGCACGTAACGAGGAGGATCCTGAGGTCAAGGCCGTCTCGACCGCCTCACCTCCGACGACTGGCGTCCGACGAAGTAAACCCATGGACAAGCCCACCCTCCGCCGTGAGCTCCAGTGCCCTGAGCCGTGAGCGTCTCACCGATGAGCTCCGTCTCACGGGAGTGCGTCCATCATCTCCCAGCTCCGTCAGCATCCCTCTGGCAGCAGGCCCAGCATGTGGCCTCTACGCTGCCCCTACCCGACGAGCCGAACCTCCGCACCCCTCATCGACGAGGGTCGCTACGACCAAGCAGGTCTACCTCCCCGCGTCCTTGACGGCGAGACGATGGATTTCTTCGCCTTCGCTGGGCTGGCAGGAGCTTGAGCAGTCGGGGAGCTTTCGGCATCTGAGCCCCGCCTTGAGGCTGAGTGGAGCCGTAGACCCAGCGACCTGGACCTCCTCGTCATCCCCGCTCTGGCGTAGTGACCAGGAGGGCTACCGCCTCGGCCGTGGCAAGGGCTACTACGACCGCTACCTCAGCTGCTGCCCACATGCCAGCCGTATCGGCGTGACCTTCGCCCTCCGCCCCTATCACATGCCTCCCCATGACCCATGGGATCTCCCCGTGGAAGCCGTACTCACCCCACAGCCTGCCTCCTCTAACCTCCCCGCTGTCCCTCACTCCAGCACAGACGACCTCACCCTCTCGGGGAAGCTCCTACCCTCAGGCGCCCCGTCGTCATGGGTATCGTCAATGTCACCCCCGACTCCTTCTTCGCTGGTAGTAGGATAGCAGGCGAGACGGCACTGCGCACCCGCTTCGACGAGCTGGTAAGCGAAGGAGCTGCCATCGCTGACCTCGGCGCCTACAGCTCCCGCCCAGGGGCTGATGAGGTGAGCGTCACGGAGGAGATGGAGCGCCTACGCCCTGCCCTTCGCATCCTGAGAGACGAATACCCCGACCTACCCGTCTCGGTAGATACCTTCCGCTCGGAGGTCGCCCGCATGGCCGTCGAGGAGTATGGCGCCGCTATCATCAACGATATCTCTGGCGGAGCACTCGACCCCGAGATGTACCGCACGGTAGCCGCCCTGCAGGTACCCTATATCCTCATGCACATGAAGGGCGACCCGCAGACGATGCAGTCGCTCACCGACTATAGTGACGTGACGCTCGAGGTCATCGACTACTTCGCCGAGCGCATCGGCAAGCTCCTCGAGCTGGGCCTGCACGACATCATCCTCGACCCTGGCTTCGGCTTCAGCAAGACCACGGAGCAGAACTATGAGCTCCTCATGCACCTCGACGACCTCACCCACACCTTCACACAGCCCGTCCTCGTCGGTGTCTCACGCAAGAGCATGATCTACCGCCCCCTCGGCTGCACGCCTGCCGAAGCCCTCGGTGGTTCGACCTTCCTCCATGCCCTCGCCCTCGAGCGTGGCGCACAGATCCTCCGTGTGCACGATGTACGCGCTGCCGCTGAGGCCATCACGCTCTACGAGCAAGCCGGCCCCTACCTCCACAAAGAGGAGCACCTGCACTATAGCTTCACCCGCTCACCCTAACCCACGACTTACCCTGCCCTTATGCTCGCTTGGCTCGACATCTCCATCAAGGACATCATCGACATACTGCTCCTCGCGGTCTTCCTCTACTACGCGTTCACCACGATGCGCTACTCGGGGAGCCGCTCACTCTTTATGGGGATCATCGCCTTCCTCGGGATCTGGCTCTTGATCTCGCAGGTCCTGCAGATGCGACTGATGGGTGCGCTGCTGGACAAGTTCATCAACATCGGCTTCATCATCCTGGTCATTATCTTCCAGGACGAGATCAAGAAGATCCTGGTCACCATCGGCTCCGCCCAGCGCTGGCGTAAGATCCGCAGCTTCTTCCGCGAAGGCTCGTCGAAGGAGCAGGAGGAAGAGGACCATATCGCACCCGTCGTGCTGGCGTGTATGAACATGGCTCGTAAGAAGACGGGCGCCCTCATCGCCATCCAAGTCACCTCAGACCTCACGCCCTACCAGCACGCTGGGGAGCGCTTCCTCGCATCCGTCAATGCCCGCCTCATCGAGACGATCTTCTTCAAGAATAGCCCCTGCACGACGGCGCTATGATCATCGCTGGCGGGAAGATCTGCGCTGCAGGGCTGTATCCTCCCGTAGCCAGCGACACCGACCTCAATAAGGACCTCGGCCTGCGCCACCGCTCTGCCCTCGGCCTCGCAGAAGACCGACGCGAAGATCATCATCATCAGCGAAGGCGTGGGACGATCTCGCTCGCCTACCGCAGTGAGATCATCGTCGACATCACGCCCGACGAGCTCGCGCCCTCCTCTCCTCCGAAGACTAAGCACACCGCTCCACGAGCGTGCGCCGTACAGGCCCTATCCACTTGCCCCCTACGACACGATACATAGCCCCCACCATCGAGCTGATCGCTCTTGTGGTGGGGGCTAACTATCCTATCAGGTAGGGCGTGCGCCCTTCGCTCTTACTTACGGCGAGGAGGGAGGTTGTAGTCGAGGATCTTATCCAGCCCAAGACGGCAGGCGGGGCAGAAGTCGGGGGTATCATTGGTGCGCATACGGCAGTTGTAGCTCGCACGGTACATACCCTTCGCCAGATAAGCGCCCCCTTCGTAGAGGCCCGACGGGGTACTTCTTCTGGAGCTTCGTGGGCGTAGGCATGGGCGTACCCTTCTTGATCAGGTGCGACCACTTACCGGAGAAGTCCTTGAGATTTGTGACGTTCTGCTCCCAAGGCTCGACCTCGGTAGCGTGTTCGCTCGCTGCCGCTGCATCGCCTTCGTGGAAGTATTCGTCCGTCAGACCGCCGAAGCTATGGCCGAACTCATGTACCACCACGGGCAGGTACCACTTGTGGTGCGTCGAGGAGATGAGGTACGAATTGTACATACCGCCACCGCCGTAGACATCGCTATTGGCGAGGATGATGAGGTGCTCATAGGGGATGCCGATGAGGGCATCGTTGATCGCCTTCACACTGCGCGTCGTCAGATAGCGGTCGGAGTAGAAGGTATCGAAGTGCGAGGAGAACGCCGTGCGGGGCCAGCGCTTCTCACGAGGCACGGCGACGCCCGACTCTTCGGAGGGAGAGAAGACCACCACGACATTGAAGTGCTGGCGGTTACTCTTGAAGGGCTCGTAGTTGAAGAGCGCTTCGGTAGCGGCCTCGGCATCACGGAGGAAGATGGGCATCTCAGCCTCGGTATAGCCTTCGGCGAGGAACGCCAGGTCGATGCAGTCACGGCTGTCCCCCGAGTGGATGAGGTACATGTGCTTCAGAGGCTGCTTCGTCGTCTGGTCGCGGATGAGGATATCCTTAGGGATCGACACGCTGCGTCTGATCGACGATGGTGCGCTGCTCGGCATTGCACAGGCGGAGCGTCACCTTCACGGGAGCCTTGGGGAAGGGGATGCGCAGCACTTCCTCATAGGGACGGCGCTCGGTCTTCGCCAGAGGAGTCTGACGCCACTCGAGGTAGAGCGGGTTGAAGGAGAGGCGTAGATGAGCTTGCCCGTGGCTTCGTCATGCACGTAGAGCTGAGGCATTCCCTCTGAGGACGAGGCTATCGAGGTAGTGACGACGGCCAGCCCAGCCCTTGAGCAGATGGGCTTCGTCGGGCGTGATCTCAGTCGTAGACTCGCCCCGGTGAGGATATAGTCCAGGCGGAGCGTACTGTCTCGGAAGAAGGTCTCAAACGGCTGCTGCGCAGAGGCGCCACCCTCCACGAAGAGGAGCAGGAGAGAAGAGATAGATGAGTTCGCATAGTTATAGTGGATGTAAAGGGATTAATCGTGCTTCGGGGGATAGGGCTCCGTGGCGAGCGCCTTGTACATACGCTCATAGAGTGGTAGCTCCAGCCCGATACGGCGTGCAGCACGGACGACGTAGCCGGTGAGGTTCTCCAGCTCAGTAGCGCTCCCCGCCATGAAGTCCACGTGCATCGAGCTCGTGCTGGAGGGGATCATGAAGGTCTGACGCTCGACGGTGCGCTCGACAGCGCCCTCGCCTAAGTCGTGCCCGAGGGCGAGAAGAGCGTACAGAGCTCCTCGATGAGCCCACGCATCTCCACGGGGTGCGACGCGGGGGCTTCGCCCACCGTCATATTGTAGTAAGAGGTACCCGTCGCGGTAGCCGAGATCTGAGGAACTTCTTGCGGATACTCTCCTCGATGTCGTCGGGATTGACCACGTGCACGCCGACGGACTCCAGGAGGTCGAAGAGCTCACGCTCCTCAGCGCTACGCTCAGCACCACGCGAGCCGAAGAGGAAGATCTCTCGCTCGGCCTCCAAGAGGATCTCTCCCGCTGTAGGCTTGCGCCCCGAGATATAGACGCAGCCATCCCAGACACGGGCTTCGGGGAGAAGCGCCTGGATCTGATCGGTGATATCCGCACCATTGAGGAGGGGTAAGATGATGGTCGGGGGCGTGATGATCGGGACGGAGCTGCTGGATATTCGCCTCAAGGTCGTAGCTCTTCGTCGCGAGGATGAGGAGGTCGGTAGGTGGCAGGTCGTGGGGATCTTCGGCTAAGTAATCGGGGCGCACGGTGAAGTCCCGCTCGGGAGTGTGGACATGCAGTCCGCGCTCCTCGATAGCAGCGCGGTGTGCGCCACGGGCGACGAAGCTGATCGTACGGCCGAGGCCTTCACGTCGGGCAGCCTCTACGAGCATCGCTCCGTAGTAGCCCCCGACACCGCCGAGGCCGGATATGGTGATATTCTTGAGTAGCATAAGAGACTATATACTAAGACTTATTTTTCAGCTTATTAAAGGCTCGTCGCCCCATAACAAATGCCCTGGGAGCGATGAGGAATAGGCGAAACTTTATCCGTTTCGACCGCGAGCGGAAGAGATTACGGAAGGGGCGGCATCGGAGCTTGTTGGCAATCTGCAGATAATCAGTCACCTCTTCCTTATATCGATCGGAGGCACGACATAGCAGACGGAAGTGATACCAGAGGCTACGCACGGCCAAGGTATTAGCATACTCCATATAAGTAGTATCCCCCGCATGCCTATCAATGGATTCTTCTATATCCGCAAAGAGATCTCGTAGATCTGGGATCTCAGTCGCAGTAATCGCCCCAGGACGCTGGATGCGATAGTTGTAGCCTGCGATAGGTAACGCATGGAAATCGCCTGTACTCTGATAGAACGCCTCAAGAGAGTAGACGTTGTCTTCCCACTTCGACCCCTCACGGAAGGTAAGCCCCTCTATAGCTTGGCGGCGGTAGATACGACTCCATACAGTCGCTTCGATAGCAAGTTTATTCGCAGTAAGGTAGCTATCTAAAGCCTCCTCTCGCGACAAAGTCATCTCGGGCATAAGGCAAGGCGAGGAGCAAGTGTCCTGCACTTTGTTGTGCCCATAGCCAAGGATAGAGACTTCTGGATGCTGCTGCAGATAGCTCACAGCCGACTGATAGATCCCAGGCTCCAGCCAATCATCGCTATCGACGAAGGTCACCAATGGGCAATCATCCGTATAGGGAAGAGCAAAGTTGCGTGCAGAGCTTAGCCCCCCATTCGCCTTGTGGAGAACAAGCACACGAGAGTCACGTGTAGCATACTCATCACAAATAGCTCCGCAACCATCGGGCGAGCCATCATCGACGAGGATGACCTTTAGCTCCCGATAGCTCTGAGAGAGGATTGAGTCGATGCATTGGTGGAGGTAAGCTTCGACCTTGTAAACAGGGACGATGACCGCAAGCTTCATATGGAGTTATTTACGGCTAAGCAGGGTGCGAACGAGGGTACGAATAGCAAAGGACGTGCGGGGATAGGCTAAGAAAAGCTTCACCTTCCTCACCTTCGATGCTGAATGAAAGGCATTAAGATAAGGACGAGCTTTCAGCTCTTCTATGATCGGCAGATAGCGCTCCAGCTCCCCGACAGCGACAGAGTAGGTAAAAGACGATAGATATTTAATGTGATACCACAGACAGTTAGTCGCAAGGGGTATTGGCTAAAAGCTAAGAAATGAGCATCATCTGGATAGCGCTGTATTGCCGATTCGATATCCCAAAGAAGGGATCGCTTATCAGGCAGTAGCTCGGAGGTCATAGCCCCAGGGCGCTTACTCCGATAATTGACCCCAACAAGGGGTAAGATATGATACCCTCCCGGACACCGATAGAGCGCCTCAAGAGCATATACAACATCCTCCCACTTACACCCCTCGGTAAAGGTCAGCCCATCAATCACCTCACGCCGATAGATACGACTCCAAACCATCGTATTAATGATATTGGAAGTCGTGGCTACATAGCGAAGCAGCTTCGTCACGTGTCAAATGCTCCTCAGCAGGGGATTAAAGGGATGGTCTTCTCCTCTGTGACAAGGTTGTAGCCATAGTTGATGATGCTGACCTCAGGGTGTGCGGTTAGGTAGCTTACCCCTTCTGATAGATGTCAGGCTCCAGCCAATCATCGCTATCTAAGAAGGTGACGAGGGGACAGTCGTCAATGTGCTGTAGAGCAAGGTTACGCGCCGAACTCTGACCGCCATTCGGCTTATGCAGAGCGAGGATACGAGGGTCACGCGCTGCATACTCATCACAAATCGCTCCGCAGCTATCGGGCGAGCCATCATCAACAAGGATCACTTTCAGATCCTCGTAGCTCTGCGACAGGATCGACTCGATACACTGACGCAGGTAGGGCTCGACCTATAGACGGGGACGATGACGGCAAGTTTCATTTATATGGAGAGTATTTCGTGGTAGAACTGTGGGTAGCCCTGCGCCATACGACGGTAATCAAAGAGACGAGCACGAGCACGGAGAGCCTCAGCCTGAGAAGGTGACATATCATAAGCGCTCAGCCCAGACAAGATAGTCCCAGCTATAGCTTCGGGGCTTACTTCGTCAGTAATAGGCGACATCGCCCTCCCCACCTCGGGAAGACTTGTAGCAGGACGCAGGAAGATAGGCTTCCCTAAAGCCATAGCCTCCACCACTGGCAATCAAACCCCTCTGCAATGGAGGGCTGTAGCAGTGCACGACAGTGCTGTAGCAAGGATGCCTTCTCTACATCACTCACAGCACAGAGGAGATGCACACGATCCTCCAATCGATATTGCTGGATCGCATACTGGATCTTGGAGAGATATTCAGACTTAGCCTCGAATAGACTAAGACCAGATGCAGGTCAGCAGGGAGATGGCAGAGCGCAGGGATGAGCAGATGCTGCTGCTTCTTCTCATGCAAGACCCCCAGCGCCAAGAGATAGGGAGCATTGGGGACTATAGGATCTCGAGTGATACCTGATATCTGCCCTTCTTCAGGAAGGAAGATCCCATTATGCACGACCGTGATGGGGGTCTCCTCCGATATCTGGAAGAGGTCACGATGCTGCTCCAAATCATGCCGCACAAATTCGGAGATACAGACGATCCCATGGGCACGATTCAGATTACTTGCCACCAGCTTCAAGAGCTTCTTTCGCTTTGACTCGGGGAGAGGCTCGGTGAGGAAATTCAAGTCATGAAGGGTGACGATGCACTTTGCCCCCCATAGCTGCGGGAAGTAGTGCTGACGTTGGTGCGTGATATGGACTAAGTCATAGCCCTTTGCCTGCACACTGAGCAGAGAGTGTAGAGGCGAGAAAGGCTTCCTATTATCTATCGTATAAGAGGTCGGAGCATAGTAGTGAAGGTCCAGTGATGGATCCCGAGCCTCCTGCAGTCCCCGAGCAAGGGCATGCCCATAGTACCCTAATCCCGAGTAGGGATAGCGGGTGCGCTCCAAATCTATGAGGATACGAGGCTTCATCAACGAGCGGTATTAGAGTTGGCTAAATATCTCTTCCCATCGCGAACGAATCCGCTCTGGGCTATAGTCGAGGCAATGCGTCTGAGCTGCTTGAGAGAGGCGACTTCTCAACTCCACATCCTGACAGAGACGTCGAAGCTGAGCTGCATAGGCGTCCAAAGTCAAAGGGAGCAACAAGGCATCCATAGGTACTATCCTTCCCTATAAGCTCACGGATACCTGCCGAGCTATCGAAAAGCTATGGGTACAACTCCCGACGCTTGAGCTTCGCTCAGGACGAGTCCCCCACCCTTCATAGGTCGAGGTCATCATCAGAATAGCACCCGACGCATATACGGCTGTCGCATCAGCGATATAGCCCTTGAGCGTGATGCGAGGGAGCTGCTTCTGCTGGATCATGCGGCGCAAGAATTTCTCTTCAGAGCCTTTCCCATAGATCTCTACCTCCCAGTCAGGCAGATCCTGACAGACCTTCTCCCAAATCTGGAGGACTCGATCTGGGCGCTTATCCGCATAGCTCAGACGTCCGACGAAGAGGATTTTCTTCGGTCGGTCCTTAGCTGGTATGGGCTGATGCTTGGGTAGGAAGGCCATATTCGGCATGACGGCAAAGCGCGAAGCTTCCTCGTCGTTAAGCCCCAAAGCCGATACAAACTCCTGCACATACTCGGGGGTCAGCGTAATAAAGCAGTCTACCTGCCGCACCAAATCTCGGTAGCGAGTACGGAGCTTCTCCGCAGAAGTTAGTGCCAGACGCAGACGACGCAGCGTCAGGCTATAGAGATTCTTGTACCACGGATGATGTGCCTTGTAGCTGGCACGCTCACGTCGGTCTATGAGTTCCCACAGTGGAGAGCTATGGCGCAATAAATAATCTTAATCCCTGCAGCCCTGAATTAGGGGCAAAGTAATCATTGCGCAGAGCGATAGGGGATGATCAGCACCTTCACCCTCTCTCCTTGAAGGCATGCACCAGGTAGAGGGCACTTTCCTGTGTCCAGAGGCGCATCCCTTTGAGGGAGAAGGCAGAGATCAATCAGAGGATCAGCGGGCAGAGTCCCATTCTGTCTCGATATGGGTCTCCGCAAAAATGCGTGTGGATACCCAGGTCGGAGAAAAGGCAGGCGGTCTGACGCGACACCTCCTCCGCTCCACCAAGGGGCAAAGCGGCGATGTACGATCGCGACGTGTAGTCCTTTTATCTCCATTAGTAGCGGGTATTCTCAGCGAAGTAGCGGCGGGTATCTTGCTCGTAGGTCTCGAGGGCGGAGCGGAGCTCTTCGGTCGAGGCAAAGCGGTGCTCGGGATGGAGCTGCTCGAAGATATGCACGATGACCTCCATCCCATAGATCATCTCATCGAAGTCAAGGATATGCACCTCAATGGTGCGCTCCAGCTCTCCGCCGAGGGTCGGGCGCTTGCCGATATAGAGCATCGCATGATGCTGCTCCGAGTGGCCCGTGGGGCGAAGGAGCTCGAGGTCACAAGCGTAGACGCCATCAGGGAGGGAGGAGCTGGTCGGCATCCTCACGCTGGACGTTCGCCGTGGGATAGCCCAGACGACGGCCGAGCTTCTGCCCGCGACGACCGTACCATAGATGGCATGCGGACGGCCGAGGCACGGTGCGCCTCACGCATCTCGCCAGCTACGTATCAGCGACTTGATGGCGGTGGAGCTGACGATCTCCCCGCTGAGGGAGAGGCTATCGGCTTGGACGACCTCCATACCGTACTGAGCTCCGAGCGCCTTGTAGTCCTCGTAGGAAGCTTAGCTCCCGCACCGAAGCGGTTGTCATAGCCGAGGAAGAGATCCGTCACGTGGAGCTGCTCATGCAGGACTTCGCGGATGAAGGTCTCGGCGGAGTGGGCTGCCAGCTCAGCGGAGAAGGTCATCGGCACGACCTCAAAGCCCTCAAGCCCCCCAGTCGCTCGAGGTGGCGGTGGGGCGGATCGATGTGCTGACTCCCGTGCGGGCGCAGGACATCGGCAGGGTAAGGGACGAAGGTCAAGATGATGAGGCGCGCCCCTTCGTAGCGGGCAGCATAGTCGCGCATCTGTGAGAAGAGCGCCTGATGCCCGAGGTGCACGCCGTCAAAAGCCCCTGATGGTAGCGATTACCTTTTGATCCATGCGAGGGATTAAGCTTGGTACGCTCGTGCCAAAGCTGGAAGTGCAGGAGGCGACCCGAGGAGCCGTCAGGCGAAGCACCGACAGAGCCGATGGACTGGCCTGTGGAGACGCGAGAGCCCGTAGAGACGGCGACGCTACTGAGGTTGGCGTAGACGGTGAGGTAGTTCCCGTGACGGAGGATGACGGCGGTACCGTAGCCTGGGATGACGAAGACACGGCTGACGACGCCTGAGAAGACGGCGTAGGCACGGCTATCTCCATTGACCCCGAAGTCCACCCCACTGCTATTGACCTGCACGCGGTTGTGCTCGCTATGCTGATGCACGCCGAAGGTGCGGAGGATCGAGTACGAGCCACGGATAGGGAGCTGGGAGACGGCCCTTGTTCTGCGCAAAGGACGAGGCGAGCGCACGCTCATTGGCATCCATCGCATAGCCACCTGGGGTCGCTGCACGACGCTCTTCGGGCTCATCATCAGCAGGGAGGTGGCGGGGAGGTGGGGGTGTCGTCCCTTATCCCGGCCACTGCGACCTGTGGAGGGAGGCGGTGTAGGCTGGGTACGCTGGCTCTGACGACGACGGCGAGCCTCCTCGCGGCGACGCTGGAGCTCGGCAGCACGGCGCTGGGCAGCGAGGATCTCGGCCTCTACCTGTGCCTGGATCTTGCGGTCAAGATCCTCGGCTTTCTGCTTCTGCTTCGAGAGGTCTTGCGCTAAGACCTGCTGCTTGCCCTGCGAGGTCCTTGACCTGAGCGGCACGCTGCTGCTCCTCGGCTTCGAGCTTCTTCTTCTCGGCCTCACGGAGAAAGGAGCTGCTCCTTCTCCGAATGGGTACGGCCGACCTCAGCCTTGGTGGCCTCGATCTCGGTACGTGTAGTGCGCAGGGCGACGGAGGCCTCACGTACCGCCTTGGAGTAGCGGGAGAGGAAGCGCTGACGCTCACGAGCCTCGGCAGGGTTCTGCGACGAGAGGACGAAGAGCACAGGGGTCGATATGCGTGTCGATGCGCTGGAGCTGCACGAGGGCTGCACGATAGCGCAGGAGGAGCGCCTCACGGCGGTGCAGACGACCGATATGCCCTGAGAGGGTGTCGATACGAGCCTGCAGACCGCTGACCTCATTGCCGAGGACAGCGACGACCTGACGGCGCTGCTCTACCTGCTCCTTGACGGTGCGCAGGGTCTGCTCCTCATTGCGCGTATCACGGCGCAGCTGCTGGAGCTTCTTGTCCGAGGCTTCGATGGAGCGCAGGAGCTGCTTACGCTCCTGCTCGAGGCGCTGGAGGGTCTTGGACTTACGCCCCTGTGCTGCGGCCTCTGGAGTGAGGGCGAGGGAGACTGCTCGCGAGGAGCAGAGCGAGGGTGAGGCAGTGCCTCAGCTGATGGCGGGCGTGAGCGATCATAGTGAGGGCAGGAGCTTGATGAGCTCAGTGAGACTGATACGCTTGTAGCCCTCCTTGACGCGGGGCGTCAGGTCGGGCGCTTCACCGGTGTAGGGACGGAGCTTACTCCAGTCGATGGTGAGTGCGGGGCGCGTGGTGCGACCGAGGAAGAGGAAGGTGCGCTCAGCGAAGTGGCGGGCAGCAGAGGCCTCCGTCTGATCATAGTTCAGCGAGAAGACGGGAGCGCCCTGACGGGAGGACTGGCTGACGACGAAGCTCAGTAGGCTGGTGCTGGGCGTTGAGGAGCCAGCGCAGATGGTGAGCGCCAGCGGCCTCGCCACGGGCGATGCTGAGGCTGGCTTCGGCATCGGTGCCCCCATCTTCGGTGACGCCATAGCTGAAGGCTCCGCCCTTAGCTCCACGGGCTTCGGCGGGGAAGAAGGGCTTACCTAAGAGGAGGCGCTCCACATCATTGTAGCTGATGGGGAAGCCAACCAGTGACGAGAGCTCGGCATAGCTCACCTCGGCATAGCGGCCGTGGATCTTGTCGATGGCGGTCACGCCCTGAGGGGTGAACCATACGCGTGCGGCCTCGATGAGGGGGAAGGGCACGACGGACCAGTAGATGCCTTGGCCTCGCACGATGGTGGCATTGACCTTCGACGAATAGGTCTCCTTACCGATGAGGATCTCTGCCTGCAGGTTGCCCTTGAGCATCGGGCCATAGGCGGGGTCGGACTGGAAGGCTGCGAGGCGGGGATTCACGCCCGACTCTTGGCGGGTCTCGGTACGTGTCGTCTCATCATCGGGATGGCTGACATCACGCAGGAGGCCACAGCTGGAGAGCAGGCCCGTACATAGGGCTGCCACGAGGAGGCCACGAAGGCGCTGGTGGCGGGGATATGCGGTGCTATTCATCGTTCGTTACTTCTTCTGTGCTTGCTTAGCTTCGTTGATCTTCTTCTCTATGCGGATGCGCTCAGCCTTATCGGCTTTCTCATCCTTATTCTCATGCTCAGCGAGACTCTTGAGGGCCTGCTGCCAGGCTTCGATAGCCTCGGCATACTCGCCCAGCCCACGGTAGATATCGCCCATGTGGTCGTACATATCGGGCGAAGTCTTCTCAGGGCCTGCCTGCGAGAGGGCCTTGCGCTGGTAGAGCTTGGCGAGCGTATAGTTCTTACGCAGGAGGAGGATATAGGCGTAGGTGTCGAGGATGTGGGCGGCATCGGGCGAGAGGCGTACGGCCTGCAGGGCGTAGCGCTCCGCCTCATCGAGGTTGCGCCCCGCCTTCGCCAGACGGTAGGCGTAGTTGTTCAGCACATCGGGCTCCTGGGGTTGGCCTCGATAGCGCGGAGGTAAAGGCTGTCAGCCAGCGGAGCCTTCTCAGGGCCACCACGCTCGGCATAGACGTCGGCGAGGAAACCGAAGAGGCGGGCAGCGCCTTCGCCCGTCTTAGGGTCGATGGCCGCAGCACCCTCCTCGAGGATCTTCATCGCCCCATCAGCATCATCGTGCTGGAAGCGCTCCCCCGAGAGCACGATATAGTTGCGCCAGTCGGTGGGGACGTAGCGCTTGGCATCACGGGCGACGACGACGGTGAGGCTGTCGGACTGGAGGCCGATAGCCGCGTCGAGGAGTTCGCTCCATATCCACTCCTCGCTGGGGTGAAGCTTGCTCTTGGGAGCGAGGAGGTCATAGGCCTCCTGATAGCGCTCTTCGTAGCGAAGGAGCTGGGCATAGGTCCTCAGCACCTGCAGGTCATCGGGGTACTCGGCGACCAGCTCAGCGATATGTGGGGTGTACTTGCCTGCGGTGTAGCCCTCACTGCCCTGCGACTCCTTGGTCAGCAGGAGCCAGAGCGTGAGCTTCTCATCGGCACCGATCTTCTTATCTGGGGTGAGACGGACCAGCTCGGCCTCTGCGGCGGGATAGTCCTTCTGCAGGATGTACTTATGGACACGCAGGGCGGTGGCATCCCCCGAGGAGATACGGCCAGCACGCACGTCCGAGGCGAGTTGCTTCTCCGCCTCCTTCGCCCCTCCCGTCTGGAAGAGATGGAGGATCCAGTCGTAGTACGGACGGCGGTCTTCGGGATAGAGTGCCGCCCAAGCGCGGTATTCACGCACCCACCGCCACGGAGTCCTTGGAGAGGGCGAGGAGCTGGATCTTCATCTTCGTCAGCTGCCCATAGGCCTCGGGCATAGGGCGGAAGCGCTTCTGTAGCTCCGTGGCGAGCTGGATCCCCTTCTTCAGCTCTCCCGTACGGGCATAGAGCTGGATGAGGCGATAGCGCACGTCGTCATCCTCGGGGTCGGCCTCAGAGAGGCGCTCATTGATGTGGAGGGCATCCTGCATGCGCCCGGCTTCGATGTAGCCAGCCGAGAGCGCGCGCGTAGGTGAGGTTCGTGGAGTCTGCCCCGTAAGCCTCCTCGAGGAGGGAGAGCGCACGATCACTCATACCCTGCTGGGCATAGTTCCCCCCGAGCATGAAGGCAATAGCGGGATCTGTGGGGTCGAGGGCGCGCGCGTGACGCAGGAGGTCAAAGGCCTCCATCGTACGGCCAGAGGACTGTGCCAGCACCCCTGGTAGAAGTATTCGCAGGCCTTCGTCTGGGCTGCAGAGTCAGGGGCGGGTTGCTTGGGGCGGGTCTGCCCAGCAAGCGGGAGGGTCAGCAGGCCTCATCAAGAGGCCTATATAGCTTCGTCTTATATAGTCTTTTCGCTTCGTCAATCTCATCGAATCTTGCTGCTTCTGCCGTATGAATAGAGCACGGCATACTATCTACCAAAGGTAACTATTTTCTCGCGATAGCTCACCGAAGAGCCCGCTTGGCACGGGGATCTACCCTTTATAAAGATCTAAAATCTGCTCGATACACCTCCTCAAATCGTGCACTACTCGACCGACCTCTGTGAGGAGAAAGAGCGACCTCATGGAGGAGGCAAATCGAACCTATATTGGTCGGTGAAGAAAGCTATGTAGCTTTGGACAGCTTTCTATATAGCTCTGTGAAGTGACCTATATTAGATTATTGCTCTGCGTAGGGATAAAAGTTGTGGACGAGTGGCAGATAAGTTTGGACTACGTACGTGGCTCTAATATCTACGTACGCGGATATTTGGATTTACGTGCTTGGTCTTTAAGACTACGTGCATAGATAGAAGAATACACTAAGGAAAGGCTTTTTCTTCACGAGAAGGACACTTTCCTCCTCCGCTGGATAAGAGGAATACTCGCGATAAGGCGAAGGGCTTGCCTAATCACTTCGGAGGGGCATATTGAGGGGAGCTGGGCGTGCGATACCTTAGCACTCTAAATAGAGGACAAGACTCTATGCAACGGTTTCATATTGGTCAGTGGGTGAACCATATTGGTCCGTGAGTGAACCAGTAGTGGTTGACTTTGCCCCCTCCGCAGCGCGTGTAGACTCCCAGCGTATATACCTTATAATAGGCACATTCTCCCTACTTTTGTGGACACAATCACAGCAGCATCACGATACACGATGGCAAAGAAGAAAACAGTCTACCACTGCACCGAGTGCGGTGCCGAGTACCCCAAGTGGCAGGGCTTCTGCTCGCAGTGCGGCGTATGGAACTCCATCGAAGAGGAGGAGATCATCATCGGCAAGCAGGATAAGGCCAGCCGTACCTTCACGGCGCAGAGCATCACCCCCAGCAAGCCCGTACGCCTCGGCGACATCGAGCAGCGCAGCGAGAGCCGTCTGAGTCTCGGCGATCCCGAGCTGGACCGCGTGCTCGGCGGTGGGCTCGTCGAAGGCTCCTTCATCCTCCTCGGCGGGGAGCCAGGTATCGGAAGTCCACCCTTGTCCTGCAGACCATCCTCCGCCTGCCGTACAAGACGCTCTACGTCTCGGGCGAAGAGAGCCTCCCAGCTCAAGATGCGTGCAGACCGCATCGGCGGGACGAACGATGACTGCCTGATCTATGCCGAGACGAACCTCGAGAAGATCCTCGCCACCGCCATCGACACCCAGCCGCAGATCCTCGTCATTGACTCCATACAGACCATACAGACCGAGCTATCTGACTCCTCCCCTGGGAGCGTCTCGCAGATACGCGAGTGCGCCACTGCCCTACTGAAGTACTGCAAGACCGAGGGGTGGCGGTCATCCTCATCGGTCATATCAATAAGGAGGGGAGCATCGCAGGGCCGAAGATCCTCGAGCATACGGTGGACGTCGTCCTGCAGTTCGACGGTGACAAGCACTATATGTACCGCATCCTGCGCGGGCAGAAGAACCGCTTCGGGAGCACCGCCGAGCTGGGCATCTACGAGATGCGCCAGTCGGGCCTGCGTCCCGTGGAGAATCCCTCGAGCACCTGATGACGCAGAGCGACCTCAAGCTCAGCGGCACCGCCATCGCCGTAGCTATGGAGGGCGTGCGCCCTTCCTCATCGAGACGCAGGCGCTGGGTCAGCTCTGCCGTCTCACGCCACACCCCAGCGCTCCAGCACGGGCTTCGACACGCGACGTATGAACATGCTGCTGGCCGTCCTCGAGAAGCGCGCGGGCTTCAAGCTCGTGCAGAAGGACGTCTTCCTCAACATCGCTGGAGGTATCCGTCTGGCTGACCCCGCCTCCGACCTGGCGGTCATCACCGCCGTCCTCTCCTCGAGCCTCGACATCGCCCTACCCGAAGGCGTCTGCCCTCACGGGCGAGGTGGGTCTATCAGGTGAGGTACGCCCCGTGGGCCGTATCGAGCAACGCATCATGGAGGCCGAGCGCATCGGCTTCCGTGCGATGATCCTCCCCGAGGCAAATCTGCACGGGCTGAGCACCGAGGGCTACAACATCCGCCTCGTCGGGGTGAAGACCGTCGAGGAGGCCTTCCGCAAGCTCTTCCGCGGTGAGTAGCTCACGCCCTCCCGAGGCAGAGCTTCGCCCCACACATACCTATATAATAATAATGGTACGCGCGTGTAGCACTTTTGCACCACCTCGCTGGTGCATAGCTTGGTCAAAACGATATATTTACGTACCTTTGTGCCCGATATTTTTAACTCTCACTAAACAGAAAGAGAAATGAATAACTACGAAACCGTTTTCATTCTTACTCCCTGATTTATCTGAAGCTCAGGTAAAGGAAGCGGTCGCAAAGTTCGTCGGCATCCTCAAGGGCGAAGGCGCTGAGATCGTCAACGAAGAAAAACTGGGGGCTGAAGAAGCTCGCCTATCAGATCCAGAAGAAGACGACTGGTTACTACCAGCTCGTTGAATTCCAGGCTCAGCCAGAGACCATCGCCGTACTCGAGACGCAGTTCCGTCGCGATGAGAATGTCCTCCGCTTCCTGACCTTCCGCCAGGATAAGTTCGCAGCTGAATACGCAGCAAAGAGAAGAAGCCGCAAGGCATAACCCATTAACGAAAGGAGAAAATAAAAATGGCTGCATCAGAAGTACGCTACCTCACTCCCCTGACCGTAGATAGCAAGAAGAAGAGTACTGCCGCTTCAAGAAGAGCGGTATCAAGTATATCGACTACAAGGATCCCGACTTCCTCAAGCGTTTCCTCAACGAACAGGGTAAGATCCTCCCCGCCGTATCACCGGCACGAGCCTCAAGTTCCAGCGTCGCGTCGCACAGGCTGTCAAGCGTGCTCGTCACCTTGCCCTGCTGCCCTACGTCACGGACAACATGGCTAAGTAAGGTCTATCCCCCCTTACTCATCCACTTAGTAACGAATAAACATAGAGGAGACAGAATACAATGGAAGTTATTTTGAAAGAAGACGTAGTCGGTCTCGGCTACAAGGACGATGTCGTCACAGTAAAGAACGGCTACGGTCGCAACTTTCTAATCCCCACCGGTAAGGCTATCATCGCTACGGAAGCTGCGAAGAAGATCCTCGCAGAGAACCTCCGTCAGCGCGTCACAAGATCGCCGCTATCAAGAAGGAAGCCGAAGAGCGTGCCCAGAAGTACCAGGGCGTACGCCTCTCTATCACGGCTCACACCAACGTCGCTACGGGTAGCCTCTACGGCTCCGTCACGGGTGCTGAGATCGCTGAAGAGCTCACGAAGCTCGGCCTCGAAACCGACCGCAAGCTCGTCTACATCAAGGCTATCAAGGAAATCGGTAACTACACCGCTATCGTGCGCCTGCACAAGGAAGTGGCTGTAGAAATCCCCTGTCGAAGTCCTCTCCGACGCTCCTAAGGCTGAAGAAAAGAAGGAAGAAGCTCCTGCTCCTGCTGAAGCTCCCGCTGAAGAAGAAGCACCTGCTGAAGCCTAGGGACTACTCCCCATAGACTACACCCCGCCCCTACGGCACGTCCTCACTTGGACAGTCGTAGGGGCGGGATTCGTTTGTGCACCGCATGAAGCAGGTAGAGGCAAAGTATAAATGATGCTTATATCGATATAGAGAAATTCATTTGTATAGATCCATTAACTCGCCTACCTTTTGCAGTGTAATCATTAACACTTAATACGACAAGACAATGAACGTACTCTCAATCACTGGCCTCGACGCTAACCAGGTCGCACCTATCGTCAAGGGTCTTCAGCAGCTCCTCGCTGACTTCCAGGTATACTATGCTAACCTCCGCGGCTACCACTGGCACGTCCGTGGCCCTCAGTTCTTCACGCTGCACAGCCAGTTCGAGAAGATGTATGACGAAGCTGCTGAGTCAGTAGACGAGATCGCAGAGCGCATCCTCCAGCCTCGGCGCTACGCCTGAGAACCGCTTCAGCGAATACCTCAAGGTCAGCCAGCTCAAGGAGCAGACCAACGTCAGCGCCGCCAGCGACATCATCTCCGCTATCCTCGAATCGCTCCGCGTACTCATCGCCCAGGAGCGTGCCGTCCTCGCCCTGGCTGACGAAGCTGGCGACACGGCTACCAGCGACCTCCTCTCTGACCTCCTCGACGGTCAGGAAAAGACCGCTTGGATGGTAGCTGCCTACCTCGGCTAAGCACCTCGCTCCACGCGCGTACCTTATATATACGACCAGCTACCCCGCAGTCTCTCATCCCCATATATCAGGGGCGTGGAGACTGCGGGGTGGCTGCTCATGAGCGTTAGCCGAGGAGAATTAGCTACTTTTGCAAGGAATTAACGATGCGCCGACAGCCCATGCACGACCTCAATCAGATCAAAGCCCCGTGGCAGCCCTCGTGGATGACTTCCACAGCCAGTTCACTTCGATCCTCGCGACCAAGTCCGAATGGCTGAAAGAAGCCATCGAGCACCCTCAGTGCCTCCACAGGGAAAGCAGGTACGCCCCTATCCTCACAGCCCTCATCGCTGGGCTGCTGCGTGGTGACGTGCCCCCACAGCGGAGCATTGATGCGGCCGCTGCTGGAGCTGATCCATACGGCGACGCTCATCCATGACGACGTCATCGACGAGGCGAAGACCCGTCGTGGCCGCCCCACCCTCGGGGTACTCTTCGACAACCGCGTGGCGGTGCTGATGGGAGACTTCATCCTCTCCTCCGCCCTCGTGGGAGCTATCGCTCTGGCGGACCTACGTATCATGGGTATCGTCTCGGCCATCGGGCGCGAGCTCACCGAAGGGGAGATCCGCCAGTTCGAGACCGCCGAGGGCGTCATCCTCGACGAAGCTACCTACTACGATATCATCTTCCAGAAGACCGCCGTACTCTTCCGCTCCTGTGCCGAGGTCGCGGCGATCACCGTCGAGGCCAGCGCCGCAGACTATGACCGTGCTGCCCGCATCGGAGCCGCACTGGGGATGGCCTTCCAGATCCGTGATGATATCTTCGACTCACCACCGCTCTGACGTAGGCAAGCCCACGGGCAACGATATCCGTGAGGGTAGATCACCTCCCCTACTCCACGTCCTCACCGAGCTTCAGAAGGAGGGTAAGGCAGCCCCCACCTTCAGCTCCCTCGAGGAGAAGCCCATCGCCGAGGAGAGCATCGAGCGCCTCACTACCCTCGCCCACGAAGGTGGTGGCATGGACTACGCTTGGCAGCGCTCTATCATTACATAGACGAGGCGAAGACGCTCCTCCTATCCTTCCCCGAGAGCGTGTACCGCTCCTCCCTCATCGACCTCGCCGACTACATCGCCGAGCGCACCATCTAACCCCTTCTTCACGACATATCCTATTAGACAATGAGTACTAAGTCCGCCAACCGCACCATCTCCGTCTCGATCTACGCCCTCGTCTGGATCGTACTGATCATCCTGCAGACCCTCGTAACGACCGTGCAGGGGACACCCGAGATGTCGGTCTTCACCAATCCTCGACTCTACTACTCGACGTGGCTCACGGACCTCTATCTGGTCGTGATCTTCTACCTCAACTACTTCCTCCTCGCACCACGCCTGATGCGTCGCCGCCTCTTCCAGCCCCTATCTGTGGATGACGCTGGCGGCTGCACTCATCGGCTTCATCATCCCCATCCTCTGCTATAGCCTCTGGGATCTCACGATGCCTGGCGTAGCCGAAGGCACGGTACCCGTCTCCTCCCTCGGCGTCATCGGCGTCGTAGCTGCGATGGCTATCGGCCTCTCCGTCCGTGGGCTCTACGAATGGGACAACCTCGGACAGGAAGTCCGCGCCCTCAAGGAAGAGAAGACCAAGTGGGATGCCGAGCGCGACGAACTGCAGCGTGAGCTCACAATCCCTCAAGGCCAGCGTCGCTACCGCTGAGTCCAGAGAGGCACTCCCCTCTGGCGAGGAGACCACCGACACCCTCTAAAGCATGAAGAGACGCAGACGCTCCACACTCCGCGGGCATCAGCCCCCCAAGGGGAAGCGCCGCTGGCGTATCGCCCTCATCGTCCTCGCCGTCCTGCTCGTCGGGACAGGGATTCTCTTTAAGCTCCGCTGGCGTGCCTGGTTCGGCAATGTGCCCGAAGAAGCCTACACGACCGAGCAGGCTGTGAGCCGCGTCACGCTGACGCCTGGCGAAGACTTCGCTTCACAGCGCACGATCACTTGGCTCTCGGGAGAGACCGTCCAGCCCGCTGAGCTTCTCCTACGCGCCATCAATGAGAAGGGCGATACCCTCCGCCCCTGTCTCCTTCGTCCCCCACGAGCGAGGTCATCGCCTCCCGCTCGGAGCCGTGGTTGCTATTACCAAGTTCATCTCGACAGCCTCATCTCAGGGCGCAGCTACCTCTATACGATCCGCGTGCAGGGTGCTGACCCCGTCTCGGGACGCTTCGCTATGCCCAGCGAAGACCGTGCGACGCACTTCGTCTATATGGGCGATGTGCAGGATCCCCTGGTATCGCAGAGAGCAAGCGCTACTCGACTACCTCCGCCACGCAGCTGATTCTATCGACTTCTTCGCCTTCGCAGGGTGACCAGATCGAGGCCTACGGACGCCTACTGGAGAGCATGGTACACCAGCATCGGCAGCCTCACGCGCAGCATCCCCATCATCGCAGCACCAGGCAACCACGAGTACCTGAAGAAGGGCTTCGGCGCGAACTCGACCCCCGCTGGGTACGTCAGTTCGGCTACCCCACCAACGGGCCGAAGGACTTCCTCGGGACGAAGCTTACTTCATCGACATGCCGCTCCTGCGCTTCATCGTCATGGACACCACGGACATCATGGGTCTGGGTGCTATCAATCAGCATAAGGAATGGCTACGCTCTGCCCTCAAGGGCTCGCACCAGCCTTGGCAGATCGTCCTCTTCCACCACGCCGTAGACTGCGTGCGTGACGGGCGAAAGAATCTGGTGATGCACTACGTCTTCGGCGACGAACTCATCGAGGGAGGTGCCGACCTCGTCCTGCAGTGGCCATGACCATGGCTATGCTCGCAGCACGACGCGCAGCGAGAAAGGCGACACCATCGCCCCTGCCTTCGTCATTAGCTCCGCCTCGCCTAAGGTCTACCGCAATGGCTTCGACGCCGTGCATGACCGCTTAGGCTCTGGCCTCAAGCTCTACCAGCGCATCAGCGTCGACTCCGCCACTATCTCCTACGCCTCCTACCGCTTCCCTGAGCCCGTCAAGGGACATCCCGACAGCATCACCCCTGAGACGAAGCGTCTCTATGACTCCATCGTCATCGACAAGGGCACGGTCGGACAGCCCCGCGTGAGGGACTTCGCTCGCACGCTGCCCGAGCGCTTCGAGTTCGACTCCTTCGGCACCGACAGCAAGGGGCGTAAGAAAGCCGCTCAATATGCCAAGGAGGTGCGTGACCGCAAGGCCGCCCACGCCTCGCAGCACAGTAGCTCTAAGTACTATCCATCTCCGATCGCACGCATAATACATCAACACTATGGACAGTCAGAAAGTAGACCCTTCCCTTGCCGCTAACTAGAAGTTCTTTAGCCCCATCGCAGATCCTCACCATCAAGGACCGTCTGCTCGCCCTCGATGATGACAAGTTCAGCCTGATCAACGCCTTGACCACAAGGATCCCACGATGATGATCATCGTATCGATCTTCGCAGGCTCACTCGGCATCGACCGCTTTCATGCTCGGCGACACGGGCTACGGCGTGCTCAAGCTCCTCACGTGCGGTGGCTGCGGCATCCTGACGATCATCGACTGGTTCAACATTCAGGATCTGACTCGCAACCAGAACTACACCAAGCTCCTGCAGGTCATCAGCTAAGCTCCCCGTCGGGTAGCGCCCCTTCTCTCGGGGATGAATCACACCCCTCCCCTACACAGCCCCATCGCTCCCCTCAGCAGTGCCGATATCCACTCATCGCGCTTCTGTCCTCGCGGGTAGCTGGGGGCTGTATGCTTCTGATCCAGCGACCTACCCCTTCCTCGCTGCATCATCCTCGCCGCCACGGGCTATCGCTGCCCAGGGTGCGTGACTCCAGCGCGCAGCTCACGCCCTCCATGGGCACCTCACCGAAGCCTTCAGCTACAACCGCGCACTCCTCTTCACCATCCCCCTTCTCCCATTCTACGGCTACGCGGAGTTCTTCCCCAGCGAGCCCCCGCCTCAGGGCGCATCCTCCAGCATCCGCTGACCCTCGGCCTCCTCGTCGTCGCTGTCATCGGCTGGTGGATCGCACGTAACCTCTTCGGCTGGTAGCCCTAACGCAGCCACCAGCACCGAGTCATATAAGCGGGTGGTACGAACCTATATTGGTTGGCGGGCTGACCTATATAGGTCGTCATCGCGACCCATATAGCTTTGTCGTCGGAGCAACATAGGTCAGCCCTGCTGACCTATATTGGTTCACACTGCCCTGCCTGCAGAGTCTACCACCACACCCATAAGGGCTCCTTCGGCAAAGTCTGCCATAGGTATCCGAGACGGGAGCTGAAAGCGTGGCAGTTTGCAGTATACAGATATTATTATACCTTTGCGGAGCTTTCCAATTCAGTAGAAGCCTTTAAGCAGGCTGATAAGGAGAGGTGCTCGAGGGTTGAAGAGGCACGCCTGGAAAGTGTGTAAACGCCAAAAGCGTTTCGCGGGTTCGAATCCCGCCCTCTCCGCAAAGAGGGCTTCAAAGTGACTGCAAAATGGTCGTCAGAGAAGCCTTTCAAAATAAGAGGAAAATCGTTGTAGGACATGGTCTTACAACGATTTTTCTTGTAGCGGTCTATAGACCTGACGGCTTACCCCTAGGGTCTAATAGTCATCAATCGGTCACTGTTACAGAAACTGCTACACAAAATCAGGCGTAGCAATTAGTGTAGCAGTGACGGCTAAATGAAGGGCTAATTGAAGGCAGCAACATACTCTCATTCAATGTGTAAGCAGTAACTTTGTAGCACGTGCTACACTAAACGAATGATGCATTATGAGACAATCGTTCAAGGGTGTCCTTCTACCCACGCTCAAACTACGAGAATAAAGAAGGCAAGTCGCCCGTCATGCTACGCATCTTCCTCGGAGGAGCAATGAGCAATCTTGGCTCCACGAAGATCTTCGTAGACAAGGCACAGTGGAACAACAGAACCAGCTGGCAGAAGGGACGCTCCTCAGAAGCCCTCGCTGTCAATGCTAGTCTGGATGCCATCTCAGCCAACCTCCACCCTCTACCACAAGTACCAAGACGACCAAACGATCTCGCTCGACAAGCTCCGCTCCGCCTACCTCGGACAAATCCAGGAGTTCAGCACCTTTCTCCCTGTCTTTGACAAGTTCATCGATGACATCCGTCAGCGCGTGGGGCACACCATCAGCAAGGAGAGCTTGCAGAAGTACAGCGTCTTGCGTAAGCACTTCTTCGAGTTTCTAGTACACAGGTATAAGCGTAAGGACATCGGACTGATGGAGTTCACACCTGCCATCATCCAGGACTTCGAGTTGTACCTCACGACAGTGGCCTCATGTGCCTACAATACCGCTGTCAAGAAGATGAAGACCTTGAAGACCGTCACTATCTATGCCCTCAAGCGGGGCTATCTCTCCAAGATCCCTTTTTCGCGATCACCACTTCCACCTCACCCCTGTAGACAGAGGCTTCTCACCGATGAGGAGATCCTGAAGATAGCCAACAAGGAGCTGACCATCCCTCGCCTTGAGCTCGTCCGTGACCTCTTTCTCTTCTCCTGCTTCACGGGGACTTGCCTATATCGATGTCGCAAACCTCAGAAGAGAACACCTCGTTACTATGAATGGAAAGACATGGATCATGACGCAGAGAAAGAAGACAAAAGTAGAGAGTAACATCCTCCTCCTGGACATCCCCAAGGCCATCATCGAGAAGTATAGCCTCGAGTACGACTTCCAAGGACGGGAAGCTTTTCCCCATCCTCTCCAACCAGAAGATGAATGCCTACCTCAAGGAGATCGCTGACGTGTGTGGCTTACAAAAGCGGCTCACCTTCCATCTGGCCCGTCATACCTTTGCGACGATGTCGCTCAGCAAAGGCGTACCGATGGAGAGCGTCTCCAAGATGCTAGGGCATACCAACATCAAGACCACGCAGATCTATGCCCGTATCACCAGCAAGAAGATCGAGCACGATATGGAGCAGCTAGCGGGTAAGCTTGATAAGTTCAACGAAGCCATGGGCCTCTAAGCCTATGCTCTCCCCTTAACACAAGCCCCATTATGAACTCAGACTAAGAAAGAGCTTTTACCTGACTCCGAGCTGGAAGGCTACCTCAGAGACCATCATCCTGGAGCTAGTGGCCAACAGCGCCTTCATCGGAGCTCGTACAGACCTAGCCCTTTCCTCCTACTGCGATAGCGTAGCCCAGGGCTTCTCGCACCTCGAAGCGGAGGCAATGGCTAGCGAGGTCCTCTACCAGGGACTCCACTTCTCCAAGTATGACACTCTCGTCTCCATCCTATGGGAGGAGTTCTCCGAAGAGCCTGATCCCCTTCCCCATAGGCTCGCCCCATCCTCCCTGGGCAACAAGTCCATCCAAGCGTCTTCCAAAGTACGAGCTCCATGACGACTTCTGACGGCAGTCCTGAGTACGAGCCACTCTACACCGAGCTGACAGGGGTACCATCGTCCTACTCATCGAGGAGAACCACCTGCCCACTCGACAAGGATGAAGCGTAATGCTCATGATAAGATCATCCACGACACGCGAGTATCAAGAGCCAGATATACGCCCGCTTCACACGCCAGAGGCAAGCGCCCTTGCTCTTTGTGTCGTCGGAGCATCTTGTCCCTGCTTTTGAAATCTCTAGAATGTCCCCAGATATGAATACTCAGCAATGAATCACGATCCGCACAGCCCCGTCTTCATCAGGGGTAAGGCTCTCCGACAAGCAGACGAAGGAGCAAGCTCCTCCTCTCGCTCCATCGACCGGCGACGTATCATCGAGCTGGCACTTCTCCTGGCACTATTGTGGCTGCCCTCACCTCGTCTCAGAGTCGTTACACCACAGGTCGTGACAGATCATGAGCGTTATCGTGGGCTTCCTCCTGCTACGCTTCGTAGTACGAACAGTCCCACAGGTTACCTTCACCATCCTCGGCTTCTCTTCTGGCTAGCCATCTTCCTGGCGATCCTGATCTGCATCCTTTAGCAAGGATACTCTCATACTTCAGACGGGTGGCTAGCCTCTAGGAGCCAGCCACCTTTTTACGTTTGACTTATAGGCTTTCTGCACTTCGCTTCTTCATCCAGCCGTTCCACTTGATGCGTAAGCGACGGATGCTGCTTTTCCCTCGCAAAGGTAGGACGGGGCTAGGGCTACCCTAGGTCGGTGCTCGTGGTTGGCAGGAAAAATCTCCACGCTTACGCCCTCAGGGCTCCAGGTCGCATTTTCACTCAAACCTCAGGTCCGCCATCGCCCTGCCACTCTGTCTTGCTCGAAAAAGGAATCAGCATACCCGATCGTTGGACGCATAAAAATGTCACTATGGATAAGCAGAACGTAAATACCAGATCTCTGATGAAAAGAAAAGGAGATAGCTCCTCCTCCCATTACCGCACAAGTCTCGGGGACTAGGGCGTGTGAGCGTGCCGTGGCGACTAGTTCATGAAGTGGGAGGTAAACCCTTGGAAACCCTCTGTACCTGTGAAGCTCACCTCCTGTGTGAAGCTCAATCGTGGCGGACAATGAGCCAGGAGGAAAAAGATTGGCTATGCGAAGCCGTGAACAGCAACAGCTACTTCCGCACCGCCGTCCCCGTGATGGGCTACCGCTTTGACTTCTTCGATGTGCTGAAAAAGTACTTGGTCAAGCAATACGGACAATGGGCAGAATACTATGCCCTGACCGAACGAGCCTCACGTAAGCCTCTACGGATCGTATCAACCAGATCTAGAAACCTAAATACTAAGGGACAATGAGCGGAACAGAACAATTCACTCGCACCATAGCTGAGTACCTCTCAACCCACGAGCAGCTACAGACCCTCTGTTTGTTCCCTAACTCTAGGGCAAAGCCTCACAAGAACATCGAGGACCGTATCACCTACATCTTAAAGCAGGTACAACAGAGTGCTTGCAACGGCTTTGAGGACGATGAGATCTACTCCATGGCGCTACACTACTATGATGAGGACGATCTAGAAGTGGGTAGCCCTGTCGCCTGCCATGTGGTGGTCAATCACACCATAGTCCTCACCGAGGAAGAGGAAAGCCGAAGCACGCAAGCAGGCAGACAGCTATCAAGCCCAGGAGCTACGCAGGTTGCAAGAGCCGAAGCGAGTAAAACTCAAAGACAAGCACCGACAGCGAGCAAGTACCCGAACCTTCTCTATTTGATATGTAGCCTATGAAACCAAGAAACAAGTTTGAGCAAGCCGTCCTCGCTCAAAGCAAGCATCTCCGCCCACTAACGAAGGCACAGACGCAGTGGGCATTCCGTGAGTGATTGACCACTTTTGCCTACCGCCTACCCAAGGCAACACTACTCGTATGGATTGTGGGCATTCGTGGCAATGATTGAGCTCACTGAGCGTTGCACCTGCCCTCAGTGTGGGGTAGACTTAGAGGTCACAACGACAGGGGCGAGTAGTTAAAGCAACGGGCAGTATTTCACAGTGCTGACCACTTGGAGTGGTATCAAGTCTTTGCGTATGTTCTTGCTTATTGCGGGTATGGGAGTAGGCTACCAAGCCAGCCCTCCATCATGGAGATTGGTCAGTATTGGTGGGATGAGCGTGGCAGGCAGTCTATTGTCGCCGTACAGCGAACGATGGGGCATTATATAGATAGCTTTGCCTACTATTCGCCTATGGCTATTCGTCGGGACAACGAAGCCTACCGCTTCGTCGCCTCGTTGCCCTCTATGCCCCAAGGTTAAGCCAAGCGATACCCAAAGAGGAATGGCTTGAAGGTCAGTGCATGGCATCGCTCCCACGAGCCTCTATCCCAGCCCCTCCTCACAGACTGCCGAGCCGAGACCCTGATGAAAGCTGGACGTACCGAGATCTACGCTACTCTCAGCCGAGCAAGAACGATAGATGAGTATTGGCCAGCCTACAAAAATCACACTTCGCAGGGGCTACGACATCACGGACATCGCCCTTTGGTGCGACTATGTGGATATGCTCCGTAGATTAGGTAAGGACATGCACAACGCTCACTACGTTTGCCCCGAGGATCTACAGCAAGCCCACGACGAGGTACACCGAAAGTTAGTGAGCCCGGCAAGAGCGAGAACAAGAAGAGCACAAACGACAGAAGGCACAGGAGGATGAAGCACGATTCCAAAAACTCAAAGTCCCCATTCTTTGGTATCACCTTCACTGATGGTACCATCCAAACTGAGTGCTGGAGCGTGCAGAGTATATAGAGGAAGGACAAGCTCTACACCATTGCGTATTCACCAATGAGTATCACTCAAGGGATAAGAGCCTATTCTATCGGCTCGCATTGAAGGCAAGCGGATGGAGACCATTGAGGTATCGCTTGAAACGATGAGGTGCTCAATGCCGTGGCTTGCAGAACAAGAGACACCGAGTACCACTGAGCGCATCATCGAACTCGTACATCAGAACATAAAACAGATACAAAGTCGTGTAGCTCAAATACTAGACCAAGAATGATAGCCTCGGAGGCGTCACATTTGAGCTTTTGCCTTTGAGGGGAGCAGGCGACCCAAAGAAAAGAAGCAAAAGAAAGTCGCAAGGGAGGAGAAATAACCCTATAGAAATTTCTTAGAGACAGTAGAGGAGGAGGACAGCTACCAAGCCCTTTACAGAATGCTCCTACATCCCTTCAGGCTCAGTCCGAGAGAAGACTGGTTTGTGAAAATAGGGCATCTGTCCAGTGGGACAGATGCTCATTTTGGGAGACTTATAGTATGGGAGCTTAGTCAGCCTTCTTGTGATTGAATGAAAATGTCAGTTGTTGCACCTCGCCGAAGTTGTCCTCGTGTACACGTCAATCGTCTGTCGGTCTGCTGACTGCGAAGTGTAGTACAGACGAAACCCTCTCGCACTAGGGATAGCGGTCATTAGGCTTGAGTGCAGGTCCTTTATCCAACCTCAGTATCCCTCTTTACCCTCGCTTTGGAAGTAGCGAAGGGTACAGCGGCTCCAGCAAAGCGACCAGCTCGCTTGAGGGGAGCATCGTATCTCAGCCGTTTCTGCCCTCTACGGAGGTCCTTCTGGACGGGCATCGTCTCCAGCGTGAAGTCATAAGCCTGCTGTACTCCAGCTCGCAGGTCACAAGCAGGGAAACAAAGACTCGCCACGGTAGAGCAGCCCCATAGCCCAGAGCGCATTCACAAGTCTCTTTTTCATTGTTCGTCTTCAGTTTATAGGTTCAAGCGCAGTCCCAAGGCAAGGGCAGGGACGAAAGCGATGTAGATCAGAGCCCCGAGGAGCAGCCCGCCCCTGAGCCTTTGAGGACGAGGAGAAGCCTGTCCGAGAGGAAGCACTCTACTGAGCTATGCACCGCCCCACCATAGACGAGGACGAGAGCGGTCAGAAGCGTTGCCCCATCGGGTAGCAAGGACTTCTCTTCATTGAGTCCTTCAGCCCCTCGAGGCAGAGACCCTGAGGTAGGTAAAGATGTTCTACCCTCTATCTGGAGAAGGGTGCATATAGCCCACTTGCAGGAGCACATCACGCATCGGCACGTCATAGTCACGATACGCTAGTCGCTGCACTCGTATTCCGCCAAGAAGAAGGCATAGCTAGCTCGCTTGAGGTACTTCGTAAGCGACACACCAGCACCCCAGTGCTTTTACTAAACACCTTCTCTCCTTGATAAGTGGCACAGACGCGATGACCTCAATCCCTTTGTTGCTTCGATGAGTCGCTGCGTTTGCAGAGATGAATCCACAGACAGCACAAACGAGGAGTAAACACAACTTCTTCATAGGGCTTACCACTTGAGCTGAAGGTTGTCAATCTTTTCCTGGCAAGAAGAAGGTCTTCCTCATTGAGGTAAAAGGCTAGCGTGCGTCCGCCCCCTCGTTCGTAAAGCCTTACCTCAAGCTGTTTGTCCTCGGAGAGGGTCAACTGCTCGAGCACGAAGACCGTGCGCTCGCATCCTTCCGCACGCACCCGAGTCACCTCGTGGTAGGCTCGTAGCGGCTGCAGAACCTGCTCCTGAACGGCCGTACGTCGAGCTTTCACCTTCTTATCGACGACCTTGAAGCTGATGAAGTCCACCGAGTAAGGAAGGTTCGTCTCATTGTCGATGCGGGCATGTGGTAGAGTGCCATTGTGCGCATAGAGCCCACGCAGGAGTGAAGCGGATCCCAAAACTGGCGCACCCGATGTGTTTGACCGTCCGCTGATCATTATGATGGATGGTCTTCATCATCAGTTTCACGAGGATGGGCGACTCACTCCCCAGCTCCTTAAAGTAGATGTCGGCGCGGTTGCTCGGTAGCCTACCCTGCCGTGCTTGACAAGAAAGTCGGCCATCTCGACGCTGAGCTTCTCGGCCTTCGGCATACTTCATTGAAGGCATAGAAGGAGCCATCCCTCACAGATGACACTCATATTCGTCTCCGTCTCAAAGTCACGCACGGCGGCCTTGACACGTAGGGACATTCTCCGCATCCTCCGCTTTCCCTGCGATGAGCTTGTTGCTCCCGAGGTCTACGTAGCGGATAGCAGAGGGAAAGATCAGGTGCGAGGTCTTGTCAGGTGACCTCAAGACCATAGGGCAAGACCATCACGCCCCGGAGGGGATGGTCTTACTCATCCCTTGATAGAGATCGCCCGTGGAAAGGGGACGATAGCCCATCTGAGCTCTCAGACTATCGGTCGTAGTCTGAGCAAGGGCGGTAGTCATACTCGCCCCGAAGAGCAGGGCGGAAAGAATCCATTGCTCATTGTTATAGTGTTTTTGCTGTTTACTTACTGAAACTAAAAGAGACGATAGCCGCCTTTTGAGGGTCACTTGAAGCGTGCGGAGCTTCTGAAGGAGCTGGCTCGCTCCCTGCATCACGCCACGAGCGGCCTCGGAGATGATCTGATCTTGGCCGAGCTAGCAAAGGTGAAGGAAGTACCTACCGAGCCTCCCTATGCTAGCCCCTCACCTCTTCCAGAGCAGAGACCTGCTCTGCCCCCGGATATAGATCCCCTCCTGCCCATCAAGATCATAGGCCGAGAGCTTGACGGGGATAATCCGACCACCGATCTCCATGCTCTTGACAAGGAGTTGCAGGCGATTTCCCCCGAGCTTAGCCTGAGCAATTAGCAAGCTCTGCTGTGGGATACGTAGCTCGCAGATATGAGCCGACTCTAAGAGGCGAAGGCACATAGTTCCCTCCCGTAGTGTCGTCGTGGATCCACCACCACGGGTAGGGGTGTTACGCTGAATAGAAGAGGGTTTGAGCGAGGCCGAGTGAAAGCTCAGATGACGCACCTACTCCCGTACCCTGTATGAAGGTCGAATCGGGCCATGGGCTGAGCTAGGCTAGAGACCAGGTGCTTGGGCTCTGCAAGGACCTCCATCCTGGGCTCTTGGGAGAGTGCTCTCCGTCTGGTTCTACGATGTACGCTTCTTCTGCTCGAAGAAAGGCTTTTAGCTGGGAAGCTCCTCGCCCTTGGGGGAGGTACTCTGAGGCCATCTGATAGCTTCGCTCCATCAGGCGGAGCTGCTTTTTCCTCCTCATCATCCGCTTCGCCTCTTTCTTACGCAGAGCTTCACGGAGGTCTTCTCGGCCTGCAAAGCCTCACGCTCTTCTGCATTAGGATCCGGGGACATAGAAGGAGCCTCAAGAGGCGCTTATTCTCCTCGTAGCGCTGGAGCGAGCCCTCAATCTCGTTGAGGAAGCCTGCCTGCCCTTGTGCCTCGAGGGAGGTGGCTCGGCAAAGTAACTCGAGAGGCGCCCAATCTCAGCTTGCAGTCTCGCTCTCCGAAGCCGACTTTGTCGCTGAGCTCATAGCTCTTGAGCTTGTTATCGGTGAGCTGGCGCACTGTTGCCCTCAGGGATATCCTTATTGAGACCCTCTTGCTCTGCGGCTTTATCCTTGTCTGAGGGGGCAAAGATGAACCACAGGGAGAGGGCGCAGAGCAGCCCCTAGCTCTCCGAAAGACGAGCGCCTTACGGAGCTGTTCTTGCTGTTTCTTTATCCATAGTGTGCTATCGTTTTTGATGAGTGATTCTCGAGAGTTCACGCCCTGAGGCTATCCAGCTGAGACGGGCGGAGAGGGACATCCAGATGCTGGCATACTTAGGGAATAGGTAGCTGCTGTGCCTGCCTTCGAGGGAAGAAGCACCTGGGACCAGCATCATAAGGGAGCAGGCTAGGTAGAGCACACTGATACCGTAGACCACATATCGACGAGCCCTAGGACTAAGCCGATCACAGTAAGCCCGAAGCCAGTAGTGCACCCCGAGATAGTAGCGATAGAGGGAAAAGCGAGTAGACATAGCCTTAGCGTTTATAGCTCCGCAGATCTTGGTTCTCACGTACAAGGAAGTGCTCCATCAGAAGCCCTGAGGGTTATCATCCGAGCGGACAGAATTCTGCAGCGTGCAGCTCGTCACCAGGCTTCGCTCGGTGACATTACTCTGTCTTAAGATGAACTGCCTGGCGTAGGTCGTCACCTCATAAGGATAGCTCGCAAAGTTGCAGCGAATCGAGTCGATCACAATACGCTGATTGACATTGCCCGAGATCGCCCTGTTGTAGTAACCCTGCTCCGCCAGGTCCTTGTAGTAATCGAAGGCTGACTTATCACAGAGGGCAAAGGCACGAGACATATTCTCCTCGATCGCATCCTTATCGGGGGCGATACTGAAGAAGAGCTCATGAAAGCGACGGACATGTCTCTGGCCTCCACAGGGCGATTACGTGAGGCATCTTGGCTAAGTGCCAGCATCAGGCTCTTGCCCTGATCTAAGACATAGATCTTCTCCGCTGCCTTCGGCAAAAGCGGTAGGAGCTATAGAGGCATAGCCACAGACTCCAGCTGAGAGCAAGGCAAAGAGGAGGATGTAGAGACGGATCTGACGGAATGCCGTCTCGATATTCTTTAATGATTGAAATTCCATAGTGTATACTTCTCTCTGGTGTTACTAGCCTTTGATTAAAGCGCCCTTGATGCGGCCACCAAGGTTGCCTATGCTAGCACCTGCTCCTGCAGCCGCGGCCTTACCTCCAGCATAAGCCCCCTGCATCCCGCGCTGAGCCACCTGATTGACATTGCGCCCATAGGAGCTGATACCGCCTCCGGCTTCAATAATCCACCCAGCAACCGTAGGTACACAGAAGTAGCCCACAATGCCAATGAGGAAGAACACGATGTAATACCACGAGCCTGAGTCAGGCAGGTAGTTGGGATCGCTCAGGGCGAGATGTCCTTCTGGATCATCAAGACCTGGATCTTCGTAAGCAGAGCCGTAAGGATGGAGCTGACGGGTAGCCAGAGATAAACCGAGATGTAGCGAGAGAACCACGCCGTCAAAGAGCCCGACAAGCCATCCCACACGGCAATACCGAAAACGACTGGACCCTAGGATCGAGAGGACGATCAAGATGAAGGTGCGTAGCGTATCAATGATCAAGCCGGCGGCATGAAAGAGTAGCTCCATCAGATCATGAATCAGGTTCATAAACCACTGCTTGTCTGATACGCTGCGCGCTCAGCATACATCCCCGCGATAGTGATGGCATCCTCGGCCCGATAATTCCCATCTCCTCGATCTTCTGATCGAACTTCTCATTGGAGACCAGGTAGGCAGTCTCGGGATTACGGAGATAGGCCTCTTCCTTGAGTTTATCTCGCTTGGCCGTAAGCTCGGCAAGCTGCCCTCCTGCTTATGGACCATGGACTTCCGTCCCTGCACGATGGGAGACAGGACGGTATTCATCGTCCCAAGGACCACCGTCGGGAAGAACATGATACAGAAGCCCAGGACAAAGGGACGAAGAAGCGGATAGACATCCACAGGCTCAGCTCGCGCTAGCGAAGACCATACCCGAAGAGCCACATAGAAGAGAGCTCCCAGTCCGGCAATGCCTTTGGCCATCCCCGTCATCTCCCCAGCCAGGGGCAGCATCTCCTGATAGGTCGAGCGAAGCAGCTCGTGCAAACTTGTAAAGTCCATAAGCCCTCCCTACCAGTAGCGACTTACATCACTGCCATACAGACTGCGAACAGCTGAGAGATCCCCCTTAGCTCGAGCACGCACATAGCTGACCGAGATGTTCTTCTGCGTGTAGTACGACACGAGCGAGCGGTACTCTCGGAGGGTCGTATAGATGCGATCGATCATCTGCATACGTTCACTGTCGTTCATCGAGAAGACATTGCTCCCTGCGACAGACTTGAGTTCCTTGAGGCTCTCGCCACTTTGCTCCAGAAGCTTGTGTAGCCGGAGGCAATGGCAGCCAGCTCAGAGGGCCCTGAAGTTCTTATCCGCAGCATCCGCTTGTAGGACTTGACATAGATCTCTGAGATCTCGCCCACCATCAAGACGCACTCCTTGACCTTATAGGCATCCCCGATCAGATTATTGACCTTCTTCAAGGCATCGTAGTACTTCTTTGTGTCATTGTAGAGCTTCTCAATCTCTTTGAAGCCCGCCAGCGTGTTCTTGACGGTCTTGCCCGCCGTGGCAATCTCTTTGACTGTATTGGCAATATTGCCAGCAAAGTTCATGGGATCACTCACCACCCACTGAGCATGGGCTCGTAGCGTGAAAAGTGCTCCATCCGAAGAGAGCCATAATAAGGTACTTCTTCATTGTCTCTGTTGTTTTAGCTGCTTATTTCTTCTTCCGCTTTTTCTTGAGCAAGGAGGCGTATCGCCCTCCATATCGCCCCCAAGACGCTCGGCCTGCTGGAGCACCTCCAGCTTCTCGGTCTCCTCAGTCGTATAGGGTGAGGTACCTCGAGGGAAACCTCCGTGGCATAGACTGCTGACTGCATCCTGCCTGAGACCAATCCAGACCTCCTTGTAGAGGCGCTGAGAGTCATTACTCTGATTGATGGAGAGGATTTGACTCTTCCTGTCCGATAAGCCAAGCATCGCCTGTATGCCATCGAACTTGGTCATGTACTTACGCTGATCCAAGAGGATCTTTACAGTCCGAGTTGTTGATGATGCTCTCCTTGACGATTGGCGACTGGATGATGTCATCCACCTCCTGCGTCACGACAATAGCCTCGCCAAAGAACTTTCTGCACCGTCTTATAGAGGTACTGATATAGTCCGCCATATTGGCTGAAGCAACGCCTTCCACGCCTCCTCGATGAGGATCATCTTGCGAATCCCCTTCAAGCGACGCATCTTATTGATGAAGGCTTCCATAATGATGATGGTCACCACAGGGAAGAGATCTTTGTTGTCCTTCACCTGGTCAATCTCAAAGACGATGAAGCGCTTAGACAGGAGATCGATATTCTTATCCGAGTTCAGCAGGAAGTCATAGCGCCCTCCTCGGTAGTACTGCTTAGCCGTTGTAAGCAGGTTATTGATATTGAAGTCGGAGAGCGTGACCTGGATCTCCCGCTGCTTCATATCCTCTCGATATACATCTCTCAAGTACTCATAGAAGGTGTTGAAGCAGGGCACAACACGATGATCAGCCTTCAGAAGCTCGATATAGGCATTGACCGCCGAGCCTAATTCACCTGCCTCCGTCTTAGTAATCCGCTCCTCAGAAGACTTCCAGAGGGTAAGTAGTAGCGTACAGATACTCTCGCGCTTTCACATCGAAGACATAGTCATCGGTGTAGAATGGATTGAAAGAGATGGGGTCGCTCATCCGAGTAAGTGAAGTACACCCATCATCCCCCTTAGTCTTGCGGTGTATGAGTTCGCATAAGCCTTGGTACGAGTTACCCTGTATCGACGAGCAAGACGTGGGCGCCCTGCTCGTAGTACTGCCGCACCATGTGATTCGTAAAAAGCTCTTGCCACTACCCTGAGGGACCAAGGATGAATTTGTTGCGGTTGGTGATGATGCCCTTTCTTCATCGGCAGATCAGAGATATCTAGATGAATTGGCTTCCCGACAGACGGTCAGCCATCTTGATGCCAAAAAGGAGAGAGCGAATCCTTATAGTTCGTCTCAGCCGTGAAGAAGCAGAGAGCCGGCCTCGATGAAGGTATAGAAACCTCCTCCGAGGGGAAGTCTGCAGCATTCCTGGAATGCCTGCCCAGTAGAGCGTCGCCGTATCGATGGTATTGTGCCGTGGGCGTACACTCCATCAGGGCCAAAGCTGAGCCGACATCGTTCTTGATCTGGCGGAGCTGATCAGCCTCACTGCTCCAGGCTAGCACATTGAAGTGGGCACGAATAGAGGTCAAGCCTCCCGAGATGGGCCATATTGAGGTACTCCTGTATCCACCCTCGTTGATCTGGTTGCTTCGACTATAGCGTGCCAAAGAGTGCATGTTCCTCGCCTGCTTCTCAAAAGCGCCCAAGGTCGCATCACTATCCTCGATGAAGAGGTACTGATTGTAGATATGGTTGCAGGAAAGGAGCAAGCCCACTGGCGAGGCAAAGCTCAGACGGCAGTCGCTGCGATCTGTGGATAACCGCTCATAGCGTCCATCGGTACTGACCGCGTCGGAAGATCCTCCGTATCGCTAAGCGTATGCAAGCAAAGCCGATGATCCCCGATGCGGACAAGGTCCGCTCCGAGCTGAATATCTTCAAGCGAAGCATGCCCCTCTTCCGAGAGGCTGAAGTAGCGATCTAAACAGCCCAGGTCTGTCTGCCGTTCCCCACAAGTTCATCTTCCGTCATCCGCTCCAGACGAAGGAGCAGCGTGTCATTGATGATGCGCTCAAACTGGTCGACCGCCTCCATGAACTTGATGACGGCATCTTTATCTTCGATCTCCTTCGGGACAAGACGCCCTCGGCAGAGCACAGAGAAGTTACTCTGCTGAGCCATACGCTTTTCCTATTGCTCTTCGTTAGGGAAGAGATAGACCGAGTGCTTGAGATAAGGGACGCTCATTGAAGTGGCGTCCGAGGAGCGTGCAGAAGCTAAGCTCTCCTCTGAGAGCTTGCCCCTGATACTCCTCGCTGATGAACCAGTCTTGCTTATGTACGAATGCTGAAGTTAGGAAGCACCTTGATCGCCTTTATGCCATGCCGAGTGCATCGCTTCATACTCCGCCGAGGTCACGGTGAAGAGCTCGGGTAGCTCCACACGAAAGGCTACCGTGATATCGGCATCCTTACTGATCACAGCCTTGCTCAATAGCAAGCAGAGGAACTTGGCCTCCAAGCTACAGGTCTTGCTCTTGTGTCTCATCTTCTGGATGATTTGAGCCGGTGGAATAAGTGTAGACGCTACGGCGATGAGCTAGGTAACGGGGATGAGAGCGTAGTGCCCCTCGCTTCATCAGTCCATGCTCGCCATACTTGCGGTTCATAGCGAAGGTTTGCCACACCAGAAGTGAGGCACCCAATACGCCTATGCCGAGGCAGAGCAGCTGACTGACGCCAAGGAGGTAGAGCACGACCACCACGATGAAGGTCGCCAGCAAGCCTCCTGCAAAGAAGAAGAGGTACTGCGCTTTCAGCCCCTTAAACTCCACCGTGCGTCCTACGCCTTTATTGATTTCCCAGCTGGCCACTGCCTACAAGAAGAAGGAACGCAGGATCGTAGCCGCCACGATGAGGAAGATACAGGCACCAAACCAAGAGGCCGCCGTCTTACTTGTATCCGGGTCACCTGAGGAGAACTTGTTGTAGACCTTGATGCCCCTGATGAGCCCTACCACAGCTCCGATGGCATAGATCAGCTTTCGTACCAGGATCAAAGTAGCTCGTCACCATCTTCGTGGCTTCGTTGATACCTGCCATACCATTGCCTTTGGGCATCCGCTACGACGGGTGCAAGGAAGAGAGCAAGTAGCAGGAAAGCAAGTTTCTTTGTGTTCATATTCTAGGATCATGAATGATTGCTATACGGGAATCACAGGTAATAGTCGAGCCCCTTGCATGTCGGCTCTGGTTTCTTGACTTGGAGGAAGCGGTGCTTCCTCTTCCGTCTCAGACTCCGCCTCATCGGATAGCCTGAAGGAGCTTCTTGTGCACAGCTTCCTGCCTCAGGAGCTCCGCTTGGTACTCAGTGCTAAGAGATCGTCCCCTGAAGACTTCTGGAGCGACGAGGAGACCGTATCGGGTGCTTCTTCATCAAGAAGATCATCCTTCTGGCTCCACTGACTTAGGCGAAGGAGGTCACGGGAAAGGACACTCGTAGACGTAAGCTCAGCACCGCTATCAGCTTTCCACTCCAGCTCCTCACGAAGGACTTCCTCCTCATCGATCACCTCCATCGTGTAGTCCACATCCAGCTCTTCATCTTCTAGACGCTCAGCTTCGACGTCCGACATCGCTACCGGTTCTTTGCCTTCCTCCTCAGCGCTTTGCTCCGCAAAAAGTAGGCGCATTCAGCTTCGATTCTTCAGCCGCAGAAGACACGGGAAAAGGAGGGATAACATGGGCAGTCAAGCCCTTACTCCTAGCAACCAGCTCGTGTGCTTCTTCCACACGCTGCTGGGGCTCTTGTCGCTGGCTTATCCTTTGGCGGGATAAGCTCTCCAGCGCTCAGTAGCTGTAGGCGATACCAAGGGTAAGCCACACGATGCCCAGCAGAGGAGCACGCAGAGTAGTATCGTCGTCATCATAAGGGATCGTCGTTTTACGCCGTTGCTTAGCACTGGCTTGGTTGAGGAGCTCGCGGTGGGCTCTGAGGTGCTCACGGATGATGTTGTCGATATAGCTCACCATAGACACACGCTCATGGAGGTCTTGCAAGACACTGCGGAGGATCTCCAGCGTCTCGGCATTCATCGTAAAGGAGGTCTTCTCACGGATACGCAAGGGAACAAAGTACTCGCACGGTATTCCTCGATCGTAGAGACCTCCTCCTAAAGGGGTCTTAAAGCTGCTACTTGCATCCGAGGACGGTGATAGCACTGTCTTCTCCGGCACACCTCGCTCCCTCATCGATGGGATCAAAGTTCGCCGTAGCTGACGAAGGACCTTGGAGCACCCCATCCTCTGCCATCTCTTGGAGCTTAGCATCCAAGCGCCGGCGCTTCTCTTCAATCGTGGCCATCAGTCGTCAGTGTGGGGAGCTGGAGGGCACTGAGAACCCATCCAGCTAGTTCATCGATGTTCGTCCCCGATCGAAGGGCTTTGTTAGGCGGGAGGTAAGTTGAGCGGAAGACCCCACGCGCCCCGTACATCGACAGCTCATGCGAGAAGCGATGTGCCATATAAATCGGGAAGGGAACGAGCGTAAGCCCCTCCTCCTGGATATGCTGCGTGTAATGTGTGACCAGCGTATTACGCACCCGACGATCCACCTTATTCCACAGAAAGCCAGATATCCTTAATCCGAGCCGTCTGCATCGAGACACCCAAGTCCTGGATGCTCTTAGCATAGCTCAGGCAGGCAACCATCGACTGGATATCAGGCTCCAAGGGCGAGAGGATATAATCCATCTCCAGCGAGAGCTCAAGAAGCTCCCTCGTCCCTGCATGACCAGGGAAGTCAAAGACAACCAACTGGTAGCCTTCCTCGGGGATACTTCGCAACGAGAGCTTCTGCTCGAGCAAGTGCCTCCTGAGGCCGTGCTTTGATGATACGGTAGGAGCGACGCTGGAGCTGATGGAAGTAAGTCTGCATATAAGCCGTCAGAGCTGGATCCTCTCCCTATCGTCCCCTTCTCTCGCTCACGGAGCTTGAAGAAGGAGTCCTGAGTCAGATCACAGTCCACGACAAAGAGCGAGATACCCTCCTCATAGTAGAGCATACTGCTGAGGATCTCGGCTAGGGTACTCTTACCCACACCGCCCTTCTGTGAGGAGAAACCGAGATATAAAGGTCGAGGTCGAGAGCTTGCATAGCAAGCAATTGAGGACTGAATTAATTACCATGACGAGCGAGACAATAGCGGGAGATCACTTAGCTATCGCAAGAACTGCATCTCGAGATGTCGAGATCGTCTCGAGGTCTCGAGAAATTAATTAATCGATATCTCGAGCGTTTCTATCGCTCGCTCTGACTGCAAAGTAAGAGCTTAATTTTCCTTCTGGGAGTCAAGGAAGAGACGGGAAAAGGCAAGGGATAAAGTGGGCAGTGCACTCATAGTAAGCCACTTACAACGAGGACGTAACTTTGCAGTAGAATAGAAACATCGTCTAACACGACTGAAGGAGACAGCCCCCAAAGGGCTGGATGCTTCATCTCAATCAACTCTTTCTCATTGGCAAGGTGTGTCTTTGTCCGACAAACTATCGTTTGTGCCGACAAAGACCCTTGCCCTCTAGAGGAGAGAATGACTCCGAAAGTCGTAATTACTACACCAAGAGCTATGAAATCGAAAGCATCTAGAACGCTGTAAACCACGATGGGATACCCTGATCTAAGCTCAGCACTAAAGACCAGAGAGAGTGATCGCCCTCTTCCATAAACTCAGGAGCCAAAAACGAAAGTCAGACTTCGTGCGTGCTCGCCTCCTTGACGAGAGCTTTTAAGGTCATCACCGTAGATAAATCCGCCGTCGAATACTACCGGAAACTCTCCCAGCTGACGGCCCAAATACACAAGATAGGCATCCTCTACAACCAAAACAGTAAAGGCTATCAACAGCTATCACTCCAGTCAAGGCAGCACAGGTAATGCTTCAACGATTAGAGCAGTACTCCCAGCAAATTATCACCCTCGAGCAGCAAGCTATCAGCCTAACCCCGAGATTACCGGAAAGCGATGATTGCCAAGATCTCGAGCTCAGCAAAATCTAGCTGGAGCCCTCGGCTACAATTTCAAAAAGGTCATTAACGGAGGAGCGAGCGTTCTCCTGACTGAGGGCTTGTATGCCAATCCCTGAAGCGTGCCTATACCATGTAGAAGTGCTTGAAGCGATATGCAGGCAGCTCATCCCCTCAGAATGTCGCACGAAGAATGTCGTCTTTCACTGCTCGCTCAATCCCACACCCAGACGAGAAGCTCATCCGATGAGGAGCTCACACGAATCGCCCAGGAGTATATGCAGGCACTCGGCTATGATCGAGCAGCCCCTACATCGTCTTTAAGCATCACGACATCGAGCGAGAGCACATCCACATCGTATCACTCCGTGTCAATAGCGCTGGAGAAGATTAACGATAGTTTGAGAACAGACGCAGCAAACAAATCACCGATCTCTTGGAGCGTAGCATGGACTCATTCCCCAGTACTCCCACCAAGGAGCAGAGGACAAATGCCCCTGCCTCCCGAGAGAACTTAACTCGGATAATATCCGAAGCGAAATCGCCCAAACTCTGCGTGGAATCTTAACGCACTACCACTTCTGCTCCTTAGGGGAATTCAAGGCCATTATAGGAGCCTACCAGCTGACTGTCGAAGAGGTCAAGAACACCTACCGAGGTAGAGAATACAATGGTCAGTCTATGCCCCTACAGACGAGGCGGGGAATAAGCTCTGCCCGCCCCTGCCCGCCTCTAAGATTGGAAGAGGCGTAGGATACACGCTCTCCAGAGCAAAAATGAGACAGTCCAAGCAAAGAATTAGCCCTTCCTCCCGAGATACGCCAGCGTGTGCTGGGCGTGATGCGCTCCTCCCCCCAGACGGAGGAAGAACTCTTAGCTAGCTTAGAGAAGAGCGGGCTACGCTGCCTCATTCGTAAAAGTGAGGGCGGACGTATCTATGGCATCACCTTCATCGATGACAACCTTGGTATAGCACTCAATGGCTCGCGCCTAGGAAAGGGATATGCCGCCAACCAGTTTGAAGCCTACTTCTCAGCTCCTGAGTCAAATCGCTTCTTAGATGAAAAGCTCTATGGCCACTTATCATCCCCCTGGGAAGCACCAAAGGACCTCGCCCAGTATTCCCTCCTCGCGGAAGGAAGTGATAACCCCATGGAGTCGGTATTAGACGAACTTATCGGAGATCTTCCTCTACAACTGGTAATGACGATTGGAAGGAAGCAAGCTGGCAGCGCAAGCTCCGTAGGCGACATCAGCTTAGGCTCAAGAGAAGAAAAAGGCTGAACAAAACCGACCTACCTACTCTAACTTCAACAAGATTATAGCTATGGCACAAGAAGACGACCTCAGAGCCCTCAGGGAAGATCATGGACTTCATGAGAGCGCTCTCCGTGATATTCCTCCTTATCAATGCGTATTGGTTCTGCTATGAAGCCTTCCTCACCTGGGGCTTCACACTCGGTATCGTGGACAAGATCCTCATGAACTTCCAGCGAACGACCAGCCTCTTCTCATCCATCCTCTGGACGAAACTCTTCTGCCTCGTCTTTCTCGCGCTATCCTGTCTCGGGACCAAGGGCATCAAAGGAGACCATTACTTGGCCAAAAGATTTGGGCAGTACTCGCTGTAGGCTTTGTTCTCTTCTTTCTCAACTGGTGGCTACTAGCTTTGCCCATTGGGAAGGTCGGTGGTGCCTCACTCTACATCTTTACCCTCTCCGTGGGCTATATCTGTCTCCTCATGGCTGGTGTGTGGATGAGTCGCCTGCTCAAGAACAACCTCATGGACGACGTCTTCAACCTCGAGAATGAGAGCTTCATGCAGGAGACACGCCTCATGGAGAACGAATACTCCGTGAACCTACCCACCGATTCTACTACAAGAAACGATGGCACAAGGGATGGATCAACATTGTCAATCCCTTCCGCGCATCCATGGTACTCGGAACCCCTGGCTCGGGGAAGTCCTTCGCTATAGTCAACAACTACATCAAACAGCAGATCGAGAAGGGATTCGCCATGTACATCTACGATTACAAGTTCCCAGACCTCTCGGAGATCGCCTACAACCATCTCTTGACGCATCTCGATGCCTATGAGGTGAAAGCCCCAGTTCTTCGTCATCAACTCGACGATCCGCGCAAGTCACATCGCTGTAATCCCATCAATCCCGCCTTTCATGACGGACATCTCCGATGCCTACGAGTCCGCTCTACACCATCATGCTCAACCTGAACCGAACATGGATACAGAAGCAGGAGACTTCTTCGTCGAGTCACCCATCATCTTGCTGGCGGCCATCATCTGGTTCCTCAAGATCTACCAGGGCGGTAAGTACTGTACCTTCCCCCACGCCATCGAGTTCCTCAACCGCCCCTACGCCCAAATCTTCCCATCCTCACCGCCTACGATGAGCTCGCCAACTACCTGTCCCCTTTTCATGGATGCCTGGGAGGGCGGGAGCACAAGACCAGCTCAAGGACAGATCGCCTCGGCAAAGATTCCACTCTCTCGTATGATCTCCCCAGCACTCTACTGGGTAATGACCGGCGATGACTTCTCCCTCGACATCAATAACCCACGTGAGCCCAAGGTTCTCGTCGTGGGCAACAACCCCGACCGACAGAACATCTACTCTGCGGCTCTTGGCTTGTATAATTCTCGCATCGTCAAGCTCATCAACAAGAAGAAGCAGCTCAAGTCCTCCGTCATCATCGACGAGCTACCAACCATCTACTTCCGCGGACTCTGACAACCTCATCGCCACAGCTCGCTCCAACAAGGGTCGCTGTATGTTTGGGATTTCAGGACTTCTCACAGCTCATCGTGACTATTGAGACAAGGAGAGCAAGGTAATTCAGAACACCGTGGGGAATGTCTTCAGCGGCCAGGTCGTGGGTGAAACAGCCAAGACCCTCTCCGAACGCTTCGGGAAGGTCCTACAGCAACGACAGTCCATGACCATCAACAGAAACGATAAATCTACCTCGATCTCCACACAGCTCGATAGCCCTGATACCGGCCAGCAAGATTAGTAACCTTACGCAGGGGATGTTCGTCGGGGCCGTATCCGACAACTTCGATGAGCGCATCGAGCAGAAGATCTTCCACGCTGAGATTGTCGTCAATGTCGCGAAGGTATCAGCCGAAGCCAAGGCTTACCAACCTATCCCCATCATCGCGGAGTTCCTTAACGAAGATGGCTCCGATAGTCTCAGCGAGACCATCGAAGCCAACCATAAGTGTGTGGAAACAGGATATCCTAAGCCTTGCCGAAAGCGAGATCGAAAGGAATCAAGAACGAACAAATCTCCAAGGGACTGATTAAGAGTCAGTCAAGGTGACAACACACTTACTCAATACTATTGTCACCTTCTACTTCTTCTCTTTCCTCAGTATGTCCTAATAGGAGGTCTGCAAAAATCTTATTCCGAAGTTCTGCACGTTGTTTCAAAACTGAGAATTGTATTACTTCCATATAAAGAGTACCATCTCATTGTCACTACCTCGTCTGGAATTTTCTTTTGACGCGAAAATAAGTAGTCTAGGTTGGGGAGGTTATAAAATCTCCATCAGCTGCCCTTACATCCTTTTTTTCTATACTTTCTCCAATCAGATAACCAGAGAAAGTTAAAAACTTAAACTCTGGCTTTGTATAGTTTCGCAAGAAGTAGGCATATTTAGCTACTTGTTGAAGGCAGTCAGCAACATTCACTTTCTAGGGTTCTTAAACTCTATAATTACGCATTTCCTCTCGTGTAGGACAACAACAGAACATCAGTTCTTAGCTCAAAGTCGCAACGGTTCGATCTTCTCCAAGGGATGAGAGGATACCATGTTCCTCTTTATCAAAGTCCTTCTTTGAAGATTTTCCGACCCCCTCAATTTAATTTCAGAAAAGTTTACCTCTCTGAAGAACCTTCAGCATATATAATCTTCTATTTATAAGCCATAACACTTTGATAGAGGGTTATCACCATGTTGCTTAAAAATGAGATTATGCAAAAGCCTCTCACGATATTTCTTTTGACTCTTGTTGGCATGTAGCATACGGTTTAGAATTATATCCATTAACTCTATAACCATCTTTCTACGTGCAACATACTGTAGAAAGAGTAACACGGTTTTTGGAGTAGCAAGTAGGAGATCACTGCTCTGTTAGAGAGGCTAAGCTGACTATCATAATCATCCGATGTAGGATCTCAATCGATATAAATTTGTTTACTCATTCTCGCATGCAGCACTCTCTTTGCCATCACTTTGCATCATACGTATGTGTCGTAAATACTCCTTCATCGATACTATCGAAAGGACAACTCTTTAGAGGACTCCTCCAGAAAGTAAATACTCCTTTTAAGTCGCTCTATATTATCTCTGAAATGGTCATTACGAACTCCTCTGATATTTCTTTATATAGATTTTCAATGACCTACTATTGACTGCATCTTGGATATCATCCAAAACCATTTTGCTCTTCGACGTACCCTTGAGACTTAGCCTTCTTTAAACTCTGTCTCATCAATAATTTCAATATTACCTGTTCATCACCACCAAGCGAATCGAAGTATTCACTCTTCAATAAGAAGATACCGCACTGTCAAGTACTGCACTGCAGGATTAATACAAGTCAGCTTTTACTTTTGTTGTCCCAGATATTTCATCCTTACTTGTTATCTTAATACTGCCTTCACAGAAAGAGATTCCGCTTTGATTTTATATGGAAGTATTTGATAGCAATACTTTTCACCCTCTACAGCTTCTATCTCGCTTCATATCATCTGGACATTCGGACACAATGGCACACTAATCGCTTATGTCCGTTCTTGTTTGGTTCTGGAATCATCGTCTGCTTCTCATTCGTACCCGATCTTTTCTCAACCCTCTCCAACGGTATATAGATTATACCGATAGAGGGCACTGGTTGCTTTGACACTACAGAGAGCAAGGAGATAATGCTTCCAGAAACAATTTCTGTACGTCATCTACGCCTATATCTATGAAGGCTTGAATGTCTATCTAGCGTTCCATAGAAAGAAACAACTGTCTTAACTTCATCTTCCTCAGAATAAGGAGGAACATCCTCGTAAACGACAGTATTCTTACATAGGAGTGGATTTGCAGCGATAAACTCTCGCACATCAAGTTTCCATCCCTCATAATACACGCTTTCAAATTTTACATACTTAGTTGAATGCACCATCTGGATGCGACCAGAACTCCTCGATTATTAAGTGCCTTAGTGTCGTCTTTGACGTTGTAAGTCATGCGATAGTTCTTGCTGTCAAATCCTACACCATTATCCTCTCTATTCGGATATAAGATAAGTCAAGTTGTTCCTCTATCAGCATGCTGTTAAAATTCAGTATAATTCTTGATATAAGGGTTAAAGTCTCGATGTGTCTTTTTGATCGCAACTTATATGGCCTCAAGGCTACTCGTAAAGGCCCCGGACAAAGGCTGAAATCTATTAGAAGACTTCTTTATACTTTGAGTATACCAGACTCATCTCAAGTCTTTTGTACTCAAAGAACTTCTTCTCATCAAACATTGTAATCATCTTATTTTTAAGAGATGACAGTAGGGGAAGACGTACCTCCACTACTTACCAGTTATCTTGTCATCTACTTACTCCCTGTCGGTATTCGCTTTCCCAAGTGGTATCTTCGTTTGTCTCCTCATGGACCTGCAAAGCTTGAATGACGAAACTCTTGCAGGGGAAGTAAGGTGGATATGATATCAAGAAGAACCTTATCCTTCTGATTAGGGTCCTGCCTCTCATCTTGAGCACCTTGAAACTTCTCAATGAGTCCGCTCGGTCCTGTGACGCCATCCAAGAACTTGACAATTTGCGCACTGAAGGTCTGCTTCCAGTGCGCGCTGTCCAGTTCTCAAAGGCTCTCGCGAGGAAGTCAAACAGTACCTTCGTGATATAGTCGAAGACTCGCACCACTGAGTAGGTCTGCAGACCGATATTATCACCGTTGAAGAGCGTCTTAGCAGAGAACGCCATCACCCGGCTGTACTCATTGACCATTGGGACGAGACCCATACGCCCAAGTTCTGAGATCTCACTCTTCTTTTGAGATCAAAGTGTACACTCTCAACCTCATTGATCCCTCCGAACTTCTTACCGGCCACAACTTGAGACATCTTTGTGGAGTAGATACGTCCAGCAAGCGCAGCAGAAGGAGCAACATAAAGATGCTCTTCTTCTCCCGCAACTTCTACCTTAGTACGACCAAGTAGCCAGTTGCAGGTCATGATCGTATTCGACTTGTAGACCTCTACCTCCTGCATGATCTCCACTGAAGAACATGTCTACTACGTCACTCAGGACTCTTCCAGGTTCGAAGTCGGTGACGAGTAGGACCTTATTATCGTGTGCAATCTTCGCCCACTTGTCGAGCACAGCATTGCGCCGAGATAGCCTGGGACAACAAGCAGTGAGTAGTTACGACGTAAGTCTAGACGGTCGAAGTTATGCTTCAGTTCGTCTGCAATATGATCAATGAAGAGCGTATTATCAAGGTCTGTAAGCTGGGACAGCTCGCATCGACAATCGTCAAGCTCTTGACTTTGCCTTCTCCGTATTCTTGAAGAAGTGTGCTACTGAGCGGCAAGAGGTTTGCGCAGTCACGCTATTTGAGTGCAGTCAAGAGGTTAGCACACAAGCGCCCTCCATCACTTGAGCAGCACTGCCTTTGGCGAAGTCACGCATCTATATCGTGCAGATTCGCCAGATCAGCAAGTCTCAGCCAGCTTGATGCGACCTGCAAGCCGCTGACGACGGCATCACGCCGCCCCTCATCCGTCAAGAAAATACTACGTCTCGCCTTACGGCCTCAGGGTTCATATTGGAGAACCCATCAACGATTTGCTCCAAGAATGCAGCTCCATAGGCCCTGAGCCGGATCAATCGGATGAACGATCGAAGTGCTCACCTGCCCTGAGTGTTAGCAGCCCTGTTCTAGTTGAGATTTTTGTGTAGCCTTATCTGCCATAGCCTTGTAGTTCTTTGAGGCTATTCCGGATCGGCCATTGGCTTGAGTCTCTTCCAAGAGCAGCTTTCCCTAGAACGTGCATCATCTCTCGCTCGTGCCTCTGCATCGTTTAAGCTCTTGAGCAGACTCATTGCTGGTCAACAGACGAGAGATTTTGAGGCACTCGCTCACGCTCAATATTGAGCCGTGAGAGGAAAGGACTATTCTCTTTAGCTTCTGGCACCAGTCGCCGAGGCCTTTTGAAGCCCGCGCTCGGGAACGTTGGCATTACCTCTCTTGCTTGGAACTGAGCTCCACTCGACGGCTGCCAGCGCCCTGGAAAACATCCTCTAGTGTCTCGAGCCCATAAACCATCCCAGGTTGAAGGCGCTTCATCCGTGAGCTCTGGTACAAGCAGCGCACGATTTCTGAGGGAATCTCCGCTATCGCTTCATTGGCGTCTTGGACTCTCACTCTACCTCCGACACCGCATCTCGTATACCGCCACAGGGCTTTAGTTGTTAGTGAGTTACATTTATAGATCTCGACCACAGACATGCAAAAAGCTACACTGAAAGCAAGAGTGTCTCCCCATGAGCTATCGTCATGCCAAAGTAGCCACTTTTTCCGGAATAGCCAAATCTTCCTAATATTTCATTGAGTGTACATTCCTGCCTCAAGCGCAACAGTAGTGATAAAGACAGCCAGCGAGCAAGAAGCTCACTGGCTGTAAGGCTCGGGAGGCCGTGGCTATTGAGGAAGCTGAAATAACTCTCCACGGCAGGCAGAGGTGGAAACCCTAGGCATAACGGCTTCAGTAAGCTGCCGCCTGAAGAGCGCCCAGCTTAGACTTCTTCTCCTCAAAACAGCTCCCCAAAGCGCTTATGTACTGGAGCAGTCAAGGTCCCAACAGGAACCAAAGACATCATGTGGGCCACCGCCATGCACTTACTCATAGGACAAAACACGTTAAGACTCAGAGGGATAACACTCCCTCTATCCTCAGGTCAGATGGACAATACTCCAACAAAAGCTGGTTGCAAAGTTTGCAAGGAGTCACATGGCTGCTCTCTTCCCAGTCTTCTCCAATCCGCTCTCAGGAAAAGATCTCGTCAATGGCCTATTTGTCTGTGAACTCTAAAGGGCATCACCCAGAGCTCCTGTAAGAGAGACTTGCAGAAAGAAATAAAATGAAGGTGCTACCATTAGCTGAAAGGGAGGGATCATCATCGTAATATACTTTCTTAATGACACCAGAGGAAAGTTCTATCCAAAAATCATTTCCAAAACCATCATCTGCAAAGGAATATATTCATCAAAGAATTCTCTAAGAGTAGGTTCTGCTTCAATTTTTAGCTCTCTGATTTTTAACTATCTCTTCTAAAACTTAGAAAAGAATGCGACTGAGATTCGATCAATACTTTTCATTGCCAGCCCCGAGACTATAGAATACTGATCTGTGCATTTCTGCATCATCAGTAGTTCCATTGTTACTCGTATAGTACTCTATCAAATCTCCTATGTTACTAATCAACATCCTGAGTATCTTTTTCACCTCCTCAATGGGGCGGCTTACTTTAGTTGATCTGAAACTTAAATTTTCATCAAACATCATTCGATACAATTTAATGAGTGTTAGTAGCTTTAGTTCGTTTTGCTGCTTCAGCTTGGGCTTCAGGTGTTCATGCAAAGCCTGTACTATCCTTGAAATCCTTCACGCCGCCAATGCTCCAACGGCATGAGGTTCTGCTTTTAACCAACTGCATAGTCATTTCGTTTGTCTGAGGATTGCAACAGACGTGGTGCCCTGATATTCGCCAGACCAAATATCAAGTTGAAATTTTTCATACATAGCTTTCTCTGTCTCCAGAATAACTTCCAGTTGCTTGAATTCATATATCCTCCTGGTTCTTGAGGTGTAATTGTTCTGGATGTAGGCATCCCCTATGAAGGATAGAGCACCTCTGATTTAGGGGTCTATCCAGGCATTTACATCGTGAACGTATGCTATAGGTTTGTCAGTCCCGCTTCGAGACGATAATGGGGTCTTGGCTGATGTGGCTCCTGTCTCGAGTAGAGTGGAAGCGATTGTAAAGCTAGCCCTGTCTCTGTCGGAGGTACTGCCCTTGGTAGAGGAAAGGTATGAAAACCAGCCTCACCTACCTCAGAGCGTGTCCGCCCATAGATGTCCAGCTCGCCCACACACACGCTGTCCTTCCTCGTCATACGCCTCTACGGGAGTGCCAAGAGTATCAGAAATGATGGAGTAGCGTCTATCGCCTACGAGTTTTGCTCGAGGGTACAAATGTCTCCTCATCGAATATCCAAGTCGTGAGTTCTGTCTGTGGCTCTGACCGCGTGAGCTCCGTCTGCCATCACTATCATCTATAGTCTCGGGACGATCACTGAGCGGGATACGACCACTCGTAAGGGACATACATCCCACAAGCGTGTTATCTTAGCCCCTCAGCCTTGCCATACCTCGTTGATCTGCCACACGCCTACCCTAAGGCATCATACTGAAGCGGAGATTAACCTTGTCGTTGTTTCTTGACACGTACCAGCTGTCCTGCACCATCCCACCTCGTAAGTCCAAGTCGGTGCTCTATGATTCGCTTACGGCGTATCCAGTCATAGCGTTCAATACCTCTGCGCCCAGAGACACGCTGCGTCAGGAACCTTCCCCATCAAGTGGTAAGTCCATCTTATCCTCCTTGCGTCGTCCGCCACGCTCATAAAGTGGCTTCCTACCGAAGCGGTCAGGATAGATATTGCCCTATCTGATCTGGGAGCTTATAGAGTATATCTACTTCGTCGTAACGAGCGGCGGCCAGTACCCACGACATCATAGTCAAACTCTGCCGTATATGTCCCTGCCGTGAGTCTGCGTGAAGCTTTTCCAGACAGGTCCCACTCATACGAGCGATGACTCACCTCGTAGCCTGCACCCTTCGTTACCTGATCTGTTACCTGCCCAGAGCGATCATGAGTGTTTGACTCTCAACACCACCCAAGAGACGGCGGCAGACTTTCTCTGCCCATCACATCGTATTCGAAGTGGGCAGTCCATGTGGGAGAAGCTCCTAGTCCGGCCTGTGTCTCAAAAAGTTGACCCAAGGGATCGTGGCGTGCTGCACTTTGCTCCAAAGCAACTCTCCATCTGGGTGCGTTGCCCGGAGATATTGTATTGATGTTTGATGCTGTAGCCATTCTGCTATCTCCTCAATAATAGCACCACCTTTTTCCACGATTGAGAAGCACTTGATGCGCCTCGTTGTCGGCATAATTCAGGCGGCCATCGGCATCATAGCCATACTTTAAGGTCGTACCGTCCTGATGCACAACCCAGAGAGCAGCCCTATCGGCGTGTACTCGTATTCTGTGCTGCGAGAGGAGGTACACTGCGTACTACCTGTCCTGTAAATAGTTACGCCCATAAAAGAAGTCTTGTTTATCAAAACGCTCTTCTGGATGACCAAGCCGTTCTTATCTCGCTTAAAGCGATAAAACTCGTCTCGCTCATTGCGCACTGTGCGGAGCTGTCGCTCTGTATCGTAGAAGAATGCCAGCCTGCGATCGTCTTCAATACGGCTCGAGCAGGTCGCCCAAGCCTCCATACTCAAAACGAACTCACGACCACTATCCTCCGCTGTCGGACTTGTCCGGCTCCGTTATAGGTAAAGCGGTGGGCATGTCGGTAGCTCAATCAGCTGAAGGAGATTACACAACAAGGTCGAGGTATATTGTTTTTCCCTCCATCAGGGTGTTGAGACGCTGCGTCCGCCCTAACACATCATAGTCTATATAGGTCTTACCGCCATTGGGAGCATGAATCTCTGAGATTATGCTGCTTGTCCCAAACCAGCTTGGTCGTTCGTCCGCCTTCGTCGGTAAGTAGATAGGGTGAGAGCCCTCGTCAGCCGATAGAGCCCACCTCCATCAGGGTAAGAGACTGCGCTGACTAAGCCGACCTCATTAAAGCTTCGCTCAAAAGTGTCGCCCATCGGCTGCGAGCCTTGGATAGTCGACCCTGTTCGTCATAACTGGAAGTTGACCTCCCTAGAGCATCTGTACGGCTGATGAGATTGCCTCGCTTATCGTGCGATACTTCGTACCTATTGCCCAAAAGGGTCTATGGTGAGTACGAGGTTCTCAAAGTCGTCATACCGATAGTGGTAATACCGTCCTCCGGATCTGTTACCACATGGTAACCAAGTAACGCTCATCGTACTCATAGATGGTCGTATGTCCCAGTGAGTTGGTCGCATGGTTTCCCTTTTTCATAGCGAGTAGGTACTCCAGCATACCATCATCGCCCCAGGTATGAATACAGCGTGCATCAATGCCCTCGACCCTCATACTCCCAATAGAAGCTAGCCTCAATTGTTACAGATGAGACAGAAGACCATCTTGGATTTATACTCAAAGGTCTTAGTTGCTCCATCGTATCCACCACTCGACTGAGCAAACCTCGCTCATTATACTCCATACTGATGTTGCTGCATACTTGGCGATACTCTTGACAGTTGAGACTGATGCGAGTTAACCTATCTAAGTGCTTTCTATCCTCATACCAGAAACGGAAAACTCTACCTGCGCTATCGGTGAGGCTGTGAAGATGTCCTCCTACTGTATCATAGTGAGGCTGATACTATCACCACTACTATTACTGATAGTGACTAATCTGCAGTGGGCTTTTCGTGGCGCTCTCTGCTCAAGACTATGAGCGACCCCGTTCGTCTTCGAACATGTTACATCATCACGCTCCAGAGCAAAATGCTCTACTGGATGGAAGAAAGACTGTCCCCTCTCTATGCAGGGAACTTGATAAATCGCCCATCTGATACTGACCAGGCAGAATGATGCCGTCTCTGTCGGCTTGACTATGGTAGACATCGTGGTTGTGATGTTGCTGGCCCCAGGAGGGGCTATCCATATCGCTATAATGGCGATGAGTAAAGTAAAGGGAATATGATCAGGAAGCTGAATTCTCATTCTCTGAGTACACACGACCTGCAGCATCAACAGGCTCTCCAAAGAGAAAGCTACGGACTGCTTTCTTCCACTTGCTGCAATCGTCGACTGCCCAAAGAGCTTATCAAAGAGTTTTCTTGCCTGATGTTTTCCAGAGTTTCCTAAGCATTTAAGACCTAACTGCATCTGCCATAGCTGAAAAGGCTCTACGGTCGGTGCTCCCCAACAAGAACAGGCTTGCAGAGGGAATAACTCATCGCCAGAGAGACCGTGGGAGCTTTCAGAGAGGCTTGAGCTTCTGCATCTTCTGGGACGGATAGGTGCTGGTGTCTCAAGAGATTGCAGAGAGAGCGAGGGGATACTGATAGCCATAAGGTGAACCATCTGCCAAAACAGCTACTGCTACCCGCAGATCTCTGCCCTCGGCAGAGAGGTTCAACAAGAGGTAGGGATGTGTGCAAGATACCGGGCAAATGCTATCGATGTCCCTGCATTCCCTATCCAATGACCATTAACCTTAATCGTGGGGCCATAGCTCTTAATCAAGAGAGGGCAACCATAGCTACCGTCTGACAGAAGGATAGCTCAGGGCTGGTCCCTCTGTCCCATCTTCATTGATGCGGGCGGAGGTGGTGCTAGTGGATCGGGTAGAAAGTATTGATGCTCGAAAAAGACTGCCCCATAATGTCGAAGCAATACAGATATTGGGGAACAGGAAGAGAAACATCATGAGAGCAAGGTCTTATGGAAGTCCACCCCAATACCGGAAGTCGCTGTACTTCCCACTGCCGGCATAGGTGGTATCTTCGGTAGCACGGCACGAGCAAGACCTGCTTGAAGAGACTCCAGCTGCGCTTCTTCTCCTCAAACAACTCGCTAAGCTCTTACTCGGCTTGTGGGTCGCCAAGGAGCCGGCTGCGTCATGCGCTATGCCACCTATGCACTTGCTCATTAGTATACTATTGAGATATATCTAAATCAGGGAGGATAGACTCCACCAATTCATTCCCCTAACTTCGTCGTATTAATGCGTTCTTGCCAGTCTGATCCGATGTACTCTTGGAGGAACGTTTCTCACAATCTTCGTTTGGACCTCAGCATTTTTGTGAAATCAACCGTCTGTAGCGCGATTTGTACTACACTCAAGAATAGTAGATTGCCGACGAAATACTATCATCAAAATAAGCAGCATAAAGAGCTAACATAGCATACTCAAAAGGCTTCTTTGTTTTTCTTCTCTCTTTGCTCCAAATGAGCACACAAACGATAAGCCTCCATAATATACAAGTGGTCTTTCTCCTCAATAGCTTGTGTGGCTATTTCTCGTAAGTGATAAAGGCATTTGCTTCTTCCTGAGAGACAGAAGGAAGGCAGCTTTGAAAAGCATGCAAGAACGCCAAAGGATAGCTATGTTCTAGTTCCTTATCATCGCTCAGTAAACACAGAAGCTTCTTCTATCTGCTTCAATCCTTCTTGGGCTTCTTTCATTGAATTCAAAGCATGTGCTATCGCAATATGCATACTCTGAAATTAGCCTGGATTGTTTATCTGCTTCGCCTTCTCTGCAGTAATTTAGGAAAGAACGGATAAACATCATCTTTATTAGGAGAGATTGAAGCATTTTTAGGAGGATGCTTGTATTCCGCATCTGGACTATGAGGGTTTTCTCCCCTAATTTCATCCTCTATAGCGGCTTCTACTGCCGAAGCCCCTTCGATCTCGGAGCAGTCCAACTCACAGATACGAGATTTATTCTTCTTGCTAAAATGGATAAGTTTACGGTCTCTTTAATATCTATACGTAAATCGAAAAAGTATTCATAGCCCTCAAAATTCAAAAGCCTCTCGTTCAGCCATTCAATATATGCACCTGTTTCATTAGAGGCTATAGGTTAATTATAAAATGAGGCTCTTCAACATTGAGTGAAAATCTAAACCGCTCTAACTCTTGCAAGATAGAAGTAAGGGTATGAGGAAAGAGCTATATTCAAAACAAATCTCTCATCCATTAATCCATCTTGGACAAGCGCATTTAGTATATCGTATTTAGAATCTTCGACATCTGAAACCAAGAACAAAATTCCTTCATAAATCCTCCTCATACTTGCTTCTTTATATCTCATATAGGCAGAACGAAAGCTAAAAACAAATCAGAGGATTCTCCATAGATCGTTTCCTCAATAGTCAAGAATGCATTGAGGATCTCCATATTTTCAGGGAGAGACCCATAACTAATATCCACTCTTTCTTTCGAGCAGATTTCCAAATGTCTTGTAGCTGATAAAGCGCTTGTGCTATTGAGGGAGACATATACCTATGAATTGAGTTTGAGAATTGCCCTTCTATCAGTTTATGTTCAATGATGTCTCTTTATCTCTAGAGCTTGCAAATTAAGGCTTCTTTCTCTACTAAAACAGAGATACTGAGGGGCCCAAATTTAGTTCACTCTTTCCTGTTATATCTGCTTTGGGAAGTTTCTGTCAAATGTAGAGGTGCGGAAATATCAAATGATTCTGACACCAAAGACAATCGTCATTCGAGACGTCTCTTTATATTAAAGCAACAGAAAATCTATAGTTGCATCTGTTTACGAAGACAGTGCACACATAAAGCTGATGATAAGAAGAAGCCCCCTGCATCCAAAGCTCATTAAGCCTATAGTATTCTTGCGCAATAGAGATGGTCTGATGCATAGCCTTAGGAATTAAGTTTAAGGATAGCTGCAGAAATAGAAGTCTCTGCCGATGAGTTCAAGTTTGTCTCAGTAGACATCACCTCAACCTTTTTCTTTGCCAGTTCCAACAGAGACCTCAGGTCCGAGGTGAGGACCAGTGCTCCGCCCCCTTTATCAAGGATTGCTTGGCTTGTATTGCGACCTGCTCATCGCCCTGCTGTAGGACATGCTTACCCTGGATCCCTACTTGCTCTTCTGCAACAATAAGCACTTCCTTTGATTGTAAAATCAGCTTTTCTACAGCAGAGATAGTTACGGTCTTATCTCCCCAAGATGATGACACTTCCACTTGGATCTCGTAGGGTGATACTACCCTTCTTATCGTCAAGTGCTATGGTCGCACCGCTTCTAGTGGTGAGGGCTCTTGACATTGTTGTCTGCTCCACCACCACCAGCGTTCTTCCCATTGAAGAGACTTCCCTGTACATAGGGGCGGTTAGGATCATTGTAGTGAAGCCTATCATCACTTGGTCACCCTCTTCTGGTATGAAGACAAAGCCTCGATTAGACGATACCTTGTCACTACTACCCGCATCGGGGTAAGCACTCGTATCCACGAGGTCTTCATCCCCTTTGACCTGCCAGTTCATCCGAACCTGCACGGCCATGTCTGAGGGTCTTTATTGACGACGACGGTTGCCGATCTGGTAGCCACGGGAAGCGTGACTCCTGCTGTAGGAAGGGTATAGACTGATGCAGGAATAGCTCTAGAGCGTGCAGTAGCTACCTGGTTCATCAGCACAGTGCATCATCTCGTGATGTGAGCTTCCGATGATCTCATCCTTATACTGATTCATAATTTGCACTGCTCTTGATGGTAACGACATCGCCAACCATCGGCCAAAGGTAATCAGACTCAGCTATGATACTATGTGATGGCGGCATCGGCCTGTTGCTTTTCTCAAAAGGGCTGCTAGAGTTCATGGTCACTACCAGCGGATGTCAGAGTACTGATTTCCCGGACTACTAAAGACCTGATCGATTGCTCAAAAGCTTGAGCAGCCAAGGGGCCCAAAGCCCTTAGTATTGGGGCTCTGCACTAAAAGATCTGATTATTATCCGATCGATGCGAGAAGCTAGAGATGCCTTAGCTGAGGCCTGTATCCCGATATCTAGGCGACTGAGGTCTTTGCTGATGAGACCAACGTGACAGCCTGTGGCAGCTGGGCTTACCGAGATAAGCTCGTCGCCATCAGTAGAACCACTCGTAGTGTTGCTGAGCTAGACGCTGAAGGAAGCGAAAGCTGCTCTCACCATACTGGCACTCGATATTCCAACGGAGTGGGCTGCGCTGGCTTAATCTTAGCGCAGACGTTAGCCTGACTCGTCAGTTCCAGAGACGATGTCTTTAAGAGTTGTTTTTATTCCACGACGCAAAGTGAGGCTCTGTTTCTAGAAGATGAGTATAGGAATGCGATGCTTTCAGGAAAGTTCCCCTGTCTCTTTATAGCAGACTGACCTAGCGTGATGACACGGAAGGTTCGTTCACGAAGATGATCCCCGTGAGTTTTCCTAGCCAATTTCAGTGGTCTTGTCTAGGGGTATATGCCTGAGCAACCTCACCAACTTCACAGTCTAGAAACATCTCAAAGCGGTGATGCGCATTGATACTCTGTTCAAGTCGCAAGGACTTGAATGAATGCAAAGGGGTACCTGCAATCACCACCTTTATGATGGGTTCAGGAAGCTTTTCGCATAGACCTCTATCGTATATAGTGTGATTGTATCTGTTATAGCTAGGAGACAGTTTACACTTATCCCTTTCAATAATAACGAAAAGGACGCTATTAAGCCTTCGGCCAGCGGTTGTCGTGCTCAGCAGCTCGAGCGTGATGGTCTCTGCCGAGAAAGTCAGAGTGATGGTCGTCGGTACATCGATTGTTCACATCCAGGGTCTCCTTGTAGTGTACGATGTAGGCGTTCTTGAACTCGACCTCCTTCATCTTGGCATCTTCATCGGTCTTCTGTAGATAATCTTGCCTTCGATGAGGCGTGAACTGGCTGTTAATCATCAGCCTCGATCGTAGAGGTGTCTTCTGTAGACTCGATGGTCACGACGACACGCCCTCCGTGATGCTGGAAGAGGGCTTACCCTTACTATCGGTTGAGCGAGCGAAACTCGACATTGGAATAGAGGACATCGTACTCTTGCCCCGAGCTCTAGTGCGATGCGGAATGATCCCCACTGCCTTTGCTTCAAAATGGTTACTATTATCCCTTGACTTGAAAGCTCGATCTACTCCTGGGGCTAAGCAAAAGCAAAAGAGAACTCCCAGACCCAGAATCTGAAAAATCTCCGCTTATCTGCAGCATTGCTATAGACCCGTTTGAAGGAGGAAAGGAAGAAAAACAAACCTTGGTCTTACTATCGGTAAAGATAGATACTTACTTTCTACTCACAAATATCTTGTCCAGGACCTTCCTCTCTCCTCCGCACGAGAACAAGAGCTTAGCCCTAAGATTGGTTATGCCCATTTTCAGAACCTCTTCCTAACGTAATAGGGTAGATCCCACTGCAGAGTAATGTCACCCACAAAGAGTAGCAACAGGTAACCTGAGCCTCTGCTTGTCTTGTACTATCTCCAGTTCACTCTAGCCTCAAGGCTGACAGGATGGAGCAAAGATCCACATTAGGTTGCAAGGAGACGGAAGTCAAAACACTGCAGTCCAACTCAGATCCACTAACCCCAAGATGGCAAGGAGTAGCGGGGCATGATGTGACAGCTAAAACGCTTTACCTGCCTTTTCAGGCTTTCAACCTCATGCCTAATGGACTGAGCTTCTTTCCTTTTCTTCATCAGGAGCTCCTGCCGTTGTGCTTTTGAGCACTATCTGCTCATCTTTACTAAGTTGATACTTGCAGATAGAGCTACACGCCGCTCTTCGACAAAGTAAGCAAGCATGCCTGCGACTGCTCCCTCACTCACCTCGGCAAGGGAAGAGACAGTAGGACTTCACTAGCGTTTTACCGCATAGCGACGATCTTGGCTCTTGTCATGAGAACACATGAACAGCCTCTTCTAATTCTTTCTTTTGAGACGTGCATTGTGTCTAAGGAAGGAGCGTTGAGGATGAAATAATGGCTTGCTCCACCGAGGGACGACTGTTTCAAGCTTTCCATCGATAGTCAGGACTCTAATTGCTTTCGCTTAGAGACTAGCTGGGCATAAACCTCATTTAGAGATCAGAATGCCTCAGCATGTATGAGGAGAGTTTTTGGCTCTAGCTTTAAAAAGAAGCACATCCGAGGACGCACCTAAACTTAACTCAAAGAGATCCGAGAGGGTGTAATGCTTCGGGAGTAATTGTTCGTCAAGCTGCTTTTGAGGCGGTGAGCTATCATCCTTAGGTCCGTCTCAAATAGCTAAGTTCGTGCGTCCCCAGACGAGTTGTAAAACTCCGAGTAAACGCTCAACAGCCTAGTAGTAGCTTGCACTCTATCCTCGCTCAAGAATAGCCTCCCGAAGCCTTTCTACCACAGAGTCGGGCATCCATACAGAAGTATAGTAGGTATCACTGGCAGCATTGCGGACGATTTGACTAAGGGCTTCGAATCAGACTATCACGGGCATGTAGCTTTTTGAAGCACGGGGTTGGGCTGGCTCCTAAGGATAGCAAGCTCTGAGTCTCATGCCCTCACGACTCTCCAGCCAAGAGCTTACTCCTGGCATCGAACTGCCACAGCAGGGTGTCTAGAGCTATTCTCACAGCTCTTCCCGAAGAGAGCTCCCAGCACCAGGGTAAGCCACACCTCCCATCACCAAAGCTGTTCTGGGGCATCTAAGAGGTATACCTTTTCCTCACTACCTACTCCCCAAGAGATAGGGACAGCTTGAGACCCGCATCCACCAAATAGTTTGAGATATACTTATCGTAGAAGTCATGATGTAGCCATAGTCAATTCTTTTTGCATTAAGCAGGAAGTCTTGCCCATCGTCGCTTGCTTCTCACTGATCTAGCATAAAGACAGGGATGATGGAGCGACGAGCTAACCCTATGAATTGCTGAGCTCAAGCTGTAAAGCGCTCTTGCTGCCGAAGACAAAGCATGGGTTCCCCAAAGTTATCAGATGGAACAGCTCAGCAACTCATCCATTGCAGAGGCCTCCAGCAATCATGCACCTTGGCTCCCGTTCCTGAAAGGAGGAAGTCCAGCCAAGAGGCTATATCTGTAGTAGGGAGCTAAATATCTCGTGCTTTGCGCCCTGATAATACTAGCAGAGAAAAGAGACTCTGTTTCATATTCAGGACGATGGAGAGCTAGACGTTGAAAGGCGCTTAGAACAGGGCGAAGAGCCGTCCAGTCACTCCTCAAAGAAGACCACACTGACGGGACAAATTACTCCTTCTCGCACATGCTCCACATCTTGCATGCTTATCTCTCCTCCTCGATATTCAAAGAAGCGATTGAAGCCTTATCCCAGACGGAAAGAGGAAGGGCTAGCTCTGATAAAGCCTCTGTGAGCGTAAGACTCCCTTGAAGGCTATCGACAACTGTCCTATCGCGATCTGTCCTGTCAAGGAGAAAGAGCACCGCGTATTGAGGTTACGCTCACTAACTTCAAGTGTATCCGGGGTATCTGTACAGATCCTGAATCGCATAGCCTGGTACTGGCTCCTCGATCAAGACGAAAGACCTCGCCTTGTCCCTACCTCAGCGAGCATACCCGAAGGTATCCAGCCAGAAGCCTCACGCCGACTATCTTGTAAGCTTGATAATCACTGACCAGAACACTCTACCCGAAGCATCTCGTTTATAGGCATGAACAAGGCACCCATCTTGAGCCAAGTATTCTCTTGCCCCTCTCAGGAAAGGATCACTATAGAGCGCGAGGCTATCGCCCTGAAGGTGAGGCTTGAGTGCATAAAAGCTGCTCAAGCCGACTAATACCCACGGTATAGCGCACAGGGCAAGATTCTTGGGCTTGACATAGCTATGGTTGTAGCCTAGTAGACTCTTCTTGCTCACCCAACCAAGATAGTTTACCCTTTGATATCCTTAAGGTGGTTCTTACTACTGTAGAGAAAGCTCCATAATCCTTTGGGTTTCCCTACTAACTTAGCATTGGCTTCTATCAGTTCGGCGCAACCTTTATGCTCCCTGAGGATATAGCAAGCTCGTCCCTAGTTTAGGTTCCTCTGTGCCTGACCACCAAAGGCATGCTGATGAGGCTTTAACACCCCGAACGATCGATATAGACAACCTGAGGGGACTTACTCTTCTTTGACGGACGATACCATGCTCTCTGGGGCATGGTTATACAGCCCTCGTCCTTGTAGCTTGATAGAGCTATAGGTCTTGACCTGACCCGAAGCAACATCGCAAAGGACGAGACAGAAGAATCAAAAAGGAACGATAGGCTCGCTTCGAATAGCAGAGGAATAGGAAAAAAGTACTCATTGCTCGATTGTCGTTTGAGTAACCTGTAAGGTCGTTACACAATGGAGATTGTCTATCTTAACCTCTCTTATTTGGACTCTACGCTTGGATTACTCTCAAGAAATGCAGTCCTTGGCAATACCCCAGAAGTCATTATACCTATCGCCGCTGACCACAACCGCAATTTCCCCGACGGAGAACAAAAATAAGTAGAGCGGATATAGTTTATCTGCTCTCTATAGCGACTCTTATCTCGCACAGAAAGTATTGGCAATAATCTGCAAGCGTCGGCGAATATCTTCTTGAGCAAGCCCCAAGGAATCCACGGCCACAACTTCTTCCGCTTTCTCAAAGCGTGGAAGTATCCTAATCTTATGCTCTATCGGATACTTGGTAGTATTCGATTGAGTCTTATTATAGATACTCAGAGCTTTTTCGTAGGCATAGTTCACTTTACTGGGCGTTTCGTAGGCATCGACCGTACCTGTTTCTCCAAATTCCCAAAGCCAAGTGTCTGCTCCCTGGCCGACAGCTGAGAACGTGAGTTCTTCATCTTGGTAAAGGCTTCATGTACTCCACTAATGCGAGGAACAGAATCTATGGCTGTGATTTCTCCAGCCTGTACAATCTGGATATAGCGACTGGCCAGTAAACGGCCCTCTAAGCGTAGGGTCACAAGATACTTCCTGCTTGCTTATGAGGCATAGGTAGCTATTGGGTTTGCGATGAAGTGTATCACCATTACCCAGTTCCCACAGTAGATCTTTTTCCGTACAAGACCGCTGTCACTTACCACAAAGGACAACTGTTCTCCTACTTCATGAGTGGAAGTTACTGTTCTCGTCACGAATACCGAAAGTCGACACTTCCCTTCAGCAGAGCGGGAGGGAAGCCACAAAATGACCAGCAAGCACTGTGAGCTACAAGCACAGCAAGCACTCAAAAGCTATGTATGTCGTTCTCTCATCCGCGTTATAAATTAGCTTTACAATCCTCAAGGTTCTTTTTAATCATCTGATTACCTGCCTGGGTATTGCGGATTCCTCCTGATATCAGAAATGCCACGAGATAAGCCGGAAGGCTTGAATGCCGAAAAAGATACTTGGATTACTGTGCATGCTGGCGGTAGCTATCCTGGAAAGTGTACTGATCGCACTCTTCACCTCATCCAGACGTTGTGCTTGCAGATCTCAAAGCTAAGTGGATCGATGTCCTGCCTGAGCTACTCAGTTGCCCAGTCACTCACCTCTTGCTCCTTGAATATCTCATCCGCTTCATGGATACTTTGTATCAGACGCTCACTCTCAACGACAGGGACACGTCAGACATGCTTGCCCAGCAACAAGAGCAGGGTCACAGAGGTAAAGAAGAGTAGCGCAAAGCGTACATGCGTCCACAGACGCTCGTCTCTATTCCTTTCCATTCTTGCGCTTGCTTGGTTCCTGATACTTCTCTCGACACTTCTCCAGCTGATCCATGTTATGAGAGACGATCTCTACGTGCGGCATCCAGCTCATCCAGCTCGCCCTGCGTAGCTTTGATAACTTCCAGCATCTCACCATAGACCTTATAGGCTTACGCTCATCTTCGCTCATGCCCGAGCTCCTCCTCCATAAGTACACGATTCTGTGTAATCCGCTTCTGCTATACCTACTCATTACTGGTACGAGGCTTGGTTCTCAAGCTATGCAAATCTTTGATGAGTACTTCCAGCTGAAAATTCATCTCTGCCTGCTTCTGAAGCACTCTATCATAGCTGGAGCTTTCTGCTCCAAAAGGGCAGTCCCCTTTTGCGCAGTAAGCAACGTGAAGGCTCCTGCGCCCCTACTCCGGCAGGAGCAAGAGGAAGCTCAGGGTAAAGAGCCAGAGTAGACGCCTACGCTCTGACTGGTTCTTCTGTCGCTGTTCCCTCTTTTCTTTCTGTCCGTCTTCCATAGCTACTTCAGTCTAGAATCTTCCAAAAACTTCGTTGCTTATTACGTGGCGCATCTTCTTCCTCACTGATGATGATATTCTCTCGTACTACACCAATGTGTTCGAGTTCACTCATCTTATCCATGATGGCTAGCACTTGCTCCAGCAAAATATCAGCAGCTCCATACCACCGAAGATATTTAGATGGCTGTATCGGAAAGCAAAGCATTCTGTTGAGCGTGCCTTCCTAAGACAGAGGGGCTAATATCAGTCCAAGTAGATATACTGTAAGAGCTGCTCATATTCTTTCCTGATGCTTCCTCAAACAACTAGATATGGAGCGAGCCAGTATGTTGAACGCTTGTATGTAATAGATGGAGGGCGATGCAAGAAAGTGGTTTCAAAATCAAACATCTTGTTATCTAGAAACCCTGGACCGCATCACACAGCGATAAGAGACCAAGGCAGAGGACTTCTTCGCTCTACTGTGTTATTCTTGCTATATATCGCTATATCAGACTCCAGCCTGCGAAGTCGCCCAAGAGGTTTGCACTAGGAGTTGTGGGAGAGGCGCTTGTTGAGACATGCGTTGCACTGGTGGAATAAAGTCCGTATCTAGGACAAAGAGCTGATTCTCTATAAATCCCTTAGCCAACAACATGCTCTTGGCTTAGATAGCTCTCGTGGCTCCCTGCCACTGAGATTAGTGAAGAGGTTACCTTGGGTAAGACATAAGGATGATGCTATGGAACTTCTTGTGGTTAGGAATCCCTATAGGCAGAAGGTCTTCATCATCAACACTGACAGGTCGCATAATCAGGACTGAGATCGATCTTCACCCGAGCTATCAATGCGAAGTGTACACTCTACGAAATGGCTACCATAGAGATCTTCATCATAGACAATCTCTACCCGATTGAGTGAGCGCATTACAATATTTCAGTCGTAAGGTAATGGCTTCTGGATTCGTTCCGACAGCCTCTAATTCAAAGGAATCGGTATGAGGCTCTAGTGCACAACCTAAACCATAGTTGTAGGGAGTTAGCTGAAGGGAGCGTAGCCCTTGATGAGCTGCCACCTCGTGCAGGTAGGTCTCTACAAAAATGTTGCTCTGTGGGCTTAACTGCCGATTGACCCAATTTATAGGGAGGTACTTATTCTTCTTCATACTGACGCTGATTGACTACGATCACTCGCTTAATATAGATTGTTTGGTTCTTTCTTATCTTATTGGCTATTCTGTCTCTTTGGGCATCTAACAAGCGAATAAAGAGCGGATAGCCAATCCACCGGGAGGTGTAGAATATCCATCCTGTATCGCTCTCTTCATCGCCCAATACGATTGCCTGTTCAGGAGAACGCTTATTCTGGTCTTCTAAGCCAGTTAAAAGCCAATCTCCAAGGCTGATTTCATCTTTGTAGACGTACGACAAAAGGCATAGTCTCTATCCCCAATCTTTCTCTTGGAGCTTGACACGTACAGAAATTGTTTTGTAACTATCTACCGTATCCCAGTAGTATCGATTGAAAGTGCTATTCCTGTGTACCAAAGTTCATACATCGGTGGGGCACAAGATAGAAGCGACTAAGGCTAAAGACAACTAAGAAGGGAGGAGAAACCACAGAGATTGCATCATCGCAATATGACCATAGGGTAAGCCTCAAACCTTGTGAAGAGAAGATAGTGTATCCATGCCCCAAGAATGGTAGAAGCAAGCAGCACACCAGCCTGCCCCAAGGGCTTATCCGAGATTCCTAGTGCTGTGCCACTGCCTTCATCGTGAGGAAAGCAAGAAGTCCCAAAAATGATATACGCTCCCACGGAGATGAGGCCCCTCTCCCATACATATTCATCCTGCAAGACCGATAAGAAGCCTGGAGTACCTAGAAGCAAACCTGCAACTGGGATGTAGAGCAGTGCATACTTGATGCTCAGCTGCTTCTTCAGGCTTCTTTTAAACGCTCCCCATCACAAGCAACAAGACGATGAGAAGTAAAGGAGCTAAGAGATAGCTCAGGAAAAAGTTATGAGTTGTTCCATATATTACGATGGTGTAGTATACTTTGAGTGTGGATCCTGTCGCTGCTTAAAGTTGTGTATCATAGCTAGGCGACGATCACCAAGCTGCAAGCTATCGTTTCCTGTCTTGGTATAACTGGTATGTATCCCCCGACCCGAGTGGAGAACAAAGCCAAGGATAGCCGTGATGTTTGATAAATCCCGGCGGACATGGGCATACTCTGGAATCTCATCCTGGTGAGACAATTCTTAAAGATAGATCATCTAGTTCAGCAAAAAGTCTCCTGATATCTGAGCTATAACCAAAGCGTCATCCCTCCCAAAGCGTCATAGGGGCACTCTGTGATGCGATGAAGGATGAGAAAGTTCGACCTTTAAGCCCAAGACAATGGACAAAAAGCTCAGAGATTCTTTCTAAATCCTCCTTGCAGTGCTCGGCAGTGAGTAGACAAAGAAAGAGCTTGTCGCTCATGGGCTGTAAGCTGTAACTCCGGATGCTTCACAATGGCATCCACGAGGTGACTATGCTCCATCTTTATCCTTTCGTGAAAAAGTCTTAGGTAGCGCTGGTGTATCTTAACCCGTTCCCTGAAGAAGGCTGTGTCAAAGGGGTACAAAAAGCGCTTACTTGCCTCTGTTTGTTCCTTTATTGCGCTTGATAGCTGTTACTGGCTCCTGGGGGCTCATCCCAGGCTCATGAAGCGAGAGGATGGAAGAGAAACTCAGGGAAGCTCATGGTACAAGCTATTGCGCGCTAGCCCCAACTCCAGGGTCTCCCCCATACCATAGACGTACCCTCGCTCCAAGAAGAGGATATCACCTCCCTTGACACGAGGATTCATTCCCTGGGGATGTACTACGAGCTTCTCCAGCACCTCCTCATCAAGGACATACTGCAATTCCTCAAGGAAGACTTCCGCACGTGAGGTTGCTTGCCTCACTGCGTTTAAAGCTCACCAAGCAATCCGACCGCCCCTCCTTAATCTCTCTACCCAGCTCCTTCATCAGCAAAGCTCCCACTTCAAGCTGTCTTCGACATAATCCACCAAGACTCTATCACTAGCCTTGATCTGCTCAGCTACGATAAGCCGTGCCACTTGCTTCTTCAGATAACTCCGGATGACGCCTGCAATGGGACGCGCACCATACTGAGCAGAATAACCCTATGAGCCAGATAACTTCAGGGCAGGCTCACTCAGATTTAACTCGATTTGCTTCTCTTCTCGAAGTTGTTTCTGCAGACGAGTAAAGTGTGAGGAAAATCTCCCGAGCCATGCTCTCATTAATTGGAGCGAAAGGAACGACCTCGGTAAGACGTCCCAAAAAATTCCGGACGGAAGTAGTCCTGCCATAACCTCAATAAGAGCTTGAGAAGTAGGACGCTTACCTGCTGTAATCTGATCTGCTATCCATTGACTTCCAATATTAGAGGTGAAGATGACGATGGCATTAGAGAAGTCTCCCTCTGTGCCAAGCTTATCATGTATCTTACCTTCATCCATCAGTTGCAAGAAGACATCATAGATGCTACTATGAGCCTTCTCTATTTCATCGAAGAGAACTACAGAGTAGGCTTCTGACGGATTTTGCTCACAGAAGCCCTCCCTCTTCGTAGCCCACATAGCCCGGAGGAGCACCGTGAAACAAAAAGCAGCTGCATGCTCTTCCTTAAACTCAGACATATCGAAGCGTATCATCGCCCCCTCATCATCGAAAAGGGAGCTCAGCTAGCGACTTGGCTAGCTCTGTCTTACCCGTTCCCCGTTAGGAAGAAGAACGAACCTATGAGCTTACGTGGATCGCCCAGTCCGCCTGCGACTCAGGATAGCATCTGAGAGGACATCAATAGCCTCGCTTGCCCCCTTCACCCGCTCGGAAAGCTTCTCCACGATATTCAACAGACGCTCTTTTTCTCGCCCGCTTGCAACACCTAAGGGGATGCCCGTACGCTCGGCAACCATGGCATCCAGTTCATGAATATCGATAACGGTAATACCTTCCTCTGCGATGGAGGCAAGCTGATCCAATCGTTGGGCTCAAGCTTCAAGCTGGGCTCTTTTACCCAGACTAGCTCCTCTTTGGTCTCTAGCCGAGAGCTTAGCAAGATACTTAGGCTAGAGGAGATGCTCTATCTAGAAGATCAAGCTCTTCGGTCTGCGTTGTCGTACGCTCAGCCTGGGACAGCGCTTCTAAGCTCGATTGAAACTGGGTAATCTGAGCTCTTGAATGAGTATTACTCAGGCTTCCTGCAGCCAGCGTTCGCTCCAGGAGCTCCAGTGCAGCAGCGGGCTGACTCTTTCTTTGAAGAAGCGGCTCGTCAGATGCAAGGCGTGACGATAGGCTTCAGGAGAGAGGCTAGCTTGTACTGCTGGCTGAGAGCGCCCCTCGAGCTTTGAGTATACTGACAAGCCATTCCTGAGGCAGCTCCTCAAGCTGTAAGACTTCTGCTCTATGACTTGGGGATGCTTCTCCATGTATTGACGGAAAGCATCTGAGTTCGTACTTAAAAGAAGATTGACATTCTCCTTGCTAAAAGCACTTTGAAGGATATTTAACAGCATGGAGGACTTCCCTCCTGGCTAGCTTCAAGGAGCATCTGCACATCATCAATGACCAGTAGGCTTGGTTCTTCCATCTGCCCAAGCTTGCCGATTAGCGAGAGATACGCTGGCTCTGCTCTCGCTCATCAGCCGAGCTTGCTAGCATCTCACCGTATCAACACCCACAATTAAGACATCCGTAAGCTTCCTTCTCTGTGCTTCTTAAGCCTTTGCATTAAGGCTTCGATCAAGGCGGTCTTTCCTATCCCTGACGCCCCGACTAAAAGGACGGCTTGCCCTCCGATACGCTCCAAGGCTTCCTCCATCTGCCGAAGTTCTTTGTCTCGACCTTGAATATTGTAGCACAAGCTGGTTTCTTCCGATGAGCTTATCCGGACAAAGGGTAGGCTACCAGTAGTTGACTGAGCTTGTCTACCCGGAAGGATACTCTCACTACTTTCAAAAAGCCCAAGAGCTCCTCCTCGGTAAGCTCTAGACTCTGTAGCTGGCTATCTGAATAGATCGCTCCCTTACGCACAACAGCAAGCAGCAGGCAAAGACCATCCAACTCGTCCTGACCAAGCTTGATCTTAGAACGCTCCGCTTCTTCTAAGAGACGCAACACCTCGCTATCCGCCCCCCAAGGATTATCCGTATCATGACCCTCCTCATCCGAGACATAGAGCTCACGATAGGTGTCAAACCACTCCATCACATAGGTAAGGTCCTTGTGCATAGAAGTAATGATCTCACGTAATCCACTTGGAATACTCTCATGCAAGAGTGCCAGTACAAGATGCGCTACTCCAAAGGTGCTATGCCCTTCAGAACTAGCCATCGTAGAGGCGAAATGGAGACTTTCTTGTAAGCTTCGACTGTAATGTTGTGGGGCCGTCATACAAAATGAACTTTATAAGTGGTATGGGCAATAGAACGCTCGCTGAGTTCTAATTCTAGTTGGCTGGCTAGATGCGCTTGATGCTCCCTGGCTATCGGTAGAGCTTTATCCTCTAGCTCAAGTATAACTTCTGTACTGCGAATAAGGCCTTTACGGAGATCCTCGGAAATGGCGACTCCATCACGAAGATGAATATCCCCTACAAAAGCTCCCAAACGATGTCGCAAGTAGCTCTTGACATCTTCCTTCGAGACAATACGCTCCTTGGTGAGCAAACCATAACGCAGATGGGCGATGAGCTCCTCCTCCGTCTCTACAGCTTGCCCACCTTGGGTTGTGGTACGCAGACGGATAGACTGACTATCAAACTTTTCAGGTCTAAAAGCCTGAATAAGATCTTGAGGACCAGACCGTGGCCAGTGCACCAGCACTTTCCCAATAGCGTAGCTCAAATACTCTGCCCCCTGTTGGGGCATGGTCATCAAAAACGCTTTACTATGTCCTGCCTCTTGACGCATCTTACCTACGGTCTTCTCAGGGTATTTAGCTGCTCTTGAAGCTCTTTGAGCACTGAGGCAAAGGCGCTATTATCTCCGAAGAGAATGCATTCCCCTCCTCACGAACAAGCTGGAAGAACCCTACGCAACTGACGCTGTGCATCACTTGCATCGAAGCGCTCCAAATCACCAAAATAGAGGCTATAGACACCTCAAAGCATCGGCTGAAAGAATGCACGAGGGACATAGCCCTCCCTAGGTTATCCTCTCAAGACGAGCAATATTTAGAAATATCCTCCTTTGAGGTGGTCAGAGGAAGAATACGCCTTCCCTCTCCAGACTATGAAGCTTATCAATGAGTCTCCTATTGACCAGTGGTACAGTATTGAGATAAACACCCATGGTTGCCATATCTTCCGACGTGAAGATTGCAGGAAAACTCCAAACGTATCCAATAGAGGGTGGTATCGAGGTCTAGACGCTCACGTATATCCTCCATAGACCTTAGGGAAGAGTGAGGCTAGACTGCAAACCTCTTTAGAGCTGAGGCAGCTAATCTGGTAGAGATAATGTTGGTAGCGCTTCTCTAAGATCTTGGGCATAATGCTCTTCAAGACCTGCTTCAGGGAAACTTTGCGCATCAAAGGGCAAAGGATTCCCGTACACATCAAAGGCCTTAATTGACGAGAGTAAGGGAAGAAGTTCTCCTCGCTCAGGAAGGATAGCAAGATTAAGGATTTCTACCTTCTCCAGCTCTTCTGCTCCCATTCGAATACCGAGATACAGGCTATGATCTGCTAAGCGATCTTCTTCCGAAAACAGCTGGAGGATATGGCTACGCCTTCTTCCCTGCTCTTCCAGATACGCACCCCAAAGACGATAGACCATCTGTGCATCTAAAAGGCGAGTAGCATAGAGAGGCGTAAAAAAGAGGGGTGGACTTTTTACTCCTGAACCACACGACTAAAGCGAAAAATGGTCACTAGGACGAAGCTCTAAGCCACTTTCTCCCGGCTTGGGACTGACCGAAAGCAAGGCATGAGAGGGACGAGGAAGGGTCCATCTCTGAGGGATAAGCAAGCGAGACAAACGCCCTAAGAGTGCTGCATCAGCTCGGCGTGAGTGTTTCTTCCAGCTGAAAAGGACTCAAAAAGCGACAGACTCAACAAGAGATCTACAGGATCAGTTGACGCTCATCTTCTATCCCCACAGTCTAAAGCCCTGATCTAAGAGTCGCTCTTTGATGCGCAAATAGCGCTTATCTGTTGCTGCCATAGTCTGTAGTATCGTTGGGTAATATCATCAGGAATCATCCTCATTGAGAAAGAGGACTGATATAAACCTGTGTCTGGAAAGAGAAGGCTTCATCAGAACTATCGATGATGCCCCTTACTTGGATACTGGCCCTACGCCTGACATAAGGATGCTTGCTCAGGATATGATCATCGCATCACCCTCGTCAATCTCGGACAAGCGCACCTCTAAAGAGACATCCCTTAACTCGAGGTTCATAACGTAAGATACTCTCAAGTAGGGAGCTGAACATTCTCTTCCCAGTCCTTGATCTTAATGAGCTGATGAAACTCCAACTCCCAAATTACGGAGCCGAAATCTTCCCGCCCAAGCACCTCCCCAGGATGAGAGACGATTAGAAGCATCAGCTGCTGAGCAACAGACTCTGCCAGGAACAACGTTGGAGCGTGCTAACGAGGGCTGAAGAGATCTAAAAGGGAGTTTCAAATAACTCATTCCTAACTTATTAGTGCATCTGTAAATCAGCTTATACATAAGCGCGTATGTACAAATATAGCGATTGCCAGCCAAGTAGACAAGCATTTCTCTTAGGCTTTTTACGCTTTTCCCATCTTTTCCTCGCTTTTCCTCCTCCATCCCGACCTTCTCGGAGAGGTATTCCTACCCTATATTTGCCCTACAGGATACTTTATATCAGACAATTGGCATCATTATGGACAACAATCACACAGAGGACTACGTACTGGTCCTAGAGGACCGTACAGAGGTCCAGAATGCATCCGAGGTAGGCAAACTCTCCATCATCTCGGACATCAACGAGGAGGGCGAGCTCAAGACGACCGCCGCCGAGGCCACCAATCAGAGTAGCTTCCTCAAGTTCAATAACCAAGATGGGCTGCTGAAGAACTTCATGAAGAACTTTCCTCAAGCAGTTCAACGACCCGACTCGCTTCGGACTCTACAAAGGTCCTTGCAAGCAACGTCGAGCAAGGCGTAGAGAGCCTTCGCTCCTCCTTGCAGAATCGGCGCCATCCCCGCCTCCGAAAGAGCTCCTCAAAGCACAGCAAGTGTCCTTCGAGGACTTCCTACCCATGCAGAAGCGCGCTACCGCTATCGATCCCTGAGAAGATCGACTGGCGTATGCTCGAGGATCTCGGTCTCAGCCGCAGAAAGCTCGAAGCCAGTGGAGCGCTCGAAAAGATGCTCTCCTGGCAGAAGAGCGACCTCCTACCCATCGCTGTACCCTACGGCAATAGCTCGATCTACACCGAGGCACGCCTGGCGTTCCGCACCGACGATGATGGCAACATCGGTCTTGCCGTTCATGCCATGCGCAAGGAGCCCCAGCTTGACTTCCCCTACATGGGCTGCAAGTTCAGTCCCCGAGGATAAGGCACAGCTCCTCAAGACGGGCAACCTAGGGCAAGACCATCGAAGTCGTCACCAAGCAGGGAGAGCTCTTCGACGCCTACGTATCCATCGACCCACAGACCAACGAGCTCCTTGCCCTACGTGCTGACCGAGTATCCATCCCCAAGGAGATCAAAGGGGTGACGCTCTCTGACCAGCAGTACAAAGGACCTCGTCGAGGGTAAGGCGGTCAAAGTAGAGGGCATGACCTCCAAGAACGGCAGTCCTTCGACGCTACGCTCAAGTCAATGCCGATAAGAAGGGGCATCGAGTTCATCTTCGGCGACAGCAAGAGTCTCACGGGAGCGCCAGGAGCAGTCTCTCTCCTCAGGGCAAAGCCAGGGCGCTCCCCGTAAGCTCTGTGGGACTTGAGCTGACCGAGAAGCAGCGCGAGGCTCTTGACTCGGGACGCACCCTCTACCTCAAGAACATGGTCGACAAGGAGGCAAGCACTTCAACGCCTACGTCCGTATGGATAGGGAACAGAACCGCCCCCGCTTCTTCAAGTACAACCCCGAGAAAAAGGCAGAGGAGGTCGAGGCCGTGGCCGAGGGACACAAGACCCAGGTAGCAGTGAACAACGAAGGCAAAACCAACGAAGCGACCAAGCACCTCAAAGAGCCCCTCAAGTCTGAGCAAACAGAGCCCACAGCCGATCAGAAGCAGAAGCAAGAGCGTAAGGCTCGTCGTGGACGTAAGCTCTAAGCCAAAGACACAAGACCATGACGACCTGTATCATCGCAGAAAAGCCCTCTGTAGCTCGTGATATTGCCCGCATCGTCGGGGCTACACACCCACAAGACGGCTTCATCGAGGGCAAGGGCTACCTCGTCACTTGGGCATTCGGCCACCTCATCACCCTAGCTCTGCCCGAACACTACGGACTCGGGACATACAAGGCCGACGAACTCCCCATCCTCCCTCAGCCCTTTTCAGCTCATCGTTCGACAAATCCGCAAGAGAAATCCTTCGAAGACGACCCGACAGCCCTCAAACAGCTGAAGACGATCCGCTCCTGCTTCGAGCGCGCCGAGCAGATCATCGTCGCTACCGATGCCGGAAGAGAAGGAGAGCTCATCTTCCGCTACATCTACAGCTACCTCACCTGCCGAAAGCCCTTCCAGCGGCTATGGATCTCCTCCCTCACCGACAAGGCGATTCAGGAGGGGCTCGCCAAGCTCAAACCCGGGGAGCAGTATGATGCACTCTATCTGGCCGGCAAAGCACGTAGCGAGGCCGACTGGCTCGTCGGCATCAATGCCAGCTGAGCACTCTCGATAGCTCGCCATGGAGCCTATTCGCTGGGGCGTGTACAGACCCCGACACTCGCCCTAGTATGTCGTCGCTTCTAGAGCACCAGGGCTTTTCATCCCGCCCCTACTGGAGGCTCCATGCCACGATTGAGCAAGACGGCATCCTCCTCAAGGCGCTTTGTCAAGAGCACTTCGAGGAAAAGGACTGCGCCCAAAGCGCCTAAGCGAGCTAAGTAGTCAGTCCCCATCTGAAGGTCCTATCGGTCGATCGAGAAGTGCACCGAGACCCCGCCTCCGCTCCTCTTTGACCTCACCACGCTTCAGAAAAGAGGCCAACCGCAAGCACGGCTTTTCGGCCGACAAGACCCTGTCGCTAGCCCAAGCGCTCTATGAGAAGAAGATCATAAGCTACCCCCGTACCGGGAGTCGCTATATCAGCGAAGATGTCTTCGAGACCATCCCCTACTCTACTCCATCAGCTTGGGTGTCACGCTTGGCCAAGCGCTTAATCGGCACGCTGTCGATGATCATCGGGTGACCGACCATCATGCCCTCCTCCCACAGGTGGAGTCCCCGAGGGACTATCCCCAGAAGGAGGCGACGATCTATCAGATGATTCGCAGCCGCTTATCGAAGCCTTCGCTCCCCAACAGCGAAGAAGAGCGCATGCAGTCGGAGCTGAGCGACGGGACCTACCACTACAGCTGGCGGGCTACCCGTAGACTATCGCTGGGCTGGAGAGCTTATTCTCAAGACGGAGGAAAGGACAAAGCGGAGGCAACAGACGACGAGGACGAGCTCCTCGAACGACTCCCCACGCTCACCGAAGGGGGCACCACCTCTTCGTCACACTGAGATCACGGAGCACCAGACCAAGCCCAAAGCCTTTGTTTACCGAAGCCTCCCTGCTCTCCGCCATGGAGCACGCTGGGCGGGAGCTGACCGATACCGAGCGTCGCAAGGCGATTGCCGAGTGCGGACTCGGGACACCCGCTACCCGCGCAAGCATCATCGAGACACTCATCCTACGCGAACTCATCTGTCGGGAAAAGAAGACGCTCATCCCCACCGAGAAAGGGCTGTCCATCTATCAGCTCGTCAAGGACCAGGAACTAGCCAATGCCGAACTCACGGCCAACTGGGAGCTCTCCCTCTCAGCCATCGAGGCGGGAAAAAGCTTCTGCCGAGGACTTCGCTCTCCGTATCAGAAGCTACACCACAGACATCTGTCACAAGCTCCTTGCCCTGCAGGCTGAAGCTCCAGCTTATCCGTCCTATCGCTGTCCGCTCTGCGGCCAGGACTCTGTGGGCATCTTTGCCAAGATCATCAAGTGCCGCCACGAGACGTGTGACTTCCACATCTTCCGAGAGATCTGCGGAGTAAAGCTCACAGATGCACACATCAAGGAGCTCCTTACCAGTAGACGGACCAGCCTCATCAAAAGGCTTTCAGAACAAAGGCCGGCAAGAAGTTCAATGCCCATATCACCCTCAGGGAAGACGGATCCACAGCCTTTGAGTTCGCCTCAAGGGTAGTCCTCAAAGAAGTCGCTAATCTTCCTCGGGAAAGTACCTTATCAGTCGAGAAAAAGTGGCTAATCTTTTGCCCAAAAGATTAGCCACTTTTCACGGGACATTAGTGACTTTTCGGACGACCTCTAGAATCCCCTTCAGAAGCACAAACTCAGCTATGCCTTACAACAAAAAAGCCGTACTTGCAGCCAATACCCAAGCGATCCGTATCGTCCTTCGACTCGAGAAAGAGCAAAGGCTAGCCACCGAAGAAGAGCGGATCATCCTAAGCGCCTACCAAGGCTTCGAGGACTCAAATGCGTACTGAATCGCACCGACCAGCCTGAGGATATTCGCTACTGGGCAAAGTCCGAGCAAGAGCTCTTCAAGCCCACCTGCGCCTTGAAGCAGCTCATCTACCGAGAAGCTCCCTGATGCTCTCGTCGCCAAGCGCTACTGGGAGAGCATCAAGGCTAGTGTCTTGACCTCCTTCTATACCGATACGCGCATAGTCTCTACCATCGCCACAGCCTTAGCCACGACGGGAGTAGAGTTTCACTCCTGCCTGGATCCATCATCCGGGATAGGAGCCTTTGCCGATACCTTTGCCCCTTATGTTCGCCGTGTTGACGCACTCGAAAAGGACTTACTCACGGCTCGGATAGCCCAAGCACTCCATCCCCTTGGAGAGAGCAAAGTCACGGTTCGCCAAGCACCCTTCGAATCCCTCGGTGAGCTCGCTGAAGCGGACCAGTATGACCTCATCACAAGTAACATCCCTTTCGGTGACTTCATGGTCTATGATCGAGCCTACTCCAAAGGGAAGGATAGCATCAAGCGGGAAGCAACACGCACCATCCACAATTACTTCTTCATCAAGGGGCTGGAGAGCCTACGAGAGGGTGGCGTCCTGGCGTTCATCACGTCGCAGGGATTGCTTGACTCCCCCTACAACGAGATCTTCCGACGCTATCTGATGGAGCAGAGCCGACTCATCTCGGCCATTCGCCCTACCCTCGGGTATGTTCTCAGAGCGTGCGGGGACCGAGGTCGGTAGCGACCTCATCGTCCTGCAAAAGCAAACGGGCAAGGGGATAACACCAGGCGAAGAAGAGCGCTTCGTACGCACCGCAGCCGTGCCCAGTGGCGATGGCTTCTCCATAGCCTTCACCCACAACTCACTTTTTTTGAGGGCCCATGGGAAGAGGTCCGCTCGCATACGATTGCGACCGAGCGAACCATGGGAACCAACTCTACGGGAAAGCAGCCTGGGTATACCAATTCGATGGAGGTATGGACGAGATGGCTGACAGCCTGCGGATACAGCTTACTCAAGATGTAGCGCAGCACTTTGACCGAAAGCTCTACAACACAGGAGTCGCAAGGACAGAAGAAGAACGCCAAGCTGAAGCCGAGAAGAAGCTCTTGCTCTCGGAGTGACCGTAGGGATCCCCCGCAAAAGGAGGCTCAGAAGAAAGACAAAGAAAGAGACGATGCCTTTTAACCTGATGCCTAAAGCCATCGAGAAGAGCCTCCCCGGCTCTATACGACAGAGAGAGCTCCTCGGCGATCGTACCGCCTATGCTCGCTACTTCTTCCCGCTGGAGCTTACACCGCCTACCTCCTGGAGTACGACCCCAAGGAGCGTATCGGCTTTGGAGCAGTTACCATGGGCTATGGATGGGAGCTCGGGAACATCTCGCTCGATGAGATGGAAGAGGTCCAGATAAAAGGGCTACGCATTGAGCGAGATCTCTACTTCTCTCCCACTAAGCTCCATCAGATAGAAAGAGCTTGAAGAGCTCGTACAAGGGCACTTCACAAAGGAAGCTCTACAGGTGGAAGAGCGCCCGACAGAGGAGCAAGACAAGGGACAAAGGGCGCTCCTGACGAAGAAGTTGCACCTGAGGGAGTCCCAGCACTCACCCTGTTTCGTCAGTATGAAGCGCCTGAGCGACGACCCGACGTGAAGCTCCCCGAGAGATGAATGGGCAGACCGTGTACTTTGATGACGATCATCACCCCATCATGCAGGCAAGCCACGAGCAGGAGGAGCTACTCTTTGCCCCAGAAGAATACACCTCTGGACTCTGGAAGTAGGGGCGGGTGAGTGCTGAACTCAAGGCCAACACCTCAAGCATGAAACCTCCTCTCGAAGGCTCATACGGAGACTAAGACTCAGGCAGCTCGCAGGCGCAAGCAGCCTGCGAGCAATACGCTCCAAGGTGCTTCTCTCTTCGACTTCACTAATGAGCCTGGACAAGACAAGAGCGTCTCTGTCAAGCGAACATCGGGAGGTCTTTGACACTCTCCTCGCCCTTCCTCTCCGCTCCCGATAGCCACCTTCGTGATGGCTCGATCGTCGTGCAGAAAGGACAGGTAGGCTACCTCTCCGACCTCAAGAGGCGACCAACCTTTCACCCCATGGATCTCCCCATCGCTCAGCTTACTCGCCTAAGAGCCTACATAGAGATCCGCGAGAGCTACCACCGGCTCTATGACTATGAGGCCACCAACCATGCTGAGGATAAAGAGGAACGGGAGAAGCTCAACCGGCTCTACGATGCCTACGTCGCTCGCTGGGGAGAGCTGAACAAGAAAAGCCAATACGGACGTCATCAAGATGGATGCCACCGGGGCTAGAGATGCTCTTTCTTGAGCGGTCTATCGATGGGCACTTCGTCAAAGCGGATATCTTCGATCATCCCACAGCCTTCTCCCCCGACGAACTCTCGATAGCCTCCGATCCCCTTGAGGCTCTAGGAGCCTCGCTCAACAAGTACGGAAGTGTGGAGCTCTCCTACATGGCTTCGCTACTTCCCGAGATGGAGGAGAGTGACATCATCTCTGCCCTCGAGGGACGTATCTACTACAATCCTGAGGTAGGTGGCTATGAGGTAGTCGATAAGTTCATCTCGGGCAACGTGATCGAGAAAGCTGATAGGCTGGCCTCTTGGCTCCTTGACCACCCCGACCACGAGGAGGGGAAAAAGAGCTTGGCGGCTCTTATGGCAGCACGCCCAAGGCCTATCCCCTTTGCCGACCTGGACTTCAATCTCGGGGAACGCTGGATCCCAGCAGCTGTGTACGGTGAGTTTACTCCGACTTCTTCGGCACAGATATCCGTGTAGCCTATCACGCCAACATGGATGAGTATACCATCACTTGCGATCGGAAGAATGGTAACATCTGGCATAAATACGCCGTACAAGGGGAATTCCGTCGATACGACGGCTTGCACCTGCTGAAGCACGCCCTACACAACACCATTCCCGACATCAACAAGAGCAAAGAGGTCATCGATCCCTCCTCGGGAGAAACGAAGTCCATCAAGGTGCGTGATGGCGAGAAAATCCAGCAAGCCAACAGCAAGATCGAGGAGATTAGACAAGCCTTTGTCGATTGGCTCACAAGACGTCCCTGAGACACTTCAAAGAGCAGCTCACCGATCGCTATAACGAACTCTTCAATTGCTTCGTGCGCCCCAATTTCGACGGAGCACATCAGAGCTTCCCCGACCTAGACCTCAAGCGATCTCGGCATCCCTGACCTATACAAGAGTCAGAAAGATGCCGTATGGATGCTGAAAACCAATGGTGGGGGGATATGCGACCATGAAGTAGGGGCCGGGAAGACGCTCATCATGTGTACCGCGGCCTATGAGATGAAGCGACTCGGACTGGCAAATAAGCCCATGATCATAGGGCTCAAAGCTAACGTCTTTGACATTGCCGACACCTTCCGCAAGGCTTATCCTAATGCGCGGATACTCTACCCGGCAAGGATGATTTTACCAAGCAGAACCGCCAGCGCATCTTTGCTGACATCAAGAACAACGACTGGGATTGCATCATTCTGACGCACGAGCAGTTCGGGATGATCCCTCAGGCCCTGGAGATACAACAAGCCATCCTGCAAAAGGAGATGGACTCCGTAGAAGAGAACCTTGATGTCCTCCGAAGAGAAGGCAAAGACATCTCCCGAGGAATGCTCAAAGGACTCGAGAAGCGCAAGCAAACACTCGAGGTCAAGCTCCGCGACATCCAGGACAGCATCTCCGAGCGTAAGGACGACGCCGTGGACTTCAAGATGATGGGCATAGATCACCTCTTCGTCGATGAGTCACACCAATTCAAGAACCTCATGTTCAACACCCGCCACGACCGTGTATCGGGCCTAGGGAAACCCTGATGGCTCAGCGAGCTCTCAACTTGCTCTTTGCCATTCGCACCATCCAAGAGCGTTCGGGCAAAGACCTAGGAGCAACCTTCCTCAGCGGAACGACGATCTCCACAGCTTGACCGAGCTCTATCTGCTCTTCAGTATCTGCCCACAGGCCCTCGAGAAACAAGGCATCAACAGCTTTGATGCCTGGGCTGCCGTCTTTGCTAAGAAGAGCACAGACTACGAGTTCTCCATCACCAACGAGATCATCCAGAAGGAGCGCTTCGCACTTCATCAAGGTCCCTGAGCTTGCAGCTTTCTATGCCGAGATTTGTGATTTCCGCACAGCAAAGGATATCGGGATCGACCGCCCCGACAAGAATGAAAATCCTGCAACATCCCACCAACACCGGAGCAGGAAGATTTTTATCAAACGATTGATGGAGTTTGCTCAAGACGGGTAATGCCACTGTTTTTAGGGCGTGAACCGCTTGGCGAACGTGAGGAAAAGGCCAAGATGCTTATCGCAACAGACTACGCCCGCAAGATGAGCTTAGATCTACGAATGATTGACCCAGCCTACGAAGACCACGTCGACAACAAGGCTTCACACTGCGCTAAGATGCTGGCGAACTACTATCAGAAGTTTGACGTGCAGAAAGGGACGCAGTTTGTATTCTCTGACCTCGGGACGTATAGCTGGGAGTGGAATGTGTATTCGAGATTAGCGCAAACTCGTGGAGGATTACCACATTCCTCCCACGAAATCCGCTTTATTCAAGAGTGCAAAAACGAGCGTGCCAAGAAAGCGATGGTAGAGGCCATGAACCGAGGAGAGATTCGCATCATCTTCGGCTCAACATCTATGCTCGGCACTGGCGTTAACGCCCAGAAGCGAGCCGTGGCCATTCATCACCTGGATACCCCTGGAGACCATCGGACCTCGAGCAGCTGCAACGGGAGAGCCGTGCGTAAGGGCAATCAAGTAGCCAAGGAGTGCGCGAATAACAAGGTCGATGTCATCATCATGCCGTAGAGCGATCGCTCGACAGCTATAAGTTCAACCTCCCACACAACAAGCAACTCTTCATCAACCAGCTCAGAGCAATACCTCGGTGCACGCACCATCGATGAGGGTGCTATGGACGAGAAAGTGGAATGAACTTCTCCGAATACGTGGCCGTCCTCTCAGGTACTACCGACCTCCTGGAGAAGGCAAAACTTGACAAGAAGATCACAGCCCTAGAGTCAGAACGTAAGAACTTCATAAAAGGAGCGAGACGCTGCCTCAGGGAAGCTCAAGAGCTGGAGCACTCCATAGAGTTCCACACAAGCCGTGTAGCTGAAGCTCAAAGAAGACCAGACCTTATTTGAAGCCCACGTGCAGCGTGACGCAGAAGGCAATGCCATCAATAAGCTGGAGCTGACGGGGATTCCCAACGATAGTGATATGAAGGTCGTAGCATCCCGTCTACAGGAAATAGCCGAGAAAGCTCGAGACCCAAGGAGAATACCACAGAATTGGATCAATCTACGGCTTCGACATCTTCGTCAAAACGGAGAGCTCTGCAAAAGATCTCTTCCAAAGCTCCGTCAATCGATTCTTCGTCAGGGAGAGGGAAGCATCTACTACACGCACAACAATGGCAAACTCTCCAGCGATCCCAAGCTCGCCTGCCAAAACTTCCTCTCTGCCCTCGAGCGCATTCCCAAGGTGATGACGACCCACGAGAAGGAGCTCACCAGAGCCACACAAGACATCGAGATCTACAAGGCGATGGCTAGCGGACAGTGGAGCAAGGAGGACGAACTTCGATTGCTCAAAGCCCAAGCAGCAGAGCTTGACAGAAAGATAGCCTTAACACTTGCCCCCTGTGGAGGAAGTAGGAGCTAAGGAAGAGCAGAATGAGGAGAAAACGCCGAGTATAAGGGATGTGTCTCAAAGTCAGGAGCAGAGCGAGACCATGAACTTGCATCTCCTGCTGATGCACAGAAGGAAGAAAAAATCTGTGACACAAGAGAAAAGACTTTATGAGTAGGGTCATCTTCCGTAAGCCAAAGATGAGATAATGGGAGGCAACGAAGATGTATAGTATAAAAGAGCGGGACCGTACCGACGAATGTACAGCCCCATTGCTACTTTTTATAGTGCTAGCAAAGCGACTAAAGTCTTACCGGCACTTCTTACTGGGTACAAAGATAATACATCTATTCGAATTACACAAGCATTTCTCTGACATTCTTTATCCCAGTAGCCTTTGCTATCGTCTTCTGAACCTCCTGAAACGCACTATACTTTTCCAATAGCAGAGCCAATTCATTCTTCAGATCAGCCTGTCTCATTTATAGAGACAATGCCTGTCATGTAATAGATGACTTTAATTGCACCATAAAGATTCTGATAGCTTGTTCCTTCCATCTTACCAGCGAGTGACGCTAATCAGATACTGGCAGTGCGATATCATATAAAACGCTACCATGAGCACAGTAATTTCTCACCGTGTTTATCAAGCAAAGATAGCTCTCAAAAACAACAAGCTGCTTTACGCCAAAATGAGCACCTATATGTCTGCGAACTAACTGATTCTTAAGAGCATTAAATAGATGTATGACACTTCCCAGAGTCACTAAACTCTAAAGTTTTTCAAGCTGGCGCATACTTATCATTTATATGTATTTGATGGTGTTGGCTAATTACTGATATCCGCTTAAATCTACTGGTATATACCTCTTGATCAAAGCTTTGTATGTATTTCATTGTAACAACAGAGGGATCAACGAACCATGTTGGGGACTCCTTGTAATAATTTGAGACGTAATAGGTCAGGAATGTCCTAAGGTGAATCTCAATTCGATTAAGATACTTCGTTAGGATACCCCTAAGATTAAAGTCAAAGTAGTATAGCCTTACAATGTCGTCAAAATTAGTTCCTTCACGAAACTCGTGCGTCCTATGCACTTTACACGGATACGAACGACTCAAAGGAAACCAATAAAACCCCCAAACGATAATAGCCAACATCTAGCAAGACCTCTTTGGCCTTATCTTCATCATCTATTATCATCCCACGCTGCCTTAGAAGGCTGATCTGCTCGTCAACGTCTATTGCTACTTTTATCATAAATCTATTTTCCGCAAAGGTAACGCAAAGGGATAAATTACAGTACCTTTTGTCGACTATTCACTTCAGAAGTATTAAAATAGACAGATGCTTTTTACCAGCTTTTCCCTCCTTTGAGCATTTCTTCAACCTCTGCTCTCAAAAAGAGCAAACGACCATTAGCCTTGAGGTAGGGGATCTTCCCTAAGGAGACCCAGTTGTAGATGGTCTTCTACTCACCTTGAGGAGCTTAGACACGTCAATAATGTCGAGGTACTCTGCCCGAAGAGGGATGAACCCTGAGCTCTTGTTCCTGCCTTTGTAGGCAGAGTAGCTCATCAGCTTTAGCTTCCATCAGCATAAGCTTCTAAAAAGGCTCTGGAAGCGAGCCTCACTCTGAGGTGATTCTAGATGGGGCACGACTTATTCTCTTGATAGTTTCCTTGGGCATCCTGCCCTAAGGATGCCTTGCTCTTTCATGTAGGGCAATGTACTTCTTTGCGGCACGGTCTTTGATCTCGAGCTCACGCATCAAGACCTCGCAGAGCTCCTGGTAGGAGAGGCGATTCGTCGTACGGAAAAGCTCCCGAACCAGCAAGCAGCTCACTACTCTACGCCGGTCTTTGTCCTCTTAGACTTCTCTCCTCGGTAGACGTGCATATCAAGAGCCTTATCCCAACCGAAGAGCATCATCGGCATCCAAAGGACTACCATCTCTGACTTTTTAAGGCCTTGACGACCGAGTATTCAGGATGATCATCTTTCTCAATAGAGAGGATACCTGCCGCCTTACGCTGTAGCTCAGAGCCAATATGTCCTCTGAGCTTTATCCCACTAGGTACAAAGTGAAGGACGCAGATAAGGCAGGTGTTATAGATACCGGCTAAGCGGTAGAGCTCATCGACGATAGCAATGCTCTCCGTCTCATCATTAGCTGAGCGAATGAGGTCGGCAATACCATCAATAACCACGAGGTGAATACCCCCATGCTATGATGAAAGATGTCCATACTCTCTTGGATAAGCTTCAAGCGATCCTTACGCGAGAGCGAAGCTAGATAGAGCGAATGGTAAAAATCTGGGACAGCCGTGAGCGATGCCCGGCGGAGCGTCTTGCCTAGATTCTTGTGTAACTGAGCCTCTGACTGCTCCGTATCGTAGTGTAGGACTGCCAGCCCCTTTGGATTCGGTGTAACTTCAAGCCCTAGGGTCAGCTCGGCATCCAGGCGTTGCTGGGCAAGGGCTCCAGCAAGAATCGCTGAGACATAGTTACTCTTACCCGTACCCTCTCCTCCCGTGATGCAGAAGAGGTTGTCCTGCGTCCCAAGAGGCACCCCGTTGACTGCCACGAGCGATTTAGAGGCATCAGGAGGGTTATCATAGTCGATTTCACACGAGCGTAGGAGCATCATCGTTTGCGTGTACATCTGAGAGAGGAGCATATTCAGTAGCCCTCGGAAGTCGGCTCCTCATTCCCCAGAGCAAAGTAATCCAAAATATCCTTCTCAGCCTTCGTCCCTTTGAGTGGAAGCTGGAGCTGCTTCACATGATAAGCCGACAAGCGACCCTACCTGCCGCTGAGCCTCACGAAGCTCCGGTAGCATCCGAATCATAGAGGAGGATGATATGCCGGAAACGTAGCTGTAAACTCTCAGTCGATACGCTCGGGAATCTGCGCAGTTTCGCTATTGAAGCAAATCGCATGGAAATGCCGAGCGGAAAGCGAGAGAACGTCTTTCTCGCCTCCCGTAATGAAGAGCATATCGCCTTTACTGGGAAGTTGCTCCATCCCAAAACAATAGGGACTGGGCATTCGCCTCCATAGAGAAAGCGCATCTTCGAGCTGTTGGGGCGATAAATCTTAATGTAGCCATTACCGATATAAGCATAGATAGGCTCCGTAGGACTAGCTTTCAACTCAAAAAGGCTTACCCTCCTTCGTCTGGCTCCTATAGCTCTTCAACGAGCGCACCCGAAAGCGTCTGAGAGTATCTTCATAGATACCATAATGCGCCCAATAAGCTAAGAGCCCATCATCAAAAGGCTGAATCTCGAAGCTATAGGGGAGCTCATCCTGGACGGGCTCACTCAGCGTAGAAGCACGCTGCCCCTCGGGAGCAATAGGTTTCTTGATCTGCTCTCCGGCAGGATACGAAGCCCCAGCTCCCCAACAATCAGCTCCAGGAGATCACGAAAGCCCGTTCTCAGATCGATACCTCATAGCTGTGCTACAAACCAAAAAGCAATCCCCGCATAGGAGGGATCGCCATGGTCGTAGTACTTATAGGTCGACGATTTCTTGTCATAGTAGATATGACAAGAAGCTCGCCTATCATCATAGAACGGACTCCGGAAATTACGATGCAGATTGACCTCAAATCCCAGATAGTGACTGAAGATAGTGAGGCCCTGATCCGTCAAGGCTGGTACCTGCTCTTTCTCTATCATGATGGGGATCATCGTTCTGAAGCGAGACAACTCGAGAGGATAAAGCTATCCTTATAGCGCAAAGACGATCCAGAGCTCGTCATTACGCATACCCGAGATACGCAAGCGGTTACAGCGAGCGCAGATAAGCAGAGACTTATAGAAGTAGCGTACATCCCCGCTCTCCGTATAGCGGAAGCGAACCAGGTTCTTCTTACGCCAACGATACAGGGTCGACTCAGAGACATTCAAAGTCTCTATGAGATCCTTCGTAGACATCTCGAGCTCATCACGATGTCTTGCTAGGAGGTGGGTGGTACGCTCACATACTGCTCAATTCGATTAAGCCGGTCTATCAAAGTCCTGATAGGCACTGCTCTCCATAGAGATTACTTCCATTACTTCAGTTGCGTTGTGACAAATTCAATGTGGCCACCCTCCTCTGCAAGCAGTTGCTCAACAAGACGCTTGAAGCTTGCTTTATCGTAGGCTGAGATCTCAATCTTGCCTACTGGCTTGGAAACTTCAGCTGGCTCATTTGCGCTGAATGCAGAACCTCTTGGACAGTGATGTCCAAAGAGTGAGGCGCCTCGAAGAGCTTGTCTATACTAGGGAACTTCCCTTAGACTCCCATCGTGAAATGGTGCTGGAGGAAACGCCCAGTTTGACAGCAAGATAGTCTTGCGAAAATCCCTTTGTTCTGGCGAGTGGATCTTAGGGTGCTCGAGTAACTTTTCCATATACTCAAAGTTATAAACGCATCCGAGCTCAACCAACCTCGTTTCATGCAGTTTCTGCGCCCAATGCAAGAGGTCTTGCATCAGATGCAACATGATGCTATGTCGGGCTGCAATGGGACCAACATAAGATAGGGACTAGGCAGGTCTTTTCATCATAAGTGCACGTGATTTTCCTAGCTACCCTAGGAACACTGGTGCACGGTGCAAGCCCTCTATATAGGGCTTTGCACCGTGCACTCAGACTGTGTACAGGGATCTGAGTAAATGCTTATTATAGAGGAGCTTTGCTTATCGTTCGTTTTTCTGTACCTTTGTAACTAGGAAAAGAGAGCTGTTGCGCTTTCAATAGTCCGTCAGAATGGTAGTCAAGAGTCGGTCAAAAACTGCTACATTTTTGCTACACTACCGATTGACTGGATTAGATAGGCATCTGTGATACAACGAGATAAAGGGAATGGTACATTTCCCGCCCTCTCCAGCAGTATATAGCATGAGCGATCAAGTGAGCGAGACTCTCTTCGCTCTTTTTCTTTATCACATCGAGGGGAAAGAGCCGTGGGCTACGGAGGGTGCTCTGCAGCTCTCTGCCTGCGCACACCCGCGGGCAACTAAGATGGCATCGTCTTTGTTAGGATAAGAGTGGGACTAAGGCCGGATACGCCTGCCTACTCAAACGACAAGACAACATAGATTACGAATGATAGAACAAAAGAAAACAGGCCGGTCCGCCCTTCGCTAACGAACTCTGGATCGTACGCGTCATCCTCGCTATCCTCGGGGGCTCTTCTCTGGGATGAGTGGCTTCGGCGAGAATAGGATATGAGTTGGGAACAGATTCCGCCAGATGATGAATCAGGGTGCCTTCACCCAGATCACCGTCGACCGCGGGAGAAGACCGCCACGGCACAGCTGAACAAGCGTGCTGCCGATAGCCTCTTCACCCACCGCTCTCCCGTGCTGGGCCGCGAGCAGAAGCGCATCGAGTACACGGTAAAGACGCAGATCCCTACCGTCGACCGCTTCGCCGAAGCCTACGACACGAGCGGCACGACCGCTAAGGTAGAGATACAAGAGAGCTCCCGCTGGATCTCTCTCACGGCCAATATCGTCCCTTCATCGTCATCGCCTCTTCTGGATCTACATCTTCACCGCCTCATCAGGGTGGCGCAGGTGTGCAGTGTGAGGTGGTATCTTCAATATCAGTAAGAGCAAAGCTCAGCTGTATGAGAAGGAGAGCACCTCGGTGACCTTCAATGATGTAGCAGGTCTACATGAAGCGAAGGTCGAGATCGAGGATCGTCCACTTCCTCAAGAATCCCACTAGTACACGCAGCTCGAGGGTAAGATCTCGAGGGCGTACTGCTCAGTAGGCCCTCAGGGACGGGTAAGACCCTGCTGGCAAAGGCCGAGCAGGTGAGGCACACATGCCCTTCTTCTCGCTTGCTGGCTCGGACTTCGTCGAGATGTTCGTCGGTGTCAGGGGCATCACGCGTCCGTGACCTCTTCAAGACCGCCAAGGAGAAGGCCCCTGTATCATCTTCATCGACGAAATCGATGCGGTGGGTCGTGCCCGTGGTCGCCAACAACAACCTCGGGGCAACGACGAGCGTGAGAATACGCTGAATCAGCTCCTCACCGAGATGGATGGCTTTTGACAGCCAGCGGTATCATCGTCGCTGAGCTGCACGAACCGCGCCGACATCCTCGACGCAGCTCCTCCTGCGTGCGGGCCGCTTCGACCGTCAGATCTATGTGAACCTTCCTGACGTCCCACGACCGTAAGGAGATCTTCCTCGTGCACCTTCGCCGCTGAAGATCGACGAATCTGTCGACGTCGACCTCTGGCACGCCGTACCCCAGGCTTCTCAGGTGCTGACATCGCTAATATATGTAATGAGGCTGCGCCATAGCTGCCCGTGCTGGCAGAGTTCATCTCCCGTGATGACTCATGAGACGCCGTCGACCGCGTCGTTGGTGGTCTGGAGAAGAAGAACAAGATGACCACCGAAGAGGGCGTCACAGCATCGCCCTCCACGAAGCTGGACACGCCACGGTCAGCTGGTTCCTCAGTACGCCAATCCAGCTGGTCGAGGTCACCATCGTACCCCGAGGTAAGCCCTCGGTGCGGCTTGGTACCTCCCCGAGAGCGTCAGATCACCACGACCCAAGCTCTGCGTGACAGATGTGCGCCACGCTCGCAGGTCGTGCCGCCGAAGAGTCTTCCTCGGTCGCATCTCTACGGGTGCTGCCAATGACCCTCGAGCACACCACTAAGACGGCCTATGCTATGGTTCACTACTGGGATGAGCGACAAGCTCCCAGCGTCAACTACTACGACATGCAGGTGATGGCTGTGGCCTGACGAAGCCCTACAGCGATCGTACCGCCGAGCTCGTCGACGAAGAGGCTCGCGAGATCGTCCGTGTCGAACATGAGCGTGCGAAGGAGCTCCTCCGTGAGCATGCCGAAGGCCTCAAGACGCTGACGCAGCTCCTCCTGGACCGTGAGGTCATCTACACGAGGACGTAGAGCACATCTCGGCAAGCGTGCTTGGGTCAGTCGCACTGACGAAAATGATCCTGAGCGCGAAGAAAAAGAATCAGGAGAAGGAGCAGGTACGAAAGAACAAGAATCCACAACCCAACAACAGATACAGAAGCAACATCGAGATAGAGTAACCTCGTCAAGCGAGCCATCTTCAGCTCTCTATGTAGGCCTGATCCTCGCGGCACTCCTGCTGCGTGAGCACCTCGTCTACATGATCGTCTTCCGGCCTCTTGGCCTTCCTCGGTACCTGGGAGTGGTCGAACCTCGTGTCGACTCACTGCCTCTTTCCCCTGTCGCCCGTATCTTCGACGCTACGGCTGCAGTCTATCTCTTCCTGGGCGACTCACGAGATCGCTGACAAAGAGTGTCGCGTACGCCGCCTTCCTCGTTCCTAGGCCCACTGCCTGCTCTACTCTTGGTACGCAGCATCTGCAGCGAGCGTCAGGCCATGCCGACCGACTTAGCGAAGGTGATCTTCAGGCGAGATCTGTCGGGGGCTTCCTCAGCGCCGCGAATATCTTCTACACCGACACCGATCCTCGATCATCCTCCTCACGATCTTTCAGATGCTCGATCTGGGCACGATGCACGGGCGCTATCTGGCGGGATCGACCTCGACGTCATAGCTCTTCCCTCCGTATCACCTAAGAAGAGCTGGAAGGCTTCGTCGGCGGGCTCATCGCAGCCGTCGTCGCTACGGGTCCCTCCTCGGCTGGGAGCACGTGCTATCGAGTGTCATCATCTCTGCTCGCCGCTACGTGGGGTGACCTCTTCGAGTCGATGGTCGAAGCGTAGCGTCGGTGTCAGAGACTCAGGCAATATCATCCCCGGTCATGGTGGTATCCTCGACCGCATCGACAGCCTCCTCTTCACGCTTTGCCCTTCGTGGCCTTCTTCCTCTGGGTACTCTACATCTATCAGCATGATCACCTCGCCTAATTCTTTAGCTCCGATGAACGTCAGACTCCCCCTGGCACGTGGCACCGCCCTGCTCTCGGCCTTTTGCCTCGCTGTGGCTCCTCGCTTCGTGCGGTGTGAGCTCCCGCAGAGCCGCCCCTCCGACCCAAAGCAGCCTGTGAGGCGGGGTTCCGCGGCGCTTGGCTCCCGACGATCTACCGCAGCGACTGCGCTTCGCTCTCTCGACAGCCGTAGCTCCTGAGCAACCGCATCGCACTCCTTCAGCGCCTCGGTTGCAACACGGTCATCTTCCAGGTGCGCGCTGAGGGTGATGCTTTCATAAGAGCACCCACGAGCCCTGGGTAAGTACCTCACCGGTAAGCAGGGCGAAAAGCGCAACCCCTCTTGGGACCCTCTGGGCTTCGTCATCGACGAGTGCCACTCACGGTATGGAGCTCCACGCTGGGTCAATCCCTATCGTGGTGCGGGCAATGCTGAAAGCTTATCGGCGCCCTAACCATGCTGCAGCACTCGCCCGACTCTTCATCCGCCACGGCAAACGGCTCTATATGGATCCAGGCAATCCACAGAGCATCCGCTATATCCAGCACCATCGTCCGCGACGTCGTACAGCGCTACGATATCGATGCTATTCACTCGACGACTACTTCACCCCCTACCCACAGGCGAGGCTTAGAGTTCGACGACGAAAGAGTCCTTCAACGCTTCACGGCCTCACGGCGAGCTGACGTCCCGAGCAGAAGAACGAGTGGCGCCGTGAGAACGTCAACCGCCTCATCTACACGATCCGTCAGACCATCCTCGAGACCAAGCCTTGGGTGCGCTTCGGTATCAGCCCCTTCGGTATCTACTGCAACGAAGCCTCTTCACGCGAGGCAGCCAGACCTCGGGCCTGCAGACTTATGATGATCTGCATGCAGACGTCCTGCACTGGGTGCGTAAAGGGCTGGGTCGACCGCATCATCCCTCAGGTCTACTGGAATATCGGTCATCAGGCTGCCGACTACGCTGAGCTCACGCGGTGGTAGAGGCGCACACCCTCAGAAGCAGGCTCTACATCACGCCAGCACGCTGCTCGCACGATGGACAGCGGTCAGCTCGAGAGGCTCGCCCTCAGCCGTAAGAACAGCAGTGAACTCCTGGTGGTCAGGCGAAGATCTGTCGAAGAACTACAAGTGGGTACTGGCGACAGCCTCATCACCAACCACCAGACCTCTGTGCGCTCCTTCCGAGCTACACGGTGCTCCTCGGTGAGACAAAAGGCACCAGCCGCTCATCAGCTCATCCTCGAGGACACCAACGAAGACGGGCACATGATCCTCTGGGATGACTACCGCGAGCCAGCGATCCCGAGACGGCATTCTCACTATGCCGTGTATGCCTTCCCGAAGTCACGCTCCTGATATCTCTGACGTGCGCTACCTGATGAGACATCTCTACCAATCCCTACTTCATCCCTGCCCAGCATGGAGCGTGGTATGACCTACCGCTAGCATGGTGACGGCCATCAACCGCTTCTGGCAGGAGAGCAAGCCCGCATCGATCCGCATCAGCTACTGAGGGCTAAGCGCATCACCCACATATATAAGCCGAGGGGCTGCGGACACGCGTCCGTAGCCCCTCGCTCTTTCTTGAGGAAGGAAGGGCGCGTGCTGCTAGCAGGCGAAGAGTTCACCGTGCTGGCACCCGTGACGACCTGACCGATCACGACGGGCTGGCCTTGGTATCTGAGGTTCGAAAGCCCCTGACACGCCATAGCTGATGGTATCGACGTTCCCGAGGTCGAGGCGCGAAGCTCCAGCGAGAAGGGCCTCGACAGCACGCGTATGGAGCTGCTCAGCTCGGAAGTCCAAGCCCCAGAGAGGCTCACCGAGAGGTAGTCAACTTGCTCAGAGAGACGAATCGAGAGGCACCGAGAGATGATCTCGAGGCTCTTAGCTACGTTCACGCAGCCACGGATGCGAGGCACCTGCTGCAGTGGACGGAGAGACTGTCGGCGGTGAGGCGAGAGGTCGGTGAGGTCAGACGCCCCCGAGAGGACGACGGAGAAGGACGACTGACGAGCTATCTGGTACGGAGATATTGCAGCATAGGTAGCCTCTACCCCGAGGAGCTTGGTAGATACACATCGATGTGGGCGCTCTTCCGCGCTGGACATCATCGTAGGGATCGACGCCCGTGCGCTCATGGCGCGAGCGATGAGGAGGATGTTTGTCCTTGACCTTCACCTCGATATCCTCACGGATACCTTCGGCATTTTCTCGTCAAAGCGACGGCAGTCTGAGGCCCCCACGTGGACCGTCACGCTGAGGGGATGGTCGACGACCAGATAATCGCAGGTGGGGAGGTTCTTGAGATCAACTCGGTGAAGCCGGCGCGTGCCGTGCGACGACACGAGATGGCGGAGAGCTCCGAGGGTGAGCATCAGAGCCCCGAAGAGGTCTACGGTGATGCGTCATGATAGTGTGCGTATTGGACTTGTGTTAGTGGATCTTAGTACTATCAAAGGTAGCATTTCCTCACAAAAGCAAGGATATGCAAGCAAAGCGATAGATCTCCTGGCTTTTTGGGCACAACGAGGCGTCTTTTTGAGGCGGCGAAGAAGCCCGCTCTTCATAGGGGATCTCTATACCTCTATAATGGAGGAGGTATGAACTATGTAGGTCAGCAGGGCGAACCTATAGAGTACGTGGGTAGAGCTATATTAGATTGTTGCTCGCGTAGGGACAAAGTTGTGGACGAGTGGCAGATAAGTTTGGACTACGTGCGTGGACGATAAATCTACGTACGTGGATATTTGGATTACATGCCTGGTCTTTAAGACTACGTGCATAGATAGAAAAATACCACTACGGGAAGGTGCTTTTTCTTCACGAGAAGGACACTTTTTCCTCCGCTGGATGAGGAATACTCACGATAAGGCAAAGGGCGTGCTTGAGGACTTTGAAGAGACATAGGGGGCTGGGCGTGCGATGCCTAGCACTCGAAATAGAGGACAGAGCTCAGCGGCAACGGTCTCTATAGGTTGATCCCCTCCATACCCCTTCTCACTGGGAGAAGGGGAGCATGAAAACAGAAATCATCTATATGCTTAAAATGCTGCACTATACAGCCCCCTCCAGAGAGGGAGAGCATCGCAACATCCTCCAATTACAAGATTACGTATCTTTATCCATAAAAATCACTCTATCAGAATGTATCAAAGAGTTACCTTTGAGGCTTAATAGATCCCTCTCTGACATCTATCGGAGAATACAGCCCATCTCCAGTAAACAGAGTCCGCACAAAAAGATCTAAGACTGTCTCTTTATTTTTCAGGGAGGAGGAGGGATGGATATCGGATTTGAAGGAGGATTCATCTGTCATCGCTCGATCTGTCCCGAAGGATAGCCCATGGATTGACTTTGCCCTAAATCAAGATTAGGGTAAAGCTGAAAGCACAAGATTTAAAACCGTCTTTGCAAATGACATAGATGCTAAAGCTTTCTTGGGCTCAATACATGGAACGTAATGGCGAGGAAGCACCACATTACGTTTTGGAAAGCATTGTAGACTTAGTCAAACGACATCACTCAGGAGAAAATGTATTTCCCGAGAACATTGACATTGTCACAGGGGGATTCCCGTGTCAAGACTTCAGTGTTGCAGGCAAAAGAAAAAGGCTTTTCATCTACTCAAGCCACAACGGGAAGACAATCCTTGAGGGTGGAGATGAAGCCTCGGTTGAGACAAGAGGCATGTTATACTATTGGATGAAAGAGGTCATAGAAATAACAAAACCAAAGATCTTCATTGCCGAGAATGTGAAGGGTTTGGTCAACCTCAGTGATGTAAAGGATATTATCCAAAAGGACTTCTCCAGTGCTGACGGCGAAGGTTACATAGTACTTCCTCCACAAGTCCTACATGCAGGCATGTGCGGGAGTCCCGGAGATCGCGAGGCGTGTTATTTTTATTGGGTGAAGCGTTCACTCTAAAGAGCAGCTGCACTCAAAGCTCTACAAGCAGAAGAAGTACCCGCAAAATATAATCCTTATCCCCCCTACACCCATAGTCCATCCAATCTCAACCCAGGATCCCTCCAGGATTGGGTTACATGCCAGGAGGTATTTGCTGCATTGAAAGAGCCTAAAGACACATCCGATCCATCCATAGATTCTACTCACAGGCAAAGTACAGTAGGGGGCACACTGCCAAGGGGCAGAAAGAGATAACACTCACTGGATTAGGACCTACAATTCGGGCTGAGCATCACGGCAACATTGAGTTCCGACGCCTTTCCAAGGAGCACGGGGCTCCTATCTGAGTGAGTTAGAGGATGGACTTGAGGACGCAGACTAACCCCCGAGAATGCTGCGCTTATTCAAACATTCCCACCAGATTATCCATTTGTCTCATGCAGCAGCGTTGTACGAAAGAAATTTTGCTGTAAGCCCATCTGCGCTTACAAAAGGTTATCAGGAATGCCGTTCCTCCAATTCTGGCTTACAATATTGCTCAGCGCCTACAAGAGTTATGGCCATTGTATTTTTACTAAAGTGAGAGTTATATATGAAGAAAGGAAACAGAACCTCATTACGGTTCAATTGACGTATAGAAGATTTCCGCACGCTCATGCACGATGCTGTCAAGACGATGAATAATGAAGCTTGCAGCAATCCAGATAAAATACGTAGCATGGATCCTACAGCTTTGAAAGTACACACTTTGGGATCTTGAGGAGCTTGCTCATAAGTACAATTTGGATAGAAAGCTATCCAACTAAATAAGAGCAAGCATTCCCTGATATTGTGGCAGGAGAAGCCTATGGCGTGAAGTAAAAGCAAACTAAGGAAGACCGTTGGTCTTCCACGGGAAAGTAGTATCGTGGAATCAACTCGCTCCAAGGGTATTGATAGGGATCTACTTACTATTCGGTAAGATGAGTGGGAATCCTAAATTTAAGTGTAGACCATATATGAAGAATGTATGGAAAGACATAGCCGTCACGCACTCACCTCGGTATCGTATAAACATGGAGCTTGAGCCAGGTCAGACCATCTTCGATAAAATGAAAACTCTATGAGGAACTACGGAAAAAGAAGATATCATAGAGCCTGTGCGAGTCTACTACAAGAAAAAGGGCACAAGAAAAATCAACGAAAGAAATGCCATGGTGGATCGGATCACCAACAGAAGACACAGCTACCAATATCAATCTTCGCCTATGAGTCTGCGGTCTCCCCCAAAGAGGCGAATGATCTCTTGGCCCAGGTTTTCATTCTATTCCCAGAGGTCTTAGGTAGTGAGTTTATACAGGCGGCTCTATGGCTATGTACAAGACACTCAATCTTATGCCACAATGTCCGCGATCAATTCTCAGCTGGCGGGCAATATAGCTTTGTAAATGGGAATCCTCAACCTGAAAAGATACCACATATCCTGGGTACATTTGTCAATCTCTCTGCACAGATAAAATCTCACCTATACAACCCCTTTTCAGAGGCTTTCTCCGAAGAAATCAAGATTTTCACTCCGTGTTATTAGAGGAGGCCATACTTCTGAGGAAAGGATGGACATCTACTTGAAGGAGGTCAAAGAAATTGTTGAGAACAAGTTAACAGGGGAGAAAGACAAGGCGGCTACACTAGCAGAACAGATTCAAGGATGGTTCAAGTCCGAGAGTGTAATTAGTTAAAGACTAATCCTAGAGGATAAGATATCCCCCCTAATTATACTCCATCCTATATCGTCCCTACATAGGGAGTTTTATCGCCGTAGTTCGTATCTTTGCCCTAAGGAGACACTTGCGGGGCTTCGCAAAGCCGCACACCTCAGAGCCTCCGCCACGACACATACATACACATCTATCAAACACTATAGAAAGGAACGACTACAGCCTCGCCTTGCTCGCCCTCTGCCTGGCGGGGAGCACCGCTCAGGCGCAGACGCTCACGAAGGCGACGAGCTACGGCACCCACGCGGTGAGCCGTCCCGTGATGATCGATTCGGTCGACGTCCACAACCAGAAGTTCTCTCTCGGCTCCCTGCTGAAGACCTCCTACAAGACCGAGGGGCTCAAGGGACATCCGTCGCTGCGGCATCCAATGGCTTCTTCGCCGTCGCCCAGCCTGCCAGCGGTGCCAGCACGTTCTCCTCTCCTCCTTCCCCTCATCAGCCAAAGGCTTCGCCAGGGCACCTCAAGCTCTATGGCCGTGCACCTATGCGCTCTATGATGGCGAGACGCTCTTAGGCTCGAATGAGGATAAGCTCGCCGAGAGCGATAGCAGTGCCCACTGTATCCGTGCCGCTGACGCTCATCGCTACGAATAAGAACCTCGTCGTCAAGGTGCTCTCTACGGCAGAGGACAAGGCACGCGGGGACTTCAAGCTCGTCTTTGAGGCCGAGGAAGGCCTGCCTCAGCTTGACCTCAAGGCTGCAAGTGATGGTGTCCGCTACATAAAGCTGGAACTACCTCACCCACGGCAAGCGCCTCCTATTACACCCCGTCTCCCCTCGGGCAGTACGTGCTGGTGACCTACACCGAGCGCGCTCGAAGAGGGCGTCAGCTATCAGGAGATCCGCGAGGGTGCGACGGGCAAGGTCCTTCGCACGACACAGTCCCTCTACGGCGCCGAATGGATGCCCGATGAAGACGTCCTCGTGATGAAGACCTCAAACCGCGCTGGTGATCAGCTGGTGAAGATCGATCCCTCTCGGGTCGCAGCACCGTATGGATCGACAAGATCCCTGGGGAGAGCTTTATGATCAGCCCCGACAAGCGCTCCATCTACATCTACGAAGAGATCAAGGGACCCGAGAAGGATAAGCTCCTCATCCGCCGCCTCTCGCCCGATGACCGTCAGCCAGGCGCGCGCGATCGTCAGGCACTCTATCGCTATGACATCGCCACGGGAGTCTACGAACCCGTACTCTACGGCTACCGCTCAGTGAGCCTCCTCGACTTCTCCGCTGACGGCAGTCAGCTCCTCTTAGGTCTCTATACGAAGGACTGGCAGCACAGCCCCTTCGACCAGACGACAGTACTGCGCTACACGCCTGCCACGGGCCGTATCGATACGGTCTTCACGAAGCAGTTTGAGATCGGTAGCGTAAGCTTCATCCCTGGCACAGAGGATGTGCGGCTATGGGCTCGCCCAATAGCTTCGGCGGTGTGGGCAATACGCTCCCCAACGGACGCGTGGGCAACGGCTATGAGCACGAGCTCTTCCGCGTCAATATCCCCACGGGCCGTGTCACGCCCCTGACGCGCGACTTCGACCCCAGCGTAGACCACGTCCAGTACCACGCTAAGGCAAGGCCTTCTACATCCTCGCTGACAACGGCAGCCGCCAGAGCCTCTACCGCCTCGACGTCAAGACGAATAAGATCACGCAGATCGACACGAAGGAAGACGTCGTCCGTGGCTTCGGTGTCGCCTCCGCAGCAATACCTTCTACTACTTCGGCCAGAGCCTGAACAATGCCGACCGCTCTACAGCCTCGATGCTTCGGGCGAAGAGCAAGCTCATCTGGAACATCTCGGCTGAGAAGCTCCGTGGCGTGAAGTTCACCCCGGCGAAGGACTTCGTCTACCGCACGCCCGACGGTGTCGATATCGATGGCTGGTACTACCTGCCCCCAACTTCGACCCCTCGAAGTACCCGATGATCGTCACTACTACGGTGGGACGATCCCTCTGAGCCGCGAGCTGGAGACGACGTACGACCTGGCGATGTTCGCCGCTCAGGGCTATGTAGCCTATTCGCTGAACCCACGCGGTACCGTGGGCTGCGGACAGAGCTTCGCAGCCTGACCATCTGAATGCTTGGGGCACGAAGACCTCCGACGATATCATCGGTGCGGTGAAGGCCTTTTGTCGCTGCGCACCCTTCGTCGATGCGAAGAAGATCGGTTGCGCTGGGGCCAGCTATGGGTGGCTTCATGACGCAGTACCTGCAGGCGCGCACGGATCTCTTCGCTGCTGCCGCCAGCCATGCAGGGATCAGCTCCATCTCCAGCTACTGGGCGGGGGCTACTGGGGTATGAGCTACAGCACGGTGGCCTCCGAAGGTAGCTACCCCTGGAACAACCCGAACTCTACACCAGCACAGCCCGCTCTTCAACGCTGATAAGATCCACACGCCTCTGCTCCTGCTGCAGGGACGTCCGACGTGAACGTCCCCCAGCAGAAAGCACCGCGATGTACAATGCGCTGAAGATCCTCGGCCGCACCGTCGAGCTCATCGAAGTGACGGGCGAAGATCACCACATCCTCGAGCCCGAGCGACAGGGACCGCTGGATGCAGACGATCCAGGCATGGTTCGTAAGCACCTGCAGGGCAGTAGCCAGTGGTGGGATCACCTCTACCCCAAGACACCGCTTGACCCTATGGGCCCCGTGCCTATCTCCGCAGCAGCCGTGCGCCCCGCCTATCACACGATGGATGGGGCCGGGCGCCTTCCTCCCGCACTCCTCTCCCACCAAGAAAAAGGAGCCAGCAGACGAAGCTCCGAAGAATAGCATCGAGGTGAGGGGCACGGAGGGAGCAGAAGTCTGCCGTTATAGCTGGGGAGAGCCCCCTGACTTTTATTATCTTCGCAAAGTATGAGCAGCAACAAAGTATATCAGATCCTCTGGGCAGACGACGAAATCGATCTGCTCAAGCCACATATCCTCTTCCTCAAGGAGAAGGGCTACGAAGTGACGCCCGTCCTCAGCAGCGCCGACGCTATTGAAGCCGTACAGACCCAGAACTTCGACCTCATCTTCCTCGACGAGAACATGCCGGGGATTACAGGCCTGGATGCCCTGCAGCGCATCAAGGAGCTACGCCCTTCCTCCCCGTCATCATGATCACCAAGAGCGAGGAGGAAGAGCTGATGAACCAAGCCATCGGCGGTAAGATCACCGACTACCTCATCAAGCCCGTCAATCCCAACCAGCTCCTGCTGTCCCTGAAGAAGAACCTTCACCCAGGCACGATCATCAGCGAAGCCACGACGATGAACTATCGTCAGGAGTTCGCTCAGCTCAGCGCCAGATGAGCGACCGCCTCTCCGTCGAAGAATGGAAGGAGCTCTACCGCCGCCTCGTGCATTGGGAGCTCGAACTCGAGGAAGGCGACCCGCAGATGAAGGAACTTCTCGAGATGCAGAAGACCGACGCTGGTCGCCTCTTCAGCCGCTTCATCAGCCGCAACTACGAGGGCTGGATCCGCGGGCCGAGGCGCGCCCGCTGATGAGCCCGACCTCTTCAAGACGAAGGTCTTCCCCTCTTGGATTCAGGTGAGAAGTCTTCTTCATCCTCATCGATAACTTCCGCTACGACCAGTGGGAGTCGGTGAAAAGCGATGCTGAGCGAGTTCTACACCTTCGACGAAGACCTCTATCTCTCGATCCTCCCACGGCTACACAATACGCTCGTAATGCGATCTTCTCAGGGGCTGATGCCGCTGGACATCGCGAAGATGTTCCCCGATCTGTGGGTCGATGAAGAGAGCGAAGAGGCAAGAACCTCAACGAAGAGCCGATGATCCAGACGCTCATCCAGCGCTACCGCAAGAACTACTCCTTCTCCTATAATAAGGTCTACGAAGCACGTTTCGGCGAGCGCCTCTTAGGCAACCTCAATAGCCTCAAGCAGTATCAGCTGAACGTCATCGTGCTGAACTTCGTCGATATGCTCTCCCACGCCCGTACCGAGAGCAAGATGATCCGCGAGCTTGCCAACACCGAGGGCTGCATACCGCTCGCTAACACGCAGCTGGTTCCGCCACTCGACGACGTACAACCTCTTCAAGCACATCTCCGAGATGGGCTACCGCGTGATCCTCACCACCGACCACGGTACCATCCGCGTGAAGAACCCCGTGAAGATCGTCGGCGACAAGAACACCAATACCAACCTCCGCTACAAGGTCGGGAAGACCCTTACCTACAACCCCAAGGAGGTCTACGAAGCCATCGTACCGGCGAAGATCGGCCTGCCACAGGTCAACCTCTCCGACCGCTATGTCTTCAGCTACAGCGATGACTTCTTCGCTTATCCCAATAACTACAATTACTACGTGCAGTACTATCGTGACACCTTCCAGCACGGGGGGATCTCACTCGAAGAGATGCTTATCCCGCTGATCACGATGCAACCCAAACCCCTAAACACTGAATGATAAGAAACATCGTATTGGACCTCGGCGGCGTCCTCTTCCGACTGGATCGTGAAGAGGCCCTACGCCGCTTCTCTGCCCTTGGGGTACCTGACGTCGAGAAGATGCTGGATCCCTACCTTCAGAGTGGCTACTTCCTCCAGGTCGAGGACGGGCGTATGACGGAGCCCGAGTTCCGTGCAGCGCTCAGCTCGCTGGCGGGTCGTACACTCACCTACGACGACATCGCTCACGCTTACTTCGGCTTCCTCAGCGAAGTAGACGCCTATAAGTTCGACTTCATCGAGGAGGAGCTCGGGGACTATCGCATCTTCATCCTCTCCAATACCAATCCCTACGTCATGGACTTCTGCGAGTCGGACCGCTTCCTCCCCAGCGGCCGTACGCTCTCGTCCTTCTGCGAGAAGAAGTTCGCCTCCTGCGAGATGGGGATGGTCAAGCCCGACCGCCGTATCTTCGAGACGATGCTCCGCGAGGGGAATATGCGCCCGAGGAGACGCTCTTCCTCGACGACGGCCCAGCGAACGTAGCCATGGCGCGTGAGTTCGGCATACACACCTACCAGCCCCTCAACGGCGAGGACTGGCGGGAGCCCGTACGCCAGCTCCTCAGCCGACTCAACCAGCACGGATAAGTTTGGCTATCTTTGCAGTCGATAAACGAGCACATTACTAATTCATTTATAGACCATCAACGAATCATGAAGAGATGTACTGATCCGTCACGGCGAAAGCGTGTGGAACAAGGAGAACCGCTTCACTGGCTGGACGAACGTAGACCTCTCCGAGAAGGGTGTCGAAGAAGCTAAGAAGGCTGAGGGCCATCCTCAGGAAAACGGCTTCCACTTCACGCAGGCTATACCCTCCCTACCTCAAGCGCGCTATCAAGACCCTCAACCAGATCCTCGACGTCATGGACCTCGACTGGATCCCCGTCAGAGAAGAGCTGGCGCCTCAACGAGAAGCACTACGGTATGCTTCAGGGCCTCAACAAGGCTGAGACGGCTGAGAAGTACGGTGACGCACAGGTGAAGATCTGGCGCCGTAGCTACGACGTGCCTCCCACGCCTCTGGCTGCTACCGACAGCGCGCACCTCAGGGCTGACCCCGCTACACGGGTGTCGTACCTGCTTACCTGCCCCTGACCGAAGCGCTCTGCCACACGGTCGCTCGTACACTCCCCTACTGGGAAGACAAGATCTTCCCCTCGCTCATGCAGCACGATGACGTCCTCGTAGCAGCTCACGGTAACAGCCTGCGCGGTATCATCAAGGTCCTCAAGGGCATCTCTGACGAAGACATCGTCGAGCTGAACCTCCCACGGCCGTTCCCTACGTCTTCGAGGTTCGACGATGAGCTCCGTCTTGTCAAGGACTACTTCCTCGGTGACCCCGAAGAGATCAAGAAGCTCATGGAGGCTGTAGCCAACCAGGGTAAGAAGGCTTAAGCCGACGACTCCCCACTACTTGTTAGATAAAAGCGCCCCAGATAGCACGTGCTATCTGGGGCGCTTACTATATAGGTATATTGCAGATTGTGAGCCATTAAGCCTACATATTGAGCTACCTTTACTCCCCGTAGGGAGGGACTTTTCCCTCCGTCATCGTATCACACTTAGTCCGTTCACAGACATGAATACCAAAAAGTGGGCTTCGGTCCTTCTCCTCGCTGGCCTCACCCTCGGCCTCTCCTCCTGCGGTGGCAAGGAAAACAACGAGCCCAAGCCAACACCCAACCCCGTCGTCACCGGCACCGATGGCACCTACACCATCAGCAAGGTGACGGTCACTCCCGCAGAAGTCACCCTCGACGGCATCGGTAAGATCAACCTCACCGAGTTCAACTTCGGCGAAGCCGTCCTCGGTACGGGCGAGTTCACTCAGGTCACGCTCAAGGGCAACAAGATTACCTTCACCGGCAAGCAAGGCGCTCGCGAATACGAAGTACAGAATGGTGCTACTATCCACACCCCCTAAGCACGGTGCTATGCCCTTCGCCCCCAAGGTAGGGAGCTTCTCCGTCAAGGATGGCAAGCTCTCTGGTCAGCTGGATCTCTCCATGTACATCATGTACCTCAATGGCTACAAGACACGCTACGGCAGAGCCCCAGCGAAGAGATCACAAAGATCCTCACCGCACTCAACAAGGCTGAGACAGAGTCGACGATTGCCTTCGAAGGCACCGTCACGAAGTAGCCTACCCCATACTCTACCCTTGGCTGAGGTCAGGAGGCTGCACACTGCGCCTCCTGGCCTATGTCTTTATACAGGGATCACATTCTCTTTAGGGACGAGGGCAAAACATCCTCTCCTACAAGAGGGTAATATGAACCTATATTGGTCAGCGGGCGAACCTATATTGGTCGGCGCGTGGACCTATATTGATCCGTGAGCAAACCTATATAGGTCACCCCAGCGACCACTATGGGTTGCTTTTCCATCCACTCCAAGATGCTTCAGCATCCCTACACCGACGCACTTCCTCCCACGCATCTTGGGTGGATAATCCCCCTAAAAGGTGTAGGGATCTCCACCACACGCAGCACCTTTCCCACAGCCTTATCCCCAGCGTTATCCCGAGATATACCCGACACCGCCCCGTAGACGTCGACACGCTCGCACCAAGAGCAGTGCAGCCTCCTCCCCATCTACCGACTTATCCCCAGGCTTATCCCCGAGGAATGTGGACGAAAAAGAGGGATAACGCCAGCGTGGAAGTGCGTCCTTTAGCAGGGTGTGCACAGGGGAAAGAGGGAGATAGTTGTACTTTTGTGTCAAAGTAAGCCACTTCAATTAACGTATCGTAAACAACTCCTATGAAGCCCCACGAGCACGAGCATGAGCACGGAGACGTGTGTGCTCCGAACATAGTCACGACCACGACCACAGCGCTCATGGTCACGACCACGGTCATTCCCATAGCCACGGACACATTCACGCCATGGGCATCACCATCATCACCACCATCATCATGCGGAGGGAATATCCTCATTGCCTTCCTGCTGAATCTCTTTTTCTCCATCATCGAGGCTCTTCGGGGGCTCTACACGGGTAGTGTGGCGATCCTCTCCGATTCGCTCCACGACCTCGGGGACTCCTGCTCGCTCGGTGTGGCATGGTACCTCGAGGCGCCTCTCGAAGAAGGGCGCGATAGCCACTTCAGCTACGGCTACAAGCGCTTCTCCCTCCTCGGCTCGCTTCTCATCTCCACCATCCTCTTAGTGGGCTCGGTCTTCGTCATCAAGAGTCCATCGAGCGCCTGATCATGCCGACCGATCCACCTCGTGCGGGTGCTATGCTCGTCCTCGCGGTCTTCGGTCTCCTGATCAATGGCTTCGCTGCCTGGAGAATGGTGGCGGCACATCACTCAACGAGCGCTCCATGCGCCTGCACCTGATGGAGGACGTCCTAGGGATGGGTAGCGGTACTCGTGGTGAGTATCGTGATGTACTTCTTCCCCTCCTTCAAAGATCCTCGACCCCCTGCTCTCCTCAGCATCACCGCTTGGATCCTCTACAATGTCTACTTCGCCCTCGCGACAACTTCCGCATCCTCCTACAGGGGGTGCCCGAAGGCGTAGACCAAGAGGCCTTCTCAGATGAAGTCCGTGCCCTGCCTGGGGTACTCGACCTGCACGACCTGCATATCTGGACGCTCAATGGCGAGCAGCATATCGCCTCCCTGCACATCGTCTACGACTGTGCAGACGCCACGAGCCCAGAGGCTCTCGCTGCCCTCAAGGAGTCAGTGCGACAGGTCGCTCGCCACTATCAGCTCGACCATCTGACTATCGAGCTCGACCCACGGGGATGCAGTTGCGGTATGGAGCAGTGCTAATCCCCCCTCATCGTCCGTATATTTCCCCAGCCTCATTCTACTTAATGAAGATAAGAAGCCTCCTGCTCCTTGGCCTCCTCGGCCTCAGCTCCGCCACGCTATTCGCCCAAGAGCCCGTGCGACCCTACGATCCCTATCAGGTACGTGAGGTCGTCGAGGTGCCCGACGAGATCAAGATGGTCCGTGGCGATAGGCTCAGAGCCTATAAGATCACACCCGATGTGGCGCGTGCCGTGCGCGTCGAGATGCCGACACTGACACACTGCACCTTTGAGTACATCTCGCCGGGTTTCGCTCCTCAGGGGTCTCCTATCTGGGGAATACGAATAGCCAGTGGCAGGCAAAGCTCTTCTTCGATCGCCCCCGCCGTGTCGGCGACTTCTTCTATACCGACGGCTACTACCGCATGCTCTACACACCCGATGCGGTACGCTACTACGACACGAAGACGCCCTTCACCTACGTGCGCTATCACAAGAACTTCAAGAGCAACGAGTGAGGACGTCATCACGGCGGCGACTTCGGGGCGAACCTCGGCGAGGGAGCTGAATGTCGGGGCGAGCTTCGACTACACCTATGCCAGTGGCTTCTACACGCAGGGGCGTAGCAAGGATGCTCGCTACCGCGTCTTCACCTCCTATCGTGGCGACCGCTACGAGCTCTTCGGCTACATCGCCAACGACTACTACAAGCAGGAGGAGAATGGTGGGATCACCAGCGCCGACTTCATCTACAATCCCAGAGCGCTACACGAATAGCCGTACCAAGATTGGTTCGCGCGACGTACCCGTACTCATCAGTACGGGTGCACTGACGAACCGCATCCGCTCTGGTCACGCCTACCTCGCACAGTCCTACCGCCTCGGCTCCTACCGTGCCGTCAAGCGCAAGCCCTACCATAGAGGGTCAGAAGGCTCCGAGGTTCTCCAGGCCTCGACTCCACGTACTTCGTCCCGCGGGCGTATCTCGCTGACGATCTACTACAACAAGCAGAGCCGTCGCTTCTTCTCCCACACCGAGAGCGACCAGTGGGGCACGGTCTTCGCGCGCCTGCCGTGACCCATACCGCCTGCAATGCCGACAGCACCACGACGACCTATACCCTCCCCAACGACACCGCACAGCTCGTCACCCTGCAGAATACCGTCGCCCTCTCGCTGATGGAGGCTTCGCCCCTGGGTGAGTTCGGCCTCTCAGCCTACCTCCGTCAGGAGAACCGCTGGGCATCGCTCCCCGACCTTGCCACAGGGCGCTACACTCGCACGGCATAGCTCGACCTTCATCGGTGGGCTCATCGGGCGTCGCGAAGGCACAGGGCTGAACTTCTCCGCCCGTGGGGAGCTGGGTGTCCTCGGCTCGGACCTCAGCGCCTTCAAGCTCGAGGGGATATCCGTACCGCCTTCAGCCTCTTCCAGAAGCGCTTTGCCCTCGAGGCCGATGCCTATATCGACAATGCCCGCCCCTCTTACTTCGCCGCACATCATCACGGCACTTACGGCTGGTGGGACAAGTCGCTGAGCTTCACCCGCCGTGCTGAGCTCGGTGGTCGTATGCACCTCTCCTCCTGGGGTACGAGCTTCGAGGCACGTACGGCAAGCCTGCAGAACTACATCTACTTCGACAGCAAGGGCGAGACGCAGCAGCACTCCGACCTCATCAGGTCCTCGCGCTGCGTGCTCGACAGGCAGGATCCTTCGGCCCGATCAACTGGGATCTTGAGGCTGCCTATCAGCAGTCCTCTGCGCCCTCTGTACTCCCCTTACCTTCGCTCACGGCTGCTGCAGACGTATATCTGCGCTTCCTCTTGGCGAAGGTCCTGCGTGTCGATCTCGGCGTCAAGGGCTATTGGCACTCTGCCTATCACGCGCCCTACTATATGCCCACCGACCAGCAGTTCGCCCTCCAGACGGAAGGCAATGTCGGCGGAAGGCACCGCTACTCATCGCCTATGCGAACTTCCACCTGAAGCGCACGCTTCTTCCTCCAGATGTACAATGTGGGTGAGGCCTTCACGACCAACGAGCGCCTCTCGATGTACAAGTACCCCTACAACCCGATGCACCTCTCGGCAGGTGTCGTCGTCGACCTCAACAACTAACCCTCCCCTATGGCTAAGCTCCGCACGAATACCCGCCTCTGGGTATATGCCTTCCTGCTCCTCCTCGCCATCGCTATGCTCCTCTACCTGCGCCGTCAGGTCAAGACAAGCAAAGAGGCGGCCTCGCTCCCCATTCATCAGCGCGACTACCCGAGATACCAAGGAGGGCCGCCTTCGCCTCCTCGCTGGATACGGCAGTGGCGGAGAAGTGCAGAGGCGGACAGCTCTCAGGGCGCTATCTACGAGCTCGCCAAGCAGCTGGAGAGAAGAGCGGGCTGCGTGTCGAGGTCATCTTGGAGAATCGCTGGGACGAAGCCCTTCGCCATCTCAGCACCGGCTCGGCAGACCTCGTTGCCCACCCCATCACGCATACCTCGGCAGTAGATACCACCCGCTATATGCTCTTTGCAGAGAAGACCTCTGGGCCTATCTACCTCGTGCAGCGCCGTGCAGACAGCGCACATCACATCCGCCGTCAGGTAGAGCTCGCTGGACACTCCATCACCCTGCCGAAGGCCTCTCCCCTCTCGCTCTTCAGTCGAGCACCTCGGCGAAGAGATCGGCGACAACCTAAGCATCAGGTCGACGCTCTACGCTGCCGAGCAACTCGCCATGCAGGTCGCCTCGGGGAAGATCAACTATACCGCCTGCACCTCTGAGGGAAGCCGAGGCGCTTCACGCGCCTCTTCCCCGCACTGGACTGCAGTCTCCCGCTGAGCTACTCCGTACGCACAGCTTGGCTTATCGCCTGCAATTCGCCCGCCTCGCGTAGCCTCGCGGCTTAGGGGTGTCGGGCAGTAAATACCCTTCCCTTATGCATAAATGGCGCAGGCTCCTCCGCCCATAGTGGAGGAGGGCCTGCGCTATTCATAGAAGATGTGCGGGAGGAGCTTGGTCCAGATACAGCTCTTCGGGATAGCTGACAGCCTCAAGATAGAGGGCGTGTCCTGGGGCTGACGAACCAGCACGACCGCGATCCTTGGCTTCGACGACGGCAGCGAAGTCTTCAACAGACAGGCGTCCCTTACCGACTTGGAAGAGCGTCCCGACGACGGCACGTACCATATTGCGCAGGAAGCGGTCGGCCGTGATCGTGAAGATCCACTGACCAGGCTCTGCCCCTGGGCGCCAGTAAGCCTCGGTGACACGACAGTTATTCGTCTTGACGTCGGTATGGAGCTTGCTGAAGCTCGTGAAGTCCGTGAAGTGCAGGAGCTCAGCAGCAGCTACATTCATTCGCTCAAAGTCCAGAGAAATGCAGGCGCAGCATGCGTGACTCCTGGAAGGGATCCTTGCGTAGCGTCACATAGTAGCGGCGTACATTACGGGAGGTAGCGCTGAAGCGTGCATGTGCCTCGTCCGTCACGGGACGGATGCTATGCAGAGCGATGTCGTGGGGGAGGTAGCGGTCAGTGCGGAAGATCAGCTCACGTGCTGCCTCGAGGTCCATCGGTAGGTCGACGTGAGCGACCATACCACGGGCATGGACACCAGCATCCGTACGCCCAGCACCGACGATAGCGATAGGCTCAGGGAGAGCACGAGACGAGCGTCAGCGCCTTCGATGGTCTCTTGGACGGTCGGAGCATCGGGCTGGGTCTGCCAGCCGCTGTCAGTTCGTGCCGTCGTAGCTCGAGAGATGAGTAAGCGCATCTGCAACAGCTCTTCGACTTCTCTGCGCGGGGAGAGGACTTTGCGAGCTGCACCCTTAGAGCCGTCTTCACGGGCGTCTCCGCGATGAAAGCTTCATGCAGTCATCGTAGCTCATCGACGTGGGGTCGACATCCTTGGGGGAGCTTGTGGTTGTCGGTCTTGTGCTTGAGGGTACGGACCGAAGCGACCCGTGCGGATCGAGATCGGCATCTTCAGCGAAAGGACTTCAAGGGCTCTTCTCTCGCTCTCACGCTTCTCACGGATGATCTCGATGAGCTTGCTCTGCGGTGCGGGAGAGGGATCGGTGTCCTTAGGGCAGGCTGTAGAACTTCCCTGCGTGGCGGACATAGGGGCCAAAAAGCGACCCACTGCGACCGTCATCACCTCACCCTCGTACTCACCGATATTCTTCGGTGGGTCCAAAAAGAGCGCAAGGGCTTCTTCGAGGGTAATCGTCTCAAGCGACTGCCCTTCTGCAGCGAAGCAAGCGGGGACTTCTCGGCATCTCTGCCGTACCCAGCTGTGCCATGGGGCCGTAGCGGCCGATGCTGACCGATACCTGCAGCCCTGTCGAGGGGCTGTACACCGAGATGCGCTGGCCGACACGCTGAGCAGGGACGCTCATGCGTGGACGCTCTACCTCAGGGGTGGAAGCGCTGGTGAAGTCGCCTATGGCGCCTGACCAAGAGGTCTTCCCTTCGGCGATCGTATCGAACTCTTCCTCGGCGCGTGCCGTGAGTTGTAGTCTACGATATTGGGGAACTGGTCGACGAGGAAGTCATTGACGACGATACCCACGTCGGTGGGCAGGAGCTTCCCCTTGTCGGCACCGTAGACTTCGCTCTTGATAGCACGCTTGACGGTGCCATCCTTGAGGTCAGTACGGCATGGTTGCGGCGCTGTCTCCGCGGTCAGCACGCTCTACATAGCCACGATTCTGGATCGTCTGGATCGTAGGAGCATAGGGTCGAGGACGACGATGCCGAGCTCTTCCATCTTACTCACCATCGAAGCCTCGGTGTAGCGGGCAGGGCGCTGTGTGAAGCGCTCTTCCCCGTGAGGGCTTCGAGCGAAAAAACCCGCGCTCCTTGACTGCGAGGAGGGCTTCGTCACCTCTGCATTGCCTTCCTCACCCGTCGACTCCGCATATAGACGTCGAGGAAGCCTCGGAGGTGATCACTTCACCCTGTGCGGTGAAGGCATAGTCTGTACCAGAGACGAGGGATTGATACGGTCGTGCGCTCGATCTCTGCGTCAGCCATCTGCGAGACAAGGGTACGCTTGCGGATCAAGTCATAGAGACGCTGCTCTGAGGGCGTACCACCGACACGCTGCGCGGTCGATATGGATTGGGACGAATAGCTTACGTGAGCCTCCTGCGCACCCTTGCTCTTAGTCTGGAAGCGGCGGGGCTGGTGGTATTCCTTCCGGGGTGCTTCTCGATCTGACGAGCGATAGCGCCGAGGGCTTGCGAAGAAGGTTGACCGAGTCGGTACGCATATGGGTGATATGCCCCGATTCGTAGAGGGACTGCGCGAGGGCGCATCGTCTGCAGACAGGGTAGCCGAGCTTGTGTGCGGCCTCCTGCTGCAGCGTAGATGTGGTGAAGGGCAGCTGGCGAGCGGCGAGCAGCACGGCGCGTGATCGCACCGATAGAAAAGTCGGCCGTAGCACAGCGGGTCTGCGGGGCCTCTGCCTCGGCTTCGGTAGCGAAGCGATGATTGAGCTCTGTCAAGAGACGCTCACCCGAGGGAGGACGAAGGTCGCCTGTAGGGCGGTAAGAAGATTGGGGTACGAAGGCGCGATCTCGCGCTCACGGTCGACGATGAGTCGGACGGCGACGCTCTGCACACGCCCTGCCGAGGCGAGGGACGGATGCGCTTCCACAGTACGGGAGAGGCTCAGAAGCCCACGATACGATCGAGGGCGCGGCGTGCCTGCTGCGCATCGACAGATTCATGTTCACCTCGTGGGTGCTCAGGGCGTGGAGGAAGGCTTCGGCAGTGATCTCGTGGAAGACGATGCGGCGGGTCTCCTCTGGCTGAGGCTCGAGGGCTTCGCTCAGATGCCAAGCGATGGCTTCTCCTCCGCGGTCTTCATCAGGAAGCGAGGTAGACGAGGTCGGCTTTCTTTGCTGCGGCTTTGAGTTAGCGCACCAGGCTCTTCTTGTCCTCGGTGATGACGTACTCGGGGCGGGAAGTGATCCTCTACATTCACGCTGAAGGAATGCTGCTTGAGGTCACGCACATGGCCCGCGCTGGCCATAACCTTATAGTCGTTCAGTTGATGTTTTTGAGAAAAGCCAGAGATCAGCTCGGCCTTCTTCGGAGACTCTACTATAACTAAATTCATCTACGGATTACCCTATCTCTTCTATTATAATGGTTGCGGGCAGGCACGCCCGGTGCAAAAGTAGCAAAAAGCCCCCACCCTGCATACTCAGCGCACTCTAAAGAGCAGATATAGAGGGACAAGAGGGCTGGATACAAAAAAAGATCAGCTCACCTCGTATGGGGCAAAGCCGATCGTCTTGAAAAGTGGAGAATAACAGTTCAGAACCGTTGACCCCCCTGCGTGCAAGGCAGGGTGCTCTAGCCAGCTGAGCTAATCCCCAGGTAAGTCACTTAAAAGTAGTCCCAGGCAGATTTGAACTGCGACCTCTACGATATCAGTGTGGCGCTCTAACCAACTGAGCTATAGGACTGTCTTTGGGACTATAATAAGGTGAGAAGAAAGATATCGACAGCGAAGCGAGTACGCACATTCAGAAAAATCACCTAACTCATCTCTTACGTACATACTACACTAACTATACTAAAAGCCATTTTCCAGAACTCCAGAAAGGAGGTGTTCCAGCCGCACCTTCAGTGCGGCTACCTTGTTACTGACTAGCCCCAGTCACCTGTATTACCTAGGCCGACCCTTGCGGTTACGGACTTTAGTACTCAGAACTCCCATGGCGTGACGGGCGGTGTGCAAGGCCGGGAACGTATTCACGCGCCATGGCTGATGCGCGATTACTAGCGAATCCAGCTTCACAGGTCAGTTGCAGACTCCGATCCGAACTGTGATAAAGGTTTAGAATTCGCATCCTGTCGCCAGGTAGCTGCCCTTTGTCCCTACCATTGTAACACGTGTCGTCGCCCCGGATGTAAGGGCCGTGCTGATTTGACGTCATCCCCACCTTCCTCACGCCTTACGACGGCAGTCTCTACGGGTTCAGCATCACCTGATGGCAGCCGTAGACAGGGGTTGCGCTCGTTATGGCACTAAGCCGACACCTCACGGCACGAGCGGCGACAACCATGCAGCACCTACATAGATGTCCCGAAGAAGCCGACTTTCACCGGCGGTCATCTACATTTCAATCCAGGTAAGGTTCCTCGCGTATCATCAATTAAACCACATGTTCCTCCGCTTGTGCGAGGCCCCGTCAATTCCTTTAGAGTTTCACCCGTTGCCAGCGTACTCTGAGGTGGATAACCAACGCTTTCGCTAGGAGCATACTGTATATCGCCTCGCCCAGTTATCATCGTTTACTGCGTGGACTACCAGGGTATCTAATCCTGTTTGATACCCACGCTTTCGTACTTCAGCGTCAGTTGTACCTTAGTAAGCTGCCTTCGCAATCGGAGTTCTGCGTGATATCTGCATTCACCGCTACCCGCATTCCGCCCTACCTCATCTACACTCAAAGCCCGCCAGTATCAATGGCAATTTGGGAGTTAAGCTCCTGGATTTCACCGCTGACTTAACAGGCCGCCTACGCGCTTTAAACCCAATAAATCGGATAACGCTCGCATCCTCCGTATTACCGCGCTGCTGGCACGGAGTTAGTCGATGCTTATTCATACGGTACATGCAGGGAGCCACCGTGGCTCTTGTTATTCCGTATAAAAGTTTACAATCCATAAGACAGTCATCCTTCACGCGACTTGGCTGGTTCAGGCTCTCGCCCATTGACCAATATTCCTCCTGCTGCCTCCCGTAGAGTCTGGTCCGTGTCTCAGTACCGGTGTGGGAGTTCAACCTCTCAGTTCCCCTACCCATCGTCGCCTTGGTGAGCCGTTACCTCACCAACTAGCTAATGGGACGCATGCCTATCTCGCAGCAGTCGTTTCCTCTACCTTGGATGCCCAAGATGGAGTGTCGCGGTGATAGTCCGTCTTTCGATGGGTTATCCCCTCTGTGAGAGCAGGTTGCATCGCGTTACGCACCCGTGCGCGAGTCGCCATCAGTCTTAGTAAGCTAAAGACCATGCGCCCCTCGACTTGCATGTGTTAAAGCCTATCGCTAGCGTTCATCCTGAGCCAGGATCAAACTCTTCATTGTCAATATTTTTATTGTACTTTTGTTCTGTTTGTCTTGCTCGAAATGATTCTTGCTAGATTTATTAGTGTATCTCTACCTAAGTAAAGGTCGTAATTGACGGTTGGGTCTTCATTTCCTAAACGTTTGTTACTACACTTCTGTTTTGTCAATATCAATTATCTCAAAGATCTCTTAAAGTCAAACTTCCTGCGTCATGCGCATGGCCGTTCGTTTCTTTTTGCGAGTGCAAAGGTAAAAGCAAAGTTTTCACTCCACCAAATCTTGGGTGAAACTGTTTCGTTCTATCTCGATCTAAACCCTGTCATTCATCGCTCGTCCGCCTGACTTGCGACTGCAAAGATCTAGTCAATTTCGCCGAATATCCAAATCTAAGCGCAAGATTCCGCACTTTTCTCAAGATAGAGGGCCCTCTTCAGCGCGTACATTAATATATGGTAAGATGGAGGAAGTCCCATTCCGATGAGCATAAGTCTCGCTGATGAGGGAGACTTCTCATGTGAGGGTGATATCAACCTATATGGGTCGCTGGGCTAACCTATATTGAGACTGCAGGCGAGAGTCCTGTCCCTACTTATTATGCTAAGGCATCGCGCACTCAGCTCCCCGATATACCTCTCCGAAGCGATACACAAGCCCTTCGCCTTATCGCGCGTATTCCTCTTATCCAGCGGAGAGAAAAGTGTCCTTCTCGTGAAGAAAAAAGCACCTTCACGTAGTGGTTTTCCTGCATCTATGTACGTAGTCTTAAAGACCAGGCACGCAAATCCAAATATCCACGTACGTAGATATTAGAGCCACGTACGTAGTCCAAACTTATCTGCCGCTCGTCCATAACTTTTATCCCTACGCGGAGCAACAGTCTCATATTGGTCATCGCAGCGACCTATATAGGTTCGCACCACCCCACCATAGAGCTTGGATGGGGTCAACTATATATCCAGCTAAACTTCAGTACGATATACTCACGCTCATCATGGGACACTGTAAGGGCAGCATATCAGGGTGGGAATTGCAGTACCTTTGCTGAGTAGAAAATTGGTATAAGATTGCTGAAATAAGAACAGCAACTATGGCTACAATCAAATGTATAGGGGTACTGACCTCTGGCGACGATGCACCCGGCATGAACGCCGCCATCCGCTCGGTCACCCGCACGGCTATCTACCACGGCATCCGCGTCAAGGGGATCTACCGCGGCTACAAGGGACTGATCACCGGTGAGATCGAGACTTCGAGACACGCAGCGTGAACAACATCATCCAGCGTGAAGTACGATCCTCAAGACGGCACGCTGCCCCGAGTTCCGCACGCGAAAGGTCGCGCTCAGGCCTATGAGACGATGCGTGCCCACGGGATCGATGCCCTCGTCGTCATCGGTGGTGACAGGTCGCTCTCTGGCGCACGTGGGTTCGCCGAAGAATTCGACATTCCATCGTTGGGCTCCCTGGCACGATCGACAACGACCTCTACGGCACCGACCTCACGATCAGCTGCGACACGGCGCTGAACACCATCGTCTCCCGCCGTGGACAGAGATCCGCGACACCGCCTCCTCCGCAGAGCGCCTCTTCTTCAGTAGAAGTGATGGGGCATGAAGCTGACTCCTTGCCCTCAACAGCGCTATCGCTTCCGGGAGCAGAAGCTGCGATCATCCCCGGTTTGCCTTCGAGAAAGACCAGCTCGCCGAGACGATTGAGAACGGCTTCCGCAAGACGAAGAATAGCAGCATCGTGCTCGTCTCCGAGCGAGGCACGGGCGGAGCGATGAAGGTCGCCGGCGCGTGGAAGGACACCCACAGTTCGATGTGCGTGTCGTGATCCTCGGCCGCATCCAGCGCGAGGCTCTCCCGGCGCGCAGGACCGCATCATCGCCAGCCGATATGGGTGTCGCCGCCATCGAAGCCCCTCCTCGAGGGGCAGCGCAACGTGATGATCGGGATCGTCAGTCGATGCCCTCGTGTACGTGCCCTTCTCAAAAAGCAATCAAGAAGAACAAGCCCGTCGACACGGACCTCATCGAGTCTCTACGCATCCTCTCAATCTGAGGCCTCCCTGCACTTCCTAAGCGGAGAGAAACAAAAGCACAACGGTCGCAAAAGCAATAGATGCTGCGACCGCTCGTGCTATGCGTAATGGGGAGGTGCGGGACTTGGCTCGCGACGCGGCGCGCCACAGGGAGAGCGGGCTGCTCACGATACTTTTGCCACGGTACGTCGGGCGATACGGGATAGCCTCGGGCGCAAGGGCTGGGTGAGCTGCTCATCGAGGCGGCTGACCTTGTCCTCTCCTGCGATGAGCTCAGCAAAGAGCCTCGCGGACCTCACAGGGTGAGACTCTCGCTCTTCGTCATCGTGAGGATGCCTTCGCCGAAGAAGAAACTTCAGCATATAGACTCCGTGGTCGGTCTGCACTACGGACTTGCTATGCTCACACGAGAGATCACTCGCGATGGCCGAGACCTGCTAGCCTCAGCGATGTCGCCCGAGGATCATCGGGCGCAGAGCCGACACACTCTCCGTGAAGAGCAGGCACGCTGCTCGACGATGGCGATCATCGTCTTGCGCAGAGTCTCCTCACGCTGATGAATAGCATCAATGAACCAGCGGGCCTGCTCGACCTTGTGGCGCGGAAGAGTCATCGCCTCACGGCTCTGGCGCGAGCATCACGCTGATCCTTGTGTTGCTCGAGGGTGCAAGGTGGGTGGGACTTAGGCGCAAGGGGAGATCTCGCTCACCGACGAGGCGAAATCAGGCTCGCCATCACGCTCAGTGACGATGAGTCGGGGGTCATGTGCATAGCGCCCTTCACTATCATCGCCGTAGCCACCAGCTGGCTTGGGGCTGAGATGCGAGATAAAGGCGTGAGAACTCGGAGGCGCTCCTCGCTCACCGGTGCCGCGCATAGGCGGTCGAAAGCGCTTATTGACGAAGTCCTCGTAGTGATGCTCGATCGCACGCTGCGCTTCACAGTGCAGAGCATTGGCTGGCGGGCGCTCGATCTGCAAGGAGTGACTCTCTGAGTCGCGTACCGCAGCAGCAGGATCCAGCGTCTTCACCAGACGGATGAGTTCGGCGATCTCTTCCGGGCGTGACGGAGGCCTGCCTTGCGAAGAGCAGATCGTCCTCGATCTCCTCGACAGAGCGCGTCAGATAGCCGTCGTCGTCAATGTTCCCAATGATGTGGCGTGCGATCTGCTGGCGCGTCCTCCAGCAGGTGACGGCGCGAGCTGCTCCATCAGATACTCATCAAGCGAGGGCACCAGCACGCGAAGGGATCTCTTCACGGACCGACTGGCGCTCCTGCAGCTCACGGAGCTTAGTCAGTCGAGGGATATCATCCTCGGTAGCGTATTCGCCGAGCTCCCAGTCTTGGTCTCGTCGCTATCGGAGGACGTCAGCTCGTCGTCGGAGCCTTCTTGCTCGGGGCGCCTCGTCGTTCTCTTCGAGTGCGGGGTTCTCCTCCAGCTCACGCTCGATCGCGCCTCCAGCTCCAGCCCCGTGAGCTCCAGCATCTTGATGGCTTGGATCTGTGCGGGCGTGAGCAAAGCGATTGAGTCAGGCTTCGCTGCTGGTAAAGCTTATTCATCGGAGGTAGGGGCAGCAGAGGATGAGGGAAAAAAGGCGGAGGTGAGGTGCGGGCTACAGGTCTTCGTGGTCGTAGGTCAGACGATCTCCTCACCATTGATGCGGAAGACCTCCTTACGTGCCAGAGCGAAAAGTGAGTCCTCAGACGGTTGACGAAGCGCAGGACATTCACATCAGCGGCGTCTCACTATTGAGGGCGATGGATGATGCGCTCGGCGACGGCAGACGGTACAGGCGAGACGTGCGCAGCAGCCGTGATCGCTCCACCGAGGAGGATGAGAGGCCTTGATGGGTGGCACCATATCGTCGGGCGGTCGATCTCACGCTCGACACGTGCCACGCGCTCTCAGTGACGGAGGTCACGGTGTGCACATCGTCCTGCGTGGTGTCGGTAGCGAGGTAGCCACCGACGGAGAAAGAGCTTGTGCTGTAGCCAGAAAGAGGAACTGCTTATCCTCCTCCTCGAGCTCATGGGCCAGCAGTACGCCGACGAACGAATTCAGCTCATCGATCGATGCCGTAGCTCTCCAGACGGATGTCGTGCCGGGCACGCTGCCACCGACCAGGAGGTGCGGCCCTTGTCGCCGCCATTGGTATACTAACTACTTTTCGGTATCCATAGTGATAGGGGGTAAGGCGGGGTGATGTGCCCGCTCTGTGAGCTATAACATGCTGGGCTCTAAAAGATACATCGGCGAAGCAGTCATGCGCTTCAGTGCCGTGAGCGAGAGGTCTCGCTTGCGCGAATGCCCTCGGCAAAGACCGCTGCTCGACGGTCTTCCAGCAGAGATCAGGGTGGTTGTTGTCCTTACTCCGTGGCACAGCCAGACGTTCTTCATGCCCGTGTGATGGACTTACGAGCCAAGATTCAGCCGCTCATCATTGGAGGTGCCCCTGCGGTGAGACGACACGCCCGCGAGGGAACTCAGGATAGCTCCCACTGCGCGTATCTCGGGGTCATAGTTTGCCTCGGTACCACGCTAGATCTGCACGGCCGATATAGTCAGACGATATCGTCAGTGACGTGGCCGACGTCGATGGCGAGGTGGACGGAGTCACCCGCTTCGCGCTGGTGAGCACGTTCTCCGCGCTGTCATGCGGCGCGAGGAAGAGAGCTCGATAGTGAAAGCCTGCTACGGTGAAGAGCTCGTAGATCTTGATCTCCGGCGCGAGGCCGATAGGGGTCCTGCACAAGCGACTATTGGCTGTGCTGTCGTGCAGCTCGCAGTAGCACAGACGGGCAGGTGATAGACGCCCCGATGACCCCGCGACGGTGCGGATATGGTCGGCGTGGTCACGCGTGACGATGACCCGTGGATGGCACCGCCGTCCGAGCGGTATGCCTTCAGCCTTGAGGGGTCTTGGTGATGGTGCGGATGGGATCCACGTCGATGAGAAGCCCCCACCTCGTCTCCTATGTAGCGCAGTTCCACTGCTCCCACTGGAGAGCACATAAATCTTATCATTCGTGGATCTGGGTGTGAGATACGTGTCGCCTCTATCGGCGATAGATGGAGATCTCGCGGAGGCCCTCCATCTCTGATGAGGCTCATCTCTCTCCGCGCAGAGGATGGCCATCAAGCGGCTGACCTCCTCACTGCTGAAGCCCTGACCGAGGTACATCAGCTTCGTCAGTGCGGCCTCAGTCGTGGCATCACGCCGCTGACCAGCCCGATCTTCTCGAAGGACGCCCGTCTCGTAGCGCGTCATGTCGACGCTAGCCCGTGACGCACTGTGCGACATTCACGATGACGACGCCACGTGCCACGCGCGGCACGGGCGCATCGAGACCAGGCATCATGGGCGCATTGCCACTGCCGAAGGTCTCCATCACCACCCGCGCAGCGAGCACAGAGAGGACGGCTGACGACCTCGCGTGTGATACCAGGAAGAGCTTCAAGACCGCCACGCGAGGGATCGAAGTACGGGCGCACCAGCGTACGCCCTACGCTGAGCGTTTGCGATGACGGCGTCGTGGTGGCGGATCTCGATACCGGCGTAAGCCAGATGGGGATGGTTGGCATGACTCGAGGCGCTGAACTGATCGGCGCTGATCTTGCTCGTGCGGTTGCCGCATCAGATGAGTTCTCGAAGAAGGCGATACCTCAGGCACGTGGGCGGCCTGCTTCGTCGCGTGCCGCTGCGATCTCGATAGCCGATGATCGTTCTCCTTCCGTCCGTACGGAGCTACCACGGGGCTGAGCCGGTGAAGACGATGAGCAGCAGGCCCTCGAGACGAAGCTCAGCGCCGAGGCGGTATAAGCCATCGTATCGGTGCCGTGGAGGATGACGAAGCCGTCGTACTTATCGTGGTTCTCCTCGATGACTTTACGAGCCAGCTGTACCCAGTGCTCGGTGGTGATAACCGAGGTCCAGCGAGGCTGAAACTCCACGCTGGAGATATCACGCGGCCAGGAGGCGCAGCTCTGGGACATTGTCCTGCAGGTAATTAAAGTCAAGGGTTCGAGAGCACCGTCTCTGGGTTCTCAAAGCGTCGATCGTCCCTCCGGTGTAGACCAGAGAGGATGAGATCGCGTGGTGCAACCATGTTGTGGTGTAGTTATAAGCACATTTGAGCGGGCGAAGCAAAGCCTTTTCAAGCCCCATCGCCCCCATGTTTATTCTCTACAGACAAAGATAACAATAATATACCGCCATTCAGCTATGGCAGGGAGCTCTTCTTAGGGGCTCGTGGGGAGCGGAATATGGGATGCGAAAAAAGCTATATAGCTTTGGAGTGACCTCCATTAGGTTGTTGCTCCGTGTAGGGATAAAAGTTGTGGACGAGTGGCTGAGTAAAGCAGTCTCGTACGTGGCTCTAATATCTACGTGCGTGGATATTTGGATTGACGATGCCTAGTCTTTAAGACTACGTGCATAGACAGAGGAAAACCACTACGTGAAGGCACTTTTTCTTCACGAGAGGACCTTTCCCTCCGCTGGATAAGAAGAATGCACGTGCGATGAGGCGAAGGGGCTGTGGATCACGTCGGAGAGGTGTATCGGGTAGCTGGGCGTGCGATACCACTCTAAAAAGGAGGCAGGACTCTCGGGAACGAGGCTCCGATGACGAGCAAATAGGGACGGGCCGGATACAGCTTCCCCGCTATACACCGACACGCTGGGGTACTGGCAGGGAGAAAAAGGAAGAAAGTGAAGTGGCGCTTCTATCGCAGAGCGGTACGTCGCTGAGAGGCTTGAGTTGCGTGGCGAGCAGGAAGGAGCGCAGACGGTCGTGGCCAGAGACGTAGTAGTGCTTATCGAGGAGGTTCTTCGCATTCAGCTGGAGCTGTACGCCGCGCACCCGCTTATGGTAGAGCGCTGCATCGAGGAGGACGTGCAGGGGTAACTGACGACGTTGGCGACGACCGACCTGCCGAGACGCTCGCACCCACCCGCCCTGGACACCGAAGCCGAGGCCAAGGCCTTCAAGTGCACCTTGAGGATGACGAACTTGGTCCAGACGTTCCCACGATGACGGGGCGTCCCCGAGGGCGCTGAGGTTGAGGTCCTTCATCCCTCAGCAGCCTTGGTGATCTCAGCGACATTGGCTATAGCTGGCCATCACACTCCAGAAGGGGAGGATCTTCCCCGCTACATCGACCTCCACACGCGTGAGGCTCCTCGCCGATAGGCACCATGCGGTTAGGCTCACCTGATCCCGCCATTGTGGAGCGTATTGCGCTGGCGGAGGCTGAAGCACTCCAGCGTAGCCGTGAGGGCGACTATCAAGGTAGTCGCCCTTGGCATAGCTCAAAGCTCACTCTGCACAGGGTCGAAAGGCCCTCCCGAGTGGGATCACTCTGCACGGGAGACCGCCTAGGGGCTCGAGCCACGGATCCACGTAGCATAGACATTCGTCGAGGGTGATACCATAGACCAGCCCGACACGTGGCGTGAAGGCATGCTGATGGGTGTAACTCTTCGCACTAGCGTCCTGCACAACATCGGTGAACCACTCGATACGGCGCGCCGAGGAGGAGCTGCAGACGATGCCACGTGAGCTGCTCCTGCAGGTAGATCCCGCTAATGTGCTGATCTGAGGGACGTACGGCCTTCGACTCATAGATGTGCTTCGTGACGTCTTGATACTGATTGCCCACGGTTGTGTTGAGGGTCGAGGCAGGGACATTCGTCCGCGGGTTGCCGTCCTTATCAAGAGGTGCCCAGCGATATCCACAGCTGCTGAAGGTCTTGCCAGCCGTACCACCGTTGGCGAGGTAACCACCCGCCTCGATATGGGAGGCGAGCCTGGAGCCAGCTGCGTATTGGAAGTGGTCGTAGCCGAAGGAGCTTGTGCTGGACGGCTCCGTAGTGACATTCCACGTCGAGATAGTTATTGAGGCGTGGTTACGGACGTTCACAGGCGCTTCGTGACGCGCATCAGGACGAGAGAGGGATCATCCGTGCCATCAGCCTTCTTGACGAAAGCATTGTCCTGCGAGTGCTCCATCATATCCTCACTATAGGAGGAGTAGAGGTAGGTGCTATTGAAGAGGAGGCCCTCTGCCAGCTGATGTGAGAGGGCGAAGGTCCCGGGTTCAGCGTCTGCTCCGCAGATCGTGGCTGCGCCGACTGCGTAGAAGAGATGGGGCGGGAGAGAGATCCCCCGTTGCCAAGATCGCGACACCACGGTCGAGCACAGCACCAGCGTTGTACACAAGGTCCACGTTGGGCGAGTGCGCTCCGAGGAGATGGGTGATGGAGGGAGCGACGATCTGAGTCGTGAGCCTCTGCAGATCACGGAAGGTGTCGGAGTTCTCATAGCCGAGGTTCAGGCGGTAGAGGAGCGTCTTGCGCTCATTCAGAGGTCCCGTAAAGTCGGCATAGGCGCGACTCGTATTGAAGCTCCCAGCCGTCCAGCGATACCGAGCGACAGGCTATATTGAGCTTCTTCGTCACACGATTGATGACGCCACCGCAGCAGCATTCCCGAAGATGTGCAGGCAGGGGCGTTGATGACCTCGGCGCGCTCCGATATTGGCCAGCGATGACTGACGCCAGAGACTTGTCTATGCGCGCATACCATTGAGAGGTTGCCCAGTTACGGTTTAGTACGGGCAGCCACGGATGGAGAAGTCATTGTGGAAAGAGTACTGATTGATACCGCTGATATTCTTCACCACATCATTGACGGTGATAGCACCTTGGTCTCGAGACCAGCTCTTTTCGTGACGTAGCCGATGGACTGAGGACGTCACGCAGGAGCGTCGCCGTCTTGGTCCCAGCGAAGGACAGAGCATTGCGATACAACTGCTCACGGCGCGATGACGTCGACGGTAGGCGGTGCTTGCTCGCTCATCGAGGATGAAGTGCAGGTCTGTGCCTCCTCCCCGAGAAAAGGAGCACTGCGTGCATATACATCGCCTGGTGATGACGGGCTGGCGTCCTGCGGGAAGGCAAATCGAGCGTAAAACGCCCCTCACGGTCCGTATGTGCGGTGAGGCGAAGCTGAGATCGCCGACAGCGAGGACTGCCCTCAGATGGGAGCACCATGAGAGTCGGTGACACGACCACGGGCTGTGCTGCAGTAGGCGTCTGCCTATAGCAGAGAGGGTATCTGGTAGCTACGGGCAATAGCGTCTCGCCCTCAGGCTGCGGTGCTCCACGAGCAGCCCAGGAGTACATTTCTTCAGTTGACGGATATACAATTGGTGAAATTAGGGAACAGATGTGAAATGCCATGCAAGGTATAGCGCACAGGTGAGCTGTTACCCTAATAGTATGTATTTCAGTGGCTTACTCAGGGCGTAGTCTCCCCTCGGCTGGGGGCTATCAAAGCGCCATGCCCTGACCGTCTCCCGTGAGGGGCCGGGCGGCGGACTGATGGGGATAGAGGCGGAGGCGGAGCTTACTGCTGCCTTCGGTCTCACTGCAGGGGCGTCTTCTTGACCAGCCCTGAAGGACGGCACAGGGGCCTACCTCGACGAGCGCATAGCACCGTCAGCGACCATAAGCCTGTACGCTCTCCGTCCAGCGTACGGGAGCCGTCGGCTGACGATGAGTTCTTCTTGATACCGTGCGTGCGGATTGACAGCATGGGCAGGTACATTCTGATAGATGGGGCGGCGGGGGCTATGGAACTCCGTGGCCTCGATAAGCTTCGGCAGGTGCGGCACGTGCTGGCTCCATCGAGAGGTGAATGGAACTTCCTGACGTTGAGGGCGCAGAGCACGCTTAGCACCTGCTTCGAGGGCTTCCATAGCGCGGTCGACAGCGTCGACATCACCAGAATGACGCAGGCTGGCCAGGGCAGTTGAAGTTGGCGCTTGATGATTACCCCACCTCGATGGTCTTGGGGATCCGACGACCTTCTCATCGGGCAGACCGAGGATAGCCGCCATCATTACCAGGGTTAACTTGCAAGCCTCCTGCATAGCCAGAGCACGCTTGGAGACGGACGCCAGACCGTCTTCGAGCTCAGCTTTTCCCAACGGCGACGAGTGCGGAGCACTCACCGAGGGGTGACCAGCGACCATATCAGCTGGAATTCGTCACCAGGCAGAGCGCACAGGTGACAGGTGCAGGAGGGCCGCGCGAGCTGCGTGACCTTCGTCTGCTTGAGTTCTTCGTCCCGTACCAGCGAACATGATGTCAGTGATGCGGAATCGAGGATATCGTTAGCCTCTCAAGAGCTCCTTAGCTGAGGATGATTCTCATAAAAGCTCCTTCCCATGCCCACGAACTGGGCGCCTTGGCCAGGGAATACATAAGCTGTCACTCATTTACCATTTCTTCTTGTGATATTATACTTGGGTCTTGGTATGCGAATTAAATCGCTCAGCGCCTTGACGAGACCTTCCAGGTACGCTCGACAGGGGCGATGTGCACCGTCTCGTCGGGAGAGTGAGGCGAGCGAAGGTCTGGACCGATGGAGATCATATCCATATCAGGCGCGACGCGCTGGATGATACCACACTCCAGCCCTGCGTGGACGACGGTGATCTCGGGGACTTTGCCCGACCTCTTCGTAAGCACGCATCGTCTTGCAGGGACGGCGGAGTCAGCGTTGGGCGCCCAGCCGTTATAGCTCCTGCAGGCTCAACCTCTGCCACCAGATTCACAGCCGCGCTCTCGATCTGAGAAGCGACATACTCCTTGCGGCTCTCCGAGGCTGCGCAGCATGAAAGGTAGCGGTGAAAGGTGCCTTCAAGCCAAATGAGTCTTCGCCATACTCTAGCCAGAGACTCTGCACGATGCCAGAAGTCGGTGAGCATGCTCTGCACGCCATTGATACGCGCATCGAGGCGCCGATGACCGCCATCCTGGATCTCTTCGGGGATGACCGTCTGAGGCAGATCCGTGCGCTCGAGGCTGAGGCTGACGCCGTCCTCGATGATATCTATGCCTCACGTCTGCAGGGTGTCGAGGAAGTCCGAAGCGAACTCCCACGGGCCGTCGGCCTCTGCTTCGGGGATGGTCTACGGCGCGAAGGCCGCGAGGATCGCGGTGCGAGGCTGGGCCCCCTTCGAGGTGGCTGCGAGGCGAGCGCCGTGGCTGGCGATAGCCTCCTTGAGGCGCACGAGCTGCTTATTAGCGTGGCACGCTGACCGGATGATGTCCATGCGAGTGACCACCGCGCAGACCCGTCAGAGCTGATGCGTACGCACGGCGATATCCCCTTCGGGCGTGGGCTCTGATCCTTGTGCTCGGAAAGCCGGCGTTGGCGTCGAGACCACCCTGCACAGCCAGCGAAGAGGACCTTCGTCCTCGCGCTGTCGAGGTTGATGAGGGGATATCCCCTTAGAGAAGCCGAGGCAGCAGGTGCCGTTGGCACCGGCCATACCGGCTCTTCGTCTACGGTGAAGAGGGCTTCGAGGACCCGATGCTTGAGGGTGTCGTCCGGAGAGGGACGGCCATCCTTATAGACTGCGCCGATTACTGCGTGTCTGCGCCCGAGCGTCGTATCGCGCGCCGTCACCCTCGCCATGCGATGTGAGCGCCGATGGGGTCCTAGTATGATCATGCTCGATGTGGCTATTCTTCTGGGGCACCACGTCGATGTGGGCCTGCGGGGTCACCACAGCCTCCTTCGAGGCCCGGAGTAGCAGGCTTGCAGATGAGTATAATGCCCGTAGCATCATGCTGAGCCTCGAGGTCCAGACGCTTTTGCCAGAGCAGGGTACTCTTGGACCGCCTCAGTGTGGAACGTCGGGCGATCTGTGTGAGATCACATAGAAAGCTAGCTCCACACACGCAAAGCGGGGAGACGAGGTCTTGATTTCCAGCAGCCGCCAGTCGATTCGTTCTTAAGATGAACAATGGATGAGTTGTGCTCAGCGCGCGCTCGCAGCTGGTGCAGGCTGCGTCTGGCGGCGTGTAGTGTCTGGCCAGTTGATGGGAAGAGCGATGATGATCGCGATGCAGGCCCTGAGCGTGATCCACAGCGTCTGCGCTGTATGTGCACGATGAGCGCGAAGTCGCTTCGCAGGCTGGACAGCCCATACCAAAAGGTGAGTGAAAGGTGGCGGTGACCGCGGCGTGCCACGCCCTTCCGCCACCCGCCTGGGCGGGCACGACCACGCATTGTACTACGCGCAGCGTGATGCTTGCCACCGGAGAGGGTAGGTCGGCGCGTAGCCTCGAGCTGAGGCGCGAAATAGTAGCCGAAAGTACCCGATCCAGATGATGAGGAGCGTCAGGAGGAGGAAGCGCCGCGATGTGGCATATAGCGGATGCTGGTCATCCGTCCCAGATATGCAGGAAGAACTGTGCGATACGGCTCCCGCGGCGGCAGCGCAGAGCCAGATGAAACACTCCAAGAGCGAGGCAGTCCGCGCTACCAGCTGCACCGACCACGAGAGTGGAGTGAAGAGGCACGGCAGCGGGCCTCCAGCTCGGTGGGAGGCCAAGTAGCCGATGAAAGAAAGTCCGTCGAGGCCGAGATAATCGAGGAGGATCAGCAGCATCGTCACGTCCGTCAGGCGGTCGACGATGCGAGCGTACCGAAGAAGGCCAGCGAAGAGAATGTCCTCACGGCGCTCCATCTCGATGCAGCGCCACACCTCGTCTGCAGGCGAGGCGTATCATATTCACCGTATGGGGCCGAGCACGCCGTGCAGGCCAGCATTGATGCGCCGTGGGTGCTTCGCCAGCGCCAGTGGCGGGCGCCTTTCAGGAGCTCCCAGCGCAAGCCTCGGCAGAGGTTGACTCCATAAGAATCAAGGAAGGCTGAAAAGGAGGATGGGATGAGTTGACCCCGTGCGGAGGTCTCCTGCAGCTCGATGCCAGTCGGTATCACGATGAGCCGTAAGACCCAACCCACCGAGGAGCGGTGGGAACTACTAGTCAGAATGGACTTAAGGGTGGGATGGATCTAGGCCGACACACACTGCCACCACTCAGGAGAGGCAGGCCAGAAAGCACGAGGCTCAGCACCACGCTGAGGGTGTACGCTGTGAGCTGCGATAAATTGTACTGCTATGTTATAGCAAATGTAATAAGTTTTTAGTTATCTCCACATACACAGCAAGTCAAAGCCAGCTAGAAGGCATTAGGTAACATGTTTCTCACCGATCTCCATCCTGTCGCACGCTATCGCCGACAGCATCTCCAGCCACCGCGATCTGCCGTACCAGAGATCGGTCCTGGCAGCAGGTGCAGCCCAGATTCACTCCTCGAAGGGCTACGGCTACGCGTCATCGAGATCGACACCAGTCGGTAGCCTACCTGCCAGAGCGCATTTCCCGCGCTCGAGGGCCAGCATCGGCAGGGCGGCTTCCTCAGATCCCTATCGAAGACCGCTTCCTGGCGACGCTCCCTTCGCCCTCATCAGCACGCTGCCCTACAGCATCTCCTCGCAGATCTTCTACCCGTATGCTCGACTACGCGAGCGCATCCTTCGTGACGCCCTTGGCACGCTGGTATGCGTCGGGTCGACCGCCAGCGTCTGGCTTCCCTCCGGGCAGTGAGGACTACGGCATCCTGGGCGATCCTCCTGCAGGCGTGGTATGATGTGGAGTACCTCTTCACCGTCGATGAGCACGTCTGCTTCCGCAGGTCCAGAGCGGCGTCATCCGCGCTCTCATCCACCAATAGAGCGCACCGACCTCCAGCGCAGCTCCGAAGCCCTAACTTCAAAGCAGGTCATCAAGCGAGCAAACAACCAGCGTCGCAAGACCACCGCATAACTCCTCAAAGCCCACTCTTCGGCCGACTCGCGACCACACAGCGGAGATCTTACTCCAAGCGAGGCAGCTCGGTGCTCGAGGACTTCGTCACGCTGGCGCGCCTCCTCGAGACATCAGGCGAGAGGCCTCCACGAAGGCACCAGCATTTGACACGACACGATAAAGCGGGCACAGATGACTCATCATCACGCCACTCATATCTCTATTCACTATGCTTGGGAGCCGCATTCTCCCTCTACACTGAAGAGAATTGGCACTGAACCTATATTGGTGCGATGGGCGGTGAGCCTGCTACGGTCGGCGAGTCGGACCGGTAGTGGTCACGGTACTGTGACAGTACTGGTCACGATATGAGCTACCAGTACTGGTCCGCCCGTCGACCAGTACTGGTTCCTTAATGACTCTCCCGAAGGGCATTCTGAGTTACGCCTGCGCGCACGGGTAGTGTGTGAGTGGGGCAAATAAACAACCGCTCCCCACCACGTGCAGCTGTGGCACGAGGCGACGAGTATGTTTCACAGAGCGGTGCGGTCTATTCCGTCAGCTCGGCGCGCTCAGCTAGAGGGAGGCGTAGTCGCACGCTCTTGTTGGGGCGAGCCCATAGTGAACACTGAGCACGCACCGGCAGCCAGGTCGCTGTGGCGGATCAGAGGGCGTCGAGGGGCTTGCCGTTGGGCGTAGCCTTCTGGATAGCTTGATTCTCCGAGCGCCTGCTTCCCGCCTACGATGACGAAGGTGCCGCACGAGGCGAGACGCAGTGTCTGCTAGAAGAAGAGAAGAATACGCGATGTTGTACACGGGTATCCCAGAGAGGTCACCGAGGTGATCACCCATCATAGAAGACCACGAGGCTGTCATGCCGCCACCGTCTTCGTCACCAGGCATGCCATCAGGTCGCCACAGGAACCATGTGTCGATGATGGCTTACGCACCCAGACGCTGCGTGACGCCAGGAGCGCTCAGCATGGTTGTAGAGATAGGGGATGTGAGGCTGGGCTCGTTTGACGCTGTGAACTGCCCGACGTTCCCCGTCTGGTCAGGAGCTTTGCTGCTGTAGAGACTCCCACTTCGACATGCTGGAGTGGGTGTGCGCAGGGTCTCGTCCAGACGCTCGATGAAGCCGCTGCGACCGCCATCAGATAGATAGAGGTCAGCGAGGAGGGTTGTGCTGTACGTCGCAGCGGTGAGGTGTGGGCATTGTTCCTCATCGCTGGTAGTCCCGTGCACCGAGGCCGCCAGAGGCTCTCATGGTTGAGGGCTCGATGAAGCGACCCTTCTTGTTCTTGGGGTGGAAGAAGCCCGTATCGTAGTTGAAGAGCTTGCGGTAGTCGTGGAGCGACGCAGGTGAGTCAGCACTCTCCACGTCGTGGCCGGAGAGCTTCGCCAGCTGCGGCCAGGCGCCACGCACAGTCGTAGGCGGCAGCAGCGAGCGGCGACACTCTGACGCTTCTCCCACAGAAAGTCTACCTCGAGGGACTGAGCTCCTTCTCCCCGATATCGACCGGAAGTAGCCTTAGCGGTCCATGAACTCAGAGAGCTCACCCATAGGACAGGCGCGTCCGGGCAGGTGAACTTCTCCGCCATCGTCTTCTTCGCAGCTTGGTAAAGCAGCACTCCGGTTAAGCCGTGGGCCCCTTAGCGTAAAAGCATCAGCGAAGGTGGCGATGGTGTGCGAGCCGTTCATACGGTACGTATCGCCCGTGACTTCGGGAAGATGACAGCCACCATCCCCTCAGGGCTCTGCTCCAGCCGCACAGAGGTAGCTCGTGAGCATCTGCCTCCTTCACAAGGTCGAGAAGGACCGTAAGGGGATGCGCCGCGCCATTAGGTATCCCACAGCCAGTCGTGGTGTAGAAGGTACCCTCGTCGTCAGTGGACCTTCTTGTCAAAGCCACTGGCTAGCGGCCGTCCTCCGAGAGACAGATCATGCCGCTCATAGGTGCAGTAGGTGAGGTATGAAGACGTGCTCAGGAGTACCCTCGATCTCGACCTTGTCAGGGCCTTAGACACTCGTTGCCCGTACTTAGCGACGATATCGACCTCGAGGACTGGATCTCCTGCTGGGCATTTGCGCCCAGCGCAACAAAGCCTTCGATGTACGACACGCGCCGTAGCGGAGGTCACGCCCTGCTGCGGAAAGGAGGCAGAAGGTGACCACCACGTGCCCACGCATCGACCGTCGTAGGCGGCCCGTGAGCGTATGCACGCGAAGACTCCGTGGGCTCAGCATCATCTCAGCATGAGGTGAACTGCGCGTGAGGTCAGGCTGCTGGTGACAAAGAGGTTCTTCCCGACGTGGCTCCCCGTCAGGTGTGGAGAGACAGGTGATGGCCTGCCTTAGCCCTCGAAGTTGAACTGATAGATCGCACTGCGGTACGGGGAATAAGCGCACCGCGCAAGGGCTCCAGCAAGGTCACCTCAGCCGTAAAGTTGAACTCGCTATCCATGCTTTACTGGCGCAACACCTCCAGAAAACTATCACTTGAAGCACTCAACGAACTGTCGCGAAAACCCGGCCACGCCACAGTACGGCAATCAGAGATCACAACAAACACAATCTACTCCGCTTACTCGTCCGCGCCACACTGCAAGTACACACATCATCAATAAACGGGTACGCGCTGTGTGGAGGTCTACATGGTCGATGGTCAGGCTCTTTGACGACCAAGGCCCGCCGAGGCAACCTACCAGTGAGGGCGCGGGCAGGAGGCCGCCAGGGCAGGCGTGTCTGATGGAAGCATGGGCGATAAATGGAGCGGACGATAGCCCCCTATGGACGAGGATGCCTTTTCTTGCAGGCATATTTCTCCTCAAAGATAACAGCCCATCTATCAGCGGTTAGATGGGGCTTCTTCTATGGATAGCGTGCCGGTGACATGCTGGCTCAGTGGGCGGCGGTGCTGCTCTTGAGGTCAGTATTGCGGTCGGCACCAGCGATGCGATGGGGCGATCAGGCGATACACCGCAGCGATGGTCGGACAATACAGCTAAACTGCGAGGCTTTCATTCACGAGGCATTCCCTTCGGGAAGCGTAGCCCGTGGTGGAGCTTCATGTCAGGATCATATGCGAGGACGATGAACTTCGTTGAGGTGATGGCGGGGAGCAGATCGCTCTTACCTGCGGCGAAGACCTGACGCTTGAAGTGAGACGACCATTGTCCGTACGGATATCTTCGTCACCTCGGGCGCAGGGGCTGCTGGATCACCGTGGGGCGGCGGGCTGCTGGTGATCACCTGAGGCTGCTGTACAGGCTGAGCCTGCTGGGCAGCGCAGAACTACCGTCCCTGCTGCGACGCGCGGGAAGCGATTCCCGCTCGACTATTATTGTCTGACGGCTGCTGGACGATCGTCTGCTTCCTGGCCCGCCGACGAGCAGGCAGGATAACATGTGGTCAGTCACGGCGCTTCTCGAGGAGGAGCATCAGCTGCTGGGGCGATCAAGACGGCCGGTACTCCTGAGGCTGTACTGGGGCGCAGCAGGGGCGTAGGTATAGTTCACGCTACCAGCAGGTGCATAGGGCATGGGCTGCTGGACGGGTGCTACACCACCGGGACCAAGGGGCTGCTGAGGCATCTGCAGCTTCACCAGACGAAGGTCTTCGGCCGTGAGGGCCATGGATAATCTCTGCCCGGTCTGCTGCTGAAGCCTCGATCGATACCAGGCTAAGCGGCAGCACACTTTGGCACATCAGCTCTTCCTCAGAGAGGGTGATATTGTGTCGGCCGCGGTCAGTGACTCACGCTCTGCCTGCACGCTCTGTGCCAGGGGCGTAACAGAGAAGAGGGAGAGAGGCAGGAGGAGGGACACCATGGGACACGCCTCTCTTAGAGTTAGGCGATAGCTACAGCCAGCTGGTTGTTGGAGGCACCACAGGCAGTGTAGTCAACGGTGACCACCGAGGGACGTTGCCGAGGACTGACCTGCATTTGCTAGGGGACTGGGGAGGAAGCGTGATACACCACAGTACTGTGGCACCCGGACCGGCACCGACGTGGGCATGATGGCCCCGTCGAGGAAGGTGGCGGGTTATGGGGACATTAGCGTTCAGACCGAAATTACGTCTTCTTACAGAGGCTACATAGCATCAGACCGAAGTCAGAACTGCAGGTCGAGATCTGCATGTAACGCGAGCGCACTACATTGACACCGACCGATCCGCCGAAGTTAGGACCTGCGAGGGGCACGGGTTGAACTGGCGTTCCATATGCTTGAACTTTGCGCCGGCTTTATGCGTAAGACTTCATCCCCTTCTCGTTCTGACCAGCGACGATGGCTGGCGCGACGGATTCTGCTCATTTCTGGTACTGCTCGATGGGGCGGATGTCGTCGCTGGACTTACCCGACTGCTGGTACCAGCGATCCTGCTAGACCTGCGTCGTGTTGATAGCGTGAGACGATCGATGACTGGTCGAGGCGCGCTGACGGAAACGTGCTAGGGTCTACCAGAGGAGTCCTGGGTCTGCTGGGAGGCTGAGCCTGCAGGCTGAGAGTTAACAGCGTAAGGCTACGATGAGAGCGTTCGAAGGAGAGGATCTTATCGAGGTCAGAAGTTGCTACCCGTGACATCAGATACAGATACCTGGTACCTTCTCACGCTTGGGTCGCGCGCTACCTGGACGGCAGGCGTCGGGCGGCGGGCCTTGGTCAGCGGCGACCGTGCGGCCTGCTGGGAAGTGACCTGAGGCTTCTGGTAGCGACTGTAGGTCGTCCTGGTTGTCGACGTCCGTGCGGTCCTTCTTGCTCTTCTCCGCCCCGATGCGGGTCACCGTGACGGTGTCGCGGCGAGAGATTGTATCAGCCAGCTCTTCGGTGAGCTTCTTGATACAGGCGTCGTAGTCTGCACGCTGGACGTTGAGCTTCTTGATACGAGCGATGGTAGTCTGCATAGGCGTTCATTTCCTCAAGGTTGGCGTTCCTGCAGGCGAGCGACTTCAGGCGCGTCACAGGCTGCTATGGCTCTGGTAGAGCTTCGCGACCATGTGATTGGAAACGAAGTTGAAGCAGACACCAGCCTGGTAGAAGGCGTTGACCTTCACGTCAGCCCAGGGTCGGCATTGTTGTCATGATGTAGGATTTTCCTGTTCGCTCAGCACCAGCGTTGACGCTACCGTGAGAGCGACTATGCCCAGAAGAGGGATCCTCAGGAATACCCACCACCGAAGAGGAAGGGGCCACGCTCTTAGGCGTAGCACCTTCCATGATGGTAGAGCGTGAACTTCGCGAAACCCGCGATATGTGGCACCGAGGTTGAGATAAGGCGTCGGGCCGCGAGGCATATTCAGACGAGCGATAAAGGAAGTTACCCCACGTACATGCCGGAGCTCGTTGTTCAGGTTGAAGTCGAGGCGTACCAGGAGTCTTCGTGGCTGAGTAGTAGAACCGCGGATGCCGAGATGGGCGGTCAAACCCCTGCGGAACCGCAGGAACCACCAGGGCTTAAGACCTGGAAACGGCGGGGTGGTCACCGCAAGCAATACCGGGCTCGAGGCAGACTGACACCACAGGCTGTCAGATTTTTGTGTTACGGTGCCACGAGAGATCAGCATCGCCAGTCGTAGTCCATCTGCCACCAGTAAGATGTCGAGCGAGGCTGGCCAAATCAGTTGTGGAGCTGGTCACCACCGTTAGCCAGCAGAAGCGAGGTGGCGGTTGCCAGATGACGTTGAAGATAAAGGTCATACCCCTTCAGGCGGGAAGTGATCACAGCGACGGCCTGTTGAACTTCAGATAAACCCACCAGCGCCGTAGATCTGCTGCCATAGCTCGTAGCCCCGTGCCACCCGACGGGCGTAGCCGTGCCAGCCGAAGCTCCATGATACCACCACGCGGTGAGAACTGGGCGTGATGGAGGAGTTAGACCAGAGGTTGAACTTGGGTTCACCACCGTGGCGCTTAATGTCTACGTTGGGTCTTCGAGACTTGTCGGCGTTGAGGAGCCATGAGAGTCGAGGAATTGTTCTTGAGCTTGCCGCGTCAAAGCTACGCTCATGAGTCCCTTGGATCTCTCAACGAGGGCCGAAGCCGAAGCTCCAGCGCGCACACCCCAGAAGGGTGAGGTCGCGAGGTTACAGCTTACTGTCCCAGTGGGTGTGGCACTACGCTACTGGTGCGACACCGTCAGACTGCGCATCCTGTGCCTGAGCCATAGCAACTTGCTGCCAATGCCAGCAAGCATCGTGGCGCAAAGAACCAAAAGTTTCTTCATATACATTTCTATTTTTAGGGTTGTCATGTTACTTGTCCTGTAGCGAGGGGCTGAAGCTGTATGCTAAGGCTCGTAAATGGCCCTCCATGAGCAAGATGGCATTGAGATTCAGTGGGTCGTCAGACTCAATGGATCCCTCTCACCTCTAAAGGAAGCCCACCTCACCTCGTTAAAACATTACAAGATGTAAATTCTTAACAACCTGAGATATACACGGTCTGTTCCTATATAGACAATAGATTTCCCTTGAGAAATGTCACCTCAGCCCTGTGTGAGAGTCTCTCTCATCGATATCTTCAGGGAGCTGCACTTTTCCATCACCCCAATTGCGACCTATATCTATACAATATGCATAGCTCTTTTACTGCAACGCAAACGCTTCCATCACCCAAGCTACCAGCACAGCGTGCAGGGCGGGAGTCACTGCGAGAAGCAATAACCACATCCCCTCCACCTTTCAAATAGATATTCGTATTTCAAAGTAGTAGTGAGTCTCCCCAATAAGTGAGTCGATTTCACTCGACCTACTACACTGGCAGCGCCACGGAAGCATGTGCGCAACGACGCAGGACGGAAGAGACCGCCTACGATTGCCCGATTCCCGCTTCATAAGCAGGAGGCACTATCACCGACTAATGGCGGTAGCCTCGGCGGAGGTAGCGACCATACGCCCATTGCCCTGCGTATGCTCCGCACATGGCGTGCCACGAGCTGCAGGGCTGGATATGTAATAGGTGGTATTCAGCAGGTTCTCTCCTACACCGGGCCCCACCGTGAGAGGCACCGGACGATAAGCCCCCTGGAGAGAGCAGCCGAGATGACGACGCACCCCTTCACCCTCAGCGTGGTAGCATACTCGTCATGTGGTAGGATTCGTCTTGGGAGCACAGCGAGTCACGGCTACTACGTATGCCGAGCACAAGACGTAGCGATAGATCCTTGATGGGACGATAGCGACGTGAGGCCGTGAAGCCAGGCGGAGGAATAGACTGCCCCGACATGCCAGCCATTCCACGAGCCATCAGCGAGACGCTTACGCCCTCCAGAGCGGAGAAGGTCGCGCGGTAAAGGCTTCCGGACTCAGCGTAGCTTCTGCACTCAGCTCCATACCATATAGATACGCTGTGAGGCGGTCCAACTACTGAAGCCATTCTGACTGATGAGATCGCTCCCCAGAGCTGCATAAAGTGGTAGAAGGCGCCTGCGGATCTAAGCGCGTACGCCTTCCCCGAAGAGATCGGAAGATGCGAAGATAAAGCCAGCCTCATAATTGTGCGTGCACTGGATCAGCTCGATCTTCGAGAGTGCATCAGCCTATAGCCGAGCGAGAGGTACGCCCGGGTCATAGATGGGGAAGCCTCAGGTAGAGACAAAGGGGCTGGAAGGCCTTGAGCCCGTTGTACGCATCGCTTGCCCACATTGGGCGAGAGGTTGCGGTAGCCGAGCGCGTACCACCGCGACCTGACACACGGGATCCCGTCTTCTTGGTACGCCAGGACGGGCGCAGTCCGACGTGGACACCATCGATCCGGTCGTAAAAGCGCGCTCCAGCCTTGACAGTCAGCAGGTCAGACAGCACCGCCTTGCTTACACCACCACAGAAGGGAGCATGGTGCCGACAGTCATGCCAAGGCACCCAGTGGCGACCATACCGACCAGAGGCTGACGGCAGCCTGATCTACAGAGGAGTCCGCCCATGGAGCAGCTGAAGATTCAGCTGTGACGAAGAGTGAGACGTGAAAGGAGCTGAGCACGCGCTGCGACGCAACGGTGGCCAAGCGCCCTGACCGCTGGTCTATCTTCCCAAGCGCGGGCTCGCTGAGTTGTGTTTGCGATAGTCGGCGACCGACTTGATGCTGCGCCCGAAGGCGGAGACTTCGAGGTCAGTCTGAGCGAAGACTTAGCGGAAAGCTTAGCGAGACACGCGGTATTATGGTTTGTAGGGCAGACCTCGGGCATCGCTTCGGCGGGCTGCGTGCAGGACGCCGATGCGAGGCGAGACCAAATGCTTGCCGCGAAGCCACTAAAGGACGCATCACTGCTCTGTGCGGAAGAAGTTGGCCACATCAACTCCAGCTGCCGCCACGGTCGCTGAAGCGGTGGCCTAACTTCGCCAGAAAAGCGTTGATCCGTACGCTGTCTCCGGAGCCGCAGCGGGGCGAGATAGACGCCATTGGCGGCAATAGCCGATCCCGTATGCTGGTGGAGCACCATCGACGAGGGTAACTCAGAGCCAGCTACTGCCGTAGACACTTGCGCGGGGCGGTAGCGCCGTCTTCTCTGAGCTCTTGCGAGAATTGTGATCCGTATAGCTCAGCTGGAGACTGCCCGCCGAAGGGACGTTTCTCTTTTATTCATAGCTTGGTGACAATGTTGATAATCCCCCGTTGGCACCATTACCGAAAGATGGCGGTAGCTCCCTTGATAACCTCGATTACGCTCTGCCGCGGCAGAGGGTCGATGGAGCGGAGGTCGCGACTCTCGTGGCTCGCAGGGAGCGTGGACGAGACACACCGTCAATGAGGACGAGGATGCTACGCCACGCAGGGTGTTGTAGCGCTCGTTCATTGTTGCCCGTAGGAGCACTCAGGAGATGAAGTAGCCGACGATATGCTGCGCGCCAGGCAGGATCAGCTCATCTCCCGAATAGATCTCGCTCGGGAATAATCAGCTGATACTTGCAGCGGCGCGCTGCTTGATCTCCGGCATACGTGAGCCTACGACGACGACGTCCTGGGCTCGTGATCGGGATGCTGAGTCTCGTGCACACTGGGACTCTGTGCCACTAGCCAGAAAGCGACACTGTGAGGCCAAGCGTAAAGTAACACGATGAATCATTCTATGTATGATAAGATAGGAAAAACCCTGCAATCCACGAGCAGAGGGCTCTTCTTCTTGCCTCATCAAGGGGCGATGCAAAGGTGCACATCACGGCTGAGGCAAATGACTCCTATTGCTGAAAAATAGCTATATATGTGTATCATCGAGGACGTGCGGCGATCCTTTTCTACTCTATGAGTCGAGCCCTCCTCTCCTGACGTCCTGAACGAACCTATGGGTCAGTCCTCCAAGCTATATAGGTCACGCGATCGACCTATATAGCACCTCACGAAGCAATATGGGTCAGGCCGCCACCTATAGCTCCGCCCGGCATCGCCAGGGCAGGCTGCATCAAAGCAGGTACGCGAGAAACTATCTACATCCTATCCATCGTTATAGGGATATCTCCACAACATATATATGCCCAGCTCATCCTGTAGCACCGCCACCTGTGAGTAAGCTCAAGCGACGTATTATAGTTTTTCTTCATTACCCTCAGCATCATCGTCCGCCGTCCTCTTCGGCGTCGGCTACCTCATCCTCACAGCCTTCTTCGGGGCGCTCCCTCGAGTGTGCCCGGCTGGCGCATCCAGCACTCGCCGAACTATCGTAACGGGCGCTTCCAAAATCATACCCTATGCCCCAAGCTATGCAGACCAGCTCCATGGGCGACCGCATCGAAAGATCCTCTGGAAGTTCCTCTTCGACCGCCCGATGATATCCGCCCTGTCGATTAGCATCCCCGTGGTGCGCCGACCTGAAAACTCATCGACCGCTCAGAGACCTCATCGATAAGTTCGGCCACTCGGGCTATCTCCTGCAGATGGACGGTGTGCTACCTCATCGACCCCGTCTTCGTCGAGGCGCCCCCTTCGGCATCTCCAACGCCTTCTTCAAGGGCGCAGGTCTTCGACGTCGCTGACCTCCCGGATCGACTACTCGTCATCAGCCCACGACCACTGGATCATCTCGACTACCACGTAGCCAGTGAGCTACAGAGCCGTGTCGCGCAAAGTTTACGGGGCTCGGCGTCGCGGGGCGCACCTCGAGCCTGGGGCTACCGTCCCGACCAGATCGTGAGAGCTGGACTGGGGCAACACCCCGACAGCAGAGGGTGGGCGCATACCTGCCTTCCCACACAGCACTTATCCGGCCGGGTCTACATCCAGCCAATCGCTGTGGGCCTCCTTCGTCCTGCAGGGTCGAAGCACTCGGTCTCGTCGGCGGTGATAGCGGCTTCGGCCGCACTATGCCGAGATCGGGAAGCAGTTCCCCCAGCTGGATCTGGCCATCCTCGAGAACAGGCAGTACAACAAGGGAGAACTGGAGCAGCATCCACATGCTCCCGAGCACTCGGCGAGACGATGCAAGCCCTCGGCGAGGCCTTTCTGACGGTGCACCATGCGAAGTTCGCCCTGGCGATGCACCCTGGAAGGGCCCTGCAGAACGCAAAGCGCCTGCGTGACGAGCTTCCCCATCCTGATGCCTCGCCTCGGCGATGTCGTCCTACACCGACAGCACCTTCACCACCGACGACTGGTGGGGGCTCGACTAATCCCCACAAAACAAAAAGGCCTCGGGGCACCCCTCTCCACCGAAGTGCGAGGAGGTTTTCGAACATAAAGTAGTCGCCAGGACACGCCACGGTAGAAGAGTGTACTTCACACCGACTAGACTCTCCAGCAGAGTTGATGTCGGGTAATCCCAAGGCGTGCTGCGGTGGTGCGTGAGAGCTATAGAGCCGGATTGCCCGTCGCGCGGTCGGTAGAGATGCGATGATGAGTAATGTTGTCATACTGGATGTGGCGCTCCCGCAGCCACAGTTCAACAGGTTGCCGGGTTGATGATGTCGGCATTGAGCTGGAGCGTGTGGCGACGACCTGCCGATGTTGAGGAAAGTCCTGAGCAAGTGGAGGTCGAACTGTGGGCGAACTCAGACATGAAGGCATTGCGAGGAGCGATGCGGCCACGTCGCTGAGCGAGGTCTGCTGACTGGCGATGGGCTGCTCAAAGCTGCTGCCATCTCCTTGTTGGCCTGACGCGGATATGCACGGTCTGAGGCAGATTCGCCGGGCTTGTTAGCGATCCTGGCGGTGACAGTAGCCGTTAGTGACTTCTTCTAGCTTCGTGGGGATGTAGCGAGGTCATTGCGCAGACCCAGGGATCGTACAGCGTCGCCGTTAGCGTCACCATAGTGAGGATCGATGGCGACCCGACTGCCCGTTGTAGATGATACCGATGGTCAGTGGCGAAGTGCTTAGCATACTCTCACATGATAGTTGAGCTGACCGATGATGCGGTGGCGCATATCGAGTTGAGTGGACGGCTCCTCGCCGTTGATATCGTTCCAGTGGATTGTAGCCCCAGTTCAAGACTGGCCGAGCTCGGCTACCGTCGTTGCCAGCCTTAGCCTCACCAGTACTAGGGCGATCGAGCATCGAGGCCGTGGCGAGTCCTTCGACAGCGTAGCGGTGAGGTTGTAACTATAGCCGAGGGTTGTTGCTCGAGAGAAGAGCGAGATTCTGCACTGTAGCGAGCTCAGCATCGATCTTGTAGACAGGACGGACTGACCACGCGCCGTGGTCGAGCGTACCGTTCTCACGGAGGAGGAGGTTGCGGTAGCGCATGTGAGGTTGCGCGTGTACATCCTTCAGGTGAAGCACGGAAACCGCAGGAGCTTGGCATCGAGCTTGAGGTTCGGCGCCATACCTGAGGATAGCGGAAGTTCGTACCGACCATATCGATCTCAGTCGTCTTACCAGGCTGCGTGAACTGATGGTTGACATCAGAGTTGAAACGCGCATGTTGAGACGTTCGTACAAGGGACAAGCCGTGGACGGTATTCCAGCACCGCTATTGGAGAAGCTATTGGAGATCCATGCGAAGGGCACACGACCGGTGAAAGATACCCGTGCCCCCACGGATGACGTAGCGACTATCGGCGTCGACGTCATGGCGGAAACCTACACGTGGCGAGAAGAGCGGACGGATGGGGAGGCGGGTAGTTGTTCGTGACACCGTATACCCTCAGCGACAGCAGAGCTGTGAAGTCGGGGTTAGCCGTAGGACGATCGAGGAAAGAAGGGCATGTCGACACGCAGACCGTAAGTCGGGCGGGTGATCGGTAGCCTTCCACTCATCCTGAGCGCAGAGCCCAGCTGACCAGGCGCGGGCGAGGACCCATCGACGTCTTGCGTGCGGAGACGTCCAGCAGCCCCAAGTAGCCGTAAGACTTGAGGAGCCTCATTAGCCGTACCGCAAATGGCGAGGGAAGTCATCGGCGTGGGTACTCGCTAGTTCCGTAGTAGTTCGTGAGGTAGAGGTTACGCATGCGGAAGAGCTCGTTGTGCGTACCGAAGGTCAGCGTGTGGTTGCCGAGCGCGAGCGTCGGGTTATCCGTCGGAGAAGATATCCTGATCGAGTTCGTTGGCCGAGCGTATCCTTGTCGACTAGCAAAAGACCTGGTGGCACTTGCACCAGCCGTACCATTGATGAGGAGAAGGGAAGGCACCACCAGGGTGGTACGCTTGCCATGCGAGATACCGCTGTAAGCTGACACGAGCTTCGTTGAGAGCTTGTCCGTGAGCTTAGAGTTCAGCTCGCGACGGTAGTGGTGACGCTAGCTAGCGTGGTAACCGTTGTTGTGCAGAAGCGCGGGCGCGTAGGAGAGTTCGAGTTGTGAGGGCTTATCGTTGATGTGGCGCAAAAGCGCAGCGTGAGGGCGATGAGCGGGTTGATGTTCCAGTCGAGCGGACCAGCCCCTTGAGGTTTCGCTGGGATATCCTGCGTAGCGTAGCCTCTCATGTAGCCGAGGCTCGTGAGCTTGTCAGCGATCTTCTTAGCATCTTCCTCCCGGGGACGACAGAGCCGTTGCCAGGGGTGAAGGTTGAGGACGAACACCGCGGCGTATTCGCCGTTAGCGAAGAAGAAGAGCTTGTCGCGGAGATAGGACCACCGAGCGTGAAGCCGACGGTGTTCTCCTACTGCTTGTCGAGAGCCTTGCAGATCTGACGTCCTTACCAGCAGTCGTGCCGAAGAGTCCTGGTTGTAGTAGTAGATCGTAGACCGAGCCGTGGAGGTGTTGGTACCCGACTTCGTGATGGCGTTCGCACCGCCACCCGTGAGCCCGACGGCGGACGTCGAAGGGAGCGATGACGACCTGCAGAGCGTCGATAGCTTCTGAGATAGCATTCTTACCCGAGGTGCCGAGACCGAGACGTCGTTATTGACGGCACCGTCGATCTGGAGAGCTATTAAGAAGCGGCTGTTGGCCCCAGCACGAAGGCCACTACCGTTAACCTGAGGCGTGAGCTAGCGATGTCCGCGATGCTTTCACGCGATACGGTAGGGGACGCGCTCGATGTTCTTACGGAAAGGCTGATCCAGCGCCAGTCTTCTGAGGAGTTGAACTTGTACACCCTAGCCCCGTGACGACGACCGTGGTGAGCTGCTTGGTATCGTCCTTCATCTCGATGTTGAGGTCCCGTCTCACCGCAGAGCGAGGTTGACGTTCTCGATCTTCGCAGACTGATAGCCGATATAGGAGATAGTGAGGTGTAAGAGGGACCACCTGGGCGCATACCTACGATGCTGAAGTTCCCCTTGGCGTTGGTGATAGCGCCGTAGGTCGTACCGGTGAGCGGGTGCTTAGCGACCAACGCTGGCGCCGATGAGAGTCTCCTTGGTAGTAGGGTCGGTGATCGTACCGTTGATCGCCGAGGTCGTCACCTGGGCCCATACGGCTGGGGTGGCGAAGGCAAAGAAAACCAATACCAAGAGACGAAGTAGGTAACTGCTTCATACGCTGTTTGTACAGGTGGCACTACGTAGGCGCCGTCACAGCCAGAGGACTAAGTGTGAGTGATGGATGAAAAAGGTGGATAAGACGACAAAGCGGACGCTCACCGCCACATAAAGTGGTGAAGGGTGAGCGTCCTATTTCTTTATCGGAGCATCTCTTACGAGGATGCGGCTGGTCGACTATTCTGCAGCAGCTTCTTCCTGACACGAACCTCTTCGGCTTCAGCGGGGAGCTTCAGCAACAGCCTTAGCTTCAGCTTCGGCGAGCTGCTTAGCAGCTACAGCAGCAGCCTTGGCCTTTTTGGCGCCTGTTCGGCACAGACACGTAGCGGCGTTGGCCTTGTCGCCAGACCAGGGTCTCACGGATGAGAGCCAAGGGCTGCATCCTTCTTAGACTTCCCATAGCTTCGAACTTAGCGTCAGCGGCCTGCTGATCGAATGCGCCCTTAGCGACACCACCGAGGAGATTGCTTCTTCAGGAGAAACGCCTTCGTGAGAGGATGCTACGAGACCCGTGTCGATGTAGGCTGTGCGCCAGTCGTGAGCCCAGCCCGAAGCGCGCTCGAAGTCACGTCTGTGGCGAGGAGTTGGTGTTGGGGTTGTACGTACCAATCTTCTCAATCAAAGCTTTTGCCATCTCGTGGCGCTCTGCTGTCAGCGACGACGATCTTATAGAGAGCATAAGCCTTGCGACCGTGGCGCTGTAAACGGATTTTCGTTGCCATTTAAACCCGGTAAAATTGTTAGAGACCTTCTGCTTCGTTGCATTAGATCGGGTGCAAAGGAATGCACTGTAAACTCCATACCTCTATCTTCCGCTCTAATAAAAAGATGAGCGCCCCTCAGCTGGTGAGGGCGTACCCTGTCTCTAGGTGTGCAGGGCCTTGGTTGTGCAGCGCGCATGCGGGGCAGGGAGCTTCCGTGGCAGGAGCAGGAGCTGCTGCAGGAGGCACCCTGCTGAGGGACAGCACCACCACCGAGGGCAGGCAGAGCCGTGGGCAGCACCCTGCGGCATTCTGCTCGAGGACCTGCTGCGTCTTAGAATCAGCATCCCGTACCGGTGCCGAGGAAGTGCGACGAGGCGATGCGAGAGCACGGCTACGATACCGAAAAAGCGCACCGTGGCCTTCTCCAGTACGTCGGTGGTCTTACGGACCCCCATGATGTTTATTCGTCGAAGCGAAGGGTGAAGCCAGGCCACCGCCCTTGAGACTTCTGTACGATCCAGCAACACCAGTGCGATGGATGCTATCAGGATCAGTACCGTGGTGAGTAGAACATGTCTTATACTAATTTGTGGTTTTATTGTTCTCTATCAGGCGCTCCAGGAAGCGTATCTGGTCTGCAAAAGAAACGATTTTCTCTGGATAATTCAAACTGAGAGAGCGGATAATCCTCAGTGCCTTATCGTAATGCTGCTGCCTGAATATAGATTTTAGAGAGGGTCTCGCGAGGAGTTCTTCAGCAACAGGCTCCTCTGCCGAAGGGGCTACGGAGGGAGCTATGGGAGCAGGCAGTGGCTCAGAAAGCTCGGAGGAGTCCCTCCGCGGGGAGAGTAGACTCTGCCGTCTCTCGCCAGCAAGTAGTCTTGACTCTCCCCACCCCTTCAGCTGGTGGGCAGCCTCAGGAGATCTTCGCCTGAGGCGTGCACCATCGAGAAGTGATCGATGAGGTCGAAGGCGTCAGCTTCGGCGGCAGCACATCGGGTGTCGCTGCGACGAAGGTGGGGCGATTCCCCTCGACGAGACGGAAGAGTTGCTCTCGATCGGGCGGGAGCACTGAGAACGACGCAGCTCTGAGGCATAGCGCACGTCTCCGTCAGCGAGAGATTATATGGTAGAAGGGAAGGCGAAGGGTGCGCAGTAGGGATAGGACTCATAGAGCGCACGGATCGGCTCAAGCGTCTCGGCGGTGAGGCACTTGGGATCAGCCAAGTAGCTATAGAGTTCGTCGCGTGTCATCTACCAGTTCTCTACCGTAGCATTATAGATCTGCTTCAAGAGGTCGTCGCGATCTCCACGCAGCGGGTCATCCTGCACAGCGACGAAGAGGCTGGCTACGTGGGGAAAGTGGTAAGACCTTGAAGCTACGTTCGGCTTTCCTTCTCATTCACGTGGTTGACGTACTTCACCTGCACCGTCACGGTGAAGACCGTGCGCTCGGCGAAGTTATCCTGACTGACGGCCATAGGCGTCAAGTCGTAGCCGTGATCGTGCGGTAAAAGCTCGAGGTCACCCGCCTGCGGGACGAGGAGGCGCGCACGGCTCTCGTAGTGATCCTTGATCTTCTCGGTGAAGCTGGAGGCGAGGATGGGGTTGACGATGGGCGCCTTATTGATGACCTCACCGATGGTGATGGTCTTGAGCTGGGTATAGTCAAGCGCACCACCATTGGGGCTGTAGCGGATGCTGCAGCCTGCGATGAACGAGGACAAGTGCCCCGATGAGGCGAAGGCACGACGGTGGAGCTATTCTTCCAGTCCATATTCCTTGATTTTTGCGGTGGAGGTACGCTCGGAGATCTTGAGATCCTGGGCGGCACGGCAGCGACGGCATCGTGGCGAATGGTGCGGCCTGTATCAGGCTACGCTCTGCCTCCTCGAGCGAGAGGGCTGCTCCTCGAAGTCTGAGACCTCGGCATGATGGCCCGTAGTGTGCGGGGTAGCAGGGATCTCGAACGACATCCTCCACGGGGCATGGCCCGAGGACTCGAGAGGACGTTGCAGTAGTCATCACGGCCAGCAGAGCGTCGTGAGTGCGCATTGGACGTATGCACCTCGGCGGGTGTGCGGTCGCCGTGAGCCTTGGGCTGAGCGGCTGGCACCTCACCGCGCAGTCCCGGCGATGGATTCTTCATCTCGTCGTATCCTTCTTCATATCGAGGCACTGATAGAGGATCTCACGCTCGTTGGCGGACGTAGCGTCCTCACCGAGGCACGGCCTGCTGGCGAAGGGCGGGATGAGTCTACGCCCAGATCCCGTGGCGGGTGCGTCGACGGTCTCTGCCGTCCGGTGCGCCTCCTCAAGGACGCTGATGCGGTCGGTAAGGTTGCGCAGCTCACGGATATTCCCTGGCCAGCGATAGCCCTCGAGGAGCTAGCAGCCTCCGGGCGTCGAGACGCAGGGGAGGCATGTGGTGGCGCTCGGCCTCATCAAGCAAAGGGCGGAAGAGCAGGGAGATATCATGCACACGGCTACGCAAGGGAGGCACCTCGATGGGCACGGTATTGAGACGGAAGAGGTCTTCGCGGAAGCGGCACGCTCGACAGCCTCCTGCAGATTCACTTCGTCGCAGCGACGATGCGCACATCAGTCTTCTGGGCTAGCTTTGCCCCGACGAGGATGAATTCCCCGTCTCGAGGGGACACGCAGGAGACAGGGCCTGCGTCGGAGGGCTCCCCCTACTTCGTCGAGGAGATCGTCCCGCCCGAGGCTTCTTGGAAGTATCCTTGCGGTCGGTGATAGCGCCCGTGAACGAGCCCTTCAGGTGACCGAAGGTTCAGGTCGATGGTCCCCTCAGGGATAGCCCACAGTTCACAGCGATATAAGGGCCGTGCTTGCGGATACTATTCTGATGGATGATCTTAGAGCTCTCGCTTCCCGACGCCACTCTCCCCGATCACCAGCAGCCGACATATCGGTGGGCGCCACCTGCGCGGCCGTGCGGATGGCGTGGTCAGTAGAGGGCTTGTGCCGATGATACCGAAGCGGTGCTTGATCTGCTGAATATCTACGTTCATCTTCCGTCTGTCATTTTGTCAGCACAAAAGATACATAAGTTCGAGGGACTATCAGGACTCCCAAAGGCGGAGCGCATAACGAGGGCCTCCGCATCACCTCCGATACCCTCTCCGATGTGATACAAGCCCTTCGCCTTATCGCCAGTATTCCTCTGATTCTGCAGAGGAAAAAGTAGTCCTTCTCGTGAAGAGCGCCTTCCGTAGTGGTATTCTTCTATCTATGCACGTAGTCTTAAAGACCAGGCGTAAATCTAAATATCCGCACGTAGATATTAGAGCTACGTACGTAGTCCCAAACTTATCTGCCACTCGTCCGCAACTTTTTGTCCTAGCGGGCAACAACCCAATATAGGTCACGATGACGACCTATAAGGTTCATACCCTACCTTCTACGGGCGTGCATCGTCCCCTTCGCACAGAGCATGCGCACGAGCAAAGCAAAAAGCCACCTTCCACAAAAGGCAGACAGCTTCACGTTTACCCTCACCACGCCCTTTCTCTACATTATTACAATAAGTGCGAGCACAGCGCCACACAACCCGCTGACAGCCTGTTATTCAAGGGCCTCCCTGCCCCTTGCTGAGAACGAAAAAGCTGTAACTGCCTAAAGTTTAATACACCTTAGTAGTAACGACGTCATACTATGGCTACTTCAGGCAGGACTTTCGCGCATGAAGTGACCTGATCGGCGAACGCCAGATCAGCAACGAGCACCTCTACGGTGTGCAGACCCTCCGCGGGATAGAGAACTTCCAGCATCAGCAACTTCCACCTCTGCGACTACCCTCTTCATCCACGGGCTCCGCATGGACCAGGAAAGGCTGCCTGCTATCGCTAACCACCGCCTCGGCCTGCTCACCGACCAGCAGAAGGATGCTATCGTCCGGAAGCGCTGCACGAGCTCCGCTCGAAGCCAGCCTACCAGCACTTCCCCGTCGACGCGCAGTCCGGGGCGCAGGTGCGACGACGAACATGAATGCCAACGGGTCATCTGCAACCGCGCACTCGAGATCATGGGCCACGAGAAGGGTGAGTTCAAGTACCTCTCTCTAACGATCGCGTAAACGGCTCGCAGTCGACCAACAGCGCGTACCCGGCTATCCACCTCGGTCTCTACGCTTCGCACCTCAGCTCCGTCCCACTTCATCCAGCTCATCGAAGCTCTCGAGAAAGAAAGTCTAAGGAGTTCGCTCACGTCGTCAAGATGGGTCGCTTTACAGCTCAGGATGCTGTACCCGCGACGCTCGGCCAGACCTTCCGGTGGCTTCGCTTCGATCCTCCGCCACGAGATCGCTCAACCTCGACTACGCAGCTCACCAGTTCCTCGCTATCAACATGGGTGCTACGGCTATCGGTACAGGGTATCTCTTCTGAGCCCGAATACGCTGGCTACTGCACCGAAGCTATGGCGAAGATCACGGGCTGGGATATCACCCTCACTGAAGACCTCGTCGGCGCTACCAGCGACACAGAGCGAAATGGTCGGTTACAGCTCTGCTCTGCGCCGCATCGCTATCAAGGTCAACAAGATCTGTAATGACCTGCGCTCCTCTCCAGCGGCCCTCGCTGCGGTCTCGAAATCAACCTCCCTGCTATGCAGCCAGGCTCCTCGATCATGCCCGGTAAGGTGAACCCCGTCATCCCCCGAAGTCATGAGCCAGGTATGCTACAAGGTCATGGGTAACGACCTCTGTGTCACTATGGCCGGCGACGCTTCGCAGATGGAGCTCCAACGCTGGAGCCCGTCATGGCACAGTGCTGCTTCGAGGTCGATCGACCTGCTGATCAACGGCTTCGACACGCTCCGCACGCTCTGCATCGACGGCATCACTGCCAACGAGACAAGTGCCGCGACAACGTCACGCAATAGCATCGAGTATCGTCACCGCCCTCAACCCCATCATCGGCTACAAAGAACTCTACGAGATCGCTGAGAGCTCTCGAGACGGGTCGCGGTGTCTATGATCTCATCATCGACACGGTATCCTCTCTGAGGAAGACCTCGACACGGTACTCGCTCCTGAGAACATGATCAAGCCCGTTCGTCTCGGCATCAAGGCTAAATGTCACGCGCCTGCCGGGCACGACTGAACACACTCAGCACTAAGCATAATAGCCCCAACTCTCTTACCCGATGTGGGCAGGAGTTGGAGGCTACTTCGTACCTCAATAGAAACCAAGGGAAGCTACGCCTCCTCCCTACTTTTCTCCCGCTCACAGCACCGACATCCCGCTTGTACGTCAGCTCGCTTCTACCCGATACGCCCTCATCTCGCTTGCCCTGCTCCTCATCGCAGTGCTTCCGCCATGAAGGCCCATCGCCGCGTCATTCAGCTCCCTCCTTGGAAGGCCCTCGCAAGAGGCAGATCAATACCACCCCCATCTTCCATAGCTCCTCGAGGCTTACACCCCGACATCGAGAAGGGAGGCGACACGCTGGAGCTACGCTTTCGCCCTGGGCGCTACCACTTCACCCGTGAGAGCCGTAGAAGCGCGAGTGCTTCATCTCCAATCACGACCACGCAGGTGGTCGTCCGATAGGCCTTCTCCTCGAGGCTGGCGCCACGTCATCGTGAAGGGTGAGGAAGCGAACTGCTCTTCGAAGACCGCATGCTCCCCATCGTCCTCGACAGCTGTCAGGGCGTCGAGCTCCGAGACTGACGATCGACTTCACCAATCCGCAGATCTCGCAGCTGCACGTCCTGCCTCCGACACCGCCGCGGTATCGTCTTCACCCTGCCGGGTCCAGTGGCGCATCACCGACTAAAAGGGCAGCTGGAGACCTACGGCACGAGCTGGACCTCTATGCCCAACCATGGGCTCGCCTTTGACCCGAGACTCGCGAGGCTCCTCTACACACCTCCGACATACTCCTCCCGAATAAGGACATCCGCCAGCTCGCTCCGCGCGAGCTGCCGCTATGGGTATAGCGGTCAAGCACACGAGGCCGCTTCTCTATCTCCCCACTGGAAGGACTCCCACCTCCCCGCAGGGACGGTCTTCGCCGCACGCACTGGCACCGTCCCCAGCCCGCTATCTTCATCACCGAGGCCGTGATATCCGCCTCGAGGATATGAGACATCCACTTCGCCGAGGGCATGGGCGTCCTCACCCAGAACTCCCGCAATATCAGCTGGGCGCTTCCATCCAGCTCCGTCCCGTGGTGGACGCTGCTTCACCACCAGGCCGATGCCCGCACTTCGTCGCCTGTGAGGGAAGATCTCCGTGCAACACTGCCGCTTTGAGAATATGATGGACGATGCGCTGAACGTCCATGGCGTCTATCTCAGGGTCACAGCACGTGAGGGCAAGCACACGCTCGTCGGGCGCTTCATGCACGAGCAGGCCTTTGCTACACGTAGGGCTATGCCTGGTGACTCGGTGCGTCTGGTCACCTCGCGCGATATCCAGGGCTGGAAGCCACCTTCACATCCGCTCCAGTAGCCCTGCTGATGGCGAGGCAACTCAAGGGCGCCGCGAGCTGCGCATCACCTTCGACGAGGACTACCCGCAGACTCACGCCCGAGCGACAGATCAGTATGGAGAACCTCACCCACCTCCGAGCGTGAACTTCTCCACAACCTTGTGCGTCACAACCGTGCGCGAGCATCCTCATCAATACCCCGCCCCGTCCTCGATCGAGGACCTTTTGTCGACCACGTCAGCGGCTCAGCGATCCTCTTCAGCACGGACAACAATATGTGGTATGAGTCGGGACAGACGCGCGAGGTCACGATCACCACAACCTCTTCCAGACGTACTGACGAGCCTCTACCAGTTCTGCTGCGCAGTCATCAGCATCCATCCATCATCCCGAGCTCGCCTCCACAGCGCCACCCCTTCTACGGGCAGGGGCCGAGAGCATCCACATCGAGGACAACATCTTCGCACCTTCGACACGCCCGCTCCTGCACGCCATCAGCACCGACGGCATCCTGTGGCGTGGCAATGAGATCGGGCCGACGACAAGCTACCCAGTTCCACCCCAATCAGAGCGCTTCCCACCTCGAGGGCTGTCGAAATGTCGACATCGAGGGGCGACCTCGCCGAATAGCCATCATCGCAGGACAGGCATTTCGCCCACCACATAGACAAAAAGCAGAGCCACGACCAGGGATCCCTGGTCGTCATCTACCAACTAATTGAGTTTTAATGATAGTTCGCTGATTCAGCGGCGTCGGATCTACGGCTACGACGACGTGATCATCCACAAGGTAGGTGTGTAGGCCGTCGAGGTCCTGCCGCGCCATATAGCGTGGCTACGCTCCGTGGGGGCGATGTAGCGCTGGTCCTCTTGATCCACTTGGTCGAGGAGATCGTCTGTGACCGAACAGCATCGTCGGTATCAAGCGAGATGAGCTGTGGTCGATAGCCGTCTGTGCCTTACCAGCAATAATCGCATCCCACATTAGCGGCGCGACTGGGCTAGCATCATGAGGCTGCCCAGAAGTGGATGAGACGATAGCGCTGTGCTGACTCCGTGGTGGAGGCACGACCTTCCGCGTCCAGAGACTTCATTTTCGGTAGCACGTCACACTGAGACCACTGAAGAGGGCTGAGAGGGAAGGCTTGCAGAGGTCGCTCCTAAGAGTACCACGCCCGCCAGTGCGCCGAAAAGAATTCCTTTCAACGTCATAAAATTTGGTTTAGGTACAACATACCTTCAGCGACTCGCTCCATAGCTCGAGACAGGCCCCGAGATCAGGATAAAGACGAAGGTTCCGGCTTTCAGGGTCTGTAGGCCGCGTCTGAGGCACCACTTGTGCTCCCTCAGGTGACACGCAAAGGTGAAAAAGCAAAACATGGAGCTTTCACGCCGAAGTACTACTTATTTTACACTTTGCACTCGAAAGCCCGTGACGACGCACCTTTCGTGCAGTCAAATTTCCGCTCCTCGGGAAGGTACTCCGACGTCCCTACGAAGGGGGATGAGTGAACCTATATTGGTCCGCGGGTCGACCTATATAGGTCACGTCACCGACCAATATAGCTTCGCTCAGCGACCAATACAGGTGCGAGGGTAGAGCTGTATAACTTTGTGAAGTGACCTCTATTGAGGTTGTTGCTCCGCGTAGGGATAAAAAGCTGTGGACAGTGGCGAGATAAGTTTGGACTACGTACGTGGATCTAATACCTACGTACGTGGATGTTTGAATGTACGTGCCTGGTCTTTAAGACTACGTGCATAGATGAAGAATACCACTGCGTGAAGGTGCTTTTTCTTCATAAGAATGGTACTTTTCCTCCGCTGGATAAGAGGAATACCGCGCGATAAGGCGAAGGTCTTGCCAGATCTCTTCGGAGAGGCATATCAGGGGAGCTGGGCATGCGATGCCTTAGCAGAATAAATAGAGGGTGGGACTCCTCCGCAACAGTCTCAATATAGGGTCGCCCGCAAGCCAATATAGGTGCATACCCCTCCCTACCGAGAAGGGCCCACACTACCCCTACCCCAGGGGCCGAAGATATTGCGTACCTTTGCAGCTGAAGGTACATTTGACAGATGCCTCTACACGAGACGAATGGTGGGACCCTATCTATAGATGACGTCACCTTCTCCACTCGGTACTGGGCGCAGCCCCACAGGCAACTCACGCTCGTAGGCCGAGCTGCCGACAGCCCCGCCCACTCTGGAGCGCAGGCCCTCCCCCTCAGAGCACCTCAGGGAAGGGGCATTGGCAAGCGACTCTACCCTCCCTCTGCCACCTCCCCATACATTATATATATAGCTACCGCCTCACCGACGAGACGGGTGCCGTACTGCGCGAGGAATGGCGGATCCCCACGAACTTCATCTCCCCGCTGGCGACAGGCCGTCTTCACGCAAGACCGCTGGATCGACTGCCCTGAGGATGCCCCGCCTTCTCTGCGGCCTTCTGCGATATCCTCGGTCAGCAGGCGGTAGCACCAGAGGAAGCACCACAGCCTGGCCTCACCTTCTCCGTCCACACTCCCGCCCTACGTCGGGGCGAGCGCCTTCTCGTGACGGGGAGCTGCGAGGCGCAGGAGCTGGGATCCTAAAAGGCGCTTCCCTCACCTACCGCGGACAAGGACGCTGGAGCCTACGCTCCCCCGCCTCTGCCATGGCTCCACCCCCTTCGCTTCGCTACAAATACCTCCTCAGCACAGACGCAGGCTATACCTACCTCTGGGAGGAGGCGAAGACCACTGGGCAAATCTCCCCGACAGCTCCGTCCATCCCTACTGCCACGTGCAGGATAGCTTCCTCCATCTCCCCAGCCGCCCCGTGCGTACGCAGCTAGAGCCTTGTCGCACCGCTCTTCTCGCTGCGTAGCGACACCGACTGGGGATGAGGCGACTTCGGTGCGCTCAGAGAAGCCATTGACTTCGCTGCCGAAGCAGGTATGCACGCCGTCCAGCTCCTCCCCATCAACGATACCACCAGCACGAGGCACCGCCGACTCCTATCCCTACAATGCGATATCCGTCGACGCCCTCCACCCCCATATACATCGGTCGAGGCACTGCCGCCCTCCCTCCGAGGGCGTAAAGGCATTCCTCCGCGAGGCGAAGGCGCTACGCCAGCTCCCGCCGTGGACTACCCACGCGTACTCGAGCTGAAGGGCGCTTCCTCCGCCGTGCATTCGACTTGACGAGGTAAGGCCGACCTCACGAGCGAGGACTTCCGCCTCTTCTACGACGAAGCCGCTGCTTGGCTCCGTCCCTATGCCCTCTACTGCGCCTTGCGTGACCAGTTTGGCTCAGGCACACCCAGCGACTGGGCGGGATGGGAAGCGTATGACGAGGCGAAGGCTGCCGCCTATCTCGACGATACGGCACGAGGCCGAGGAGGTGAGCTATTACTACTGGCTGCAGTTCGTCCTCGACCGCCAGCTCCAGGGCGGTGCGCAGCTATGCTGAGAGCGAGGTGTCTTCCTCAAAGGTGACCTCCCCATCGGCGTAGCGCCCCACAGCGTCGACGTCTGGATGGCACCGCATCTCTTCACACGGAGCAGTCCGCAGGCGCCCCGCCCGATGACTTCGCTGCCGACGGGCAGAACTGGGGCTTCCCACGTACAGCTGGGAGCGTATGCGGGAGGAAGGCGACTTCCGCTGGTGGCGCCAGCGCTTCGAGCGTCAGGCCCGCTACTTCCACGCCTTCCGCATCGACCATATCCTCGGCTTCTTCCGCATCTGGGAGGTACCACGCACGCAGCGCTCTGGTCTCTTAGGGGCACTTCCCCCACCTCCCCCTATAGTCTCGAGGAGTGGCAGGAGAAGCTCGCCCTTCCCTTCCCCATCGAGCTACTTACCGCACCACTCGTCCACGAGACGAGGCTAACAGCACCTTGGCGATAGCTTCGATGACCTCCTCGACAGCGGCTATCTCCATAGCACTGCCCTTGCAGGGCTCTATCAGCTCACGCAGAGCGAGCAAAGCCGACTACGAGACGGAGGCCGCCCAGCGCGCTCTCGGAGCCGACGTCGCCGCCGTACTCGCTGAGCTATGCACAGGGAGACCGCCCTCATCGCCGACCCGTACAAGGCGGGGCATTACCACCCACGCATCGCGCTGGAGCGCAGTCGTCTCTTCGCTCGCCTCCCGAGGAGCTGCAGGAGCGCTGGCGAGCCGTCAGCGATGACTACTATTACGTCCGACACAGCGAGCTCTTCCGCACCACCGCCCTTCTGCGTCTCGGTGCGCTGACGAGCCACGCGCCTTCTGCTCTGTGCCGAGGACCTCGGGATGATCCCGCCTCTGTACCCGCTGTCCTCGACGAGCTACAGGTTCTCTCCCTCGAGCTGGAGCGCATGCCGAAGGCCTTTACCCCCCACAGGCTGGGCACGCCCCGACGGCTTCCCCGCCCGCTCGGTAGACGACCTCCACCCACGATATGCCTTCGCTCACGTGGCTGGTGGCACAGCCTCCCACGACGAGCGAGCAAGAGCGCTACTACCGCGAAGAGCTCCTTCTCACCGAAGGGTTCCCGACGAAGCCCTCTACCGCCACATCATCGAGGGCACATCTCGCCTCCCCATCTGCGGCTGTCCTCCTCCCCTTGCCGACTGGATGAGCCTCGACAGCCGTCTCTGGCTCACCACACCCGCCGAGAGCAGATCAACCGCCCCGAGGACCCGCATCGTACTGGGGCTATCGCTCCCGCAGCCTAAAGCGAGCTGCAGGCAGCAGCCCCGAATAGCGCACCCACATCAAGCATCTCATCACCCTATCAACGACTATAAGCCTATGATGGAGCGACTCTACGTCTTAGAGGAAAGCCGACACGCAGGAGTTCGTCGGTGTCAACCCGCGAACCTCGTCACGCTACAGAACCTCTTCCCTAAGACGAAGCTACGCATTCACCAGAACGTCATCAAGGTACTTGGCGAAGACCAAGCCGCCGAAGAAGCTCCTGCATCCTCTCCTCTCTGGAAGCCCTGTGCAGTCGCCACAACCAGCTGACCGAAGCACAGATCATCGAGGTCGTGCGTCGGCACCGCAGTAAGGCCGCCGACACCTGCCCACCGCCGAGAGTGACGTACTCATCTACGGCGTCCACGGCAGAGCGATCCTCCCGCGGGGAGCGTCAGCGCCGCATGGCTCGCTGAGTTCGCCGAGCGTGACCTGTCTTCGCCACGGGTGCTGCCGGCTCGGGGAAGACCTTCATCGCTATCTGTCTCGCCGTCAAAGCCCTCAAGGCAAAAGCAGGTGCGCCGTATCATCCTCTCCCGCCCTGCCGTCGAAGCAGGCGAGAAGCTCAGCTTCCTCCTGGCGAGATGAAGGACAAGCTCGACCCTACCTCCAGCCGCTCTATGACGCCCTCGGCGAACTCATCCCCCGCCCCCAAGCTCAAAGACCTCATAGACACAGGCGTCATCCAGATCGCCCCGCTAGCCTTCATGCGTGGTCGCACGCTGAGTGATGCCGTCGTCATCCTCGACGAAGCGCAGAACACCACACCGCAGCAGATGAAGATGTTCCTCACGCGCCTCGGCATGGGCTCGAAGATGATCATCACGGGGGACTTCACGCAGATCGACCTTCCCCGTGGGTGACCTCGGGCCTCAGGATGCACTCGACAAGCTCCACGGGCTGAAGAGCATCAACTCATCCACTTCGATAAGACCGACATCGTGCGCCACCCGCTCGTCTCCGAGATCGTGGCCGTCTACGATGCCAAGGACGAAAAAGACGTCCGCCCCCTCCGACACATCACAAACTAATCACGCAAAGATAGAATTATGGCACAGACGCTCGTCCGCACGGACTTCAATTCCCTCATCAGGATCACGTCTATCATGGCAAGGTCCGCGACGTGTACTTCCTCGGCAGTGAGCAGGTAGCGATGATCGCCACCGACCGCATCTCCGCCTTCGACGTCGTACTCCCCAAGGGCATCCCCTACAAGGGGCAAGTCCTCAACCAGATCGCGACCTACTTCCTCGAAGCTACGCGCGACATCGTCCCCAACTGGCTCATCTCTGCTCCCCGACCCCATGGTATCGCTCGGCCTGCGCTGTGAGCCCTTCCGTGTAGAGATGGTCATCCGTGGCTACCTCACCGGCTCGGCTTGGCGTGCTTACAAGGCCGGCGAACGTACCCTCTGCGGTATCCAGCTCCCCGACGGCATGCGTGAGAACGAAGCCTTCCCTCACCCATCATCACCCCCACCACGAAGGAAGATGTCAGCCGCGACGAGAATATCTCCCGCGAGGAGATCATCCGCACGGGTCTGGTCAGCGAGAAGACTACAAGCAGCTCGAGGCCTACACCTACGCTCTCTTCAAGCGTGGTCAGGAGATGGCACGTGAGCGTGGCCTGATCCTCGTCGACACGAAGTACGAATTCGGGAAGAAGGATGGTAAGATCTACCTCATCGACGAGATCCACGCCCGACTCCTCCGCTACTTCTATGCCGAAGGCTACGAAGAGCGCTTCGAGCGTGGCGAAGAGCAGAAGCAGCTCTCCAAGGAATTCGTCCGCCAGTGGCTCATCAGAACGGCTTCCAAGGCCGTGACGGCGAAGTCGTCCCGAGATGACCGAGGGTACTGCAGAGCGTCTCCGACCGCTACATCGAGCTGTATGAGACCGTCACGGGTCAGTGCCTTCGTCGCCGAGCCCACCGACGACCTCACGGCACGCATCGAGCGCAACGTCCTCGCTGCCCTCAAGTAAGCCCCGCCTTACCCCACCCCACAAGCGTCAGCGCCCCGCGATCCGTCGGGATCATGGGGCGCTGATATGTATTATCGCATATAATATGACAGGGCAGAAGTCAGCACTTAGACAACCTCCTCAGTTTTTCAAAAATCCTCTGGGTTCTCTGGTTTTAAGGGCTGTAGTGAGCAGTGATATTGCTTCAGGAATTTCAGCTAGCCTTTGCCATTTCAGGATCATTCTTTGAACTTGGTATACTCTTAGCGACTAGGCGTGCAAATCGTTTTCACCTTGACCGACAGGCCCTAAAAAGAGGGTGAGCTAAGGTTGCCTCTAATTGCGCTAAGCCATGTGACACGTTCTTCCCCTTCAATTCGATAAAGACATGGATCCATTGTTCCTCTGAGATCTTTACCAGCAAAAGACGATCACATTTCGGCTGCCCTTCTATATCACCAGATATAAGCACACCATCCACTTGGTAGTCAACATTCTCAAACTCTCCCAAGTGCTCTAGTCTATAGTATACCCCTTTTTCTTTAGCACAGAAAGTTCTTCGTCTTTTAAGACTGTGATCCAACGCTGGAAACTTCTCTTTCAAATGCGTGTGCGTAGTCATAGCATCAGTAAAAATCTTAGCCTCCGTAGGCTATCTGATGAATTTCATTCGTATAATCTTCAGCAGTCAGAAACACCATCTAGTTCACTTTCACTCACCATCAGGGAACTCTGGGTCAATAAGATTTTTCAATGTACCACCTAGCTCTACAGTAGGCTGCATACTCGTCACTAGTAAGGTTGATATCATCTAGCTTATACTTCTGCTGTAGTGCATCAAGCTCCATAAGACGTCTCTCCTGTTCTTCCTCACTAAATCCTTCCGAATTCGCTTTTAAATCCAGACGAGCCCTTGCTACAGCAAGCTGAGTATTTATAACCGAGTAGGTAGGGACTATGAGTTGTAAAGACAAGACTACTATCAAATGGGTCCTCCTCCCAAGCCTCTTTCTCCCGATCTTTCACATAGCTCATAACTTGAAGTAAGCGGAACATCAACCCTCGCTGTGACTCTGGGGAACAAATTCTGCTCAGGCTCCTCTATATAAAGTTGCATGGAACTATATAGGAAAAGGCTTCTCCAACTGCTTCAAGCGGTCTAAAAAATCAGTCAGAATTTTTCCTTAGAAGATAGATAGCCAAATAAAAGCAGCTGTAAGATCCTTCGGAGAGATTGCGGAAAGAACCCCCACCCTGTCATGAAGATATGAGGATATCACATCTATTGGGAATGCGGATTGGATACCACTCGCTACATAGAATGCATCTAAAAGTAACCGCTCTTTCTCATGCCAAATAAGGTTTACGCCCTCTTCATTTTGATAATAGTAGAGCCCTGACATAATCGAGAGGAGCAACTTATTGTCTATCGTGTAAGCCTTCCTCGCCTCATCCAAGTCCAAAGATAAAATTGAATAGGACATCACGAGAATTTGAGCGATAGTTACGGTCAATATTCTGAACTGCAGATACCAGATTTCGTTCTGCTGGGATAAATGCCAACTTGGGAGTATGCCGACGTTTGGAACGATCTGACTTAAAGAACGTAATCCTTGCGTTCCCGTTATGCTTTCCCAAAGACCAAGTAATAGACAGATGATCTCCGTCATAAACAATACAGCTATCAGGAGAAAAGAAACTTTGAGGGCAGGCGATAAAACTCACTTAACCCCTTAAAGAATCGCTTATAGTGGACATACCACTCCTTCTTTTTCGGTTCCGTCATAATTACCTTCTCTATCCAGCGACAGTAACAGAGAATCTTCATCAAAAGTACTCTTACCGGCCCCTTGAGATCCAAGAATAAGCATTACTCGCTTAATAGAAATTACGCCAGTATCCTTTAGAGCTCCGATATGTTGAATTTGTATTGTAGGCATACTCTCTATGTGATATTATACTTTGCTCTACAAAGGTAGCTATATATACGTTGAGGGACCGATCTATGAATAAGAGCATTCATAATACGGATACACCCTTATCCTATATGGGAAGACCTATGAAAAGAGCCAAAGGAAAGGCGCTGAAGGAATAGCGGTATTCGCCCCGTCGGCACGAGGTATTTCGTGCGATGTGTAGGAGTATTTCTAAATCTACGTACGTGGATTTTTAGGGACTACGATGGGAAAATCCTTTGGACTACGTGCGGGGATCTTAGGACCACGCACCAAGATAGAAGAATAGGTGTGAGACCTTCGTGGTTTTGGCTGCGGTGGAGTAGAAGTTTTCTCGGGGAGGGAAGATAAAGGAGTAGTGCGACGGAGCACCAAGGCCGTGAGGAGCACGCATAAAAGTGAGGCTGTCCACACTTCCACGAGGGAAAGGGTGTGGACAGCCTCATAGGATGAGGGATGCGAGCTTCGGTGAGGAAGCTCAGCGTAGGGGCATTAGTGGCCTTCGGTCAAGCGCGCATAGAGGTCGCGCATACCTGCCACAGCTCCCGCCTGGATATGGATGAGGTCGGGGCGGTAGCTACTACGCACGGGCTTCGGGTCGATGCAGTAGACGGGCGCCTTCGCTGGGACGTAGCCCAGCAGGCCCGCTGCAGGATAGACCTCCAGCGACGTGCCGATGACGAGGAAGAGATCGGCCTCTTCGGTGGCTTCGATAGCGAGGGATCATCTCCGGTACCTCTTCGCCAAACCAGACGATGAAGGGACGGAGCTGCGTGCCATCGGGCGCTAAGTCCCCGATATGGAGCTCACGTGTCGCTCCCTCAGCAGGGTAGGTGGTGAAGGGATCACGTACGGAGCGGTTCTTCATCAGCTCCCCATGGAGGTGGATGACACGGCTACTACCCGCACGCTCGTGCAGGTCGTCGACGTTCTGCGTGACGATCGTCACACGATAGTACTCCTCGAGGCGGGAGAGCAGACGGTGCCCTTCGTTGGGCTCTGCTCCGACGAACTCCCGACGGCGCTGATTGTAGAAGTCCAGCACGCACTGGGGGTCGCGGTACCAGCCTTCGATGCTGGCGACCTCTTGGACGTCATGCCCCGCCCACAGACCATCGCTATCGCGGAAGGTCGACAGGCCGCTCTCGGCACTCATCCCCGCCCCCGAGAGGACGACGAGGTGCGGACGCTTGGGGCTCTGGGTATTCATCGGCGTGAGACGAGCGACAGCTCCTGGATGAGGCGGGGGCACTCACCGAGCTGGTCGATGAGCAGGAGGACGTAGCGGATATCACAGATGATACTACGCTGGTAGGAGGCAGGTACTGGATGTCACCACCGACACCTTCCCAGTTGCGGTCGAAGTTGATACCGATCAGGTCGCCGTACTTATTGAAGACGGGGCTACCGGGTTACCGCCCGTGGTATGGGTCGTCGCAGCGAGTTGACAGGCATCTCATACGTGCCGTCAGCCTTCTTAGCTGCCCAGCGCTTGCCTTCGCCGTAGAGCTGCTTCTGGTAGATCTCCTTGAGACGAGCGGGGACAGCGAACTCCCATGAGGTGGGGTCTTCCTTCTCCATCACACCACGCAGGGGTCAGTGGGCACCTGATACTCGACACCGTCGACGGGCGAGTAGCCACGGACCTGACCGTAGGTGAAGCGTAGCGTGCTATTGGCGTCGGGCCAGAGATTGTCCGTGCCACGCTGAGCCATGATACCGCCGACATAGGTGCGACGAGCCAGATCAATGGGGTTATCAAAGGCACGGAGATCCTTCGTCAGCTGCTCGCGCTTGGTGCGGACAGAGGCAGCGAAGCGCGACATCAGGTCGGAGGAGAGGACAGCCTGCTGCTCGCTGGCACTCCAGCTTCTTGAAGGCCTCGAAGCCCTCGGGTGTGGTGAAGGTCGACTGAGCGAACATCGCATCGACGTAAGCATCTACCGAGCCGAACTTATCGATACCCTCAGCGATAGCCGTGGGCCAGTCCTTGCGGTCGATCTGACGCGTGTATTCGGCCAGCTCAGCCTTAGCGATCTTAGCATCGAGCGAGGGGAGGTAGTCCTTGTTGTTGTAGGCAGTGAAGGCCTTGTCCGTAGCGGTCAGAGGATCATCAGCACCAGGGGCGCGCGTAGCTTCGATAGCCTGCCACAGCCCTTCGTCAAGGTACCAGAACTGGCGACGCAGGTCACGACGGCCCTCGATAGCACGGTCGATCGTGGAGACAGCGTCAGCGTAAGACTTATGGGACTTAGGTGCCTTCTCCTTAGCCCACGAGAGGAGGGACTCCATCTCCTGCTGCTTGGTGGCCTTGAAGTTATTCTTCTCGATACCGAAGTTCGCACCGATAGCACGCTTGTAAGCGTTCTGCGAGCGGGCGTACTTAGCGGCGTACATGATGTTCACCTTGGGGTCGGCAAGCATATCCTTGAGCATGACCTCCTGACGGATGTTGCGCGTGCGGATGCGGATATCATTGTCGATGGTCTTCCTCCTCTACTTCGGAGGGAGGAAGAAGTGGTTAGTGCGGCCAGGAAGCCCCATGATCATAGCGAAGTCATCACGCTGCACGCCATCGGTAGAGATGTTGAACCAGCGCTTGGGGCTTCAGGGGCACATTGCTCTCTGAGTAGGGGGCAGGGGTTGCCGTTAGCATCAGCGTAGATACGGAAGATCGAGATATCACCAGCGTGACGGGGTACTTCCAGTTGTCCGTGTCGGCACCGAACTTCCCGATAGCGCTGGGAGGTGCACCGACGAAGCGGATGTCGGAGTAGACCTTCTTGGTGAACATGAGGTACTTGTTCCCATTGTAGAAGGGACGGATCTCGACCTCCGTGCCTGGGTGATCCTTGAGGAGTTGTCACCGACACGCTTGCGAGCTACCGTGCGAAGGAAGGCGGGCGAGAGGTACTCCATGCCCGTGCCCTTACGCACCTTCTTGAGCTCTGCCTGTACGAAGGCCGTGACGTCCTCGATCTTGTCGATGAAGGTCACGACGACGCCCTAGCTGGGAGCTCTTCGGCGAAAGCTCTGCGCCCAGAAGCCGTTCTCGAGGTGGTTGTGCTCGACACTGCTGAGCTTCTGGATCGCGTCACAGCCGCAGTGGTGGTTCGTCAGGACGAGACCCTGCGACGAGATGATCTCACCCGTACAGCCACCATCGAAGCTGACGACAGCATCATGCGAGCGAGGTGCCGTTGGGGTTGTAGAGATCGTACTCCTTCATCGAGCCGCGCTCGACGAGCTCAGGGTACTTCTTGGAGAGCTGCTCCAGGGGCCACATACCCTCGTCGGCACGTGCGATGGAGCCGATGCCGAGGGCAATGAGGGAGCGCAAGTAGGGGTTTACACATAGTCATTGATACGATATTGAGTGGTTAAGTAATATCAGTGTGACGGGCGGGCGGTAGGCTAAGCCTCATGCCAGCCGAAGGTGAAGAGAAGTCAGGGCGCAGTGTGAGTGCACCGTGAGCGAGGTAGCCTCACGAACGTAGCGAGCATAGCTCCTGCGAGTGGGGTCTATGCTCTCAGCGTGAAGCTATGGGCGAGGCATCGGGTGGGCCGAAGATCTTGAAGGCGGTCTCGCCGCGGACCACAGGAGGGTGCGGGCTGAAGCTCCGAGCGAGACCACATGCTCAAGCAGATCCCATTCGACCTCTGTCAGGTAGCGCGAGGCTACGGCACGGATCTGCGGGCGGCAGGTCTCTATATCTACCCCTGGGCGGAGCGTGGAGGGCGTAGAAGCACAGCAGCGTGGCCCTCGGCATGCGAGATACTCACGCTCTGCTCAGGCACTGAGGGAGGAACGCCGCCCCTTAGCGTCATGCTCTCGCTGGGGCGGTGTAGCACTGCCGAAAGAGGTCACAGAGGATAGTGCCCACAGCAGCCTCTTCGCTACTACGGCGCTCCAGTCGCCCCACTGCAGGAGTGACCAAGACAAGGGCTACCCCAGAGGTAACCCTTCTATGTGCTCCAGCGTCATACTGTACCCGATGTCGTGTCGTCCGCTGGAGGGAATGACTTGGACCTCGGTGATGCGGAACTTCTCCAAGCTCGTGACTCAGGAACTCCACTCGCCAGCCGTGACCAGATCCCCTTGCGAGGCAGGTCTTGCTGAGCTCGGGACAGAGCCCACCGAGGGGTATCGACTTGCTCCTCGGCCTTGCCGAAGGTGCCTTGCTCGAGGTCGAGCGCACGCAGGACATCTGTCAGAGGCGTCCCTCCCTCGAAGAGTAGCTCCCGTCGGGTAGGCGCTTGTAGGGTAGCTCCTCCTCGTCGTATTCGTCCGAGATCTCCCCGACGATCTCCTCGAGGAGGTCCTCCATGGTGACGATACCGCTCGTACCGCCGTACTCGTCGACGACGACGGCGATGTGCTTCTTCGTACTGCGAAACTCCTCGAGAGTCATCAGAGGCTTGTTCTCGGGGATGAAGGCGCGTCACGGATGAGCTTAGTCCAGTCGAAGTCCGCCTCCTGCTCCTTGTAGGGAATGAGGTCCTTGAGATAGAGGATACCGCGGATATTGTCCTCCGAGCCCTCGTAGACGGGGATACGTGAGTAGCCCGAGTCGAGGGCGAAGTGGAGCATACGATGGAAGTCCCACGCCACATCGATATCGACCATGTCCACACGAGGGTACCATGATCTCCGAGGCGGTCTTGTTGTGGAAGTTGATGATGTCCTCGAAGACTCCTTCTCCTCGAGCTCGTGTCCTCCAGAAGGTCAACGGCCTGCGAGGTCATCCACGGAAGGTCATAGCGCTTGGGCTGCATGCGACTCGTCAGCATGCTCGTCGAGCCATGAGGAAGGAGGAGAAAGGATGGAGGATCGTGAGATCAGCGCCATCTTCCCCGAGGAGAAGCGGCTGAATGCGAGGGGTGTGGCAGGCATAGACCTTCAGGATGATCTCACCGAAGAGCAGCAGAGGGAGCGTCAGGATGACCGTCTGGAAGATGAAGCCCAGGGCAGGGAGCATGCGTGAAGTCGAAGATCTGCGCAAAGGCATAGCCGGTCAAGATGACGATAGCCACGTTGACCAGATTATTGCCGATGAGGATGGTCGCCAGTAGGCGCTCCGAATCCTTCAGCAGCTCTACGAGGCCTTGATCCGCAGGATGCTCCTCCTCCTTGATCGTGTCCGATGTCGGAGGGAGAGGCGAGGAAAAAGCGACTTCGGAGGAGGACATAAAGCCCGAGACGACGAGCAGAAGGCCCGATATAGAGAGGGCGATCAAGCCGAGACGGGGATCATCTCATTGATTACCTGACTGAATGATTCCAAATGCGTAGAGGATTGGGGGAGGATTAGCGCACGCCTTCGTGGCGGCGTACGGCATTGAGGAGGTCGCGGTGCTGCTTTGCCTTCTGCTGGACAGAGGCTTCGAGGGCTGGAGCTCGCTACGCAGCTCACTGCGTGCGGAGCATCACCCTCTCCAGCGAGCACGGAGCTCACTGAGGGCGGGCCTCTTCACGGGCGAGGATTACGCGTAGAGCTTCGGCCTCCAGCGAGGTGCGACAGCCAGCGTCACTCTTGAAGTCTGCCCAGCGGTGGTGAGACGACTGCGCCCTGCAGGTGGAAGGTCAGCTCCGCCTTCTCCTCGCGCTGCGTCGTAGGGCTGTACGGCTACGGCCTCGCCTTCGTAGAGGACACCCGAGAGGGTCGCACGGCGGTAGAGCCTCTTCAGGCGCAAGCTCCGTCGTCTCACCACCCTGACGACCAGCGAGGAAGGCAGGGGCGACCAGTGAAGCGATAGACGTGAACCTGCCCCTCGAGGGCGAAGCGGTCACTGATGAGGATCCCCAGCCTTCACTCTCGTGATAGGCGAGCAGATAGTCGTTGTGGGGAGTTGTACGGCATGCCGAGGAGGGTAGGCTCGAAGCTGTTACCCTGCTCGGTGAGCGCGTCATATAGAGTCATAGCCACCGAGGCCAGCGGGAGGCGGCGAGCGAAGAGCGTCATCCATCCTCGAGGAGGAAGGGTGAGCGGATAGGCACATCGGCCTCCAGCGTCTTGGTCGCTACCCCTGACGCTCCCAGCTACGGCCTGCCTTAGCGTGCCAAGCGAGAGCATGAGCATCGGGGATGATGCTATTGCGCCCCAGAGCATCGACGAAGCCGAAGATGGGGAAGACGGGAGGTGCCGTGTGCAGGCTGTCGCCTACTACGGGCGTCTCCACGGGGAGGAGCGAGCGGATATCCGCAGGGAGCTGCTCAGCAACGAGCGCCCACTACCCTGAGGGAGGGCTCGGCTATGCGAGTCGAGTCCCGACAGTGTGCTATCGACGGCGCGGGCTCATCGGCTGCGCCATACATACGCTCGGCACGTGCTATCTGCCCCTGCAGCATCGTGATGCTATCGGGCACAGCTTGACGGCGGCGCTGGAGGCTGGAGATATACTTGGAGAGCGCTGTCGAGGCAGGGCCAAACTGATAGGCGTGATAGGCACGCTCCGCCTCACGGAGGAGCTGCTCGGGGCTCTGCGTGGGAGCCTTGGGCTTCACGACCTTCGCCTCACCCCATAGCGGGGGCGAGGACGAGGGGCGGAGAAGTAGGATCGATCGTAAAGACATATCGAATGATTAGAATACAAACTGCGCGCGTAGCTGCAGGGTGTGGTAGCTCAGACCATCGCCGCTATTGGAGCGCAGACGGCCGAGTGCAACAGCATCCTTGCTAAAGGAAGTGAAGGTATAGCTGGGGCCAAGCATCATCGCGGTATTGGGATACCAGTTCACCGCTCCAAAGGGCTTCATAGGCCTGCCCCGCATAGCCCTGGGTGTCGATGGCGCTGGCACCGATCATAAGCTCGACATTGCCCCAGGCTCCACCTCATTATTGACATTAGAAGACTGCACCGCTATTGGAGTATGCTGCTTCCCACGGAGCATATAAGACCTACGAGATATCCTCCCCAGAAGAGACACTCTACTACCATCAATATTGACGTCTTCGCCCCATTCATGTAACCCTGGTCTTTCCTGTGTGACAAAGGTCGAGCACAGGGCCTCACCCTGGACAAAGAGCGGTCATCACGGTAGGCAGCCTCCAGATCACAGATGGTGTAGTGGTCGATCCTGAAAGCCACCAGCGATGAACTTGCGGTTCTCTACGACAGAGCCCGAGCGACCACCCACGGCAACGATGCCGTCATCCGAAAGTCACACGCTCCGGTGTACGAGCTACAGCCGAAGCCAGGTGCACGATCGTCTGATCCGTATTGATAGGGTGCCAGACGGCACGTGCCGGAACACCATAACCCTCGCCCATATGGTTCTCACGAGCATTGACGCGCTCGCTGCTACCAGCGAAGAGGCCTGCGCCGAGCCAATACTTATCCCCCCAGTGCGTACCAGCAAGCCCCCAGTGACGGGTATAGGGGATGAGGAAGTCGAGAGGCAGTGGGGTCGTGACCGAGCCGTGGCGCGTAGAGGTATTCATCCCGATGCTCATCGGCTCGAGCTGGTGCCCGGGACGAGGCGCGTCTGCGGACTGAAGGCATAGGCTGCGTAGACATCACAGAAGGTGATGCGCTGCCCGTGTAGTTGACATCGATACGTCCGTCCGGTTGCCATAGCCACCGAAGAAGCCGAGGCGAGCCTGTGTGATGGAGGTCCCTGCCGCCATACGGAAGGGCTCTTCTTGGGTCGCCCCTGAAGGCAGGTAGGTGAAGTTGGACTTATCAACGGGCGCGAAGGCTGCCGCATCGAGGTCAAGCGACCGTCGACACCGAGGTCACCTCGTCAGGCTGACCGAGACGCAGGGCGATACCCGTCTGGGCAGCTGCCTTTGTGGACGGAGAGGAGGCCACCAGCTACGATGACCGAAGCGATAAGCGCGTAGTTCTTTCTTCTACTGAGACGGTACCATTTGAGAATGCGTATTTGTTTACCTTAGACAAAAGATAGCCTTTTCTGCGGTACAACGACGGAGAGGAAGCCCATACAGACAGCGTCCCCACGGGAGGATAGCTAAAGCTACCCAGCCTCGCCCGCGGGGACCTACATTATATGGGAGGGATGGACTTACAGATCGACTACGAAGGACACGACTTCGCCCGTCTCGGGATAGAAGCCACGCAGCTGGAGGGCGGAGCGACGTGAGCGGCTCTGGCTACCAGCCTTGTCGAGGCAGCGACGACCTGATTGAGTCGCTCTGCGAGCGCAGAGGCACGTTGTTGGCCGTCAAGAGGACCAAACCTTGCGGACCCCAGCCTTACGCAGGGGCGCTATTTGACTGGAGGGACTGGACGACGAGGCCATAGGAGAGCCGTAGGGCGCGGAGCTCAGTAGCACCCAGCTCCTTGAGGTAGCACCGAGGCGGTTGTTCGCCCATTGGGCGACTGCTTGAGCTTAGAGCCACCTTCCTGATTGCGCAGCGTGACCTTATGGGTCTTCTCTGCGCCCTTGCGGTTCACCGTGACCTGCACAGCGTCACCAGGACGGAAGCGGGAGGCTGCTCCTGGAGCTGAGCGAAGGAGGTGATGCGGTGGCCGTCGATGGCGGTGATGACGTCACCCTTCTCGATACCAGCAGCCAGTGCGGCGCTGATCTCTGCAAGTCAGCGACGCTAGAAGCCTTCGTTGACCTTCAGCCCTTCCTTCTGTACAGGTTCGCTGGTGACATCAGCCCCTGCGACCCCGAGCATACCACGCTGTACGGTACCGTACTTCTTGATATCGGAGACGACCTTAGCAGCGATGTTGATGGGCACTGCGAAGGGTAGCCGGCATAGTTCCCCGTCTGAGTAGATCATCGTGTTGATCGACGAGGTTCGCACTGCAGCATTGACCAGAGCACCACCACTGTTACCAGGGTTGACGGCAGCATCGGTCTGGATGAAAGCACCTACACCGAGCTGGTCGCCCGTAGCGGCAACGCGCGACTTAGCGCTGACGATACCTGCCGTGACGGTGCTGGTGAGGTTGAAGGGTTCCCTACAGCCAGGACCCACTCGCCGAGACGGAGGTTCTCTGAGTTACCGAAGGGGATCGTAGGCAGATCCTTAGCCTCGACCTTGATCAGTGCGATATCGCTGGAGGGTCCGGAGCCGATGAGCTTAGCCTGAAGGTACGGTTGTCGTTGAGCGTCACAGAGAGCTCGTCACCACCTTCGACGACATGGTTTATTCGTCATGATGTAGCCATCGTTGCTGATGATCACCCGAGCCATGGCCCGACGGGCTCGCTACGGCGCGAGCTACCACGAGGATCGCCACCGAAGAAGAATTCGAAGGATCGATCATCTGCTGGGACTGCACCTGCTGGGTCTTCTTCACCTTGATATGGACGACCGCCTTCACCGAGCTCTCGGCGGCGGTGTGAGGTCTGGACAGTACCTATCTGGCGTGAGCCTATGGCATAAAGCTGCATTCTGGAATCCATATTCATTCGCTGAGGTCACCTCTCGACGCCCGACTGAGCGGTATAGCTACTTGAGCCACCACCATTGCGGGTCATTATGTGGACCGTAGCAGCCGAGCTGCAATACTTACCGCTACCAAGCCTAAGACAGCGGCTGATTTCTTCAATACCTTGTTCATAGTCGTTAAGTATAATTCTTTATCTGATTAAAAACACTCGGAGCTCCTCACGCGGGCTCGAGACGTGCCGTGCTTCGTAAGGACAGCTGCACTCGACCTCAGATATAGGTGGGTGGCAGGGAAGCCCCTTTACCTTATGAGAGTCAAAGAGGGTGCCAATGTTTAATTCACCCTACAAAACTTCACATTCTGCCAAAAAGCGCAGACTTTTCCCGGCAATATGACAGCATTTCGCTGCCCCACATAGCGCAGACGTAGCGGATGCCCCGACAGTAGCACCATCGGAAGGGGCAGGGTATGGACCTATATTGGTCGCTGAGTGAACCAATGTAGGGTTAGGGGCATCAACCAATAGTGGTTCGTATATAAATCACTATTGGTTGTTGCTCCGCGTATGGATACAAAGTTGTTGACGAGTAGCAGATAACTTTGGGCTACGTACGTGGTTCTAACATCTACGTACGTGGCTATTTAGATTTACGCACCAGGTCTTTAAGACTACGTGCATAGACAGAGGAAAAAGCACTACGGGAGGCGCTTTTCGCGCAGAACAGCTTTTTCCTCCGCTAAATAAGAGGAATACGCGCGATAAGGCGAAGGTAGCGCCTTAGCGAGGATCATTCAAGCGAGAAGAAGGCGAGATGGAGAGCGGACAGCGATGGCACCTCTGAGGGGTGCAGTAGTCGGTGTGAAGCTGGAGGAGGGCCTGCGACTCCTGAGCGGAGCGTGCGGTGAGTCCAGCTTCGGCGAAGAGGCGGGTCACGTGGTTCGTCTCCGCAGGGGAGCTTGTCAGGCACAGCTCTTCGCCCACTGGCTCCCCTACCCGCTGGTAGTGGGCACGCCAGGCCTCACGATAGGGAACGAGGACGTTGATAGCGATATGCGTGACGGCTTCCTCGGAAACATTCCGCTTCGCGCCACTTCCCACCGCAGTAGTGCGTAGGGAGGGATGGCGCAAGAGGTCATCAGCGCCTCCATACTCGGCATCTCGGGGAGGCACTCCCCAGAGCGGAGCATGCACGATGAGCGTGGCGAGCTGGAGGAGGCGATACTCAGGGAGGCCCGTGGGGCGAGTTCGCGCCCGACGGAAAGTACCTTGCGAAAGAGGTGTCAAGCCATACTTATGGGCGAGGCATATTCCCGCTGCCGCTCCTCACGGAGTGCCGTCGGGAAGGTAGTCGATGAGACCTGCTGAGCCGAGGAGGGCCCTCGACCTGCGGGAGCTGGTCGCGATGCTAAGAAGGAGATGCAGGGGGCAGGGCGAAGGCCAAGCGCTCCATCGCATCGCCATTGAGCCCGAAGCCCAGCGCACAGGAGAAAGAGGGCATAGAGGGTCTGCGCCCAGTCGCCTTCGCTCCGCTCGAGGCTGACGCACAGGCAGCGACCTTGCGGGAGAGGCGACTACGCGAACAGGAGAGCCACATACGGCGCTCTTCTTCGGGGACGGATGCGAGGTGGTCAGTGCAGGAGGCTTTGCCTCTGCAGAGAGCAAAGCAGCAGCCTCGGGGCGAAGCTCTTCAGGCACCATCAAGAGGCAGGTAGGGTAGTGCCTCACCCGAGGGAAGATGACAGGCCGATTGTCCTGCTCGACGACGTGGAGGATGACGGATCGGTAGGCGGGATCGGTATCATGATGATGCTGGTGCCACTCGCTCGAGGCGTGGTGGATCTCACCGCCCCCACCCAGAGGAGGTCATCGATCCGCACCTTGGCGGCGAAGAAGTCAGGGGCCAGCATGCATTGAGTATCCCCGGATCGAGGACCTCCAATGCGAGCACCTGCCAGAGCGCCCTGCAGGGATCAGCTCCGTATGCGACGGTGTGCCCATATATAATGTGGGAAGGCTTCCATGGTGTGTCGATATTGAGGCGGTAGGGGAGCTCCGTCACTCTAAGCTATCATAGGGAGGGAAATTCGGAGAGGAAGATATAGCTCATCGTGTCGTAGTCGATACGGCAGACGAGATGGTCGAGGCCGTTGCTCAGGACGAGGTATGGCGCGCGCAGGACATAGTTGTAGCGGACGATCTGCTGCAGCCGGTCTCTGTCAGAGCGACGTGGGGAGCCTTGTACTCGAGGATCATCTGCGGGCGGGCGCCTTGTCGTAGAGGAGGGTGTCACATCGCTGAGGTCTCGCAAGGCGCAGGGCCACTTCATTCTGCATCAAGGGCTGGGGATAGCCTAAGACATCGATAAGATAGTGGACGAAGTGCTGGCGCACCCACTCCTCGGGCGTGAGGCGGACGAACTTACGCCGCAGCTCATCATAGACGTAGGGCTTGCCCTCACGCTGCTCAGACACGGGCGACACTTCGGCAGGGTTTAGCTCGATCATGCTTATCTTTGTAGAGTACTTCATTGGGCTCATGCCACGAAAGTACATAAATATAGTATAGATGCCCTACGTACGACGAGATCATCCGTTCGCTCAAGCAACGCAAACCCCAGCGAGTCTACCTGCTCGCTGGCGACGATCCCTCTTCATAGACCAGATAGCCTCCTTTGCGGCCAGGAGCTAGTCCCCGCCGAGGGCAGGGACTTCAATCAGAGTATCCTCTATGGTGCCGAGGGTCAATGCCGCACGATACTCCTCGAGCCCTGCGCTTCCCTATGATGGGCTCACGGGTCCTCGTCTTGAGTGCGCGAAGCCCAGCAGGTCGCGACCTCGACACCCTCGCCGCCCACCTCGATGGGCTCCCCGAGTACGTGCCTCATCCTCTGCTACAAGAAGAAGGCCGACAAGCGCAAGGTACTCTACAAGGCCATCAGCGAGCGAGGGTGGCGTCTTCGAGTCCACGAGATGTGCGACTCGAGATCCCCGACTTCATCATCAAGAGCTTCGCCGCACGCCAGCTTGATATCGACCACGCACGGCCCATCTGATGGCCGACAGTACGAGGAATGATCTGGAAGATCCTCAACGAAGTCGAGAAGATCGCCCTGCCCTCTCGGAGAAGAGCACCGCACGTCACCCCCGAGGTCATCGAATACTACATCGGGTGAGCAAGGAGTACAACAACTTCGAGCTACTCACGGCGCTCATCCGTCGTGACGCTGCGCGTGCCTACCGCATCGCCTTGTACTTCGCCTCCGACGAGCGCAACCATCCCATCCAGATGACGCTCTCCACGCTCTTCGGCTTCTTCTCGAACCTCGCGGCGGTCTACTACATCACCCAGCCCAACAGGCGGAGCATCGCCTCTCTCCTCAGGGTGCAGCCCTTCGTCGCCGCGACTACGATCTGGCACGTCGAGGCTACTCGGCCGCACAGACCTTCGCCATCATCCACCAGATACGCCTCATCGACGCTTACTCGAAGGGGTAGATGCCAACATCCCTACGAGCCAACTCTACTCTGAGCTCGTGTCACGTATCTTGGCCGCCTAAGCATGCAGCGCAAAGAGTACCTTCAGGCCTTCATCGCCCATACCAACCGCAACATCTTCCTCACGGGGAAGGCCGGCACGGGGAAGACAACCCTACTACATTATATCAAGGAGCACACCTACAAGAGCTGCGTCATCGCCGCTCCCACGGGTATCGCCGCCCTCAATGCAGGCGGTACGACCCTCCACTCTCTCCTACAGCTCCCTATCGGCGCCTTCATCCCCGACTCTATGACCCAGCTCCCATCGACGCCCAACCAGCTACTGGTCACGCCACGGGACTTCCGCCGACACATCCATCTGCAGGAGCGTAAGATCCGCCTCCTCCGAGCCCTCGAGCTGCTGGTCATCGACGAGGTGAGTATGCTCCGTGCCGACACACTCGACCTCATCGACCTCCTCCTGCGTAGCGTACGTAGAAACCCGCTACCCTTCGGCGGTGTGCAGGTGCTCTTCATCGGCGACCTGATGCAGCTCCCCCGTGGTCAAGCCACAGGAGTGGGACGTACTGCGCCAGTACTACCCTCAGCCTCTTCTTCTTCCACGCACGTCCTGCGAAGTATCCCCGCTCTATATCGAGCTCACACGTCTACCGCCAGCAGGATGCCGGCTTCATCGACCTACTGAACCACCTGCGCTACAGCGCCCTCACCCCGAGGACATGCGAGTGGCTCCGTGGGCGTATCAACCCCGCCTTCGACCCCATCAAGAGCGAGGGGCTACGTGACGCTGACGACGCACAATGCCCGTGCTGACGAGATCAACCGTAAGGCTCTCGAGGCCCTCCCTGGCGCATATCAAGACTATCACGCCAGCGCAGCAGGGGACTTCCCCGACCACCTCTACCCCATCGAGCCCATGCTCCGCCTGAAGGTCGGTGCCCGTGTCATGCTCATCAAGAACGACCTCCAGCAGCCCCGCCGCTTCTACAATGGCATGCTCGCTACCGTCGAGGAGATGACCGAGAAGAAGCTCATCGTGCGGCTGGAGAATGGCGAGCTCCTCGACGTACCTGCCTACAGCTGGGAGAATGCCCGCTACCGTCTCAACGAGGACACGGGCGATACCGAACCCGACATCAGGGGCGTCTTCAAGCGCTTCCTATCCGCCTGGCGTGGGCGATCACGATACATAAAGTCAGGGACTGACCTTCGACCGATGCAGCCATTGACCTCGAGGCTGTCTTCGCTTCGGGGCAAGCCGTAGCGCTCTCCCGCCTGAGAAGCCCCGAAGGCCTTGTCCTCCTCTCGCCCTTAGACTCCGACACGCTCTCCGTACCGCCCGAGATCACGGGCTACAGAAGCCACCCGAGCCAGCGACGAAGAGCTACGTCAGTACCTCATCGCCGACAAGCTCAGCTATTGGCTCCAGCAGGCTGTCCAAGCCTTCAGCTGGAGCGACGTCCTCGACCTCTACCGCCAGCACGCCTACAGCTACCGCATGGAGGCGAGCGTAGTCAGAAAAAGTCGCTTCGGAGACTGGGCGCATGAGCAGGCCTTCAAGGTCGATGAGCTCCGTCAGGTAGCCGACCGCTTCGTCCAGCAGCTCCACGGCCTCTTCGCCGAGGAGAGCCTGCCCTACCCGCCATCGCCGAGCGCACCCGTAAGGCCTTCGCATACTTCCTCCCCGCTGGACGGGAGGTCTTCGTGAGCCTGCTCGAGACCCAGCGTGATGCCCGTGGCATGAAGAAGGTGAAGGGTTCATCGCCGAGCTTGACCTCCTCTACGCCGAGACCGTACGCCTGATGCGCGGCCTCATACGCATCGAGAGCTGTACACAGGCGCTCGCTAGCAGGGAGAGCCGCTCAATCGTGATGACCTCCAGATAGACGAGGCGTCTCGGCAAGTGGCTCCAAGCCGCAAGGCCGAGGTCAAGACGCCCTACATCGTACCCGACAGCGGTGCGCCTTCCCCCAAGACCAAGAGCAGAAAGAAGACCGCCGAGCGAGAGCCCCGTGTGAGCACTCAGGGCAGACGTGCCACCTCATCCGTGAGGGAAGACCGTACTCAGGTAGCCAGCATCCGTAAGCTCAGCGTCGGCACCATCTACAGGGCACATCACGCAGCTTCTCGAGAAGGGCCTCCTCACGGAGCAGAAGCAGGTATCGACAGCCGTCAGCTCGACGAGCTCGCGCCACTCTTTGCCAAGATGGGTGATGAGGCGGGGCTGAAGGACATCACGAAGCCCTCAAGGGTCACCTCGACTACTACGAGCTACGCCTCTACCTCACCGCCTTCCGACTGCATCGGACCCGCCGATAGAGGTAAGTCAGAGTCCATTAGGACAATACACCTTTTTCATTATCTTTGATAGGCGCTACACCTGACACTAATAAGGCGCTCAGATAAGATATGAAGCAGTTCAGTCAATTAGCCACCCGCATCTTCCAGGAAGCTATCCAAGCCTACGAGCTACGAGGCAGCGTGGACACACCCTGCACAGGCAATCCCTACCCCGAGCACACGATCGAGCATGACCTCTTCCGTAAGAACTGGATCGACAACGCCCAGTGGTGCCTCGAGGACATCATCCGCGACCCCGAGATCGACCCCGTCGAAGCGCTGAAGATCAAGCGCCGTATCGACCGCAGCAACCAAGAGCGCACCGACCTCGTGGAGCTCATCGACAGCTTCTTCTACACCCACTTCGCAGATGTGAGCCCCTCCCCGATGCCAAGATCAACACCGAGAGCCCCGCTTGGGCTATCGACCGTCTCTCCATCCTCGCGCTGAAGATCTACAACATGAACAAGGCCGTCCAACAGGCTGGCTCCGATGAAGCACTCCGTGAAAGTGCGCCTCCAAGCTCCGCACCCTCGCGAGCAGAGGTCGACCTCACGACGGCTATCAACAGGCTCCTCGAGGACATCGCCGCTGGTCGTAAGTACATGAAGGTCTACAAGCAGATGAAGATGTACAACGACCCCGAGCTCAACCCCATGCTCAAGGGTCAGACCTGTAGTCTAACCCTCCTACCCGCTATCTGTGGCCCGCTACCTCATCATCCGCCTCTCCGCCATGGGCGACGTGGCGATATCATCCCCTGCTCTACGCCGTAGCACGTGCCAACAGAGCAGCATGAGTTCATCCTGCTCACCCAGCCGTTCTTCACGGGCTCCTCCTCGATGCCCCCGACAATGTCGAGGGGATGGCTATCGACATCCGTCGTGGCGAGGCGCAGCTTCCTCGGACTGCTGCGCTATGCTCGGCGCCTAAGGCATGAGCACTTCGATGCGGTACTGGACCTGCACAACGTACTGCGCACCAGGTACTCCGCTCGATCCTCCGACTGACGGGCGTACCCGCAGCACCTCATCAAGCCCCGTGAGGGCGACGCCGCCTCGTCGCCGACAGTGCGACGAAGGATCTCACGCCGCTACCGCCGATGTGGAGCCTCTATCAGCAGGGTCTTCCGCTCGGCGGGGCTGAGGCGTCCCCGAGCCATCCCTCGAGTGGCCATCCACCCCACCCTCGATGCGACCTTCGAGCGGCTCACCCCGAGCTGACTCGGTCTGTGCCAGGACGCCTGCGTCTCGGCATAGCTCCCTTCGCCTCGACACGGGCGAAGACCTACGACCCCGCTCTGATGCAGGAGGCGCTCCGCCTCATCGAGGAGAGCGAGCGCTTCGAGATCTTCCTCTTCGGTAGCCGAGGGAAGGAGCAAGCGCAGATAGAGCAGTGGGCTACGAACCGCCCTCATATCCACTCTGTCGCTGGGCGGCTCGACCTCTCGGACGAGCTCATCCTCATCGCTTCGATGGACGCTATGATCTCGATGGACAGCGCAAATATGCCTGGCGTCTATGGTCGGCACGCGTGTCTTCTCCGTCTGGTGCTGCACGCATCCCGCAGCTGGATTCCTCGGTATCGGCCAGCGTCTGGAGGATTATCTACAGCCCGAGGATGCTCCTCGCCGTCCATGTAGTATCTTTGGGGACAATAAGCACTGCCACACGGGGCCCGACTTTGCTTGCTCAAGGGCACTTCGCCCTGAGCGTATCCTCGAGGCAGTCCTCACTCTCAGCGAAGGCGCAGCTTCATAGCGCCACCCATTTCCCGTCCTTTCTCCACGAATGAAACTACGTATCAATAAGCTGATCAGCGACGCTGGCCTGGGCTCTCGACGTGATGTCGAGGGTATATCCGCCTCGGTCGCGTCCAAGATCAACGGGCGTCGCGCCCAGCTCTCCGACCTTGTCTCGGAGAGCGATGTTGTCTTCTTCGACGAAGTAGACCTCCCTGTCAAGGAGCTTATCCAAGAGCATGCCGCCGAGGAAAGCTTCAGACCAAACTCAAGAAGGATAGCGAGCGCCCTCGTACCCGCGACCGCCGCAGCGAGGCGTGCCGAGCCAGCGTATCCTCTCCGCTCGAAGAGCGCTGCTCTGCGCAAGACGAGCAGAACAACCCCGAGAACAAAGCGCGCCCATAAGGCTCGCACCGAAGGCTGGGGCGACGAAGAAGTCTTCGACGAACGACTCCTCCGCCACCACAATAGTGGCCGCCGCGGCAGTGCACGCAATGCCCGCCCCGTGCGCTCTGAGCAGCGTGGCCGTGGTGGCAAGCGCCGCTCCTTCGACGAAGAGTAGTCCGCACGGCATGCGGGCTTCATCTCTTCACGCTCTTATCCCCACATCTTTATGCACGTATATATTGTACGCCACACGTCTGTCGTCCTCGACGGCAATGAGACGTGCTACGGCGATATGGACATCGACGTACGCCCCACCTTCGAGGAGAAGGCCAGCGTCACACGCGCCGCACTCGAAGGTCTTAGCTTCGACGGCGTCTTCTCCTCTCCCCTACAGCGCGCCCGCAAGCTCGCCGAATTCTGTGGCTACGGCTTTGCTACCCTCGATGACAGACTGAAGGAGATGAACTTCGGTGATTGGGAGGGTCAGCCTTGGGCTGAGATCATCAGAGACGAGCCTGTGGATCAGTTCTTCGCCCGCTACATCGAGGGCGTACCTCCTGGCAGTGAGTCGCTGATGATGCAGTATGCTCGCGTGCGGGACTTCTTCCTCGAGAAGCGTCGTGAGGGCTATAAACAGATCCTCGTCTTCTGCCACGGGGGCGTCATCAACTGCGCCCGTGCGATCACCGGTGAGGTACGCCTCGTCGATGCCTTCACTACCCTCCCGGCTTCGGCTCCGTCACACGCCTCGACTTCACCCATCTCGAGGACTAATCGACATCACGAAGGGACGCGGGCAAACAATTATGCCCTGTATCTTGTAGTTATATAGAATAGGGATCCCGTGGGCACGCATATCCTGCAGGGGCTTCCCCATACAGACAAGACGCAAGACCCGCTATTTACTATTATCACTTCTACATAAACAAGACAATGAAATTCTCAGAAAGAATGCAGTCTGCTATCAATGAGCAGATCAACTTCGAGATGTTCTCCGCGAACACCTACCTCTCTATGTCCCGCTTACTTCGCTCAGCAGGGCCTCGATGGCTTCGCTCACTGGTACTACATGCAGTACAAGGAGGAGCTGGCTCACGCCGAAGATATGATGCACTACGTCATCACACGCGGTGGCAAGGTCGAGATCAAGGCTGTCGCTGCAGTAGAGACGGAGTTCAACTCTCCCCTGGAGATCGCAGAAAAGGCTTACCACCACGAATGCCTCGTCTCCGAGAAGATTGAAAAACATCGTGCGCATCGCTTCTGAAGAAGGATATGCCTTCGCAGGACTTCTTCTGGAAGTACATCCGCGAGCAGGTCGAAGAAGAAGCTAACGCTACGAACCTCATCGAACGCGTCCGCATGGCTAAGGATGCCGCTATCCTCTTCCTCGACAAGGAGCTCGCTGCACGCCAGTAATCCCTTCGTCCCCTAACGACGAGCCGCCAAGTACCCTGAACGGGTGACTTGGCGGCTCGTCTACTATCAGTGACCGCTCAGAGGGGTAAAAAGCTCCCCAATATGCCTCTCCGAAGTGGTACGCAAGCCCTTCGCTTTATCGCACGTATTACTCTTATCCAGAGGAGGAAAAAGTGTTCTTCTCGTGAAGAAAAAAAGCGCCTTCACATAGTGTTTTTCTCTATCTACGCACGTGGTCTTAAAGACTACGTACGCAAATCCTAAAGACCACGTACGTAGATATTAGAGCCACGTACGTAGTCAAACTTATCTGCCACTCGTCCGCAACTTTTATCCCTACGCGAGCAACAACCTAAGTATCGGTCACTCCACAAAGCTATATGCTTTACCCACGTACCCATATATCTATATAGGGACCCTTGCGAAGAGCCTACCCGTCCCGCTGTACTAAGTCTATTTCGCCTATGTTGCAGCCATGAAAAAGACATTACTCTCTTATCCTCCTCGCTTGCCTCAGGGGTCAGCCAGCGCGCCACTGCGCAGAATGAAGACCCGCGTACACTCCGCCACCGTCGTCGAGCTCGGCCTACATAGCCGCTCAGCCTACCACCAAGCCCTACCACTGGGACTGGTGGCGAGCGCACCACGTCGGCTACAGCTCCACCAACCCCGTCGGCTTCCTCGACAAGGAGAATAGTGCTCCCCTCAGTACACCTTCCCGATGCTTCTCCCACGGCGGGCATTGAGCTTCGCTGGTACACAGGGCGTGAGAAGAGCCAAGAGGAAATCAATAGCGGGCTCTATGTCGTGGCAGGGTGGTGACGTGCAGGCGCGTACCGCAGGCGTCGTCTTCAACCGCCTCTACCGCGGTCCGTGGCACTATCGCTACGGAGCAAAGGCAGGCCTCGGCCTTGTGTCCGTCCTCGGCGATGTCATCTATGCCAAGATCGAGATCGGCGGACGATACAGCAGCCCTTCCTCGGGAGCCAAGGCAGCGAGTACTTCGCCCCCTACGGCGACATCGGGATCGGCATCAAGCTGTAGACGGCTGGGGAAGGACTTGATATGAAAAGCCCTATCTTTGATCGTTTCGCTTATATAAGTAGCACGATCATTATGAAAGCAAATAAGATCCTCCTTGGCTTAGCACTAAGCCTCTCCACCTTGACAGCTTGCGGTGGCGGACAGATCGAGCAGTCCGCACAGGGATAGCACCGCTCAGCCCTCTGCCAGCGTCGTCGCGAACCCGACAGCCTCCCCTACCGCATCGCGAAGAACTGCTTCGCTGCCGAAGACTCGCTCCTGCGACGCTCACAAGCGAAGAGGGCTGAATCGTCACCTCGGCATGGCTACGACCATGGCGGACAAGCCCACCGAGATCGACTGGCGGCGTGAGTTCGTCATCCCGTCGTCCTCCCGCTACGACGATCTCCACGGGAGATCCTCCCCGTACGCGCGAAGAAGGACGCTGAGGGCAACCTCGTCCTCACCTACAAGGTACAGCGTGGCGAAGACATGAAGACCGCTGAGATACGGCCCCTTCACCGCGATCATCGTATCGCGTGACTCCTCGCCCCAGTACGTCTCGAGGAGCTAACTAACCTCTTTATTCCCTACTAAATAGGGCATGCGCAGCCCGCTCCGAGCCTTCGGGGTGGGGCTGCGTGCGTCTATCAGCCGGCTCTCGGAGGGGCAGTCGCAGAGTGTATGAAAAAAAGACAGTGACAGTGGGGGATAAGTACGTGACTTTTCATACATTTGCGCTGACTTTTTGCGGGGTAGTGCATCGCTTGATGTCACTTTGCTGGGTCTCAAGTCATGTGCTATGCCTAGCGAAACACTCGTGTGTAATTCATAGTAAGTTTAACAAATGGAAAATTTGAAAGAGATCAAGCCCATGCCGGACTTCAGCTGGGATGAGTTTGAGAAGGGAGAGGTAGCGTGCTCTGCTTCTCGTCAGGAGCAGGAAGCCGCTTATGATGGCACCTGAACAACGTTAAGGATCAGGAGATCGTCATCGGTACGGTTACCAAGATTGGTGGCGCGAAGTACTCGTCAACATCGGCTTCAAGAGCGAAGGTGCGATCAACTCAGCTGAGTTCCGCTACAGCCCCGAGCTCCAGGTAGGCGACAAGGTCGAGGTCTTCATCGAATCACAGGAAGACAAGAAGGGACGGCTCGTCCTCTCACCGTCAGGCCGCGTCGCTCGCTCATGGGATCGTATCAATGAAGCCCTCGAGAAGGACGAGTGATGCGCGGCTACGTCAAGTGCCGCACGAAGATGGTATGATCGTCGATATCTTCGGTATCGAGGCCTTCCTCCCGGCTCACAGATCGACGTCCGTCCTATCCGCGACTACGATGCTTATGTCGACAAGACCATGGAGTTCAAGATCGTCAAGATCAACCAGGACTTCAAGAACGTCGTCGTATCGCATAAGATCCTCATCGAAGCTGAACTCGAAGCTCAGAAGGCTGAGATCATCAGCAAGCTTGAGAAGGGTCAGGTCCTCGAAGGGGTCGTCAAGAACATCACCTCTTACGGTGCCTTCATCGACCTCGGTGGTATCGATGGTCTCGTCCACATCACCGACCTCTCTTGGGGCCGTGTATCTCACCCCAGCGAAGTGGTTAGCCTCGACCAGAAGCTCAACGTCGTTATCCTCGAGTTCGACGAAGCTAAGAAGCGCATCGCTCTTGGTATCAAGCAGCTCCAGCCACATCCCTGGGATAGCCTCGACGCTAACCTCAGGTGGGCGACAAGATCAAAGGGTAAGGTCGTTGTCCTCGCTGACTACGGTGCATTCATCGAAGTTGCTCCTGGCGTAGAAGGTCTCGTCCACATCTCTGAAATGTCTTGGACGAGCACGTCCGCTCGGCTCAGGAACTCCTCAAGGTCGGCGACGAAGTCGAAGCTGTCATCCTCTCTCTTGACCGCGAAGAGCGTAAGATGAGCCTCGGTCTCAAAGCAGCTCAAGGAAGATCCATGGGAAAAACATCGACAAGCGCTTCCCCATCGGCTCTCGCCACACGGCTAAGGTCCGCAACTTCACCAACTTCGGTGTCTTCGTAGAGATCGAAGAAGGTATCGATGGTCTTGTACACTCTCCGACCTCTCTTGGACGAAAGATCAAGCACCCTCAACGAGTTCACGGAAGTCGGTGCTCCTCTGGAGATCGTCGTCCTCGAAATCGACAAGGAAAACCGTCGTCTCTCTCTCGACTACAAAGCAGCGAGAAGAACCCTGGAACGCCTTCGAAGCTGACTACCGCGTAGGTACGATCCACGAAGGTACGATCCGCGAATTCGTAGAGAAGGGCGCTGTCATCTCTCTCCCCGAAGGTATCAAGCATTCGCTACGCCTAAGCACCTGGTCAAGGCCGATGGTACGCAGGCTGTCAAGGGCGAAACGCTCCCCTTCAAGGTCATCGAGATTCAACAAGTTCTCGCCGCATCATCGTCTCTCACAGCCGTACCTTCGAAGACGAAGCTAAGGCTGAAGCTCGTGCAAGCGAGCGTGCAGCGCGCTGAGCGTCAGGCTCGCCACCAGGATGCTTCTGCTGCCGTCGCTGCTACCAACGCTGCTACGGAGAGGCTACCCTCGGTGACCTCGATGCACTGGCTGCCCTCAAGGAAAAGCTCTCCTAAGAGACGCTTCGCATAGCCTACCCGTGAGGTAGGTGCAAAACAACGGACGCCCCGTCTTCCTCAATGGAAGGCGGGGCGTCTTCTTCATATCACGGGGCTCTTACCCCTATCGCTTCTGAGGCGCAGTGCGCTTGCAGGGAGATATGGGCAGTGCCGCCTCGGCATCCTTGTCATAGCTCAGGCGAGCAAAGACGGGATAGTGATCGGAGGGAGCACGACGCACGTGCTTCTTTAGGCGCACCTCGGCTGGGGCTTGGCTGCTCCCCTCTTCGGTAGCGTCCTCACGCTCCGTCCAGTAGCTATCGGTACGCACGGCATAGCGCAAGACACGGTAGTCAGGTGAGACGAAGATATGGTCGATACGGCTCGGCGTCTTCAGCTCGGTGTCGAAGGCATTGAACGTCCCGTTGGGTGCCAGCTTACGCTCGGCGACAGCATACGAATCACGAAGGAGGGCGGTCGAGGTCAGTGGGCCATAGACCTCATCGGTCTGGTCGACGTTAGAAGTCCCCCGTGAGGATGTGAGAGGCACCCGCTGGCACGAGACTGCGGATACGGCTCATGACAAGGGCGAGCGGACTCCATCCCGCCCGACGCCCGACGTGGTCGAGGTGGAGGTTGAAGAAGTACAGACGCTGATGGGTGCGCAGGTCTTCAAATTCGCCCCACGTACAGATACGGATGCAGGCAGCATCCCAGCCGAGGGCGGGGCGGTCAGGTGTCTCGCTTAGCCAGAAGTTCCCCGAGCGGATCTTCTTCAAGCGTCCCTTGTGGTGAAGATGGCAGAGTACTCGCCTTCCTCACGCCCATCATCACGGGCGACACCGATGTAGTCGTATTCAGGGAGCCCTTCAGAAGGTCATGGATCTGCCCGACCTTCGCCTCCTGCGTGCCGAAGATATCAGGGCTTTCGTGGGAGAGGATATCGCAGATGACGGGGCAGCGCTGGCTCCAGCCATTGCCCTGCTTGGCATCGGATTCATTCTGGTAGCGGACGTTGTACGTCCCGACGAAAACTCTTGCGCCTGCACGCCGAGGACGGCGACGAGGCTAAGAGCGAGGTGAATGAGTCGCTTCATGCTGATGGATTCATGTATTCGGTGTGTATCTATACAAATATGCGCCATTCACCAAGACAGCCCTGCGCCCCTCATCCGATGCGAGGCGGAGGTAAGCTATACGGGGAGCTGTGACGACCTATATTGGTCGCTGAGTCGACCTATATGGGTCCACGTCTGACCAATATAGGGTTCGCTTTACGGACCAATAGTGGTTCACCCGCTGACCTATATAGGGTCGAAATAGGGAGAACTATATAAGTTTGCCCTACATTTCCAAGTAAGTCACTGAAATATGGCAGGCTAATCAGGCGCCTTTATTCCACCCTTCTTCACCACCAGCGAGGGTACGAGCAGGCGTAACTCACCAAGCGAGGGAGTCGTGCCTCACCCCTCCTCACCCACCTCACAGGAGTCGCGGGATAGGCTAAAGTCTGGATAACCACGAGAATAGTCGTACCTTTGCGCCCAAGAATAGATAACTGATGTCGACAACACCTCATCCTCCCCCTCATCCCATCGGCGGCACGTCCGACCTGACCTTCAGGCTCATCCTCGTCGTGATGTTCACCGCCCGTATACTGAGCTTACGGTACCCCTCCTGCAGATTCTCTACTTCTTCGGGGTCATCATCGTGCCCATCGTGGCTATCGTGGTGCCCGAGCTTATCGAGATTACTTCTACCCCACGGGGCCCTTCAAGGCTGGTCAAGGCTTCAGCTACGTCGTCCTCCTACACGTCTTCGGCGGTATCTTGGCCTTCATCCCCAGTACTTCTACTTCCCGCTATGCGATGCCTACGCTCCTGGCGGCGGGAAGAAGCCCTGCGCACAACGCCAGGGGGCGACCGCTCAGATGCGTGAGATGATCCTGCAGATGCAGGGTATCACCCTCTGGCAGTGGCTCTGGACGGACTATTGCCTGACGATCATCCTGGGCGGGATCTGGGGCCTCATCACGGGGCTCATCCTACGTCGCAAATAAGATAGATACATGGACATCTCTGTCGTAATGACCCCTATATGAAGCCGAATCCTGCCCGAGCTCGAGGCATGGATCCGGCGCGTGATGGAGGAGCATGGCTTCTCCTACGAGATCATCTTCATCAACGATGGTAGCACGGACGACTCGTGGCGCATCATCCAGGAGCTGCGAAGAACCCCCATGTGCGTGGCGTGAAGTTCCGCCGCAACTATGGAAGTCCCCCGGCCTGCAGTGTGGCTTCGCTCGCACCCGTGGCGACGTGGTCATCACGATGGACGCTGACCTGCGGGACAGTCGACGAGATCCCTGGCCTCTACCGCATGGTCAGGGAGGAGGGCTACGATCTGGTCAGCGGCTGGAAGCAGAAGCGCTACGACCCCGTCCTCAGCAGAACCTCCCTCCAAGCTCTTCAACGCTACGGCGCGTGAGCTCTCGGGCATCGACAACCTGCACGACTTCAGCTGCGGGCTCAAGGCCTATCGCTCCGAGGGTCGTCAAAGGTATCGAGATCTACAGCGATATGCACGCTACATCCCCTACATGGCGAAGGTGGCGGGCTTCTCACGCATCGGCGAAGGTCGTACAGCATCAGGCACGTAAGTACGGCACGAGTAAGTTCGGCCTCAACCGCTTTGTCAACAGCTACCTCGACCTCATCACGCTGTGGTTCACCTCGACCTTCGGCCGCAAGCCCGTACTTCTTCGGGCTCGGTGGGGCCTGATGTTCATCATCAGCTTCCTCGCGCTGGCCGTCGTCCTGTGAGTAAGCTCTTCCACATCTGGACGGGTACGCCTGCCCGCTCGTCACGGACCGCCCCTACTTCTTCATCGCACTCACGGCGATGGTCATCAGGACGCAGCTCTTCCTCTCGGGCTTTGTCGCTGAGGCTGCTGGCACGCCAGTCGCAGGACCGCAACGACTACAAGATCGACGAGAAATCTAACTCCACATCACACGCTATGCACCATCTACGCCACGTAGTGCTAGCAGCTGCCCTTCTCCTCGGCTTCGGCTCGTGCCAGAAGTCTGGGAGCAGTAGCGAGCGACTACACCAAGCTCACGGGGAGGTCTTCGACGACCTTCTCCATCCAGTACAATGCCCAGAAGGACTATTCGGAGGCCGTCGACTCGACCTTCCATGCCTTCAGCCACTCGCTCAATCCCTTCGGCTCACGAGCCTCATCTCAGCGATCAGCCGCAATGAGTCGCAGCTCATGGACTCGATGCTGCGAGGTCTTCCTGCAATCCATCGTCATCTGCGCCACACGGGTGGGGAGCTATGACGTGACCTGCGCCCACTCATCAACCTCTGGGGCTTCGGCTTCGAGAAGAAGACCGACAGCGTCACCCCGAAGCTATCGACAGCGTCCGCGCCTTCGTGGGCTTTGACAAGATCCACCTCGACGGTATGCGCATGATCAAGGAGGACCGCGCATGAAGATGGACTTCCTCCATCTCAAGGGCTACTGCTCGATCTCGTGGCACGTATGCTCAAGCGCCGTGGCGTGACGAAAGCTACCTCGTCGAGCTCGGCGGGAGATCGCCTTCGAGGCACCAACTCACGAGGTGAGGCTGGGTCATCGGCGTCGACAAGCCCATCGCAGACCCTGCGGGCGTCATCAATGACTTCCAGGTCGCGTACAGCTCCCCCGTACCGCTGGCGGGCTGGCGACCTCAGGCAACTACCGCAACTTCAAGGTCATGAGATGGCAGAAGATCGCCCACACCATCGACCCACACGGGCTATCCCATCCAGACGGATGTGCTGAGTGCCACGATCATCGCCCCCACGTGTATGCTCGCTGATGGGCTGGCGACCCCTGCCATGACCCGCACGGCAGCCGACGTCCCGCACTGATACAGAACTTCCTGGGGTCGAATACATGCTCATCCTCGGCGACGAGAGACGGGCTTCCGCACGGTGATGTCCCACCGACTGAGCGCCTCATCCTCCGACTAATTCACTGCTCACTAATAGTACAACTCAATATGGGAAAGAAAGTGATCATCAGCTCTCTACGGACATGCGAATACAGGTAAGACCACTACGTTGCGCAAGCTCGCACTACAGTTCTTGGGTTGCCAGAGTGGAAGAAAGATATTCAAATAGGCTTCCTCGTTGGGAAAAAGAAAATGGTTGTGTCAGCTGCGAAAGATGATAAAGTCAATACATTCTTCTGTGAAGAGTTGGATGCACATGTCCTTGTTACAACAACAAGAACAAAGGAACCGGGAGAAGAATGTGCCCCTTTAAGAATTATCGTAGATCCTAAGTCGATAAAGAAGGATAATACAGGTTCGAGACCAGGAGCAAGTCACAACGCAAGAAGGAGATCTCAAAGCTCATTGAACCAATAGCTATGCAAAATGAGATCACCACGCTACGTCAGTTCTCGCTAGAACTCCTGAAGTCGGATGTTGTGAAGGAGATATTCAAATAGCCTTCCACTATAAGGGTAGAGAATACTTATATCAACTGCGGTGATAATAAGAAGGTCGTAGATGAAAGTACACGCTTATTCGATAGTGTGGGGGCAGATATACTTATTACAGCAATAAGTGAAGAGATCTCAGCAAAGAGGATGCGCCAGAGGAACCATCTAAAGAGAACAATAAGGACTCAGCTAAGAAATATATGAAAAAGAATCAGTAAGGATGTAGTTGTGGTTCCCGAAGTGAGGAACCAAAGGTATATGCAACTTCAGAGCAGGAGCAGGTTAATGAGGAACAGGCTAAGGCTATTAAATCTATCATGAGATCAGATGATCATAGACTGGGAAAAATAATCAGAGGGTAATTCTGCCTCATCTGATCCCGCCTCTAAATAAGGGATAAGCAGAAGCTCGCCGTGGATTTCATGAGTGGGTCCACGGGCAGGCTCTTCTTCTCCCTTCGGTCAGTGCTGGGAAGGGGCTGGGCTGAGCAGGGCGAAGGAGGGGGCTTCCTCAGCCCACATAGAATGGGCTCCCCGCCCGTCAAAGGGTGGTATCATATTTGCACGAGGTAGATGGCTCCGCACGGCACAGCACGATCAGGAGGATAATGATAGCGCCTACACCGCCTCTCCATGTGGTGTAAGCCACTAATATAGCAAATAACAATAAATAATATGAGCGGAAATCAAAGATCAAGAGCTGGAGCGCGACGAGCAGACAGCCACAGAAGAGCAGACAGATTGTCAGACAAACGAGCAGAGCTCAGCCACAAGAGGAAGAATTGACCGAGAGCCCAGCCGAAGAACTTTCGCCCGAAGCCAAGCTTCAGGCCGAGCTCGACAAGCTCAAGGACGCACACCTGCGTCTGGTCGCCAGATGCGACAACTACCGCAAGCGCACCTCAAGGAGAAGGCGAGCTCATCCGCAGCAGGGGCGAAGGCCCTCACCGACCTCTTGCCCGTCGTCGATGATCTCGAAATCGCCCTGCAGAACCTCGACAAGGCCACCGACCTCGATGCCCTCAAGGAAGGCGTGCACCTGATCTACTCAAAGTTCGTGGACTACCTCAGCCGTCAGGGCGTCACAGCTATCCCACCGAGGGCGAGGAAGCTTCGACGATGAGCTCCACGAAGCCATCGCCACCTTCCCCGCCCCGAGGCCTCAAGGGCAAGATCATCGACTGCGTCAAGAAGGACTACAAGCTCCACAACAGGTACTACGCCACTCCTCTGTGGTCGTAGGGTCAGTAAGGAAAAGGAGAAAACTATCTATGGCAGAAAGAGATTACTATGAAGTCCTTGGCGTAGCTAAAGGGATGCTTCGAGCCGAAAGAGCTGAAGAAAGGGGCCCTACCGCAAGCTCGCCATCAAATATCACCCGACAAGAATCCCGGGGACAAGGAGGCCGAAGAAGTTCAAGAGGCTTGCTGGGGCCTATGACCTACTAGAGCGATCCAGAGAAGCGCCAGCGCTACGACCAGTTCGGTCATGCCGGTGTCGGTAACAGCGCCGCCAGCGGTGGCGGTGGCTTCGGCGGAGGCATGTCGATGGAAGATATCTTCAGCCGCTTCGGCGACCTCTTCGGAGGTGGTGGCTTCGGTGGCTTTGACTTCCGGTGGCTTCGGCGGAGGTGGCAGCGGTGGCCGTCGGGTCCTGCGCGGCTCCGACCTTAGCGCTCGCGTCCGCCTCACCCTCGAGGGAGGATCGACAAGGGCGTAGAAGAAGCTCAAGGTGAAGAAGCAAGTCGCCTGCTCCACTGTCACGGCGACGGCACCACGGAGAAGGACGGCAGAAGCAGTGCGACACGTGTCACAGCTCAGGGTGTCGTCATCTCCGCTCAGCGCAGTATCTTCGGCATGATGCAGACGCAGTCCGTCTGCCCCACCTGTGAGTACGGGCGAAGTCATCACCAAGCCCTGTAGCTTCTGTAAGGGGAAGGGCACGCAGATCGGCGAAGAGGTCGTATCCTTCCGCATCCCAGCTGGGGTCGCCGAGGTATGCAGTTCTCCGTCAAGGTAAGAGAACGCAGCTCCCGCGGTGGTATCCCGGTGACCTGCGGTCGTCATCCAGGAAGAAGAGGATCCCAATCTCATCACGCGGCAACGACCTCATCTACAACCTCCTCATCTCCGTACCTACGGCCGCCCAAGGTGGCTCCGTCAGTACCTACGATCGGCAGGAAGGCACGTGTGAACATCGCCGCAGGCACGCAGCCAGGCAAGGTCACTCCGTCTGCGTGGCAGGGCCTCCCTTCGGTCAGCGGCTGCGGCAAGGGTGACCTGCTGGTGAACGTCAACGTCTTCATCGAAGCTCAACGAGAAGACCGATGCCTCCGTCCTTGAGACGATGTCCGCACCCGCCTTCGAGCCTACGGACGAAGCCCGCAAGGAGATCGATGCGCACTGCACGTCAGATGCTTCGATGTCCCGACCACAAAGAGACTCTATAAATAGGCGAGGCGCGATCATCAGATGATGGCGGCCTCGCATATCATTATGTGTATGTTCGTGGAGGTCTGTGTCCTACTTGGTTTGTAGGCTGATATATCGTAATTAGAACGTACATAAAAGTATGAATATTATCTACGGCAACAAAAAGACTACTCCACGGCACTCTATGCACTCTATAAAGCAAGCGTGCCGCACCGACCTCATGGGGTCGGGTGCGGGCACACTATATAGAGGTGCGAGCCTCGGAGCTTACTTACCCTGCTCGAGGCGAGCGTGCGTGAGGGCTGGTCGCAGAGCTCAGGATCACCGTAGAACTGGATTGGCCCGGGATAGATGAAGCACGTATCCTTAGCCCACTCCAGCACGGTTGGCTACGAAGTAAGCGAAGGCTTGCCCTGAAAGGTCTACAGAGCCTTCTGGATCTGGGCTTCATTTCGCCGTGACGACGCTCCATGTTCATCATCATCGTCATTAGGGGATACCACCAGCGATCCACTCAGCTAGCAGGAGCCGTGAGGGTTCTGCACAGAGCTCATGTGCCCGTCACGCAGAGGCGATGGAGCAAGCAGCCGTACGACCGAGGGCGTAGCAGTAGTCAGCATCGAGTTCGAGGGCATCAGCGCAGCGGCAGTCGTAACCGAAGAAGTGCGTGAGGGAAGACTTACCCGTGAGCGACCTTCTTCCTTCAAGCAGCGAGCTTGGTAGCGACCATCTCAACAGGAGCTTTTCCGTCTCGATGAGCGCACACCTGGACGTTGCCGTGGGGGTCGCGGTCGAGCGTCAGCTGGCGAGCTACCGTAGCGGGCAGGCTGGCGTAGAGGCTGAGTTAGCAGCGCTGGTGCTCAGCGACACGGCGCGCTGCTCGTCAGCGGGGACAGCGCGGAACTCTGCCTCGTGGTGTGCGAGGGTAGTCGTTGGAGCTCAGCGATGAGCGCCTTGAAGGCGAGGGATGAATTCGATAAGACGCTGAGGGGATCGGTACCGTGCGCAGTTCTCACCCTTAGCAGCGCGAGCGGCTACGACCTCAGCGATGTAGGTGACTACGTCGTCGGTCTGGTTCTTAGCCTCTGCTTCTTCGCTGATGATAGCGACGTTGGGCTGTACCTGCAGGGCGCACTCGAGGGCGATGTGCGAAGCAGAGCGGCCCATGGAAAGCTGATGAAGTGCCAGTACTTACGGGCGAAGTTACGAGTCGCGCTGGATGTTACCGATGACTTCGCGTAGACCTTCCGTAGCGGTGTCGAAGCCGAAGGAGGTCTCAATCTGCTCGTTCTTCAGGGTCACCGTCGATGGTCTTGGGCGTGATGACCTGGACGGGAGCACCGATGCTCTTAGTATTCTGCGAGGACTGCAGCGTTGGTATTGGGTCGTCACCACCGATGACCAGCGCACGGATGTCAAAGCTTCTTGAGGATCTCGAGACCCTTGTCGAACTGGGCCGTCTCCTCGAGCTTCGTACGGCCAGAGCCGATGATGTCGAAAGCCGCCGAGTATTGCGGTACTCATCGATGATATCGGCCGTCAGCTCGATGTGGTTGTGCTGTACGAGACCGTCAGGGACCCATGAGGGAAGCCATAGAGACGGCTGTCAGGATGGATCTTCTTCAGACCGTCGAAGAGGCCAGCGATGACGTTGTGCCCACCAGAGGCCTGACCCCTAGAGAGGATGGCACCACCATGTGATGGGCGTGCAGAGGTAGCCTCGCTCGAAAGCTTCGAGTGAGCTTGGGGAGACCGTATGTGTTAGGGAAAAAGCGGCGATAGCTTCTGATCGCTGACGCTCTGCGTAGGCACCGAAGACGGTCTTCACGCCACCTTCCAGTGCCTTAGGGCTTGGGGCTGTGCTTACTACGAGCCTGCTGGGTGCACTCTTAATCGTCGTGCTTGTTTGGGTATAATAGAACCTATGGTTTGCGTACAAAGATCTTAAAATTTCTATAATAGCACCTTTCCTTTTTGCACGTAGATAAAGAGCCTTTTAGATGCTCGCGCGCCCGCCGCGAAGGCGAGTTACCGACCACCACCCCCATTTTTCCTTGCTCATCACCTCTCCATCCCTCTCAAGCACCTCTATCACAGCACTCTCCGGGGTCGTCACAGCACACCTCAGCCAACAAAAATTTGACCAGTACTGGTCGCCGTTCTGACCAGTACTGGTTTGGCTCGTGACCAGTGCTACTTGACTATGAGTGACCAGTACTACTCGCCGTTCCGACCAGTACTGGTTGCTTTCGCGACCTATATTGGTCGGTGGGTGGACCTATATAGGTTCATTCGGCGACCTATAGCTATCACTCGACGACCTATGGGTCCACCACCGACCAATATACGCTACACCCCTCGCTATAGATACAGAAGCTACTGCACGAAATGGGAGAAAAGGTATGCAGGGCATGGCGTATCTTTGCTCAATAAATGACTCAACCAATGGCGAACTAACCGCTCCACCCGTCCCTACCAGCTGGGGCTCGCCCTCCAGTGGCAGCAGCATCGAGGGCTTTGCCCCACCTCGGCATCTTAAAAGTACCTCGATGAGGTGAATCTGCGCCCGAGATCATCGCTGGCACCCAGCGCAGGCTCCATCATGGGCGCCTTCTACGCATCAGGCTATGCCCCTGAGAGATCACGAACTTTTCTCCGAGACGGGCTTCATGCAGATGACCAGCTTCACCACCAAGAGGCGGGATCTTCAGCGACGAAATTCCTCAGTTGCTTGAAGAACCTCCGCCACCGCAATCTGGAGGATCTACCGACTCCCATGCGTATCGTGGCCACCGACCTAAACCGAGGAGAACCACACGTCTTTACTGGGGCCCCTTTTGGCTAAGATTATCCTGAGCTTCATCAAGCATCCCATCCTCTTCTGTCCTGTAGAAATCGACGGTCACACCTACGTCGACGGTGGGCTCTTCCGCAACTTCCCCGTCACGGCCATCCGCGAGGACACGAGGAGGTTATCGGTATGAACCTCGGCCCTGTACAGAGCGAAAGAAACCCCCATGAATATAAAGGACATCGCATAACCGTGCGTAGGAACTAATCTTCCCGCCAGAATACACTGACTGTGCGACCTGCGACTACCTCCTCGAGACAGGCGAGGTAACGAAGTTCAGGATGTTTTGAGGTCAGCGCTTCCGAGCAGCTGATGAAGATGAGCTCGAGCTGGCGAAGCTGAGCTCGCTGCCGCTAGTCAAAAAGAAGGACGCAAAGCTAGCCAGCGCCACCTACCCATACCTATGCGGCAGAAGATCGTCATCTACTCGCCTCACTCGACTCTGGGGGAATAGAATACGACCCGCCAGCCCCATGGCACACTCTCCGCCAGAATAGCTCGAGAGCTCCCGTGACTTCACCCGAAGCCCTCGCCTATATCCGCAGTCTCAGGGCAACTCACGTCTGGTATACTGACCTGCTGGAGCACGCTGCGAGACCGACTACAGCACCGAGGCATCCATCCCGACCACCCGACACGGTGAAGGGGCGGGCAGGCTCGCCATGCCGTCAGGACTACTACGACGTCGACTCGACCTCGCCGAAGATCCCACACGCGACAGGCAGAGCTGGATGCCTCATCAAAGCGTACCCCATCGAGGCCGGGCTGCGGGTCTTGATGGACTTTATCCCCAACCACGTCGCCCGCACCTATGACTCCGATGCATGCCTGAGGGCGTCGCAGACCGGTGCTACGGACGATGTACAGCTGGCGTTCTCTCCAGCGCAACAACTTCTACCTCCCGACACCTCCTTATCCTACATATCCACAGAGGTCATCCCCATGCACCGGGTGCCCAGCGCGCTACGAGGAACGACTGCTTCAGCCCTACCCCAGCATCACGGACTGGTACGAGACGGTGGCTCAACTACAGGGTGGACTACTGCGGAAGTGGCCTACATACCGACCCCATCCCCGATACGTGGGTGAAGATGCGTGACATCCTCTGCTGCTGGGCAGCACGTGGTGTCGATGGCTGCTGTGATATGACGGGCTTGTCACCTGCCTTCTGGGCTGGGCGATCCCTCGGTGCGTGAGCAGTACCCCAAGACGCTCTTCCTCGCAGAGATCTGCCAGCCCCACCGCTACGGCGAGTACCTGCATGCAGGCTTCGACTACCTGTATGACAAGGTCGGCATCTATGACTTCCTCATCGCTCTCGGCAAGGGCACGTGACGCAGCGGACTTCACCGGTGTGCGTGATGCCGTCGGTGGCGAGCAACCCAGCGATGTGCTACTTCACGGAGAACCCACGACGAGCAGCGCCCTCGCCTCGGACTTCGTCTTCGCCTCTCCCGTCAGGGGCTTCCTCGCTACGGCTGTTGCGGCCCTAAGTGGGGCAATCTCTACTCCTCTACTTCGGTCAGGAGCTGGGCAGAGCAGGGCATGGACAGCGAGGGCTTCAGCGGGCGTGATGGCCGCAGCGATCTTCGACTACTGGAGCCTCGACAAGCTCCAGCGCCTGCAGCAGGTGATGCTCTCCCGTCCAGCTGACGGACGAAGAGGCCCGCCTGCTCAGCGACTACCAGCGCCTCGCCTCCTGCTACACCGACCCCATCATCAGCCGAGGGAGCTACTACGGCCTGCGTGCCGAGGGCTCTGGCAGAAGGAAGCGTGCTCGCCTTCGCCCGCGCTTCGGAGGAAGGGCTCTACTCATGCTGGCAAACTTCTCAGCGAGAGCAAGCAGACATTGCCCTCCCCACCCGCGAATTCTTCGTCGCCACGGGCATCACCGAGGGCACGGCCTCCGTGCCGCAGACCAGCTCACGGATGCAGTGGACTCTCTGCCTCACCACGCTGGCTCCCTTCGCCTGAGCCTCGCTCCCCACGGCCTGCAGATCCTCCGCCTGCACAGCGGTGTAAAAGCAGCGCGCAGGCATATCAGTATAAAAAGACCCGCCGGCTACCCTCCTTCGTGGAGCGTAGCCGGCGGGCTGTATGATGGGAGTAGCTTCCCTTAGTGCAGGGTAGCCGAGCGGACGATCTCGCAGACCGTGGGGTGTGGGGAGACGATACGAGACAGCTCAGAGAGCTTCATGCGCCGCTCGACAGCCATGACCGCAGGCACCAGGATCTCCGAAGAGCCATTGCCAAAGAGATGTGCACAGAGGATGACACTCCTTGTCCGTGAGGAGCTTGCAGAAGCCATTGCCTGCTCGTTCTCGATGATGAAGCAGCCGGAGAGCGTCATCGGCACGCGATGTCACCTCGTAGTCGACGCTAGCAGCACGCAGCTCCTGCTCCGTCTGGCCGACAGCAGCGATCTCGGGATCGGTATAGACAGACGGGATAGCACGGTAGCTCATCACATCCTCCGTGCCGGTGATGTGGTGTGCAGCGACCTGCCTATACGCGAGCAGCCGTGTGGCGCAGCATGAGCAGCCCAGCGTTGACATCACCGACGGCATAGATACCAGGCACTGAGGGTCTGGAGGTGCTCATCGACGACGACTAGCCGCCACGCTGGAGCTCGACACCGACCGTCTCCAGTCCCAGACCATCGGTCACAGCAGACGACCGACACTGACCAGCAGCGTCGAAGGGGATCTCCAGCATCTCGCCCTCATGCTCAGCGATGACCTTGCCCTCACGCACGGCAGTGACCTTCGTGGAGATTGGAACTCACCTTGCGCTTCTCGAAGGCCTTCTGCAGCTCCCAGAGAGCTCTTCGTCCATAGGCCGAGGGATCTTAGGCAGCATCTCGACGACCCGTGACCTCCACGCCGAGCGGAGAAGGAGACGAACTCCATACCGATGACCCCGCCACCGGGGACGACGAGGGCTCGGTGAGCTCCTCGACCTCAAAGCGCTTCCTATAGCCGTCCAGAAGGGCCGTCGCTCAGCCCGTCGATGGGTGGGATGAGGCACGTGAGCCCGTAGCTGATGATGACGTGGCGTGCCGTATAGGTCGCCTCGCCTGCAGCGATGGTGAAGCCCTCATCACTGCGCCCCGTAAGACTGAGCCTCTTCGGTGACGATCTCGACCTCATGGCCCTGCAGACCGATACGGATACCCGCAGCCGAGCTTCTTGAGGATCTTCGTCTTGCGCGCCATCACCTTACCGAGGTCGAAGGCTGCTTCGGGGATCGTAAGACCATATTTCTTGCCGTCGAGGGCTTCGGAGAGGAGATGGGCGAGAGTGCGGAGTGCCTTCGTAGGTACGCAACCTTCGTTGAGACAGACACCACCAGGCTTATTCTTCTCCGAAGATGACGGCGCGGAGGCCGTGGAAGCTGCTGCAGTGCTCTGCAGCGTCGGTACCGCCAGGGGCCAGCACCGATGATAGCTACATCGTAGTTCGTGAGTTTGAGTGTGTGAGTGGGTTATATGAGGTATTATTAGCTAAGACCCTCGATGTGTCCATCGATGAAGTCTATCTTCTCTGCTTGGGGAAGCAGGGCAGACCGGGCATACGCACCAGAGCGCCGAGGGACGAGGACGGTCATCTCAGCACCCGTGTTGATGACGACGTCGCGCACCTCGAGGTCAGGTCACGCACTTACGCTTACCGCTGGGCCAGCGGGATCGTCGCTGAAGGGTACTGCGTCTTGGCGATGCAGACGGGGAACTTCGACCAGCTACGTGGCGCTTCAGTGCAGCTTCGAGGCTGGCGCTGTGCCTTCAGCAGAAAGTGGATGGAGCGTGCACCGTATGGGTGCGCTGAGCGATAGCGCCAGCGCTTCTCGCAGATGCATGGGCGGTGAGGATAGGTGAACAGCAGGGGCTGACGAGGGCCTACTGCACCGATGGTCTCGACGACGGGGCGAGCGAGGCTCACCCGCACCAGCACCACCTTCGCCGAAAGGCCGTGTTGACAGCGAAGCCCACACGCGGCGTGTGCAATGCTCACGCACCAGACTGATCTCCTCACTCCGTATCGGTAGCAGAAGCGGTTAGAGCGACGACCGTCATTGCCCGAAAGCTCTTGGGTTCACTCGATATGGCGGTCGAGGTTAGCCGGCCCATGGCGAGACGCCCTCGATATTCTGCGTCTTGAGAATCCTTCATCCGATCACCACCGTGCCATCTTCTAGCCCTTGCCGGATAGCCACGAGGACGGTGAGCGCAGGATGGAGCCTGCCGTGCGGCGCGGTGTTGTAGAGACTTCTCGCGGCGCGGTCTGCACCGGTACGACCTCCCGTGATCAGTGTGAGTCAGAGTGCGCCAGCGCCATGCGGGTGGCGAGGATCGAGCTGCCCGTGAGCAGTGTTGCAAAGGGACCGCCATGGATGAGGCAGGGGTATGCTCGGTCGTCTGCGCCAGATTGGGCTTGATAGCATCGAGGAGGAGGACGGTGATCGCTTGCCCGCGCTACGGTCACGCACCGTGAAGGCTCACCCTGCTTCGTGTGGCCAGGGAGTATATTCTCGATATGCGGCGACGCATGGTCTTCGAGTGAGAGTCATGGACGGTGAAGGATCGCCGCGATCTCCGGGAGCGGGCGTGATGTCGAAGCCCGATTCGGCTGGGATACGATGAGCCTGACCACCGAGGCGTGACGAGTGGGGCGCGAGGGGCGGTCGTTGAGCGTCAGGGACACGCTTCCAAAGGACTTCACAGGGCCCTTGTCCGTATTGCGGTTCTGGTAGATGTAGTTATCCAGGGCGCGGTGATCGCTGTTATTAGCGCGCGCGTGATGGCGTGAAAGTCACCGGTGAAGTGCAGGTTGATCTTCTCCGCATGGGAAAGCACCAGACAGCCATACCACCAGCAACTGCCGCCAGCAGCATACCGAAGCAAGAGACGAGAGGGCTCACGCAGTCTCGACGACCACTTAACCGAGCCGGTTCATACCGAGCGAGGCCGATAGAGACCGTCGTGCCGATGCCAGCCTTCGTAGCAGTGATAAGCCGTGACGGGGATGAGCTTCTTGAGCTTGAAGCCAGCTTGGGCTCAGAGATACAGCGGCGGGTGCCGTAGTGCTCAGGTGGCCGTGGGATATGCCTTGGCAGCTATCTTTCGATCGGCTCGGGGCTGCCGAGCGGGCGATTTCGATGTCGGTCTTCGTACCAGAAAGAGGTTAGTGAGTCAATGATGTGGTGAGAGCTTCCCTATTCAGGAGGAGATGGGGTGAAAGCAAGCCGTGCGAAAGGACTGTAGAGACTAACAGTTCTTTCCTTTTGGACCTCTCGGATGATTGCTTGTAAGCCAGCCGAAGAAGGTACGCGCTGCCAGGGCATTCTGCGGACAGAAGGATCCAATGATTCTCATCAGGGGTAGATACAGCTCGGCAGGGATGCCACGGAGCTTACATCGTTGAAGGCCGCCATGCGCTTGGCCTGCGAGATGCGGTGATGCGCGTTTCGCCGTGGATGACCGGTATCGGCGTGTCCCAGTTGCCTGACCAGCTTGTGAGTTGGCGAAAGGTGCGCTGCGCACTCGCATAGTCCTTCTCCCGGGGCGCTCACCCATGTCCCAGTTGGCGAACCACATCTCCCTCAGTCGTCATGTGCACTGCATCTCGAGGTTGAAAGATGCGGCGTGGGCGATTAAGAAGGCCTTAGGCGCTTCTGGTGAACACGCACGCTGGGTAGAAGACGAGTATACCGTAATAGCTGGCACCGACACAGCGAGACGCTCGGCTGTCGACAAGGCTCCTTCTTCAGCTTCGTCCACTGCGGTGGTGGTCCTGGATGTCTGGCGGAATAGTCGCCGCTGATCCTGCTCGTTCCGTAGCCTTACCGAAGCTGGGTACGCCGGCGTGGCGGTTGAGCGACGATATAGCCTTGCTCAGCCATCGGGGCGCATCTTCCAGCGGTAGGAAGAACTGGCTGACAGCGCTCAGTGAGCCGCCCTGACAGAAGAGCGAGCGCAGTACTTCTTCGCTCTGTCGAAGTTCGGTGGAGGAGGACGCAGACGAGCATGTTGCCCCCGTCAGTGGTCGTGACCCAGCCCTTCTCGACTGAGGATCGGGCAAGGGCCGTGAGTCGGTCGCTTATTCTGCCGTGGGTAGCGCCCGCGGCTTATCCGTCCGTCTTTGCGTCTGCGAGGTAAGGAGGTCCGTGGGATCGGTAGAGCGTCTGACGACCAGCGGAGCTCTGCGCCTGCAGATCCAGCGCGTAGTCGTGCATACCCGTGGTGATCTGACGGGATCTTGCACGACCGCGGGCGTCGTCTCCCAGAGCTGGGCTTCGGCGTGTCTTCGTCGCGAGGAAGAAGATGCACTGGCTCATTGGCCGACCACTGGACCGTCGTCGACATCGTACTCGAAGCCGTCGGTGAGGAAGGTCTTCCTGCCCGTCTTCGAGCTCCTGGATGAAGAGAGGCGCTTCGGAGATCGGCTTCGTAGCTTCGTCACGCTCCATGCTGATCTGGCGAGCTGATGACGCTTGCGTCGGGCGAGAAGCGGGGGTGCGTATCGTAGCGCGTCACCCTCCGGTGATGTGCGCGTCGTGACCGAGGCAGAGATCGTGAAGGTAGATGTCGGTGTCGTGGAGAGGGTACTCCAGTGCCCGTCTTCTTGCCGGGAGGAGTAGGCGTGGGGTCTACCGTCAGGGGCTCCAGGAGGTTCTCTCCAGCGCCAGAAGGAGGCAGCGTAGGAGCTTCGTGCTCGCCTTCGAGGATGTATCCTTACCGCCATGATCGCGAAACCAGTCTCCTACCGAGCGATGAGATATGGGATCGTCTCTGCATTCGTCCCAATGCTTGTACATCAGGTCGGTGACGATGCGCCCGTAGCCTTACGCAGGTCAGGGGTAACCTCGCATCGTGCTCTTGCAGAAGGAAATCTCCTCGCCAGTAATGGGCCAGCTGCGTCTCGTCGGGCGAAGAGGGTGGTCCGAGGCGCCCTCGGTGCATTGGTCACCTGACTGCGGTCCGTGCATCGGGTGCCATCGTCCAGACCTGAGGAGCGCCCACTCTCCGAAGCTATGGCTGATGAACGGCGGCCTGCTGGATCGGCGAGCTTCATGCACGCCAGCGACACCACCCTGGGTGAAGCAATACGTAACC